>JAESGU010000001.1_pt1 | contig 422773 bp, 375 predicted proteins | sample 9266271 | NCBI WGS metagenome assembly JAESGU01 (sample SAMN15740544, study PRJNA653495) | algae metagenome | isolation source: Scytonematopsis contorta HA4267-MV1 and co-occurring heterotrophs from mud... | place: USA: Palolo Valley Trail, Honolulu, Hawaii | collected 2009-07-25 | reverse complement strand
TTGAATATGTATTAGGGTTGAATATGTATTAGGGTTGAATATGTATTAGGGTTGAATATGTATTAGGGTTGAATATGTATTAGGGTTGAATATGTATTAGGGTTGAATATGTATTAGGGTTGAATATGTATTAGGGTTGAATATATATATCAGGTTTGAATATATATATCAGGGTTGAATATATATATCAGGGTTGAATATATATATCAGGGTTGAATATATATATCAGGGTTGAATATATATCAGGGCGGGCAAGGATGCCCACCCCACAAGAGATTATTTTGAATAAAAAGTAAGTTTAACTGTATTTATTTTGACTCATGGACAATAACTTTTTGCTAGTTTCCGGCAGTCCACAAGAATGGATAACTGTGTTTACTTATGTGGGAATGATGTTGTTTGTTATATGGGGAATATTTGCTTCGGGTAAAAAATGAAGCATGAATATTTATTTGGAATTAACAACACAATCAAATATTTTGCAAGCACACCCATTCTCTAAATTCTCTCATTCTGGCATTTTCCCCTTTTTGAGAGTCAAGCTGCATAAATTTTGCTAGTTCTTTTACTGGAAATGAGCCAAAAGCTAAGCTTGTTTCTGACTCAACATAACCCGAATTTGTGAGAACATGAATTGTCAGTTTAGCGTCGTTAAATCGCCAAACTTCTGGTATTTTTAGTCCAGCATATATCGCCATTTTGTCGATTGACGAACTGCTAATATCAATTTCGATAGCTAAATCAGGTGGTGGGTCAGTATTTAAGTCAATCCTTAATTTATCCCTCACCACTGCTTCATTTTGAATATAAAAACATTCGTCAGCTTCTTTTCCTGCTGCTTTCGGCTTTAAACGCCAAGTTGTAGAACCCAAACCGCGAATTTCTAAACCTAATTCATCCGTAAGTACAGTTATTAGCCTACCAAGAGCTAAAATTTTATTATTAAAAATTTTAATGATTTTTTCGATTTTTTGAAAATTATAAATTGATTCTTTTTTAATAAGCTCCTCAGACAATATTTCAAAAATAGCTGTTTAAAATATTCTCGTACTTGATTTATTTCTTTTTTGAAGTTCTCCAATTACCCTGGATTCATCATTTCTACCTAAATTTTATGAGATGAAACCTTGTAGAAATTCCTGAAAATACCTTATGCGTGCTTCTACGTCTTTTTTGTTATTGTATCTACCATCAAAAAGGAATCTCTTATTCTCTTCTTTGACCTATAGCAAGTCTTTATTTGAGTATAGACTACTCTGTATGGCTTGGCTATGCTTGAGTAAAGTGTCCTTATAGGAAATATTATTTGCAACTGCCTGCATCATTGGGTCGTAAATAGTTTTTATTGGTGTTTTATTGTCACGCTTTTCTTTTGGCGGTATAAAAGCGTCCGAACCAAAGATTGAATAAACCAAATCAATAGTTTCATTAAAAAGATTCTCAAGATTTTTTATGGTTTCATCTGGGTAATTATTTGCTTGTTTTAAATAGTCATCTAAAAACTTATCAACGGGCGATTTGAAATTAGCTATATGGCGATAAGCAAAAAATCGTAAAACCAATTCAACATCTTCCATTTTACGATAAGATTCACTTTCAAGCAATTTTTCTTCTCCTTCCGATTCCAAAGGTAGTTTCCACATTTGACGGAAATAGGAGTTTTTAGAAAGTTTGATACATAATTGGTTAAACCTGCCATTGTGTAGAGCATTTCTTGTTTCCTGTGGCGTTAGTTTTTCTCCACCACTATTCAATCTTTCAAAAACTATTTGCTTAAGAAAGTCAGCTTCTTCTGTGCTTTTTGCTGTCTCTTGTAACAATACAATAGATGATAAATAACGCCTATCTATTCCTCTTTTAACTTGTTCTGGTAAATTGTTATAATTGCGACCGTTAAGTTCCTGCCAATATTCCAATCCTTCCAAATTAAATTTTCCTTTGTAAAAATCATAAATAGCTGTTAGCCTTTGCAAACCGTCCATCACTTCATATATAGAGTAATCTACTTCATATAGAAAGATGGGTGGAATCGGCACATTCATTATAAATGATTCTATCAAACGAGATTTTCGGGTATTGTCCCACCTTTTTCTGCGCTGATACTCAGGATTTAGGATATATTTCTTACTATCAAGCATAGTTTCTATACTATCAAGTGGGTAACGAGCTTGTTCCGTTACAATTCTTATCTCTCCCTTTTTGTATTTTTCATTTATCTCGTTGTCTGAAACAAAGACTTGAGAAATATCTGACTTATCTGGGAAAACAAACGTCTCCCCTCGTATTAAGTAATTACTTCCTATCATGCTGAAATCTCCATTTTTGTGGTGATTTTTTTTAAATAGACGGCGTCGTAAATACACATATATAAAGAGTGAAATATTTATCAATATTTCCTTCTTCTTTCATAAGTTCAATATAGCTCATTTAACTTCCAATCACTGTAAATTAATCAGTGCTTGCACCAAAGTTTGATTTTCCTCATCAGTACCAACAGTAATACGTAACTTATCATTCAGTTTTGGCTGGGGAAAATAGCGCACTAAAATACCCACTTCCTTTAATTTTTGATAGAGAAACTCAGCATTTCCTTCTTTTGGTCTCACCAGCAAAAAGTTAGCTTGAGAATCCCAAACAAAAAATTCCAATTTTTTCAACTCGCTTGCCAACTTTGCCCGTGAAACCTTAACTTTTTCCGCACAGGCATTTTTATAAGCTTGGTCGCTCATCGCAGCAGCTCCAACTGCACAAGCAATCGCATCAATATTATAACTATCCTTAACCTTATATAATCCGCTTAATAATTTTGGATTTGCGACCCCAAAGCCCAGTCTTATCCCAGCTAACGAATAACCTTTAGAAAGCGTCCGTATCGAAATCACATTCTCAAATTCTCTAACCAATTCCAACGCATTTTCTTCTGCAAAATCCACATACGCTTCATCAATCACTAAAACCCCAGACAAATTAGCTGCTAACGAACGCAGGTCATTTGCTGGTACTACATGTCCCGAAGGACTATTGGGGGTTGCAATAAATGTGACAGAACCATTAGCGACAACAAGTTCTTCCAGAGGTAAAATATTATCTTCGCCGTAAGGAATCTCCACAAGTTCCGCAGACTGCATCTGAGTCAACGTACTATAAAGCACATAAGTTGGTGTTGGGTAAACTACTTTCCGTCCAGTCCCAGCACAAGCTCTAATCAGCAAATTCAATACTTCGTCACTACCATTACCAACAATTATCCAATCAGCAGGCACACCTAAAGCTTGACTTATTGCATTGCGGAACTCCTGTGCAAAAGGATTAGGATACTTCCGCAACCACTCCCAATTAAAGTTTCGCAGCACTTCCATCACAGCAGGAGAAGGAGGATAAGGATTCTCATTACTGTTGAGTTTAATTATGGGGGTTCCAGGTAACGCTTGTTCACCAGGGATATAACCCGCCATTGCGTTAATATCAGGACGGAAGTAATCAGACATTAGCCAATATATCTAAGCATCGTCAGCCACTATAAATATTAGCATCTCTAGCATACCTACTATATGCAAATCCTGTAGCTGAAACATTATTTAATTTGGCAATGTACAGCAAGAATAAAATAGCCTATTGAGATTATAGATAAATATATTGATTTATTTGGTAGTAAAGTAATATTTTATTCTCAAAGAAATACTTAATATTAATTTTTATCCAAAATTAATATAATTATTTTTCTATATTCATGCTGGAGCGATATATTGTCTACGATTAAAAGCGTATTGATATTTTTGAAAATAAATATATGACCCCTAAGCAAAGAATTTTAAAATACAGTACCCATAAGGGTCATGATTATTGCACTATTAAATAGCTAACATAAATACAAGTACTGGGTTGTACAAACCTAGATTTTTTTGACTCTGTACCAATCGCTCCACACTCTCTTTGACCTAACAAAGATGGTGTGATAGTTCATTGGCACAGAAATATCAAAAACTAAAACTTGCGAATAAAAATTCAACGACTAAAAGGTTGGTAATCAAATGGTAAACAGTCAGAATCAAAATACACAAGAGCCAGAACTAACAGGAAAATACTTAGTTTTGTTTCGCGAAGAAGCAATTGCAGAAGGCATACAAATGCTTGGTGAATTAAGCAGCACAAATACATCCAGAAGTGGAGAAGTACAAGCAGATACAACTATTCTGTTAAATACTTTAGGTGTTGCGATAGTCACTGCAGAACCAGAACAAGTACGCTCGCTGAGAATGTCCGCAGAAGAAGATAGCCCAATTCTCGCAATTGAGCCAGAAAGAGTAATTTATGCCCTCACAGATACTGTTTCCAATAATGTAGAGCAACCTCGCTCAAGAAATACTACAGATTCTAAAATAGATTACTTACAAGGATACCGCGACGGTGTAAACCATTTAGTTAGTAAATTAATTCCTTCCGAACAGACACAACCCACCAATCAAGCTATAGACGAGTCAATAGCAACTTGGGGACTTCAAGCAACCAATGTAATGCAATCAAATTACAGTGGTCGAAGCATTAAAGTCGCTGTTTTAGATACCGGAATCGATTTGAAACATCCCGACTTAATTGGACGAACCATAACCACTAAATCATTCATAGAAGGGGAAGATGTACAAGATGGTAATGGACATGGTACTCATTGTATTGGTACTGCTTGTGGCACCAACAAACCCACTCGCTTACCTCGCTATGGTATAGCTTACAATTGTGAGATTTATGCAGGTAAAGTACTCAGCAACGAGGGAAGCGGAAGTGACTCCGGAATTCTTCAAGGTATCGAATGGGCTATAGCAAATGGATGTCATGTTATCTCCATGTCCTTAGGAGCTCCAGCCAGAGTTGGTGAGCCTTTCTCTCCTGTATACGAAGAAGTTGCTAAAAGAGCACTTCGTCGCGGTACTTTAATTGTCGCTGCTGCTGGTAACGAAAGTCGCCGTGATACAGGAATCATTAAGCCTGTGGCTCGTCCCGCAAACTGTCCTTCAATTATGGCAGTTGCAGCTCTGGATTCCGCATTACAAATTGCCCGCTTTTCAAATCGAGGTATCAATCCAAACGGTGGTCAGGTTGATATTGCTGCTCCCGGTGTTGCAGTTTACTCCAGTTGGCCAATGCCTACACAGTATAGAAGCATTAGCGGTACAAGCATGGCAACTCCCCATGTTGCAGGTATTGCTGCTCTCCATGCTGAGGCAACAGGGCTAAGAGGACTAGAACTTTGGAGTGTACTCATGCGAACTGCTCGTCGCTTACCTTTACCTTCAGAAGATGTTGGAACTGGTCTGGTTCAAGCCCCTTAAATACAGCACTTTGCAGCTAAACTAGGCACACCTATTTAATACAATAACTCTTGTGGGGTGGGCATCCTTGCCCGCCCGATTGCAATACCACCCAATTGTATTTTCTGTTAAAAAATTAAACCGATAATAACCGCACTACTTCCCCAAACGGAAACTGATGTAACTCCAAACCCCCAGGAGTCACGACCCAGAGTACTGGCAATTCCGGTGTTTCATCTGGAAAATTTCCATATCCGTCAGTTAAATAAACACACAGTGCGGAGCTGCTGCCATCCCAACTAGTAGCAACTTTTTCAAAAAAAGGCACAAACGATGTACCACCACCACCTTTAGGTACAGGTAGTTTGTTACCCGAATTTAATTCGTAAGGGCCATATAATTGCGTATCGGTATAATAAACTTCACAATTGATATGGGGATAAGCATTCACAATACCTTGGAGTTCGCTTAAAAACATCGCCATATGTTGATTATTTATCGAACCGCTAGTATCTAATGCCACAAATACGTGTACTGACTCTCCATCTAAAGCTTCTAAATACAAACCTCTACCAATAAAACGACGGTCAAAGTTTTTAAAGTCTGTAGGTGTTTGTACTAAATAACGCCAAAGGAAAGTTTTCCAGTCTAGTTGGGTTGAGTTAATAATTCCCATTTCTCTTTCTATTCCAGCTGGTAGAGTTCCTGGATTTACTTGATGGGAAATTGTTACAGCTTGTTGCCAAGCATTTTCCCAATGGGATTCTAAAGCAGCTTTTTTTTGTTGTGATAAACTATCCTTTTGATTTTGACTTTGATTTGAAGATGAATCGGACGAATTACCCTGAGATTTTTTTTCTTGACTACCGGATGAATTTAATTTGGAGTCCGAATTATCTTCGGAATAATCTTTATTGGAATCTGGGTTTGAGTCTTGCTCTAAATCTTTATCATCTCCGTTATTGGAAACATTATTTAGTGGACTGTCTAATAAATCGGGATTTAATAATTGTGGAGTATTTTCCCTATCCATTAACAGTAACTCATAAATTTCTTCTACGCTTAGATGCTCTAATTTTGGGTCTCTAAGTCCCCCTTCTGGGAGTTCAAAACCACTTTGCTGAGCAATCATACCGTTTATAGAAATATCAGCCGCAATATTCCATAACTCAGCATCTCTAACTCCACGTCGCGGCACGTGTAATAATGCTGCATGTAATACTTCATGTAATATTAATGCATCCTGTTGTTTAGAAGATAACGAAAGCAAAAAATCTGGATTATAGTAAATATCTTTACCATCCGTAGCAGCCGTAGCTAATTGCCTTGAAGGAATAAGACGAGCAAACAAAGCCAGCGTTGCAAAAAAAGGAGATTTCATTTGCAAGCGTAATAAAGAATCACTAATCGCTTTTTGGGTTAAATCCATAAAGTTGGGGAGTGGGGAAAACAATTCGCAATAAGCCGAGGGGGCACGCTGCGCGTATCCGCAAGCGGACGCTGACGCGAACACGCAGTGGAGCGGAGCGCTTACGCAATTCGCAATTGGGAATTAAATTCCATTTAGTTGTAGATATTCGTTAAGAAACTTCTGCAAATCAGGGTTCTTTTGAGCTAAATTTACAAGCATTCCAAATTGTTCTTTGCTCCTCATGGCTCTAAATAAATCTACAGCAAACAGTCGTACCCATTCGGAGCTTGCATTTTTATTTAACCAAGTGAAAGCGTTATAAGCTTGGTTTGCATCAGCTACTCTTATTGTTAATCCCACTGCAGTCGCATACCTTGCTGATGGTTCATTCGGAAATGCAATACCTTCTCCATTTCCTTCTAAAATTGGTGCTAAGTTTGGTAAATTATCATAGAGGTTAATAAAACTAGTAAATTCTGCGGCTGTTCCTATTCCCACTGCTGGAGTAATATCTAATCCTGCCGAATGCAAAGCACTTGCCATTACCCAAGAACGAGGTGAAGGCCAAGCTGGGTGTTGAGTGTCGATTTTATGTAGTAATGCTGTTCGGAAAGAAAGAAAAGCAATAATTTGTTCGTGAACTCCTGTTGCTAAAGCATAGGTTTTGAAGCTTTCAAAATCAGCTTTGACTTCCAGATGCAGAAATCTATTCGCTAGGGGAGATGGCATATCAAATACTGCGGCACGGTCTTCTTTCCTGTTCCCAGCAGCCCAGACAAGCCAGTCTTTCGGTAAAACATAAGAGCCAACACGACGGTCTAAAATTAACTGTTGAGCAACTCCTTGCATCGCTGGAGGTGCCATATTTAATTCATCTAAAAATAAAATTCCTTTTCCATGGAGTGGGAGAAATTCTGGTGGATACCATTTAGAAGTTCCCGCATCTGCAACAGGTAATCCTCTTAAGTCAGTGGGAGCTAGTTGACTCAGACGTACATCAACAAATTCTATTCCATGCTCTTTTGTTAGCTGTTCTACGATACTGGATTTTCCAATACCAGGAGCACCCCATATCATGGTGCTAATTTTGAGATTCTTAGTAATTAATTCGTTCAGAAATAATTTTAGTTCAGAAGGAGTCATAATAATTAAGATTTAGTTTAACAATAAAAAATAATCTGCTCATGTAGAGACGCGATTTATCGCGTCTTTTATTAGATAGATTCGCTGTATGTAAAAACGCGATATATCGCGTCTTTCATTAGATAAATCCCCTGCATGTAAAAACGCGATATATCGCGTCTTTCATTAGATAAATCCCCTGCATGTAAAAACGCGATATATCGCGTCTTTCATTAGATAAATTCCCTGCATGTAAAAACGCGATATACCAGACGCGATAAATGAGACGCGATAAATGAGACGCGATAAATGAGACGCGATATACCAAATGTGATAAATGAGACGCGATAAATGAGACGCGATGAATGAGACGCGATAAATGAGACGCGATATACCAAATGTGATAAATGAGACGCGATAAATGAGACGCGATAAATCGCGTCTCTACAAGCGCTTTTTTAAGGCTTGTTTGGCGGTTTTTTGAACTATTGAATCTTTGTCTTTAGCTAAGATTTCTAGAATATCTGTGGGTGTATCTGGATGTTTTGCTACATATAATCTGTCTAATTCTATGTAGCTTGTAGAAAAACTTGCCAGCAGTTTTTCTCGTAAATCAAAGGGTGTATTTGGATGTCGTACAAGATACCACTCAAATCCGGGTAATCCTTCTAAATGCTTAAGAGCGGTAGCTGATGTATTTGGGTTTTCGGCAACTAATATAGTGCATTGATAATCTTTAACCAATTTCTCAAGAATAGGTGCTGGTGTATTTGGGTTGCTTGCCACTGCACGACGTACTTCTGCTTCCCAGTCGTCTGCTAGTTTTTCTAAGACTCTTGCTGGTGTGTTCGGATTTTTACCTACACAAACACGTGTGTCTGATAAAAAGTCTTTGGCAAGCTCTTCTAGAACTGCGACGGGAGCCTTGGGATTTTGGGCTATATAAAAGCACAGTCCCTGTTGACTTTTTGCCCATTGAGACAAAATTTCTGCTGGTGTATCTGGATGCTTTGCTACAAATGTACGCACTGTGAAAGGTGAATTACCTGCTAAACGTTCCAGAATTTTAGGTCTCAACTCCGAAGGCGTATTTTTGTGCATTGCGATCGCCAGGTCTCGTGCTGGATTAAGAGCGAGTTTTTCTAAGATGAATCCTGGTGTGCTGGGGTTGTTTATGACAGCAGTTTGTACATCCTCACGACTATCACTTGCTAACTCATGGAGAATATTTACTGGTACACTGGGGTTCTCAGCAACAAAAATACGTAGTTCATAAATTTTTGCAGCTTCTATCAAGAGTTTTACGGGTGTGTTGGGATGAGCAGCAACAAACTGTCGAACCCTCAGGTGTGGGTGTTCACATAATTCTTGAAGCACATTTGTAGAAATTTGATGATTTTCGCAGAGCAATTTCACTAGTTGCACCCGATAATCTGTGGCTAACTCCACTATTAATTCTTTCTGCAAATTACAACGCTGAGCGATTGCTTGCTTAACTTTAAAATGTCCGTCAGCTATTAATTTATGAAGAATATATACTGGTGTATTGGAATTTTTAGCAACAGCGACTTCAATTTCCAAGCGAAAATTAAAACTGTATTCTGGGTACTCAATAAGTTTTTCCAAAACACTGCTGGGAGTATAAGAGCGTTTTGCTAAATATAAACGTACCCCTACAGCAGCGTGTATTGCCAAATTTTCCAAGACTTTGAGAGAAATATCTTTACGTTCAGCAATTATTTGTCCCAACTGGTAATCAAATCTTGTTTTGGTTGCAACCACCTCCAAAGCAACTAAGGGAGTTTTTGGATGCTTTGCTATACTATGTAAAACTTCTGAATTCTGATGTTCCACAGCACCGGAAAAAAATAATTCCGGTAATTCTTTATATTCCAACAGCTTGAGCAAAAGAGTTACAGACATTTCCTTAGCTAAATGAGGATTTTCCAATAGCAAAAAAGGAAATACAGGATTCAAAAGAAAATCCTTAGGAAACTCTTGTGCCAAACTCAACAAAACATCAACAGGAGTATTCGGATTTTGAACAACCCCTAGACGAATCACCCTATGATTATTAATAGCTAATTCCCGTAATAACTCAGAGTCACTATTGGGATTTTTTGATACAATTTCCGCTAACTCTGTACTTTCTTTTACAAGCAATTTTAATCTTTCTGGTGGAGTATTTACGTCTATCGCTTCCTGATATTGGTCTTGGTGCATGGTTTTTTTTTGGCAAGCCTAATAGGTATTTTCAACACTGACACCAACATTAATCACGCACCCTTATTGTATTATTTTACTCCACGCATCCACGAAGCTGCCAGTCAAAATAATTAGTAATTGGTAATTGGTGATTGGTAATTGGTAATACCTAATTTTTCATATTTTTGCACTAGTCCAACTAGTACCCCCCAAATAGTACCCTTTTGTGTACCATCTAACATGCGGAATGTCATTTTTCAGTCGTGAAGAACAAATCAGTACAGTTAATTCACACTCAAAGGAAAATATGACATCCACATTTAATCCATCCACTGCTGCTCAACTTAACAAGCCAGTTCTTAAAATTGGTTCCAAAGGTGACACAGTGAAAGAACTGCAAAAGCTATTATTAGACTACGGTGCATATGTATACATTGGCAACAATGGCGCTTGTGTATATCCCGGCTTAGAAGTAGTTGACGGCGTATTCGGTCCTAAAACAGAATCTGCTGTGAAACTCTTCCAAGGCAAAATGTTTTTAGTACAAGATGGAATTGTTGGTAATAAAACTTGGCAGTCCCTCTATAAGGGTGCCCCAGTTAATATGCCCGTTCTAAGAAAAGGCAGCACCGGAGCAGTAGTTAAGCAAATGCAAGAAAGACTAGCAATTGGTGGTTATGACGTAGGCGCAATTGATGGAAGCTTTGGTAACCGTACAGAAGCAGCAGTCAGAAAACTACAAGAAGCAACTAGCTTACCTATTGATGGCATTGTTGGTGACCGTACTTGGTTTGAACTAAGCAAAATCAATACCGTTTTTTGCTAATAGCTTGCCAGTATTATTTGCCAGTATTATTTGCTAGTATTTCTGCTTAGGTGTCAAAGTTATAAAAGCAAACTAAAACACTTTTTTCACCTGATTAAAACTAACTTTTGATTGATGATTTTAGCGCTGCTTAAATATACCTAAGCAGCGCTAAAACACAAAATAGAAGCTCTTTAAAATTCTTCTGATTCCCTAATAAATTAGTAGTAGTGCGTTCGCGAAGCGTGGTGCCTCACCATGCATCTTGCTCGCTTTTACAATAGTGTCCCTAATCCCAATCATCTTGTGCTGAAAGTCGTTCAATTTGTGAAATCGCCAACTTAATCACCGACAAAACAGGCGCTTCCGTTTCCTGCGTTAATGCATTAGAGAGAGGTTCTAAACTACTACGCTCACCAATTTTCATCAACGCGAGCGCAGCAGCTTTACGAGTTTCCCAGTCGGGATGATTCTTTAACAACTCCACAAGTTTAGGAACAGCAGGACGATATTTAACATTACTTAAAGCAGTTGTCGCTTCACAACGAACAAATGATACCGAATCATCAAGCGCATTCATCAATATATCAAACGCTACCTGTTCGGGATTTTCCTGTGCGATAGCCGCAATCGAACCGATAACAGCAGCACGAACTTCTGGGGAATCAGAGCCAATTTCCTTATAAACATACTCCTTAGCCTCAACCCCAATAAATGCAAGTGCCCAAGTTGCCAGCCCTTTAGATGCTTCTGTATACTCTGGTGATGCCAAAATTTTCAATAATGCTGGAACAGATGCTTCACCCGTTCTAGCAAGAGCACCAACAACCGAACCTCTAACGACCGTATCTTCATCATTTAACAGCGAATTGACCAAAGTTGGAACGGCTCGTGGGTCAGCAATTAACGTTAAAGTTTTACCGCTAGCTCTACGTACAACGACATTTGGGTGATTTGCCAGAGCCTCCAGCAAAAACGGAATCGCTGGTTTCCCAATATCACCCAAAGCCTCCGCAAAACTCAGACGAATTAACCCCCGTTTATCTCCTAAACTCTCAACCATCTGCCTTAATACTTGCTGGTCATTTGGGTCAAAGCTTTCGGAATCTAGTTGTTGACTAACCGCTTCGAGCAAAGCATCAGTTTCCGCTTGGTCTAAGACGTTTTGGGTAGCTCCAGCTTGAGTTTCGTTAACCATACAAATATTTATAGCCAAATTTATAACTTAATAAAATCTTCCCATCTTGTGGGGTGGCACGTCCCGTGCCGCCCATTAAAATACAAACTAATTACTGCCGCTCAAACCACCATACTTTTCTGAAAGAGTTAGGTTGGGTTGAGGAATAAAGGAAACCCAACTTTTTTAGGTTACCCAGATAATGTTGGGTTATCCGAAGCGGACGCTACGCGAACATGGAACGAGCCAACCTACGAAGTTGCCTGTTTTTCCCGAAGTTGCTGGAGTATCCCATCAATTTTAGCCAGTTCCGGTTCCAGTTGAGCCATAACCGAAGCCTTCATCATCTTCGCTTTCTTCGCAGTTTCCATAGTCTCATTAAGTAGACGTTCGCGATATTCTTCCAATTCTGTAATTACCTCAGCTAGTTCTTGAGGATTTACATCACCTGTTGGTACTAGTTCTGGGTGGTCAGACATGTCTTTGGCTTCCTAAAGAATTATCTATATTGTTAATCGTTACCTAATAGCCAACAGCTAAATAAGTACAATTTGATTTTCTCAGATTACGTTGCTTTATTAGCTATTTACAACTTACAATTGCCAATTATCTAAAACAATGTCTCACGCAAAGTTGCAAAGCCGCAAAGAATTTTGGTAATTCTGGATATTCACAAACATTTTAAACAACGTATAGCTTCTAACAACCCCCGCGCTTTATTCAAAGTCTCTTGATACTCCGACTCTGGTACGGAATCAGCCACCAGTCCTGCACCTGCCTGTACGCTTACCGTATTATCTTTAACAACCATTGTTCTAATTGCTATAGCGCTATTTAATTGTCCCTCAAAATCATAGTATCCATAAACACCCGAATATACCCCGCGTCGGCTTGGTTCCAACTCATGAATAATTTCCATCGCTCGGATTTTTGGCGCACCGCTAACAGTCCCAGCAGGAAAACAAGCCTTCATTAAATCCCATGCGAATTTTCCTGGAACTAATTTACCCACCACATTACTGACAATATGCATTACATGGGAGTACCGCTCAATCCCCATTAACTCATCAACTCGCACAGTCCCGCTTTCGCAAACCCTTCCCAAATCATTTCTTCCCAAGTCAACCAACATAACATGCTCTGCTATTTCCTTTGGGTCACGCAGTAAATCTTCCGCAAATGCAGCATCCTCCTGAGGTGTCTTACCTCTTGGACGAGTACCAGCAATAGGGCGTACAATTGCGATTGTGTTCCCCTCGGCATTTTTTTCCGCTTTTACCATCACTTCTGGACTAGAACCAATAATTTGCCAGTCGTGAAAATGGAAATATGACATATAAGGTGAAGGATTTATTTGACGCAGCGAACGGTAAAGCGCAAAAGGCTCACCAGTATATTCCGTAGATAATCGCTGTGAAACAACAACTTGAAAAATATCCCCTGCTTTAATGTATTCCTTGGCTTTTTTAACGCTATTGCAAAATTCTTCCTTCGTGAAATTACTCTTGTACTCCTGTGTTTTCTCAGCTTTTTGATTAGCAGAAGCATTCCACTGCAAAATAGTTTTTTCTGGTGATACAGGCAAAGATAACTTATTAACCATCTGGCTTACACGCTCGCACGCTAGTTCATAAGCCATCTTCAAATCGACATTTGGAACCCGTAAATCTGCATATGCAACAGCCCAAATCTTCCGTTTTACCTGGTCAAAAATCAACAGGTGGTCTACCTGCATCCACAATCCATCTGGAATATTACGTTCATCTTGGGGATGGACAGGCACTCGTGGTTCAATCCAACGAATTAATTCATACCCCCAAAACCCAAATAACCCACCAATCCCAGGTGGAAGTTCTGGTAGCTTAACAGGTTGATAAGGCTCTAAACATTGGGATAGTGTTGTAAAAGGGTCACCAGCAAAAACTACCTGTGAGCCATCACGATGAGTTTGCGTCGTAGAATCACCACGAGATTCCAAAATCCACAATGGGTCACAACCTACCAAACTATAACGTCCTAACTTTTCCCCACCTTCCACCGACTCCAGCAAAAAACTATAGGGTTGACCAGCACAAAATTTATACCAAGCAGACACAGGTGTATCAAGGTCAGCGACACATTCCTGGTACACTGGTATAAAATTACCTTGTTTAGAAAGTTGCTCAAATTGGGAGAATTCAGGAAATATCATAAATAAAAAAAGAAGATAGTTCGTAGAGACGGCGATTTAATGCCGAAGCGGCACGCTACGCGAACGCTTCTCTTCCTTCATTAACACAAATAGGGCATGTAACATAAAACATTAGGAATAATTACATACTTTACTCCCAATATTTTATGCCCTATGCCCCATTACCCATATTCAAATTCTTAGCAGCTAGACGTTATACGTCATGGGTTGATTTGCCAGAGAACTTGATTTGTGCGGGATTGGGGTTTTGCCCGATACTGCGTGCAACGAAACGCACAGATTCGCGACCAGCATTTACCTTCTCAGGGAAAACGCCATCAGCAGGGTGAATGAAAGTGGTTTCACCACTAGGCAGAATCCGATAGATTTTGTAGTCTACTATTTTGAACTTACGAAGTTGACCACCCAAAGCAATACCTTGTTCTTTACGGGCTAAGTACAAAAGGTTCTCACCTTGACGCATGACAGCAGAACCACCAGTAGGCATTTCAAATACAGCTTCCTTGGGGCTAGTCCAAGTAATAGCGTATTTTTCTTCTTCTTCTGCTTTTTTCAGCAAGCCACCAGTGCTACCACCAAATATCGGAGTTTGTCCAGAAAGTTTTTCCGCCATATATATTTCTCCCAACATTTGTTTCAAGGGCATCGTAACATCGTAGCTGGGGACATATTGTCATTATGTAAAGAAGTTTAATAGTTGACGGTCAACTAACAGCTAACGGAACAGTAAAGTGAAATTCGCTTCCTTTGTCTTTACCTGTGGACTCAGCCCAAATTTTTCCTCCCCACCCATTGACAATTTGCCGACAAATAGCTAAACCCAAACCTGTCCCTCCTGCAGTACGACGTAATGCTCCCTCTTCTTGATAAAACTTATCAAAAACTATTTCCAATCGATTGGGTTCGATACCTCGTCCTGTGTCCGCGACTGTCACTTCTACCATTTGGTTGCCGTTACGTTTCCCCTTGATAGTTATTGCTCCTTGGGGTGGTGTAAATTTACAAGCGTTATCTATAAGTTTGGCTAGCACCTCAACCAACCAATCACCGTCTGCCCTCACCATTGGTAAACTATCAGAAACTTCCGTCTCAATAGCAGGTATTTGTGTCTCGCTATTTACGCGAGCGCTAATGCGACTAATGGCTAAATCTATACACTCCTGTAAAGTGAGAGTTTCTGGATGCCACTCTATACGACCGCTTTCTAAATTAGAGAGGGTCAAAAAATCTTGGATTAATTTCCGCATCCGGTCGGAGTCAGAAAGAGCCGTATTTAGCATTACTTGCCGTAATTCCGCTGGCATATCTGGTTCCGTCGATAAACTTTCCAAACAAACTTGAATTGTGGAAAGTGGTGTACGCAGTTCGTGTCCAGTAATTGCTATCAGGTTTCTGCGGGTACGGTCTAAAGCTTCTAATTGTTGGTTTAAGTCTTCCAAATTAGCGTAAGCTTCTGCTTGAATTAGTGCTGCACCAATTTGGGTAGCAACAGCTTCGACTAAATCAAATTCTCCGGGGAAGGCTTGATGAGGTTTACTCCCACAATAGTGTAATTCCACAATACCTAACATTCTTCCTTGGAAGACAACCGGCTCCATTAACCAAGAGCGAATACTATATTTTTTAGCTAGGTTTGCTGTTGATTTAGAACTAATAAGGCGTTCATCTGTTTCTGTATCGGCAAAATAGGCTCCATCTCCTTTAATAATAATTTCCTGAAATAAGGGATTATTATGTAGCTGCCAAGTTTTTCCTCGCACCGACGATACACCAGAATTTAAGAACTCGTGTTCTATTTTGGCTTGGGTATCTGTTTTTTGAGCACGGTAAACTATACAGCGACAAGCTCCTAAATGTTGCCCTAGCTCTTGCACCGCGACTTTTAGGACTTCTTCGGGGTTAAGGGAGCGACGAATAGCAGTACTTATGGAGTTGACTAAACGTTCTTTACGTGCTTGAGCGGAGATGGAACGGTAAGCTTTATGTAATTTATACTGACTCGCTTGTAAGTAAGTGACCAAACGCTGTACGAAGGGGTCTGTATCAATATCACAAGAAAAATTTCTAATTATTTCCCCTACTGATGCGCTTGCTTCATCAGGAGTTGGCGAAAAACTCTCCTTGTACTCCCCAATTTCAAATCGCTGGCGTGCTTCTTCTATTTTGTCTGTCAACTCTGGTCTGTAAACCGAAATTCTATTTAATAGCAAATCTGCAGCTTTTAAACTAACGCCTCTTTCCGATGTCCAAATTCCCTCGAATCTTCGGGATGTGTCCATGTCCAAACTAGGGCTAATTTCCCGCAACTGCTGATTTTTAGCCACAGAACCCAGGCTTTCTCGACACACCAAACAAGTAGCATAATTATTGGCTATCACCACCAAATGCCACTCTTGACTTAAACCATCATCTGGCTCAAAGGCTACTTTTTCATAGTATTCTGAACTGTTGGCAAAATCTGTCTCTGGTGCCGACAAAACGTATATTTGGTTACTTCTTAAAGCTAGTCGCTGGTAGCGATGTGCTTCTTGGCGGTAAAAACGCTCGCGTTGAAAGCTGGCTATTACTAGAGGCTGCTCCAAAGTCGCAGCCAAAACTTGGTCTTCCATCGCATGGGAGAGCGCCGTTAACGAAGCCTTAAAATATAGTTGGGGGCGCAGGTAGGGAACAGCTTGTAGCAGTTCACTCAGCACGGAAGTTGAAATGCTCATGTATATCGTTAAAGATAAGTCTATGCATCTAATCTCAAAAATAGTAGTCTTTGTATCCGTAGCGGTCTTAAGCAGTTTTCAATGAGTAGTTATACCCATCTTTTCTATGTAGCTTATTAAATTTGTTAAGTTTACCAGAAATTCTGATTTTACCGATTCTAATTTCTAGTCTATTAGAGCTTTGTACTACTACACGTCCGACAGTTCCATCCACATATGAAGCAATGTCTCCTGTTTGCCATTTGTGCTCGTAACGAGTTCTTGCTTTCGTACAAGGAAAACCATACTTATCATTTCTTGTTAATTGTCTGCTAGAAAGCCCAGAACATTTGATTAATAAGGGTTGTTCGGTTTTTGATTTTATACCAAATCCACTTGTTCCAACACAAGCTGCGTCTATACAATGGTCTTTATCAAACCCATTTTTAATTCGATTAAACTTAGTTTGACCTCCCGTTGCTGTTTCTAATGGCAACCCTTTATCCTTTAAACAAGTAAACAATGCCCACCTAGTTGAATTAATACAAGCTGCATCTTTTAACGGTGCTTTAGCTTGGTCTTTAATTTTTTGAATCAATTCTGGTTTCTTTTTGAGAAATAACTCTATCAAATTATCAGATTTTTTCTGATTACAACAATTACAGGCTATAGTCAAATTACTAACTCTATCACTTCCTCCTTTAGATTTTGGAATGATATGCTCAACTTCTAATTTACGAATATTTGACCCTGGTTTACCACAATAAGCACATTCTCTACCCCATTTCTCCAGTAGATACTCTCTCACTTCATAACCCAATAATTCTCCTTGTTGATACTCGACTCCGTCAATTTCTGAATTTTGTAATTTTTGAGTATCAAACCTGACTAATTCCATTGCTATCGAAGTTATTGGTACAAACTTAATTAGCCTATTAACCCAAGTAACAGTAGTAGATACACGATGCTTCAAACTCGGGGGTAACCAACGAGCAGAGCGTTTTCTATTTAAAAATCTCGGTTGACGATAACGAGTTTTTCTTGCTCTCCTACTACGTCTTACTCCCGCACGTTTCCTTAAATCATCTTTAATTTCATCTCCACGATGTTCTAAATTTGCTTTCCAAATTATCTCACCCTTTTGAAGTAATGCTAAACCAGTAAATTTCGACCCTGGGTCTATTTTTAATTCAACCGCTTTTAAAGTTGGATTCTCAATTGCGGTTTTAAGTATTAAAGTAAAAGGATACATCCTAAAAACATTAGCTTTATCCTTTCTTAGTAGCTCTCTGGCACGTGCTGGATGAACTGGATTTAGAGGGTTTTTGTTAGTATCAATTAAAAATACGTAATTTGTTTGCATTTCTGCCTCACCTTGCGGGTCACCAATAAATTAGTATTGTTTGCCTCGACATTGTTATCTTTCGGTACTTTTTCAGCAGCACTGGCTTAAACTAGTCAATTTCACCTGTTTAACTGCTAAATTATAGAGCTTGAAACTGGCTGGACTTAAAAGCTGTCCGACATTTCAAGGTACGAACTTGAACGCTTTAAAGATAACGTAATCCTTTTTTAAGGGACTTCCTTGCTCAAGGGAAGAGTCTGGGATAGCCTAATCGTTACTCAAATTTCTCCTTTCACGATAGATTGACTACGGATTACTCCGTTTTGTTAACTACCCCCTATTTTGGACAAGAACCAACTCACATTTGCATTGTACAAATTACAACGGTCTCCCACGTTAGGGAAATCCTCTCATTATGTAAAGATTCTTGAACTTGCTTGGCTGTTGGCTGTTGGTTGTTGGCTGTTGACTGTTGGCTGTTGACTGTTGGAGATGGACTAGTTGGGTAACACTTGGTTACTGTTTATGGTGAGCATCAAACGTTAAAATAAATACATTGATTTCAGTGTAGGAAATTTTTTGTACAAAAGTTCATAATGTTTAATCGCGGTATATAATTTAACGAGGCATTAATTTATAACTTGTAATTTACTTGACTCTAAAAACAATAAATTTTTCTTATAAGGGTTGAAATTAAATTTTCTAATAATTTAATAATGTTCGATAAGACTCAGTAAAAAATCTAAAAATAGATAAGATTATATAGGTCAAAATTAATTAACCAGACACCAGCGGAGTTATTCTCTATACATAGAAATAATTTAACCATTATTCTTGTATTCCCTATTGTCACTAGCTTTGAGACATAATCACCAAGGCGATAATCTAAAATTTTTAGGGCAGAATGAACGTTTATAACACTGAAAAAAAATATATAAATTTAAAGATTTGATGATATTACGTTCTGACTGCTGTATCTGGGTATTATTTTTACTCAATGTCTGAAATAATGGCTCAAATAAATTATAAAAAGCGTCTTTTTTCCTGTTGACGTTGATACAACCTCGAACATATTGTCCTATAAACGGAAGTTTGGCTAATGACACCGGATACCCTAATGACCCCGGAAAAGATTGTGCTGGATGGTAAAACATTTGTTCCTGCTGAACAAATCCCTATTCCTGAGTGGCCTTGCGTATTAAGCGAACGGGCACAAGCTACATTAACAGTTAAAGATGATGACTTATTTTTAGTGACCGACACCTTGGGGAATATTTCTGGTTGTTCCCTTGGTGATGGTAACCCTAGTATGGGGCTATTTTGTTCTGATACTCGATTTTTGAGCCGTCTGGAATTACAAATTGAAGGACGCTCCCCAGTATTACTATCAAGTACTGCTGACAAAGGATTTTCAGTCTCTGTTTTGTGTACTAACCCAAAAATAGACGACCGTCTCAAGTCAGACACTATCGGTATTCGTAGAGAACTAGTCCTGAATGGGGCATTATTTGAAGAAATAGAAATTTCTAACTACAGCACAACATCCATGAAATTTGAACTCAGTTTGAGTTTAGATGCGGATTTTGCTGATTTATTTGAAGTTCGAGGTTTTGATAGGCAAAGACGGGGTAGGTTGTTACGCTTGGTTGCTCCATCAGTTGGTTCATCAGTCGGAGCAACCCCAGAGGAAGATGAAAATGGAAATTCTCATGGTGACATTGCAGCACAAATACAGCAAGAACCACCAACAAAAGACTCTTTGACAATGGCATATCAAGGACTGGATGGCTTAGTCATGGAGTCTCGTTTTAGTTTCCAACATCGCTTACCAGACCATTTCAAAGGCTATACCGCTATTTGGCAGTTAGAATTAGCTTCTCACGAGACCCAAAAGTTGGGTTATCGATTGAATTTATTAACCAATAACAAATCCACTTCCACCGTTAGTGCTCCTGTAACTTTGGTGCAAGCCAAAGCTGCTGAGACAATGGAAGAGCAACATTGGGTACAACAAATTACTCGTATTCACGGGGATAAAAGTAATTTCAACACAATGATTGAGCGGGCTGAGCAGGATATGTATTTACTCCGTCAGTCTTTTGGTAAGCATAAAACAGTATCAGCTGGAGTTCCGTGGTTTTCCACATTGTTTGGACGAGATTCAATAATTACTGCATCCCAAACTTTGATGCTAAATCCACAAATAGCTAAAGAAACTTTGATGCTTTTAGCTAAGTATCAAGGTAAAACTGAAGATGAATGGCGGGATGAAGAACCGGGTAAAATGCTGCACGAATTACGCTTAGGCGAATTAGCCCGGTGTCAAGAAGTTCCTCATACACCTTACTACGGAACTATTGATGCGACTCCGTTATGGTTGATGCTTTATGCAGAGTATTACGCTTGGACATACGACAAAGAAACTTTAGAAATTTTGTGGCCAAATGCTCTAGCAGCTATGGAGTGGATTGACCGCAACATGAAAGAAACAGGTTACCTTAGTTACCAACGTAAATCAAAACGCGGTCTTGCAAACCAAGGTTGGAAAGACTCAGGTGATTGTATCGTAGACCGTAAAGGCGAGTTAGCTAACGGTTCCATTGCCTTATGCGAAGTCCAAGGATACGTTTACTGTGCCAAGATGCGTCTGACGGAAATTGCCAGAATGAAAAAGCGCTTGGATTTAGCAGACAGATGGCAAGAAGAAGCAAAAAATCTCAAAGCTCGCTTTAATCGAGACTTTTGGATGGAAGACCAAGACTTTTGCGCTTTAGCCTTAGACGGTGATGGTAAACACGTAGACAGTATTACCTCTAACCCAGGTCATTGTTTACACTTAGGTATTTTTAGCCCAGAAAAAGCTTATAATGTAGCTGAACGTTTAAGAGCGCCGGATATGTTTAATGGTTGGGGCATCAGAACTTTAAGTAGTTTATCCCCAGCTTATAATCCTATGGGTTATCACGTAGGCTCAGTGTGGCCTCATGACAATTCTCTCATCGCAATGGGTTTACGTTCACTAGGGTTAATCGACCAAGCTTTGGAAGTTTACCAAGCATTATTCGATATGACCAACGTACAACCTTACCAGCGTCCACCCGAACTATTTTGTGGATACGAACGTAACGGAGATAACGCCCCCGTTCTGTATCCAGTTGCTTGTACACCCCAAGCTTGGGCTACAGGTAGCGTATTCCAGTTAATTCAGATGATGGTCAATTTAGTACCCGACGCACCCAATAATTATCTAAGAATTATCGACCCCGCATTACCAGAGTCGATAAATAGATTATCTTTACACAACCTGCGCGTCGGACCAACCATCCTAGATTTGGAATTTGAGCGTTCTGGAAGCACAACAGCTTGTCGAGTTGCCAAAAAACGAGGTAACCTTCGCGTTGTAATTGAAGCGTGAGTAACAATTCAAAATTCAAAATTCAAACAGGAGCGCTCCGCTCCACTTCGTGAACAAAATTCACTCCGACCCTACCCTTCGGAAATCCTGCGGATTACGGGAAAACCAAAGGTCTACAAAATTTTAATTTGGAAATAGAGGCTAAGATTTATTTCCTTATTTCTTACTCCCTATCCCCATTCCCAAATCCCTAATTTTGAATTTCGAATTTTGAATTGTTTACTCCCCTTCCTTCTCAATTTTTTGTGCTGGAGAAGCTTCGTAGAGTGCGTCTAGTTGTTGACGAGCGTCTTCTACGTTAATCGAACGCATTACTAATAGTGGTTCTTTGATGATGTTACCAGCGTTATCTAATAATTCTGGATGAGGTGCGTACTGGCTTCTTCTTGATGAAGCATAGGGATAATTACCTTGATTCCCATTGGAGTTTGAACCAGGATAGCTACGCTCTCTATCAAAGCTGAACATTACTAGATTACGGATTAAATTTGCTACTGCTATACAAGCTAGAACGGTGAAAGCTAGGATATATAAAAGATGTAACATCGTGATTTCCTCCAGGACAGGTAGTTTTTAATAAAAAAGTTTTTCGTCGCTCGCAATTCTGAAATTTATCGACGCTAATGTCCGCAACTCTGTCGCGGACGATTTTAGACATCTTCAGGCTTATTCAGTATGCTTGTATTGATAGCAGGCAATTTTTCCAATTCTAGTATTTTTAAAGTAACATAAGTTACATTTTTTTGCTAAGTAAAAAAATGACGGAAAGATTAAGAAATTTGTAGTTTTGAGTCGATATTCCTTTGTAACCACTATGTAATCTGTCACAAGTATTGATTAAGCCGAGCAAGAAAGTCCTTAAAATCAGGAAGGCATGGTAGTTGAACCCTTCAGGCTTCTCGTGTTTGACGAAAACGCATTCCTACTTTCCAGCACTCCGTAACTAGTTGATGCCAGGGCATCAGAGTTTCCATCTCTATACCAACTTGTCCTTCTGTCGCAGAAAACATCATTTTAGCGGTGTTTACTTCCTCCTGAGCATTTTTGACTCGTGCCAATAACTCCGATTTTGCTTCCAGGCTCATAAATGAAAGCTGTTCTTTCTCCAGCAAGTCCACAGAACGCGCAAACCAATACTGGAAATCTTCTAGCAAGGGTTGCAAAACTGTCTTAAGCAACTCTGGCTCAGGTAAATTCGAGTCTCTCATAATTGACAAGCATATTTCCAAATTTCCTACTAATATTAACGCTATTTACGAATCTTTACATATTCTCATTATCTCTCTGAAATAGAAAATTGTCAAAAATCTGTCACAGTCGTTACAATTGCGTGACTGCTGTAACAAAACACTTTTGTCAAGACCGTGGCAATTCTCAGAAAAATCTAGAAAAAGTATGAGAAAGCTACTTTTACTGTTATCAGCGGCGCTAGGTCGCTAATATAGATGCAGTCATCGTAAATAAATACAATTAGGAAGCAGTTACTTCGCCAATGGTGCAACAGCAAACGCCAAAGACCTCGGATAATCAACCTGTCGAAGCCGAGAAGATATATTTACCCAAGACTAGCGAGTCTCTTAGCCTTAAAAAGATTCGTCATACCGCTTCCCATGTAATGGCTATGGCGGTACAAAAGCTGTTTCCCAAGGCGCAAGTCACAATTGGACCGTGGATAGAAAACGGCTTTTATTACGATTTTGATAATCCTGAACCCTTTAGCGAAAAGGATTTGAAAAATATTTACAAGGAAATGATAAAGATTATCAACCAAAAATTAGCCGTTGTTAAGGAGGTTGTAAGTCGGGAAGAAGCCCAACGTCGGATTGAGGATATTAAAGAGCCATATAAGTTAGAAATTTTGGGTGACATTAAAGAGGAGCCAATTACAATCTACCATTTGGGAGATAAATGGTGGGATTTGTGTGCTGGTCCCCACTTGGACAACACTAGCCAATTAAACCCTAAGGCAATTGAATTAGAAAGTGTTGCTGGTGCCTATTGGCGTGGTGACGAAAATAAAGCGCAGCTACAACGTATTTATGCTACCGCTTGGGAAACTCCCGAACAATTAGCGGAGTATAAACGACGTAAAGAAGAAGCTCAGCGACGCGACCACCGTAGGTTAGGTAAGGAATTAGGTTTATTTATATTCTCTGACCTAGTGGGACCGGGTTTACCGTTATGGACGCCTAAAGGTACTTTGCTCAGAAGCCTTTTGGAAGATTTTCTTAAGCAAGAACAGCTCAAGCGCGGTTATTTACCTGTTGTTACTCCTCATATTGCCAGAGTTGATTTATTTAAGACCTCTGGACATTGGCAGAAATATAAGGAAGATATGTTCCCCCTGATGGCAGACAATCAGGAAAAAGCAGAGAAGGAAGAAGGCTTTGTCATGAAGCCGATGAATTGTCCTTTTCATATCCAGATATATAAGAGCGAGTTACGTTCTTACAAGGAATTACCGATGCGTCTTGCTGAATTTGGCACAGTGTATCGCTATGAACAATCTGGAGAATTGGGTGGGTTAACTAGGGTCAGGGGTTTCACTGTAGACGATTCCCACTTATTTGTAACTCCCGAACAATTGGACAGTGAATTCCTCAATGTGGTAGATTTGATACTGTCTGTTTTCCAAAAGTTGCAGCTAAAGAATTTTAAAGCTCGTCTCAGTTTCCGTGACCCTGAGTCTGATAAGTACATCGGTTCTGATGAAGCTTGGGAAAAAGCTCAGGGTGCTATTCGTCGTGCCGTCGAGCAATTAGGTATGGACCATTTTGAAGGCATTGGAGAAGCTGCATTTTACGGACCAAAGCTAGATTTTATTTTTCAGGATGCTCTAGAGCGGGAATGGCAGTTAGGAACCGTTCAGGTAGATTATAATTTACCCGAAAGATTTGATTTGGAGTTTGTTGATGAACTTGGTGTCCGTCAACGTCCTGTAATGTTACATCGTGCCCCTTTTGGTTCTTTGGAACGGTTAATTGGTATATTAATTGAGGAGTACGCCGGAGACTTTCCATTATGGCTCGCGCCTGTGCAAGTCAGGTTACTACCAGTTACAGAAGCACATGTTGACTTTGCCCACAATGTAATGGTAAAAATGCAAGCTGTCGGCATCCGTGCTGAAGTTGACACCAAAGGCGACCGCCTTGGAAAACTAATCCGCAACGCCGAAAAGGATAAAATACCCGTTATGGCAGTAGTAGGAGCAAAAGAATTAGAAACTAGTTCTTTGAGCATCCGTACTCGTGCAAGCGGGGAATTGGGTTCTATGCAAGTGGAAGAAGTTATAGAAAAAATGGAAAAAGCTATTAGCAATTTCGCCAACTTTTAGCGACAATGAGATATTAGGGTGGTCAAATTATATCCACCCAAAAAAAGTCTCATATAAATTTCGCTAAAAACAACTCTATGACTACCACAAAAGCTAAAATTCAATCTTTATTGAGTCAGTTACCCGATGATTGTTCAATAGAAGATGTCCAATATCATTTGTATGTCATTGAAAAAGTGCGTCGGGGTTTAGAAGTGGCTGACACCCACCCCACAAGAAGACAAAATGAAGCCGAAGAGCGTTTGAGTAAATGGCTTATCAAATAGAATGGTCACCCACTGCGTTAGAAGATGTCGAAGTAATTGCTGGATATATAGCTCGTGACTCAATGTCCTATGCTGCTGCGGTCATTAAAAAAATACTGGACGTAACAGATGAATTGAGTAAAGACCCCTATTCTGGTAAACCAGTACCGGAGTTCGACGATAAAAATGTCAGGGAATTTGCAGCTTTTAGCTACCGAGTCATCTATCGAATTAAGGGTGAGAAAATCACGATTGCGTCAGTGATTTATAAAGAAAGATAACATTCTAAATCTATCTGTTGACAAAAAACTAGAAAAAAGATAATTATCCCTCGTTCCCATGCTTTGTGTGGGAACGCTTATTATCTAAAATCAATTTAAAAACTATATTCTTTGTTTAATATTAGGTGACCGGATTGTTTTCAAAATGTAAATTTTTGTGGAAACGCTTGACTTTTTAACGAGCGCTTATAGTCTAAAGTTTTTCTTTCAATAAAGAAAATTCAAGGCAAATTTTAGGTACATAAATACAGCTAATTTCAAGTTATTGAATCGCAATTCCATCACTACTTTCAACAGTAGCCAATACATGAGATGCTTATTTATTAGTCAATAGACTATTATTTTTAAGTATCTTCATGTCTGTGCTTTCCTCTGTATCTGTTACCGTTCCTGCTACTACCGCTAATCTGGGTCCCGGTTTTGACTGTATCGGTGCTGCTTTAACGCTTTATAACGAGTTTAAGTTTACTCTCTGTGATTCTTCCTCTTCTTTGGAGGAGGGGGGGGTAATTATTACTGTTGTGGGAAAAGAAGCGGAACGGGTTCAAACTGATAAAAGTAATTTGCTCTATGAGGCGTTTCTGAAGTTATATCAATATATAGAGAAGTCTCCTCCAACTGTTGAAATTGAGATTAAGTTGGGTGTTCCGTTGGCTAGGGGTTTGGGTAGTTCGGCTACGGCTATTGTTGGGGGATTGCTTGGTGCTAATGTTTTGACGGGTGAGCCTTTGAGCCAAACTGAGGTGATGGGGTTGGCTGTGGAGATGGAGGGTCATCCTGATAATGTTGTGCCGGCGCTTTTGGGGGGGTGTCGCTTGGCGGCTACGAAGTTAGAGAACGAACCGCCAAGTTGCCAAGGTCGCCAAGGGTGGGAGGTTTGTGAGGTTCCTTGGTGTGCTGAGGTTGTTCCTGTGGTGGCGATTCCGGATTTTGAGCTTTCTACTAAGGAGGCTCGACTGGTTTTACCTACTGAGGTGAGTCGGGGGGATGCGATTTTTAATGCGGCTCATTTGGGTTTGTTGTTGCGGGGTTTGGAAACTGGTAATGCTGATTGGCTGCGGACATCTATGCAAGATAAGTTACATCAGCCTTACAGGAAATCACTGATTAGAGGATATGATGTTATTTACGCTGAAGCAATATCTGCGGGCGCTTTGGGAATGGTAATCAGTGGAGCTGGCCCTACCCTATTGGCTTTAAGTGATACTTCGCATTCACAAGATGTCGCGGTGGCGATGGCAGCAGCCTGGAATAATTTAGGTATTAATGCTGTGGTGCGCGTCCTTTCCATTGATAAACAAGGAGCCACCGCAACACAACAATAAACACGACAATCAAATGTAGAGACGTTACATGTAACGTCTCTACACATGTAATCACCTCTACACAAAATCCAAAAAAATCGTAGCCCCCTCCCCGCTTGCGGGGTAGGGGGTTGGGGGTGGGGTTATTTTTTCTCTTTATATTAAGCAGTGGCAAGCGCTCACCTCAAAATACATATATCTTAACAAAACTTTAAAATATCTCCAGAGCTTATTTTAAAAGCGTTCCACCTTTTATTGACGTTACAGAAATTCGCTCTTAATATGGTCTATCGAAAGAATAAGTAAGTATATATCCTTATCGATGGAGGTAATCAGAATTCTTTAGATTCAGATTTCGTTACAAAAGTAAATAGATGTTAATATAAGTTCATAGAGAAGCAAGCAAGCAAAACAATATTCTCGGTGATGAATTTTATGGAATTTCCTTGGTTAAGTACGATGATTGCCCTGCCTCTAGTAGCAGGATTGGCGGTTCCTTTAATCCCAGGTAAAGAAGGTAAAACGGTTCGTTGGTACACCTTGGGAGTTGCGATAGCTGATTTCGCGTTGATGATTATCGCTTTTTGGCAGAACTACGATTTTCAACTTTCAACATTTCAATTATCAGAGTCATACAGTTGGATTCCTCAGATAGGTTTGAATTGGTCTTTAGCGGTTGATGGTTTATCAATGCCGCTGATATTGTTAACCGGACTTATAAACACATTGGCAATATTTGCAGCTTGGAAGGTTACAAATAAGCCACGTTTGTTTTATTCGATGATGTTGGTGATGTATAGTGCCCAAATAGGGGTATTTGCAGCCCAAGATTTGCTGTTGTTCTTCTTGATGTGGGAACTTGAGTTGGTTCCTGTGTATTTGTTGATTTCTATATGGGGTGGTCCAAACCGCCGTTACGCTGCTACTAAATTTATTATCTATACAGCCGCTGCATCTATATTTATCTTGGTCGCTGGTTTGGGGATGGCGTTCTACGGTGATAATTTCACCTTTGATATGGCTACCCTTGGTCTGAAAGAATATTCTAAAGTTTTTGAACTGTTACTCTACACTGGTTTCTTAATTGCTTTCGGCGTAAAACTCTCAATTTTCCCTTTCCATACTTGGTTACCTGATGCTCACGGTGAAGCACCTGCAGCTGGTTCGATGATTTTGGCTGGTGTGTTGTTGAAGATGGGTGGTTACGGTTTAATCCGCTTCAACATGGAAATGTTACCTAACGCTCATGTGAACTTTGCTCCAGTGTTGGCTGTGTTGGGTGTTGTAAATATTATCTACGGAGCTTGTTGCGCTTTTGCTCAAACTAACCTCAAACGTCGCTTGGCTTATTCTTCTATCGCTCACATGGGGTTTGTACTGATAGGAATTGCTTCCTACACTGAAATTGGTATCAGTGGTGCAGTATTGCAAATGATTTCCCACGGTTTGATTGCAGCCGCTCTGTTCTTCCTTGCTGGTGTAACATATGAGCGCACACATACCTTGTCGATGGACAAAATGGGTGGTATTGGTAAGGTAATGCCTACTACTTTCGCTCTGTTCACTGCTGGTTCGATGGCTTCCTTAGCGTTACCTGGAATGAGTGGTTTCGTAGGTGAGTTGATGGTCTTCCTGGGAATTACGACCAGCGATGTGTATAGCTCTAGCTTCAAAATTGTAATTGTGCTTCTGTCTGCAGTTGGTGTGATTTTAACTCCGATTTACTTGCTGTCGATGTTGAAAGAAGTGTTCTACGGTAAACAAAGCCCTGAGTTACACCTCGACGGATTTATAGCTGATGTTAATCCTCGTGAGTTGTTTATCACTGCTTGTTTGTTACTTCCCATCATCGGTATCGGTTTGTATCCTAAACTGGTTACCCAAATCTATGATGTGAAAACTGTAGAAGTTGCTGCTCATGCTCGTCAGTCTTTACCTGTAGTGGCTCAAGGAACTGAATCACAAATTTTATCGCAAGCTGTTGAAGCACCAACTTTGGCTTATAGCGAAATCGAAAATTTAACCACTGTTTCTGAATAGTCTTTAACTAAGAAACGGTGTCGAGATTACAAGGCAATAAGAGGGTTATGTGGGGATGGTTCCTTAACCATCCCCTAAATTTTTTGGGTAGTGGTAGCGTTACTGTGTACACATGGGTATTGAAATAATCCTAAAGTTACGTGAAATACCCCTGAACTAAAGTTCGGGCTAAAAGCTGTAACCCGTTTTTAACGGGTTAATAGCAGGTTGGAATTTGTGTTGAAACCAAGGTTTCAACCCATTAAAAATGGGTTTGATATTTGTGCCGAAACCCATTTATCAACCCGTTTTCAACGGGTTTTAGCTTTTAGCCCGAACTTTAGTTCAGGGGTATTTTTTTCCTTTTTCTTCCTTGCTGTTATGATACTTTTGTACACTCCAAGTAAATTTTTTTGGAGTAATTTTATGGTTTTACAGGCTGACCCTGTACAAAAACAACCAATCGTTACTTGGGAACCTCTCCCTGCGGACTTTATTTTACCCGACGACCCAGTGGAAAATATCCAGCAACCCCTTCTTGCAGCAGCACTTACAGATGCGTTAGGTGCTGTGGGACGCATTCTACCCCAAATGTTGATTGCATCTAATTTTGGACTTGTAGCCACAGTTAATAAAAAAATTATTGTTAAAGCTCCTGATTGGCTCTATGTTCCGCAAGTTCAACCTGTAGCTGTGGATATAGTTCGTCGTAGTTATACCCCTAATTTAGAGGGTGGTTCCGTTGCTGTTGTAATGGAATTTTTGTCAGAAACAGATGGAGGAGAGTTGTCAGTACGTTCGACTCCACCTTATGGCAAGCTATATTTTTACGAACGAATTCTTCAAGTTCCCAGTTATATAACTTATGACCCTTACGAACCTAGCTTAGAAGTGAGATGTTTACAAGATGGAAAATACGTCTTGCAGCAAGCAGATAATAACGGACGTTTTTGGATTCCTGAATTAGAGTTATTTCTAGGAATTTGGCAGGGTGAGCGCTTGCGTCAAAATATAAATTGGCTGCGGTGGTGGGATAGCGAGGGTAATTTGCTGTTATGGAGCAGCGAACAAGCCGAACAAGAACGCCAACGAGCTGAACAAGAACGCCAACGAGCTGAAATTTTAGCCGCTAAGTTGCGAGAGTTAGGTGTTGACCCGGATACCCTGGGTTAACACCCATACCATACTGGGCAAATTAAACATCATAAAATAATGTAGAGACGTGACATGTCACGTCTTTTTTATATGTCACGTTTGTCAAGTAGGTCGCTTATGCGTCCCACTACAACTTTTGTAAGGCTGATTTTATGAATTTACTATCGCTTTAGCCCAGCAAGTCGCTTATGCGTCCCACTACAACTTTTTTAAGGCTGATTTTATGAATTTACCACTACTAACCTGATACCGTGTTGCGGTTCCTACGGGATTCCTTGATTGCGGATAGTCCTAAAAAAACTAAAAGTAAGAGAGGAAAAGTTACTGCGACTGCTACAAGTGTAGCAAAAGCTTGAAGCAAGGTTACGTAAAATAGGGGGTTTCACCGAAACGGCTAGCCTTCGGCACTGGGACACTACTGAAAATACCAGTTATTAGTAGTTTTTACCAGGTTTTTTGTAGGTGTAGATTTTAGCCTATTGAATCGATTCCAGGGCTTGATTTGTATAAACCGTAACTTCACATCAAATTAGGTTTAACCATCGCTCGCCAAATTATAGTGGAAAACATATTTAAAGTATCAAAATCAACTTTATAGTGAGTAAATTACATAAAAAAACATAATTTTTAGTCCTCTTAAGAGGACTTTAGCTATTAGACAGAGAATTTATTCTCTGGCGGGCGGTCTAGCGGTGATCTGATGGTCTAGTGGTCTAGCGGTCTGGCGCCCTAGCGGCTGTAGTCAAGAAAGATTAAAAAAAATTAAGAAGACCTCCTCCTTCTTTGTTCTTGTTTCTTCCTCCGTTGAAAAAATTCTAGAATTAAAATGCTTCTGGAGAAAAGCAAAGCAAATGCGAGTCATTAGCCACCGGAAGCATAGTAATCTGGAGAACAGCCAAATTGTCAGATAAAATTGACCGAGTACAACCACCATTAGAATTTATCCCCCCACGGTTTAACCCATTTGTTCTGAAATTTGCCCAGTGGACGCTACCGATTGTACTTAGATTTCGCCTCAGACCTTGGTTACCGTCTGGTATTACACAATTTGAAGTTATAAACGTTGAGCGTTTAGTCGAGCTTTATCAAAAATTCCAAGCAGGTAAAATCCGCTTTTTGATGGCATTCCGTCATCCAGAAACAGACGACCCATTGAGTATGTTATACCTACTTTCCCGTGCTGTGCCCCAAACTGCTCACAAGTTGGGTATAAATCTGCAAAAACCGATTCATTCCCATTTTATGTATGAGCGGGGGATGACTCTCTGGGCAGGGGATTGGTTAGGTTCATATTTTTCTGGTTTAGGGGGATTCCCTATACGCAGAGGTAAAGCTTTAGACAAAACTGGGTTAAAAACTGCACGAACTCTTTTTGTGAATGCAAAGTATCCAATCGCAGTTGCACCAGAAGGAGCTACTAATGGTCACAGTGGAATTGTTGGTACTTTAGAACCAGGTGTTGCTCAGTTGGGTTTTTGGTGTGCGGAAGATTTACTCAAAGCAGACCGTCAGGAAGAAGTATTTATAGTACCCATAACAATTCAATATAGTTATGTAAATCCCCCTTGGGACAAATTGAATTGGTTATTGACTAGGCTCGAAACAGATAGCGGTTTGGGGTTGCAGAAGTTTGAAGACAACCTCAGCAGAGAAGAAATTTATCACCAGCGCTTGTTGGGTTTAGCTGAGTATCTTGTTAATGAAATGGAAGAGTTTTATCAGCACTTCTATAAACAAAATATATCAGGGAATATATCTATTGACACATCCATTACTCATAAGCATAGTCGTGAAGAAATTCTAACTGTGCGTTTACAGCGTTTGTTGAATTCAGCCTTCACAGTCGCAGAAGAATATTTTCATTTACCTGCTCAAGGAAGTTTTATCGACCGTTGTCGGCGTTTAGAAGAGGCTGGTTGGAGTCGTATTTATCGCGAAGATTTACCAGAATTAGACACCCTACCACCTTTTAAGCGTGGGTTAGCCGATTGGATTGCCACAGAAGCAGATTTACAAATGCGGCACATGCGCTTAGCCGAAACATTTGTAACAGTGACTACAAATTATGTTCAAGAAAAGCCAACACCAGAAAGATTTGCGGAAATGACTTTACTTATATTTGATATGATGTCCCGCATCAAAGACACAAAACTTCCAGGTCGTCCTCGCTTAGGTTGGAGAAAATCAACAATTACAGTCGGAGAACCCATCAACGTCAGCTCTCGCATTTCCACTTATCAAGCAGACCGTCACTCAGCAAGGCTCGCAGTCACTAACCTAACACAAGATTTACATCAGGCTCTTAAGGAGCTAATTGGTAATTGGTAATTGGTAATTGGGGATTGGTAATTGGGGATTGGTAATTGGTAATTGGGGATTGGTAATTGGGGATTAGGGATTGGTGATTGGACTATTACCCATTACCCATTACCAATTCCCCATTACCCATTACCAATTCCCTATTCCCCATTCCCTATTCCCCATTCCCCATTCCCCATTCCCCATTCCCCACTCCCATTAAAAATGTGTATAGATTTGCAATATTTCTTTACAAATTTGAATTACAGACAACGAAATTTATGGTTAAAAAATGATAAATTCAGATTTGTCAGGTTAAGTTTGTTTTCACAAACAACAAAAATAAAAAAGTTTGCTAGTAAACAACACTAGCAAAAGTTCCATCAGCTTATTAATATTCCAAAAACAAAGGACTGGGAGCCACCCCAGTCCGGGAAAAAAAGCGGGTCAACCCCTACAAATCTGGTTAACCCGTGCAGCTTTGGGAACGCGCAATAAATTGCTATTTATTGCAATACCAACTTGACGTTGGCGTTGTTCAGACCGCGCTGTTTAACTTCAGCAAGGGTCTTATTAACGGCGTATTTTTGGTTGATAGAGTTAATCAGTTCGGTTTGGTTGTGCTTTTTAGCAACACCCCATAAGTCAGCGATTAGGTCAAAGGTGCCATCGCTGTTACGAGACCAACCTAAATCATATTCGCCTTCCAAAGTAGCAACGATGTCGGAACGAACGCGCTGACCATTGTAACCGCGAACATCAGCTTCTGTCTTTACGCTAATGCCCAAGTCACGAAGGGAAGCTTTGAGGATTTCAGCATCGGTGATTTTGGTACGCAGAGTGCTAAAATGAGACATTTGGGTTTCCTCCAAAAGAGAAGTTTGAGAAACGACAACGGTTTTTAGCTGAAGCCGCGATTTATAAGGTCGCGGTTTTTCCTATTTGCTAGCCCGGTTAAGCTAGCCTTTGCTCCTGTTTACACAGGAGAAAGCTTTTTAACTCTCCATCCGCATATATTCTGCGACGGAGGATGCTGCAGAACGCGCTCGCTGTCTGGCCCAGTCCCGTAAGGCTGTAACCTGTTCTTGCATCGTTTTCGACAGCGGCAATGTCGCTTTCAAAGCAGCAATAATATCTAATTGCGTGAATTCGCGCTCTTGGGCAAAGGCTTCATACATCGCAGCGACTATAGCCTGTTCTATTTCTGCCCCAGAGAAGCCATCGGCCATCTTAGAAAGTTGCTCTAAGTCAAACCGAGTTATATCTTCACGACGTTTATTTAGGTGAATTTTGAAAATATCTTGTCTTTCTTCAGGAGTAGGTAAATCCACAAAGAAGATTTCATCAAAACGTCCTTTCCGCAAGAATTCCCCAGGTAAACGCTCTACTCGGTTGGCTGTCGCCATCACAAATACTGGTGATTTCTTCTCTTGCATCCAGGTAAGGAACGAACCGAATATACGGCTACTTGTACCTCCGTCTGAATCACCCGAACCTGCACTACCAGCGAAAGATTTATCTAACTCATCGATAAACAATATTGCCGGAGAAATTGATTCGGCAGTCTTTAAGGCGTTCCGCAAATTTGCTTCCGACCTTCCCACCATAGAACCGTCATAAACTCTACCCATGTCTAGACGTAACAACGGTAAACCCCATAGACGAGATGTAGTTTTAGCAATCAGAGATTTACCACAGCCCGGTACACCTAATATTAGCATACCTTTTGGTTGAGGCAATCCGTACTCTCTTGCTCTTTCTGTAAATGCATTAGAGCGTTGCTTTAACCATTTTTTAAGCTCTTCCAAACCTCCCACAGCATCAATGGTTTCATCTTCCTCGATGTACTCAAGTATACCATTGCGCCGGATTAATTGTTTCTTTTCTGATAAAACTACATCTACTTCTTCTTCCGTTAGACGCTGTGCAGTCACTTGCGCCTTGCGGTACACCTTCTCTGCTTCATCCTTGGTTAAACCCAAAGCAGCTTTGAGAAGTTTTTCTCGCGCATCTGTTGTTAGCCTACGTCCACGATTAGTATCTATATGTTGAGTCAAAACCTTATTTAACTCACCCATATCAGGGAGCGGGAAGTCAAGAACTGCTACTTCCTTTTCTAATTCTATGGGAATATTCAACATCGGCGACATCAAGATGATATTTTTTTGCGAATTTTTGAAGCTGGCTATAGCATCTCGCAAAGACCTTGTTGTCGGAGGCGCATCAATAAACGGGTGTAAATCTTTAAGAATAAATATACCAGGTTCCCGATGTCGGATAATCCACTCAATTGCTGCTTCCGGAGATACAGTATTGTGCTGTGTTACCTGACGGGGTTGGCCATACTCAACGATGCCGTGAGTTACTGTCCACACATATACACGCCTTTGCGGCTTTACTAATTGGGCAATTGTATAAATTGCTAGCTCAGCACGCTCTTCCTCAGAGGTCATAAGGTAGACTAGCGGGTATTGAGCTTGAATTAGAATATTGAGCTCTTCTTTCATAGCATCGACCTACTTAAGACCTATAGAGACAGCTTCGGACATCGTCGTTGGTAGAGAAACAGAATTATGAATTTATAATCCATAACTCTTGATAACTAACAAGGAACCAATTCTTCCTCATCCTTAGGGTTGGTTTCGCTCATTTCGTCAATAGACAAATGCTCTTGACCGATGATTCCCGGTTGATTACCTAAGGAAATCAACTCTCCATCCCTTAAAACGAGTGAGCTTTCACAATTCGGGCAAGTATAAACTCTATGAGTTCGCCCGTAGGAAGCCTCGACCTCATCAACTAACTCTGAATTCGCCAAATAGAAAACTAGGGCACGTTCAGCTAGTTCGGACATTGGTTCAGAATGGACTGCTGAATAAATTTTCAGCTTTCTATGGAGTTCTGGCGATAGATATAAAGTAACCTTTTGCTTAGCTTGCATAACTCATTTATCGGTCTTACCCGGGTATGTATTTCACGATATAGACTCTTAATCGTCTTGTCAATATGGTAAGACGCTTTGACGGCAATTTTGTAACTTTTCTTAACAATAGATTAAATTGGTGACGGTTGACTGTTGACTGTTGACTGTTGGCTGTTAAGGGGTTGTTTTTTAAGCTGGGTAACCAGGTAATGGTATTACTTTATCCTTCCGGAGCGCAGTAACAGATAATTTCCAGTCAACCGTCAACCGTCAACCGTCAACCGTCAACTGTCAACTGTCAACCGTCATCAGTTAATAATTCCCAAAGAATGATGGTTTAGTGGGGACAGAAACCTGGTAGATTTAGCTATCAGCGGTTTCTAAACTCATAAAGGTTCAGATGAAAGTCCTGGTTATCGGTGGTGATGGCTATTGCGGTTGGGCAACCGCACTTTACCTTTCTAGTAGAGGTTACGAAGTTGGAATTTTGGACAGTTTGGTACGGCGTCATTGGGATAATGAATTAGGGGTCGATACTCTAACCCCTATAGCCTCAATTCAGCAACGTATCCAACGCTGGCATGATTTAACTGGTAAAACTATCGACCTATTTGTTGGCGATATTACAAATTACGAGTTTCTCAAACAGGCGTTGCACAAGTTCGAGCCAACAGCAATCGTGCATTTTGGTGAACAACGCTCAGCCCCATTTTCGATGATTGACCGTGAACATGCTGTGATGACGCAAATGAATAACGTTGTTGGGACGTTGAATTTGTTATACATCATAAAAGAAGATTTTCCTGATTGTCACCTAGTTAAGTTAGGAACAATGGGTGAATATGGTACACCAAACATCGACATTGAAGAGGGGTATATTACTATTGAACACAATGGGCGTAAGGATACTTTGCCTTATCCGAAACAGCCTGGTTCTATGTATCACCTAAGCAAAGTTCATGATAGCCATAATATTCACTTTGCTTGTCGAATATGGGGTTTGCGTGCTACAGACTTAAATCAAGGGGTGGTTTATGGCGTTCTTACCGAAGAGACGGGTATGGACGAAATGTTAATTAACCGTCTTGATTACGATGGTGTTTTTGGTACAGCTCTTAATCGCTTCTGCATCCAAGCAGCAATTGGACACCCTTTGACTGTTTACGGTAAAGGTGGACAAACTCGCGGCTTTTTAGATATTCGCGACACAGTGCGATGTATTGAAATCGCTCTGGCAAATCCAGCACAAGCAGGAGAGTTTCGCGTATTTAACCAATTTACCGAACTATTTAGCGTCGGTGATTTGGCAATGATGGTGAAAAAAGCTGGTAACGCACTGGGGTTAAATGTCGAAATTAACAACATCGAAAATCCCAGAGTTGAAAAAGAAGAACATTATTTCAACGCCAAAAACACAAAATTGATAGATTTAGGGCTAGAACCTCACTATCTCTCTGATTCCCTGCTCGATTCGCTATTAAATTTCGCTGTGAAATATCAAAATCGAGTTGATAACAAACAAATTCTGCCCAAGGTGACTTGGCACAGAAAATAAATTTGTTGACGGTTGACTGTTGACGGTTGACTGTTAACTGTTGACGGTTGACTGTTAACTGTTGAAAGTTGATTTAGAGTTAACCGTTAACAATTATTTAGTTTATTGTTTTTACCGTCAGCAGTCAGCAGTCAGCAGTCAACAGTCAACAGTCAACAAATTGGAAGTAATTATGCTGAATTAATGACACCGAGAGAGACAGTATACCCTGTAACTGATGTAGAAATTACCCAGAAATTGAGATTATTTGAATACAGTTCCCGTACTGAATAGTATTTATGAGAATTGCTCTCTTTACCGAAACTTTTCTACCCAAGGTTGATGGCATAGTAACGCGATTGCGTCACACCGTTGACCATTTACAACGCAATGGCGACCAAGTTTTAGTGCTCTGTCCTGAAGGTGGTATCACAGAACATAAAGGAGCTCGGGTCTATGGTGTCTCTGGTTTTCCGTTACCGTTATATCCTGAGTTGAAAATGTCACTACCACGTCCAGCGATTGGTGACGAGTTAGAAAAGTTTAAACCCGATATTATTCACGTAGTCAACCCAGCTGTTTTAGGATTAGCTGGTATATTTTATAGCAAAGTATTAAATATTCCCTTAGTGGCATCCTACCATACTCATCTGCCACAGTACTTACAACATTATGGTTTAGGTATGCTAGAAGGGTTGTTATGGGAATTGCTTAAAGGCGCCCATAATCAAGCAGCCTTAAATTTATGTACTTCCACAGCAATGGTACAGGAACTATCGGCACATGGTATTGAACGGGTAGACTTGTGGCAACGCGGAGTAGATACAGAAACGTTTCACCCAAGTTTAGCCAGCGACGAAATGCGTAAGCGTTTATCGCGAGGTTATCCTGAAAGTCCTTTGCTACTTTATGTAGGAAGGCTTTCAGCGGAAAAAGAAATTGAGCGTATTAAACCTATTTTGGAAGCCATTCCCGGAGCAAGGTTAGCTCTAGTGGGAGACGGACCGCATCGTCAAGCATTACAAGAATATTTTATAGGGACGAACACTAATTTTGTTGGGTATTTACAGGGGAGGGAGTTAGGTTCAGCTTTTGCAAGTGCAGACGCATTTATTTTTCCTTCTCGTACTGAAACATTGGGATTAGTATTACTAGAAGCAATGGCTGCAGGATGTCCAGTAGTAGCTGCTCGGTCTGGGGGTATTCCTGATATTGTAACTTCGGGAGTAAATGGATTTTTATTTGAACCCCAAGTTGATAATAAAAGCTCAATCCAAGCCACTATGAGTTTACTAGAACAAAAAGAAGAACGTGAAAATATCAGGCAAAACGCACGTAAAGAAGCTGAACGCTGGGGATGGAGTGCAGCTACCCGGCAATTGCAAAACTATTATCGACAAGTGGGAATGGGTAATGGGTAATGGGTAATGCGGAATGGGTAATGGGTAATGCGGAATTGGGAATTGGGAATGGGGAATCACCAATCACCAATCACCAATTACCAATCACCAATCACCAATCACCAATCACCAATTACCAATTACCAATTACCAATTACCACTCCATAAAAATCTAAAATAAACAATTTATGTCTTTGCTAAATGTTGGTAGCGTATTGGCAACGTTAACTGAATTAACTCAAGTTCATCGCACACAGTCATTAGTACGTCGTGTTAAAGAACTTTCTGTTAACGAGTTTGTTTGTTTACTAGATTTTATTACGGCTGAGTTTCAGCAATTTCTCAGGGCGATTGATTTAATTAATAATGAAGCCCTGGAAGCTATGCTGGAGAAGGTTTTAGAGGCAATTACTCTTAAAATTGGTCAAGTTCTTCAAGCTGAACATACGGCAATTTTTTTAGTAGACCATGATAAAGGTCAACTTTGGTCAAAGGTCCCTCAAGATAGTATTCAAAGACCTTTGGAAGTTCGTATTCCAATTAATGTGGGTATTCCTGGTCATGTTGCTACGACAGCTCAATATTTAAATATTTCTCACACTGCTACTCATCCGCTTTTTAGCCCAGAATTGGAAAAACAAATGGGATACAGGATACATAATATTTTATGTATGCCTGTTGTCAGTAGTAAAAATCAAGTTGTTGCGATTGTTCAATTAGCAAATAAAGCTGGAAATATTCCTTTTAATTTTGATGATGAAGAACGTTTTCGTGATTTTGCTGCTTCTATTGGAATCATTTTAGAGAGTTGTCAATCTTTTTATGTCGCAGCACGCAATCAACGTGGTGCTACAGCGCTGTTGCGAGCTACTCAAACTCTTGGTCAGAGTTTGGATTTAGAAGCAACTTTGCAAATGGTAATGGAACAAGCCAGAATTTTGATGCAAGCAGACCGGAGTACGCTGTTTTTGTATCGAAAAGAAATGGGTGAACTTTGGACAAAAGTTGCTGCTGCTGATAGTTCCATGATGATGGAAATTAGCATTCCTGCTAACCGAGGAATTGTTGGTTATGTTGCTTCTACTGGAGAAGCTTTAAATATACCTGATGCTTATAAAGACCCCCGTTTTGACCCTACTACTGATAGAAAGACGGGGTATGAAACTCGAAATATTTTATGTATTCCCGTATTTAATTCCGCAAATGAATTAATTGGGGTGACACAATTAATTAATAAACATCAAGGTGGTTTTACTGGTTCTGACGAAGAATTTATGCGAGCGTTTAATATTCAAGCTGGAATTGCCTTAGAAAATGCTCGTTTATTTGAAACTGTTCAATTGGAAAAACAGTATCAAAAAGATATTTTACAAAGTTTGTCAGATGCTGTTATCTCGACTGATATGAAAGGTCGTATCGTTACCATTAATGATGCAGCATTAGAGTTACTTGGTTGTCCTTTAGGAGATACAAATGCTAAAAATAATAAATTATTTTGGCAACAAAGTTTAACAGGTCGCTGTGTTTGGGAGGTCGTACCCATCGATAACCTACAAATGCGTTTAGAAGATAGTCTAAAAACTGGTGCAAAACATTTTGTCCCAGAGCAAAATTTAACATTAGGACTTTATAAAGCTAAAAGCGACCTGTTTGAACCCCAATCCTCTCATATTGGGGAACCCCACAGTCATAATTTTATTTTGACCATACGTGACAAAACTCACCAAGAATTTTTTCGTCCCTGGAACGAATCATTAACACCTCAGTTTGAGTTAATACCTGCTAGCAAAGTGCAACTTGTCGAGCGCAGTATTAATCTAACTGTCAACCCCTTAACGAATCCAGAAGGTGGAGTTCAAGGTGGCTTGGTAGTTTTAGAAGACATTAGTCAAGAAAAACGTATGAAAACGACACTTTACCGTTATATGACACCTCGTGTCGCAGAACAGGTGATGGCACTAGGTGATGATGCCTTAATGGTAGGGGAGCGTAAAGAAGTAACTATTTTATTTTCTGATATCAGAGGCTACACCACACTTACGGAAAATCTAGGAGCAGCCGAAGTAGTCTCTTTGTTAAATCAGTACTTTGAAACAATGGTAGAAGCAGTATTTAACTACGAAGGCACGCTAGATAAATTTATCGGAGATGCCCTAATGGCAGTGTTCGGTGCGCCACTACCACTGACTGAAAATCATGCGTGGAGAGCAATACAAGCAGCATTAGATATGCGTCGAAGACTGGCTGATTTTAATCATCGACGATTTGTTGAAAGACAGCCACAAATTCATATTGGAGTTGGTATTAGCTCTGGAGAAGTAGTATCAGGAAACATTGGCTCTCAAAAACGTATGGATTATACCGTTATCGGGGATGGAGTCAACTTGAGTTCTCGCTTAGAAGGTGTAACTAAAGATTACAATTGTGATATTATCCTCAGTGAATTTACTTATGAATTATGCCGCGACCGGATTTGGGTCAGAGAACTGGACAAAGTTCGTGTCAAAGGTAAAAATCAACCTGTAAAAATTTATGAATTACTAGATGAACGTATCCATCCTCTTGATAGGCACATGCAAGAATTTTTATATAATTACGATGCAGGCAGAAATGCTTATTTATCCCGTCACTTTAAATTAGCCATAGATTATTTTGAGATATCCAAGCGGATTAAACCTACTGATACCGTTGTAGATATTTACTTAGAACGCGCTCATAATTATTTACAACAACCACCCTCAGATGACTGGGATGGAGCTTGGACAATGCTTAGTAAGTAGTTTGTTGACTGTTGACTGTTGACTGTTGACTGCTGACTGCTGACTGCTGACTGTTGACTTTTTGGGAATTGAATTGGAGATTTTTTGCTCAAAACTTAAAGCTCCTTAACTTTGACCATCCTCATTGTTAAAGGGGTTTTCACCAATTCCCAATTCTTTTTTTGAGTGTTTTAACTTTTTCCACAAATCTTTAATTTGGTTGTAAGCTTGTTCAGGTGGTACTTTACCGCCAGTTTCTAGGTTGCAAATAATACTTATCCGCTGTGCGAACTCTTGCAAATTGGCGTTAAACACTAAATTTTCTGGTTTTACCTGACCGTGGTAACGACTGCGTGGATACATAAAATCATCTTTATTCATTTTGTTATCTCCGTATGTGTATAAACGGCTGTATTTTCTGGAGTCCACAGATAAGTGATTTGTGTTGTCTAGAAAATCAGTAAACCCAAAGTTGTCTATTAAAATAACTACTTAGAATACTATTCTAATTAATTTATTCTTAAACTACCAGGATTGCTGTATTAATAGACACTCGTTATTCAAAGTCTCTTTCATCTCCATCTCCCCACTTCCAACTCCCAACTCCCCACTCCTAACTCCTAACTCCCAACTCCCCACTCCCCAAATCATATAAAATGGTTAAGCCTGAAACATCAGGGTTGCCCATCGCCAAAAACTTTATTGCTCCGCCATGTCAGTTAACACCAAGTTATACGAAGGTAAAGCCAAAATTCTCTACAGTACGGAAGACCCAGAAATCTTTTTGGCTGATTTTAAGGATGATGCCACTGCTTTTAACGCTCAAAAGCGTGGCACTATTTCTGGAAAGGGAACCATTAATTGTAGCATTTCTAGCAAGCTTTTTCTGGAATTAGAATTGTCTGGTATCAAAACTCATTATATAGACAGCCCTGCACCCAATCAAATGCTGGTAAAGGCTGTAAAGATTTTGCCAATCGAAGTGGTAGTAAGAAATATTGCAGCGGGAAGTCTTTGTCAACAAACGGGATTGCAGTTAGGAACTGTGTTAAAACGGCCGTTGGTTGAGTTTTATTATAAAAATGACCAATTGGGAGACCCATTGTTAACACTGGAGCGTTTGTTATTGTTAGAGTTGGCGACAGAGGAACAAGTTAGGTTAATAACTCATCTTGCTTTGCAAGTCAATGATTTCCTTATCGGTTTCTTTGAGGGGTGTGGTATTACACTGGTTGATTTCAAGCTTGAGTTTGGTGTAAATTCCCAACAACAAATACTCTTAGCAGATGAAATTAGCCCTGATACCTGTCGTTTGTGGGATGCAACAGAAAACGACCCCAACCTTCGAGTTATGGATAAAGACCGCTTTCGTCGGGACTTAGGTAATGTGGAAAATGCCTACCAGGAGGTTTTGCAACGAGTGCTCAAAGCTGTGGACGCTAACAATTGATATGAAGAAGAAAGAAGGAAGAAGAAAGAAGGCAAATCTAACACAATATTACGTAGGTTGGCTTGAGGGACGAAACCCAAGACTTGCAAAACTTTTGTTGGGTCTCGTTCCTCGACACCAACCTACAAATATCCTGACTGCGTGCGTAAATTATTTAAGGGAAAAAAAAGATTTTTCCCTTCTTCCTTCTTTCTTCTTCCCTCAGACTTCAAATTGCCTTGTAAAGTATAAAGGCAAAAGTAATAATTAGACTTTTAATCTATGGCTTTTGCATGAGAGCATAATTGCCTTGTGATAAATGGTGTGTGGACGTGAAGAGGAATAGAAACAAGATGCGCTTATCACCCGTTTTGTTGGCAGTGGTAACGATAACAGCCCCATTCAGTGGCTCTTTGAGTGCAACTGCACAAACAAATCAAAATTCAGACCAAACGCCGGTTGCAACTGACAGTTCTCAGGAGCATGAAGTTGTTGCGGTGTATCCTGCGAAAATATCACCCGAAGCAACAGGTAAGGAAAATGTAACTAAAGCTACGACGCAAATTACTGTTTTTGAGAATTCTCAGCCTTCACCCAGCTTTAGTTCCAGCTTTAGCCCAAATTCGCCGCAAGCAACAGGTGAGTTAGTATTACCCTCAAACACAGTAACAAACCAACCATTAGCTTTACAAAAATCTCCTAATATTACTATTCCCGCAACAACGGCTAAACAAACATTTTCTTTTGAGTCAACCTGGAAGCAACAATTTCCCCCCTCTCTGAAAAAAGCGATCGCAAAGGAAAATTCTGTTGCGACTGCTCTAAAGAAACATCGGGGAATGTCCAATGTTCCAAGTGCGTTGACTTCATCTCTAAAAGGAAGTAACAACCCGTCGGGAATTCCTAAACAAGCTTTTAATCAAAATTCCACAGCACAAGGAACAGGGGAAACGGCATCCATAAAAATGCCCGATTCCTGGAAAAAACCTTTGGTAGCGCAAGCTCCTGGCCTACAAAATAACCCTCCACAACCGACTACTCCCCCCAGCCAAGAGACACCAATTCCCGCTCAAGAACAGCAGGAATTGAACCAACAGCAGGAATTGAACCAACCAACAGATAATCAACCAAACAATAACCAACCAACAAATAATCAACCAACAAATAATCAACCAACCAATAACCAACCAACAAACAATCAGCCAAATACACCTACCTTTCCATCTGCACCTGGTACAAACCCACCCGGTACAGCCCCTGCAGCAGAAGAAACTCGGGTACTAGTATCAGAAGTTCTCGTTCAAGCAGAGACTGGAGAACTAACGAGGGAATTACAAGACATCGTTTACCGCGCAGTTAAAACCCAAGCGGGACGAACAACCACCCGTTCTCAGTTGCAGCAAGATATCAACGCTATTTTTGCAACTGGCTTTTTCTCTAACGTACAAGCAGTACCAAAAGATACTCCACTTGGTGTACAAGTAAGTTTTCTAGTTCGTCCTAACCCAGTTCTTAGCAAGGTTCAAATCGAGGCTAACCCAGGTATAACTCCTCCGGTAGCCTCTGTTATTTCACCTACAGAAGTAGATAAAATATTTTCTAGCCAGTACGGAAAAATTCTCAACCTGCGGGATTTGCAAGAGTCCATGCAGCAGCTAACCAAGCGTTACCAAGAACAAGGTTACGTTTTGGCAAATATTGTTGGTTCACCACAAGTTTCGGAAAACGGAGTAGTCACCCTGCAAGTTGTGGAAGGGGTAGTAGAAAATATTCGTGTTCGTTTCCGTAATAAAGAAGGAGAGGAAACCGACAAAGAAGGTCGTCCAATCCGGGGACGTACAAGGGAATATATCATTACGCGGGAAATAGAACTCAAACCAGGAAAAGTATTTAACCGCAACATGGTGCAAAAAGATTTGCAACGAGTTGCTGGATTAGGATTATTCGAGGATTTGAATATTTCTTTGGAACCAGGTACCGAAAACCCCAGCAAAGTAAACGTAATAGTTAACGTAGCTGAGCGTAACAGTGGCTCTATCGCAGCAGGTGCGGGTATTAGTTCCGCTAGTGGTTTATTTGGAACTGTTAGTTATCAAGAACAAAACTTAGGTGGAAATAACCAAAAATTAGGTGCAGAATTACAGGTCGGTGTAAGAGAATTATTGTTTGACCTGCGATTTACAGACCCTTGGATAGGTGGTGACCCCTTCCGTACTTCTTATACTGTTAACGCTTTCCGTCGTCGAACAATATCCTTAATTTTTGAAGGTAAAGACCGAGATATTGTTACCTTTAATCCCAACGACCCTTCAGCGGATGGTGACCGTCCTCGCATCGTACGTACTGGTGGCGGTATAAACTTTACTCGTCCATTATCTGCAAATCCCTTTGAAGCAGCAGAATGGGTTGCTTCAGCTGGTTTGCAATATCAAAGAGTTTCCACCACAGATGACGACGGGAATGACAGAAGACAAGGACGGCTTCAGAATACTAACCAACTTCTTAACTTAACCCAGTCTGGTAGCGGCTCTGACGATTTAGTGTTGTTACAGCTAGGATTAGCACGCGACCGTCGTGATAGTGCTTTGCAACCGACAAATGGTTCTTTCTTCCGTTTAGGACTTGACCAATCAGTACCAATAGGTTCTGGAAGTATTTTCTTGACCCGGTTAAGAGGTAGCTACAGTCAGTATATTCCAGTAAAATTTACAAACTTTAACAAAGGCGCACAAACATTAGCCTTTAACGTACAAGGTGGTACTGTTTTGGGTGATTTACCACCATACGAAGCCTTCTCTTTAGGTGGAAGTAATTCGATTCGAGGCTACGAAGAAGGGGCATTAGCCAGCAGCCGTAGTTTTCTACAAGCATCTTTAGAATATCGCTTCCCTCTTATTTCCATCGTTAATGCCGCACTATTTTTTGATGTTGGTACAGACCTGGGAACAGGTAACACAGCATCTACTTTGTTGAACAAAAATGGTACCGGCTACGGTTACGGAATTGGTGTGCGGGTAAATTCACCCTTAGGACCAATTCGTGTTGACTACGGTATCAATGATGAGGGAGATAGCCGCATCAACTTTGGTATTGGGGAAAGGTTTTAGGTTGACAGTTGACGGTTGACAGTTAGTAGTCATCAGTCATCAGTCAGCAAATTCTGTTTCCCCCTTATCTTGCTAATTTTGAATTTTGCCTTGATACTTTAAATCCAGAGCCAATAGTCAAAATTTCTTAGTCTATTAACTATTGGCTCTCGAACATTGACCTCTAAAGATGCAACAACACACAATAGCCAGGGAAATTACCCACATAGGGGTAGGACTGCACAGTGGAGTCAGTACCCAGGTTCGTATCATACCAGCACCTTCTGGTAGCGGACGGTACTTTGTGCGGACGGATTTACCGGATAAACCGATAATTCCCGCACAGGTGACGGTTGTGAATGAAACAGTTCTTTCTACTCAGCTTGGTAAAGGGGAAGCAAGTGTCCGCACAGTGGAACATTTATTGGCTTCCCTTTGTGGTATGGGAGTAAACAACGTTCGTATTGAAATTGACGGACCAGAAGTACCGCTTTTAGATGGTTCAGCACAGATTTGGGCACAAAGTATAGCCCAGGTTGGTTTAGTACCTCAAAGCGCTACTGATAACGAAATCAGTAAAACTCTCAGCGAGCCAATTATTAGCGAGCCAATATGGGTACATCAAGGTGATGCTTTTGTTTGCGCTTTACCTTCTTCAGAAACCCGTTTTACTTATGGTATTGATTTTGATTTAACTGCAATTGGTAACCAATGGCACAGTTGGTCGCTCGACAAAAATCTGCAAAATACCTTTGCAGAGGAAATTGCGCCCGCTCGTACTTTTGGTTTGTTGCATCAAATCGAACATTTGAGAAAATTAGGATTAATTAAAGGTGGAAGCTTAGAAAATGCATTGGTTTGCGGACCAGAAGGTTGGTTAAACCCTCCCCTAAGATTTGCAAATGAGCCAGTACGCCATAAAATCCTGGATTTAGTAGGAGACTTGAGTTTACTTGGGAATCTCCCAACTGCTCACTATATGGCGTACAAAGCCAGCCACAATTTACACATTCAGCTAGCACAAAGGATTTTAGAAATTAGTTCACAGTTGACGGTTAACGGTTGACGGTTAGCAGTCAACAACCAACAGTCAACAACCAACAGTCAACAACCAACTAAAAACTGAAATAATGAGGGGAGGTTCAAAACCAAGAGCCTACAAACGAGACCACAGTCCCATACCAAGCAGAGAGTCCATGTCAATCGTCACTGAAGTAAAAACTCCGGATGTTGCAGCATCTACATCTTTAGATAGCAGCCCTGATAATGCCAAAAAAGCTGAAATTAAAACTACTTTTACAGTAGAAGAAATTCAAAAACTGTTACCTCACCGCTACCCATTATTGCTGGTAGACCGGATAATTGATTACACCCCAGGTAAAAGCGCTGTCGGCATTAAAAACGTTTCGTTCAATGAACCCTTTTTTCAAGGACATTTCCCCGGTCATCCAATTATGCCAGGGGTGCTAATTGTGGAAGCAATGGCACAAACGGGTGGTATCGTCTTAACTCAAATGGCTGAAACGGAAGGTGGATTATTTCTATTCGCAGGTATAGATAAAGTTCGATTCCGTCGTCAAGTAATACCAGGAGACCAACTCGTTATGACTGTGGAACTGTTGTGGGTTAAACAACGTCGTTTCGGTAAAATGCAGGCGCGTGCCGAAGTTGACGGACAGCTTGCTTGCGAAGGCGAACTAATGTTTTCCCTAGTTAGCTAGACTTTACTGAGAGGTAAGGGTGCGTTTACCGTGACGTACCCTTGCTAAATCCTGCCTGAGGATATCAGTGAAAATGCAAGCTATAACAGTATAAAATAAACTCTTAATTTCAACGCCCTCACACGACCTGCACACCGGATATTTTTGGCTACTGATTATTTAAACACTTAGCACGCTTACTGTTTTCGGAGAACTACCCTTGAAGACACTAATACATCCAACAGCTGTAATACATCCGAATGCGGACCTTCATCCATCAGTGCAAGTCGGTGCCTATGCTGTCATCGGAGGGCATGTAAAAGTAGGTCCCGAAACCGTCATTGGCGCTCACGTAGTGCTAGACGGCTTGACCGAAATTGGCGCAAGGAATCAAATTTTTCCTGGAGCCGCCATTGGATTGGAACCTCAAGACTTAAAATATGTGGGAGAACCGACTTGGGTCAAAATTGGCGACAATAATGTGATTCGGGAATATGTGACGATTAACCGCGCTACCGGGCCCGAAGAAGCAACAATTATTGGTGATAGTAATTTACTAATGGCTTATGTCCATGTTGGGCATAATTGTGTTATTGAAAATAATGTCATTATTGCTAATTCGGTCGCTTTAGCGGGTCATGTTCATATCGAATCCAAAGCCAGATTGAGCGGGGTTTTGGGGGTTCACCAATTTGTACATATTGGTCAGCACGCGATGGTGGGTGGAATGGCTCGTATTGACCGAGATATTCCCCCGTTTATGCTTGTAGAAGGTAATCCAGCAAAAATTAGAACTTTAAATTTAGTTGGACTAAAACGCGCTGGTTATACTAACAGCGAGCTACAAACTTTAAGAAAAGCCTTCCGCATTCTTTATCGTTCGGAATTAAATTTTAAAGACGCTCTAGAACAGTTAGAAATATTAGGAGATACCGCGATATTACAACACCTGCGCCGCTTTTTATTGCTGTCGCAAATGCCTGGTAGACGGGGCTTAGTACCCGGTAAGGGCAGAGGCACTGGCAGTGATGAGTCTTAATTTATAAGTTATGAGTTATTAGTTATTTGTCAGTAGTTAACGGTAAGTAGTCAGCGGGAAAACAATTAATAACTGACTATTTACCATTGACAACCGACAACTGACAATTGACAACTGACAACTGAACAACTGATAAATCACAACCAATAATGAAAATTTTTATTAGTACCGGCGATGTGTCTGGTGATTTACAAGGGTCGATGTTAATTGAAGGACTCAAACGCCAAGCTGTTTTAGCTAAGTTAGAGTTAGAAATTGTGGCATTGGGTGGAGAAAAAATGGCTGCTGCTGGGGCTACTTTGTTAGCCAATACCAGCGCTATTAGCTCTATTGGCCTTGTGGAAGCTGTGCCTCATATCTTGTCTACACTGTCCATACAGCGACGGGCAATTACTTACCTAAAACAGAATCCTCCTGATTTAGTAGTACTAATTGACTATATGGGACCGAATGTGGCTATTGGTAAATTTCTTAAACGCAATTTACCTGATGTACCTGTTGCGTATTACATTGCACCACAGGAATGGGTTTGGTCTCTTGGTTCAAGAAAAACATCCGCTATTGTTAATTTTACTGATAAATTATTTGCCATATTTCCAGAGGAAGCCCGTTATTACAAGGAAAGAGGCGCAGAAGTTTCTTGGGTTGGTCATCCTTTGGTTGATAGAATGCAACAAGCTCCTTCGCGAGAAGCTGCGCGTGCTGACTTGGAAATTTCTCATGATGAAATTGCAATAGCTCTTTTACCGGCTTCTCGTCGTCAGGAAATCAAATATCTTTTACCAGTAATATTTGAAGCAGCGCAGGAAATTCAAGCAAAACTACCATCAGTTAAATTTTTTATCCCTATATCTTTAGAAATTTATCGAGAAGCTATTAATAAAGCTGTACAAGAATACGGATTAAACGCGACATTAGTATCAGGTAAAAGCAAAGAAGTAATAGCAGCGTCAGACTTAGCAATCACTAAGTCTGGTACTGTTAATTTAGAGTTGGCACTGTTGAAAGTACCTCAGGTAGTCATTTATAAATTAAGTCCTTTTACCGAATGGATTGGTAAATTAGTCAAATTTTCTATACCTTTTGCTTCACCCACAAATTTAGTCGTGATGCGAGAAATCGTTCCTGAATTTATTCAAGAAAGAGCGACTAAAGAAAACCTAACTCAAGCAGCGATGGAATTGCTGTTAAATTCTCAAAGAAAACAGCAAATGCAAGCTGATTATGAAGAAATGTGTCATAGCTTGGGGGAAGTTGGGGTTTGTGATAGGACTGCGGGGGAGATTTTGCAAATGGTGGGGAGTTGTTAGATACACAATACCCGCACATGAAACCCCACCCCCCAACCCCCTCCCCGCACGCAGGGAGGGGGCTACTATTTTGATATATCCTTTGGAGAGTTAAAAATTAAGTAAAGAAACTAACTATCTTTTTATGCATTTATTGTAGCCCCCTCCTCGCTTGCGGGGAGAGGGTTGGGGGTGGGGTTGCTATGTGGGGGTGACGACCATATTTAAGAGAATATTAGTTTAGTGGAAGATTATTCTAGCAAGTATTATTTCGCAGCCTTCGCATTCTTCCGTGCTAAATTTAACTTTTTCTGAAACTCATATGCTTTTGCTTCCGCAAGCACATAATTAGGATTATCAGAAGACACACGTTTCAAGAGTGTAATAGAAGCCTTCCACTGACTAGCAACAGCTTTCCATTCTTCTTTTGAGCTAGCAAACTTTGCCAAATCTTCAGCACTATTACCCAAATCTACAGCCTGTTCAAAAATATCGTTTTCAGAAGATTCAAATTTAGCATTTGTTGCGCTAGGTGTATTAGGGCTTTGTTGTGTTGGTATTTCTAATGCCAAATTAGTAGATAAATTCTCTTTGACTGCTGGTAAATTGACAAAGAAATATAGCCAAGCAATTACTAGAGGAACAAAAATAACAATAAATAACCTTTTCGGTAAATTTCTATTTTTTTTAATTAACCTTGATACAGATTCTGTAACTGTTGTGCTATTACTCCTTGGTTTACTATCAACAAATACTGGTTCATCCCATTTAGACCTAGTGTTAGTACCAATTTTAGCTGGTTCTAAATCTACAATTTCTGGAGTAACAGCAATTAAATCATCAGAATTTAAACGACGTTTAGCAAGATATTCAAGTTGGTAAAATCCTGCTGCACTTATTAGCCATAAAATTGCAAAAGTTGCTTGGATATTTCTATGACGTTGGCTTTCCTGGTAAATAAGTTCTTTGTAGGTGACTTGAAACAACGGTAAAATAATTGTGCAAAGTAAAATTGCTATAGCTGTAGATAAAATAAATACTAGCCAACTATATAAACCTTCTTTCCAACTAAGAACAGAAGGAAAAAATCCTATATTCCTACTTACCTGTGCTTTAGTAATCATCGGGAGAAAACTGATTAAAATAAAGTGATGCACAAGCGCAATCACAGGTATAGGTAATATCAATAAAAATATTAATGAGACTGTATATAGCTCTGGATTTTGCTGCATTTTAGCAAAATTCTCGCTTAAACCGCCTGTAATTCCCAAAATTACCACAAATCCAGTCAATAACAAAGATAAAATTAACGCATTACACCAGGAGCTAGGATAGGGTAACCACACTGGCCATACAGATTTTCTCATCATACACACACTATTGGGATTAAATTTGACTGCATCCTAATTGACGCATGAGCACAAGTACTAATATTAAGTACTAAGATAAGTACTAAATATTACTTCAGAATCGGTCATTAATCGATGCTGTTTTATCAAATTTATGTAAAAAATACATCTATCTAGAAAAATATTTTAAAAAAAACTAAAAATATGAAATTTAACCAACGTCATTCTTGGGATTTAACTACAGAAGAAGCAGTAATTATCCAACAACAACTAAGAAACGAGGTTATTACTGAAGATAAACTTCCTGAAATAGTGCGGTATGTTGCCGGAGTAGATATGGGATTTGAAGCTGACGGGACTATCAGCCGTGCTGCTGTTGCTGTTTTAAGCTTTCCTGATTTACAACTAGTAGAAACAGCTTTAGCTTACCGTCCAACAACATTTCCTTATATCCCTGGTTTTCTCTCCTTTCGAGAAATTCCAGCTGTTCTGGATGCTTTGGAAAAAATTGGAACTACACCAGACATTATATTATGTGATGGACAAGGAATCGCTCACCCTCGGCGACTGGGGATTGCTTGTCATTTGGGAGTGATTATAGATATGCCAACTATAGGGGTAGCTAAATCTTTATTAATTGGTAAACATGAACTATTAGCTGAAACGCGAGGTAGTTTCCAACCTTTAACAGATAAGGGGGAGACTATTGGAGCTGTTTTACGTACACGCGATAATGTTAGACCACTCTATGTTTCTAGCGGCCATCGTATCAGCTTAGCTACGGCAATTGATTATGTTATGAAGTGTACGCCTAAATATCGTTTGCCAGAAACTACTCGTATTGCCGATAAGTTGGCTTCGGATAGGTAGTTATTATATTAATTAAATGCGCGATAGCTTGCGACATATTTTAAGTAAGTTAAGTGCAACTAATAAGTACAACTCATAAGTGCAACTAATAAGTGCAACTGACTGGGCGGGCAAGGATGCCCACCCCACAAGAGTTTTCACATGAAGCTACATAAATTATTTACCTACAAAGTGCTGTATTTCATACATACTGCTTCAATACATAAACAATTGCCGCGCAAAATTCTTCATATTTATAATCGCTATTACGTTGTTCAAAACCTTGAATCAATAGTAATTTTTCCTCATCAGAAAAATCATCAAATCCTTCTAAAGCTCCTTGAATAGCACTACTTCTTAGATTTTTGAGGTTATCAATATTTAAAGCGAGTCTATCAATCGTAGTCTTAGCAGCTGATTTTTTACTTGGATATTCTATTGGTAAAATTTGCCCATCTTCTGTATATCTAAAAAAATCAGCACAATTAGCATCTAGTGGAGAAATCATTAAATCTTCTTCATACCACTCATCCTTACTTCTTCCACAATGTAAAGGTTCTTTGCGCTCAGTTTCTCTTTGACAAGAAGCTAATAAATTCGTGTATTTTAAAGCTAGCTCAGGGTAGTTTTTCCTTGGTTTGAAATGTTCAATATGGCTACTTTCGTTTGATATGCGTCTTCCACAGTAGCAACAAATAAATCCTTGCTCCTGCAATAAGGAATTATGTACGTCTTGTTTCTGAGGTCTACCAAAGTTTTCCCAATTGGGTTGCCAGTCATCATTAGCTGATTGTTTCCAAGTTATAAAGCTTTCTGGCTCCTCACTTTTGTTGATATATTTCACCGCTTTAAAATCTCTTTACGTCGGATAGATACACTTGCTTTTACTAATTCTGGCTCGTCATCACCAATCATATTAACAATTTCTTGGCGTAATTTTTTCGCATCCTCAAGATTTCCTTCTTCGATAAGCTGAAATAATTGATGTAAAGTATCTTTTATTTCTTGTGGACGTGCTGGTACACCCATCAAGTCTTCCAATATGCGATTGCTATCTCGACCAAAAGAACTTTCTGGGCGTTTTGCGATAACACCAGCATTTGTTTTTTCTAGTATGAAAATTCCTTCAGGTTCAACATGACTAATTACTTGTGGGGAATGAGTCGTAACTATAAATTGGCAATTGGAAAATGTTCTACTTAAAGCCGGAATAATTTCTCTTTGCCATTTAGGATGAAGATGTAGCTCAATTTCATCTATTAAAACTACACCTTCTCCATTTAGGGGATTTTCTAAACTTGGATTTGCAATGGCTAAGCGTCTTGCTAAATCTCCTACCATCGCGAGTAGGCATTTTTCACCATCGGAAAGTTGATTAACTGTAAATTCTTCTCCTCGCTTTTCTACGGTCATTCTTAAAGGAAAACGTCGCATCCGCAAGTTAGAAAAATCAGGAATTAATGAATAAACTGCTTCTCTTACTGCTTCTAACTGATGATTGCGGTAATTTTGGTCATCTCTTCTTTTCTCGTTTTCCAAATCTTCCAAATTTTTAAACCATTGGAAGAAAGTATCGAAATTTATCTGAATCCCGCTTAATGCTTGCTCGTAAGCGTCTGTTTGCTTAAATGAGTAATTCGTAGGACTATCAAGAGGGATATTAATAACCGCACGATTTACTTTATAAAAAACAGCCAGCGGTATAGCTGTCTCTCGATTTTCTTTCCAGCGCTTATTTATTTGTTCTACTAGTGAGTTTAATTGTGTGTGCTTATCGATAAAATTGGGTATATCCTCTTCTAATGATTGAGTTAAATACCAACTTTTAGTTAGTAATTCTTCTGATACAATTGTAATTTCAACTTTTGTTTTATTACCTCCTTTAGTAATATCTTGACTGTCCAAATTTAATATTTTAAGTTGTGATTCTTGCAAATAGCTTAGTTGATTACTTCCTCTCGGATAAAAATAAATATCTCCATGTATACTACTACCCTGTATAGTAATACTCTCCGCTGCTATATTAATTCCTGTATTAAAATTAGGTTCAAAGTTTTCATTTTGTGTAATTCTTCCTATCAGTTGCGATAAAAGAATCGCGAGACAATCAAGAATACTCGACTTCCCTACACCGTTAATACCAATAAATACAATTGCATTGGTATCACCAAATTTTAATGTCAAATCACCGATACCACGAAAAGCCTCCATTTTAAGGCATTTGACTTTCATAATCATTACTACCTTATTAAATGTATGAAATTGAAAGTTATTAGCTCTGACCACAGATGGTCTAATTAACTACCTGAATGCTGACCTAACCAATTACATAAATCAGCCAAATCGGAAAAATCTAAAAATTCTTCTCCTAAAATTTCCAACTGTTCGGTAGATAAAACTTGAAGACGCTCGATAATTGAGGAGTCTACTTCACCAAAGCGCTTGTTTATCAGAAGGTTTAAGAAGCGAAAAGCTTCTCTTTTTTCTCCTCGTTGCTCTCCTTTCTGGAGTATATCTTGATAAATTACAGAGTCTTGCATAATATCCCCCTAAACAGATGGTTTAATTAACTACCTGAATGCAGGTCTAACCAATTACACAAATCAGCCAAATCAGAAAAATCTAAAAATTCTTCTCCTAAAATTTCCAACTGTTCGGTAGGTAAAACTCGAATACGCTCGATAATTGAGGAGTTTACTTCACCAAAGCGCTTGTTTATCTGACGATTTAAGAAGCGAAAAGCTTCTCTTTGTTCTCCTCGTTGTTCTCCTCTTTTTTCTCCTCGTTGCTCTCCTTTCTGGAGTATATCTTGATAAATTACAGAGTCTTGCATAATATCCTCGCTCAATAATTGACGAATGAAGTCTTTATCTAAACGTAAACCAGCTAATATCCCTGTGTATCCGACAATATTTTGTTTGGTTTCTCTATTTGGAATTTTAGCAATTTCTTCAGCAACCTGGGATAGTAATCTTTGAGGTGAGTCTGTTCTGGTTAATGGTGCTAGCGGCAATAATGCTTTATTCTTGATAAATAAAGCAGAATCTTGCTCCCAAATTCGGATGACCAAAACAATTCAAAATTCAAAATTCAAAATTCAAAATTCAAAATTTAAGATAAGATAGTAAATTTGAATTAATCAATTAAGCTACAAGCCCCTTTAACAATTCAAAATATCCGTTCACGAAGTGTTTCTTCTTAGGATATAGCGGACGCTGCACGAACAAAATGCAAAATTCAAAATTGAATAAATAATAATTTTAATGCATTAATTGATTGGTTAATGTTAAAGCCTAATTTTGAATTTTGAATTTTGAATTTTGAATTGATATGACTTACAAACATTATCGTAACTCACAAATTACACCCTTTTTAATTATCAGTTTAGTTGCTTGATATGTGTTTAGTAGCTGTTTACTAATCACTGATACAGCGCAAAAGTATTTTTGTACTTTAGCGGTTGTATTTTTTGCTGACAATTGTTTGTAATTTGATGTAATGTGAACTTATATTGCCTTTTAATTGATACTTAATAGAGAATAAGTATTCTCGACTATTGCTTCCGCGTGGTTAAACGTGTTAGGAATCGCACAGGAATGAGGTGTAGTTATACTATGCGGTATAACTCATCAATTACCTTTTCCTCGAAGATATAAATAAAACTTATTAATTTAGATGTTAGAACAATGAACGCACTCACTTTACAGTGGTACGATGCTGGTCAGTTAAAAACTCAACAAATTTACGAGCAACAACCTACTAAAAGTCCTGGAACTTTTCGCATTGGACGCGACCCTATCCGGTGCGATATTTTGTTAAGTCATCCTACGGTATCTGGTTTGCATGTTGAGATATTTTTCCACACCCAGCAACAATGCTTTTTGATAAAAAATCTACGACCGCAAAATCCCCCTCTTGTGGATGGACAGCAATTAATTCAAGGTGAGTTACCTTTATTTAAGGGTAGTGTTATCCAATTGGGGCAAATGCAATTAATAGTTATTAATCTTTCTATTCCAAATGCTAGTAATGTTCCAGCTACGGTGTTAGTACCCCCACAACCTCCAGTAGTCCCCATTGTTCCACCGCAGCAGCCACACTTAAATCAACAACTAAATCAACAACTAAATCAACAGCATTTCCATCCTCGTAATTCTCCTGTACCTTTAGCAAAACCCCAGGCAATAGGTTTACAGTGTCCCAAATGTCACAGAGTCTCATCTATTGAGCATTTGCAAGTTGGTTGTCCTTGGTGCGGTACATCTTTAGCCGCAGCCGCAAGTGTTTTAATCCCACCAGGTAATTAGAATATGAGTACAGAAATACAATTAAGTTGGGAAGAGCCAGGAACAGGAGAAAGACGAGAACCACGTTTAAGTGTGCCTATTACTTTTGGTCGCGAATTTGCCAAAATGCCGACTGAATTGGGAGGACAGCGTGTATCGCGGATGCTGTTAAATAATCATGAAATATCGCGCTACCATGCTTTAATTGAAACAGAAAATAATCAAGTTATTATAATTGACCAAAACAGCGCTAACGGTATTTCTATTAATGGTCAACGTCAGACTCGCTGCGTATTAAATAGTGGGGATACGTTACAAATTGGTCCCTATGTTATTACTATTAGTTTTCAAACTGTTACGTTTCAAGGTATTACTCAGGCAAGCCAAACATCTCCACCGACAAATATCCCGGTAAATACTCCGGCTGTTTCTATTATTCCGTTTAATCCTCAAACTAATTTACCCGACCCTAGTTTATCGCCTTTAAGACCTGTTACCCCTTTGGGTAGTAATTTTCCACCAGCAATATTTCAACAACAGTCCGTACCAGTACAAGCACTTCATGCTACTGGTTTCCCTGTTGATGAATGCGATTATTTAGCTGTGGGTGCAGGTTTAGGTAGTTTTGTTTGGGTAGATTTACTCCGGATTTCTGGTGTCCGTGCAGACAAAATTGTGGCTTTGGGTTTAGAAGGTGAACCCTATGCTCGTTATAAGCGTTTGTGTCAAAATTCCCAAATTCCTTTACATGAGAGATTGCGTTCAAATTCTGACTCTTGTCCTGATAATATTTGGGGTTGGCCTAGTTATGCTTTGCGAGAAGCTTGGCATGATTTACTGAAGGGGAAATTCACTAATGGGTTGCAGTATTTGTGGCAAGTTTTTGCAGAACCTGCTTTCGCTGAAACTTATACTCCCCGCTCTGGTAATGTTTTTGACTCAATCGACAGAGAAGCAAAACGTATCGGTTGGGATAAAATTTATCGTTATGGACGAGTACGAGCTATTAGAAAAACTGATGATGGAAGATATTGTGTAGCCTATTCTCGTGAAGGTAAAGGCAATTATGCTTTTTTTGTTACTAAGTATTTGCATTTGGCTACTGGCTATCCAGCGATTCAATTTCTTCCCGATTTACAAGCTTACCGGGAAAAATATCATGATTTTAAATCCGTTGTTAACGCTTATGAAAATCATGACCATGTTTATCAGCAACTGGAACGCCAAGGTGGTACAGTACTAATACGTGGACGTGGGATTGTCGCTTCTCGGGTTATCCAGAGAATTTTTGAAGCACGACAGCGAAATCGCGAAATTACTGTTTTGCATTTAATGCGATCGCCTAAACCCGAAGGCAATAAATTTGATAAAGCACAACGAGCAGTTAAAAATCATTACGAATTACAACCTTTTAACTGGCCGAAGGCATGTTGGGGTGGTGATTTGCGAGAAATGCTAGAAAAAGGTAATGTTGAAGAACGCCAAAACATGCTAAAAGTTTGGGGCGGAACCACAACAGCAGATAGATTAGACTGGCAACACATTTCTGAGCGAGGTTTAAAGGAAGCTTGGTATCAAATCTGCTTTGGGTCAGTCAAAGAGGTGGAACGCGATGCTCAAAATCGCACCGTCACCCACATTCAAGAAATAAACGGTGGACAAATGACTTTAGCTGCCGACTTTATTATCGATGCAACCGGACTTGATGCTAAAGCACAAGCTAGTCCTTTATTAGATGATTTAGTTAAACATTACGATTTACCATTAAATAATTTTGGACGTTTATCTGTTACCAACAATTTTGAGTTGACCCAGATGCGTAATGGTAAAGGACAACTATACACTGCAGGAGCAATAGTCTTTGGGAATTTCTATGCAGCAGTGGATAGCTTCTTAGGTTTACAATACGCAGCACTTTGTTCAGTAGATAGCTTAGCCATTGCTAAAGCACCAGGATTGCAGCGTTTAAATCTCTGGAATTCTTCAAAACAATGGTTTAACTGGGTATTGAATCAGTCTCCTTGAAGGAATAAGGACTTCATTTAGGTGATTTCATGAGTATTAAAAATATCAGTAATCCATTTATCCATCTAAAAGTAAGAACTCTGTTTTTGCGGTTTTTCCTATTAATCACCTTAGTTGGGGTGACATTTGGATTAACTCAAGGTAGTATAAATATGAAAAAAAGTAACCTACAAGACTTAATGGTGGGATTAAATATTATCATATTTGTGTTACTTTGCCTGTGGTCGCTTTTAGATTTTCAACGCTTAGGAATTAAACTCAAGGATATAGTTGGTAGTATTTCTCAAAACCCCAAGTGGTTTAGATTAATAGGAATAGTTTTATTAGCACTCATTTTTTCTATCAGTGCCTATTTAGTATCGTTTTCTTTAGTATCATTAGCAGCGCCATCGTTTGTAGAGCAAATCTTGCGGGATGTTTCCCAACGTCCATCTGTCAGTAATTCTAATTCTTTAGTTTCTAATTTAATTACTACCTTTGCCTTAATAATACAAGCACCGATAACTGAGGAATTTATTTTTAGAGGACTAATTTTGCAGCGTTGGTCTACGAAATGGGGAATTCGTAACGGCTTATTGTTCTCGTCACTATTGTTTGGTTTTTTACACCCAAACCCTATTGGATTATCACTGCTAGGAATTATTTTAGGGTTACTTTATATTAAAACCCGTACACTTATTGTACCAATATTCTGTCATGCAATGAATAATAGTGTAGTTGTTATAATGCAACTGATACCCAGTAGTAACAATCATAAAGCCATACCTATAGCACAACAGGTAGAGCAATTGCGCTCTGCATGGTTATTTGGCTTAGTAATGATGGTAATCACATCTATTTTCCTCTTTCGCTTTCTCTCCCGCAACTGGCCTCCTAAGAACACGCTTATTCCATATTTTGTCAACATTCAAGAGTAAATCATCTGGAAGCAAATACTATACTTTGGGCATAGACAAATGTAACGTAGTTTACATGACTATAAATCTCAATCTGGCAATAATAACCTTGCAATCACTTCACATACTTGTGACCTTCGTACAAGACTCGGTTAGCTACCGGGTCTTTTATTTTGAGTCAAGAAGAAAGTTTTTTTATAACCGACTAAAATAGAAGCCTACCTAAAACAAACTATTCTTGTACTCTGAAATGGTTAAGGTTGTGACAATTAATATCTTGTATGATATGACAGAGTGGGAATTGCGACGACCGTTACTAGTTGAAGGACTTCGGGCAGAAAAAGCAGACCTGATTGCTTTACAAGAAGTTAAACTACCAGAGAATACTGCTGCTTGGCTTGCTGATAAGCTTGGTATGCCTTATGTGCAGTTGGTTCCAGACCGTCGTTCAACAGCTATAAATGACACAGGGGTGGGAAATGCTATTTTAAGTCGTTATCCATTTGTGACAGAAGCGGTTCTTGATTTACAAACTCAGGGACGAGTTGCTCATTACGTGGAAGTTAATATAGATGGTCGGCCATTGGTGTTGTGTAATGGACATTATTATTGGTATCCAGGTCATCATCCAGAGCGTGTAAAACAAGTACAATTAGTGATGCATTGGTTAAGTAATCTTCCAGCATCCATGCCAATTGTTGTAGTGGGAGATTTTAATGGCACACCAGACACTCCCGCGATTGAACTGATAAAACAGTATTTTGACTCAGCTTATGCAAAATACCACGGACAAGAACCAGAGTACACCTGTCCGACACCTCTTCCTCGACGTAACTGGAAAAGGGTAATACATTTATTTATACGGGACTTAATATCTAACCGTACTTTACGTCCTTGGCGTGGTACATTAGATTACATTTTTATTAATAAACATCTACGTGTACGTTGTTGCGATTTAATTCTTGACCAGCCTTCACCACAGAGCAGAACTTTATATCCTTCAGACCATTTTGGCATTGTTGCTGACTTAGAAATACTTTAGATATCAAAATTTTTCTTGGTAATTTTTCTGAGCGATTTTTTCTTAGTAATTTTTCAAACTGTCGAATTTGTGTTCAACTAACATGCTTAGACAAATTAAACCTTTTACCGCTGAATATATTGATGATTGTGCGTGGTTATTTCTTGAAGTTTTTAATAGTGAACCTTGGAATGAGAAATGGACATTTGCTAATGCTGTTTTAGCTTTGCAACAAATTTTGAATACACCAAATTTTATTGGTTTTATTTGGCAAGAAGATATGATTTTAGGGTTTGTGTTAGGTTGCTGTGAACCGACTGATACAGGGAAACGTTTTTTTTTAAAGGAAATTTGTGTCAAAAATAATCAGCAACGTCAAGGTATTGGCTCTCAATTACTTTCATATTTGACACAATATCTTGTTGAAATAGATGTCAAATTGATATACTTACTTACACGTAAAAATAGTAACGCAGAGTTTTTCTACTCCAAACAAGGCTTTGTTCAAAGTTCAATTATGACGATGATGGTTAAACATCTGTAAAATATCTTAGAGGATGTCTATAAAATAATTATCAAGACTTAGTTATAGAATAGCCAGGAAATAAATTCTAGATAATAAATTCCAATAAACTCCAATGAATTCCAGGGAATAAATTCCCTGTCTGAAAGCTAAAGTCCTCTGAAGAGGACTAATAAGAAAGAATATTTTTAAGAACATCTTTATTTTGCAAAATATATGTTTTCCATGTATTATTCAGTCCTCTTACAGAGGACTTCAGCTTTTAGACAGGGAATTTATTCCCTGGCTATTCTATTATTGTATGGTTATTATTGTATGGTTATTATTCTCTGGTTATTCTTCACATTCACAATTCCCCACTCTCCATTCCCCACTCCCTTTCCCATCAACGAATTGACTCCAAGCTCTTAACTTGTTTATCGAACAAATCAGTCAGAATACTCAAAACAGGACGTTTTCTAACTAAAATATTACAATTAACCGACATCCCCGACTGTAAATTAATTGGTTTACCATTAACCATTAAATGCTGACGTTCTAACTTTATTTGCACAGGAAAAGCGTAAAAAGGACGTTCCTGAGTCGGAGGTAAAGCATCAGAACCAATTGAAATTAGTTTTCCTCTAATACTGCCAAATTCTGTGGAAGGGAATGAATCAATTCTAATATCTACACTCATCCCTTCTCGAACAAATCCAATATCTCTGTTAGTTAAATACGCAGAAGCAATTAAATTATCACTGGGTACAATTTTTAATATTGTTTGGGTTTCGCTAACAACAAAACCTGAAGAACGGGGTTGTAATTCAAAAACAATACCATTCACTGGTGACTGTAATTCTTGGTAATGTAAAGCTTGTCTTGTTTTTCTTAGCTGAGCATCAATTTCAGCTATCTTTTTGTTATTTTCTAGTTTTGCTTTAGCTAATTGTGTATCAATATCAGCAATTTTTTGGTGATTTGCTGCTATTTTGCCGGAAATTTCTTTTGCAGATAAAGCAATAACATTTTGTAAATTTTGCTTTGCTCTGTCAATAGCTATTGTATTTTTTTGTTTTTCTTTTAGTAAACGCTCAACCTCTGCTTGACGGGTAAAAATTTCTTGCTGTTGACGTTCATATTGTAGTTGAGGAATAGCTCCTTCTTTAGCTAAAGGTGATATTCTATCACCTATTCCCTGATTTAAAGTTAAAATGCTTTTTGCTGTTACCAATTGCGATTCGGATTGTGAGCGCTGTTTTTCTAACTCTTGAATTTGTAGCTGCGCTCCTCTAACAGTCGATTGAATTTCTGCACGACTAGCTGCGACAAGTTGTTGCTGGTTAATATAAAATTCAGCACCATCAATAACTTTAGGGTCTAATCCGTTGTTGACAGCTTGATAATACTTATTTTCCGAAATTAAATTAGCTCGTAGCTTAGCTAAAGATGCTAAATCTGAATTAGTAGGGAGTAAATTTTCTCCATTAGTAACAGCTTGGTAAAATTGGTTTTCTTTCTCTAAAGTAGCGCGAAGTTTTTTCAAAGATTCTAAATCTGTTTTGTGGACAGTAGAGTCAAAGGTTAATAATGTTTGGTCTTTTTTTACCGATTGTCCATCTTTAACAAAAATTTTATTAACAACCCCAGCCATCGGAGCCTTAATTTCTTTCACTGCACCCAGTGGTTCCAGCTTACCTGTAGCTACAACAGTTTGGTCTAAGTTAGCAAATGCAGCCCACAAAACACCAGAAGTTGTTGCACCAACAATTAACCAAGCTGACACCCTCGACCAAAAGGCTGGTTGTTCTAAAATAACAGATTGTTCCTGCATAATTTTTTCCCTCCACATTTTGTAGAGACGCGATTAATCGCGTCTCTACACACTATTAAACTTGCGAATCCTGCTGTTGATATAAACAGTAGTAACGTCCTTTTAAAACCATTAATTCTCGGTGGGTTCCCTGCTCAACAACAGCACCTTTATCCATGACTAAAATTACATCAGCATTTCTCACTGTTGAGAGACGATGAGTGATAAAAAATACTGTGCGACCAGCAAATGCTTCAGCCAAGTTGTCACAAACTAACCGTTCAGAATTGTAATCAAGGGCACTAGTAGCTTCATCTAGAATTAGTAACTGAGGGTTTTGTAGGACAATTCTGGCAATCGCAATTCTTTGTTTCTGTCCCCCAGATAATGAACTACCTCGTTCTCCCACTATAGTGTTATACCCATTGGGTAAAGACATAATAAAATCATGGGCTGCTGCAATTTTGGCAGCTTTAATAATTTCCTCGGTACTTGCTTCTGGATTTGTCAGAGCAATATTTTCCTGCACTGTACCGTTAAATAACAAAGTGTCTTGTAATACTGTACCTATCTGTCTGCGTAAAGAATACAACTCTACTTTACTAATGTCATAGCCATCAATGAGAATTTGACCACCCGTTGGTTCATAAAGACGTTGTAATAATTTTGTCAGGGTACTTTTACCAGAACCGCTTTGACCGACAACACCCACAAAACAACCAGCAGCAAGGTCTAAATTAATGTTAGTTAATTGCAAGGTTCCTTGAGTATTAAACCCGAAAGAAACTCTTTGATACTCGACTCTTCCTTTAATTTCCGGCATTGGTAGTTGAGCGCGGTTTGTTTCGTCCACTTCTGCTGGAGTATCGAGAATATCACTAAGTCGGTCAATACTCAGTGCTGTTTCCTGAAAGTTTTGCCAAAGTTGCACCAGACGTAATAAAGGACTGGTTACATATCCTGCGATAATTCTGAAAGCAATTAATTGACCTAATGTTAACTGATTCTCTAAGACTAAAGAAGCACCGACCCAAAGTAATAATAAACCTGAGAACTTATTTAAAAAGCCACTTATTGAACTAGCCGTGGTTGATGTTACTACCGTTTGAAAACCAGCACTGATGTAACGAGCATAGCGTTGATACCAATCCCAGCGAGATTTTAATTCTAGATTTTGAGCTTTTACAGTCTGAATACCAGAAACAACTTCAACCAAATAGGATTGAGTATCAGCATAGCGCTCGGCTTTTACATTCAACTGTCTGCGTATAACAGGAGATACCAAAATTGTTAATACAGCAAATAATGGTACAGTTATTAACGCCACAATTGTTAATAACCAACTGTAAAAGAGCATAACAGCGATATAAATCACTGAAAAAATAGCGTCTAGTACTACCGTTAAGGCTGTACCTGTAAGAAACTGACGAATATTTTCTAGTTCGTTAACTCGACCTGCTAATTCTCCCACGCGACGACGGTCAAAATATTTCAACGGTAGTCGGAGTAAATGTTCAATTACTTCTGAACCTAAATTTAAGTCAATACGGTTCGTTGTATCTACAAATAAATAAGTTCTTACCCCTGTTAATAAAGCTTCAAAAAGTGCTACTCCAAGCAAAAATACACCTAAAACATTTAACGCATCGCGACCTCCTTGTATAATTACCTTATCGATAATTACCTGAGTTATTAAAGGGTTAGCAAGACCGAATAACTGGACAAAAAATGAAGCAATAAGTACTTCTGTAAGAACTTTGCGATAGCGATAAATAGAAGGAATAAACCATCGTAAACTAAATTTTTCTTTAGTGGTATTATTTTTGGGAGCTTGGAGTAGTAAAACTTGTCCTTCCTCTCCCCATAGTTCAGCAAAATGACTAGGATTTTTGTGGAGTATACCAACTTCCGGGATAGCGATTACTAATTCTTGCTGACTAATGCTATAGAGAATTGCAAAACCATCGAGATAACGAATTAATGCAGGTGCTCGTAAACGAGAAATAACTTTAGATGAGACTTGCAACAACTGAGCATGAAATCCCATCATTTCTGCTAATGAACCACAGGTAGTTAAAGAAATTGTCCCCGTAGTTTTGAGTTGATTTTCTAATATCTTGCGAACAATATCTTTACGAAAATTCACACCAGCATACTTGCTCAACATCGCAAAACAAGCTAACGGAGAATCAATTTGTCCCCGTCCTCGTACGTATGGATATTTTCCTCTCTGAGAGATATGAGAGAGAATCTCTGGTGAAAGTGTTACTGGTTGTTCGGGAGCGTAGGAAATATTTTCAACTCTTTCTAATTTTTTTTGATTGTCAGAAAAAACTTTCGGATATTCCTGTGAATGTTCTTGTTTATTTAGCTGAATGTATGGTAAACCAATTAATCGAGCCTCCTGTTTACTTTCGACTCGTAATAACTGCTGAAATTCATCTATATATAAACGATTTCCCTCTGTGCAACCAGAAATTGAACCGCTACTTACAAACCATATTTGGTCTTGAGCCAATATATTTTTACCAATCTTTCCAGGTAATAAATTTAGTATTGTAGCTTTTTCATAAACTTCAAAAGCTAATTCTTTAATATTTATGTGTCTCGAAGCTTGTTTATTAAATTCTAAACTTAAAATATCAAATATTTCACTGATAAAATTAAGCTTTTTGATACTGTTACTAAATTGTTTCTCTGTTTTTAAGCATTGTAAAAAATTATTTGCAGGTAAATTAATGCATACCACATCTTCAGAAGCAATTGCAGTTTCACAAGCCAATCCCCGCACTAAACTACAAACACCTAATATATCCCCTGACTTTAGCATTTTTAGAGTCACAGGCGTTTGTGTATTACGGTCGTAACCTAAAAGCCTAACTTCTCCCTCATAAATAATTGATATAAAAGCTGGCATTTGTTCACGCACAAGTATCATTTGACCCATGCGATAACGTAGCATTTCTCCACCTTCACATAATTTAATTAGAGCAGATGGTTTAAGTTGATTAAACGGAGGCAAATTTGCCAATCGACTTTCAATTTTTATAACAGTTTTCTCAATCATTTTGGGGGAGTAGGGAGTGGGGAGTGGGGAGTGGGGAATGGGAAATGGATAGTAGTGAAAGCCCATTACCAATTACCAATTACCAATTACCAATTACCAATTACCAATTACCAATTACCAATTACCAATTAGCCATTAGCCATTAGCAAATCAATAGATTTATCAGATTTTATGTTTAATCGATTAAATTCATCCTGCAACCAAGCTGCAAAAAGCTCACCTATTAGTCGCTGACGCATAAAATTATCTAACTGTGCGGGGATAAACTTTTCTAATCGCACTATGACTAACCATTCTCCAATCCTAGCCGGTGGAAAAATTTGACCCGGTTGACTTATTGAAAGCATTTTAGCTATCGTAGGATGGCAATTAACTAGTTCAATTGGCCCAATTAAACCGCCATTCTGAGCTTGAGAATTTTGAGAATATTTACGAGCTATTTCTGAAAACTCTGCTTCCCCCTCCTTAATACGGAAATATAATTCTTGTGCTGCAATTTCTTGTGTTTGAATTAATGAATAAATAACTTTATCAAATTGTGATTTACGCTGGAGAAAATAAGACTCTACTTTATTACCCCAAGTCGCTTGCTTAAATTCTTCTATTTTCAAATCTCGTATAATTATGTCATATAATTGCTCCGGTGTTAGATAATTACGCTCTAGCCAAACAATAAGTTCTTTATCTTCACTAATTTGATTTTTTTGATAAAACTCTTGATGAGCCTTTTTTATTTCTTCTTGAGTATATATTTTTGGTAGTGTTAAATTTTTTTCCCATTGATAAATCGCGTTATCAATAATTAGCTCAAATAATAATCTAGGTATTAATTGATAACTTGCTAGTAAAGGAATTATTTCTTCGCAGGTAATCGCCCGTTCACCGATTTGTAAAATTGTTTTCATCATGGCTCATAGTTGGAAGAAATGGACGATGCTAACTAAGCACCGCCCTTAATTCTATTTGTAGGATGTGAACATTGAATTTTTATTGGAAACCGAGAAGTAGAGAATTATTCAAACAAATGTAAATTGCCTGCTATTATTTAGACTTAACTTATCTAAACCAACATTTTGCACAATACCAATTAATTCTTGACAACCACTTGCGCCATCTATGTAATATATACCTGTACCTGATGGTGTGCCTTTAGGAGCATTCCCTAAAGTATAGTTACTCCGTAAACCAGCAAGTTGAATTTTATCGAAACCGAGGTTTTCTTTATTACCGAAAAGACCGAAGTCATAGATTAAAGCGTAATCTTCAATTCCTGAACTATTAGAATTACAATCATCGTAAAAGGGAAAATCTCTACCATCAACAGCTTGGGTTCCCAGGACAAATGTATCGTTACCTGGTCCACCAATTAATTTGTCAATCTCACCTTTGCCAAATCCCAATCCTGGTACAGGCAAAATGGAAGTGTCAATACCGATTAAAATATCATTCCCAGTACCACCTTCTAATGTGTCGTTGTTTAGACCACCCCTAAGTTCGTCATCTCCTTCACCACCATTTAAGTTGTCATTACCAAAGAAACCCGCAATTCTGTCATTACCTTCTAAACCGCGAATTTCGTCATTTCTATTAGTACCTTCGAGATTATCAGCGCTAGGAGTACCTATGATTTGAACAACTGGAGTGGAAGAAATTTTTGTAATCGGAATTTTATCTGCTCCTGTAAATGTCTCACCACCTAATATCACCCTTGCAGAAGGTGAGACTTTTGGTGCCAATATTGTACCTGAAGATGGGGGTTTTGCTCCTAATTGTCCTAATTCTTCTAACCCAGCCTGGTTTAGTTTTAATCGTTCTTGTACTGCTGGTAATTTAGTCGTTTCAGTCATAAGTTTTTACCTCATATTTTATTATTCAAGCTATGGATAATTAAATCTTTTAAAAGCTTATTAATTAGATTTTTCCTTAAGCAATTAATGACAAATAGTCTAAAATCATAGTTAGACTATGTTAAAAACATACTTTGCTTAAGCCTCCCATTTACTAAACTTTACAAAAACCTAAATAATGTGCCAAGTTTGTAGAGGGAAGTAATAGGAATACTATAGAAAATCTAAATAAAAATCTTAAACACAATGGTCAGTTTTTGACATTCCTTTAATTGCATATTATTTAACTAAAATCTCCAAGTCAAGATTAATCGAAAAACTAATTAAACTAAACTCAAGCATTAATGTATTTTTATTAATGTAAAAAATATGACTTGTTTTCGGGATTATAATTTTTCTATTTTTGGAAAGAAAAAAGGAATGATTACTTTTATGATTGTTTATAGCTGATATCAATATCTGTCAAAAAAGGCACATGTAACATTTTTTGTTACCAACCAAAGTTTAAACTTCGGCAATGAGTTCTAAAACTTTAACTATATATGTGATGTCGTTGCCCAATTATTTAGGTATCTAAGCCAGTAAGTAAGTAGGTGGGTGGCATAAAAATCAGCTATGTAATGAAATGTAAAATTTATGAAATTGGCTCGTAGTAGCGCTTTAGCGCTTTAGCGCTACTACAAACTAAGGTAATTTATTTCTACCGACCTACTTAAGCTGCTAATAGCTTCACTTCCGATGAATTTATTAAATTCGTATTTTTTGAGGTTGTACCAATATTAATTTTAGTAACAAAACTTCTTGGAATCAGTTAGTGAATACTAAAAATCTTAATTTTTAGAGCGTGGGAGGGATTGTTTTGAAAAATCAGGGTTATTACTTAAAAGCTAAAGAGCGAAAATTTTTGCTATCAAGTTTAAAATTAAATATACGTCCAGAATATCAGCGTCGTATTGAAATAATGCTGCTTGCAGATGCTGGTCAATCTCAAGCACAAATATGTGAAGCACTAGGTTGCTCTCAAGAAACAGCTCGATATTGGATGGCAATGGTACAGACAGGTCAACTTCACAAATGGAAGGATTCTCCTAAAGGACGACCCAAAATTGCTAACGAAGAATATCTTACCCGCTTAAAAGAGTTAGTTAATCATAGCCCCCGTGATTACGGGTATCCATTTCAACGTTGGACAACACAATGGTTAGGTAAGCACTTAGCTAAAGAACTAGGCATTAAGGTAAGTGATTATCATGTAAGCAGACTACTAAAGTCAATGGGACTTTCCACCAGACAAAAAAAAATGATGCCAATCTAAAAATTGTAGTCAACCGTACATGACTATAATTATTTTTCATGGCAATAATATTCATGCAATCACTTGACATACCAGTGACGTTTACAAAGGCTCGGCTGACTACCGGGCTTTTTTTTTACGTCACCAAAGATTGAAGCTTCATTTTATACTTACATACTTATAATCACTGTTGCACAAAAAGGAAGCGACTTATTTAAAGAATTGATTAAGTTAATGTATCGTTTTATTGATTTGCTATTTAGCACTTTTTAACTCTACGGATAGCACAGAATTAAGTTATTGTGGTGTAGAAACGTATAGAAACTTTGAGAAATATAAATTATAGTGTTTGAAAATGCAAACTTTTGAACCTCCTTCCTCAATGCAGCTGTCTTCCGTAAAAAATCGTTGTCAGCCTTTAAAGATTGTCGCCCTAGGAGATAGTCTAGTGTATGGTTTTGGCGACCCAGAGGGAGGGGGTTGGGTAGAAAGACTGCGACGGTGGTGGATGTCACCAGATAATGCAGGTCACGTTCTGTATAACTTAGGAGTACGTGGTGACCGGACATCACAAGTAGCAAAAAGATTAGAAATAGAATTTCGCCATCGAGGAGAATTGCGGAACCGGGTTCCAGACGCAATTTTGTTATCGGTAGGAGTAAACGATTCTGCGCGAGTGGGTCGTCCAAATGGAAAAAACTATACAGACTTTGCCGCATTTGAAAGGGAAATAGCATCATTGCTCGACCAAGCACAGCAATTGTGTCCTGTATTATTTATCGGGATGATGCCAGTGGATGAAGCGAAAATGCCCTTCTTAGATTGTTTATACTATAATCATGCCGACCAGTACCGTTACAAAGAAGCAACAAAAATTGCTTGTAGCAAACGGGGTATACCTTATTTAGATATTTTTGACAAATGGATAGAACGTGACCCAGCTTGGAGACTCAAGCGAGTTAGTTCTGACGGACTTCACCCCAATACTTTAGGCTACCAAACTTTGTTAGAAGAGGCGATTCACTGGGAAGCAATGCAAAGTTATTTTTAAGTTGTTGAATGTTAACTGCTAACTGCTGACTGCTGACTGCTGACTGCTGACCGTTGATGGTTAATTGCGAATTGCGACTTGCGAATTATTTTATGACTCCAACTTTAATTGGCCGCTGGCAAACTCGGATATTGCTACTCGCAACTGCTGGGGTATTAGTAAGTTTACCTTTTGCAATGGGTTGGATTGGCCCTGGTAGTAGCTCAATTTATTTTGTAATACTCTTGTATGTTGCTCTATTTGGTTTAGGATGGGACGCTGTTTATAACCAAATACAGAAATCGCGATGGGATAGGGACTGGCCTGCTGTTTACCAAGTTTTCGCGGGTATTTGGGAAATGTTATTTGTTTGGTGTGGTGTAAAATTACTGGGATTTTTACCGATTCCCATACCCAAAGAAAATCTGTTTTGGGGAGTTTTTTTCCAGCATTATCTAACAGTTTGGCTTGCTGTTTTTATTTCTTCTCAAGTTATTATGCGGATTATTTTCCCATTTTGGCGTTTTCGCGGTGGTAAGTGGTTGTAATTAATTAAGAAAGAAGAAAGAAGGAGTGAGAAATAACAAATATAGGTAATGTGTTATTAAGGTTAATGTTGATGTATCTTTAGAAAATTTAATATCAATTGCCTTAATAAGATTTAACATAATTTTTGAGAGAAAAACATACTTAAGTTACATTTAAAACTTGATATTTTAAAAAAATTCAATAATTCTCATAAAGAACGCTGGATAGTAATTTCAGAGAAAAGTATGCAGACAGTTGTTCTTGTTTTAAGTGAAGTATTGATTGTTATTGGGCTTTCGCGGATTGTAGGGTTAGCATTTAAATGGATTAAGCAACCACTTGTAATTGGAGAGATTGTTGCTGGCATAATGCTAGGACCATCTTTATTTGGCTTGCTTGCTCCTGATTTGGCAGCTACTTTATTTCCACCGATGACAGTTCCTTTTCTGAATGTTCTTTCTCAGGTGGGATTAATTTTTTTCATGTTTTTGATAGGGCTGGAGTTAAATCCAAAATATTTGAAAGGGAATTTAGATATTGCGATTTTAACTTCTCATGTCAGTATTTTGATGCCCTTCTCTTTGGGAACATTGTTGGCACTACTACTTTACCCTTTAGTTTCCAATGCCAGCGTACCCTTTACTGCCTTTACTTTATTTTTGGGTGCTGCAATGTCGATTACAGCATTCCCTGTCTTGGCAAGAATTATCACTGAAAATAATCTGCAAAACACTCGTTTGGGAACATTAGCACTAACTTGTGCTGCTGTAGATGATGTTACTGCTTGGTGTTTGTTGGCTCTAGCAATTGCAGTTGCGAGAGAAGGTAGTATTATTGGGGCAATTCCTACTATTATCGAAAGCTTAGTTTATATCGGATTTATGGTCACGGTTGGGCGTTGGTTTCTTCAACGTCTTGCTGTATATTACCGGCGTATTGGGCGATTGAACCAATTTGTACTTGCTTTAATTTACATGGGTGTAGTAGCGAGTGCGCTAATTACTGAATTAATTGGTATTCACCTGATTTTTGGTGCATTTTTGTTAGGAGCAATTATGCCTAAAAATGCTGCTTTGGTAAGAGAATTGGCGGTAAAGACAGAAGATTTTGTTTTGATATTTTTACTCCCAATTTTCTTTGCTTATAGTGGCTTGCGAACGCAAATTGGTTTACTCAATCGTCCAGAATTATGGCTTTTGTGTGGTGCGGTTTTATCTGTGGCGATTATTGGTAAATATGTAGGTACTTATGTTGCTGCAAGATTTAGTGGTATTTCCAAAAGGGAATCTTCTGCACTGGGTTGGTTGATGAATACTCGCGGACTAACGGAGTTGATAGTACTAAATATTGGTTTAGAATTGGGAGTAATTTCGCCTTTACTTTTTACCATGCTGGTAATTATGGCGTTGGTTACAACATTTATGACTTCACCATTGCTAGAGTGGACATTTCCTAAACATTTAATTAAGTTGGATGTAGTCGATTTTGACCCAGAAGAAGAAGAAGACAAAGATAAAATAGACAGAGAAAAACCATCCTACAAGATTTTAGTACCTGTATCTAATCCCAGTACCCAAAAAGGTTTAATGCAGTTAGCTAGTGCTATTGCTATTAACTACCAGCAAAATGCAGTCATTCATCCTCTGAGCTTGATTGAATTAGATGAAGACTATGCATTTGAAAGCACACCGGACGAAGCTAATCGATTAATTGCTCAACGTCACGACGACTTAGAAGAATTAATTTTTAGTCTTCAACCCTCAACAATTCGTCCTTATATTCATCCCATCGTTCGCATATCCAATAATGTAGCCAGAGAAACCTCTGAAATAGCTGTTATTGAACAAGTCGATTTAATACTGTTAGGTTGGCATCGTCCAGCTTTTAGTAAAAATCGTTTGGGAGGACGAGTCGGTCAGATTTTAGCTACATCCCCAGCAGATGTTGCAGTATTTATTGACAGAGGTAGAGAGCGTTTAGAAACGTTGTTAGTTCCATATTGTGCAAATATTCACGACGATTTGGCAATAGTACTTGCCTTGAGATTAATAGTCAATCATGAAACTTGTAGATTAGTAATTTTACAAGTTGTGAAAAGTAACCCAGCGAAAAATGAATTGAGTTATGAACTTCGTAATACAATAGAGCAATTACCCAAAAGTGTTAGCGAACGTATAGAAATCAGAGTTGTCGAAACAAATGAACCGATAAAAGCTTTAGTCGAAGCTTCGGAAAATGTTGACTTGACAATAGCAGGTACTAGCCGTACTTGGGGAATCGAAAAACAAACCTTAGGTAGGTACACTGATGAACTAGCAATTCAGTGTCGGTCTTCCTTACTAATCACCCGTCGCTACAGTCAAGTTACTTCTCATCTCACATCTCTGCTTGCAGATTTGAGTTTTGAAAAGTCAGTAGTTACTAGTACTAAGCCATAGAAAATTAGATAGGGTTTGTGTTCTAAAGACGTGATATAGCTGTCTGTATATCACGTTTATAGATAATCAAAACTTAAAATTTACCAATCAAAACTCCTAAATATGAGCCATTTCAACGCTAAATCTTTGACCTTTTATGGTGTAATAATTTCTTCGGTGATTGTATTTTTTAAGGTTGTCAGCGCATATGGCGAAAGTAATCTTAAAGCTGCTGTTCCTATCGGTGGTAACTATAGCCTTCTTTTGGCTGAAAAACTACCTGATTGCGAAAAAACTGACAAATTAAGATTAAATATTCAGCAATCAGGTATTTACTTAAATGCATCTTTAAGTTCCGATACTGTTTCTGCTACCACTCTAACTCAACTTCCTCTCACAGGTATATTTAGCGATAAACAAGTAAATTTATCTGGACAAGTACCTAAATCGATAATTTGTAACACCTCCCAGAAGGGGAGTAATATTTCTTATCCCATCACTATCCAAATGCAACTAGTGGATAAAGCTAATTCCACAGGAAATCTAATACTCAATAATCCTTCTAAAGCCATTAAAATTACTGCGACAAAAGAAAAACCAGCGGAACAAATACCTAAAACATCCATTCATTAAAAATCTGCTTGTTTCTGTGGATGATGATTTCACATAAAACCAGTAAGATGGCTTAATCTAGATATCTGGTTGTTGAGTCATAATTTAGAATGAGGAGTCAGGTTGAAGATTATGAACAAGGGACTAATATTTTGGAGTAAACGGCTTTTAGGGGTTGGTCTGTTGGGATTATACGCAGCCTTTACAACTGGTGTGTCGTCTACTTTAGCTCAAGAAAATAGACCAGTAAATATTACTGCGACCAATAGGTTAGAGGGTTGGAGGTTTTCTCCAGAGGTAATGCAGCTGGATATAGCGCTCTCTGATGCTTCACAACCGCGTTATTTTTACCTCCCTAAACCAGCCCGAATAGTAGTAGATTTACCTAATACCAGATTAGGCAGAAGTATTTCGACCCAAGAAAATTACTCTGGAAACGTACAAAGAGTTCGGGTTTCTCAATTAAATGATAGCGTCACTCGTATCGTGATGGATTTGGCTCCTGGTACTTTTTTAGACCGGAACCAGATACAACTACAACCAGCTTCTTGGCAAAATCAGACTCGCTGGATGTTACGTGCTTATACTGGTGGTGGTAATAATTCTTTCCAAAATTCTTTCCAACAACCGGGAATGAGTCCGGCTCAACAGGTTAATCCTAATTCTAATTTCTTTAATAACACCAACGCCATCCAACCTACCAGTCCACCTCCTGGTTATTTGGGTATTCCTCAACCACCATACGCACCACCGCAAGGTCAAGATAATTTTAACAGGGATAGTATGCAAACCCCTGGAAATATTATTCCTCCTCAACCACGGAACGGTATGATATCACAACCAAATCCTGTTCCCAGTCCAGGTGTCTTTAGCGACTCACCGCAGCCTTCTGTTATTGTTCCTCCCCTAAATCAAATAAATCAAAACTTTCCATATCAAATTCCTAACTCTCCCCTTCCCCCAGCATCTTTTCCTAATCAATCAGGTTTCAACTCGGTAACTCCTTGGACGACACCAAGTTTTCAACAAGCACCCGTAATTGTTAATCCGCAACAAGTTAATCAGCAACAATTCAACCCGCAACAACTACCCGTACCCGTAATTGTTAATCCACAGCAAGTTAATCCACAGCAAGTCAATCCACAACAAGTCAATCCACAACAATACTCCCCGAATCCAGCGATTATCCCGTGGGGAGAAAATATACCTAGAAGATAAAATTAGTAGATAAAAATAGTAGTCCCCACTAGCGCATAAGTGGGGATTATATTATTTACTGAATTTATTAAATTTATTAAGCCTATTAAATCTATTAAAACCTCTCAGTCTCTTGTGGTGCGGTAACAGCGCCAGGAGAATTAATAAAGAGATTTTTCGCGGCTTCGTTTTCGTAAATACAGGTAATATCAGGATTTTGCCCGTTTAAGTCTCCAGTATAAGCCAGATTATTAAGGCGTTGCCTACATTCTCTAACTTGGTCAGATGATACAAGTTTTCGTTGCTCTAAAATTGCCCAGTTACTAGAACGCAGAACACATCCAGGACGCATCGAAGGTTGACCGACGTAGACTTTAAAAGGGTTAAGCGTTACAAATAACCTGGTATCCATAACCATCGCACTGGCTCCGTACTGCACACAAATTTCTGGGTTCGGAGCTTTGGTATCAATAAACTCACGGGAAGCCACGTTTGATGGAGTTAGGGTAGTTGATGAGCTAAAAGCAATACCAATCCCAATTCCTAAAATGAACACCCCGGCCAAAATAGCCATAGTGGTCACGTTAAACAACGAGGGTTGTGAGTTAGGTGGTCTGCTACTAGCAGGAGCAGTCGCTGTTCTGTTTGAATTTCTACGTCTCATTTTTGTTTCATTGCCTTATGCGCTGCGTTCATCACGGGGATTGATTAGCTGTCCCCTTTTCTTAAGTATGACGATTCTTTGCGAGAATTGTCTGCTTTTTTTTGTGAAATATACATGTTTACTACATTAGCAAAGATAACAATTTCGGTTTTTGCTTCTTTTTTTTTCCTTCTTTGTGTAATCAGAGTGTAATGAGATTTTTTTTACTTGACTATTGGCACTTCGCAAGCATCCAGTATAAATTGTATCTAATATAGCTATATGCCAGAAAATACTAATAGTAATATTACTGTGACATAAAAATAAAACAAACATTAGAACCTACAGTGAAGAAAGCATTAGTCGCACTAGCTTTAGTGTGTTCACCTTTTTTAATTCCTTCTAAAGCTTCGGCACAGGAATTTGGTCAACTTTTTATCTTTGGCGATAGTCTGGTAGATAACGGTAATTTTTTTAGACTGACAGGGAATCCCCCCAGTCCTCCATACTTTCAAGGACGAGTTTCTAACGGGCCTGTTTGGGCTGAACTGATTGGTGGTGAGATTAATATTGTTCCGGCTTCTACAACTAACTTTGCTATTGCTGGTTCTACTAGCGGTAACACAAATGCTGTAGACCCAAGGTTACCCTCTTTACCTGCTCAAATCAGCCAGTTTCTTTCGACACCAGGCACTCCTAATCCTAATGCGCTATATATATTGTCAGCTGGTGCCAACGACTACTTAAGAATACCAGTGCAAGCGAGGACTACAGACTCATTATCGGTAGTCAACAATATATCAAATACTGTAAATGCCTTGATTGATAAAGGCGCTCGCAATATTATGATACCGAACTTAGTAAATTTGGGAAACACTCCCCAGGAACAAGCGTTGGGAACTTTTGCTACAAGTAGTTCTGCGGCTGAAAATCATAATCGAAATTTAAATATAGCTCTTGGTCTTATTGCCAGAAGTCGTAGTGATGTTAATATTATTCCTTTAGATATAAATGCTTTATTTACCGAAATTAGAGCAGAACCCAGCAGATATGGATTTACCAACGTTACCACACCTTGTTTTAATCAACAAACAGGTACAATTTGTTCTAACCCAAATGAATTTTTGTTTTGGGATGGACTTCACCCCACAGCAGTTGGTCATCAGTTAATTGCAAAGTATGCAGCGTCTGTGGTTAATGCTCCTCGTGCTATTGTCCCTCAAGGAGAACTTGCTTTAAATATTGCCAGAAGACAAACGCAAATTATAGATGCAAGGATACAAGCTTTAAGCAATACAGAAGAAAAAACACAAGATTTAACGAAAGAATACACGGGGGAACAATCCTCTAGCCGTTGGGGAACTTTTGTTAATGGTGGTGTCGGTTTTGGTGACAGGGACTCTAATAGCAATACACAGGGGTATAATTTTACTACAGCCGATGTTGCTGCTGGGGTTGATTACCGTGTCAGCGATAATTTGGCTCTTGGAATTGCCTTGGGTTATGTAAATAATGACACCGACCTAAAAAATGGCAGAGGAACTGTTGATATTAAAGGATACGCTGTTTCTCTTTATAGCAATTACTCGCAAGATAATTTCTACCTTAGTACTGTTCTCGGTTATGGTGGCAATGATTATTTATTCAGACGCCAAACTAATTATGATAACCGTACTGCTGTTGCTAACACCGAAGGTAACCAATTTACCGTTAGTCTGAATGGTGGTTATGTTGCTAAATCAAATAATGTTTCTTATGGACCAACTGTAGGGTTGCGATATAACCAAGCTAATATTAATGGTTATACAGAAACAGGTGCAAATAGCTTGAATATGAAGGTTAATGACCAACAAATAAATTCACTAGTATTAAGTGTTGGCGCTCAGGCTTCTGTTGCAATTAATACTGGTAAAGATAGCAAAATTGTACCTAACATTCGGGCTAGTTATGAACATGAGTTTGCTAACGACAGCCGTACTATTACTACGGAACTTGTTAGCCAAGCAGGTATCCCTATGCGAGCTGGAACGAATAATCCTGACCGCGATTATGTGAAGTTGGGAGCGGGAGCGCAGATGCAGTTTTCTAAGAATTTTTCTGGTGCTTTGGACTATGAAACTATTCTAGGAAGAAATGATTTTAGCGATAATTTGATTAAGGGTGAGCTTAGGTATCAGTTTTAAGTTGTTGATGGTTGACCCAAAAGACCTAACCCCTAACCCCTTCCCTAGGAGGGAAGGGGAATAAGAAAAAATTATTTTTAAATGTTCTCTCTGCGTTGGGGGGGGAGTTTGGAGAGCGGTTTCATGTATATTTTTCGACTTTTCAAACATCCTTTAAAAAGATAACTCAAATATTTTGACAAAAATTAGTGAGAAAATTATGAAGCTCGCGAAATAAAGGGCTTCTTTTTTTAGCTCTATTTTAGGCTCAGCAGTTCTAATTTTATTTAAATCCATATTATTGGCGTTGTCAAATTGCCATTCGGAAATAAATTCAACTAAGTCTCTTCTAATTCTATAAACAGGTGTGCTTTCTGGAGGGTATTGGCTATATTCAAGCAGTCGAGGAATAGAAGTAAGACCTAAAGAATTACTATGTATATTATCTAAAGTTTCAAAATGAGTCTCTGAATTTTTTCCAGGAGTATTATAAATTGATACGACACCTTTTCCTACTTCATTGTCATGAAATTTATAGTAATAAAAAGGTGTAGACGAAGATGATTCATGTAAATCTTCTCCACTATATAAAAATTCTTCGGAAATACTTACTCTGGGCTTGTTTTTATCAACATAAACCTTTAAATCAAGGACTCCGTTATCTCTTCCAGTAATCCCATTTTGTGAGATTTGCGAAAAACAATATGCAAGCCTTACGACTGCAGGACTTTCCACGTTACCATCTAAAATCCTGTTACTACCAATTTCAGCAACTGCATTTTCAAAAGTGCTGACCCCCCGATTTTCATCAGGAATAGTAGTTAGGCTATCTTTTAAAAATTTCAAGCAGTTAATAAAGTTGCTTTTACCTGAACCGTTTGAACCAATAAATATATTAAGTTTTTTTAGATTGACCTCTTTATCCAAAGACAAATTCTTATAATTTTTAGTAGCCAGGAAGCGAAGAATAGGTTGACTCATAGCCTTGAAAAGAAATATGTAGTTAAGTTGGCAACTAAGTACTAAGTAAGTCCGCGTCAAAAATAACTATTGGTTCGTAGTTGCGCTTTAGCGCTTAGCCTTACTATAAAAGTAACTTAGCTCCTGTAGATTTCTTAACATAATTTTATTTATTTTCGCTTAATGGCTCATGATAGACCTGTAAAGCTCCTTCAACAGACTGATATCCATCTCGAAAATCATCGCGCACTAAACATGATAAGCAGTCAACACAGTATTTTTATCCGGACTATAAATGGATTCAACCCTTGGATAATCATCGTGTGACCACCATACTTTTATTCTCCCACCTTGTGCGGGTGCGCTTCCTACTTCAAAATATCCAGCGTTAATCATCAGTTTTTCAAATTCGCTTGACGGTAAAGTTTTACTGGTAAATGTAGCTAAACCCTGTATTGTGTGTTTATCAAGCGTCATAGCTACCTTGATAACTTGTAAATATTTTGTATCCAGGTAGTACTAACCCGATACCTGTAGAACTGTGAATTTTACCAGGATATTTGTAAGGGTTATCATCGGGTATTGCACCGCCAATTCTAATAGTGAAATATGGACACCAAAAATAGAATCCTGGTATTAGCAAGTCCATACTATAGGTGATAGCTCTAATGTTTTCTTGTTTGCCAAATTTACTTTTCATTTTTATTTTTATACCTCTTTAACTAATCCAAATATTTCATTTTAAGTGCATTTAAGGAAAATCAACTCTTGGTTTGTAGTTGCGCTTTAGCGCTTAGGCTTACTAGAAAAGTGACTGCAATTCTTACACCAGAACGCATCGGAGCAACACGCGCTAAATACCGCGATTGCCAGTCTTTGTAATTTGAAAGTATATTTTGACACCCTGATAGGCGACCTTTTGCATCACCTATCCAAATGCGATCGCCTTCCGTCTCAATTCGTAGTTTTACCGTAAAACCATTGTCAAAATCACCGTCCACAAAATCGAGAAGAACTATTTTCCCCATCCATCCCTTCCTTTGGAGAGTTTATTTAGATGACAAAATTCCTCACAAGCACAGCATCATTTGATTCAATTTTGACACTAAATTGCTCTCCTGGTGTACCTAAAATATCTAATTGCACCCACTCTTTATAAATCCCAGATTTTTCTTCTGCAATAACCTTTCCAGATGTATCCAAAGCTACGAAATTAAACTCTGATGGTAGATAAATTTCATTACCTCTGGGATGGATTTGCAAACAAATTTTTGTTAATTTATCTTCACTCTTGGGTGGTATAACTGCGACAATTAAAGCTAATAAACGACTATTTGCTTGGGTTTTTAATTCAATTTTACTTGCTCGCATTACAGCCTGAGCAATTCTGAATCTAGCAGAGAAAACCCACTGAGTTCTTTCTAACCCTAAAACTTCTTGTACGGTTAGCCAAGTTTCGCTAAATATATTTTCTAGCCATTGAGATAAATTATCTTGGTTTGGAATAACCTCTCCTTGTCCGAGAATATTTAAATTTGTTGAATCGAATAATTCTAAATCTTCTAGATAATCGATAAAGTCATCAAACGATTTTAAATCATCAACTGTTATTTCTTCGGGAGCATTAACTGTATCAGATAAAGGATAAAAACCTAATAATTTTACATTATCCAATTGCTCCTCAAACTGAACAGCAACATAACCAATTCTATCTTCCTTTACTTCCTCAGGAATTCTGATAGATGTTTCCTCTGGTAACATAGGACGACACTCCAATTTCCCCATACCAGGTATAACTAAATCAGCAACATCAAGCAAAGCTCGAATACCAGGATTCCAACTATCACCCTTACTTAAATCGCTTTCAAACTCCATCCATTTTAAATAACTGTGGACAGCATAAACTGCTAATGTATTTAAATAAACCAGCTTTGCTTTCTCAACTGTAGCTTGCTCAGCAGCAAATTTTTTAGCGTAATCATGAGCCTTGTTAGCCATTAGTCGTTATTTATCCTGCGACAAACCCACTAAAACGTCCAGCTTTTGGAGCTATGAAAGGAAGCGGTGAAATCTTCGGAGACTTGGTTGCTCCTGCTACCTCCTAAAAAACACATTTTAAAATCCATGTATAGCAGGGGTTACAGAAAATTGTGTTTCTCCCATATTTTACGGTTGTGGCAAACGCGACCGTCGGAGGCTTATATCTTGCACCTTACGTATAAACAACTAATAAAAAGATAAACTTTTTAATATTGATACTTAAAATAAAACGCTATTTCTAGTCCTCTTCAGAGGACTTTAGCTTTTAGACAGGGAATTTATTCCCTGGCTGTCGAGCCACAGATGATACTAGTCTCACGGCTGCTTTGTGGTGTGGTTGCCAACATTAAGCTAAACAGAGAGTTCATCGATAAAACGTTGCGAAATCAAAATATAAATTTATTCTCCATCAATGTACGTAGAGACCGAATTAATTCGGTCTCTACAGGCAACATACGACAATAAAAAGAAATCGTAGCCCCCTCCTCGCTTGCGGGGAGGGGGTTGGGGGTGGGGTTCTTAGCTAGCAATCGCCAAAGTCTTCTCCAGAGGAGTCCAACGGAAATACCGTTCTCCACCTCTCTCAATCACAATTTTGAGTCTTGGTTCCATTTGGGCTAAATTCACCAAATACTCGATTTCGTCATCAGAAAGAACATAGCCTTCCAAAATCCACAATACTAAACCCTTAGATTTAGCTGGTAAAGCTTCTAACTGCGTATTCACGACAGGCGGTACATAATAGACGTAACCAACCGCAGCACCAGCAGCAGTACCTTTTTTGCCAAGGTGTGGAGGTCTAACACCATGAATTCCAGTGAGATAAGCAGAAACGTCTCCTAAACCTCTAGCAGTGATGGTGTAGCTTGTGTAACCTGCTCCACGTAGACGACGAAGATACCGACCTTCAAAACCACCTTCCAAAGGGGCATAGACACCAAGAGCGCCATGCTTACCTAAATCGCGAATAAAACTTCTACCAGTAGTAATTAATGCCATATACCTTTTGTCCTATCCCACATATACATCTATATTATTGACTGCGAACAGAAAGATGAAGTCCCAAACTTGCTTATGGTAGAGATTGAATTTAATAAGTCAAAAATATTTGTTTACCCAGCTAGACAAATATAGTAAACATGACTTATGATATTGGATTGTGACCAAAAAATAAAGTTTGGTTGCCACAAATCTCATGCCCCCAGCTTACATTTAGGTGTAAACTATTGATGATTTACTTTAAATGAGATAAGCTAGCGGGGATTGATAGTGTGGTAAACTAGAAAATCCTTGAGGTCAGTCAGTGTAAGGTTGACTCAGCCATACACTATACCCAAAAAGAGGCAAAACCTTAAATAGTTAGTAGTTATTAATTATTTTTAGGGTTTACAACTGAAGTGGAAGCAAAGCGGCAATACTAGATAAAGGTATTGCATGAGCCTTAGTTAATGGATACTGAGTGGCTAATTTTAATGCTTAGCTGTTTAAGTCCTGTTATTTCCATCAAGTGCCAGAGCAACTGCTTAGTATCAAAGCGTTGCTGCACGTAATGCATAGCTAGTTGTTAAGAAACATCTGACTTGCTGTTATTTCCAAAGAAATATTTCCCATATAGGGAATATTGCGTGACTGTTCTGGGCAAAAGTGAGTCCGAGCGAACCGATTCACACTTTGAGGAGCAGTTAAATGCGATAGGGAGAACTTGAAAGCGGCTGATACCCCCGTAAAACGAGTTCGCTATTACCACTCGCCTCTATGACTACAGTCTCCGAAGAATCGGGTTCTCGGTGTAAACAATTTAGTTTAAGGAGAGCCAGTAACTGTGTCTTTAGGTATCTTAGGCACCAAGCTAGGCATGACCCAAATTTTCGACGAAGCTGGAATAGCAATTCCAGTGACAATCGTTCAAGCAGGGCCATGTACTGTAACGCAAGTAAAAACGAAGCAGACCGACGGTTACTCAGCGATTCAAGTTGGTTTTAGTGAAGTTAAAGAGAAGGCTTTAAATAAACCCCTCTTAGGACACCTTGCCAAATCGGAAGCACCAGCACTGAAGCATCTGCGTGAGTATCGTATTGATAATGCTGGCGAATATTCTTTAGGTCAGCAAATTAAAGCGGACATTTTTAGTGCGGGTCAAATTGTAGATGTAGCCGGAAACAGCATTGGACGCGGTTTTGCAGGTTACCAGAAACGCCACAACTTTGGTCGTGGTCCAATGTCTCACGGTTCCAAAAACCACAGAGAACCTGGTTCTATCGGTGCGGGTACAACTCCTGGTCGCGTTTTCCCTGGGATGAAGGGAGCGGGTCGTATGGGTGGTAAGCGCGTGACCGTCCGTAAATTGACCATAGTCAGAGTAGACGCAGAAAGAAATCTGTTGCTGATTAAGGGAGGAATTCCCGGTAAACCAGGAACTTTGATTAGCATTTTGCCCACAAACAAGGTTGGTAAATAGTAATTGGTAATTGTTAACTGTTGACTGTTAAACGTTAACTGTTAGCCGATAAGCAACAACTAAAGAACTAATAACCAACAAAGGACAAGAAAATGTTTGAGTGTGCAGTCAAGAATTGGCAAGGTGACGAAGTCGGGCAGAAAACGTTCGAGTTGAGAGTCGCGAAAGAAGAAACAGCGGTAGGTATTGTACATAGAGCTTTGGTCAGACAAATGACTAATGCTCGTCAAGGTACAGCCAGTACAAAAACCCGCTCGGAAGTTAGAGGTGGTGGTCGCAAACCTTGGCGGCAAAAGGGTACAGGTCGTGCGCGTGCGGGTTCGATTCGTTCTCCGTTATGGCGTGGTGGTGGTGTCATTTTTGGACCCAAACCAAGAGATTTTCACCTGAAAATGAACCGTAAAGAGCGTCGTTTGGCATTGCGGACGGCGTTTGCAAGTCGTGTGGCTGATATGGTTGTGGTCGAAGAATTTAGCTCCGAACTACAACGTCCTAAGACCAAAGAATTACTGTCAGCGGTTGCTCGTTGGGGTTCTGAGCCAGAAATCAAGACATTGTTAATTGTTGCTGAAAAGAACGAAAACGTTTATTTGTCGGCTCGCAATGTAGAAAATTTGAAGCTCATTTTAGCTGACCAGTTGAATGTATACGATTTGCTACATGCAGACAAAATCGTAGTCACTGCACCCGCAATCGAAAAAATTCAGGAGGTTTATAACGGTGACTAAAGTTGAAGCTCGCAATCTTCCTGACCTGGTACGCCGCCCGATTGTCACTGAAAAAGCGACTTTCTTAATGGAGCAGAATAAATACACTTTTGAAGTGTCTCCTAAGGCGAACAAGTTTGATATAAAAGCAGCAATCGAAACTTTATTTGATGTCGAAGTCCTTAAAGTAAATACTTTGAACCCACCTCGCAAAAAGCGTCGTGTTGGTAGATTTGTAGGCTTTAAGCCCCAATATAAAAAAGCCATTGTTACAGTGGCGTCTGGGGATGTAGAGAAGATTAGACAAATTTTATTCCCAGAAGTCTAGGAATTTATTAATTATGGGTACTCGTTCTTTTCGTCCTTACACCCCTAGCACTCGCCAGGTAACAATTTCTGACTTTTCAGAAATTACTAAATCTGAGCCAGAGAAGTCTTTAACTAAAAATAAACATCGCAAAAAAGGTCGTAACAATCGCGGTGTAATTACTAGCCGTTTCCGGGGTGGCGGTCACAAGAAACTTTATCGCATCATCGACTTTAAGCGGGATAAGCTAAATGTCCCAGCCAAAGTTGCAGCAATTGAATATGACCCCAACCGTAACGCTAGAATTGCTCTGCTGTATTACCAAGATGGTGAAAAGCGTTATATCTTACATCCAAATGGTTTGAAAGTAGGCACTACAGTTATTGCTGGTGTTGATTCACCTTTTGAAGTTGGTAATGCGTTACCTCTTTATAAAATTCCTTTGGGTACTGGCGTTCATAACGTCGAACTTTCCCCAGGAAAAGGCGGTCAAATAGTTCGTGCTGCTGGTGCTACTGCTCAAGTTGTAGCTAAAGAAGGTGATTATGTCACTCTCAAGCTACCTTCTGGTGAAGTCCGGATGATACGTCGTGAATGCTATGCGACCATCGGACAGGTTGGTAATATCGACGCCAGAAACTTAAGTTTAGGTAAAGCTGGTCGTACCCGTTGGAAAGGTCGTCGCTCCCACGTTCGTGGTAGTGTCATGAACCCAGTAGACCACCCACACGGTGGTGGTGAGGGTCGCGCACCTATTGGTCGTTCTGGACCTGTAACACCTTGGGGTAAACCCACATTAGGTTTGAAAACTCGTAAACCTAAGAAAGCCAGCAGTAAATTAATTGTACGTCGTCGCCGTAAGTCCTCCAAACGCGGTCGCGGTGGACGCGAATCCTAAAAAATCTTAACACCGAAGATTTTGGATTAAGTTCATCAAGAGTTTAAGAGTGATGGATTTTTGTTTAAGAAATCTTATTCTTCTTCCCTCACTCCCCACTCCCCACTCCCCACTCCCCACTCCCCACTCCCCACTAAAAACTATGGGTCGTTCTCTTAAAAAAGGTCCTTTTATAGCAGACCATCTGCTCAGCAAAATCGAAAAGTTGAATGATAGCGGTCGCAAAGAAGTTATTAAAACTTGGTCGAGAGCTTCAACAATTTTGCCAGAAATGGTTGGTCACACAATCGCTGTTCACAATGGACGTCAACACGTTCCTGTTTTTGTTTCCGACCAAATGGTAGGACACAAATTAGGTGAATTCGCTCCCACCCGAACTTATCGGGGTCATTCCAGAAGTGATAAAAAAGGCGGAAGGTAATCAAGAGTCTAGAGTCCGCTTTGACTTTTGGCTTTTGATAAATGGAGAAAATTATGGCTACCGATACTAAAAAAGAAGTAAAAGCTATTGCGCGTTACATACGCATGTCACCTTTTAAAGTACGTCGCGTACTTGACCAAATTCGGGGACGTTCGTACCGAGATGCGCTAATTATTTTGGAATTCATGCCCTATCGCTCTTGCGACACGGTATTAAAGCTTGTAAGAAGTGCAGCGGCTAACGCTGAACATAATGCTGGACTCGATAGAGCATCATTAGTTATTACTCAAGCCTATGCAGACCAAGGGCCAGTATTGAAGCGCTTTCAACCACGGGCACAAGGTCGTGCTTACCAAATTCGCAAACCAACGTGTCATATTACCGTTGCGGTTGCTGCTGGTGATGAAGAGTAAACTAAAAACTAAAAACTAAAAACTAAAATGGGACAGAAAATTCATCCAGTAGGTTTTCGCCTAGGGATTACTCAAGAACACCAATCTCGTTGGTTTGCCGACCCCAGCCGTTATCCGGAATTGCTGCAAGAAGATTACAAACTTCGTAATTATATTGAGCGCAAGTTGGGTAGATTAGCTCAGAACAACGCTGGTATTTCCGAAGTTAGAATTGAGCGTAAAGCTGACCAAATCGAATTAGAAGTTAGAACAGCTAGACCTGGTGTAGTTGTCGGTCGTGGTGGACAAGGTATCGAATCGCTACGTACAGGGCTTCAAGGTTTGTTGGGTAGCAATCGCCAAATTCGTATCAACGTTGTTGAAGTACAAAAAGTTGATGCTGATGCTTATTTGATTTCCGAGTACATTGCACAGCAGCTAGAGCGTCGGGTTTCCTTCCGTCGTGTAGTGCGTCAAGCAATTCAACGTGCCCAACGTGCTGGTGTTCAAGGTATTAAAGTTCAAGTCAGTGGTCGTCTGAACGGAGCAGAAATTGCTCGTACAGAATCAACTCGTGAAGGTAGTGTTCCTTTACATACCTTACGTGCTGATATTGATTACTCTTACACCACAGCGAAAACTATTTACGGAATTCTTGGTATCAAAGTTTGGATATTCAAGGGAGAAATTATTCCGGGACAAGAAATAGTCGCACCCCCATCCTCTGGTAATCGCGACCGTGGAGACCGTGGAGACCGTGGAGACCGTGGAGACCGTGGTGGAGACCGTGGTGGTCGTGGTCGCCAACAACGCCGTCGTCAACAATTTGAAGACCGTTCAAATGATGGTTAGTCAGTAATTAGTAGTCAATACTCAGTTGTAAGAGACTGACAACCGACAACTAACAACTGAAAACCGACAACTAACAAATTAAAAAGCCATGCTAAGTCCTAGAAGAACGAAATTCCGCAAACAACAACGCGGACGCATGAAGGGTGTTGCCACTGGTGGTAGTAAGCTGAATTTTGGTGATTTTGCACTTCAAGCTCTCGAACCCTGTTGGATTACTTCCCGTCAAATCGAAGCTTCCCGTCGAGCAATGACCCGCTATATTCGCCGTGGTGGTCAAATCTGGATACGTATTTTCCCTGATAAACCTGTAACAATGCGTGCGGCTGAAACACGGATGGGTTCCGGTAAAGGTTCTCCTGAGTTTTGGGTTGCTGTGGTTAAGCCAGGACGGATTATGTTTGAAATTGGTGGTGTGTCGGAAGAAATTGCTCGCGAAGCAATGCGTTTAGCTTCCTTCAAATTACCCATTAAAACTAAGTTTATTTCACGTTCTCAAGTGGAGGCACCGGAATAGGCACCGGAGTAAAATATGGCATTTCCTAAGATTACAGACGCTAGAGAATTGTCTGACGAGCAATTGTCTGAAGAAATTTTTACTGTCAAAAAGAAACTTTTTCAACTACGCTTGCAAAAAGCTACCAGACAGTTAGAAAAACCTCATGAATTTAGACACGCTCGTCATCGTTTAGCCCAACTATTAACGGTAGAAGGCGAAAGAAAGAGAGCAGCGGCTCAAAATAACTAGGCTCAAAATAACTGGGAGCATATGGCAGTAAAAGAAAGAGTTGGTGTCGTAGTCAGCGACAAGATGCAAAAAACGGTTGTGGTAGCGATAGAAAACCGCGCTCCACACCCTAAATATAAGAAAATCGTTGTCAAAACCCGACGCTACAAAGCTCACGACGAAGAGAACAATTGCAAGCAAGGGGATAGAGTTCGGATTCAAGAAACTCGACCTTTAAGCAAAACTAAGCGCTGGCAAGTTGTAGAAATTCTCACTAAATAAGCTCGCGAAGTAAATTAACTAAAAGTCTTGTAGTTGTTAGGGAAGCTAACAATTCTTAAAGGGAGAAGAGAGTGATTCAGCCCCAATCCTACTTAAATGTTGCAGATAACAGCGGTGCGCGCAAATTGATGTGCATTCGTGTGTTAGGTAAGGGTAATAGTCGTTACGGTTTTGTAGGTGACCGGATTATTGCTGTTGTTAAAGATGCTCAACCCAACATGGCTGTGAAAAAGTCTGATGTTGTGGAAGCTGTTATTGTTCGTACCCGTCATAATATTAGTCGGGACAGCGGTATGAGTATTCGTTTTGACGATAACGCCGCAGTTATTATTAACAAAGACGGAAACCCAAAAGGTACTCGCGTTTTTGGACCTGTTGCACGTGAACTTCGCGATAAAAGCTTCACCAAAATTGTGTCGCTAGCACCGGAGGTGTTGTAAATGGCAACCCAGAAAAAGGAAAATTCTAAGTCCAATAGTATGCACGTCAAAACCGGCGATACTGTACAAGTAATTTCCGGTAAGGACAAAGGCAAAGTTGGTGAAGTGATTAAAGCTATTCCTCAAGAAAGTAGTGTTGTCGTTAAAAACGTTAACATGAAAACAAAACACGTCAAGCCCCAAGCAGAAGGGGAATCTGGACGTATTGTTACGACTGAATATCCAATTCACAGTTCCAATGTGATGCTTTATTCCACTAAGCAAAACGTTGCTAGTCGCGTCTGTTATACCTTCACGCAGGAAGGTAAAAAAGTACGGATGCTCAAGAAGACTGGGGAAATTCTTGATAAATAATTAATTTATGAATGCTGAATGTTGGATGTTGAAAAGTGAATGCTGAATGCTGAATGCTAAATTCAAATAGTTCACAAATCATAATTCACAACTCATAATTCACAATTCACAATTCATAATTATTTCTCCCTGACAAAGCCCAGGGATATTAAAGGACAAAAAATATGGCGTCATCAAAACTAAAATCTCTGTACCAGGAAACAATTGTTCCTAAGCTGGTGAGTCAGTTCCAGTATACGAACGTTCATCAGGCTCCTAAAGTTATCAAGGTAACAATTAACCGAGGTTTAGGGGAAGCTGCACAAAACGCAAAAGCGTTAGAAGCTTCTTTAGCTGAAATTGCCCTCATCAGTGGTCAAAAGCCTGTGGTGACCAGAGCAAAGAAAGCAATAGCAGGTTTTAAAATCCGTCAGGGTATGCCAGTGGGCATTATGGTAACCCTGAGAGGCGACAAAATGTACGCATTTCTCGACCGACTGATTAACCTGTCATTACCAAGAATCAGAGACTTTCGGGGTATTAGCCCAAAAAGCTTTGATGGTCGTGGTAACTACACTTTGGGTGTCAGAGAACAGTTGATTTTTCCAGAGGTTGAGTACGACAACGTAGACCAAGTTCGCGGTATGGATATTTCCATTATTACTACCGCGAAGTCTGATGAAGAAGGTCGCGCTTTGCTGAAAGAAATGGGTATGCCCTTCCGGGAGAATTAAGTTCATCTAAAGAGGATACGATGGCGGTAAACGACACAATTGCTGATATGCTTACGCGCATCCGCAACGCCAATATGGCGAGGCATCAAACAACACAAGTGCCAGCCACAAGAATGACTCGCAATATTGCTAGAGTACTTCATTCTGAAGGCTTTATCTCTGAGTTTGAAGAGACTGGCGAAGGTATAAATAAAGTGTTGGTGATTTCCCTTAAATATAAAGGTAAAAATCGTCAACCTATCATCACTGCTTTAAAGAGAGTAAGTAAGCCCGGATTGCGGGTTTATTCCAATAGAAAAGACTTACCGCGAGTATTAGGCGGTATCGGTATTGCGATAGTTTCCACCTCCAGTGGTATAATGACTGACCGCGAAGCCCGTCGTCAAAATGTTGGTGGCGAAGTGCTTTGCTATGTCTGGTAGTGCAAGAAGGCAGAGGGCAGAAGGCAGAGGGCAGAAGGGAATAAAAACCTTTGTTGTATATCTTTTAGACGCTTTCGCCCGGTTAGTGATTTTAGCCGTAATCCAGTAGTCATTGTTCAAATCAATTAAAAATTCACACATTGAATTCGATTATTTTGAATTTTGAATTTTGAATTGTTTTGGTCATTGGTCAAATAGCAGAGGACGAAAAATAAATTATGTCTCGTATTGGTAAACGTCCAATAACAGTTCCCCAAAAAGTAACCGTCGCTGTTGATGGTCTTAAAGTAACAGTCAAAGGGCCTAAAGGCGAATTAACTCGCGAATTACCTCCCAATGTCACCCTTTCTCAAGAAGGGGAAATATTAACGGTAGCGCGTCGAGATGAAACTCGTACCTCACGTCAGTTGCACGGTTTATTCCGCACCTTGGTATCCAACATGGTGGAAGGAGTCTCCACAGGATTCCAACGTCGTTTGGAAATTCAAGGGGTAGGTTACAGAGCAGCAGTGCAAGGAAAAAACCTAGTTTTAAACATGGGTTATAGCCATCAGGTAAACATCGTTCCTCCAGATGGCGTTCAATTTGCAGTCGAAAACAACACCAACGTAATTGTTAGCGGTTACGACAAAGAAATAGTGGGTAATACAGCAGCTAAAATTCGTGCTGTACGTAAGCCAGAACCTTACAAAGGTAAAGGTATTCGCTACGCAGGTGAAGCTGTTCGACGCAAAGCAGGTAAGACTGGTAAAGGTAAGAAATAATTATGAAACTTACTCGCAAAGAATCAAAAATACGTCGTCATCGTCGCATTCGTGGCAAAGTCGATGGTACATCAGAACGTCCTCGCTTAGCGGTGTTTCGCTCCAACCAGCATATCTACGCGCAAGTAATAGACGATACTCAGCAACATACTATCGTGGCAGCATCGACAGTAGAGCCTGATTTAAAAACAAAATTATCCAATGGTGGAAATTGTGATGCTTCCACTGAAGTTGGTAAATTAGTTGCTCAACGTGCCCTGGAAAAAGGCATCAGCAAAGTGGTTTTTGATAGAGGTGGTAATTTATATCATGGTCGTGTCAAAGCCCTTGCTGAAGCAGCCCGCGAAGCAGGTTTAGATTTCTAAACAAGCTAATGGGTAATTGGTAATGGTGAATGGGTAATGGGTAATTGGTAATAGTGAATGGAAAAAGCAACTTTCAACAACCAATTAACAATGACCAATTAGCAATGACCAATTAGCAATTAGCAATTCCTCTATTAGCAAAAATCAATTATGGCAACAAATCGTCGCAAAGCAAAAGGCGCGAAAAAGGAAGAAACCTTCCAAGAGCGAGTTATCCAAATTCGCCGCGTCAGTAAGGTTGTTAAAGGTGGTAAAAAACTTAGCTTCCGGGCTATCGTCGTTGTCGGTAACGAACGCGGTCAGGTAGGTGTAGGTGTAGGTAAAGCATCAGACGTAATTGGCGCCGTTAAAAAAGGCGTTGCTGATGGCAAAAAGCACCTAATTGATATTCCTATCACCAAATCTAATTCAATACCCCATCCTATCAACGGTGTTGGTGGTGGAGCAAAAGTAATGATGCGTCCTGCAGCCCCAGGTACTGGTGTAATCGCAGGTGGCGCAGTACGTACCGTATTAGAACTAGCTGGCGTAAAAAATATTCTGGCTAAACAACTCGGTTCAAACAACCCCCTCAACAACGCTAGAGCAGCAGTTAATGCTCTCTCTACCCTACGTACTTTCCATGAAGTAGCAGAAGACCGAGGTCTCTCTATAGAAAGTATTTATATTTAGATTGTTGACTGTTGACTGTTGACTGGTGACTGGTGACTGAACTAGTGAGTAGTAACTGTTGACTTTTAACTGTTGACCATTGACTCTAACAAAAATTAAAAGTTATGAGACTGACTGATGTTCGCCCACAAGAAGGGTCAAAGAAGCGCAAGCGCCGTGTAGGTCGCGGTATTTCGGCAGGTCAAGGTGCTAGCGCAGGTCTCGGTATGCGCGGTCAAAATTCTCGCTCTGGTGGTGGTACTAGACCTGGATTTGAAGGTGGTCAGCAGCCATTGTACCGTCGTTTGCCGAAATTGAAGGGTTTTCCGTTAGTAAATCGTAAAAATTACACTACGATCAATGTAGAAAAGCTTGCTTCTTTACCTGCTGATACGGTAGTTAATCCCACTTCCTTACAAGAAGCTGGAATTCTCACCGCTTTTAAAGGTCAGTTGAAAATTTTAGGCAACGGTGAATTGAATGTTGCTCTAAAAGTACAAGCAGCAGCTTTTACAAACTCAGCTCGCAGCAAAATTGAGGCAGCTGGCGGAAGTTGCGAAATCGTAGAGTAAAACCCAATCAATTGGGGCAGATAAATGCGAAATCGTTTCTAGCCAGCGGCCAGGTTCACTATTAAGGTAGCCCTTCTATGATTGGTCGAGATAAAGCCCCAACAGCTCAAGAAACTTTTATGCAGATGGCGCAAGCAGCTGGACTCCGTGGTCGGCTGTTTGTCACCCTAGGTATCCTCATTTTGATTCGCTTGGGCATTTATTTGCCCGTACCAGGAATTAATAGAGAACTTTTTCAACAGGCTATTAATAGCAATAATCCTATTTTCGGCTTATTGGATATATTTTCTGGACGTGGGCTTTCTACCTTGGGTATATTCGCCTTGGGAATTTTGCCCTATATTAACGCTTCCATTATTATCCAATTGCTGACGGCTGCTATTCCTTCTTTAGAAAATTTACAAAAAAATGAAGGCGAAGCGGGTCGGCGAAGAATCTCTCAACTTACCCGTTATGTCACCCTAGGCTGGGCGATTATTCAAAGTACAGCATTTTCTGCGGCATTTCTTCAGCAATTTGCTAAAGAACCCGGACCAATATTTGTTGCAGAAACAGCAATTGCTCTTACCGCAGGCTCCATGTTCGTTATGTGGGCTTCGGAATTAGTCACAGAACGCGGTTTAGGAAACGGAGCATCTTTATTGATTTTTGTCAATATTGTTGCTTCACTGCCAAAATCTTTAGGCGATACTGTAGCTTTGGTAGAAACTGGCGGTAGAGAAGTCATAGGGCGCGTAATTGTCCTAGTTCTTATGTTCTTGTTGACAACTGTTGGTATCGTGTTTGTGCAGGGAGGAGTTCGACGAATTCCAATTATTTCTGCTCGTCGCCAAGTTGGACGAAGAATGTTAGCAGAACAGCGCAGCTACCTACCTTTACAGCTGAACCAAGGTGGTGTGATGCCGATTATTTTTGCAACAGCAATTCTCAGCTTACCTCTGTTGATTGCGAACTTTACCAAAAATGTTTCTTTGCAAAATTTCGTTAACACTTACCTAAGTCCCAGCGGTCAAGGTTCATGGGTTTATGCATTAGTTTATTTAGTCAGCATTATTTTCTTCAGTTACTTCTACTCTTCGTTGATTGTCAACCCCGTAGATGTAGCTCAGAACCTGAAGAAAATGGGTTCAAGTATTCCTGGTATTCGTCCTGGTAAGACTACTAGCGAATATATAGAAGGCGTTTTGAACCGATTAACACTTTTAGGCGCTTTATTTTTGGGCTTGGTGGCTATTGTCCCGACCGCAGTAGAAAGCTTTTTGAATGTACCAACCTTTAAAGGGATTGGTGCAACTTCGTTGTTAATCCTCGTTGGTGTGGCGATTGAAACGTCCAAACAAATACGTACATACGTCATATCCCAACGTTATGAAGGAATGGTGAAGTAATAGTGACCCGATTAATCTTCTTGGGACCGCCTGGAGCTGGTAAAGGAACTCAAGCAAAAACTTTGGCCGAACATCAGGGTATTCCCCATATTTCCACTGGGGACATACTGCGAGCAGCACTCAAAGATGAAACACCTTTGGGGTTGAAAGCAAAAAGCTATATGGACAAAGGCGAATTAGTTCCAGACCTACTAGTACAAGAAATGGTGGAAGAACGTCTCGGTTTACCCGATACATCTTCTGGATGGATACTTGATGGTTTTCCTCGCACTGTTAAGCAAGCAGAGTTTTTAGATGAATTGTTGAAAAAACTCTCTCAACCAAGTGCGAAAGTCATCAATTTAGACGTACCAGACGATGTAGTAGTCGAACGTTTGCTGGCTCGTGGACGTTCGGACGACTCCGAAGACGTGATTCGTCGTCGTTTAGAAGTCTACCGTGGGGAAACATCACCATTAATTGATTACTACGACCAGCGTCATCAACTGGCAACAGTGAATGGCAATCAGTCCCTAGAAGAAGTCAATGACGCACTAGAAAAAGCAATTGGTTGACTGTTGACTGTTGACGGTTGACTGTTGACTGCTCACTGTTGACAGTTGATGGCTTATAAAGTAAATCTGGGTCAGTGGTTGGGAAATGTAAATAATTGCTACAATTTTCCCTCAACAGTCAACAGTCAACCGTCAACCGTCAACCGTCAACCGTCAACTCTTAAATAAGATATATTAAAATACTGTTGATATTTTTGCTAATTTATGTTCTTCTGCCCATTAGGCTTGGATAGCAAAAGAACAGCAAATTGTTGAATTGAGGAACTGATAACTTGTCTAAGCAAGATTTGATTGAAATGGAAGGAACGGTTACCGACTCCCTTCCTAATGCTATGTTCCGCGTAGAACTTGATAACGGTTTCAACGTTTTAGCCCATATTTCCGGCAAAATCCGCCGTAACTATATCAAAATTCTACCTGGCGACCGCGTCAAAGTGGAACTGACCCCCTACGACCTTACTAAAGGCAGGATAACCTATCGCCTGCGTAAGAAGTAAGTGTATGTAGAAAATATTACCATAAAATCATTTTTTTGGGATTTATCAGTTTTCTAGCTGACTAAATCTCCCATAAATGTTATAATTTACTATTTGGAGTCAATTCAAAAGTCATGAAAGTTCGAGCTTCAGTAAAAAGAATGTGTGAAAAGTGTAACGTGATTCGCCGTAATGGTCGCGTTATGGTTATTTGTGTTAATCCTAAGCACAAACAACGTCAAGGTTAGGAATGAAGGAAGAAGAATGAAGAAGGAAGAAGAGGATTGTTTGGCGTCTATTTTAGGTCTAACTTTCCAATCAATCGAAAATCAGCAATTTTACAAATTCTGTGCGTCAACCCTTTGGGGTAAATAAAGACTTCTTCTTTCTTCCCTCTATCTTCTTTTTTCCCTATCACATAATGGTGAAGAGAGTAATCAAATCACTATTATAGCTTTCAATAATATTACGAATCGCAATTGAGGGAGAGAATCCGAAAATGGCACGTATTGCCGGGGTAGACCTTCCACGTGATAAGCGTGTTGAAATTGGTCTGACTTATATTTATGGAATTGGTTTATCGCGTTCTAAGCAAATTATTGCTGATACTGGCGTTAATCCCGATACTCGCGTCAAAGAATTAAGCGATGCTGATATAGCTGCTTTGAGAGCGGAAATAGAAGGCAACTATCAAGTCGAAGGTGACTTGAGACGTTGGGAAGGTCTAAATATCAAGCGTTTGGTTGATATTGGCACTTACAGAGGACGTCGTCATCGTATGGGTTTACCAGTACGTGGACAAAGAACTCGTACAAATGCCAGAACAAGACGCGGAAGACGTCAAACTGTAGCTGGTAAGAAGAAAGCACCAGGGAAATAAATAATTTTTTCTGTTTGGCGAATAATGAGCCTACAGTAGTTCACACAACTAAAGTTTCTATTAGAGTTCTATGGCGCGACAAACGACTAAAAAAGCTGGCAGCAAGAAATCAAAACGCAATGTACCTAATGGAGTAGCTTATATTCAATCTACTTTCAACAATAGCATTGTTACAATAGCTGACCAAAATGGAGATGTAATCTCTTGGGCGAGTGCAGGTTCTAGCGGTTTTAAAGGGGCAAAAAAAGGAACACCTTTTGCCGCACAGACAGCAGCCGAAAGTGCTGCGAGAAGAGCGATTGACCAAGGAATGCGCCAAATCGAGGTAATGGTTTCGGGTCCAGGAGCAGGACGAGAAACAGCTATTCGTGCCCTGCAAGGAGCCGGATTAGAAATTACCTTAATTCGGGACATTACCCCAATACCTCATAATGGTTGTCGTCCTCCTAAACGTCGTCGCGTTTAGTTAAGGGATTTTGGGTTTTGGATTTTGCTAAAATCTCAAATCCCACCTCAAATCCCAAGCTGTTTGCTAATTTTCCTCACATAAAACTAAATAGCGCCCGTAAGCTTACAGGACGGCTGAAAATGTTAGAGCTTGGAGCAATAAGGGCATTAACTAAATTCAGCAGGGAATTAATAGAAATTAATTAGTTATTAATTAATCATTTTAAAAATTGCCTGCTAGCATAACCTTAACTTTAAGGAGCCTACTCCGTGGCGCAGTTTCAAATTGAATGTGTAGAATCCGGCAACGAGGAAACTCGCAATCACTTTAGTAAGTTCGTAATAGAACCCCTAGAAAGAGGTCAAGGGACAACAGTCGGTAATGCTCTGCGACGGGTGTTACTTTCCAACTTAGAAGGAACAGCGGTTACAGCAGTAAGAATTGCTGGCGTTTCCCACGAATTTGCCACCGTTCCTGGTGTACGGGAAGACGTGCTGGAAATGCTCATGCGGATGAAGGAAGTAATTCTCAAAAGCTATACCGGTCAACCTCAAATTGGTAGATTGTTGGCAACAGGACCGACAACTGTTACAGCAGCACACTTCGACTTACCCAGCGAAGTGGATATTATTGACCCAACCCAGTATATTGCTACCCTAGCAGAGGGTGGAAAACTGGAAATGGAATTTCGTATCGAGCGCGGTAAGGGATATCGTACTGTCGAGAAAGGAAGAGAAGAAGCTACTTCGTTGGACTTTTTACAAATCGACTCGGTATTTATGCCAGTACGAAAAGTAAATTACAGCGTCGAGGAAACCCGTGGTGAAGGAAACGCACCCAAAGACAGATTACTAATAGATGTCTGGACAAATGGTAGTCTCTCACCCCAAGAAGCACTTTCACAAGCTGCGACTATTTTGGTTGAGTTATTTAATCCGCTGAAAGATATTTCTATCGAACCAACGGATACAGATAAAGACATTCCCGACGACCCAACCGCTCAAATTCCAATTGAAGAATTGCAATTGTCGGTACGTGCTTATAACTGTTTAAAGCGAGCACAAGTGAATTCAGTAGCAGACTTGTTGGATTACACCCAAGAAGACCTGTTAGAAATCAAAAACTTCGGTCAGAAGTCAGCAGAAGAAGTCGTGGAAGCCTTACAGCGTCGCTTAGGGATTACATTACCTACCGAAAGGTCTTCTAAGCAAGCTTAGTGGGGAGTGGGGAATGGGGAGTAGGGAGTAGGGAATAGGGAATAGGGAGTGGGGCATTGGGAACAGCTTATATTGATGAGCAATTACCAATTACCAACTACCAACTACCAATTACCAGTCACCAGTTACCAGTCAACAGTCAACAATTAACATTAAATAATTGATTAATTATGCGCCACGGTTGTCGAGTTAAAAAACTTGGTAAACCAGCGGACCAGCGACGCGCTTTATTAAGAGCGCTTACCACCGAGCTGATTCGTCATGGTAAAATTACCACCACTTTGCAACGCGCTAAAGTATTGCGTGCAGAAGTCGATAAAATGATTTCCTTAGCTAAGGACGGCTCTTTGTCTGCTCGTCGTCAAGCTCTTGGTTATATTTATGACAAGCAATTAGTACACGCGCTGTTTGAACAAGCACAGAGTCGGTATGGCACTCGTAATGGTGGCTATACACGTATTATGCATACTATTCCCCGTCGCGGTGATAATGCTGAAATGGCAATCATTGAACTTGTTTAATGCTTTTTTGCTATTAATTTCACCAGCACTGATATAAACATTGATACCCACATTGATGTGTTAGAAAGCGACCAGTCTGAAGTAACCCAACGAGTCGCCTTGGTAATTCAATACCTGGGCACTCATTTTCATGGCTGGCAATGGCAACCGCATCACCGTAGTGTACAGCAGGAGATAGAAACTGCTATCTCTAAGGTTGTTGGGTATGATGTAACACTTCATGGGGCTGGGCGTACTGATAGTGGTGTTCACGCAGCAGCACAAGTAGCACATTTTGATATCGCAAGTCCTATACCACCCTATAAGTGGGCAGCTATTCTTAATAGCTATTTGCCTGAGGATATATTAATTAGGGCAAGCGCGGGTGTAGGTAAAGATTGGCACGCTAGATTTAGTGCTTCTTATCGGCGGTATCGCTACACAATTTATACTGATAAATGCCCAAATTTATTTGTTAAAGCTGTTAGTTGGCATTATTATAATGACCCTTTGGATGAAGAATTAATCCAAGCGGCATTGAAACCCTTAATAGGGCGCCATCACTTATCAGCTTTTCGCCGCTCTAACTCAAAACGTCAGCATTCTTGGGTCGATGTGCAGGCTGCTGAGTGTTGTCGCGAGGGTCCATTTATCCATATAGAAATTCAGGCTGATGGTTTTTTGTATGGTATGGTGCGGTTTATAGTAGGTATGTTGGTACAAGTCGGTTCTAAAGAACGGTCTATTTTTGAATTTACTAATCTTTGGAAAAACGAACGTCGAGAAGAAGTAAAACACTCCGCACCAGCTCGGGGCTTATGTTTATTAAGAGTTGGCTATCCAGATTTCCCCTTTCCTGAAGAAGTATGGTTTGATAACCAACCTAAATTAGTTTTTAGTTAAGAGATTTTGGGTTTTAGATAAATTCAAAATTCTTAGAGAAATAACAAAGGATAAATGACAAATGGAAAAAACAGTCCTACCTTCTATCAACAATATCCAGCATGACTGGTACGTTGTAGATGCACAAGACCAGCGTCTTGGTCGTCTAGCAAGCGAAATCGCTATGGTTCTACGTGGCAAAAATAAAGCCATATATACTCCAAATATGGATACCGGTGATTTTGTAATTGTTGTTAATGCCGAAAAAATTACAGTCACTGGTAAGAAACGCAGCCAAAAACTTTACCGTCGTCACTCCGGTCGTCCTGGTGGGATGAAAGAGGAAACTTTTGAAAAGCTACAAGCTCGTTTGCCAGAGCGCATTATTGAACAAGCTGTCAAAGGTATGCTACCTAAAAATAGTTTGGGTCGGCAGTTGTTCACCAAGCTAAAAGTTTACGCTGGTCCAGAACATCCCCACGCAGCCCAAAAACCCAAGGAATTGAAAGTTAATACAATCCCAGGAGCAGATAATTAATGCAAGCTACAGAAAAAGATAACAGTGGCGGTCGTGCCGTATATTGGGGCACAGGCCGACGCAAATCCGCAATCGCACGAGTTCGTTTGGTTCCCGGTGATGGCAAACTAGTTGTCAATGGTAAAGATGGAAATTTGTATTTCCAATTTAATGCCAATTATCTGGGAGTTATTAAAGGACCCCTGGAAACTCTGGGATTGGAAAACGAGTACGATATTTTGGTTAAAGCAGAAGGTGGCGGTTTAACCGGACAATCTGATGCTGTACGTTTAGGAGTCGCTCGCGCATTGTGCCAGCTTGACCCCGAAAATCGTTCTCCTCTAAAAATTGAAGGTTACTTAACCCGTGACCCACGAGCAAAAGAACGGAAGAAATACGGTTTACACAAAGCTCGCAAAGCTCCTCAGTACTCCAAACGTTAATTGGGAATTGGGAATTGGGAATTGGGAGTGGTGTAATTCGCAATTCGCAATTCGCAATTCGCAATTCGCAATTACCGATTAGCAATTCCCCACTCCCTACTCCCCACTCCCCACTCCCCACTCCCCACTCCCCACTCCCCACTCCCCATTAAGTTATAATTAGTTTAGATTGACCACAAAGGAAAACAATGGCAAAACCAGGAATTCATCCAGAGTGGTATCCAGAAGCTAAAGTTTACTGTAACGGTCAAGTCGTCATGACCGTAGGTTCTACAAAACCCGAATTACACGTAGACCTTTGGTCTGGTAACCACCCATTCTATACCGGTACTCAGAAGATTATTGACACCGAGGGTCGCGTTGAACGCTTCCGTCGTAAATACGGTTTTAGAGACGGTCAAAACAAAAAGTAGCTGTTTGGCTCTGCTTTTCATGACGACCCTGCGTTCGCTGGGTCGATTTTTGTCTATTTTGCTGAGCCAATTTGCTATTTAATTTTAAGGAGCGACCGTACTCATGGCTGAACAATATTTGCTGGAGAAGCTAAAATCTGTTGAACAAACCTTTAATGAATTGACCCGTCGCCTTGCTGACCCTGATACTGCTAAAAATCAAGACGAGTATCAAACAATTGCTAAGGCTCGTTCTGGCTTAGAAGAGGTAGTTATTACCTTCGACAATTGGAAAAAAGCCCAGGAAGATATTGTGGGAGCGCGTCAAATTCTTAAAGAGTCTCAGGGTGACCAAGAGTTATATGAAATGGCATCCCTGGAAGTTCAAGAACTAGAACAGAAAATTGAAGATTTAGAAACTCGGCTGAAAATTTTACTGCTTCCCCGCGACCCCAACGACGACAAGAATATTATGTTGGAAATTCGTGCGGGTACTGGTGGTGATGAAGCTAGTATTTGGGCGGGCGATTTAGTGCGAATGTACTCTCGCTATGCTGATACCCAAAACTGGAAAGTAAAGCTAATCAGCGAGTCATTGGCGGAAATGGGCGGCTTTAAAGAGGCAATTCTGGAGATTCAGGGCGATAGTGTCTACAGCAAACTCAAGTTTGAAGCCGGAGTACATCGCGTACAGCGTGTTCCTGTTACTGAAGCTGGTGGAAGGGTTCACACTTCTACTGCGACGGTGGCGATAATGCCTGAAGTCGATGATGTAGAAATTCATATCGACCCTAAAGATATTGAAATGAAAACAGCGCGTTCCGGTGGTGCTGGTGGACAAAACGTCAACAAGGTGGAAACTGCGGCTGACTTGTACCACAAGCCTACTGGTATCCGAATTTTCTGTACGGAAGAGCGAAGCCAGTTGCAAAATAAAGAACGGGCGATGCAAATCTTGCGGGCTAAGTTGTATGAAATGAAGCTCCGGGAACAGCAGGATGCTATTACTTCTGCACGACGCTTGCAGGTTGGTACAGGGTCGCGTTCCGAAAAAATACGGACTTATAATTACAAAGATAACCGCGCTACTGACCACCGTTTGAATGTAAATTTCTCGCTTAATCCTGTTTTGGAAGGGGATATTGAGGATTTGATTCAGTCTTGTATCTCTCAAGACCAGCAGGAACGGTTGGCTGAGTTGGCTGCTTCGGCTAGTAATTAATAAACTCCTACCCGCAAGATAATAAACAACCCCACCCCCAACCCCCTCCCCGCAAGCGAGGAGGGGGCTACGATTTATATCAAAATTAATTACAGCAATTTGTAGGCAAATAGAGTACATTATCTTGATATCACAAATAGTAATTACTCTTGTGGGGTGGGCATCCTTGCCCGCCCGTTTATAACGAGTTACCACAAGGTATTTCTTGGATGCCTTCAGCTTCTGGATGTGCTTCTCTCCAACTGTATATTTCTTTTGTTTTTAAATTAAAGGCGTAGATTTCAAACACATCGTTAATGAAATCTTGCATTTCTGTGGGATAAGGATAAGAATAAAATTCGTATTGTAATATGTTATTTAATCGCTGCAATTCTGTTAATGTTCGACAAGAGTAAATTATTTGGCATACTTCTGTTTGCCATTTTATAAAAATTCTATAACTGAAGAAGCCGCTACATGCTCCATCTTGTTCATCTCGGTAAGAAATACAAATTTGATGCTTGAGATAGCGAACTTTCCTAATTTCTTTAACGTTATAACCTTGTGCTTGTAAACTATTTTTAATTTCGGTATGGGAAAGACGCCATAAATCTGGTTTAATTTTATTAGCAGCTATTAAACTGCGACCGTTTCGGCGGCGTACCTGGTAATTATTGCGTTTTCTGGAAACCATGATGACACCCTGGATGCTATTAGCGTTAGTACCAACTATTTTGGTTGGGGGCTAAATCAAAGATTATCGTATGACAATCTAAGTTTTAATTTAAAGTTTTAAAGTAAAATTGTCAATATATAACTATACTTTTTAGTGTTGCTTATTAAACTTGTAGTTACAACAGTTGAGTAGCCATTAGCCCCAGTGAACATCGAAAGCAGAGAAAAATTGATTGAAATCATCAAGCAAGCTCGTGGTTCCATGAGCCAAAGGGCTTTTGGCAAGCTTTTGGGCGTTTCTGCGACTGCGGTTCAGTTGTGGGAAAAAGGCGTAAATATTCCAGATACAGAATACTTGGCAATAATCGCACAGAGAGCGGGCTATAGGCTGGAAGAGTTGCTTACCTGTTTAGGTGGTAAACCTGTACAAGAAGTATCGGATTTGAGCGTGATTCTTAGACAAATCAACCATATGCCTTTACCGCAAGTGGCTGAGATTGTTCAAGCGGGTGTTAATCGATTGGCAACTGCGGCTTTGAAGTCTTTGGGGGATGAAGCTAAAGCAAGTTAATACTGCGACTCAAGTTTATTTGTTGCAGCAATATTGCAAATAGTTGTTTTAGCTATGTACTCACGATGTACTCTCCTGTCGGGCTAAATCAGTTAAACGTTTCCAGGCTAGAATGAATTAGTCTATGTGCTTTGCTTGATAATCTGCTAGTTTGAATAAATTGTCATTGACAAGTCTATACAGACAATAATCTTGACAATTCGACTTGTCAACACTTAAATTTATAATGTGTAAAAATAATATTTAAGTTTTCAGTACAGTCGCAAAAAAAATTACATACCGTGAATTTAGAAGCCAGAAAGAAATTAGGTGAAGTGGTAAAAATTGCTCGTAACTCTATGAGCCAAAGGGCTTTTGCTAAGCTTCTGGGTGTGTCTTATACAACTGTGCAACTCTGGGAGAAGGGAGAGTCTATTCCAGATGTTGTTAATTTGTCTAATATTGCGGATAGAGCTGGTTACACAATGGAGGAATTGCTGAATTATTTAGGTGTAAAACATCAGCCTCAATCTTCGGATGTGAACCAGATTGTTAAGCAAATTCAGGTGATGCCTTTGTCGCAAGTGGCAATAATTGCTAAAGCTGCTGTAGAAAGGTTTGCATCTGCGGCTGCTACTTCCGGAGAGGAAGTAAAAGCTAGTTAAAGTTAGAGAAATTTACATTTGCTAAGAGATTTTTAAATTGAAAAAGGTCTAAATTAATAGTTGTTCCTTGACTGCTGTCGTAAAAATACTAAAAAACAGTGGATTTAGAAGCGAGGAAGAAACTGATTGAAGTAGTTAAACTGGCTCGTGGCTCCATGAGTCAACGAGGCTTTGGTAAACTTTTGGGTGTTTCCGCTACCGCTGTACAGCTTTGGGAAAAAGGGGAATCTATTCCCGATACGCAGAATATGGCTCAGATAGCAGCGAGAGCCGGCTACACGATGGAGGAATTGCTTAACTATTTAGGTGTTAAACCACAAGCAGAATTTTCTGATGTAAACCAGATTGTTAAACAGATTAAGGTAATGCCTTTATCTCAAGTTGCGACAATCGGTAAAGCTGTTATGGATAGGTTAGCTACAGCAGCGGAAACTTCACCAGATGAAATTAAAGCTAGTTAACATTTCAGTCTTCTAGAAATGAGTTAAAAGCTATTTAAAAATACTTGGGGGATGCTCCCCCAACTTCACCCACATTTTGCGAACACGAGTTAATTGCGGACGATTCATTTTTAAAGCAAAAATAGTTGCCCCAGCAACAGATGTGAGTGGGATAATTTCTGTACCATCCTCGCTCCAAGCAAAATGTTCAGACCATGATTGTTGTTGGGGACTAAATAAAGAAATTTATTGCTGAGTACCTGTGTCCACAACTGTTTGACGGGATGCCTTGTAACGATTGCAAGAAGGACAAGATAAGCAAAGATTATCGAAGGCTGTTTCCCCTCCTCCAGCAGACAAGGGAATAATATGCTCAAATTCAAAAGTCGTAGCGGTGAGTGATTCAGCAGTACGGCAGTAAGCACAAAAACCAGCAAATTTAGCACGGATTTGGCGTTGTAACTCAACAGGAATGTAAACGCTCATGCCACTTTTAACATTCCTTTGACACTTAAAGTATACCTAGCCCTGGTTTTGAGAATATTTAATTGGTCTATTTGTATTAATAAATTGTCCAAAGTCGCTATTTCTTCTTCAGATAGCAAATTGTTAGCATTTCTAGCCAGTAAATCATTCAACTTTACTTGAGTATTTGGTGACAGGGCACTTTCTGCTAACGCTTGTAGTTCACCTAAGCTTAAGCCAATTAAAACCTCATCGTCTTCTAGAGAAGGATTTACCAGTTGATGGTATGTTTCTAAATCCAAAAGTACACCAACTCGTTCTCCGAGTTGATTTGTAACGTACTGAACTGATTCAGGCATGATAACTGTTGCTGAATTATTGCTACTAACAATAGTAGTACATTAAGCCGTAAGCATTCAAAAATCGCAATTTTCTTCATCCCCACTTCCCACTCCCCCCTTATGGCGCTTGTAAGCTTCACCCTCTTAAAATTGTGAAGTATAAATTTTGCAAGCTACTACCATGTCATTACGTAACGAACCCGATTCTTGGCAACTCTCATCAACAGAGCATTATTTACCAATTTCCCATCAAGGTACAACAGCCGGATTTTTAAAGGAAGAGTATGCGGCTGAAATTACTAAGCTTTTAAACGATGAGACTATGTTAAAAAAAGCCTTGAAACTTGCTTGTATTGATTTAGTCAAACAATCAGGTGGTGACCCAAGTCAAGTTAAGGTAATGATTAAAAAATACTTGAAAATGGTTGAAATTCCTAAATATGGAACAAAAGCCATAGCTATTTTACTAAAAGAAAGACAGCAAGAACTGGACTTAGGTGAACGGGAGTTTGTCAAGTTCTGTGATAGTTTTAAATTGCTACCTTCAGAGTTAAGTAAAATTTATGCTGGGGGCAATATTGATGATAGCTTTATATCGCCGCTTTCCAGAATTTTAGGTGTATCAAAAAGTCGCTTATTTGAAATTAGAGACGGTTCTGAAGAACGCGAGATATAAAAAATTACAATAAAAATCACAACATCCAGCGATTTTAATTGATTTTATACAAAGGATATCTCAATAGTCCACGTAGGTGGACTTTCCTTGTGTAGCCGCGATTTTAATCGCCCGGTGTCTTTTATAACAATATACTCGACAGCAGCAATTACTACAATTAATAGAGACAATCTTAGTTTATAAATTTCCCATGATGGGTCGGGAGGAAATCGAGGCTATGTTTGGATTAAGCGAACTCGAACAAACAAAAGTTTATCAGGAAGCCTTTGAAGAAGGAGAAGAGCGTCAAAGCCTTAAAACTGCCAAAGCTGTGGCTGTGCTTTTTAAAGTGGGTTTGACTTCTGAGCAAATAGCACAAGAACTAAGTATGACGGTGGAAGAGGTGCAACAATTAATGCAAAAACTACCCAAGGACTAATCTCCTGATATCAGTCTCGTTAAAAAATTATACATTTCTATACGTAGAGACGCGATTAATCGCGTCTCTACAGATGTTGGTCTGTGCTAAAAATATATATCTTTAGACTGATGCGCTTACAGAAAACTATATAGAGTTTCCAGATGTGGAAATTTTGAGTCTTTGGGGAATTTGCCCTACAGAATTTGTAGTTAAATTTTGTTAAGATTGGACACGGCATCAACATAATTCGTAATCACTAATTCGTAACTTGTAATTTTTGCGGGTTTTACTCACCTGTTTCTATAAACCTCTTGTCACTGTTTGAGTATAAATACTTATAACAAAACAGCATTACGAATTACAAACTACGAATTGGCGCTTTAATCACCTATCCCCTGGCTTGGAGACACTCAATGCTGCGACTGGAACATATCTCTAAAATTTACCCAACAGGCGAAGTTCTCAAGGATGTTAATTGGGAAGTAAAGACTGGCGATCGCATCGGCTTGGTCGGTGTGAACGGTGCGGGAAAATCAACCCAATTGAAGATTATTACCGGAGAAATTGAACCGACGAGTGGTGAAATAGTTCGTCCTGGGAGTTTAAAGATAGCTTGTCTGAACCAAGAATTTGAAGTAGACCCTCGTCGCACCGTACAAGAGGAGTTTTGGACGGTATTTAAAGAAGCTAACCAAGCGCAGTTGTCTTTACAAGAAGTACAGCGGGAAATGGAGAGCGCAAGTCTAGATGAATTGGATAAATTAATCAATAAACTAGATAAATACCAGCGTCAGTTTGAAGCTGTGGATGGATATGGTTTAGAAGCGCGTATCGGCAAAATTTTACCTGAGATGGGATTTGCTGTTGAGGACGCTGAAAGATTAGTGAGTTCCTTTAGTGGTGGTTGGCAAATGCGGATGGGTTTAGGTAAAATCCTTTTGCAAAAACCAGATTTGTTATTACTGGACGAACCTACGAACCACTTAGACTTGGAAACAATCGAGTGGTTAGAAGGTTACCTCAAAGGATTAAACACCCCAATGGTGATAGTTTCCCATGACCGGGAGTTTCTTGACAGGCTTTGTACACAAATTGTGGAAACAGAACGTGGAGTTTCTACAACTTATTTAGGTAACTACTCTGCATATCTACAACAAAAAGCAGAAAACCAAGCCGCACAACTTAACGCTTTTGAACGTCAACAAAAAGAACTGGAAAAGCAACAAGCTTTTGTCGATAAATTCCGCGCAAGTGCAACCCGCAGTACCCAAGCAAAAAGCCGCGAGAAGCAACTAGATAAAATTGAGCGTATCGAAGCACCAACAGGGAGCGTAAGAACTTTACACTTCCGCTTTCCACCTGCTCCTCGTAGTGGTAGAGAAGTAGTTATATTGAAAGATTTGACTCATATATATGATGAAAAAATCCTATTTTTGGGTGCAAATCTATTGATAGAGAGAGGTGATAAAATAGCTTTTGTAGCTCCTAATGGTGCAGGCAAATCCACCCTATTGCGTTTGATTATGGGTATGGAAAAACCCAGCGAAGGTTCTGCAAAAATAGGAGAACACAACGTTATACCTGGGTACTTTGAACAAAACCAAGCTGAAGCTTTAGACTTGGAAAAAACTGTCATGGAAACTATCCACGATGAAGTACCAGATTGGAAAAACGAAGATGTGAGAACTTTGTTAGGAAGATTCTTATTTAGTGGTGACACAGTACAGAAAAAAGTTGGAGCTTTAAGTGGTGGAGAAAAAGCGCGTTTAGCTTTAGCAAAAATGTTATTATGTCCGGCAAATTTATTAATTTTAGATGAGCCGACAAACCACTTAGATATTCCAGCTAAAGAAATGTTGGAAGAATCACTACAAAATTATGACGGTACAGCCATTTTAGTTTCCCACGACCGTTATTTTATCTCGCAAGTAGCGACTAAAATCATTGAAATTCGCGACGGTGAGTTTCGCGTATATCTCGGTGACTATCATTACTACTTGAAAAAAATAGAAGAGGAGAAAGAAGCGGCAGAGCTAGCAGCAATTGAAGCGGAAAAAGCAGCAAAGAAAGCAGCAAAAGTGGCAAAAGCTGGAGCTAAAAAGAAATAAGCGAAGTCCAGAGGAAGAGGGAAAAAGGGTATTTTGAGCGGTGATGTATTGGAGACCACTAAAGACTTGATTAAACTCTCTACAAAGAATACTTAATCCCTCTTTCCCCTTACTTCTTGCTTATTGAGGTAATAAGCGCAAATTATGCCGAATTATCCCAAATAATTTCAAATGTAATGTAAAGTTTGCATATAAATACTTAATAACTGCTAAATAAGCAGAAATTCACTTGCTATTAACAGTGGCAGTGGTATCATTCGGGTAATTACAAACAGTAAAGGGTACTTTTGTTATGACCAAAGCACCTGCTGCTCCTGTGGTGCTAGTCATTTTAGACGGATGGGGCTACTGCGAGGAGAAACGAGGCAATGCGATTGCCGCTGCTGACACTCCAGTGTTTAAAAGTTTATGGGCTGCCTATCCACACACTCTGATTCGCACCTCAGGTAAAGCCGTTGGCCTACCAGATGGGCAAATGGGCAACTCAGAAGTCGGTCATTTGAATATTGGTGCTGGAAGAGTTGTACCGCAAGAATTGGTACGCATTTCCGACGCTATCGAAGACGGCTCTATAAACACTAACCCAGCGCTACTGAAAATTTGTCAGGAAGTTAAAAGCCGTAACGGTAAACTACATTTTGTCGGACTTTGTTCCGATGGTGGAGTTCATTCTCACCTAAATCACCTATTTGGACTACTTGACTTAGCTAAGTCACAGGGTCTGAAGGAAGTTTGTATTCATGCTGTCACAGATGGACGCGACACAAACCCAAAAGATGGTGTTAATTCGATAGCTTTACTTCAAAATTACTTAGAACGTATTGGTGTAGGACGTATTGTCACCATTAGCGGTCGCTACTACGCAATGGATAGAGACCGACGTTGGGATAGGGTTAAACGTGCTTATGACGTAATGACCGAAGACGGAGAAGGAAATGGGCTATCTGCGGTAAAAACAGTACAAACATCCTATGACGAGGGTGTGAATGATGAATTTATCGCTCCGGTACGTATTGCACCTGGTGCAGTGGAAGCCTCGGATGGTGTAATCTTCTTTAACTTTCGTCCTGACCGTGCGCGACAATTGACCCAGGCGTTTGTCAGTCCTGGATTTAATAATTTTGAGCGCAAGCAAATTAAACCACTTTCGTTTGTCACTTTTACTCAGTACGACCCAGAACTAGCAGTTGATATTGCGTTTTTACCACAGAACCTCAACAATATTCTGGGTGAAGTAATTTCTCAAAACGGTCTGAAACAATTTCGCACTGCCGAAACTGAAAAATACGCTCACGTGACCTATTTCTTCAATGGTGGCTTGGAAGAGCCATTTGCAGGTGAAGATAGGGAATTGGTAAATAGTCCAATGGTAGCGACTTATGACCAAGCTCCCCCAATGTCAGCATCTGCCGTCACGAATGTAGCAATCGAAGCCTTAGAAAAACGTATCTACTCGTTAGTCGTTATAAATTATGCAAACCCCGATATGGTAGGGCATACGGGGCAGATGGAAGCTACAATCAAAGCATTGGAAGTAGTTGATAACTGTTTGGGTCGCCTTCTGGAAACAATTAGTAAAGTTGGCGGTACAGCAATTATTACCGCTGACCACGGCAATGCTGAAACTATGATGGATGAAGCAGGACAGCCTTGGACAGCCCATACTACTAACCCAGTACCTTTAATTTTAGTGGAAGGAGAAGGTGCAAAAATTCCGGGACATGGTACAGAAGTTACCTTACGGGACGATGGCAAACTAGCTGATATTGCTCCCACAATCTTGGAAATTTTACAACTACCTCAACCACCTGAAATGACAGGTAGTTCTTTAGTATTGCCAGCTGAGTATGATGTGCAATTTAATCGCACTCCCATGCGAGTTGGTTAATTTGTAGTTTGTAGTTTGTAGTTTGTAATTCGTAATTAAGGTAAGTTTAACAACGCCACAAAATTGCGAATTGCAAATTGGAAATTGCGAATTGTTTACGGAACTTTCAATTTTCTTTATTGTTTTTGCTACCATGACAATTAATACCGTTGTACAGGCTATTTGGGCTATTTCCGCCATTGCCCTAATCGTTTTAGTATTGCTCCATAGTCCTAAAGGTGATGGAGTAGCTGCTATCGGTGGACAAGCGCAATTGTTTAGCAGTACTAAAAGTGCGGAAAATACTCTCAACAGAGTAACTTGGGCTTTAACAACTGTTTTTCTTGGCTTAACCGTCGTTCTCAGTTCTAATTGGCTACCTAAATAACTAGCAATCAAAATAACTAGCAATCAAAATAATTAGCAACAATGACAAAGGAAAAAGGCAGAAGGGAAAACCACATTTTTACTTTTTACCTAATACCTTTTATCCTATTTATTAGCACGGGGCTGTTAGTGATTTTCACTAACTTCCACTCTAGTGCTGCTTTGTCGATAAAAATTCAAAAAAAACATCCTTTACCACCAACGTTGACAAGGTGGGTTGATACTACTAATAGTGGTGATTATTTCGACCAGGTTAAATTAACTCAAGTGGGTTATTTAATATGGTCGCGTTTTCCAGTCTCGATTTATATAGAAAAGCCAAAAAATATTAATACCCAGCAAGCAGAAAATTGGGTTAATACTGTCTCACAAGCTGCAAAAGAATGGAATTCTTATTTACCTTTACAAGTTATTGAAAAAGAAGAACTCGCTGATATCGTAATATATAGAAAATCACCACCTTTAAGTGGTAATCCTCCTCGTGCGCGTTCAGCTGAAACTCGTTATGAATTATATACTCGCAATAATAATTTATACCATCGGTTCAAAATATTATTGAGTCCAAGTCAAGTTGGAGAATATCTTTTTGCTGCGACTAGACATGAAATGGGTCACGCATTAGGAATTTGGGGTCATAGTCAGTTAGAAACTGATGTTATGTATTTTTCACAGGTACGTAAGCCGCCGTTAGTTTCTCCTAGGGATGTAAATACCTTAAAGCGAGTTTACGAACAAGAAACAAAACTAGGAATACAGTAAAAAATTCGCAATTGCGTTCGCGAAGCGTGCCGCCTCGGCTTATTGCGAATTGCGAATTGCGAATTGCGAATTGTTTACTAAGCTCTACGGCTTAAAGGGATTGGCTGTGGTTGGAGAATTTCTGTATAAAGTTCTACTAATCGAGAAATGTTTGTGCTGAGGGTATATCTTTCTAATACCCGCTGTCGCGCTTTTTGACCCAATAGGGTGGTTACTTCTGGATGGTCTTGAAGCAAGGGTAACAAAGTTCTTAATTGTGAGCGTGCTGATTTTGTACTAATTACTACACCAGCTCCTTTTTCCAAGACTTCTCCATCTGCACCAACATTAGTTGCAATACAAGCTACACCACAAGACATTGCTTCTAATAGGGACAGCGATAATCCCTCAACTAATGATGGTAAAACAAACGCATCCGCACCTCGTAAAATTTCGATGCGACGGTTTTCATCTGCAACAAATCCTAACCAAATAATCCCGTATTCGTCATCATAAAAGGTTTCTAAAGAAGTTTTTGTTGGTCCGTCACCAACAACTAATAACTTTGTACCTGGTTCCATTTCTGCTTGTTTCCAAGCACGCAATAGCACTTCTACATTTTTTTCTGGTGCTATACGTCCTTGATAAACAAACAAACGTTCAGCTTTAAATTCAGCTTTAACATTGCTAGAACCAGGAGAATATTTTTCTACATCCACACCATTAGGAATAACGGCTATATTTTCTGGTGGTACACCCATACGCCCCAAAAGTTCACGCTGAATTTGGGAAAATACAATCACTCGGTCGTAATTACCCAAAAATGGCGCATACAGTTGATATGCGAGGAGTTGTGTTCCAGAAATCAGTTTTGCTCCTTTACCAGCAAATGGTGTATGGAATGTGGCTACCAGAGGCAAATTTAATTCCTGACAAATTTCCGGCAGAATAAAATCAATTGGAGATAAAGTCAGAGAAGCGTGAACTATATCAGGTTTGATTTTCCGCAGCGACTTTGTTAAAACTTTAGTCGCTCCCAATGTCGGAATTGTGTAAACCTGGGATTTGTAAATAAAAGGTAAAGTAACTTCTTGGCAATTCGGCCAGTTTTGAGCAACGGATTCATCTTGAGCAAAATGAAGGAAACTAACATCATGTCCCCTATCTAACAAGGAGTTTGTAATTTCCCTACTGTAGGTGACATTGCCGCAAAAAGGTGATTTTTTTCCAATCCAGGCTATACGCATTCTTGGTTTAGCTATTAGCAAAGAGGTTTAAGAATAGCAGCTTTTTTCCCTCTATTTATATTATTTGTATGTTGTTTTGTTGTGAGTAATTAATTGTTGATTAAAAGTGCAAAATTTGACAATACTTTTACCTCACCTTTTTATCTCCCATAAAATACTGCTATTATTCACTACAAACATAAAAAATTTACATTTATTAATATAACAAATTAAAGTCTATATTTATAAAAGCTGAATCCGGTTTGCAAATAGATGTTACTTTACATACTTAATTTGTTAATTAGTCATGTAAGGAAATATACGTTTACCTATGCAAGCAGGTAACCGATTGCTAGCAACTTTGCCACTCTCAGTTCCTACTCAATCAAGTTTACCACGAAAGCTGACGCGAACGGTAAAACAGAGATTATGTTCAGATGATGAGTAACCATTTAGCTAATTGCTGATGGTTAATTAAAATTTATCGGTGAGGTAGGTATAAACAATTATTGGTGATGATTACTAAACCAGAAAATGTATTTTCTTATCTAATCTGAGGATTTGTACCAGGTTAGTATACAACCAGAAAAAACTATGGCTGCTAATATTAAAAATTCTGTCTGTAAACCAATAAATGTTTCTGCTACACCTGCTAATGCTAGGGGTAAAGAAAGAGCAATGTTGATTACATTATTTTGTAGACCAAAAACTTTACCACGCATGGATGGAGGGGTTTCAGTTTGGATGGAGGTTTGCATGGGGATTCCCACTAATGCTCCGAACACTCCCAACATTGTTAAACATGTCAGTACTATGAATAATTTCTCAGTAAATAACGATAATCCAACTAATGATGCTGCCATTCCCACACAACCAAAAAGACTAAGTTGTGCATAAGAAAAGCGTTGTCCGAATTGTCCCAGAAGTGTTGCGCCTATCGCAATACCAACTCCTCCAGCGGCTAATAAAAAGCCAAATTGCTCTGGTTTGATATTAGGAATGATTTCTGCTAATCTGACTGCAAGAACTGTTAACGCAGCAAAGACAGAAAATAATATTATCAGTTGAATAATCGCGTTACGAATACGCTTGTTTTCTCCTAGATATTTTAAGCCATCACGTAAGTCAGCTAAAATATGTGGTTCTTCTGTTTCTTGTGATGCACGGGGTTTTTCGTTTGTTTGCAGCAAAAGTAGTATTATCCCGGCAATAGCATAGCTACCACCAACAATAATCTCTTTTCCCAAACCAGAGCTACCTCCAAGTTGCATCCAAATTTTATCCGCAGCAGCTAAGAGTGGTTCCCCAACTGCAAAGCCAATAATGACTGATGCCATCATTGTGGTCGTGTAAAGCGAGTTTGCTGAAAGTAAGTTCTGTGGCTTGACTACTAGGGGAATAACTGCTTGTTCGGCTGGTGCAAAAAACTGCGTCAAGGTCGAAACTAAAAAAGTTACTGCCAAAATAATTACGAAACCTATGGGTAATCCATATAAGGATTGCCAATCATGCGTTAACCATAATAACGGTGGAATTGCTAGAACTAAAATACCTCGCCAGATATTTGTCCCTACTAATACCGCTTTTTTCGACCAACGGTCAACAAAAGCACCTGCAACGGAGCCAAATAACACTGCAGGAATGGTGAAGGTCATCATCAATGCCGACACCCAACCACTTATTGTTTGGTCACCGCTTTGGAATTGAGTGTTAATTAGGGCTATCATTAGCACCAGATAGACTTTATCTGCTAGTTGACAGAAAACTTGGCCGCTCCAAAGTGCTAAAAAGTTCGGATTTTTTAAGACTGGTAAAAATCCTTGGTCTTGAATCTGAATGTTGCTTACTTCGTTATTTTTGTCGATACTTTTATCTGATGTACCGTTTAATAAGGGTAAATCAATGACGTTATTATGGTTATTTTTATGATTTACCTCACTATTTTTTACTGATGCAGAAAAAATGGTTTGACTTTTGCTTTCATCTGATAAATCTATTTTTGAAATATCTATTGAAATGTCAGGTTTTGCTGTATCTGGTGTTGAGCTTAATCCAGATTCAGAAATATCTTTATCAGAAATATCTTTGCCAGACATTTCTGACCCATGATTTTCACTCTTATTAATATAGTTGTTATTAATATCGCTTTTATTAGTTTTCGGAACTAGGCTCAGGTGATTGTTAGTACCAGAACCAGAGGTTTTATTGTCTTTTCTCAGGTTGGTTGGTGAGGGCGATAGAAATGTTCTATCTAGTTCAGATGGTTGCATCATAAGTTAGCAGAAAAATAAGAATCGATAAGGGCAGCAGAGCGAATAGAATGACCAAAATGATACTGAGTATACTGTCGCAAAATTTGCTCAACAGTTAGCCAACCATAATCTTTGAGACTATCAATTTGCATTACGTCTGGTTGTAATAACTGTTGGAATATAGCAAGTTCGTTCGCATTCAAACGAGAAGTAATTATTGGCAATTCTTCTCGATGCACAATTGTTTCATAGTCCGTTTCATAATCTGTTTCATAGTCTGTCCTATATTGGGAAAGTTTTTCTTTCACCACCGTTGGAGAGTTAAATAGTGAACCGGATGACTGAGATGATGAGCTCGGAGGTATTTTTTGCTCTCCAATAATTCCCATTTCTTCCATTCTTTGTTTTTCCCAGTTTTTGCGAAGCTTTGCCCACTCTGTTAAATTAATTGTTCCACCCGCGTTGATGCTAAAACCCACTTTAAAATCGGGGTCGTTAAAATTTGGAACTAAGGGACGCTGAGTCAAACAACAAAACTGTACTTGTGGGGTTAGTCCAGCTAAAGCTAACAGGTGAAATATTGCGTGGCATAAACAAGCCAAAACGGCATTCGTTTCCTTCGTCGGTAACTCTTCCAAACGTTTTAGATGTTCATTGAGTAACTCAAAAAGTTCTTCTTGAGGTTGCTCGCTCAAAGCCTGAAACAATGAAATTTCCGCTATGTACTGACTTGCAGCTAATTTTCCTAAATCTTTAGACAAACCTGGATAAGTCTTTACAGTCTGAGCTTGAGTAATTTTATCTAATGACCGCCCATTAGCAATCAATAAATCGTTGACGACAAACATAGCACTCCGTCCACCAAGACTAGAGTTGTGCTTGCGTGCTCCAGGGGCAATAGCGCGAATCAAACCGAACTCTCGTGTCAAAACAGTCACAAGTCTATCGTATTCGCCAAACGCCTGACCTTTAAGATTAATACCAGTTGCTTTGTAAGTTCTACTCATTAGTTACTTAGTCGATAAGTGGTAGCCAATAGTAAAAATACGCATTGACTAACCATCTTTTTTAAGGGTTTCGCGCAGACGGATTAACTCGACGCTACGAGAAGTACCTAGCCTAGTAGCACCCGCCACTATTAAGTCTAAAGCTTGTTCGGGGGTGCGAATACCTCCTGAGGCTTTAATCTGTACTCTATCCCGTGCGATTTCTTTCAAAAGGCGTATATCTTCTACCGTAGCACCTCCATTCCAGCCTGTACTAGTTTTCAGAAATGTCGCACCAGCATCCATCGCTATTTCTGCCGCTAACTGCTTCTCAGTATCGGTTAGCAGAGTAGTCTCCAAAATTACTTTAACCAATTGCCCAGTAGATTCGCAAATTTCCGCAATTTCGCGGTGTACTTCCTCGGTTTTACCAGCCCTTAATAAACCTAAGTTGATAACCACGTCTAACTCTGTTGCTCCGTTTTCTGCAGCCTCTAGTGCTTCGTAAAGCTTAACTGGACTAGTTGTAGCTCCAGTCGGGAAGCCTATCACAGTACAAACTTTAGGCTTTTTGTTGTGTAACAGTTCCACAGCACGACGGACGTAAGCTGGGTAAATACAAACAGTCGCGAAGTGGAACTTGTCCGCTTCTTCACACCATTGGTCTACCATATCTGGGGTTGCGGTGGGCACAAGCAGGGTATGGTCGATATATGGAGCAATATCGATATCTGGATAGTCTGCTGCCATTACTTTTTTCCAGAAATAGAACTATACGATTATTAATCTTTCTATTCAAAAATTAAGACTCATTTTATAAATTAAACCATAAATTCTGCTATTTTTCCTTAAAGTCCGGAGGGTGGGGAATGGAGAATCGGGAATCGGGAATCGGGAATCGGGAATCGGGAATCGGGAATTGGGCAATGGTCTGTGATTTGTAACAATTAGTGCAGGGTTCAAATTAGCTAATGTATTGTGGGATAACAGAAATTTTAATTTTTAACATAATTTAGATGCATTATTGAAAATATCAAAAGCGACTTTTTGTTCCTTCACTTTTTCTTTTTTTTATTTTGTCTATGTAAAATTACTGTAAAAAATCCTAATAATTGCAATTACTTAACAAAAATTTCATACAACTCATACATTTATAGGTCTAACTCTTCCGGAGCGGGAATATACGAGAAAATACTCTTTAATCGCAGAAAATTAGTTATAAATCCAGTATTTTCAACCTTTTATTTGTAATATTTATTAGATTAACGTTGATTGATTATGTTTATATCGATAATCAATATTTGAATATTACTAAGTATGACATTGCCATTTACTCATTACAAAATTAAGTGCAAAAAAGGAATATCTCATTGGTTAAAACGCTTGCATTACCAAATTTCATTTCGTCCATCTAAACTTGTAAGTGCAACTGTTGTACTAACTTTTCTGCTATTTTTGCCTCAAGGTTGGATTACTTGGCAAGCTTACCATAATTTTAATGGTATCATTACCCAAGAACTACGGCTGCAACACTTGAGTGACCAAATAACTTATTTTGACGAAGTACTAACAATGTCAGCAAGTATGAATGCTGCTACTGGAAATGTAATTTGGGAGGAAAGATATCGTAGATTTGAACCTCAGCTAGATGCAGCAATTAAAGAATCTATTGCACTTGCTCCTCAAGCATATAAAACAGAAGATGCGAAAAAAACTGATGCAGCAAACAAACGTCTAGTAGAAATCGAAAACTTATCTTTTATTTTAGTAAGAAATTCCCAAAAAGAAGCTGCACTCAAACTTTTATCAAGCCAAGAGTATAAACAACAAAAAGAAAATTATGCTCTAGGAGTTGCTAGTAGAAATTTAGATATATCTCTTCAATTAACAAATAAAGTTAAATCTTATCAGCAATATTTGGTACTATCAATTTTCGCATCTATTTTAAGCTTATTGATGCTATTACCCGCGTGGCTAATGGTTTTGAGATTACTAAAAGGATATTTAAAAGCACGAAATATTGCTCAAGCTGACTTAGAACAAACCAATCGTGAATTGGAATATAGAGTTGAAAATAGAACTCAAGAATTAAAGTATAAAAATATTCAACTACAACAAACATTACAAGAGCTACAAGAAACTCAAGTACAATTAATTCAAATCGAAAAAATGTCCTCTCTGGGTAGTATGGTAGCTGGTATTGCTCACGAAATTAATAACCCAGTGTCTTTTGTTTATGGTAATATTGCTCATGCTAAAGGATACGCTGGAGATTTACTAAAATTAATAGAATTGTACCAAGAGGAATACCCTAAACCCGGTAATAAAATAGAAACTCAAATAACAGATATGGATTTGGAGTTCTTGAGTAAAGATTTTATTGGACTTCTTAAATCTATGGAAGTTGGAACTGAAAGAATCCAGGAAATTGTTCATTCGCTTCGTAGCTTTTCCCGTTTAGATAATACAGCAGCGAAAGACATTAATATTCATGAGGGTATCGACAGTACATTAATGATTCTGCACCATCGCTTGAAAGCCAAAAAAGAATATGGAGAAATTTCTGTATATAAAGAATATGGCTCTTTACCATTGATTGAATGTTACATTGGTCAATTAAATCAAGTTTTTATGAATATTATCTCTAATGCGATTGATGCATTGGATGAATATAATATGCAGCGCACTCCTGATGAATTAAAAACTAACCCAAGTTACATCCGTATTTGTACTGATGTAATAACTGATGACTGGGTAGAAATTCGTATAGTTGACAACGGGCCAGGTATTCCAGAAAATACCTTATCTCAGTTATTTGAACCCTTTTTTACTACTAAACCTGTAGGTAAAGGAACAGGACTGGGATTATCAATTAGTCACCAAATCATAGTAGAAAAACATCATGGAAAATTAGCTTGCTATTCTACCCTTGGAGAAGGGACTGAATTTGTAATTAATATTCCCGTGGCTTATACAGAAAGTTAAGCAGAAAAATCTTTTGCCAACCATGACTCAAAGTTTTCTAGTACTTGAAGTTCCTCCATATTAATATCTAAGTGTTCTCTTAATGCGGCTATTGTTTCATTTCCGTAATTTTCAAAATTAATGTGATTAATTTGTTTTACTTTAACTCTCCTACCATAGGTAAAGCCTAAATCAAAAACTTTGATATCAAATGGAGAAAATCGGTAGGGAAATTTATAAACAAAACGTGCAAAGAATTTAAAAATAGTTACATGAAACCAGCGGGTTTTTAAATCATTACCCATTGTAAACCCAATCACGAAAGCTTCATCTTGGTTTGAAATATTGCGACCAAGCAATAAGTGAAGGCAATCATGATTATAAAGAGTTATTTTTCCAGGTAATCCTAGTGGGCTATTAGGATTTTCTAATAGCCATACTAAGAAAGGGACTTTAAAACATTGGGAAGCGAATAGCTGGGAATATGCATCCTTTAACTTTTTATTTTTGATATCCGCTTCCAAAAGTAGATTTAACTCAAAAGCCATCTATACACTCCTAGACAGTCAACAAAGGTGAAAACTGAAGCCGAATATAAAATCATTATTTTGTCTTGACTTTGTAAACTAGCTATAAGCATTTGACCCGAACTCATTGCCAAAAATATAAAGCCATATCCACTCATTGCTGTATTTGAGGCTAATAATATTCCTCCTAGCAACGCAAAAAAACTACTGGAAATCTTTAAAAATTTGCTGATAGTAGCTCTTTGCTTTTCTTTCTTTCTGTTTGCTTTGTAAAGATTTTGATTAGATTCTGTTAATTCATTTGGGTTGTTTGGGGATTCGTTGTTGTATTTCATAATTTTTCTCCATATTGGAACATATTAATAGTTCCAATAATTTACTTACAAATAATAATGTTTCAACTCTATCAAAACTCTTATTTGATAAGCTGTCAACTATCTCGTAGGTAATATCCGTGGAGAAGATTTTTATTTGATATAGTTCCCAAGTTTTTGTTTTTCCACTAAGAATAATACACAATATAAACAATAAATTTGTAATTTATTGTTTAACTAGGTATGAAAACTTAGTGTATTAAATTTATGAGCAGTTCCCTTTAGGGCTATAGCTTTGTCGAGTAGATACGACAAACTTACTTGATATCTAATCTGATGCGTTACCTGACTTTCCTATATCAAGTTACCTATATTCAAATGAATTTGTAAATTAGAGAAAACTCTCAGTTTATATTTAAAGTTGATGTGAAAATATTCTCTTTTACGTAAAGAAATGATTATGTGAATAAAATTTCTTCAATATTTTTGATATGCAAAGAAGAATTTAACTAAATCCATAAACAAGTAGAGACGCGATTAATCGCGTCTCTACATAATTGGGGATTTCATGAAAAATATTTGACCTATCACTACCCACAACAGAAGCACCAGCATCTTTCTCGTCCCAGTATAAGAAACCCCACCCCCAACCCCCTCCCCGCACGCGGGGAGGGGGCTACGATAAATAAGGATAAATAAATCGTGGATTTTTTATTTTAGAGTGCATGTTTAATTAAGTCGTAGCCCCCTCCCCGTAAACGGGGAGGGGGTTGGGGGTGGGGTTTACTTGGTTGGGTACTAACAATACAGTCAGCTTTCCTTGTCACCAATTACCCAATCATCAATTAACCATTACCATCACCATTTCCATTGGGTCGTTGAATAATTGCTTCTATCACCCGTCGCTTATCTTTGGGGTCAATTCCGACTAGACGCACGTACTCTCCGCGACATTCAGCCAGACGTGATTGTAAGTTGGAAATTGCGTCCCACTCACCATTAATTTCTCCGATAGGACAACTTGTCCAAGAACCAGTTCGGAAACGTCGTTCATCGACATGCTCGAGACCAATTTTGTAACCCCGTGACAAAATATTACGGATTTTTTCTTGGATTTCTAAGCTCAAATATGTGCTTGTTACTGGTGCTTTCTGGTACTCATAAGTTGTTGTGGCTGGAGTCTCTAGTGCTTTTTGGTACACGTAAGTTGTTGTGACTGGAGTCTCTGTAGTTACTGTAGTTACTGGAGTTACTGTGTTCACCGGAGTCACTGGAGTCACAACATAATTTGAACCATTGGGAGTTTCTGCAACAGTTTGGGGAATAAAATTTGCATGATGACGTAAAGCACCACGGTTATACTCTTCAACTAAACGAGAATTCTGTACTCGCTGCTGTTCTCCCACCATTTGATTACCTATCTCTATTAAGCGAGCTAAGTTGAAATTTGGTTTCGGGAATTTTGGTGCTCCTTCCAGGCTATTTACCACTCTTTGAGAAACATGCTCAACTCCAACATCGTGGATGAAACGAAGAATTTGTTCATCGTAAACTCTCGAACGTACAGCACTAAAGAAGTCAATCGATTGATGAATAAAAGTATCTACGAACTGAGTCAATTCTCTTTCTGAAAGTCCATCATCACTAAAAATTCCACCCACAATCCCGACCTTATCATCCCTGTCTGGTTCCCAATAGAATTTTTCCATACGACCATCGCGAATTAATGGTGCGTATAGTGTAGAAAAATCATTCCCGGTGACAATAATTGGTACACGATGTAAGGGGTTATCATCATAGCTCCCAGGTAATTGCACGTTAGTTGGGTTGTCAGCAATATTCATTAATGTGGCATTAACCAACTGCGTATTAACCGTATATTGAGTACCTTCATCAAAACGTCCAGCACCCGCATCTAAATCATTAATCATTAGTACGCACATTTTTCCACGTACTTTGATTAATTCCGCAGTTTCTCGATAACGCAAGCGAATTAAACGTGCTGGGTCTCCTGCGTCGGGACTTTCCAATTCACCACCAGAAATTAGGGTAACTTCGATACCCATTCTTTCAAAAACTAGGTCACATTGAAAAGATTTTCCTTCTCCTTTGCGACCATGAATCCCTAAAATCAACGGTACTCTCACACCAGGAATATCAAGGAAATTCTTCGTTATGTGAAGGGAAAGTTTATTTATGAAACTAGGAGCAATGTAGTAAGACATAATAATTCAAATTTTTTGCGAATAGCGAGCAAGATGCTCGCACTACTTTTTTTTTACGAATGGCGAGCAAGATGCTCGCACTACTTTTTTTTACGAATGGCGAGCAAGATGCTCACACTACTTTTTTTTACGGATAGCGAGCAAGATGCTCACACTACTTTTTTTTACGGATAGCGAGCAAGATGCTCACACTACTTTTTTTTACGGATAGCGAGCAAGATGCTCGTACTACGGGGATTTTTAAAGCTTTTTACAGAATCCATAATTTAAGACCATCACAATTTTCAAAAAGATAAGTAGTGGGAGCATCTTGCTCCCTAATAGTAGTGGGAGCATCTTGCTCCCTAATAGTAATAGGAGCATCTTGCTCTCTAATCGTAATGGGAAGCACAAAAAACATGTTCTAAGAAAACCAGTTTAACCAACCGTGCCAACTTTGCACTATTTCCGCAAATATTTGGTAACCTTTTGCTCTGGGATGAGCACCGTCATAATCAATAATTTCTTCCATCCAAATATCAGATTTTTCTAATATGGGAAATACATTTAAAAAAGGTATATCTAACTCTTGACAAATTATCGAAAACTGTTTACCTAGATTGGCAATTCTTAAATTTTGTTCTTTATCAAGCATTGGTGGTGGACTAACCATTAATACTGGATACAATTCTTTTACTTGAGTCAAAATTTCACGGATGTTAACTACCGATTCAGATAAACTCACGCGAGTTTTTCCGTTCTCCTCTACAGTATCATTAGCGCCAAAAGAAAAAACCACTCTCCCGTCGTATTCCTTTGGTAAACGAAGGGATACTTCTTGTAACCAACGTTGTTTTAATTGAGTGCTGGTTTCCCTTCTAATTCCTAAATTGTAATACGTAATGTCAGCACCTTTTTTGTTGGCATCAACGCAAATTCTACCAGTCCAACCTAGACATTCTGGGTCTCCAGTACCATTAACAAATGATTCTCCTAAAAAGCAAATCCTTATTTGTTTCATATATTGTTGCTTATAAAAGAACGAGGAGAGGTAGAATATTCCACCTCTCCTATCAAGGGAGTCAAAAAATTAAATTTTAATTCCCAACTTCTTGCTTAACCAGACCTAAAATGTTGTCATTTTAGTATCTGTAACCACCACTTTGACCGGGTTTGTGAACGATAAAGCTGAGAACTTGGCACTGCTTAACGTTATCAAAACCTACAACACGGATGTAGCAGCTAGGATATTGTTGACGACAACCTTGTACTTCAGCTAACACTTCTTGAGTGCTTCTTGCTCCGAACAAAGGTAATTTCCACATTGTCCAAAAGCACTCTGTTGGTTCAGAGGTTTCGTTAAATTCAATCGCTGGAATATAACCTTGATTGATGATGTACTGAACTTGCTTAGCAATTTGAGCGTCCGAAAGAGGAGGAAGGTATGAAAGGGTTTCGTAACGACGCTCTTTTGGTAAAGTTTGCATGACTTCTTGGGTATGTTGCGAATGGTGGACTAGGAAATTAATAAAGCTATTTAGCTATTTAGCTATTTAGCTGTTCGTTATTAGAATCAGGATTAGCTTGTTGCTCTGTATTTGAACTGGGTGTAGATGATTCCAATTGCGTAAGGCGCTCAAAATGCTGACGACGATGTTGAATATTGGCTTGCTGGATGTAAGACCTTACCATTTCAGGTAAATATTCGCTTACTTCCTCCGCTATGTGTTCCCTAACACTCATTACCCGCAATGCCAAATCTGGCTTTTCCTGGAATAACATTTCAATATAGAGTTCTCCATCCTGAATTTTGTCAGTCCCCGAAAAACGCTGAAACCAAAATGCTAAGGGAGGATTGGTTTCATTTAATTGATTCAAAACAGTCGTCACTGCCTGATATGTCAGGTAGCTGGAAAGCGTCTTAGCTGTGTCCTTAGCAATTTTCTTTATATCCATTTAATTGACCCAGCCTTTAATAGTTATGAGTTATGAGTTATGAGTCATGAATTAAAGAGATTCTAAACTCAAAATCCAAAACCGGGCACTATTAAGGATGAGCTATGAGTTCTAAGTGATGAGCTATACAAACTAGAAACTCAAAACTTAAAACTCAAAACTCAAAATTCAAAACCAATTACAGAGTGTCAACAGCTTTGAACTCGAACTTGATTTCTTTCCAGAGTTCACAAGCAACAGCTAATTCAGGAGACCACTTGGTTGCTTCACGGATAACATCGTTACCTTCACGAGCTAGGTCACGACCTTCGTTACGAGCTTGGATACAAGCTTCCAAAGCAACCCGGTTAGCGGTTGCACCTGGTGCGTTACCCCAAGGGTGACCAAGAGTACCACCACCGAACTGTAAGCAGGAGTCATCACCAAAGATTTCTACCAATGCTGGCATGTGCCATACGTGGATACCACCAGAAGCTACTGGCATTACTCCAGGCATCGAAGCCCAATCTTGGGTAAAGAAGATACCACGTGAACGGTCTTGCTCTACGTAGTTTTCGCGCATCAAATCGACGAAGCCCATTGTAATTCCGCGTTCGCCTTCTAGTTTACCTACAACTGTACCGGAGTGTAAGTGGTCACCACCAGACATACGTAAACACTTAGCTAGTACACGGAAGTGGATACCGTGGTTTCTTTGACGGTCAATTACAGCGTGCATCGCACGGTGAATGTGGAGCAACAAACCGTTATCACGACAGAACTTAGCCAAGCTGGTGTTAGCTGTAAAACCACCTGTTAAGTAATCGTGCATGATGATGGGGGTGCCGATTTCTTTGGCAAATTGTGCCCGTTTCATCATTTCTTCGTTGGTAGGAGCTGTCACGTTTAAGTAGTGACCTTTGATTTCTCCTGTTTCCGCTTGGGATTTTGTAATCGCTTCTTGTACAAAAAGGAAGCGGTCTCTCCAACGCATAAAGGGTTGAGAGTTAATGTTTTCGTCGTCTTTAGTGAAGTCCAAACCACCACGTAGGCATTCGTATACAGCACGTCCGTAGTTCTTTGCGGACAAGCCTAGTTTGGGCTTAATGGTACAACCCAACAAAGGACGACCATATTTATTTAATTTGTCACGTTCTACTTGGATACCGTGAGGAGGTCCTTGGAATGTTTTTAGATAAGCAACAGGAATCCGTAAGTCTTCCAAACGCAAACCTTTCAGAGCTTTAAAACCAAATACGTTACCTACAATCGAGGTCAACATATTGGTTACAGAGCCTTCTTCAAACAAGTCTAAAGGATAGGCTATGAAACAAAAATATTGATTATCTTCACCAGGTACTGCTTCAATATCGTAACAACGGCCTTTGTAACGGTCGAGGTCGGTAAGCAAGTCAGTCCATACAGTTGTCCAAGTACCGGTAGAAGACTCAGCCGCTACTGCTGCACCAGCTTCTTCGGGAGGAACGCCAGGTTGAGGTGTGACACGGAAACAAGCAAGAAGGTCTGTATCTTTAGGTGTGTAATCTGGGGTGTAATACGTCAGTCTGTAATCTTTTACCCCTGCCTGATAACCTGATTTACTCTGGGTTCTCGTTTGCGCGTAAGACATGATTTACCTTCCAAGAAGTCAACTCTATGCAGTTGCAACTCATATTTCGGTGCAACTTATCGCTACCCCTACCTGCTTCTTCACATTCGCAGGGGCTAGATAAGAAAAAATTTCGTTGGTGTTTTCCCATAGCAAAACTTGCGCTCGCTTGGTTTCTGTGCTTATAACGATAGTAGACCTCTGCCGAGCCTGCACGCTCGTGAGGACTTTCTATGTAGTTCTTCAGCGCACGTCATGTGCGCTTTTATTTTTTCACAGCCCAACTGATGTAAATTCTTTACTTATCCCCTTCTTTCAACTTTTTCAACTTTGCCTTTGCTGTTGAGGCATATAGAGATTGTCCCTCCAACTAGGTCAACTGCTGGTAATTGCTGAGCGAAAGACAAAAATTGCACACGACCGAATTTGCATCATGTTACACAATATATCAACAATTGCATAAGTTATTTTCCTAAAGTTCCAAAGTTTTTGATTTGTTTTTCTTATTTCACAAATTTTTCCACTTTATGTCAGAAAACCTTGATATTTGGTGTGTAATAATTATGTATTTTTGTAAAGATACGGCTTTTACTGAAATAGATAGTTAAAAAAAGCAACAAAACGGGAAGACTGAGTTTAGGGAAGGCAGAAGTACAAGGGCAGAAGGAATCAGTTCTCGTACAGATGTCTATTGCTGGTGTGCAAGGGCTGAGCACCCCACCATATTGCATACCTTCTGCCATCTGCCTTCTGCCTTGTGCCTTCTTAATTTTGTCTTCAAAGGAAAAGTCACCGTGGTAGCCTTGCGTAAGTTTACTTATTTATTGATTTGTTCTATGCTCGCCTTGACTGGGATGCCAAAGGGGAATATGGCGATAGCCCAAAATATCCTGGAGGTTAACCCGTCGGAGTTGAAACCTTCGTTTCCAGCATCAGCACCCCCACCAAGGGTAGAGCCTTTACCTGATGAGCGAAGATTACGAGAACGCGATATGGAAGTCGATTATCGTGTCACGGCTTTGCAAGGGGATGTAACAGGTAACCTTTGGGTCGGTTCTTGGAGAGGTTTAACGCGCATTGACCCGAAAACAGGTAAAGTACTGTCCCGTGTAAGTTTACCCAATGTGGCAATTGGTGCATTAGCTCAAGATAAAGTCGGAAGGTTGTGGGTCGGAACTTATGAAGGATTAAAGCGGGTAGACCTTCGCACTAGTGAGATAACTGCTCAAAATTTATTTTTACCTTCCAAGCGAGTATTATCTTTGTTGGTAGATAAACGCGGGTATTTGTGGGCTGGAACAGATAGCGGTTTAGCACTGCTTAGTCCCGACGAAGGTTTAATTATGACGACCTTAAAAAATTTACCAGGGGTCAGTGCGAACGCATTAACATTAGATGCAGAAGGGCAGCTTTGGGTGGCGACTTTAGACGGCTTAGTTCGCGTCAACACCGCTAGCGCCAATATAATGAAGCGAATTTATAATTTACCAGGAACCACCGTACAAACTTTAGCTATTAGTCCCCAAGGACATATTTGGGCGGGAATGCCGAATAATTTATTAGTAATAGACCCGAAAACCGGTATGGTGTTAAGGTCTGTTACACCCCTTAGAGGAAAAAATGTTACATCTGTAAGTTTTGCTAAGGATGGAAGTGTATGGGTTGGAACTAATAATGGTTTGCTAAGATTACATCCAAATACAGGCGCATTATTAGACCAAGTACCAGGTTTACCATCAAGTCGCGTTTTATCTATAGCTCCGGATGTAGGTAATAAGTTATGGGTAGGCACAAGCGAAGGATTAGCTTGGTTAATGCCCAAAATGCCCAGTGCTAGACCACACTTTGCTTTTACTCGGGAAGTTGAATAAACTTTTAACTCTATGACTACCACCCAGCAATTAATTCAATACAAACAACAGGGTCGTCAAATTGTGGCTTTGACTGCTTGGGATTATGTTATTGCTCAGTTACTTGACGCTGCTGGTGTTGATTTAATTCTGGTTGGTGACTCTATGGCCGCTGTTTTAGGGTATGAAACAACACTCCCTATAACTTTAGATGAAATGCTTTATCATGCCAAAGCTGTGCGGCGTGGGGTAAAGCAAGCTCTAGTAGTGGTAGATTTACCTTTTTTGACGTATCAAGAAAGCACACAGCAAGCGATACATTCTGCTGGTAGAGCTTTAAAGGAAGCGGGAGCGCAAGCGGTGAAGTTGGAAGGTGGATATCCCGCTATGTTGGAAACCATTGCTCGGTTGGTGCAAGCTGGTATTCCGGTTATGGGTCATGTGGGGTTGACACCGCAGTCTGTACATCAAATCGGTTTGCGAAAACAGGGCAAGACTGAAGATGCTGCACAAAGGATTTTAAATGAGGCTCAAGCACTCGAACAGGCTGGGGTTTTTTCTATAGTGCTGGAACACATCCCCAATGAATTGGCTTTAGAAATTACAAAAAAGCTCAGTATTCCTACCATTGGTATAGGAGCAGGAGTACATTGTGATGGTCAAGTTCTGGTAACTTCTGACTTGTTGGGGCTTTCGGATAAACAACCACCTTTTGCTAAAGTTTATACCAATCTGCGGGAGATGATTGTTAATGCTGTGCAGGAGTTTGCTGGGGAAGTTAGAGAAAGGAAGTTTCCGGGGTAGTAGTTACACCTGTCACAAGGAATGGTAGATACCCCCTGAACTAAAGTTCGGGCTAAAAGCTGAAACCCGTTAAAAACGGGTTTGAATTTGGACTCAAATCTAGGTTCCAACCATTTTCAACAATTTGGAATTGCCTTTCAACCGTTTTTAACGGGTTTTAGCTTTTAGCCCGAACTTTAGTTCATGGGTTTTATTAAATCTCAATTTCACTTTTAACTTTGAGGTTTATTTTTGCCTTCCTTTTCCTCTCAAAGCATTGCGAGATATTGCCGAAGTAGAACCTAGTTCTATTGCGCTATGTCCGGAGAAATCCTAGAGTATCCGGGCTTGAAGTATCTGTCACAAGGAATGTACTTTTTAGACCCTTAATAAATTTTATTCCCCCCTTCCCTCGCAGGGAAGGGGGTAGGGGGGTTAGGTCTTTTTCACTCACTCCTTAAAGCCGCAATCGGGTCAAGTTGAGCAGCATTACGAGCAGGAACAACACCAGCAACTAACCCTACTGCAACAGAAATACTAAACCCAGCAACAACAGCCAATGGAGAAATAACAAGAGGAATTACCATAAAATTTGCAGCCCCAACAGCTATCACCATACCAAAGATAATTCCAATACCTCCCCCCACACTAGAAACCAAAATAGCTTCCGCTAAAAATTGACTAAGAATAGCATTTTTAGTCGCTCCCATTGCCTTGCGAATACCAATTTCTCTAGTTCGTTCAACAACCGAAACCAACATAATATTCGCAATACCAATACCACCGACAAGAAGAGAAATTCCGGCAATAGCTCCTATCATTACTGTAAATAAACTAACCACCCCAGTAAAAGCATTAACCACATCCACCTGATTAATAATTCTAAAATCATCTCGTTGTGGCGGATAAATATTGTGTCGTAAACGTAGCAGATTAGTCACCTGAAATTGAGCCGCATCTAATTGAGTATTATCTTTTGCTGCTAACCAAAACCCAGAAATAGAAACACCTGAAATAGCATTATTGCCGACAATACGGCTAGACATATTAGTTAAAGGAATAAAAATCCGGTCATCTTGGTCAGTATTACCAACAGCTCCTTTAGGTGGCATAACTCCAATGACTCGGAATTGCAACTTTTGAACGCGAATATACTCACCAATAGCAGGTTGTGACCCAAAAAGTTGCTCTTTTACTTTTACTCCCAAAACAGCTACAGGCTTAGCATTATTTAAATCTTCCTGAGTAAAAAACTGTCCTTGTTCGGGATAAGAGTCTTTGACATCAGGATAATTTAAATCAGTTCCCACCACCGCAGTTGCCACATTTTGCCCACCATATACAACTTGAATATTACCGCGTTGCAAAAAAGCCGTCATCGCTCGCGAAGCAGTTACTTGTTTTGCAACAGCTTGAGCATCCTGCAAAGTGAGAGTAGAAGCAGAACCTCCACCTTGATTAATACCCCCAGTAGTAGAAGCACCTGCTAACACAAGTAATACATCTGAACCTAAAGACTGTATTTGTTTTTCCGTTGCTCTTTGTACTCCCTGTCCCACAGAAGTAATAGCAACCACAGAGCCAATACCAATAACCATACCCAGCATTGTTAACCCCGTACGCAGCTTATTATTCCAGAGAGACTGGACAGCCATCGTCAAAATTTCGGTAGCTAACGAATTGTTAAAGCGGCTTTCACTCTCAAGCATATTTTTCTCCCCTTTTTTCTTCCCTCTTCCCTCTTCAATTGCGAATTGTTTACTGTCTTCCTCCTACCCCTGGAATACTAGGAGCACCTTGAACCCTAGAACGTGGTCTTTTTCCATCAGGGAAGCTAAGAAAAATCTGTTCGTCTCCTTTCAAGCCAGAACGTACCTCTGTTTTGTCATCAACTGTGATACCAGTTGTAATTGGCACAAAGTTTGGAGGACTTCCTTTTTCTCCTTTTACATAAACTCCTGTACCCTGCTCTTCCCGAACTATCCCAACTGTCGGTACAACCAAGACATTTTGTAATTGTCCTGCATCAAAATCCACATTTACATTCATCCCAGAACGCAATTGTTTTTCTGTATCAGAAACAATTGTCACTTTCACTTCAAAACTAGTGACATTTTGTTGGACTATAGACTGAGGAGAAATTTGTACTACTTTCCCTTCAAAAGTTTTACCCTGATAAGCATCGGCTTTAATAGTGGCTTTTTGTGATAATTTCATTTGAGCGATACTGCTCTCTGCCACATTTGCGACAATTTGATTATCTGAAGCTAAGGATAAAATCGAAGATGAAGTAGCCGAAGACACAGCACTTCCAGCAGTAGTAGGAGTTACAAAAGCACCAGGGTCAGCATACTTACGGGTAACAGTACCAGCAAAAGGAGCGCGAATAAATGTGTCGTTAATTTGTGTTTGGATAGTTTTTAGAGTTCCCCGTGCTGTAGTTACTTGAGCACGAGCTTGAGCAATATCTTCTATACGGGAACCAGCTTCTTCTAAAGATAAAGCTTGTTGTTTTTGCTGTACCGTAGCTTGTGCTTGCTTAATATCTTCTAAACGTGAACCGACTTTTTGTAACGCGACAGCTTGCATAGCTTCTATTACTTGTGCTTGAGCATTATCTCTTTGAGAGCGAGAATTTTCTAAGTCTCTTTGAGAAATAGCCCCTTGTTGAAATAACTTATTATTTTGCTGAAAAGTATTTTCGGCAGCACGCAATAAACTTTGTGTACTTTGCAACCGCGCTTCTGCTTGAGCAATATCTTGGGGACGGTTACCTGCTTGTACTTTTTGTAGATTTGCCTCTGCTTGAGCAACTTCTGCTTTAGCTTGAGCAATATTTTGGGGACGATTACCTGCTATTAATTTTTGTAAATTCGCTTCAGCCTGTGCTAACTGTCCTTGTGCTTGGATTAATTGTCCTTGCAGGTTGGAGTCATCCATTTTTGCCAGTACTTGTCCTTGTTTAACAACATCCCCTTCTTTAACGAATAAAGTTTTTAGTACACCAGATGTTTTAGGGCTAACATTCACCGACATCATGGGTTGGACAGTTCCATTTGCAGAAACCGTAATTGTCAAATTTTGCCTAGATACCGGGGTCGTTAGTCGGCTGCGCTTCCCTCTTGAACTAGATGAAACTACTGTCTGACGGTAAAGAGTATAACCTCCTCCACCTAATACCAACAAGGTAATTAGCAAAATTAACCATTTACGAATATTAGTAAAGCGAAATTTTTTTTTATTCTTTTTGTCTTGATATGTAGCTGCTTCTTTGGGTTCAGAAATCATAAATAGTTCGTAATTTTTAGCTAGGATTTTTTAGTTAGAATTTAAGTTTATTTACAGTTATCTAAATATCTTTACAAATCTTTTTTATAGTTAAATAAAAGAAATTTACCCTGCAAAATTAATAATTACGGGCTAGTAATTACAAAATATATTTAACAAGTATATTTAATGAGGATTAAGCTTATTTATGATTGAATAACAACCCAACAATTAATGTAAAGTGAACTAAGTCATATACAATTATACATCTCATTAGTCAGTAGATTAAGTTTATTTAATACCAATGTAGAGACGCGATTAATCGCGTCTCTACGTTTTGTAAGTATAAAAAATCATATTATTCCCCATTCCCCATTCCCCGCTCCCCATTCCCCACTTAAAGAAAATATTATAAATATATGGTTGTTTAAGGCTATTGTTGGTTTATATTTAGCCGTGAGGGATGTGAATTGTCCCCTGCAAGCCAATCTCAAACCCAAGGTTTGCGCCCATTTTAAAACTTTCGTGTGGATATGCGTATTAACTTGACTATTAAAAAGATTAATTTCTGTTTAACCACAGGCGTTAAACTCTAAACTGGAAAGTCTTGCCGAGAAATACCTCTAGCCGAAGAATAAGCTGTCATGTCCAAGGTTCTAGTCTCTGATTCAATTGACCAAGCTGGGATTGATATTCTGTCCCAAGTCGCTACTGTAGATGTAAAGTTAGGTCTTAAACCAGAACAACTGGTAGAAATCATTGGTGATTACGACGCACTAATGATTCGTTCTGGAACTCGCGTGACCAAAGAAATCATTGAAGCTGGTACAAGTCTGAAAATCATCGGTCGTGCTGGCGTTGGTGTGGATAATGTTGATGTTGAGACTGCGACACGCCAAGGTGTTGTTGTTGTTAACTCCCCGGAAGGTAACACTATTGCGGCTGCGGAACACGCTTTAGCGATGATGTTGTCTTTGTCTCGTCACATCCCTGATGCAAACGCTTCTCTCAAAAAGAACGAGTGGAAGCGCAACGAGTTTATGGGTGTAGAAGTCTACAAAAAAACCCTTGGTATCGTTGGTTTAGGTAAAATTGGTTCCCATGTTGCTAATGTCGCTAAAGCAATGGGGATGAAACTTTTAGCCTTTGACCCGTTTATTTCTACCGAGCGTGCCGACCAGTTAGGTTGCCAGTTGGTTGAGATGGATTGGTTAATCCAGCAATCGGATTATATTACCCTGCACATCCCCAAAACTAAAGAAACCACCCACCTGATAAACACCGAAATGTTGGCAAAAATGAAGCCCAATGCTCGGATTATCAACTGCGCTCGTGGTGGGATAATTGATGAAGAAGCACTTGCCCAAGCTTTAAAAGATGGAGTAATTGCTGGTGCTGCGTTGGATGTGTTTGAATCGGAACCTTTGGGAGAGTCTTCTTTACGCTCCCTTGGTAAAGAAGTTATCCTGACTCCCCACTTAGGTGCTTCCACATCCGAAGCCCAAGTAAACGTAGCTATCGACGTTGCAGAACAAATTCGGGATGTTTTGTTAGGACTTCCTGCACGCTCAGCAGTAAATATTCCAGGACTCGGACCCGATGTGTTGCAAGAACTCAAACCCTACATGCAACTAGCGGAAACCTTAGGCAAATTGGTAGGTCAACTTGCTGGAGGACGAGTAGAAGTACTGAACGTCAGGTTACAAGGAGAACTAGCAACAAATAAAAGCCAGCCTTTGGTAATAGCAACTCTCAAAGGCTTACTTTATCAAGCCCTGCGGGAACGAGTAAATTATGTAAATGCCAACATTGAAGCTAAGCAACGGGGAATTCGGATTATTGAGACCCGTGATGCTTCCGTGAAAGATTACGCGGGTTCACTGCATTTAGAAGCGACAGGTAATTTAGGTACACACGCAGTTACCGGTGCTTTATTAGGTGATGGAGAAATTCGTCTCACAAATCTTGATGGCTTCCCCATAAACGTACCACCAAGCAATCACATGTTGTTTACCTTACACCGAGATATGCCAGGAATTATTGGTAAACTCGGTTCCCTATTGGGCAGTTTTAATGTCAATATTGCCAGTATGCAGGTGGGTCGCAAAATTGTGCGCGGTGATGCGGTGATGGCTCTTAGTCTCGATGACCCCTTACCAGACGGGATTTTATCTGAGATTACCAAAGTGTCTGGAATTCGCGACGCCTACACAGTCAATTTGTAGGTTGGGTTGAGGAACGAAACCCAACAAAACCTCATAAGCCAGCATATAGCGTTTCCTGTTCTGGTGAAGTACACAGGGCGGGCAAGATGCCCACCCCACAAGACACCCAAACCCGACAACAAAACCTAATAACGTCGAAACCCAACATAACGTTTAAATTGTTGGGTCTCGTTCCTCTAAGGCAACCTACGATTATTAAAATGAATGGCTAACACTTGGTGGGAAGTACAAATTTTATCTGAACCAGACCTGGAAGAAACTATCTTTTGGAGATTGGAAGATTTTGGCTGTCGTGGGACAGCAAGTGAGAACAAAGGTAATTATTCGCAACTTAAGGCTTATTTACCTCAAAGCCAAGCACATTTATTAGATTTGGCTGCTTTGTCACTTTGGTTGCGTCAAGATGCTCTTTGTGTGGGTTTATCTCCACCGAAAGTTAATTGGCAATTGATTGACGAACAGGATTGGGCTACTAGTTGGAAACAATATTGGCAACCCGAAGAAATTGGTGATAAGTTTTTGATTAATCCCGCTTGGCTACCAGTTCCGGAAGCTACAGAACGTTTGGTGATTGAACTAGACCCAGGTATGGCTTTTGGTACTGGAAATCACGCTACCACACAGCTTTGTTTGGAAGCCTTGGAAATGCGTCTTGACCCAGCACCCATATCTTTTTTTGGGGAACCGGAAAGGAGAGAACCTGGGATAGTTGCGGATATCGGTTGTGGTTCTGGTATTCTTTCGATTGGGGCGATACTATTGGGAGCAAAAAAAGCTTACGCGGTTGATACTGACCCTATTGCGGTGGATGCGACTGAGAAGAATTTTCTTTTAAATAAAATTAGTCTTGAACGCTTGCAAGTTGCAGAGGGAAGCGTGGATGTTTTAACTAAAATGTTGGATGAACCAGTTGATGGTATTGTTTGCAATATTTTAGCCGAAATTATTATTCAATTAGTGCCTCAAATGACTGCAATTGCTAAGGCAAATACTTGGGCAATTTTTAGCGGGATTTTAGTAGACCAATCTACTGCTGTTGGCGATACTTTGGAAAAAAATGGCTGGACTGTTACCACAATTTGGCGTCGCAAAGAATGGTGTTGTCTGAATGCACGGCGGCGTTCTTAAATATTTTAAAAAACATTAAAACATACATATGAAAATAACTTACGACCCGGATGTAGATGTTTTAAGAATTATATTTAATGAAGCACAAATAGAAGAAAGCAACGAAGAAAAACCAGGAGTCATATTTGACTACGACGAAAATAGTAATATTGTTGGTCTAGAAATTTTCCATGCTTTTAATAAATTGTTTATAAATAAAATTTTAAGTACTATGCATACCACAAGCCCGCTAGCCAGACAGCCAACCAGCCAAACAGCCAACCAGCCAACCAGCCAACCAGCCAACCAGCCAACCAGCCAGTGACTAAAGTCACTGTCTAAAAGCTGAAGTCCTCTAAAGAGGACTAATAAGATATAGAAATATGGGATTTTTGGGAGTATCTTAAATTTTTTAAAATATTTTTTTTGATGTATTACTCAGTCCTCTTTTAGAGGACTTTAGCTTTTAGACAGTGACTTTAGTCACTGGCTGACTGGCTGACTGACTGACTGACTGACTGGCTGGCTGGCTTGTGATACGAATGATGCTTAAGTTTATGGCAGTTTGTCATCTTTGTGTCACATTCTTCTGTTAGAACAGTATATAAACGTTCTACTGCTGAGGTGCATAATGACTCCGCAAAACCAACAACCTTCTGAAGTAAAGAACCAAAAAACAAAAGTGGACGCATCAGCATCGCGTCTCTCCCTACGAAATTCCGATGACTGGGAAAAACCAGATTTCAAAGAGCTTGATTTGTGCATGGAAATAACAGCTTACGTTTACCACTGGCAGTAATCAAGCAAGTAACCATGTCAGTAATAAATAATACTGTTATCAAAAAATTTGCTAGTGCTTTCCTATTACTAGCGCTGGTCAGTTGTGCCCCGACATCAAACTCTCCCAACGCATCAGCAGCAGCGCAACCGACAACTTCAGCATCCACAGATGTTCAAAAAACTACTGTATTAGAGGGTTTGGAACGTCCTTGGAGCATAGCGTGGCTACCAGACGGAGCAATGCTGATTACTGAGCGGCCGGGAAGATTGAGAATTGTGCGTAAGGGTGTACTAGACCCAACACCTATAACCGGGGTTCCGGAAGTATTTGCCGTGAACCAAGGTGGATTAATGGAAGTCTCGCTTCACCCAAGCTTCGCTGAAAATCGTTTTGTTTACCTGACTTATTCCCACGGTACTAACGAAGCCAACCGCACACGTGTTGCACGAGCAACATTTGATGGTAAAGCTTTGCGCGACCTGAAGGTAATTTTCGAGGTTAACCAAGCTAAATCATCTGGACAACATTTCGGCTCCCGTATTATTTGGTTACCGGATAATACAATGCTGGTAGCGATTGGCGATGGTGGTAACCCACCAGTTCAATTGGATGGCGACTTAATCCGGAAGCAAGCTCAAAATCTTCGCAGTCGTCTTGGTAAAATTGTACGACTCAATGATGATGGTTCCATACCTAAGGACAACCCTTTTGTTGGACGGACTAATGCAGACCCAGCTATTTGGAGTTACGGTCATCGTAACATCCAAGGACTTGCTTTTGATGCCGCGACTCGTCGAGTTTGGTCAACTGAACACGGAGCACGTGGTGGAGATGAATTAAATTTGGCGGAAGCTGGCAAAAATTATGGCTGGCCGATTGTCACTTATAGTCAAGAATATTCTGGGGGAGAAATATCCAAAGAACGGTCTCGTCCTGGTATGGTAGACCCAAAAGTTTTTTGGACACCCTCTCCAGCACCTTCGGGTTTAGCATTTTATAATGGCGACAAAGTTCCTGAATGGAAGGGTAAATTATTTTCGGGTGAGCTGGTTTCACGGGATGTTCGTCGCATCGACTTGGACGAAAAAGGTAATGTTAAGGGACAACAAACTATTAGTATTGGTCAGCGTGTGCGTGATGTGCGTCAAGGACCTGACGGATTTCTTTACGTTTTGACTGATGAGCAAAATGGGCAGTTGATTCGTCTCCAACCATCTTCCTAACCCACTCCCCATTCCCCACTCCCTACTCCCTATTTCTATGCTTCTTAAAATTCTTGGTGCATCTGCTGGGGGTGGTTTCCCGCAGTGGAATTGTCATTGTAATGGTTGTGAGACGGTTAGGGTTGGACAAGCTCAGACTTTAACTCAATCTTCTGTTGCTATTCAAGCTGGTGATGGTTCTTGGTTTTTGGTGAATGCTTCTCCTGATGTGCGTCAGCAAATTGAACAGATGCGTTTGCAAGGCTGTTTTCCAGCAGTTGAGACAGCTAAGCGTACTCTTCCTTTTGCTGGTATTTTACTTACGGATGCTGAAGTTGACCATACTACAGGTTTAATGTTGCTTCGTGAGTCATCGCAACCACTCAAAGTTTACAGTCCTGTCAGTGTTAAATTAGCTCTGACCACGGGGTATCCCCTGTTTTCTACGTTGCAAAATTACTGTGGTGTGGAATGGTCTGCTTTGGAATCGGGAACGGTTATTTCCCTAGCGACGGGATTGGAAGTGGAAGCGTTTGCACTATCGACGAAGCCACCTAAGTATATGGTGGGTGAAGCTTTAGCTGATGAAATTTGGGGTATTGGGTTGACGTTTCGCGACCTGACTAGGGGAAGTGTTATTACTTACACACCTGGACTTGCGGTAATTGATGAGGCTATGAGGTCGCGTTTTGAAGCTAGTGATTGTATTCTCGTTGATGGTACATTTTGGACTAATGAGGAATTGCCTGCGTTGGGTATTGGGTCGCGCACTGCTCTCCAGATGGGACATTTACCACTGTCGGGAGAGGATGGTAGTTTGAAACAGCTTGCTAAACTTTCTACCTCGCGGAAAATTCTGGTTCACATTAATAATACCAACCCTATTTTGCTGACTAATTCCCCTGAGCGGCAATTGGTGGAAGCTGCTGGGGTGGAAGTTGGGTATGACGGATTAACTTTGGAGTTCCAAGTATTTATTCTATGCAATTATTTATACCGGAATTATCTATCTTTGAAAAGCCGTCAGAGCCTTGGACGAAAGAAGAGTTTGAAGCTATTCTTCGTGCTCAACATCGACGTTATCATCATCTTCATCCTTTCCATCAACGCATGAATTCTGGGGAACTTACCCCTAAGGATGTGCGACGTTGGGTTGCAAATCGCTTTTATTATCAAAAAAGTATTCCTTTAAAAGATGCGGCGATTTTATCTAATTGTCCAGAGCGGGATGTGCGACGGGAATGGATTCAACGTATTATTGACCATGATGGACGAACTGCTAATGAAGGTGGTATCGAGGCTTGGTTGCACTTGGGGCTTGCGGTTGGGATTTCCCGCGAGCAAATGCTTGATGAAAGTCAGGTGTTACCGGGGGTTCGCTATGCTGTTGATGCTTATGTTAATTTTTGTAAAACGAAACCTTGGATTGAGTCTGTTGCTGCTTCGTTGACGGAATTATTTGGACCTGATGCAATTCGCGAACGTTTGGTTGCTTTGGAAGAGCATTATCCTTGGATTGACCCCTGTGGGTTTGATTATTTTCGAGCGCGGTTGAAGCAAGCTCCGCAGGATGCTAGCTATGCGTTGAATTTAGTTTTGCAATATTGCGATACTGTTGAGATGCAACAAAAGGCTGTGGAAGCTTTAACTTTTAAGTGCGATTTGTTATGGAGTCAGCTGGAAGCTATTGAGCGTGGTGATACGAGAGCGGGTGTTAGTTGTGTCTGAGATAGAGGCTGATAGCTGTCCTTATTTGGCTAGGGGAGTTCGTTTGTTTTGGGATGAGGTGAGGGGACAGTGGTTTCTGTTATTTCCTGAGGGGGCTTTGGTATTAAATAGTGGTGCTTTGGCGATACTGGAGCGTTGTAATAAGAGTAATCGGGTGTCGGAGATTGTTGGGGAGTTGAGTGTTCGTTATGCTTCGTCGGATATTGAGGGTGATGTGTTGTTTCTTTTAAGTAGGATTGCTGATAGGGGGCTGTTGTTATTTTTATGAAAATGGACGAACCGCCAAGAAGCCAAGGGAGCCAAGGAGGGGAAGAGGAGGGGGAGAAGAGTTTTGTTGTTCCTCGACCGTTTAGTTTGGTGGCGGAGTTGACGTATCAGTGTCCTCTTCGTTGTCCTTATTGTTCTAATCCTTTGGATTATGGGAGTAGTGAGTATAAGCGGGAATTGGGAACTGAGGATTGGTTGCGTGTTTTTTCTCAGGCTAGGCAGATGGGGGTGCTGCAATTAGGTCTGTCTGGAGGTGAGCCTTTATTACGTAAGGATTTGGAATTGCTTGTAGAAAAGGCTACTGATTTAGGGCTTTATACGACTTTGGTTACTGCTGGTACGATACTTACTTTAGAAAGAGCGAAGAGGCTGCGTGAGGCTGGTTTAGACCATGTGCAAATTAGTATCCAGGATAGTCGTGCTGCTGAGTCGGATAGAATTGCTGGTATTAAATCTTTTGATAAAAAAATAGCTGCGGCAAAGCTGGTGAAGGAGTTGGGATTTGCTTTGACTTTGAATTTTGTTCTTCATCGTCACAATTTGGACAGAATAGAAGAAATTTTAGAGTTAGCTGAGGTGTTGGAAGCTGACCGGGTGGAGTTAGCAAATACTCAGTATTATGGATGGGCTTTGCAAAATCGTAATGCTTTAATTCCGACTCGTGAGCAGTTAGTAAAGGCTGAGCAAGCGGTTATGAATGCTCAAAAAAGGCGTAAAATGCCAATGGGAATTCTTTACGTTATTCCTGATTATTATGCTGAATATCCTAAACCTTGTATGAGTGGTTGGGGACAACGGACTTTAGTTGTTGCACCCAACGGAAATGCTTTGCCTTGTCAAGCTGCTGGTGTTATTCCTAATTTGGAGTTATTTAATATTAAAGAATATTCTTTGGAGTGGATTTGGTTTGAATCTCCTACGTTTAATCGGTTTCGTGGTACTGATTGGATGTTGGAACCTTGCCGAAGTTGCGAACGACGAGAAGTTGATTGGGGTGGGTGTCGATGTCAGGCTTTTCTGTTGAGTCAGGATGCTAGTGCTACTGACCCTGTTTGTCATCTTTCTCCTAACCATCATCAAATTGTTACTGTTCGTGAAGGTGTAGGAGAGGAGGTTGTTTCTTTTGCTTATCGACAGTTTAATTCTTAAAATTAATTCTTAAAATTAAACAGACGAACCTCCACAGGAGGATTGCGTGGTTCTGGAGTTGAGGATGAATTTTCTTGTTTGGGATTGTTATTATAAATTATAATTTTGTGTTTTACCCGGTCGCGTAAAGAACCCGCAACTTGTTCTCCCCTTTGTTGTCCAAGAGTTTGGCTGGATGGAGATGCACTTAAATTTGTGGTAACTTTGATAGCGACACTTCGGGGGTCGTATTCTGATATTTGTTCTGACAAACGCTTGATAGTTTCTAATCCTTCAAAAGTAATAGTTGCACTATCAATAATAAATGTGACTTGACCTTTTACTGGCCAGTTTTCTAAATCTGCTGCGATTTTTAGAGTTTTCGCTTTGGGTGTTGATTGTTTTTCTATTTCTTTTATTTGTAAGGGGTTGCTAGTAGCTACGGAATTATTTTGGTTAATTAATTGGGATGAATTTGCTATCGCTGTTCTTGAATTATTCTCTACGACTGAGTTTAATGCAAATTGCTGTGCCCACAAAATACCAGCTACACTCAAGATAAATGTAACGCTTAGAACAGAAATTAATATAATTTGATTATTGCCACGTTTACCCATAAAAAATTTTCTTGGTAGCGATATTTCGCATAGAGTCATTAATATATTTATTACCTATTTCCCTAAGTAATTGCGAGTCAACTTAGATACTTTAGTGCAAATAAGTATATCTAAAAAATACAAATAATAAATCATCGGAAATTATTTTTCCACAGTTATTTGCCAAGTTTGTAAAGTAGTACCTAGGAGTTTATCTAGATTAGTCAAAGCATTGAGATAATTAATAGTTGATTGTAATTCGATATTTCTGGCTACTGCTAGTTGATTTTGTAGCGTGATTAATTGAAAAATATCTGCACCTCTACCTAAACTACGTTTTTGTTGTTCGATATCAAGTTGTCTCTCAGATAATTTTGTGGCTTGTCGTGCAAGTTCTAAGCGAGAAAAACTTAAATTGACATTTCTGATATTATCTTGCAAAGCAATTTCTAAACGCGAGCGTGCATCTTTTAAAGTATTTTCTGATTTTTTGACATCAACACGTGCTCTCTCAAATCTTTGATTGATAGTTAAATCACCAAGTTGACGAGTTAAAGTTAATCCTGCTCGCACATCTGTTTCTACATTGGTGCGATTTTCTAAACGTGCATCTAAACTTAAATCCCAACGTCTTGCATCACTTGCGACTAAAAAATCTATTTTAGTTCTCTCTACATTTAATTGAGATATTAAAAAATTTGCTTGAGTTTCAAAAGCGATTTTTTTCAGATTCTCAAAATCTAATTGAGTCGGTTTAACAGCGGAAATTGCTTCTGCTTCTATATTGGTACTTTTTTCAATATCTAAAATTGCTAGCAGAGCTAGTTTTTTTGCTTCTAGTTCATTTTGAGCCTCTAATAAATTTACTTTTCTATTTGCTATATCTGTTTCGTTCTGAACAATATCTACGGGTGCAATTCTACCTGCATCAATTAAAGCTTGAGTTACTTTTAATGATTCTGTGGCATTTTGTAAAGATGATTGCTCAATTTTAACTCTTTCTTGTGCTTGGATTAATTCGCGATAGGCAAAAATTGCATTGGTGATTGTGTCAGTGAGAGTATTTTTTAAGGTCAATATATTTATTTGTTCGCTGATACGAGCAATATTAATAGAAGCATTATTAATAGTTGTCCCTGCTCCCCTTAAAAGTGGCTGTTTAAAAGTTAATTGTAGGTTTTGTGTGAATGTATTATCGTTAAAATTAGTGTTCAAGCTATTATTCAAAATATTATTGTTATTAACATTAATACTGCTACCACTAGAAGTATTTGCTGCACCAGTCCAACTAAAGCCAAACTCTCCTCCTGTGGGTATTCTTAGTACAACTTTAGCATCTAAATTCATTCCCAAAGCACCCCTTGTAATTGTATTTCTACCCAGGTCGCTAAGAGATAACGACAAAGTAGGTGTAAAATCTGGGACGTATTTATCTTCTGCTACTGCTAAATCTTCTTTCTGAGCAATCCTGTCTAAATAAGCGTTTTTAATTTCTGTATTATTTGCTAAAACTAAAACTACAATATCAGCAAGAGATAGTTTTGTTGCTTTTCTTGGGCTATTTGGATTTTGCTTTGGTTTGGGAGATATTTCATTTATCGGACGAAAAATTATGGGATAGTGATTTGGAGAAATATTCCAATCTGATTTAGTTTTATCTTTAGTGAAGAAATTAACATCAGGAACTACCGCAAGTGTATTTCTAGAATTAATTGCAAAAATATCAATACAATTAATAGAGACGATGCAAATAAAACTTATAAAATAATACTTATTTAAAATATAATATTTTGAATTTTGGATATCCATTTTACTTGTTTAAATAATTGGCAATTATTTTTAGTTTTAAATTTTTAGGTTCAAATTTTAAATTGTAACTTATTTCTTAATTTATTCTCGCAAAGCTTTTACTGGGTCTAACTCACTTGCACGTATTGCAGGAATAAAGCAAGCTCCGACTCCTACAAGTAATGCTGAAGCAAGGGATAAAGTTGCCGTTCTAACTTCAAATTGGTATGGTAAAGGGAAAATTGTAGTTACTCCAAGAGTTAAACCATGTACTGTTCCTATTGCTGCAATTCCTCCGACTAAGCTCAAGATAGTTGCTTCTAAGATAAATTGCATTAAAATCTCGAATTTTGTTGCACCAATAGCACGTCTTAAGCCAATTTCCGAAGTTCTTTCAATCACCGAAGCGATTGTAATATTAGTAATACCAACACCACTAATTAATAATGCTATTACTCCCACTGCATTTAATCCACGAGAAGCCATGTCTACAATTTGTTGCTGCATGAGGATATCATCAATATTAGCCCATGCATAAACATCTGCTGCGGGAAAGCGTTGTTTTAATAATGCTTCGGCTTCTTGTTTTAAGTTTTCCATTTGTTCAATCTTTTCAGGTCGGATATCGAAAGAAGTAACATTTTGACTACCTGTCATTGAGCTATAAGTTGACATTGGTATTACTAAATAACCTTTGGGTTCTCCACCAAAATTTTGTTTGGTTTCAATGACTCCAGCAACAAGAAATGGTTTACCGGAAGTAAATATAATTTTGCCTATAGGATTTTCCGCTTTAAAGAGTTTGCTGGCTAAAAAATTATCAATTACCGCTACAGGTCGATAATTATCAAAATCAGCAGTATTAAAAAATCTACCTCGTAAAATTCTTCTCCCGGAGGTCTGAATATAATCTTGCGTTACAGCTTGTATTTGTGGTTCACCTTCCTGGTTTTGATAAATAACTTTTGAATCAAATCTAAAAAAATCAGATGCACTAATTGCTTTAATATTCTTCAGACTACGACGTAAGAATTCCATATCTTCTAGCTTGGGTTCTCTTCCTTCTGATGACCAAATAGAAATACTTACTTGTGGTGCTTCTCTTTCTGCTAACTGTTTACCTAAAATTGCGCGACTAATATCAGCTACTCCGAGGGTTGCGTTTACTGCTGCTACACCCATAAATACACCAAAGGTTGTTAATCCTGAACGTACCCAGTTACCTGTTAAGGATTTACATGTAACGATTATCAAATCTTGGGGAGAAAGTGCCATATTTTAAGAGGGAAGGAAGGGGGAAAACGAACCACAAAGGACACGATGGATGCGAAGAATAAGAGTTGGAAAGGGATTTTGCGTAAGTTTTGTTTATTTGTATGAATGAATGTTGGGGGTTTTACTTTTTCATTTTAGTTTCTATTCCTAAGGGAGTTGGTGGTGCTTCTTTTACTAAGGTTCCGACTTCTAAAGGTGTGTCGGGAGATGGGAGAATGATTTTTTCTCCTTTATTTAAGCCAGATTTTACTTCTACTTTGGTTGCTCCTTCTAATCCAAGAGTCACAGTCCTTTTTTGAGCTTTACTTTGATTGTCTTTTATCCAAACAAAGGGTTTTTCTTCAGAACGTTGAATGGCTTCTAATCCTACTGCTACTACATTTCTTCGTTGCTGTATGATTATTTCGACGCTAACTTGACTACCAGGGATTAATTTACCTGTAGGTCTTTCTAGTTGTATCATTGCGGAAACTTTTGCTTGTCCAGATGAACCTCCTCCTCTTCGACTTGAACCACCACCTCCACCTTCAGAAGACGTAGCTAAAGGACTAATGGTTTTTACTCGTCCGTTAAAAATCTGACTGTCTGGACCAATAACTTTAATTCTTGCTAGTTGGTTCACTTTTACTTTTGCAGCATCAAGAGTACCTAACTCCAGTGTTACTTCCTCTTCAAGGGGATTACCTAAGGTCAGCAAAACATCTCCGGGTTTAATCCCATCCCCATTATTTACTTTTACATCCAAAATTTTACCTGTAATTGGTGCAGTCATGATATTATTTTGTAATTGTTTTTTGAAAGTTTCTCGGTCAATTTGAAGGGTTTGCAGTTCGCGTATTTGAGAATTAACATCCGAATATGCTTCTTTTAATGCTGCTTGTTCTGCTAAAAGTTTTTGCTGTAATTCTGTTTGCCTTTGTATCTCAAAAGTTTTTGCTTCGAGTTCTATCAGTTTATTATTAACATCTAATTCTGCATCTTTAACGCTCGCTTCTGCTTGTAAAACGGCTGATTGTTGTTGTTGAAGGTCTTTTCCTGGGATGAAACCTTTTTCTGATAAAACTTGTAGTTGTTTGAGTTCTTTTTCATCAGTCGCTAGCTTCCGTTTGGCTTCCAATACTTTTTGACGACTGCGTTCGATTTCTAGTTGTGCTTTACGGATATCCAACTGCTGTTTAACAGGTTCTTTCAATTCTCTTTGTGCTATTGCTACTTTATCTTGTGCTTCTACGACTTTTTGACGACTGCGTAATAATGTATTTTCTTGTTTTCTAATTTGTAAATCCTGTTTAGCAAGACTGTTTTGCTGCTGTGGATTACGCAAAATCAATAATTGTTGACCATTTCTAACTCTATTTCCAACTTGTACTAGTACTCGTTCTACTGTAACTTCCCCCGGTGACTTGAGACTTTGCTGTCCTCCTAATCCCAACGTACCACTTTCATTAATGGAAATTTCTATATTTTCTTGTCCTGCTGTTGTAATTTGTACCGCTGATATTGGGCTGGATTGGTGAAAACTACGTAGATAAATAAACCAGCCACCTGTGCCTAATAAACTTACAAAGCCGGATAAAATTAGCCATTTCATCCCTGCTTTCAATTTCTTTTTCCTTTTCTCTGCAATCTGCGTCGAATCCATAAGTAAATTAAGGAAGAAGGTAGAAGACTGAAGGAAGAAGGGAAAATTGCTTGTTCTCCCTTTCCTCGTTCAAAATTACTTAATTGCTACAAAGCTTGCTATATAAATTAAGGATTTAAGTAATTTTTCTTAACAGAAATATTAAAACAATATTTGAACACTATTTTCTACAGTAATAATACTTAGGAACAATTTAGTAATTTGTTACTTATTGCTGAGAATGATAAAGGTTGGACTACACAGGTGTGCAGACCAACCAACAACAAAACCACAGGCATGATTCCAGGTTTGATAGCTTAAGGCTACCATTATTGTTTCTTAAAGTAATCTCACAAAAGTCATTATGATTCATGACTCAAGTCATAATACATACGGTGTGAAATATTGTATTATATGTAATCACTTCTCTTTTTCTTCATTAAAATATCTTGACCTAGTGCAAATCCTTATGCTAATTTAAGACCAATCAGTCTGATGCTTATGTCTAAAGGCGACGAAACCAAAGAAAAAATTATCAAGCAAGCTGCTGACCTGTTTAACCAACAGGGTTATGCTGGTTCGTCTATTGCAGATATTATGCGTGTAACAGGGTTGCAGAAAGGGGGTATATATAACCATTTCAAAAGTAAAGATGATTTGGCTTTGCAGGCTTTCGATTATGCCATTGCTCAAATTAAGCAGCTTTATAGAAATGCTTGGAAAGACAAACGTCATGCTATAGAACGTTTACAAGCAATTATTGCGGTATTTCATAAGCATATTGACAAGCCACTTATCGAAGGGGGATGTCCTTTATTAAATACTGCGGTGGAAAGTGACGATGCTCATCCAGCATTAAGAGAACGAGCACAAAAAGCAATGGACTCATGGCGTGATTTATTGTGTCAGATTATCAACAAAGGAATTGCAAGAGGTGAAATTCGTCCTGATGTTAATGCTGATGAAGTTGCGACAATAATTATTTCCTTGCTGGAAGGTGCGGTTATGATGAGCAAGTTATATGGAGACGGGGTTCATATCAAAAGAGTCGCTAAGCATTTAAATGAGTATTTTGATAGAGTTTTAAGATTTTAAAGCAACATAGCAATTTTTTTTGAAATAAAACAGACCGTTCGGTCTTGAAAATGATTGTACAAGGAGGAATTATGACAGGGAACTACAACCTAGAGCGACCATTGCAAGTAGAACTAGATATACCTATACGGACATATGATATTGATTTTGCGGGGATTGTAAGCAATGTTGTTTATATTCGATGGTTGGAAGATTTGCGTTTGAGGTTATTAGACGAATATTTGCCACTAGATAAACTAATACAGCAAGGATGTGTACCGATATTGACGGGTACTCAAATTGAATATAAGCGACAGATAAAACTGTTTGATAAATTAATAGGACGCATGTGGATAAAAGATTTAGGAAAAATAAAGGTCAGTTTAGAAGCAGAATTTATATCTAATAATCAATTAGCTGCGAGTGCTGTACAAAAAGGTGCGTTTATTAATTTAAAAGATAATCGTCCTCAGCCAGTACCGGAAGAATTGCAGAGTCAATATTCTTGTTAGCGGAAAGTTTGTTAATGCCTGATTTTATAGCAAAGGAGACGTAATGGATTATTATTCAACCCAGAAAAAGCCATTGAGACTGATTACAATTCCTGTCAGTCATTACTGCGAAAAAGCTAGATGGGCATTGACTAAATTGAAAATTAATTTTGTCGAGGAAGCTCATACACCACCGTTTCATACATTTGCAACTAATCGTGTAGGTGGAAAATTAACTCCTGTTCTCGTAACTGAAAATGGTGTATTCACTGATTCAACTGATATATTGCAATATCTGGATTCAATTGTTTCAGAAAATGTCAAACTATATCCGACTAACCCAGAATTGCGAAAACAAGCTGAAGAATTAGAAGAATTATTTGACTCACAACTGGGACCTGCTACTCGACGTTGGGGTTATTCCTATGCAACAAACGATTATAAGATAATGCAAAGGGTCTGGACTAAAGGGATACCTTTTATTGAAAGATTTGTTTTCCCAATTGTATTTTATCGGATGCGCTCAGTAGTTTCTAAAAGATTCAATATCACACCAGAAAATGTTGCTTCAGATTATCGAACTATTAATAATATTTTTCAGCAAGTTCGCGCATTGTTAGCCGATGGTCGTCCATATCTAATGGGAGATAATTTTTCTGTTGCTGACTTAACTTTTGCTGCACTTGCTGCTCCTGTAATCCAACCACCAGAACACCCAATAAAACCTTTTCCTTTAGAAAAATTATCACCACAGCTTGCATCTGAGATTAGTCAATTTCGCTCTACCCCAGCAGGTGATTTTGTGCTGCGATTATATCGTGACGAAAGAAATTGCAGCACCTAAAGTAGAGACTAAACATGTTTAGTCTCTACATTTTGAATCACCACTCTTATTATTTTTTAGGAAAAAATATTTGTGCTAAAATTTTACTACAACTCTCGTTCTCCAATGGCACGTCGTGTTTGGAGATATTTGTTAGAGAAAGGAATTTATTTTGAACCTATTGTGATGAATTTAAATGGTGACCAAATGCAATTTGAGTATTTGCAAATGAATCCATTTCATCATGTACCAGTAATAGTTGATGATGGGTTTAGGGTTTTGGAATCTTTAGCCATTTTGGATTATTTAGAAGCAAAATACCCAGAACCTTCTTTGTTGCCTAAAGATGCTCAGGCTTTAGCTACAGTTAGGATGGTGCAAATGGTTTCTACTAATGAATTACTCTCCAAAGTGATTGCGCTGATTTTTGAAAGCGAAGATTCTCCAAAATTCGCGCAAGCAAAGCAACATCTAGATATAGGATTAAATTTCTTGGATGAGACTTTGGGAGATAATTTGTATTTTGGAGGTGGACAAATAAGTTTAGGGGATATTGTTGTTGGGACAGATTTATCTTTATTACCGAAGTTAGGAATTAATTTTGAGAATTACCCTAAACTCAATGATTGGTTTGAGCGTTTGATGCAGAGAGAAGTGTGGCAAAAAACTGAGTTAAGTATGGAAGAGTATGAGCAATTTAAACGAGTGTTGAAGATTTTAATCAAGCGCAAATCAAGGTGAGCACCTGAAAACCTCACCCCCAATACCACGGACTGTAAAGCTACCGTGTATGCACAGTTCCTTAAGATACCCCAGAACTAAAGTTCGGGCTAAAAGCTAAAACCGTTGAAACGGGTTGCAATTTGCACTCTTATCCTTTATTCCAACCCGTTTTTAACGGGTTTCAGCTTTTAGCCCGAACTTTAGTTCAGGGATTTATTTGGAGGGTGGGGTTCTTTTTGCTGTCGTTTTTCTCTTAATAAATAAAATCTAACTGTATCGGTTAACAGCCTTCAGGAATATATATATGTGTGACATGTATAACTGAAGCAAAAAGCATGATGCAATATTCAACAACTGATCTACTTGATTTTACTCAAAGGCAAAGAAGCGGTTTTAGCAGTGAATGTTATTTCATCCTGAGCGCTCTGAATTTACAGAGAAGATGACTTTTTAATTACTTCTTCAGTTTTCTCTATTTACTTAAAATTTTTTAGTAATTTTCAATACTAAGTAATGATATTTAATTATACTTTGTACACAGATTAATTCATAAATACTAACTGACCTTGGGATATATATGATTGAAATTCAGCTCAATTTGGAATTTGATGATGGAAATTTTCAGCAAGGATTTACCAAACTCTTGCTTAAGATAGATTCTATTAATTCATATTTGGATATTAAGCCAATAGAAGCGCAGTTATCCCCCGCTCCAGAAATACCTGTCTGCTATCAAACTTGGAAAAATTTATACAGCTATTTGACAAATAGTAAAAGAGCTTTTAAAGATAAACCAACCAATATATCAATATCCGAGCATGAGCAAAAATTAAAACAAGAACAACAAGAGCGTCAGAGAAAAGCTGAAGAATACCGTCAGCAAATAGAGCTTTTACGTCAAAGCTTGAACCAGTGGTTAGAGCCAGTAAAGTCTCAATTAAACGCATTACTGCCAAACTTACAACAACCAAACCCAGAAGCGGAAATACATTTAGTTATTCATACTCACAAAATTCAATCAGAAGCAGATAAAAATATATTACATCGGTTACCTTGGCAGGAATGGAATTTATTTCCACAAGAAACTACATCGGAAGTAGCTCTTTGTTTAGAGAATTCGCTATCCAGCACTCAAAATTCCCCAGAATTATTAAACTGGTGTCAAATTAGGAGAGTAAGAATTATTAGTATTTTGGGCAATACTGATAATGGTAATAATCAAAAAATTAATACCAAAATTGACGAGTCATTAATCAAAGACTTAAAGAAAAAAGGTGCGGAAATCGAAACATTAGAAAATCCCCAACGTAGTGATTTTATTAAACTTTGGGAAATTCCTTGCGATATTCTGTTTTTTGCTGGTCATAGCCACACAGAAGCGGATGGTCAAGTAGGCAAGCTTTATATCAATAAAAATGATTGTTTAAATTTAGAAGAACTGAAGCGAACTCTCAGAGCAGCGATTAAGAACGGCTTAAAAATAGCGATTTTTAATTCCTGTGATGGTTTAGGTTTAGCAAAACAGTTAGCCGATTTAAATTTACCTTATATCATTGTTTGGCGGGAAGAAGTTCCGGATAGTATCGCTCAAAAATTTCTTGATTATTTTTTACGTTCCTTTACAGAAGGTAAATCTTTATTTACCGCAGTATTTGAAGCGCGTTGTAAGTTACAAGAACTTACAGATAATGCTACCCAACTACAAGAGGGACTACAAGAACAACTACAAGAGCAACTACCGGGGGTAAGCTGGTTACCTGTTATCTGTCAAAATACCCAAGCACTCGCTCCGACTTGGGAAGAATTGGGAGGTTTGACGGGGGAACTACCTGATAATCCCTACCAAGGTTTGTCTGCGTTTAGCGAAAAAGAAGCAGCTTTCTTTTTTGGTAGAGAGACCGTGATTTCTGATTTGGTTGCAGCGGCTAAAACTAAATCGTTATTACCTGTGATTGGTGCTTCCGGAAGCGGAAAGTCTTCTGTGGTCTTTGCTGGGTTGGTTCCCCGGTTAAAAGAAGAACTGGAAAATGTCGCAGTCATCGATTTTCGTCCCGGAAATAATCCCGTTGAAAATTTAGCGATCGCACTCAATAAACATTGCAATAAACATTTCTCTCAGCCAGGGGAAGAACAAGCTGAATTGGAAGAAAGAACTAGCATATTAGCTGCACAAGTAGAATTAGAAGAACAACTGCACGATGATGAGACAAAGTTGTGCCATTTCATCGAAAATCTGATTAACACCTCAAAATATAACCGCTTGTTGTTGGTGATAGACCAGTTTGAAGAACTTTACACCCTGACACCAGAAAATATCCGTCATAGTTTTTTACATGCGCTGTTATTAGCTGTCAAATGCACACCTAAATTTACCCTCGCGTTCACAATACGTGCAGACTTTTACGGTTATGCATTGTCTTACCGTCCCTTTAGCGATGCATTGCAAGGTTTGGTTTACAACCTGGGGCCAATGAATGAAAGGGAATTACGCAATGCTATCGAACAACCCGCAGCCAAAATGAAGCTAGAATTAGAGGAGGGTTTAACCAGTAGAATTATAAATGATTTGGGTAATCAACCTGGTCGTTTACCTTTGTTAGAGTTTGCTTTAACACAGCTTTGGGAAAAACAGAAAAATTGGTATCTTACTCATGAAGCTTATCAAGAAATAGGTGGTTTAAATAAAGCGTTAGCTAATCATGCGGATAAAATATTAGAAGGTAAAGACGAAGTAGAAAAATTCCTCATCGAACAGGTATTCATCCAATTAGTGCGACCTGGGGAAGGTACAGAAGATACCAAGCGTGTTGCGAGCGAAAAAGAAATTGGTAAAGAAAAATGGGATTTGGTGCAATATTTAGCCAGCGAGCGTTTAGTCGTCACAGGTAAAGATGAAACTACACAAGAAAAAACAGTAGAAATTATTCACGAAGCACTAATTCGCGAATGGAAAACCTTGAAAGATTGGATAAAAAAGAACCGCGATTTTCGTATTTGGCAAGAAAGATTAAAGCCTGATGTGGAAGAATGGCTGAATAAAAAGGATAAAAATAAGAAAAAAGATAAACTTGAAACCTTATTGCAAGGGACGAGGTTAGCTGTAGCCCAAGATTGGTATAACCAACGTAAGGATGAGTTAAGTTTAGATGAGCAAAATTTTATCTGTGAAAGTATAAAAACACGAAATAAACAGCAGCGACAAGCGAAACTCAGACAGATTTTCACAATTTCTGGTTTAGCTGGTGGTTTAGCTGTAGTTTCTTTGTTAGCTGCAATTAGCGAAATTAGAAGAACTGGTGCTGAGCTAGCTCAAAAAAGCACTAAAACAGAGCAGCTTTTTGTTTCCGATAAATATTATGATGGACTAAAGGAAGCTATTCAAGTTGGACGACAATTAAAAGATACTTTTTGGGGAAATTGGATTGCTGAAGATAGCAAAATACAAGTTGTAAATTCTTTGCGAGGTAAGCTGGATTCTGAACCTCTAATTAAAACTTTTACATCTAAAGGGCATTCAAGTACTGTAAATAGTGTTAGCTTCAGTCAAGATGGCAAAATTATAGCTACTGCATCATATGACGGTACGCTGAAACTGTGGGATGTTGCCAGTGCTAGAGTAATTCAAACTTTTCATGGACATTCAGGTACTGTTAATAGCGTCAGCTTCAGTCCAAATGGCAAATTTATAGCTTCTGCATCACAAGACAAAACAGTAAAGCTGTGGGATGTTACGACTGGTAAAGTAATAAAAACTCTTAATGGTCATTCATCAGATGTTAATAGCGTCAGCTTTAGTTCAGATGGCAAAGTTATAGCTTCTGCATCTTGGGATGAGACAGTAAAACTGTGGGATGCTGCCAGCGGTAAAGTAATTAAAACCCTCAATGGACATTCATCTGTTGTTAATAGTATCAGTTTAAGTTCAGATGGTAAAGTTATGGCTTCTGCATCATTTGACAACACGGTGAAATTATGGGATGTTGTTACTGGTAAAGTAATTAAAACCCTTAATGGGCATTCAAAGAGTGTTAATAGCGTCAGCTTCAGTCAAGATGGTAAAGTTATAGCTTCTGCATCAGACGACAAAACAGTGAAATTGTGGAATGTTGTTACTGGTGAAGTAATTAAAACCCTTAATGGTCATTCAGAGCCTGTTAAGAGTGTTAGCTTCAGTCCAGATGGCAAAGTTATAGCTTCTGCGTCTGGTGATACCTCATCTGTAAACGAAATTGAAAGTATAAGCAAAAACAAAAACACGGTGAAACTGTGGGATGCTGCCACTGGTAGAGTAATTAAAACTTTAAATGGGCATTTAGATTCTGTTAATAGTGTCAGCTTTAGTCCAGATGGCAAAGTTATAGCTTCTGCATCAGACGACAAAATGTTAAAACTGTGGGATGCTACCAGCGGTAAAGCAATTAAAGCGCTCGATGTGTATTCACAGAATGTTAGGAGCGTCAGCTTCAGTAAAGATGGCAAAGTTATTGCTACCGCATCATTTGCATTTGATAGTAGGATAAAACTGTGGAACAGTACTAGTAACAATAGTAAAGCGATTAAAATACTTGATGGGTATTCAAAGAATGTTAGTCGCGTCAGCTTAAGCCCGGATGGCAAAGTTATAGCTTCTGCATCTCATCATGACAAAACAGTAAAACTTTTGGATGTAGCCAGCGGAAAACTAATTAAAACCCTGAATGGACATTCGGAAGGTGTAAATAGTCTTAACTTCAGTCCAAATGGCAAAGTAATAGCTTCTGCATCAGAAGACAAAACAGTGAAACTGTGGGATGTTGGCAGTGGTAAACTAATTAAAACCCTAAACGGGTATTCATCAGGGCTTTATACAGTCAGCTTTAGTCCAGATGGCAAAGTTATTGCTTCCGCATCAGGTGAAAGTACGGTCAAACTTTGGGATGTTGGTAGTGGTAAACTAACTAAAACCTTTAATGGACATTCAAAGCGTGTTACTAGCGTCAGCTTTAGTCCAAGTAGCACAGTTATTGCTTCTGCATCAGAAGACAGTACGGTAAAACTGTGGGATGCTAGCACTGGTAAACTAATTAAAACTCTCAATGGACACTCAAAGAGTGTTAATAGCGTCAGCTTTAGTCCAGATGGCAAAGTTATAGCTTCTGTATCAGACGACAATACGGTGAAACTGTGGGATACTGCGACTGGTAAAGTAATTAAAACTCTCAGAAAACGTTCGAGTGTTCTTATTAATGTCAGCTTTTTACCTGATAATAAAACAGTTCGTTTTGTTAGTAATGATGTCGCGGTAAGATTATGGGACACCAATAGCGGAAAAGTAACCATGCTCGTCAAAGGTAGCTCAGACTCTGTTACCGATGCTAGCCTCTCACCAGATGAAAAACTTATCGCTTCTGCTTCTTCTGATACGACGGTAAAACTTTGGGATAATGCATTAAATCAACAGCCTAAAATTCTAGAAGGTCATACCGAAGAAGTTTTGAACCTTAGTTTTTCTCCAAATAGCAAAATCATTGCCAGTGCATCTGCTGATACGATGGTAAAAATTTGGGATAGTATTACGGGTAAAGAAATCAGAACTCTAAAAGGACATTTAAATTCAGTTAATAGCGTTAGATTCTCACCTGATGGCAACACTATTGCTTCGGCATCTGATGATGGTACAGTTAAGTTGTGGAATCCCTCAACAGGTAAAGAAATCAGAACCTTGCGAGGACATACAGGCTGGGTTAATAGCGTTAGTTTCTCTCCAAACGGTAAAATAATTGCTTCTGTATCTGACGACAGTACAGTTAAACTGTGGAATGTAGCTACAGGTCAGGAAATTAAAATTAACCAAGGCTCTTTAGGGAGTAAACCTATTAGCGTTAGTTTTTCACCTAACGGTCAAATAATAGCTCTCGCTATGGATAATGGAGCAGTAAAAATATTGTCAGCGGAAACTGGACGGGAAATAACTACCCTCAAAGGTCATTCAAAAGAAATTCGCAGCATCAACTTCTCCCCGGACAGTAAAATACTTGCTTCTGCGAGCGCAGATGGAACAGTTAAACTTTGGGATATTGCTAGCGATAAGGCCAATTGGCAAGTAATTATAACCCTTACCTTCAAAACAGACACATATTCAGATGCTGATACTGCAGTTAATAGCGTCAGGTTTAGCTCTAATGGTAAAACAATTATTTCTGCACATGATAGAGGTCAATTTATCTTATGGGATTTCGATTTAGATAACTTATTGGTACGTCGGTGTGCTGATTTACGTACATATATAGATAATAACCTTGATAACCGTCAGGATGAGAGCGAGTCTTTGGAAAATAAGGCTGAAACACCAGTGGTTGATATAAAAGATAAAGACTTTTGCAAGGGTATTGAGGGCAAACCGAAGCGGTAACCAGCCAGGTAACCAGCCAGGTAACCAGCCAGTTAACCAGGGAATCAGCCAGGGAATCAGCCAGGGAATAAATTCCCTGTCTAAAAGCTAAAGTCCTCTTTAGAGGACTAATAGGAAGTAAGATATTTTGGAAATATTTTCAAATTTGTAAAATGTTTGTTTTTGATGTATTACTCAGTCCTCTTTTAGAGGACTTCAGCTTTTAGACAGGGAATTTATTCCCTGGCTACCTGGCTGGCTTGTGATATCAATAATATTTAATGTTCTCTTTATAAACACCCTTCTACCAAGTGTATAGATAACAAAACCTCAAACTATATATAAACGTAGGGTTGCTAAAGCGCTACTACAAACTTACGGAAACAGGGCACTACTATGACAACGCACAGCTATCAAGATGCAACATTCGGTGAACAGAGGAATCGCTATGGCTGACTATGATTTATACAGGTACTGGAATATCTACATCATCGACACCCCAAAAATCATTAATGGAGAGCAAATAGGAAGTTTCAAAAAAATTAAATTGGAATCAGCACAACAATACTTTAACCAAAAATTTTCCCAATTAGCTAACCTACCCAAAATTAGCGACGAAGAAAACAAACAGACTCTAGCTACCCTATTAAATACATTCAAAAACCATCCCAACATCCGCGAACGCGCATTAGCTGGACTATGTTTGAGATGCTATATTTCCCAAATAATTATCAACGTTTGTAGACGACTAGCGGTTTGCAACACTAAAAGAATTTTTACGTATACAGATTTACTACCATTTGTATTAAACGACGATGGTAAAACTCTCATCACTGTAGACACAACTGGTAAAATTCAACTTGTTCTTAACCCCGATGATACAACTCGACCATTAGATAAAAAAGCAGAATTTTACAATGTGGAAATATTGAAAAAATATAATCCAGATACAAACAACAAACTCAACTTAAACAACTGGATTTATAAACTTATTCCACAACAACCAGAATTAAGATTATTCTTGTGGGAACATGGACAAAATATCCCAGGTAAATGGTCGTTATTATGTACACATATTTCCCGTCAACTTGAATTTCATTTAACGGAAAAAGACTACCAAATTATTCAAATATTTCATTCTGTATATCGTCGAGATAGACGAAATTCGCAAGCGAAGGGTTTTTGTAAAGAACCAACATCAGAGCAAATTCAAGAAATGCTTGATTTGCTAGCTAAACAAAACATTGATATTTCCCCTAAACAGCTAAAAAATCAACTAGAAAACATAGCTGAAATTGTACATCAAGATACTGTTTCTAAAAAAATAGGAATACCCAAAACTGAACTAGTTAATATAAGTGATGCATACGAGGAACTAGAAAATATATCTAAGTATGACTTAGCTAAATTTTCATCTTATGACCCAGACTTAGTAGAGATAGAGCGCTATCAGTTTCTCCAGTTTTTACAAAACTCTTTTGAAGAGGTCTTATATGATTCGATAGCGGAGACAATTAATGAACGCTATGATTATTTGAAAAAAAGTAAGGCTTACAAATCTTTCTCAGCCAAATTCATTGAGGGGTTGCAATTTTTGTATCAAGATAACTATTCATTAGGAGAAATTGCAAAAATGTGGGACGTACCTCAATTTACAGCAGCTCGTGTATTTAAGCTAACAGATTTTTTAGACAAGTGCCGCGAAAAAACATTACAAAAATTTCTCAGCAAACTTTTGTCAGACAAAATATTCCAACCTATAGAGGAGAATCAAATCACTCCTGACAACCTCGACTATTTAAGTGAAGCCATCAGAGAATTTCTTGACAGTAAAACATTTACAAGCGCTAAAACAGAAATGCTCGCTAGTAAAAAAGCAATTAAAAAGAGCATCTTTGCTCAATTTTTATGTCGTCACTTAAATGATATGACACATACGGCATGTAGCTAATTGCTAATTGCTAATTGCTAACAGTAACACGACCTTGCACAATATACCAAAAGGGTACAGAATAATGAAAACTTTCACGCATTCACAACAAGGGATACAAGAATTACCAACCAGAATGATTTGGTTAGAACCAGAACATTTTGAAGCAGCTAGAAATATAAGTAACCAACATACATCAGAAGCAAAGCAGTGGAAAGTATATCTTAATGCTTTAGCACTATTAGGTTTTGAAAACTGGATACAAGAGTATAACCCAGATGTGAAAATCAATCTAGAAAAATGCTCAATTTTTGAGCAAGAATTTGATAATCTATTTTTGACAAATCAAAGCGAGCAAATAAATTATCAGGATTTTGTTTGTAATATTGCTTTAGAAAATATTACTTTAGAAGATATCGCGTTAGAAGAATTTAAAGTAACCTTAGTTACTGTAGATAATCTAATTAATGATGTTCTCACAATTCCAAACCAAATTATATACTCACCGAAATATGCTGCTCATTTTTACATATTAGTTGAGGTATTGCCAGAAGATGAACAATTAAAAATCTATGGTTTACTACGTAGCGATAAATTGACTAAGAATTTGCAAGCTGTTAAATTGGAATACGGATTTGAAACTCGCGATGCACTAATACCAATTTCTTGGTTTGACACAGAAGTAAATAATTTATTTGTGTACACCTGCTTTCTATCACCGACTGCTCTTGTTTTACCAGTATCTCAAACTCAAGAAACAATTATTCCATCTTTAAATAAAATTAAAGATGCAACTTGTAAAACATTTTTAAAGTTGAATGATTGGTGGAACGGAGTATATGAAGATAATTGGCAATCTTTATTTACAAACAACTTAACTTGGGGTTATGTCAGAAGCGTTAATCAAGCAAAACTAGCCTTCGCTTTAGGAGTTAAACCGATAATTTTAGATGATAAAACATTAAAAGTCAGCATCAAGGAAATTAAAAACTTAGAGGAAACAGATAATCAAGAAAACGATGTAATTGTGAAAATTGAACCTGATGATGAAAAATGTTTACCACCCGGTTTAATACTAAGAGTTACGCTCTATCCTCATACTCCTGAGTCAGTCAGCAAAGAAGCGATAGCAAAGGATTCTGATGTTGCTATAAAACTAGAATTTAGCGAGCTTCCAGGTACAGAATTTTTTATCGAAGCTAGCTTAGGTGGTGATGTGTTTATTCAGGAATGTGTGATGTCAAATTAAAAATAAAATGTTTTTCGATTGTGAAACATACACATAAATGTAGAGACGTTAAATTTAACGTCTCTACAACTCTTTTAAACAGTTAAATATTTTCTTGCTGGTTTAACCAGTTAAGCAAATCAGAAACCTGAGTAAAATCAAGAAATTCTTCACCCAAAGCTTCTAATTGTTCGGTAGATAATACTTGAATGCGCTCAATAATTAATGAGTCTATCTCACCAAAGCGTCTGTTTAACTGACGACTTAGAAAACGAACAGCTTCTTCCTGTCTCCCTCGTTCTTCTCCTCGTTGTTCTCCTCGCTGCTCTCCTAGTCTTTCTCCCTTTTGTAATATATCCTGATAAATCACCGATTCTTGCATAATATCCTCGCTCAGTAATTGACGATTATTCTTACCACAAGCCAGGGAATAAATTCCCTGTCTTAAAGCTGAAGTCCTCTGAAGAGGACTAAATAATAGATTCAAAAAGGTATTTTACAAATCTTAAGATACTCTCAATAATCTTGTTGTTTAGTCCTCTTCAGAGGACTTTAGCTTTCAGACAGGGAATTTATTCCCTGGCTACTGGCTACTGCTACTAGTATAAATGAAACGATGCTTAATATTTTATTTATAAATACCCTCTAAGAATGTTAGTAAAGGAACATAGCATTTAAAAAAGCCCTGATATTTATTTCAGAGCTTGTCATAATGCTTTAATTAGTACTATTTAAGAAATTTAACCTGCTTTTTTAAACCGTCCTTTTTTCGCAAACACCAAGAAGATAATTCCCACAACTCCCAAAGCCACAGCGTTAGAAGGTTCAGGAACAGAAACGGTATTTAGAGGATTAAAAGGCTTAGTTAAATTCTCTTTTCCTGATTCAACTTTGCGGTCGAAACGGTCTTTGTCTGCTTCTGCTTCTTTTAATTGTCGTCGTTGTTCATCGTTTACCAACACAATCATAGAAGAATAAGGAGTGACAATTTTGTATTTTTTGGCTAGTGCATGAATCGCGTCTAACTCAGTTAATTTGTCTAAATTTTTCTCGCGACTCAACCCTAAAACTAATTGCCTTGCTGCTAATGGTTCGAGGGAGTGGGGAGTGGGGAGTGGGGATTTGGGGGGGGATGAGGGGGGTGTGACTTGGGTTTTTTCCATTAACCAAGCGTAATTATCAACTACGCTTACCGCATTTTCACCCAATGCTGATTTTGTCGCTAACCTTTTGAAAACTTCCGAAAGTTCAGCGGAAACTCCACCACCACTATTTTCAATTGCTTTTAACGTCGTATCATCATAAGCTGGTGGGAATGCTCCTAAATGTACCATCCATAATGGTGCTGATAATGCGGGGATATTTTTTTTGTCGTTAGATAGTTCGTAACTTCCTTCGTCTGTTACTAGTAAAATACCGTTATAAACAGTGTCACCTCGCAATTTGTCAAACTGTTGCAACATATCTTTTAGTTGCACGCTACCGTAAAAGATAATTTTTCCAGGATTAAACTGGTTAACATCATCCAGTCGCTTCGGTTCTGACCCTTTGGTTGAAGTAATGTATAAGTCAGCATCGTTATCAGTCAAACTATTGTTGGCAAAGCCTTGTTTTTTCAGCCAATCAAAGGTTTTATTTAAATCTTTGATGTGCGAGTTCATACTTAGAGAACTGTCAAGGACGATAGCGAACCGTTGATTTTTGGGTAAGGAATAATCTTTTTCTGTTAGTGGTTTGGCTGTTATTGTGTATTCGTCAGTTAATTTGACCTGATGTAAAGCTGGTTGATACGGTTTGTTTGCTGGTATATACGCTTCTACCCAATCGTCTAATCTTTCGTTGCTGGGTTTACCGTTACGAATTCGTTTGGTTTCATCTGTCCAAAAAATATTCCGTTTTTCCCCTAACTGAGGTAAAGCCCAACCTTTTTCTTGTTGCATGACTTTATAAGTCAGCCACATATGCATTTCTGTTGGACGATTGGGTTGTGTATTTGGTTGAGTGCCTACTGCATTTGCGAATCCTGAATTTATAACTGGTATGGGAAATGCTCGTAAGCGATAATGTCTCGGTCCGACTTGTTCTAATAACGCTGGGTCTATCGGTCTTGCTCGCTGTACTTGTCGATTGTATACCTTTTGTGCTGCACCACGGGGAGAAACAACAAATTCAAAACGCTTGGATAAATCTGCTGTGTCACCCAACCAAATACCTGTGATTACTGAGCTTTCTGGGAGAGAGAAGGAATAAAATACTTCCTGTACGTCTCTGGTTTTATTTTCGTAAACTTCGTAAAGTTGTACATCTGCTGAGTCACCATTTTCTTTGACTGTAACTTCTTGTTTACGTAGCCAAACTTTTTTCTGGTTAAGATTTAGTAATCCTGCTTTGGCTTCGTCTAAGTTAGAGGTAGATTCTAGAGCATGGTTAATGGATGGTTGTTCACCTTTTTGTATTGATTTATCAAAAAATTGAGCATATAGTTTCTCTGCTTTATCGGCATCAAATGCGCTACCTTTATATAAAAATGGTGACATTAAGCGATTATAGGTATCTTGCAGACCCTGAGCAAGCGATTCGGGTAAACCAAAAATACCCTTATACATTACTTTTATGTGGTTGTTCTCTTGGACGCTGCTGAGGTAGCGGTAGTTGTGTAAGTAAGCATTTACTAGACCGGAACGAATTGTTTCTGAATTTGCAAGAAGTTCCTTTCGAGCATTATCTGTTTGTATAGGACGTTCTAATAATGAAAAAGCTTGAACTTGGGGTTGCTGTTGAAAGGAAAAGAAGAGAGTTAATGATGTTATAGCAATTCCTAAAGTTCCTGCTAATGTCCGCTTTTGCCCATACTGTTCAAAGAACTTACGTATAATTCGCCATCCAGATGAGGTATAAAGAGCAGCGACCATAGAAGGCATCACCACAAACAAAGAAGAAGTTAAGATGAACAAAACTATAGTCCAAGGTGTCCACCACAAGACCGTGCCTATAGGGTCATGTGTAAACAAATACCAAAGACCTTTTAACCAGTAAAATTGAAAGAATTCTTTGACCAACCAAGCGGCTACGGGAATAGCATAAAATAGCATGATAATACCAGCATAGACACCAACGAACAACATTAAAGTGTGTGCTAGCATCTGTAACCATGTAACAGAGCGTCGTCGTTCAGCGTAACCGTAAAATAATTCAGCAGCAAACGCAAAAATGCAAATACCTACACTCGTTAAAATGTGGGTACTCGCTGGTGTCATTTCTCTAAATAAAAATAGTCGTAGTAAGCAGAGTAAAAATAAAGGTGCTTCAATACCATAAAATAAGCGAAACTCATCCAGAGGATTATTTCTCAGCTTCCAAGCACCAAGAATAGTACAAATTGTCGGTACTGCAATCAAACCAACTAGGGAGAGAAAAAAGTCTATTGGAACGTCTCCACGAAATGTCGCTTGTATTAAGGGTAAGCCAACGACGGGCAAAATACCAAAGTATACAACAACGAGGAAGACGAGGTTCCAAATCCAAAATATGGCTTGGAGTGTAGTTTTAAGCAGTTTTGTCATAACCGGATGAAAATATATGTTTGTTTTGTTAGTGCTTTGTGGAAGATGCTGAAAATGGGTATTGCTAAATTAACACTTGAAAAACATATACAGGAAGTTATTGGTCAGTTCCTTAAATTGATTCGTGTGATGTTTGAAATCTTTACAATAACATCTGTTTTTTAAGTTTTTGTGAACTGCTATTTTCAGAGTAGCTGTAGGGTATAAAAAGTGAGTTATTAGGGTTATGGTATCGGCGTAATTTACAAACCACAGTGTAGCCAATGTACTCTGTACTCATTCTCGTAATTGAGTATATATAAATATCTTTATTACTTCTTTACAGAAATTACTAAAATATACTGATTTATTCTGATAAGGAAAAATGTCAAGATAGTTATGAATAATAATTACAGATAAAAGCTAATATTTACCCTCATTTTGTGACGGATACAAGTTGAGTAGTACGAATTGGCTAATTAATGAACGTCAATGAACATATTTTTAATCTTTACAATAACAATATTTTTTAAGTTTTTGTGAGTGATTCATTTCATCAAAGAAAGTCATAACATTATATAGATATTAAGAAATCTCTTTTCAAAAAACATTAATGACATTTTTTAGTCTAATATGTGATGATATTTTATACATTAATTTTATAATTTTTATGAAGACTATAGTTACCTTCGCGTCTCTGAAATTAACTTTCTGGCTGTAGGTAAAAACTAATACAACTAGCTGTGGCAAAGCGATTTAACCTAACTAAGCTATTTGCTATTTCTTAAGAAATGCTTAAATAAATCATTTACATCTCAGTATGAAAAGTGTATATGACTACTTGATTACACACTAATAAATTAGAATTAGCTGACAAAACATAGCGGATAAATACGTACTTATTTTTTACTTGTCATATTTTATTCTTTGGCAAGTTATTTATAAAATTATTTCCAAAGATATGTTTTTTCTTGTAGTGGAAATACCATTTATTTTTCAGAGAATAAATAGTTAGTATTATTGAGCAGTCGCACATAAACATATTCTACAAAGCTTAATGGTAATGGGTAATGGGTAATGGCTAGTAGTTACAAGAATAAACTTCGTGTAGATTATTGCCAATCACCAATTACTAATTACCAATCACCAATCACCAAATTATCCAAGAAAAATATATGAATTCATTATTGCAAGCAAATCTCGCGATAGAATCCACAATTACCAACTTGCAGCAAGTTGAGAATAATCAAATTCAAGAAGGTATATTAAACTATATCCATACTCTTTATGGAGATATACCTATTTCCCCTTGTCCATTTACAGACGCTGAAATAAAAGAGCTAGAAAATACTCAGGAGCTACTTGTATATCTACCAGCCAAAATTTCTATGAGTGAGCTGTGCGAAAAATTTGGAATCAAAGCAAACGTCAATTTTGAAACAGAAACCATGATTAGAAATGTCATGGTGAATGAAGACCAGTGGTTTGTAACATCTGTTGATAAAAACCCAGAATTAATTTATCGTTCTGGAGTTGCTGCAAAGCGTATTTACGAAGATGAAGGAATTCATGGTATGGACTTCAGAAGGTATTTAGCGTTTGTAGCGACTTTTAAATACAAATTTGGTTATTATCCAGACCAAACCTATTGGACTTTCTTACTATCTGGAAGCTATGACCGAAGCGGGGTGTCGATTATTGGATTTGACTCCCAAGGTGTCTTAAATCATCACGGTTGGATGAAAAACTTTAAAGCAAAATATCTTGGTTCTAGATATGTAGTTATTGCACCCAGAGTAGAAATTGTTCCTGAAACTCTGGAATTGACAAGAGCTTATCGGGGAAGACGAGATAGTGAATGCAAAGAAGCCGATATGGATTAAAGAATAATAAAAAAGGGTGCGCTCCAAAATCTTAAAGTTAAAGATTTAAAGAGTCACAAATTTATGTTTATCGAAAGCCCGTCCCCAGCAATTAGCTATGATTTAAATAGCCATAGTTTTTATGCCGCTCCTGATGAAACATTAAACCAGATGCGGATTTATGACCCCGTATATTGGCATTCGGAATTAGAGTCCTGGATATTAACTCGCTACGATGATATTCACAGTGTAATTCGTGATTCACGATATTCTGTTAATCGAAACGGAAAAATTGGTAAAGGAGGTTCTGAAACAGTACAAGAGAAGCTGAATTATTGCAACGACTATTTTACTCAATGGATGGTTTTTTCTGACCCACCTCGACATACAAGAATTCGTAAGCTTGTTTCCGGAGTATTTACACCACAAGTAATTAATGGTCTTAAGTCTTTAATTCAATGTTATGCTGACGAGTTGATTGATGCTGTCATAAATATTGGACGATTAGATATTGTTGATGATTTTGCTACTCCTTTGCCAGTTCTTGTTACTAGTCATTTTCTTGGTATTCCTCGTCAAGATATTACTAAGCTCAAACAATGGAGCAGTGATATGTTTATGTTGTTTGGGGCTGGTTTTGCAACGGATGATATCATCGAATTTACATATTACAGCTTGCTGGAATGTAAACAATATTTTGATGCTTTGATTGCAATATATAAAAAGAATCCAGAAGAAAATGTAATTAGTAAACTGATTGCAACAGAAGTCGATGGGGATAAACTTAGTGATGAAGAACTGACATCTGTGTGTATTACACTTATGGCTGGTGCGTATGAAACTACTACCTATTTAATTGCTAATGGTATATTGGCATTGTTGCAACATCCGCATCAATTACATAAATTGCGGGAGAATCCAACACTTATTGATAGTGCAGTAGAAGAATTACTCCGTTATTGCGGTCCAGCTTTTAGTATTGTTCGTGTAGCGACTGTTGATTGTCAAATTGGGAATCAATTGGTGAAGTCTGGACAAAAAGTATATTGTATACTACACGCTGCTAATCATGATAGAATACGTTTTGCTAATCCAGAAATTCTTGATATTGAACGTAAAGATAATCGTCATCTAGGGTTAGGTTTAGGAATTCATTTTTGTTTGGGTGCGATGCTAACACGCTTGGAAACTAAAATTGCAGTTAATAGCATTATTCAGCGGTTAGATAATTTATCTTTGGATACAGATAATTTGCTTTGGATTCCAAACTTAGCGATGCGTGGTGTATATTCTTTACCAGTTAGGTTTGACAAGACCTAACCCCCTACCCCCTTCCCTTATAGGGAATGGGGAAATGAAAGAAGCGTCCCTAAATATTGAATTGATTATTTGGTTGTAGTGCGTTCACACCACATGTAAAATAAAATAATTATAGCAATTATGAATTCTAACTTTTGTACTGCTACATATCAAGATTACAAAATTTGCGAACAGTTAGAGAAAATAACACATCAACAAAGCAGTTTGCTGCAATCTATTAATAAAATAAGACTCTCTTTAGATTTTAGTACCATATTAGAGGTTGCTACTCAAGAAGTGCGTAAGTTATTTAATGCTGAAAGTGTTATTATTTGTCGAGTCGAATCTAGTAACAATTTTTTACACCAGTGTGGAATTCTTGCTGAAGACTCTCTAGCTAAATTTGAATCACTTGTAAGTCATCTTAATTTGAATTTAACACAAATTGAACCTTACGTATCACAGAGTAATCCATTAGAAGAAGAATCAGTTTTGGCGGAAAATTCACAAATTTATGTATGTAGAGAAAATTGTGAAAATTTAAATGATAAAAATCATTTACAAGCCAATTACCAGGCAAAAGCTGGTTTGATAGTTTCTTTAATACAAAATAACTCTACATGGGGATTTTTGTGCGTTTATCAATATTCTCAAACAAGAAATTGGTTGAAAGATGAAATTGAAAATATTTCTTACATTGCAAGTCATTTAAATACAGCAATTGCTCAAGCTGAAGCTTTTCAAACAGTTCAAAATCAGCTAGCACATTTAGAGAGAATTATCGCGACACAATCAAATCAAATTGTACAAGATGAAGCTCGCTTTCTAAAGTTATCTGAGACTGAAGCAAAATTACAAGAAAAAGAGCAATTTCTTCGTAGTATTTATGATGGTGTAGAACATTTAATTTTTGTTACCGATATTTTAGAAAATGGAGAATATCGTCTTGCTGGTTGGAATTTACCAGTAGAACATGCAGTGGGTTTAAGTGGAACACAGGTTGCTGGTAAAACATTAGAAGAAGTTTTTGATTCTGAACAAGCCAAAAGTATTAAGCAAGATTATCAGCAATGTTTGGACGCTGATAACTCTGTTGTTTATGAGGAGTGTCGTATCCTCAAAGGTGAGGAAACATGGTGGTTAACTACTCTTAATCCTTTAAGAAATATTCAAGGTAGAATTTATCGACTTGTTGGTACAACATTTAATATTAGTGACCGTAAACAAGCTGAAAAAGAACTTCGAGATTCAGAAAATCAGATTCGTCAACAAGCGCAACAACTGGAAGAAGCTCTACGAGAACTACAATGGACTCAAACTCAGATGATTCAAAATGAAAAAATGTCATCTTTAGGGCAAATGGTTGCGGGTGTTGCTCATGAAATTAATAATCCTGTTAATTTTATTTATGGAAATATTATTTATATAAATGAGTCTATGCAAGATTTATTAGAATTAGTAGATTTATATCAAAAATATTATCCAGAGCCAATATTAGAAATAATCGCGAAAACTGAGGATATTGACCTTGAATTTTTTCAAGAAGACTTAAGTAAAACCATTAACTCAATGATGCTGGGAACTAAGCGGATTAAGGAAATTGTTAAATCCTTAAGAACTTTTTCTCGTTTGGATGAAGCTGAATGTAAAACGGCTGATGTTCATGAAGGTATTGATAGTACTTTGATGATATTACAGAATCGCTTAAAAGCAAGTGCAGAATGTCCAGAAATTCAAGTACTCAAAAATTATGGTGATTTACCACTGATTGAATGTTATGCTGGGCAGCTAAATCAAGTATTTATGAATATTATTACTAATTCTATAGATGCTTTGGAGGAGCAGAATGTAAAGAGAGCTTTTAAAGATATTAGGCAAAACCCTAATATTATCTCTATTGTCACTGAGATGCTGGAGCGCGAAAATGTTGTTCAAATAAAAATCTTTGATAATGGAACGGGGATACCTAAAAATATTCAGAACCGCATTTTTGACCCGTTTTTTACTACTAAGGCTGTTGGTAAGGGGACTGGTCTGGGAATGTCGATTAGTTATAAGATTATTACGGAAACACACAAGGGTTCTCTACGTTGCGTTTCTTCTCCTGGGGAGGGGACTGAATTTATTATTAAAATTCCTGTGACTCAGGGTATTACTTGACTTCTCGCAGACCTAACCCCCCTACCCCCCTTCCCTACGAGGGAAGGGGGGAAATAAGAAGCTTCACACAATCGATATAAGTTCCTCCTTTATTAGAAGCTGATATTCTTGACGGGAAAATAGCTGAAGGGACATCAGTCGATTCGCAAATACGGGAAACAAGTAGGTTGATATGTATTCTGTATAAAAATTGGGAAAGGATAACAAAGGTTTAAAACCACATTTTTGTTGGGCTTCTTTTGCTCCTTGCGTGTAGACAAAGTTGTATCTGACACCATCAAAAGTCAACTGACCGATGGGAAACCAGGAACGACTAGTGGGTTCTTGCCAAGCTAGAAATAGTTTGTTTGGTGTCTTCAAGGTAGTGATTCCCTCAAGTTAAGCAGCCTGTTTTGGTTGAATTCTAAAATATTTTGTGCAAACTCAATTGCAATAGTCGAAATGCGATCACCTTTTATTCGGCTAAAAATTTCTAGCGTATTCGTCTTTGAAATGCTTTCAAGAGGCTGAAGCCATACATGGGCTGGCTTATCGAGGTTTTTCGCCTAGCAATGCATAGCCAAAATATCATAGCTTATCTTCTCATCTATCTGGTAAACGCCTATTCCAAAACGGCTCTTGCGTACAAAGCGCGTGCTAAATCTGTTAAAAATCAGCTTGAAATCCTTACTCTATCTATCTTACAGCCATTATTACCTCTAAAACTATAAAATTACTTGAATTTCAGCTATAAGTACCTGTAAGCCTTGAAAATAAAGGAAAATTATCGAATGTAATTAAAATTTAGCACGCTATGTACGAAAGAACCGAATGTTCAAAATAATATAAAAATCTCAACTAACAGCGAACTCAGTGAATTGTCGTTTAAAAGGGGAATGAAAAGCTAATACAATATCTTGCTTAGGTACACCTTTGTTGGTCAGTTCATTAGCAATACCCCCTTCTGTTCCATCGTGTTGAATCCAGATTTTTTCGTTTTTAATATCTAGATGTAAAACACATCCATATACACGACGTTTATTTGACCAACCAGCATGAACAAGTTGATAGCGGTCACGTACCGTATCAAAAATTAACTCTGCTTCGACTTCTTCGTTACTGGCTTTTATTTCGCTGTAAGCTTGTAATAATTCTTGAATTAGTTGACGGTATTTTTCTACTTTTGCCATTTGACGATAGCCTCCTCTTCTGGGTCAAAAACAATCAGTCGAACTTGGTAACGTTGGATTAACAACCGTGGCAGTTCTAAAGTAAAAAACGAACGATAAATGTCCGAGGGGATTGCTAAGTATAAAAGCCTGTCTGGTTGCTCTTCTTCCATTGCTAGCTGGTATTTGAGGAACTGACCCAGAGCAGTACTAAACTCAGTTGTAGCAGATGGAGCAACAAAACTTTTAACTTCAACAGCAATTTTTTCTTGATTTCGTTCAGCAGCTAGAATTTTTTCCGCACCAAGGTCTATATACAAATCTAAACCACCGAAACGCAGAAAGAGAGGGTCATTAGTAATGAGCCATCCATCTTTTTCTAAAGCACGTTTTACTGCATCGTGAAAAATATCCTTTGCTGGCATTGATTCTTATTATCAAATACATACCTGTAAATATAACCTGTAAATATATAATACAAAAACACTGACTGGCTCGTAAAAATATTTTAGAAGCTGCTATAATGGTGTCATTGCGTAAAAACGCAACCAAGTCTGCGGAAAGGGCTGCGCCCATTATAACAAGTAAATATAATACGGTTTCCTTCGCCTGAATGGCAGACACAGGCGGTATATATAAGAAGGATATCGTATGCCAAATCAACGAAAGCCCATTTCCGATGGTCGCTTAAACTTTGAGCAGCAAAAAAAACTTGCGAAAGACCTACTTCGTGAGTATAAATGTAACTCCGAATTGGCGCTTAGGCGTTTTCAGCAAAATCATCCCCAAGCTTCCAATATTATAGACTTCCCCGCTTTTCAACCAAAACTCAGCGATGCTCAACTAGTTATTGCCAGAGAAAATGGGTTACCAAGTTGGACGAAGCTAAAGCAGCATATTCAATCTATTGAACAAGTCAGTCTAGATATAGCACGTGGTATCACAAAAGCTTTCGATGCGGATTTAAAGACCCTGCATTTGCGTTGTGGTTCAGATATTCAGCATAAATTAGTAACAGCAGGCTTCTCTGGTGACTTTTTAGAATTTGCAGACCCATATTGCCAGGGAGCTGTTCCTCCAGACTCAGACCTATCCCGATTTTTGGGCATACGAGCAAATTTTATATCACAGGCATATGGCATTACTTTAAAAGATGCTCGAAATCGTCTAGAACGCGAATACAGCCAGTTACATCTCAGTCATCAATATGAGCGAGTAGTGCTGTGGTTTGAACATGATTCTTACGACCAGCTTATCCTAGCTTACGTGCTGCACCACTTTTGGAAAACCCAATTATTTCCTCAACGCTTAGAACTAATTTGTATCGATTCTTTCCCTGGAATTAAGCGTTTTGTCGGTTTAGGACACCTCTCACCAGAAGTACTCCGCACGCTTTGGGAGCAGCGACGACCTCTTACTCGTCAGGATTTTCAATTGGGACATCAGGTTTGGAAAGCTCTAACTGCTTCTTCTCCCGAAGCATTAATCCAAATTATAAATGCAGAAACTCTCGAAATTCCCACGATGGCTAAAGCATTGCGAAGACATCTTCAAGAACTTCCTTGGGTAAATAACGGATTGAGTTTAACACAGCAGCTAACATTAGAGATTTTGGCAGATGAGGGGACTATAACTGCTGGTAAACTTTTTGGCAATTTGGTTGTTGAGAAAGAACCACTTCCCTATCTGGGGGATACCATGTATTGGTACATACTGACAGAGCTACTTCAAAGTAAGCATCCACCAATTGAGTTAATACCTGAAACCACGGAACAACCTTGGAATCAGCGACTTATAAAGCTGACTGACACAGGACGCGCTTTGGTTAAGGAAGAGGTAAATTGGTTGCAACTAAATAATATTAACCGTTGGGTTGGTGGCATCCATTTGATTGCTGGTCAGTCCCTCTGGATGTGGTCATCCCAGAGAAATCAGCCCGTTTTACAACAAACATAGCCGTGTAAAACACGTAGAGACGTTGATTTATCACGTCTCTACGATTTATCACGTCTCTACGATTTATCACGTCTCTACGATTTATCACGTCTCTACACCCTTAAAATTATTTGCCAAATTTGATTTACTTCGACAAATTTGCTCATAGCGAAATGCTTTGATAACAGAACCTTCAGCGATAAAAGCGATACCAGGATGCAAATTGCCAAATGCTAAAATAAATTGGTCTTGATAACCTTGGTCATTTTCACATACCCATACATTCATTAATTTTTTACCAATAAAATCGCACCATAAATGTGGAGTATCTACGGCAAAAAGATTTGTATGAGTTTGTTGGATTATCTCGATTTCATCAGTATCAACAAGCGGTAACAGTGTAATTGTCGTATCTTTAAACATAAATTGGATTTTATCACAGCACAGTTCTTCGCCAGCAAATTCCTTATCTTCAACAACTGATACTGCTACTAGGGCTTGTCCAATAGGAAATTCATTTTTTACCATAAACCGTTCCACATTTAATTTACATATAAGGCGGGCAAAGATGCCCACCCCACAATAATTAGATAAATTTAAATTATGCAGTTTAAATGTCTTTTAGCTTGTTTATCACTTTTTTTCTTTGTTTGTTTCAATATTTTAATAGTAGTTTTTGCGTTGTATGTGTCTTTTGTTGAATAATACGCAAAAATTGCAGGCATAGGAGCAATTGGCAAATAGCCCAAACAGGTGTTCTCATAATTTTCTATCAAATGCATTAGTATCGAATAACTCGTTGACACTTTCTCAATCTTTTAGCTACCATAAAAACGTCAACTACTTTTATTTGAATTATGGTAGGAAGAAAAAAACTCGGACGCACCAGTTTACACGCAAGAGTTTCACCAGAGACACCTAACAAGCTTAAAGCGATAGCTGAAAAACTAGGATATACATACAGTGATGACGGCTCTATAGGACAGTTATTTGACGCGATCGCATCTGGTGAACTACTACTCTTACACCAAAGCTTTTCTCTAAAACTCGTTGACGCTAATCAGGAATTAATTTATAATATTAAATGTGGAGATAAAAAACTACTCCACAACGCACATTGATAGTTTAGGAGGTTAAATGACCGATAACAACGGGAATGCACACCGCAAAGGTTTCTTAAGAAGCTTGTTAGACGCAATCTTCTACCTTGGTCGAGGGCTGTTTGCACAGCGTGACCCCGAAAATTTAGAGAACGATATTTTTTACGACTCTGAAGACACGGGAGTAAACCTCGAAAAAGGCGACGAAACCAACGGTAACGGTAAACCTTCCTAATGTAAATTAGTCCTGCTTAAGGGTATGAGCAGGGCTTTTCTTAATTGGAGTATAACATATGCCGATTGTTTATCCTCTTTGTTGGCGAATTATCAAACGTGGAGTTTACAACGACAGATTAGGTTGGTCATTTGAGCGACGAAAAGTGTTTGTTAATTTAACAGATATTCCCACACCAGAAAATTTTGATTCTATTGATTGGGAAATTTTTTTTCGTACGTCAAAAGCTACTGTCGTAACAGAACTTTTTCGTATTAATGGTGGGAAGTTTGGTTATTATCTGGCAAACTTGATAGAGCTAAAATATTACTACTGTGGTGCAACAGAAGATGACTTGATAAATAAATTTGTAGAGCTAGGTGTTGTATCTGGGAAATAAATATAATTAATGCAAGATGCCAAAAAATTAAAACTCAATTATGGAAAAGCAACCGATAACAGTAATAGGAGGAGGACTAGCAGGGACAGAAGCCGCTTGGCAAATAGCCCAAGCCGGTATCCCCGTGAAATTTTATGAAATGCGTCCCAAACGTTTCAGCGGTGCTCATCATACAGAACATGTAGCTGAACTAGTCTGTAGCAATTCCTTCGGTGCAATGGCTGCTGACCGCGCTACAGGCTTATTGCACGAAGAACTCCGTCGTCTAGGTTCGATAGTAATCGCCAAAGCTGACGAACATCAAGTGCCAGCAGGTGGAGCCTTAGCGGTTGACAGAGGACAATTTAGCCAAGACTTAACAGCAACTCTTGAACAGCACCCCTTAATTGATTTCCGTCGCGAAGAAGTCACAGAAATTCCAGAAGGAATCGTAGTTTTAGCCACCGGACCATTAACAAGTCCCGATTTAGCAGAAGACTTACAGCGTTTCACAGGGATGGAATATCTCAGCTTTTTTGATGCTGCGAGTCCGATTATTGTGGGAGAATCGATAAATCACGATATAGCCTTTCTCGCTTCCCGTTACGACAAGGGAGAAGCGGCTTATTTGAATTGTCCCATGAATAAAGAACAGTATTTACGCTTTTGGCAAGAACTCTGCAAAGCTGAACAGGTTGAGCTAAAAGGTTTTGAAAGAGAAAACGCCAAATTTTTTGAAGCTTGTCTCCCCATCGAAGAACAAGCATTGCGAGGGGAAGACACTATGCGCTACGGTCCCCTTAAACCCGTCGGTTTATCAGATAATCGTACAGGAGAGCGTCCTTATGCGGTTATTCAATTGCGACAAGAAGATAAACAAGGTCAACTTTGGAATATGGTGGGATTCCAAACAAATTTGCGCTGGGGAGAACAAAAACGTATATTCCAAATGATTCCCGGTTTAGAAAACGCTGAGTTTGTTCGCTTGGGTGTGATGCACCGTAATACTTTTATTAATGCACCACAGTTAATGCTGACAACTTTGCAATTTAAAGAACGTCCGATGTTATTAGCTGCTGGGCAATTAATTGGTACGGAAGGATACACAGCAGCTTCCGCAGGTGGTTGGTTGGCTGGAACAAATGCGGCACGTTTGGCAATGGGTAAAGAAGCTGTAAGTCTTCCTAATACAACAATGATGGGGGCTTTGTTTGAATTTATTAGCTCTGCTTCACCTAAACATTTCCAGCCAATGCCACCTAATTTCGGTATTTTTCCTGAGTTGGGTGTGAAAATTAAGAACAAACAGGAGCGTTATGGAAAATATCGCGACCGTTCTTTAAGCGATTTGGAGAATTGGAAAGTAAGTCTTTGAGAAAAATACCCCTTCACGCTCAGTGAGGGGTTTATTTGTGTGTACACGGTAGCCTCAAAGCATGGAGAGGCTTTAAAATAAATGAACAAACATAATTTGGTTCGGTAATAATGGTAAATATCAAAGAAGAAGCCCGCAAGTTAATTGACAAATTGCCGGAAAACTCTACATGGGATGATTTGATGTACCAAATTTATGTCCGGCAAGCTATAGAAGCTGGACTCGCAGATAGTAAAGCTGGTAGAGTAACTTCTGTACAAGATGTGCGGAAAAAATTTGGGCTGCCAGAGTGAGAGTATATTGGACAGAAACAGCTGTAGAAAATCTTTCAGGAATTTATAATTATATTGCACAAACTTCTACGCAATATGCATCTAGAATCGTTGACCGCATCACTAGGCGTTCTGAGCAGATTGCTAAATTTCCTTTCTCAGGTAGAGTCGTACCAGAATTTGAAACAGAGCAAATCAGAGAAGTTATTGAAGATTCCTATAGAATTATTTATTATATTAAACCTGAACAAATAGATATAATTGCGGTCATACATGGCTCACAACAAATCACACCAAGCTCCGTAGATGAGTGAGCAATTTATAGTATTAAATCAAATCGGCTTATATTGGAATAATTTCTTCCTTTGCGTCTTTGCGGCTACCCTGGGGGAAAACCTCCGGTTTATGCGTTAGCTAATAATTCCGATGCTACCGGAAACTCTAAGGAGCGTAAAATCCCGCAGGACGCTGAGAATAAATTTGCTTCCTGGGTGAGAGAATTACCTAAATTTTGGGAATAATCCTCATGGAGTTCTGCATTATTGCCTTGGTAACCGAACTGCATGAGAGTCCCATTAAAAGCGAAAACCTACATCTTCCCCTGGTTAAATATTGTATTTTGGTGCATCTTGTGCATCAGTTTGGTATTTGTCCCCGTACTTAAAGTTCAAGGACAAGAAAAGCCAAGCCAAGTAATTAACCAACTTAAACAGCAACAGAAAACAGTTAACCAACAGCGTCAAGGTGTCCTTAAAGAACGTGAGCAATTAACCAACCTGCAACAAGAAGCTGAAAAGCGTCTCGATGGGTTAAACCAAAATCTACAACTTACCGATACCCAAATTCAAGATAGCGAAATGCGTCTACAAGCAGCTGCACAACGTTTACAGCAGTTGGAAGCGGAGTTAGGTGATGCAGAACGTTTTTACCAAGCGTTACAAAATGGAACAATCGCCAGATTGCGTGTCATGCAACGTTCACCCGCAAATCATGGTTGGTCTGTTTTATTACAAAGCCAAAATATTAATGACTTTCTTCGTCGTCGTCGGCATTTAAAGTTAGTCTATGAAGGCGACCAAAAAATATTAGTTAGGCTTACTGAAGAAGCAAATCGAATAAATCAGCAAAGACTGCTGGTAGAACAACAAAAAAATGAAATCGCTTTAATTCGACAACAACTATTAGCGCAAAAATCCGATTACCAAGGACAAGCAGGTCAACAGCAAGATTTAGTACAGCGTTTAAATAATGACCGCTTAGCATTGGAAGCAGCGCAACAACAATTACAAAGAGACTCGGATGCATTAGGGGGATTAATACAACAAAAGATAGCAGAAGCCAAAGCCAGAGCAGCAGCTGCAAAAACTGCTAGCAAGAGAAATTACATTAGTGGTACTGGTATACTTTCAATTCCTAGTGACGGGCCTATCAGTAGTCCTTTTGGTTGGAGAACACATCCACTTTTAGGTAATCACCGTTTTCATAGCGGTTTAGACTTTGCTGCAGGTTATGGTGCTCCCATTCGTGCTGCTGATTCTGGACAAGTAATTTATGCAGGGTGGTACGGTGGTTATGGCAAAGCTGTAATTATTGACCACGGGAAAGGTATGACTACGCTTTATGGTCACTGTAGCGAGTTACATGTTTCGGAAGGGCAAAGTGTGAAACGAGGACAAGTAATATCGGCTGTTGGGTCTACTGGTTTATCCACTGGTCCACATTTACATTTTGAAGTCCGACGTGATGGAAGTCCACAAAACCCAGCTGATTATTTGTAACACATACATGTAGAGACGCGATTTATCGCGTCTGTGTCGATTTATCGCGTCTGTGTCGATTTATCGCGTCTGTGTCGATTTATCGCGTCTGTGTCGATTTATCGCGTCTATTGAAAATTAAAAATTAGACATAGCCGTGGAAATTAATTATACGTTAGTCCCAACCCTGGCATAGACGCGATAAATCGCGTCTCTACATCTCCCAAATTTTCTCTAAGGTGCTACAATATTTTAGTTAAACGAAAAGGGCGTGTAGCTCAGTGGATAGAGCGCCAGGTTCCGGTCCTGTAGGTCGGGGGTTCGAATCCCTCCACGCTCGTTTAATCTACTTAGATTAGAAGTGTTTATAAATAAAATATTAAGTATTATTCATGCCATAAGCCAGCCACAAGCCAGCCACAAGCCAGCCACAAGCCAGCCACAAGCCAGCCACAAGCCAGCCGCAAGCCAGCCACAAGCCAGCCACAAGCCAGCCACAAGCCAGCCACAAGCCAGCCGTAAGCCAGCCACAAGCCAGCCACAAGCCAGCCACAAGCCAGCCACAAGCCAGCCACAAGCCAGCCGCAAGCCAGCCACAAGCCAGTCACAAGCCAGCCACAAGCCAGCCACAAGCCAGCCACAAGCCAGGGAATAAATTCCCTGTCTAAAAGCTAAAGTCCTCTGAAGAGGACTAAAATAATATTTTTGGAAGTATCTTAAATTTTGTAAAATATTTGTTTTCGACGTATCCTACGGATGTATTATCCAGTCCTCTTTAGAGGACTTCAGCTTTCAGACAGGGAATTTATTCCCTGGCTTTTGTGTGGCTTTCGTCTGGCTTTTGTGTGGCTTTCGTCTGGCTTTTGTGTGGCTTTCGTCTGGCTTTTGTGTGGCTTTTGTGTGGCTTTCGTCTGGCTTTTGTGTGGCTTTCGTCTGGCTTTCGTCTGGCTTTTGTGTGGCTTTCGTGTGGCTTTCGTCTGGCTTTTGTGTGGCTTTCGTCTTAGTGCCATTTCACACCAAACATCACGCAACCTCAAACCCTGCTACCTGATTAAACTCACTCACAATATCAATAATCTCACCAGCATCATCATCCCCAAACACCCCATCCAACCCCTCATCATGCAAATCAGTAAACGGTGGTTCGTAAAGCATCCCTGGGTCCATCACTCCCTTTTGCGTCAGATAATCAATTATATTCTCTACAAAACGAATTTGTTTAGCGTTAAAATTACCTCCGACCAAATACTTCCCAAAAGCTTCTTTTGCAGCGCTCCTATCTAACCCAACTAATTCCCTAATAAATAATTTGAGATTTTTTTGACCGTAAACAGCTTCAAATCGCTCCTTACTTTCAACCGCTTCTCCATTAAATAGTATTTCTTGCAATGCTGTTAAATCAGCGTCAGTAAGGGGTATATTGCGTTTAAGTTTCGCAATAGCAACGTGGTTTTCGTTGGAACGAATATATGCTTCTACCTTTTTGCGGTATTGGTAAGGACTAAACCCTGTTTGTGCTGTGGGGATATTAACTTCTTCTAAATCTTCTAACTCGTCCTGAAAATCAGTATAAACAACTGTTTGCTCTTGGGGGTCAATCAATGTTACCAAATTCCGCAGTTTGAGTCTAATGTTTTCAATCATGCTTGGTGTTACATCTGTCCACCATGATTCTGTTTGAACTTCTTGAATTAAAGCTAGTTGTGCTTGAATTATGGGAATATTGGGTTTTTGTTCTAAACGTTGCAATAAATCACGTATTTTATCGCGTAAGAAGGGAATGGGGAGTGGGGAGTTGGGAGTGGGGGGAAACTGCTCTTTTTTTTCTACGCGATATGAGCCTTCTTTTTCTTTTACTTTACTACCTTGTTTGCTATTCTTTTTTAAGGATTCTTTTGTCTGAGATTGGAAAACTGCGATTTGTAGTTGTAAACAAATTAGGTCAAAGCGTTTTATTAAATGATTTTCTGTTGGTAAACCGTTGGGTAATTGAGCTAATGATTGATTGATAACATCTATATCTGATTCGTTAATCTTTGACCAGCGAGCGCGCGCTGAAAATTCTTCTACTTTTTGCAAATGGGGACGAACTAAGAAGTTACTCCGCTCCATGCTGTTAACATGTTGGTGTAATTCGTCGAGTACTGAGCTTTGCAATGCTGTGTTTTCATGTGAGTTATTTTGACTCAGCAAATTTATTAGTTGCAAACGCTTTTGAACTAAACTAGTTGTAATGCTTTTTGCTGGTTTAACTTGTTTTTCTTTTAATTCTTGCTGAAAATAACTAAAATTACTGCATAAGTCAAAGACGAAAAATTCTTTTTTGTCATCACCAATACCAAATAAACCGAGACAAAGACGAGTACCTCTTCCTATCATCTGGTTAAATTTAACTTCTGAATATACGGCTTTAAAAAATACTAAGTTTAAAATTTCTGGAACATCTACACCTGTGTCTAACATATCTACAGAGACTACGATTGTTGGCTGTTTATTAATATCGGAAAAATCATCCAGCAGACTTTGTGCGTATTCTGTTTTACTATCGATAGCTTGTGCGAATTTACCTTGATAATGGGGGTAATTTGCATCAAAGCGTTTAACTATAAACTTAGCGTGTTCGTGATTGCGAGCAAAGATAATTGTTTTCCCTAAGCGTTCTCCAGCGTCGATTTTTAACCCATACTGCATTAATAATTCTAGAGCTTGGTCAGCGGTGTTATTATTAAATAACCACTCGTTTAAAGCTGTTGCGTTGAGTTGGTCGGGTATTTCTCCTGTTTCGTCGTCGCGGAATTTTTCTTCGTATTCTTCTTTTTCTGCTTCGGAAAGTTCGTCATATTTTACCCCCTGACGCATAAATTTAAAGGGAACATTTATTCCTCTGGGTGGAACTAAATAACCATCTTTAATTGCGTCATCTAGTTCGTAAGCAAAAGTCGGGACTCCGGGTTCTTGTTCAAATAAGCTATATGTATCCCGGTGTACTTCGTTGCGAGGTGTTGCGGTTAATCCAATTAGCAAGCCATCAAAATATTCAAATAAAGCACGGTATTTTTTGTAAACAGAGCGGTGTGCTTCATCGACGATAATTAAATCAAAATGACCGCAACCAAAAATTCTCTGATTTCCATTACTACTATTGATGCGATTGGAGATTGTGGGATAGGTGGAAAGGACTACATTCGCGTTTTGAGCGTCTGTATTTTCTTTAGTTAAATCTTTGGTTAAATCTATTGCTGTTGCGTTGCTCAAATGAGTTTTAAATGCTCGCAACGCTTGGGTAATTAAAGCGTTTCTGTCTGCTAAAAATAATGTGCGCTTTACCCAACCAGCACGCATTAATAAATCAACTAAAGCAATTATAGTCCGCGTTTTCCCTGTTCCTGTTGCCATTACCAACAGAGATTTACGTCTTTTTTGATTATCAAATGTTTCTGTAATATGACGAATGGCTTCTATTTGATAACTGCGTTCGACGATACTAGGCTGTATTTGCACTAAATGTAAACGTTTGCGGTTAACACGACGAAAAATTAATAACTTCAACTCGTCCTTTTTGAGAAAACCTTGAATTTGACGAGGTGGGTAATTTGCATCGTCCCAAATCCAATGCTCGTATCCGTTGCTATAAAAAATTACTGGTCGCTGATTAAAACGTGTTTCCAGACAGTCAGCGTAAAGTTCTGCTTGACGTTTACCTAAGGTAGCGTCTTTGCGAGTGCGTTTGGCTTCGATAAGGGCTAAAGGTTTACCGTTGTCACCCCACAATACATAATCAACATACCCTATACCGCTATCATTTGGCATTCCCTCAACTTCGTACTCTGTCCAATCTTTTTTGCTGATATCCCAACCTGCTTCTTTTAATAAAACATCTATCAAATATTCGCGGGTTTGCGCTTCGTTGTAGTTGTGAGAGTCGGGGGTGGCTGCGTTTTGTTGTTTGAGAGCGGTAATTTCTGCTTTTAATTTTTCTAGTTCTGACTCGGTTTGTTTGTTTCTCGCTTCTGCTATTTGACGCATTTGCTCAGCGAGGGAGAGTTTTGCTTCTAGTTCTTCTAACTGTTGTAGAGATAAGTCAGTTTGTCCTGGTTTTTTGGTGGGAATTAATGCGCTGTTAAATTTTACGTCAGCGATGGATTTACCGTTGTTTCCATAGGAGCGACACAGCCAGAAAAGGAAATGAAACAGTTCTTCTAAAATATGCAGTGCGTCTTTTGCTTTAATGGTGGTTGCGTCGTGGACTGCGATGTTGCCTATTTTATGGATAGCGCGGATTTTTTGGAAAAGTCCCGGTTTGAGATTGTCTTTAAATGTCTGCTCGTGGATGAGCGCACCTAGGTTATTGTCGTAAGGGAGTTGTAAATAAGCGTCGTTTGCATACAACCACTGTACCGCTTGCTCTAGGGTGAAGCGTGTATAAAAGCAACTAGCGCGGGGTGCGGTGTTGGCTAAGTTTTCTGCTTGGGATGCGTGTTCTAGAAATTGGGGAAAGTAGGTGTTAAGGAACTCGAAGTTGGATGACACGCGGGTTTTCCTTGGCTGGGGTAAGGGGGGTATTAGTAATATATTTTACTGGATGTTTGGGGATGTGGCTTGGGGTTGGTTAGATGGGATACATTTACTCCGACCTAACAATGAACCCCTTCACTAAAGTGAGGGGTATCTTGGTAATTATTTTTTCTTTGTGGTTGAGCGGCAATTTGTGCATCAAGGTGTGTTATCAGTTCATCCAAAGATTTTTTCATTTCTTTTACCTCTGACTCTGTTTTTTTGAGGTTTGCGCTTAGTCTTTCTCTAATTTCTAATGGTGGAATATATAGTTGGTTATTCATCGGTCAGTCTCCACAGTTACGACTATATTCCCTTTTTTGTGTCCTTCTTCGACATACCTGTGAGCTTCGGCAGTTTGCTCCAAAGGATAACTTCTATCCATGACCAATTTTACCTTTCCTGCCTCAATCAGCTCTTTGAGTTCATTAAGAAGTACTCGAAGCTCTGGAACTGCTCGCAGACCTGTGGCAGAAAATTTCGCTTTCTTACTACCGACCTTTGAGAACATGATATAATATATAGTGTGTTTTTATTGAAATTTGACCAAAAGCGAGCAAGATGCAAGCCTTTATGGGCAAGCGTATGGAACGCACTATGAATAATTGAGAGTATTAAGTGCAGATAGGAGAAGCGACCTTTAAAATAGGAGATAATATAAACTTAAGCGGCTGGGATTTCATGTTAAATGACCTGACAGTAAAAAATTATCGCTGCTTCAAGGATTTACATATCAACGGTTTTGCTCGTGTAAATCTGCTGGTTGGTATGAATAACACTGGTAAAAGCAGCTTATTAGAAGCTATATATTTATTAGTTAATCAAGATGAAATTCATCGCTCTTTAATTGAATTGCTCCAGAGTCGTGTTGAGATTGATAAATTTCCTAGTTTAATTGGTGACATAAATCAATATCAATCATCCCAATATTTAAGCCAAGAAATACATAATTTATTTTACGGATTTCAATCAGATACTCCAAATATTTTGATTGAATCGCACGAGCAACATAATTTAAGATTTAGTATTCACAAAATAAATAATTATAGTATTTTTAAACAAGATGCTTTTGAAATTGTTTGCTCGTCAGGTAGCAGTACACCAATCAAGATTAATCTTCTAGCTGATGGAACCGTAGTTAAACAAGATAATTTGCCTTTGCTCGTAAAGAAGCCAAGTTTATTATTGGCAAGTAGTAATTTAAATTTTCAGAAATTGTCTGACTTATGGAACAATATTTTACTTACACCAAAAGAAAATAAGGTTGTTTCAGCGCTGCAAATCTTAGAACCAGCAGTTAGTAGAATTGGCTTTACCAGTTATCCTAATTATCATGCGAATATTCTTCTCAAACTTGATACTTATCCCCAACCAATCTCATTAACTAATATGGGTGAAGGAATGCGGCGGATTTTGGCTATTGCAATGGCATCAGTAACTGTAGAAAATGGATTTTTATTAGTAGATGAAATTGAAACAGGTCTACATTATGAAGCTCAAAGCCAGATGTGGAGATTTATGCTTGAAATAGCAAAAGAGCTTAATATTCAGATATTTGCAACTACTCATAGTTGGGATTGTATAGCATCTTTTCAAGAAGCATTAGCTCAACTAAAAGATAATTCAATTGGAAAATTATTTCGCCTCAGTCGTCAAGATGAAAATGTACGAGTTGTAGAATATAACACAGATGAATTATCAGTAGCAGTTCGCCAAAGTATTGAGGTGCGTTAATGCCAAAAGCTCCAAAACCACCTAAAACAAAACCTCAACAATTACTCGTTGAAGGAAAAAACGACCGCCATGTAATTTGGGCTTTATGCGAGAAACATCAATTACCAGAAACATTTTCTGTGGAAGTACCTAATGAAGAAGATTATGGACAAGGAATTGAGGCTGTTTTAGCTGAAATACCAATTCGGTTAAAGCAAGAAAACTTTCGTACATTAGGAATTGTAATTGATGCTGACCAGGATTTGGTAGCGCGATGGCAATCAGTATGTAGCCGTTTGAGTGCGAGTGGTTATCAAAATATTCCGAAAGTACCACCATTAGAGGGTTGGGTTTATGCAAATACAGAAGCAGCTAATTTGCCTAAAGTAGGAGTTTGGCTAATGCCAGATAACCAACTACCTGGAATGTTAGAAAATTTTGTAGCTCGATTAATTTCAGCAGATGATGAACTACTCATAAAAGCTGAGTTATTTTTACAAGAAGTTGAACAGGCTGGTTTAAACCGTTACACTTTAATTCATAATCCCAAAGCTTTAATTCATACTTGGCTTGCTTGTCAAGAAACACCTGGAATGCCTATGGGACAAGCTATAACTTCACAAGTATTAAGTTACAATTCGCCTTTAGCATTGGTTTTTGTTGAGTGGTTGAGACGCTTGTTTTATTAAATCTCACATTTTTTGTCTCAGATGCTTTAGTTTTCGGCCAGTTCTTTATTACGGAAAGAAATAGAGTAGCAAGTAGTTGTTCGGTTTCAGGATGCATAAGTCTAGTTAAAAATAATGAAAATTATGGATTGTAAACAAAATTACTTTTTATATAAATCCCTGTGCGGTCATCAGACTGAGTTTCACCAATGATGTATATATTTTCTGTTGTCCAGAAACTAAACCTATACATCATCGTATTAGGAAAATTATTTGCAAAAAATTGATTTATTTTGTGAAATCTTTCAGGAGTGGAGCATCTGTAATCATCTTCGTATCCTTCGTATTCAAAAAAATCTTGACTTTCAGGGTAAAAGGCATGAAAATTACTAATTTCTAGCATTCCCGACTCTTGTAAAATGTTTTCAATAGCTTGCTCTTTAGTTTGAGCTATACTGTAAACCATACTATGGTAGTAATTGTAGTAGTAGCCCCCACCTTCATTTGCTAAAGTAATTGTACCCAATTCAGAAATCATTTCATCTATTTGTGAAAGTGAAATGAATGTATTGTTACCTAGTGATAAATTAGAGCTTGATATATTTATTTTTGTACGATTAATTTGTTCTTTAGGAATAGAGCTTTCTACGTAAACTGTATGGCTTAAAGCAATCCACTTTTCATCTATTGTTTTACCAACAGCTACAATAATATCGTCCGCATCATAGTAAGTTTTTAATTTGAAAAAGACTAAATCTTGTAAATTTTGATTTATTATCTCAAATAAAGTTGTAACTTGATTAAATCTTTTATTCCATTCATCCTGACTCAAACAATTTTCTCCGAATTCTTTTAAATATTTCATATCTTGCCAGCTTTTGAGCGCAACATCCTTGTCTGTAAGTTTCAACCAACCCTTAGATAGGCTAAGATTAAGTGCGTTAAATTCTCCTTCTTGCGATGTTTCCCAAATAAATGGATAAATACGTCCACCATCTTCATGACCAGGAAACCTAATGCTCTTAACTGATTCAACTAAAAGTTCTAAAGTACCAAAAATTTGCTCTGTATGTGTATCCATATTTAAAAATGTAGTTGTGGTTGATAATTTGTTATGGTCATAAGAAAACAATTTAGTATAATGGTACTATATAGGTTTGCTTTTGTATAGCTGGTGAATTAATTTGCTGCCTATCCAAACCTGAGATGGAAACGCAAGGGGAAAGAAGCCGTATAGAAGAAAGCTTTTGCAAAATAGTAATGCTCCAAATCAAACAAGCTGCAAGCAATAGATGGCGATGATTTCCAAGTAAATCTATAATTGTGGGTAAGCGTTAGATATTAAGGCATCCTATGCAGATTAAGTTGCCAGATAGCTTAAAATTGCAAGACGAAGATTTTTATCAATTGGTTGCGGCTAATAAAGATTTGCGGCTGGAGTTAACTTATGACGGGGAGTTGGTTATAATGTCGCCAACGGGAGGAGAAACGGGAAACCGAAATTTTGATTTAATTGGACAGCTTTATGTTTGGAGCTTGAAAAATCCTAACCTAGGAAAATTTTTTGACTCATCTACTGGCTTTAAACTTCCAAATGGCGCTACTCGTTCCCCAGATGCTTCTTGGGTGGAAATATCAAGATGGAACTCTTTGGAATTACAGGAAAGAAAAAGATTTTTACCCTTGTGTCCTGATTTTGCAATTGAGCTAGTGTCCGAAACGGATGATTTAGAAGATGCTCAAGCCAAAATGCGCGAGTATATAAGCAACGGACTCAGGCTTGGTTGGTTGATTAATCCCAAAAATAAACAGGTTGAAATTTACCGTCCTGGTCAATTAGTACAAGTATTGAATTCACCCACGAGTGTTAGCGGTGAGGATGTCTTACCAGGTTTTATACTTGACCTACAACCTATTTTTGATAACTTTTAATGCGAAGGTTTTGTTGTCGCATCTAATAGGAGCTTAGGTTTAGTATCAAACTCTTGTGGGGTGGTCATCCTTGCCCGCCCACTTGTATTTCACTAACTTTAAATTTGCTGTAAATATTCCTAAATTCTTTGCGTCTTGGCGTCTACCCTACGGGAAAACCTCCGGTTTATGCGTGAGTTTTATTATCACAACTAAAATAATATTTTGTAACCAAATACGCCTGTGTTGTTAATGACACTATTACATCAAAATATTGCAGTTATATTGCAATATTTTGATATATAGCGGTTCTCAGTCAAGTAAGGTACAAATTAAAATAGCACAGTATTGTGGGGTGGGCATCCTTGCCCGCCCTTGTGTACCTCACCAGAGCGGGAAAGGCTCTATTTTTTAATTGAAAAGTCCTCAACGACAAATTGAGTTTTGTTCGCTGATGGTTGCTCCTGTATTTGCAATTAACATTAGGCGTCCCGAACTAGTTGTTATAAGTTGTGAAGCTTCTTGAATAGCATCACCTAATTTCCATCCTCGTTGAACACTCTCTTGCTGTGTTGAAGTGTTATTTAAAGTAGTAAGTGATGAGCGGACTTGCACAATTTCATATTGCATATCTCTGTCACTGGGTGTTTCGGGTAAACCACCATTACCGGATACTACAAACTTACCATTTTGACTGTTTCTTTGCGCTAAACAACTGCTTGAGACTATAGTGTCAGTATTGGCAAAATTACTTGGCTGTTGTTGAAGCGAATTTTCGTTATTAGCATTAAGGGTAGAAATTTGCACCACACCATTAATACCAAGTTCGGATGAAGCACTAATAATACTATCTGGACTTTGGAAAAATCCTTCGGTATTAATAATTATATTACCCCCTCTTCCTTTTCCAGCATTCGCAGTAATTTTACTTGCTTCAATCTGTGCAAAGGCGCCTGTTTTCATGGTAATATTACCCCCATTACCAGTACCACCTGCTGTTGTAGTAATGGCACTACCACCACGCATTACCAAATTATCAGCTTTTAAAAAGATATTTCCACCTTCTCCTGCACGAGTCGAAGCAGAAAGAAGTCCTTGACTATCAAGCAAAATTGAACCAGCATTAATGTCTAGTTTGCCTGCATTTGTTGGACCACTGTTAGCAACACTAACTTTACCATTTTCGCGAATTGTTAGACGATTTGTATTTATGGTTACTGCTCCTGCTTTTCCAGTTGGGTCACTTGCAAATCCATTTATAATTGCACGAAAATCTGGAAAGATAGCAGATGAAGTTATATTGCCTCCCTTAATGTCTACCTGTTGTTCAGCATTAATCGTAATACTTCCTGCCGAACCTTGTCCAACCGTTGTACCATTTAATCTTGCTCCATCTCGAACCATTAATGTTTGTGTATTAATGGTTAAATTACCACCATTTCCACCGCTAAAACTACCAACTCTTAAATCTGTAGCTCCATTAAAAACAGGGTCTACACCTGAAATATCTACAGACTCAGCATTTATTTTTAAATCACCTCCGTTGCCTCCACTATAAGAAGCAGTAGAAATAATAGCTCCATCAAAAGCCCTAAAATTCTTGGTTGAAATATTTAAATCACCTGCATCAGCAGAAGAACTACCATTGACAGAAACAAAAATTCCGCTTACAAAACGTGGGTTTAACGGTGCAGCAGTACCAATCGCTTGTACTGATTCTGATGCGTTAATATTAACATTACCAGAACCTCCTGTTCCAAAAGTTCTTGAAACAATTAGTCCTCCCGAACGGAAAATTAAGTTTTTGGTGGAAACATTTATATTTCCACTATTTTGGGCAGTTGTTGTTTCGGTAATAAACTGACTGCCAATTTTTCCATTTGGTACAGTGCCAGAAAATTCTAATAATTCGGAAGCTAGCACATTAATATTGCTCCCAGGTTCCTGAGATTCTAAATTTTTAATCAAACCAACAGAACCATCTGTTAGTCTAATTTCTCTTCCAGCAACTTGAATTCCACCATTTATATTAGAACCGCTTGCATCAATTGCGGCTTTTTTTGAAAGTTGGATATCACCAAAGTTAGATATACCTGCATACGAGAGCGTGAAACCATTACTCGTTGTGTTTAACTTCACCTCACCATTCTCTACTGCTCCAACTTCAATGCGTCCATGTTCTGCTAATAGTTGACCTCCTTCGATATCCACTTTTCCACCAACTAATGCAAGTGTTTTACCTGGTTGTACAGTTAAAGCTTGTGGATTTTTCTCGCGCACATAAGGTGGATAAGCATCTTTGGATGTGGGTATAGTAGTTAAATTATGTCCTGTACCCTGTACTTGTATAGGCGCTAGTTTACTCCCAAACCCTAAACCGACTGGGACACTCACCGTTAATACAGGCGTCGCTTGGTAAGAAGCAGTATACTGTGTACCATCGCTGAAATTTATACTATTGGCAGTTGTGGCTAGAAATGACCCTTTGACATCAAGAACGGCGCCTGCACCAAATACAATGCCACTTGGATTCATAAAATATAAGTTAGCATCGCCCAAAATGCCTAGTTTTCCATTTATATTAGAAGCACTTCCCCCTGTAACCCGCGTGAAAATGTTTGTAATTCCATTTGGGTTAGCAAAATAAGCGCTTTCTCCTGTACCAATATTAAATTGCTGAAAACTGTGAAACAAATTGCTATTCCGAATGGCGCCACCATTAATCTGGTTAGTTAATACGCCATTTACATTTGCATTTGGTACTACAACAGTCCCTACCGAAGAATCAGGTATTATTTGTGCAGTAGCAACGCCACCATATATTACGCCAATCACGCTGAGAGGAAATAATTGCCACAACTTTATCATTTATATAACCTTGTATCACACTATTTAAACCGCCTAAAATTGTTCATACTTAAACAGTACTAATTTATTAATTAGGCTTTTTGTTATATTTATAGAGTTCCCATATATCTACAAAAATTTACACGCTGAGCAAATACTTTAATTATTTGTTATTAATTTAATATTTATAGATAGTCACCAAAACCACTCTGGTTGATATGAACGGGCTGGAAGCCCATCCCACAAAGACACAAGAGTGATTGGATATTTTTTATGTGGAAAGCTCTTATAAATGGTAAAGTTTGCTCTTAGTTAAGTATTTATGAATTCACTGACAAAAAAAGAACACAAAGAACTTGGATTGAAAGTTGGGCCAACTTGGCAGTCGTTTGAAAAGTTTCGCGCATGTGGGGCTGAAGCTTTAGAATCTATCAAAGACGGTATTATATGTTTGGGTCATAAGCTACCATCGAAACATATGTTTGACTTTACCCATTAATAATTATTATCTCATAACTTATCACGCTCTGGCTCACATAATTGCTTAGTTTAGTAAGATGATGACTGCAAATAATCCTGGTTTGAAAATCCAGGGAAGTGCAGGTGAAGAGCGATTAGTATTGCAGGTTGCTACAATTAATTGAATGGAAACTGACAACACCGCTCGGTAGATACGTGCGGGAGCAAGGAGAGAACACGGAGATGGTGGAAATACTGTTCGTGCATGGCGCACTCGTCCGGGATGGCGCATGGTGGTGGCAGCGGGTCGCCTCAATAATCCATGAGCGAATCGGCACGGTGAGCCGAGCGGTCGAGTTGCCGTCCTGCGGCGAGGGCGTCATACCTGGCGTCGCCTCACTGCTCGAAGACGCTCAGGCGCTGCGAAAAGCACTCGATGACGTGAACGAGGCCGTCGTCGTTGGGCACTCTTACGGCGGCACGGTTATTGCGGAGGGCGCCGACCACCCTGCCACTCGCCACCTGGTGTACATCACCTCGTACCTGCCGGATGTGGGACAGTCGCAGGCCGACATCATGAGCGGCGAGCAAGACCCGGTCTCTTTTGCGCTGGGCGACGACGGCACAGTCCGCATCGACGGCTATACCGCTTCATCGTTCGGCGACCGCTTTTTGCAAGACCTGACAGACGAGGAGACCCGAGCCGAGGCGTGGGAACGTCTCACCGCGCAATCGGTAGCCGCCTTCGGGACTAAGACGACCCGAGCGGCGTGGCGGGGCAGACCCTCGACGTACCTCGTCTGCACGGAAGACCGTAGCACCTCCCTCGCCCTGCAGCGTTTCCACGCCAGCCGGGCCACCCGCTCTATCGACCTTGCCGCTGGCCACCACCCGTTTTTGTCCCGCCCCGACCTCGTGGCCGAAGAACTCATCCGAGTGCTACGCACCGATTGATAGCAGTATCTTTTGCTCTAATATTTTGCACATCGGAGTACTTCGGTACAGCGCTAAAACCAGAAGTCCGTTTTCAACGGACTGAAACCTCCGTTGTGCTTGAATAACAACCCGTTTTTAACGGGTTTTAGCTTTTAGCCCGAACTTTAGTTCAGGGCTTTTCTAAAGAAAACGAAAATATCGATGAATTGTGGCGAATACAAAAGTTATTTTCTGACCTAAGTAGAATGCAATTTGCAGATTACTATACGGTTGATGGTTCTGCGGCTAAAAAGCCTCAAACTACCACCGATATTGCTGGGTGATGACGAGATAATTCAGTTCGGAAAGGAGGCTTTAGAGCAACAATATCAAAACTTGGAAGAGTGGATATACTATGTGTGGAGTATTGAAGAAAAATTAATAGAATTTAACAAAGCTTGTTTTGTTTAACAACATAACTTATTAACTTATTAACTTACTAAAAATTAACTATTACCACCAACTAATGAAAATTCTAGCAATGAAATTTACTGCTTGACCAACAAAGCTTTTGTCAATTCCTAGATAGTAAACGGTTATCGGTTGTGTACTAGTATTTCGAGTATTTTTAGTATTGCGAGTATTTCGATAAAAGCGATATACTTATAGAGTGTGACTATCGCCCACTGTATGAAGGAGAATGTGTATGGCTACTCCGAGTCCTATCGAACCCTATACCCCTACTTCCGAAGCAATCACCCTTGCAAGCCAAGCCTTGGAATCTATTTCGGCGTTAGGAGAGAACCCGAACGATACCATCACCTTTGCAATCCTCGACCCCGCTATGCAAGATACCCGCATCACCATCCCAAGTGGTATGTTTCAGTTGATGGTAAATATACTGCAATCGGTAAGCCGTGGTGAGCCTGTTACTATCCTGCCTCATAGTGCCGAACTTACTACTCAAGAAGCAGCAGATATATTAAGAGTCTCACGTCCCTATCTGGTAAAATTATTGGATGAAGGCACAATACCTTCAAGAAAGGTGGGAATTTATCGCCGCGTACAGCTTCAAGACTTGCTTCATTATCAGAAAACTGAGAAACAACGACAATTCGCTGTTATGGAAGAGCTAACTAAAGAAGCGCAGGATACGGGGCTTTACGATTTACCATGATTTATCAAGAATGCTCTTTAATTTGGATTCAATGCGCGAAAAACTAATAGTAGCTCGATGGTATGTAGACTATGAATAACGAATTTGCTTACGAATATGTTCATTCTCAATCAGTTGGAAATTTAGAAAAGTGTAGAGAAACAATAAAAAATACAGATGTCAAGCTAGAACAACTTTATAATACACATAATATTAGAGGTTATCAACTACTTTTAATTAAGGATGATACTGACATAGAAGAAAAGTTGATAGAACCAAAATTTGAAGAAGTTACTATGGGTAAATTCCCTTTTGTTTATTCCTTTGTACAACCTTTTAATGATGTTAAAAGCGATTTTAATAGTTTGATGGAAAGTTTACAATACGAGCGGGTTGATGATTAAAGTATTAAACTAATATATTTATTTTAATTGTCAATTATTAACGTTAACAAAAGAATTTATAGGGGTTTTGTATGAATACAGAACAAAAAGTATTAAAAGTAAGTGCAGTAGAAATTACCAAATCTTTGTTATCAGATTTAGAAGAACTATCAAGATTTGCAGGAGAGGCATGTTCCGCTGTTTTTGCTGATAGTATACTACGGAAAATGCGCTTGATGGTTACTAAATGTATGGGAGACCCATATACAGAAGTCGCAGTAGCACTACATGACGCACTAGCTCATCAAAATTTGTGGCTTGATTATACTAAAGAGCAGTATCAAGACGCCTATGATTTATTTTCATCTTTAGTCAACCAAGGAGTAATCGATAATATAGTGGTTGAAAACTCAATTATAGCATTAGAAAACCTAGGTTTTAATACCCTCCCTTTTAGCGTCAGCTTTGACAATAATTCTCAAGATGAGGATGAATTATAAATATTATGGAGGGTAAAGGTAAAGAGCATTTTTTAGATACCTCAGTTGTGTACTCATTATTGCTTGCTACACAAATCTACCAAAATTATTTACTACCTTTTAAGAGAGTCAAAACTAGAAAGGCTGTATATTTGTTTATTCATTACTCTGACGACTCGAAATATCTGCCAAAATTTCATCCATTGTTAGTGAGTCGAGCCATTGATGGCGCTTGGTAGTATAATCCCCATTACAGCCGTCAAACTGACGAATAAACCGGACAGCATCTTCATATCCCAAGGCATCTACTAACGCCTTAAAACCTTTTCTGTATAATTCAATTGGAGTCATTTTACTCTCCTTCTAATGGATTATCAGTAATTTCTGCCCACCAAACCATTGGGTTGGCAACAACAACATTTAAGGCAGAAACCGAAGCCACTTGACGTATTTAGTCTAGCAAATAGCTTTTGGTTATACAAGCATTTTTGGTCTAGATAATGTTTGGAGACTAAACATGTTTAGTCCCTACAAACCAACATTTTATTATTCGGTTGTGGTTTGATATATTTGCCGTAATTCATCTATTGTAGCTTTCTTTTCTATCGCTTCTAAGATTCTTTCCAAAGTGTCAATGTCATCGATAACTTCAATTTCTGGTAACAAATCTTGACCCCTATCACCAAATTTTAGCCTTAATCCCAAAGATATTCCTTTTGTAAGTGATTTCTTGCTTGCATTTCTTTCAATAGAAGTGACATATTTCATACTTTGCCTATTTAGTCTTTTTATCTTTTTTATTTAAGGCCGGAAATTACCCGAATCAGTCCAGTCTGGAAGGCTGCGTGGTAAGTGATAACAGGCAAGCCTTCGAGTTCAGCCTGAGCCATAATCATGCGGTCAAAGGGGTCTCGGTGGTCAATTGGTAAGCTTCCTGCTCTGAGCGCATGAACTGTGGTAATGGGAAGTTCAATAAATTTAGACTTATGTAATATCTGAGAATATTCCTCAACAAGTTGTTTGGCTTCGGGTAATTTACCGATACGGTATTTTGTTGCAATTTCCCAAGCTGAAGCGCTGCTAATAATGATGCGATTTTCTGGGTTGCGAATTATTTCTCGGCTGTCAGTGTGAAGTTGTGGGTCATCAAAAAGCCACCATAAAAAAATATGGGTATCGATAAGGTAGCTCATTCCCATTGCTGGAGTTCCTCTTCTGGAAGTGCTTCAAAGAAAGCATCACCGAGTTGTCCTTTTAACAAACCAGGGGTGCGGGGTTGTGTACGTTCCTGACCTAAACCTAGCCGAAAGTAGTGAATTACGTTATAAAGTTCTGCTAATTTATCTTCGGGGATATCTTGCAGTTCTTGGACAATTTTCTGGATTAGCATAAGTCACGTATTGTTAAGTTTAATGACCAGTTTTTGAACTAGCGGTTTTTAGTTTAACGTTTAATAGGCAGGAACCGAAGCCACTTGACATATTTAGTTTACCAAATAGCTTTTGGTTATACAAGCATATTTTGTCCAGATAATGTTAGAAGTTAAAATAATATTACCTCTTTTCATAATTAGGATTATGTTCTTTAATTAATTCTAATGTATATTCTGGTTTGTTTTCTGCATAGCAATTATTTAAGTGATTTAACGAAAAATTTTTCCGATTGCCTATTTCTTCTGTATCGAACTCTGAATAAATAGGAATAATAAATAATTTTGTTACTTCAGGAATAGAGACAGGCTCAATCAATTCTATTTTACCATTTTGAACAATTGCTAAATATTTTAAAATCATTACAATATTCTCTTGTTTTTACCCTAATTTAGCATACTCATAACAGCAAATATCGCTATGATTTTGATGTATACAAAGTTTGTAGACCAACTCCACATTATCAAATACGAAACACAGGATAGTCAAGATTTTTTGGATTAGGAATTAAACGTAGATTTTCATAATCAACAACGAAATCTAATGTTTTTAAAGCAGTTAGACCAATTATCACCTTATCCCCACCAACTAATGCATCTCTTGTTGTCTTCCGTCCTTGTATTTCAATAATTATTGGGTCGCTTATTCCCACTTTCTGTTGTTCATCATTTGCATAATTATTGGTTTCATAAGTACGAATGCTTAAGCCAAGTTTATCCAATACTTTCACAGGTATCACAGTGCGTATATCACCTGTACCAACCAAAGCTTCCACGGAGTATGTATTTGGTCGGGATTGAGTAATCCACGATGAACTAATTCTTCATCGATTGCATTTGTTAACTTTACCTGAACTCTGATTTGTTTGGAATCATTATTCATCAAATGCGGTGAACGATTGAAATCTAACATTTTTTTACTCCCCTGGTGGAACTTTGTTCAAATACAGGCGTTATCATTATCATTTTGATATTAAAGGGTTGTATAGCTATATTTACTGCTATGTAAGACCAGATGCTTCAAAAACATAAAAACTTTTAAATCCTTGTATTTTAAGTATTATAGCCTTTTTTACTAATTAAAAATGAGAATGATAATGCTTGAATTTTTGGTGTTTCTTTATTGCAGAAGGAAATTGTGTAAAGTCAGAAAGCGGTTTGGATTTCCGTCATGCTGATGATTAATACGTTTTTTGGGATTTGGTGATTTGCGATCACAGTTGTCAAATTCCTGTGTTAGGCTGTGAAACTCATGCATAAACCGGAAGTTTTCCCGTAGGGTAGACGCAAAAACGCAAAGAATTTCAGAATATTCTATCGTGCTTGTACTGCTGGATATGACATAACCTATTAAGCTGCAAACTACTTGTTGAGCTATTTCTTGTTTTAGATGTTGAGTCAGTTGGGTTATACTTGGTAGGGAATTTTGATTTCTGATGAAGAAGTCGCTAAAATATAGGGATTATCATTATCATTCTGTATCCCAGAGATGTTTTAGTCTTAATTTTGCGTTGGTACAATCAGTTGCTTTAAAATTAAAGCACGGTATATCAAATTATTCAGTTGTTTTTGATAATGATAATCCCTATACTCTTTCTTGTTCTTAGTAGTAAAGAGAAATTTAGCATCAATTATTTATAAATAACAAGTCCTATGGTCAATGTACAAGGTTTGGATTTCACACGAACAACAAGACAGGAGTGTTAGGGGAGCTACCAGATATGTGATGGGTATATTTCTTTCATTTATTTGTGGTCACTTTAACTTCGGTAGTGTTATCTGCTGTAAAGCTTTATAAATGATGTTAAAATTTTGAAATAAATTTGATTATGGAATAATATTAAAAATGAAATTAAAAGAATTACTTCAAGAAAAGCGAGATGAAATTGTTGCGATAGCGGAAAAACATGGAGCTTATAATATCCGAATATTTGGTAGTGTTGCGAGAGGTGAGGAAACACCAAATAGTGATATAGATTTTTTGATTGATTATGATTTAAATAAAATTACAGCCTGGTTTCCAGGAGGGTTAATTCAAGATTTAGAAAGTTTATTAAATCGTAAAGTTGATATTGTTACAAGTAAATCTTTACATTATTTAATTCAAGATAAAGTTTTTGAAGAGACTATTTATCTATGAAAGATATACCGATAATTGTTCATTCGATATCAATACCTTCCCACATTTGAGATAATGGCAGACCTGAATGGCACTAAGAAAAGCTCCTCCAAACTAGGCTGTTGACTTTGTTATTTTTCAGACCATTCATGCTCATACATAAATCATGCTAGTTGCTAACGCTTATAGCCCTTATATAGATAGAGATTTAAGCTTTTGTTTTTAACATAAAACTGCATGAACAATACCTTGACTAGAATTCATACAGTTTTACGTCGTAAATAAAATATTAAAACCCTTTTTATTACAGGACTATAAGCGTTAATGATTAGCACAATTTATGCGTGAGCATGATTGGTCTGAAAAACATCAAAGTCAACAGCCTACCTCCAAACCCCTGAACTAAAGTTCGGGCTGAAAGCTAAAGTCCGTTGAAAACGGACTAAAACCCTTATTGTACTTAGATTACAACCCGTTTTTAACGGGTTTCAGCTTTTAGCCCGAACTTTAGTTCAGGGGTATCATGTGGGCATTTCTTAGTACCATTCATGGCAGACCTTCACCCCTTTTTGCTTGTGACAACGCTCTTCTTAAACTGGCTTTAACTTCCTCGATTGGTGTATCATCAGGGTCAACTTCTGCTGCTTCTTCCTGCTGTGGAACCAACACAATCACCCGAACTTGATGAGGATAATTAGTTCCTCGGATTGGTTTATCTAAAGCTAGGTTTACCTCTTGGTCAATTTTGCCAGTAACTTCGATTGCTTTCATAGTTTATATAGTAGTTTAGTTTGCTAAGACTGACGGGTATATTTATTTCATTTATTCGTAAGCTTTTAAACTACTTGGAAATCTTTAGCTGTTAAGGAAAGTCCAGAATAATGTTCATTAAAAAACTGAGCTAAGGACTCTGCTTGGGATTGGCTAAGTTCCTGTTGATTATTAAGCACTTTCGTAACAACCTCAAAAGAGCCAAGCACCTCAACTAAAGAAGCCGCTTCTACATCAAATTCATGCATGAGTGATGACAAAGTAGTCCCAGGAGTAGACTCTCCCATAGGATAATTACTTTGCTCGTAAGTTTCAATCAGAAGAACCAACAGTTCAAAAAGTGTAGTTTCAGCCTCTGTTAGTTCACCAGACATCATTCGCTCTACTATAGCTAAGGCTCTATGATGCTCTGACTCTGTTTTAATTGGTTTTGGCTGATGTTGAGTTAATAGGTCAGTGTAAGTTTGTTGGCTGAAAGTTGGGGTCATTTTTTCAGTTTTTGAATTGTTATAAGGTGTTTATAAAAAATTTTAAGATTTATTTATACCACAAGCCAGGGAATTTATTCCCTGGCTATCTTTTCTAAGGCTTAATAATTCTTTTATAAACATCCTCTTAGATGGCTGATATGTGTTTTGGTGGTGGGTTATAGTTCGCCACTAAAGGCGCGTTGGAGGAGGGAGTTAAAAAGGTTGTCAGATTGCTCTAAGGTTTTTTCATGCCGCAATACCAACAATTTCACTTTTTCATATATTTTTCGGTAATTCATTTGTATAGAAAGAGGAGGGAGAAAAATTGGAATTCTATGTAACCCCGCTTGATTAATTCCAGAAATTGTAGATTTAGTCACGTTTGGAAACACAAATGCTTTCCGAGCCTCTGGTAAAGACATGTATGAGAAGAAAAATATATGGTCTATAATTTTTTGATTAACACTTACCCTAATTAAACTTGATTCAAAAATCAAAGGTTCATCTCCTGAAACTAAGCAAGGTTTTGCTGAACCTTCATAATTTAAAGAACGTCTTGTGACAATAACATCATTAGAGTTTAGGTTGTATTTTTCTATTTCTGCTAATGTTGCATTTACTCGCTTTAAATTACCTCGCTTAACCATACCGTAAAAGGCATCGGACATATGAACCATTTCCGTTCCTGTATTATCTTCTACATAATAGTCTTTGTGAAAGTACGCACCGTTTTGTAGCGGCTCTGAAAGTAATTCTTCTAATTGACGAAACTCCCACCCCTTCGGATTAGTAACCGGGTCACCAAACATCTCCAAAAAAGTTGAACGCAATAATTCCTCTGTCAGCCTAATCGCCTCTTTGCGCTTGCGACGTATTGCATCAGCCTTATCAAGTATCGCTGCGATGCGGTGCTGTTCTTCTAGGGGAGGGAGGGGAACTAATAACTCCGAAATATTTTTAGTATTTAAAATATCCATAGTTCCACCATGTGATTTTAATTTTATTTGATGCTGTGCAAGTGGAGACTGGAAAAAATGGCAAAAAAAATAAGGATTGACAAAACTTGGATTCAAAGACAACCGCACCAACCGAGGATTAATAATACCTGCCTCAAAAATTTCAGGTACTACTAAAATTTTTCCGAAAGTACCAACTAGGCTAACAAGGATATCACCTGCTTTTACTTCACAAGACTTGAGGCTTTCAAACTTTTCTTTGTTTATATAATAGTCACCAACTGATAAACTTCCAGCTATCACTTGTTCTTGACCGTAAACTCTAAATCCTGATTCAACGTAGTATTCTTTCTTCAGAGAAGAACCAAAAGGTCCAGCTTTTACGACAGGTCTTTCAGGACTTCCTAACTCACTAAGCACTTTCCATGACCAATGTGCAGGGATTAAAGGTAATTTCATCCCAACAACCCCCCCAACACATCCAAATCCTTCAGAATCTCCTCCTCCAAATCCCGCAACCTCTGCAAAATCACCTTCGGAGCATCATACCTCACCTCATCATACTCAACCTCCTTATATCTATTAATCGACAAATCATAACCATTCCCCTGAATTTCATCCATCGGCACAAAAAACGCCTTACCCGTCCTATCTAACTTACCAACCTTCTCCTCAGCAACGACCTCATCATCCTTATTAAACAAAGGTAATCCCTGAAATTTCCCATCCTTCACCGCAACATTTGGCACAACTCTCGAATGCCACTTCTCCAACAAATCGGGTATATCATTCTCCTCCACAGGTTGACGCTTATCATCAAGAGATAAACCATCAGCCGTCATATCATAAAACCAAACCCAATCCGTACCCCCAACACCAGTTTTCGTAAAAATCAACACCGCAGTAGACACCCCAGCGTAAGGCTTAAAAACTCCACTAGGCATAGATATCACCCCATCCAGCTTATGCTCATCCACTATAATTTGCCGGATTTTTTTATGTGCAGTAGAAGAACCAAACAGCACACCATCGGGAACAATCACCGCAGCACGTCCACCTATTTTTAATAGTCTTAAAAATAAAGCTAAAAATAATAATTCCGTCTTCGTCGTCGAAACAATCTTAGTTAAATCCTTCGCTATCGTCGATTTTTCTAGCGAACCTTTAAACGGAGGGTTAGCCAACACCATTGTAAATGCATCTTTAATTCCCCCATGTTCCTCCGCTAAAGAATCCCTCGCTTCAATTTTTGGTGTTTACATACAGGCCTTGAAATAATCCTAAAGTTTCCTGATAGACATCCCTGAACTAAAGTTCGGGCTGAAAGCTAAAACCCGTTGAAACGGGTTGAAACCTTGTATGAAGACGTAAATTCAAACCCGTTTTTAACGGGTTTCAGCTTTTAGCCCGAACTTTAGTTCAGGGATTTATGGAATCGTGTGTACCCGGTCAACAACCCCTGCTTGAAACACTCGTCCAATGACTTCTTCCACAGGTGGTTCCGTGACGGTTAAATCGACTACCTCCAAATCCGATAAAATTCTTGAAACAGTTTTCGTCAGAGCTTCCTGCTGCACCATATAACAAGCTGAACGTCCTTCCAAATTTTTTAAATCACCGTAGGACATAAGCTTTTCCTCAGGTAATGGATGAGCTAACTCCACATGTACTTCTCGGTAGGGTGCAAACTGTTCCAGCAGTCCATCCAAGCTACCGTCGTACATTAATTGTCCTTGGTGAATCATCAATACTCGTTCGCACAAAGCTGTAATATCTGCCATATAGTGACTAGTCAGCAGCACAGTTGCTTGATAGCGTTGATTATACTCCCGCAAGAAGTCTCTAACTCCAACTTGTGCATTTACATCCAATCCTAAAGTTGGTTCATCCAGAAATAATACTTGCGGACGATGTAAAAGTGCGGCTAATAGTTCTGCTTTCATGCGCTCCCCTAAGGAAAGCTTACGCACAGCTTGATTTAATTTGCCATGCAGCGAAAGCATTTCTGTTAATTCTCCCACCCGTTGACGAAATTCTGAGTCAGAAATGTTGTATACTGCGGCGTTAATTCTTAAAGAATCTATCGCTGGTAAGTCCCACAGTAGCTGTTGTTTTTGTCCCATCACCAAAGTGATTTTCTGCAAAAACCCTTCCTGACGACGAAAGGGAATCTGTCCAGCAACTGTGACCCTACCACTACTGGGGTGAATCAAGCCTGTTAACATTTTCAGGGTAGTGGTTTTACCTGCACCATTTGGCCCGAGAAATCCAACTACCTCTCCTGGGGCAATTTCAAAGGATACATCCTTGACTGCGTTAATATTTCGGTAGGTGCGGCGGAAAAAGTGGGAGATTGTCCCCGCTAAGCCTGGTTCTTTGTCCGCTACCGGATAAACTTTACTTAGGTTTTCAGCAATAATTATTGACATAATAAATTTACTATAGCAGTGTGTATAAGCTAATAAAATATCAACACAGAGAGTATTTTTAGATACTGGATTATAAATTTTAACTGGCTCAGTGAAAGGAATAGTGGCAGAAGATAGAATTGGTAATATCTAGAGCAAGCAGATTAAAATTATGACAACTCAGCGAGTGATGATTGAGCTACCTGAGCCTGTTTTTCGCCAACTAGCTCGTATTGCCGAAGCAACGCAACAGTCTGTGGAAGTATTAGCTGCCCAAAGTGTTGTTAGCAATTTACCTCCCACTCCGGAAAATGCTCCACAGGATATGCAGTCTGAGTTGCTCCTGATGCCAACCCTTAGTATCCAGGAGCTATTAATTTTGGCTCATGCTAAAGTTGAAAGTACTCAGCATAACCGCCATGTTGAACTTTTAGAAAAAAATAAAGAAGATTCCCTGACTCCACAGGAACGACAAGAATTAACAGACTTACGACTAGCTGCAGACCGTCTGATGCTACGTAAAGCTTATGCTTGGTCTGTTTTACGGTGGCTGGGTCATCGGATACCCTCTTTGAAGGAGTTAGATGTTTTGCTGTGACTATTTCAGAACAACTGCGCCGACAAGTTATTATCGAAGCAGATTACCGCTGCGAATATTGTAAGACTTCCTCCCGTGTTACAGGACAGCCCCCTGTTATAGAACATATTTTTCCCCGTACTTTGGGAGGCACGGATGAGCGGGAAAACTTAGCTGCTTCATGTTACCGTTGTAATGAGTTTAAGGGGGCTAAAACTCATGCTACAGACCCTGAAACAGGACAACTAGTGGCTCTATTTAATCCCCAATCCCAAATTTGGACAGAACACTTTGCTTGGGTTAATGGTGGAACACACGTTGCTGGATTAACACCAACTGGTCGAGCAACTGTTATGGCTTTGCGGCTTAATAATGAAAATATCGTCGAATCACGAGCTATATGGATGGAAGCTGGATGGCATCCCTAACTTAATTGGAATTATAGAATTATTACGGTTAACACGACAAAAATTGGACGGTGTATTTTCACAACAAGATGGATGGTTATCTACACCAGATTTTTCTAGATGAATCTGTCAATATAAATTTGTGAGGTACAGGAACTATCAATGAGAAACAAATTTTTTACACAGTTTTTGCAAGAAGGAATTCGTAAAGCTTTACGCAATCCTAAATATCGTTGGTTTGCAGTTATTGCGGCATTATTCTATTTAGTTAGCCCGTTAGATATAGTCCCAGACGCTATACCAGTTTTAGGTTGGATTGATGACGGTGTAATTGCTAGCTTTGTGATTACGGAAGTATCACAAATTGTTTTAGAACAAATGAAAAACCGCAAAAAAAACAATTATACTGAAGTTGATACTGTTGACACAAATACTGTAATTGATGTTAATGCTGTCACCTTAAACTAAGTACAGAACTTAGGTTTATAGTATTTCTTTAAATTGTCTGAAAATTATCTGCGTATATCTCAAACACCTACCATTATCGTATTTAGGAGGAATATTATGTCTACAGTTAAAGAACGTATTGCTCAAGATTTAGAACAAGTCAAAGAAAAAGGTAACGCCAGAACTGCAAGAATTCGAGAAATTGTTAAAGCCGCAGTTACTGATGCTGTAAATGAAATTAAAGATGGTTCTGGTGAAATTCGCTCTATTGCGACTGATGCTGTTACTGCGGTCATTGAGAGCTTTAAAAATAATGGCAAGCAGGCTAAAGATGAAGTAATGGCTGCGATGGAAGGTGCTATTGCGGGAGTCAGCGATAGTAATAAAAAACAGCAAACCGCTAATAGCCAATCTACCGATGAACAGCAAATTTTAGAAGCTGTAGATGGTGCGCTTGTTGCAGTAGAAAGGAATCAACAAAAAGCTCCTCGTAGTTTTATGTCTTTACTTCTAGCTGCTTTTAATACTCTAAGACAAAAATTGTTTACAAATCTTCAAAAAGAAAGTGGTTCCCTTAAGGAAGTACTAGCTAAATGGGATACTAAACTAACTGAGCAACATGGGGAACGCTACACCCAAGTTAAGCAACGTTGGGAAACTGCACAGACTTCATATAACACCACGAAAACAAAAATCGCTAACGGGGAACCTTCTCCTGTACAACAATACCAAACTGAAGCGGATAAAAAAGCTGCGAAAGCTGGAGCTACTGTTGCTCAAACTGAACAAGTAGTCAGAAAGCAACTTAAAACTATTTTGCAATCTGCTGCTGAGAAGCTCTAAAACTCTAAATGGTAGAGAATTAATTAAATAATTCCAACAAAAATAATCCCAACAAGTAGAGACGTTACATGTAACGTCTCTACATTCATGTAAAGCGTTCATTTATTCCCTGAATAAGGTAGTGTAAAAAAGTATCCTTCCTCTATTTGCTCTATGGCGAAAATTCCCCCTGCTGTTGTTGTATTAAATAATAGTAGTATCCCTGTTGCTCGCAAAATTATTAGTATCCTACCAGGGGCACAATTATATGGGTTAGCGGGTCGCACAGATAATGTAGATGTGGTATTCACTGAGTTTGGAACAACACTACGGGAATTATTCGCTAACGGTACTCCTATAATTGGTATATGTGCCACAGGTATACTTATCCGCACCCTAGCACCCTTACTTGCTAATAAGCGACAAGAACCACCCGTGCTTGCTGTTGCAGAAGATGGTAGCGCGGTAGTGCCGTTGTTAGGGGGGCTGAGTGGAGTCAATAATTTAGCACGACAAATTGCTGATGAATTAGGTATTAAAGCTGCTATTACGACTACAGGGGAAATACGTTTCGGAGTTGCTTTAGAAGACCCCCCTAATGGTTATATTCTTTCTCAGCCAGAATATGCTAAAAACTTTATGTCTGATTTGCTTGCTGGGGGGACAGTAAAGTTAGAAGGTAACGCTCCTTGGTTAAAAAATAGTTCCTTACCCATTGACCCCGCAGACGAAAGGCTTATAGAGATTACAGAAAAAAATATATCTTCTACAAATAATCACCTTGTTTATCATCCTGTAACCGTTGCTATCGGAATTACAACTTTATCCACCAAGCAAGGTAAAGACGAAAATCTGGAGAGAAGCAAAGAAGCGATCGCACTAGTGGAAAAAATGTTAGGGGATGCGGAATTGTCTCTCAGTTCGGTTGCTGGGGTTTTTGCGAGTACTGATGATGCTGCTGAGCCTGCTTTACAAACAATAGCCGATTCTTTGGGTGTACCGATTCGTTTCTTTACTCCATCTGAAATTAAAACTTTAATATTTCAAAGTGACACAGCAAACACAGCCGTGATGATTGCCTTAACTGCTTCCGGTGGTAACTTGGTGATGCAACAACAATCATCCAATTTTATCTGTGCTATTGCTATTGCACCTCTACCAATTGATATCAACAGCACAGGTAAACCACGAGGTAAGCTAGCGATAATCGGAACAGGCCCGGGTACGAGTGATTGGATGTCCCCTGAAGTCAAAGATATTTTGAGCAACGCTACTGATTTTGTTGGTTATTCCACTTACCTAAATTTAATTAATTCTTTCGTCCAGGGAAAACAGCGACATGAGTCAGATAACCGGGAAGAACTAGCAAGAGCGAGTATGGCATTAGATTTAGCAGCAGAAGGAAGGTTTGTAGCAGTTGTTTCCTCTGGTGACCCCGGAATTTATGCGATGGCTGCAGCGGTGTTTGAAGCATTCGAGAAAGAAGCTAAACCAGAATGGCAAGGTATAGAAATTAAAGTGTCACCAGGTATTTCTGCGATGCAAGCAGCCGCTGCGAGAATTGGTGCGCCTTTGGGACATGATTTCTGTACAATATCGCTTTCGGATATTTTAAAGCCCTGGTCAATAATCGAACAGCGTATTACTGTTGCTGCCCAAGGTGATTTTGCAATTGCTTTTTATAATCCAGTTTCCAAAGAACGCACTTGGCAATTGTCGGAAGCGAGAAATATTTTATTGCGGTATCGTGCTGCTGAGACACCTGTTGTGGTTGCTCGTAATCTTGGTAGAAAGGGTGAGTCTGTTCAGGTTATTACTTTAAATGATTTATCCCCAGAACTTGCGGATATGCGGACAGTTATTATTGTTGGTTCTAGCAAAACCCGAACTATACAAAAAAATGATGGTAATGCCTGGGTCTATACTCCGAGAAGTTATTGATATTTGAGAAAATACAGCAAATATCAAGTTATTTCAGCACAATCGGGTCTTTCATCGCGGTAGTTAAGGGGCTTCCAAATAAACGAAGGCAGAAGGCTAGAAGCCCGCACTACAAAAATGATAAATTTACACACTTGGGATGCTCCCAATAAAAATGGTATCCAGAACACCTTGGATACCATCAAAATTAATCATCATCAAAAATTTCTGTATTATTTACTAAGCTGCGATTGCAAGTTCGCGGTTTTGAATTTTAGCGTTTTGCTTTCTTGCAAAGGAGTAAGTAACGGTAGTATCCACAGTTTCGTGAGAAACCATATCGTAGATAGCTTCCAAAGCGGACTCGATAGAACCTTGTAACCAAGCGGGGTATTTGGAGCAATGTTCACCAGCGAAGAACAAAGTATTTTGAGGTCTAGCAGCTTCTAAGTATTGGATGGTATGATTTTCTTCACCCCAGTGTACAGTACAACCACCTGCACTCCACTCGTAATTACCCCAAGCGATTGATGCTACGTCTTGAATCATACCAGCTTCTTGCAATTCGGGGTGTACATTACTGACAACTTCTTTTACATACTCGTGACGTGCTTGTTCGGTCATGTTTCCCAAACGGTCAGCGTCGTCACCAATTGTATAGCTTGCTAACATAACACTACCGCGTTCGGGGTTGAATTTAACGCTGGGGTAGTAACTTTGACGAACACCAGCACCGCTAAAAGATGCACCACCTCTGATTCCTTGTTTAGCCCAGAAGTTTTCTTTAGTGTGGAAAGCTACTTTTGTAGCTGGGCAATATACGGTGTTGTTGATGGAATCGATTTTTCTTTGGTCAAATCCTTCGAGTTCCATTTTTCTCATTACAGAGAAGGGAATTGTACAGAGAACGTAGTCGCAACGACGGGTTTGTTTTACACCATTTACTAAGTAGTCAATTTCGGTATAATTAGAGCGGACGCGGATAGCAGTTACTGGTTGATTGGTGTAGATAGGAGCTTTGATAGATTGTGCCAAGCGGTCGATTAATAATTGAGTTCCGCCTTTGATTTGTAACAAATCGTCGCTGGTTTCAACTACGATGTCGGTAAGGAACATGTCCAAAGCTTTAGAGCAACGAGCGCGGAAACCAGGGTTATCTTGAACAAATGCTTTTAAATTAATGGTTTCGCCTACTTCATTAAAATAAGGAGTTAAATCTAATTTTTCCAACTCATCCATTAAGTGAGTGCGTAAATCTTGGTCTAAGCTTTCACGTAAGCTACCGGGGGAGATGGTGTTAACGATGGTTTTTAACCAAGCTGCAAATAATTTTGTTTGTTCGCTGTAGTTAGATGTAAAAATTTCTGGGTAGCGAGTGTTGAAGAATTTTGCTGCGTCTTTCATCTGGAAGATATTTCCTTCCATATTCATAAAAGCGTTTTCTTCTTCAAATACTGTAACAAATTTGCAAAGTCTATCGCTTAAACCCATTTCTTCAACGTAGTGTAGAGTGTGTTGATGAGAACTGGGAATCCGCATTGCTCCTAACTCTGCATAAGGTGCATCTGGTTGGTTACCAAACCGATGTGTCCAAACTCTACCACCAACGCGAGGACTTGCTTCGATGATTTCGACTTCATGACCGAGTTTCTCTAGTTCATAGGCTGCGACTAAACCCGCAATTCCCGCACCCAAAATTGTAATTTTTCTACCAGTTTCGATGTTAGCAAGTTGAGCAGTTGACAGCATGAATTTGGTGTCCATGATTTGATACCTCTTAAAGTTAGTGTTGTTAGTAGTGGAAATTTTGATGATTTGGTGGAGTGAAAGTGTCTTGCTGCTTGTGTTTCAGCCTCTCTCTCCCTCATGTTATTTCATAGGGGGGAGGTATTTTGGTTTATGCAAATCTTGGGTATTTGCAGATTAAAAATCTTCAAAGGTATATATAGACCACTATTGCAAATATTATCCCCACAGTATTACTAGTCCCAACCAAGCAAACCCCACCCCCAACGGTGACTCCCCGTTTACCTAGTCTCTTCTAGAAAAACAAAAAAATCTTACTAAGTCTGATTAATGAAATTCAACCATTAACCATTAGCAATTCCCCAGCACAAACATCCTGACAAATAATTTCACCCTTACGGTCAAAAAGGATTGTCCCAACTTTCAACGAAGCATCAGCATATTTTTGCACATAAGCTGTAGATTTCTGGCTAATTTTCTCAGCTAAATATCCAAAAACAGACTCAGCCAAATTTAACTCAACTAACTTAAGGTAAGCAGCATCCGCAGTCTTAGAATTTAAAACAGCCTTCACAGCTTCCAAATCCCCCCCAACTTGCACAACCGCAGCACTAATAATTTCCAACTTACCATCAGCAATATGACTAGAAGTATTAAAAATTCCCCCAGCCAACTTAATTAATTTTCCTTGATAACCAATTAATAAAACCGACTCAGCTTTAAATAACCCCGCTTCAACCAGTAACGCACCCAACCAATTACCCGTCATAATAATTGCCGCATCAGGTATCGATAAACGTTGCGCTACAGAATACCCATTACTACCGATACAAAAAATCAGGTTAGGGCATTCTTCCACCTTAGAGCGCAAACTTACACGAAACTCTTCCAATTGGTCAGCAGCAGAAAGGGGTTTAGAAATCCCACTCGTCCCCAATAAAGCCAATCCTTCTAAAATACCAAAGGCTTCATTTGATGTCCTCTGCGCTAACTGACGACCTTCGGGAAGAATTATTTGCACAACAGCGGTTTTATCTTCGGGAATTAATGGTGATAAATTAGCTGCGAAAATTCTCCGAGCATACTGATAAATTGCCGCATCTCCGGTTGTAGTTTTCCCTAAACCCTCACCACCTTCTAATACCAAGTCTTCTTCTTGACGTTGTACTAATTTTACCAACGCCCAAATCGGGGTATTACGAGTTAAATCCAAATTGTCTCCAGGGTCGCTAAGGGTGACACCTAGAGCAGAACTTGTATCTAAATTTGCGACTTGCTGGATAGTGATTTCAGCAATCTCCGGTAGCAAATCAATAGTTACCGACAACTTACTGCCAGTATTTTTAAGTAAATAAACCAGTGCCGCCTTAGCCGCAGCGACGGCGAAAACTGGTAGTGTGTAACCTGTACGAACCAAAGTAATTTAAAGTAGAACTAGGTTTAATTTTGAGAAGATTTATCGTTGGGTTTGCCGGAGTTGACTTTGGGTACCCAACCAGGGACTTCAGAATTTTCCCAGCCAGCAGGCTTTTTGGAATTATACCAGGCTATGGCACCAAGAATGGTGGCGAGTAAAAGACCACCAATGCTGATAGCGAGTAAAGATAACTGAATATATTTATCATAGGTAGCTTTGTCCGCCACCTCCATAAGGATATACATAAAATTTCCCTCTCCTGAAAAATACGACTAGACAAGCATAAGGCCATAAGTAAATACTACTATCGATTTGCAATAGTTATAGAAAATTACCTGACTCAATTTGCCTGTTAGGGTAGGCTATGTATTGAGTCTCATAACCAGCAAAAATCAACATCAGATACTTGGGAAACTAAAATTATGCAAACAGCAAACAAATTACCGCGATGGTTAAGTTTCGGGTTAGCATTTCCCATTGCCATCCTCAACGGTTGGCTACTAATCCAGGTTCTCAATTATTTTCAACCCTTAGTGAGTGTTTTTGTCGCTGCTGCCTTACTAGCGTTCGTTTTGGACTATCCCATACAATTTTTTCAACGCCGAGGAGTAAAACGCAATCTAGCGATTGGGGGGGTTTTACTGATGGCTGTGCTAATTTTAACTGGTTTAGGTGTTACTCTCGTTCCCCTAATAATACAACAGTTAAATGAATTAGCTAATATTTTACCCAGTTGGATTGATTCTGGAACGCAACAGTTACAAACTTTTCAAGACTGGGTGTTGAACCAACAAGAAGTTCCTATTAATTTGAGTGGTTTAATTACTCAAGCTTTAGATAAAATATCTAGCCAATTGCAAAGCTTCACCGGAAGAATTCTAGGTTTTGCTGTTGATACTATTAATATTGTTTTTAATGTATTGCTAGCAGTAGTTTTAACTATTTATCTAGTTTTAAATGGTGAACCCCTTTGGGATGGAGTATTTATTTGGTTACCATCCCACATTCGTTTGCAAGCACGGCAATTATTAAGAGAGGATTTTCATAATTACTTTATTGGTCAGGCAACATTAAGTGCAGTATTAGCCGTAGCTTTAACTTTAGCATTTTTAGCCCTGCAAGTTCCCTTAGCATTACTTTTTGGTTTAGGGATTGGATTTTTCGCACTTTTTCCTTTTGGTACAGGAATTGGTATTGCAATTGTTTGTTTATTGGTTGCATTACAAAACTTTTGGTTAGGGGTAGAAGTTCTAGCTGCAGCAGTGAGCATTGACCAAATCAACTCTAATTTTGTTGCACCACGTATTTTGGGTAACTTAACAGGTTTAAATCCGGTTTGGGTTGTAATCTCTTTGTTAATAGGTGCTAAATTGGGAGGTATTCTAGGTTTATTAGTCGCAATTCCTTTTGCTAGTTATATTAAAGATATAGCCGATAGTTGGCGTGCTGGAGGATTTAGAAAAGTAGAAGATATCGAAACAGAAACCAATCTAATTAGCGGTGAAAAAGTCGCAATGTAGAAATAATCATGTAGAGACGTTACATGTAACGTCTCTACAGATTTGCTGGTTGATTGATACTTTGGCGTATTTGCTGGGAATACTACATATGTAGAGATAATTTTGGATTTCCGAGGTTTCTAAAGCCATGCAAAACATTAGTATTAGTGATGCGACAGGTCATCCCTTGACAAAATATCGCAATCATTTAGAATTTAATGGATATAATATTGAGGAAGGTGAGGACATGCTTGTGTGTCGTCACCCAAGAAAAGCGAATTTCTTGATTAAGGATGTTCCTAGCAGAGGAGTATTAGTCACCGTTATTTATTCTTTTAACGAAACTATTGGTAGAATGGATTTGTTAGAGTATCTAAACAAATTAAATATAGATTTTTGGTTTATGAAGGCGTATCTTAGTGAAGAAGAAAAAGAACTAAATCTTTGTATAGATACTTTTTTTGAAGGTGAATATGACAGAACAAATTTTTCTATTCTGTTAGAAAATATTGAACATGATATAGATATATTATTTGAAAATGAGCTAACTGAAGCTTATTTAAAGTAAGTAAAATACTCGCTAGTCTTATGAAATGGGTTAACATTGGCATGAGTAGAGGAAGAGGTACAAAAAGCTATGCTTAACCCATTTCCAGGTATGAATCCCTATTTAGAGCAGCCTGAACTATGGCATCAAGCACATAACCGCTTAATTGTGGCTATAGCTGATGACCTCACCCCGCAAATAGTTCCTAAATATCATGTTTCGATTGAAGAACGGGTTTACACAAGTACTTCTGATAATTTATTAGTAGGGATTGCTGATGTGGTAATCAAAAATAGGGACAAATCGGACTGACCCTAAATTCGGTACTTTTTTTCGCGGCTTATCCCCTACGCCAACATCCAAGACGACTGGCTAGCAGCTACTTGATTGATGAGGTAAAATCTTAAGCATTGCTTAAACTAGGAATATACCAACTGGGCATCGCTACCACGTATCCCTTAAGCGCTGTGTAAGTCAGCCTTATCTTATTATCACAGAGCCTAAACACAGTGATGAGGTTAGTCTTTTTTGTAGCCATAATGCGATTAAGTAAAAAACGTTTGTTAAAAAAAAAACTCAGTATTACAGATGTAAAGGTCATATTTTAGAGGATGTTTATAAAGAGGATATTAAGCATTCTTCATCTCACAAGCCAGTGACTAAAGTCACTGTCTAAAAGCTGAAGTCCTCTAAAAGAGGACTAAGATGATATATTAAAAAATATATTTAACAAAATTTAAGATATTCCCAAAAATCTTATTTCTCCTTAGTCCTCTTCAGAGGACTTTAGCTTTTAGACAGTGACTTTAGTCACTGGCTTATATTATCAATACGGTCTTAATATTTCATTTATAAACAACCTAAATGCAAAGGAAAAGTAAACAAACCTTGAGTAATTAGGTTTTTACCCAGTGTTCAAGCTATCATCGGATATTGTCGAGCAGATTGTGTATCTCTAAGAAATATTCATGACCGCTTCTTACTCCGCATCCTCCGAGCCCAACCCAGCTAACAACAAAAATATATCTATCACCAACCATCGACAGGTAGATGTGAGCAAGCTGAGTCAAATGTATCAGCATTATGTCGAGGTGAAGGAAAAAAATCCCCATGCGGTTTTGTTTTATCGGGTGGGAGATTTTTTTGAGTGTTATTTTGAAGATGCTGTAACTCTCGCACACGAGTTGGAACTAGTTCTCACCAGTAAGCAAGCTGGAGAACAAGGACGGGTTGCAATGTCAGGTGTACCGCATCATGCTTGGGAAAGATATGCGACCCAGTTGGTAGAAAAAGGTTATGCTGTCGTTATCTGTGACCAAGTGGAAGATGCTTCCGAAGCTGCTGGTCGATTAGTTCGTCGTGAGGTTACACGCATCTTAACTCCAGGGACTTTGCTGGAAGATGGGATGTTAAAAGCGAGGTACAATAATTATCTTGCAGCAGTGGTAATTGTACGGGATACTTGGGGGTTAGCCTACGCAGATATTTCCACTGGGGAATTTCTGACCACCCAAGATACTAACCTGGAACGTTTGACTCAGGAATTAATGCGTTTGCAACCAAGTGAAGTATTATATCCTGCTAGTGGTAATCTTCCTGATTTAGGAGCGCTTTTACGTCCGGGAGAGTCTTCATCTGAGTTACCGGATTGTTTGCCTACGAGTTTTTGTTACTCGCTACGACCGCAAAGTCCTTTTTCCCAAGGAGAAGCAAGAGCCAAATTACTGCAAAAATTTAAAGTTCGCTCTTTAGAAGGCTTAGGTTGCGAACATTTACTGTTGGCTGTTCGTGCTGCTGGTGGTCTTTTGGAATATTTAGAGGAGACTCAAAAAGAAAGTAATATTCCTCTACAGCCGCTTCGCAGTTATACCCTCGCGGACTTTATGATTGTAGACCATCAAACTCGGCGTAACCTGGAAATTACGCAGACTATTCGCGATGGTACTTTTCATGGTTCTTTATTGTGGGCTTTGGATAGAACTTCTACTTCTATGGGTGGAAGAGCTTTAAGAAGGTGGGTATTACAACCATTATTGGAAATAAGAGGAATTCGTGCAAGGCAAGATACGATTCAAGAGTTGGTCGAAAATACAACTCTGCGTCAAGATTTACGGTTGTTGTTACGACAAATTTATGATTTAGAAAGACTTGCGGGACGGACAGGTGCTGGTACTGCAAATGGTCGAGATTTGTTTGCTTTAGCTGAGTCTTTATCCCGATTGCCAGAGTTAGCTTACTTGGTTTCGGAAGCTACTTCTCCTTTTTTGAAAGCTTTACAAAAAGTGCCACCTTCGATGGAAGAATTGGCTGATAAAATTAAGGCACATTTAGTAGAGTCGCCACCAATACAAATAAAAGAAGGTGGGGTAATTCGTCCAGGGGTGAATCCCCATTTAGATGAGCGTCGCGATTTGGTTAAAGATGACCAAGCGTGGGTTGCTAATTTGGAAGTTGATGAAAGAGCGCGTACGGGGATTCCTAATTTAAAAGTAGGATTTAATAAGACTTTTGGTTATTACATTAGTATTTCTCGCGCAAAAGCTGACCAAGTTCCAGGAAATTATATTCGCAAGCAGACGCTGACAAATGAGGAACGTTATATTACCCCGGAATTAAAAGAACGGGAAGCCAGGATTCTTAATGCGAAAGAAGATTTAGATAAGTTGGAGTATGAAATTTTTGTCGCACTTAGAGAAGAAGCGGCAACTCATGCGGAAACTATTCGTAATATTTCTCGTGCTGTAGCTGCTGCGGATGTATTATGTGGGATGGCTGAGTTGGCTGTACATCAAGGTTATTGTCGTCCCACAATGGTGGAAGAACGGGAGATTTATATTATTGATGGACGCCATCCGGTGGTGGAACAGTCGCTACCTGCTGGATTTTTTGTTCCTAATTCGACTCAACTGGGTAGTGGGTTTCAAGCTGATGACTCTCCGGATTTAGTAATTCTTACTGGACCAAACGCGAGCGGAAAGAGTTGTTATTTGAGACAGGTGGGGCTAATTCAATTAATGGCACAAGTTGGTTGTTTTGTTCCTGCAAAATACGCAACTCTAAGCATTTGCGATAGGATTTTTACGAGAGTGGGTGCTGTGGATGATTTGGCAACTGGTCAGTCTACCTTTATGGTGGAGATGAACGAAACAGCTAATATTCTTAATCATGCAACTAATAGGTCTCTAGTTTTATTGGACGAAATTGGACGGGGAACAGCAACTTTTGACGGACTTTCTATTGCTTGGGCTGTAGCGGAATATTTAGCTGCGGAAATTACTTCTCGGACGATTTTTGCTACTCATTACCATGAATTGAATGAGTTAGCGTCGTTGTTTCCCAATGTAGCAAATTACCAGGTAACGGTGAAGGAATTACCCGACCAGATTATATTTTTACACCAAGTTCAACCTGGTGGTGCTGACAAATCTTATGGTATCGAAGCCGGAAGATTAGCGGGGTTACCAGCTTCGGTTATTCAACGAGCGAGGCAGGTTATGTCACAAATTGAACAACACAGCAAAATTGCTATCGGCCTACAACATCTGGAGTAGGTTCTATTCCATATTTAACTTTGTGTATTGAGGGCGGGCAGGGATGCCCACCCCACAAGAAATGTGGAATTTTGTATTATATAGGCGAGCTTTGGGGAAGCTTACAAGTTATTCAATAGATTTAATGGATATTAGCCAACAAAAAGAACAATTTAGTATTACCTATATTCGAGCAGTAACCTCAGTTGCAGGCTATTCTTTGTATAGACCAGAAGTTGATGATGACAGTATAGACTTAGGCATCGTTGCTAGAGGTGGCGTGGGAACAGTTTCTTCTCCTAGGCTGGAATTACAATTAAAATGTACAGCAAAAAATATTATCGACAAAAAATATATTAGATATCCTCTCAATCTCAAAAATTACAATGATTTAAAAGTCCATCCTTTAGTACCTAGAATTTTAGTTGTAGTTTTAGTACCAAAAAACTTAGCTGACTGGTTAAAACAAACAGAAGAGGAATTATGCCTCAGATATTGTGCCTACTGGATTTCATTGCGGGGGATGCCGGAGACAGAAAATGCCACAAATGTTACTATTGAAATACCACGTAGCAACCAATTTACTGTGGAAGCCCTCCAAGCCATCATCCAACGTATAAGTTTTGGAGATTTGCCATGAAAGTTACTATACGAGATAGCCAAGTTCTTAGAAATGTTAGACCGGAAGAACTTCAGGGACACTTACAAAAAACAGGCTGGCATGAAACTGGAAGAATTTATAATGACGCTGGGGCTGTTTGGCGGCTTAAAAAAAATTCAAAAAATTCATCAGTTGAATATGAAATTTTGTTACCTTTACAACAAAGTTTAGTTGATTATGCTGCCAGAATTAGCGATGCAATTAAAACATTAGAAGAAGTAGAAAACCGTTCTCAAATTGACATTTTAAGTGAGTTAATTACATATTATCCCAGCTTCATTGTTAAAGGTATTGTCACAAAAGTTGAAGCTTCTTGTGACATTGGTAAACAGAGTGGTAAAATTACCTTTTTATGCACTATTCTTGATAATTTGCGAGAAGTTCAAGCTGAACTTACAGAACAAGATTATATTTTAGCGATTAAAGCTTACCAAGAACGATTACCGATTACCTGTGCTGGCGAATTAATAAAAAACAATGATAGTTTTAGTTTGAAAAATTCCAGAGATTTTCAAATAAAAGCAATTTAAAAACCGACAAGATGCCAAGAACGCCAAGACAAGAGAAAAAAGGTAATAATTCCAATGTAAACGGATTTGATATTAAATTCCATTTTGCTCTAACTGAGTTAAAACTTTTTTGATTTTCGGTTGATTCATTAATTGACGCGATTTACGACCAGCTTCAACAGCTTGCTGCATTAAAGCATAACCTTCCAGCCGCTTTCCTTGCTTATTAAGTTGTACTGCTTGCTGACTCAATTGAGCAGCTTGCTTTGCCAACAATTTGACTTCTTCACTGTTCACTTTGATACTCCATTATTACTAGTAGCATTGAGTCAGCTTCTATAAATAGTCTATAAGCTCTTATTTCTAATAGAGTTGCATCTGCGTTTGTACTATGGGTGTCAAGCCACCATCTCATTTATACAAGAAATCAGCTCAAACATTTGTTTATTGGGGTCTGTTAACAGACGATGCAGTATAATGCATTGTAGTAATATGCATTATTTTGTTAAAGTATGAGTACTACAAGTTTTAGGCTAGACGACGAACTTGAAGAAAAGCTTGATGCGACCGCTGCCAAGCTTCGGCGCTCTAAAAGCTGGATAATTAACGATGCTTTACGTCAGTATATTGAGCGTGAAGAGCAGAAACTTAGGATGTTGGAAGAAACAGAAGAAGCGATTGCGGACATTCAAGCAGGTCGCGTTGTTTCTGGAGAGGAAGTAATGAAGTGGCTGGAGACCTGGGGAACTGACACCGAAAGTAAAGCTCCTAAGGTATGAAGCTCGAATTCTCAAGAAGTGCTGTAGAAGATTTAATCAGGCTAAGGGATTTTATCGCCGAAAATGACTCACAAGCGGCAGAGCGAATTTCTTTAAGACTTCGGCAAGCGATAGGAAAACTCGTGCTTTACCCTGACATGGGTCGTTCCGTACTGGAGTTAGAAAATGTTCGTGAGTTTATCGCTGGAAACTATGTGATTCGTTACCTTCGGGAGGAAGATACTGTCTTTGTATTACGGATATGGCATGGGAAAGAATACCGTGAGTAAATAATTTTATTTAGTATGTTTTTAAGAGGATGAGCAATTACAACGTTTAGGTTAAATTTGGACTTTGTTCATTTTTTTAAACAAACTTATATTTGGTCAACCAATAACACAGATTTTACTGGTCTTTTGATTGGATTTCCCTTCTCATCAAGCTTTCCATAAAAACTCTTGCCATTATAATAAAACGAAGATGAGCTTCCCCCGTCCAAGTTCATCGCTGAGACAACATCCAAAGCTTTCATAAAATCAGCCAGCGCTTGTATAGACATCCCAGAGTTATTTGTAGCTGAAGACTTTTGACCCACCATAACTAAAACAATGCTGCCATTTTTAGTAATACCTACAGCAGTTCTAGCATTAGCTTGTTTACTTCCAATTGAGTCACGTCCATTTGCATAATCCACAAAACCCTCTTGTACTGAGGTTAACTCTGGTAACAAACGGGGACCTCCACCTAAAGCATCAAGCAACTGACAACCTTGTGGTGGTTGCTGCTTATGCAAAGCAATATCATAGCGGATACTTTGCTGACATGTGTATCGTCGAAATTCTGTGCGATTGTTAATTTTGCCCAAGTAAGGTTTTAGCTTGGGATTATTTACTAAGCGTTCGTTGTCGTTGGGGTCAGCTACCAGCTTTCCTTCTTGGACAACATGAGATGTGGATTTTTGGTTCTCTGGGTCAAAAAAACCAGCATTCACAATTGCGATCGCCTTTTTCGTTTGAGCAAACTCCTCCACAGTGGCTACTTTTTGCGATAATACTGGAGTCACCAAAAATTGGCTACTAGCTGGAACCCAAAGTATATTAACTATGCTGTTTGGTAAATTGCGGGACTCATAGCGGATAGTTTGTTGGGGTGGTAATGCATTGGATGTAGATGATGGTGAGAAACGCTGTACCAATAACACTGTCATCCCAACACTAATTAGCACTCCACTCAGCAACCAGAACTTTTTCACTGACTTTCCCTCATATCTAATGCCAGATTTTGATTTACGAGAGTATGTATGGTTTAACAAATACTATCGAAATTATAGTAAATCAAGGATTATAATCAAACAAGCTGGTGAGTCTTAAGCCAACACTGTCATCATTACTAGATTTGCCCAAAATAAAAATTTGAGTATAATTCCAAAAGCTAAATTTATACATTATTAATTTTGCAAAATTAGCTTGCAAAAACTGATTGAGGTGTTTATATTTATTATAAATTTTACTTCCTTTTTCCCTTCCACCATAATCTGTAAATATATATTCTTCTGGGTCTGGATAAAAAGTTTTAAATTCACTTACTTCCAATAATCCTGATGAAAGAAAAGCTAATTCCATAACTTCCTCTTTCGTTTCTGCGACTTTATGAATAATCTTATGTTGGTAAGTATTCCTATAGCCTCCATCATAGTGACCATAAATTGTAATAGGAGCCAAATTTTCCAAAATTGCTTGAATTTTTTGCCCAAACATTAATGTTGAATTTTTTAAGACGATTTCTGCTGGTAAAATAACTTGATTTTCAGTGACTATAATATCTTCAAAATTTTTAGTTTCTCTTGGTACTGTTGAAGTCACACAAATCCAATTACCTCCTGGAATTTTACCAACAACAACAAAGTATGAATATTGTTCCCAAGGGTCAGTAGGAATACCAAGTTGATAAGTTTGTAAATTTTCCAAATTATTAGTTAAAAATTCACTTAACTTCTCATAAATATTTTTTCTATTTGTAAATTCTTCTGATTCTCTATTTTGATAATCTTCCTCGTCAAAACGTTTTTCTGCTAAATGGTCAACTTTTACTGGGGTTCCGCGTTCTTCAATTTCTAACCAGTTATTGATAGCAATTTCAGTATCTGTTAACTGAATCCAATCTTCATTTGCTAATAGAGAAAGTAAATTGAATTCACCTTTTTCTCGCGAGCACCAAATAAATGTTTCCCATATTGATGTATGATTATATGGAAGCCTAAAGATGATTTCATCTTCTAATAATACTTCAAGAGTAGCAAGGATTTTCTCAGTTTTTTGGTGCATAAATTTGTTCTAAATTACTTATTATATTCTAACTGAATTTAAATGTTAAGATTTATTATCCATTTTACTACTACCATAATAGGTGAATCTGTGGCATCTTAATTTAATTAGCAAAATTAGGGATTATAAGTAAAGGTACTTGGTATATATAAACCAATCCAATCTCCACAAGGAGCTTGACCAATTATATATATATTTTCCTCAGTCCAAAAGCTAAATCGATACATAATGACTTCATCAAAATTTTGATGTAAAAAATTGTTGATTTTTTTATAATTTTCAAATTTATCATTATTATAAGAGCTATGATAATTATAAGAGCTATGATAAAATTTTTTATCAGCATAAAAGCAATTAAACTTTGCTATTTCTAATAGCCCAGATGCTTGTAAAGCTTGTTCTACAGCTAATGCTTTAGTTTCTGCTATTCCATAGACAAATTTATGCTGAAATGAGTAGTAATACCCCCCACCAAAGTCTCCTTCTAAATCAACTACTCCTATATCTAAAATAATTGCTTCTATTTCAGATATTAAATTTAGTGTATTTTGACCCAATGACTTTTCGGGTCTTAGGGGGGATTTTGCTGAACGATTAATTATGTCGTCCGAAATATTTGTTTCTTTATAAAGAGTATGACAAACAGAAATCCAATCTCCATCTACTGTTTCCCCAACAATTAAGACAACGAATGCATCAGATGGAAAGTCAGATGAAGCTTTCAAATCATAATATTCTATATTTTTTAACTTCTGACTTAATATTTGGTATAAATATTCAATTTTCTTGGACTTCGCAGCTATCTCATCTGTCTTTAGAGAAAAGCTGTTAAAATATCTTAAATACTCCATTGCTTGACAACTTGGAAAAACCGCATCATCATCTGTAAGCTGTAGCCAATATTTAGATAAACAGAGATTTATGACACTAAACTTACCATTTTTAGAGATATCCCAAACAAACGGGTGGATACAACTTCCATCTTCATGTCCTGATAATTTGAAGTATAAATTAGAAGTCAACACTTCTAAAGTAGCAAAAATTTGTTTTGTTTGAGTTTTCATAAAATTAGCTGAAATTTAGATTGATAAGTTAGCAGGCTGGCTAAAAAATAACATTGCCGATTATACATAAAGTTGTGGCATTCGTGCAGCTAAAGAACCACTTTTGGAAATTGATTTATAAATTCCCTACCGCAACAGTTCGTACAATACGATTGCTATCTTGTGTTAAATGCTGCCTAATTTCTAATGAAGTTCCAGGATTATCAGCAACAGCATAGCGTTCCAACCAAGATACTGACTGGGCTGCTCGCATAAGGATATCTACTGGTGTTTGCGAATGTAGAAATGTCACTAATCGTACGAACGCATTTTCAGATTGAGCGTATTCTGAAAGAATTGTCGGTAAATCATCAGTACTAGCATTATATAGACGACTAAGCCCTCTTAAAGTAGGGCTGATTGAATGTTTGCTGGTAGGTTTAACAATTAAATCGCTGAGACTTTCACAAATGAATGTTGTAGCATTGGGGTTTTGAGCTACTGCACGACGTACTTCAACTTTTTTGTCCTTCGCAAGTTGTTCAAGTATTGTTACCGAAACACTGTGGTTACTAGCTACCCCTGTACGAACTGATGCCTCTTCGTCTTCCGCTAGCAATTCTAAAACGACGCCTGAACTATTATTATTGCTAGCAACTTTGGCACGAACCTGTTTGTCTGAATCAGTTGCTAAAATTTCCAAAATATTAACTGGGATATTTGATTTAGCTGCAATTCCCTGACGAACACTAGCCTGCTTATGTTGAGCAAGTTTTTCCCAGAGTTGCTGCGTAATATTAGAATTATTAGTGATTGCACAGCAAACATTTGGGTTTGGATTTTCTGCTAGTTGCATCAAAACTTCGCTGGGAATATTATTGAGTGCAAGAGAAGTTAAAATAGACTCGTCTGATTTTGTTAACAACTTATCTATAATTGCTTGAGGAAGGTTGGGGTGAGATGCTATTCCTCGATGAACCTCTCGTATTTCGCTATCCATTAATTTTTCTAAAAGATGAGGGATATCATGACGATGACAAATAGCCATACAAATTTGTTGACAGTCTTGGCTATTTATATCTTTGCCTCTGAAGATTTTTTCTAGAAAATGAGGAGGAGTATCAGCACGTCTTGCAATCCCCCAAAGAACAGGACCATAATCATCATTAACCAACGATTCTAAAGCTGAAATAGGTGTATTAGGATGAGCAGCTACAGATGAGCGAACCCATGAAACTGAATAATTTGCTAATTTGGCTAATACACTGGCTGGCATTTGTTTTGCTTTAATCAAGTCATCTAATACTTTATCTCGTTCGCGAAAATCCATTTTCAGAGCCAGTTCCACAGCCTTCTCCAAGGCTTTGGGTGGTGTATTTGGATTATAAACGTTAACCATTCCTTTTTCGACTCCCAAATATTCCACAATATCAATAGGAGTATTTTGATTGCGCGCAACAGCCATACAAACGTTATAGTCTAAATCATTTGCAAGCTCTCTTAGTAATTCCACTGGAGTATCAGGATTTGCCGCAACCTGTTCCCTCACTCGTGATGACTCATCATTAACTAAACGTTCCAAAACTTGAGTTGGTAATTTTAAATTTCTATTCCAACGTGCTAGACTAGCACGAATATTTACGCTCGCATCTTGTGTTAAATCTAGTAAGCTGCTGAGTGGTAAATTCGAGTTCTCTAAAACAACGTAACGAATAGTTTCATTGGCATCTTTTGCCAATTGTTCTAATACTTTTATTGGTGTTTGTTTGCTACGTGCTGCTGTAATTTTCGCTTGTTGATTACCTTTTTCGAGAACTTGTGCTAAAGCATAAAGGCTATGAAAACGACGTGCCATTAATTCATCTGCTTTTGCTATTTCTTCTTCATCCTCCATCGTAATTAACAACCTATATCGTTCTAGTGGAGGAAAATTAGGATTTTTTATGACAGTCTCACGTATAGATGACATCCTGTCAATTTTTTCCCCCGAAACGGATTGTCTTGTAAGTTGTACCAAAATATCAACCGGGGTAGCGGGATTTTCTGCTACCCAATCAAGGGTGGTGCTATTATCATCTTGAGCAAGTTCTGCCAAAGCACTCCTGGGAGCATTTGGATTCCGAGAAACTGCTTGACGACCTGACCCTTTTTTGGTCATGATTTGGTTAATAATTTCTTCTGGGGTATTAGGGTTACCAGCTATTCTTTCTACGCATCTTCCAGATGAAAGCAGTTGTTGCAAATATTCAATACGTTGTGCTCTGGGAATCGCTAAATTGTAAGCTAAAGCAATTAGTAGGTCAGAATTATCAAAACGAGAACCAAATCTATCTGTAGGTTTTGTCAACCTAAGACGTAATTCTTCACGCAAGTTGACAGGAGTATTGGGATTACCAACTAATGCAACAGAAATTTCGCAACACCCCTTAATAACTTGTGAAAGCATATCTGACATCTGTAGTACATTAGAAATTACTTTTTGTAAGTTCTGCTCTAATAAAGTCGGTAACAATTCAGACCATTGCTTAACTACAAACTCACTAAATTCATTATCATTATGAAATCTTTCCTCTAATTGACCAAAATAATTATAATTTTCTAGTAGTGTCATCCATTGATAACTTTCAATAATAGTGAGCCATTCTTCTACATCTAATGTAATTTGATTTTTTGCAAGAATTTTGTGAATTTCATCTATATACGCATTAGCTAAAGATTCTATATTATCTTCATTTGGTTTTTGATTTAACATATGGCGCAGCTTTACTTGAAATTTATTTTGGTATTGCTCTCCCTTAGCTATTTTCTCTAAAATAGAAATAGGTGTATTTACATCATTAGCTAGTTGAATGAGAATATTATCTTCTTGACAATCCACTAATTCTTCCAATAACTGTAACTTTAATTTAGGATTTATTTGATAAGATTTAGCAACAGCAAGCTTTAAGTCTGGGTTAGGATACTGAGACAATCTCTTTAAAATTTCCACCGAGACTTGTGGATGTTTGACAATATCAATTAAAAACCAAATATCACTCCTAACCCATTTTTCAAAAATTCCACGTGTTGAATTGGCTCTGATTTCTTGTTCCAATTTTTCTGCTCTTAGTGCTTCTATATCAATATTCGCAAACTCAGCTAAAATCCAAGTTGGTGTATTAACTTGATTTAGTAACAAAATACGCAACAGATGGTCTTTCCAAACAGGTTTATCATTAATTCTTTCGTTAAAAAACCGTTCTAAAATACTACTTGGTAAATTGTCCCTTTCTTTTATAACCTTTTGCTGACTAGGAAATATTTGATGCATTAATGCCTCCGTAATATTTCCATGTTCTGCAACTGCTGCTTGTATCTTGGTATCCTCATGCTCAGACAACCTAACCAAAACTTCTGCTGATGTTCCCGGATTTTTAGCCACTGCTAACTGAATTTTGTATACCTTATCCTCTGCCAATAGCATCAGCTTCTCTTGCGGTGTATTTGGATTTTGCGCTACAGTCAGGCGTATCCAAGACCAGGGACTTTGCCCCAACATCGCTAATTGTGATTTATCACCATTCCAATCGGACGCAATAGCGTGTTGACCTTCTACCAACTCAATTAAGGAAGGTGGGCAATTGGGGTTAAATTTTACTGCCATTCGTACAGGTAATTCCAAATCCCCCACCAGTTGTTCCAACAAAGCTAACGGTGTTTCCGATGACTCAGCCACCTGCAACCGTGGTTCTAGTGTTGGTTCTTTCGCTAGTCTTTCCAGCAACTGCAAGCGGTAACGTAACGGCATATGAGGATTACGCAAACCCTGAATTAATGGTTCTGCTGGCACCCATTCACTAAAAAAGCAGGGAGGCACCGGAGCAAATTTCAATAGTTCTACGGCTAATCTGTCATTTTGACCCAAATCACGTTCCGGCAGCATTGTATCCACCACTTGCTGAGGATTCTCCGTCATTTCCCCTGCCAAATTTACATGCAAACTAGCAGCTTCTGCTACCTGTTCATCTGGGCTATTAACCAAAATTTCTAAGAGGTTACGAGGTGTATTGATGAAACTTGCAACCGCTAATTGCAAAGCGACCGACTGCTGCAACAGTCGCTCCGGTGCAGACACGAAAATTTCAATATCTGACACACTTACTGTCTGAAGAGGTTCCATAGTGATATCTATTTGGTACTAATTTACTATAAGGGATTCGCTAAAAGTTGTATATGAAAGTTTGTAAACTTACCTTTAGTATTCCCAAATTTACGTGAGCAACATACACAATGAGAGTAAAGTTTGTAAAAAAATGTTTCTATAGTATTTCTTAATAAAAGCTTGGGAAAGTCAAAAATAAACAAAATTGTACAGAGGTTCTCTATCAAGTGAGGTATAAAGAAAAAATAAAACTCTTGTGGGGTGGGCAAGGATGCCCACCCTTATATATTTCACCAAACTCAAAACCGCTACAATCAAAAATCAAAAGTTGAAAGCAAAAGCCACTGCATTTATATATTTATCTTAAGAAACTTTTAAAAGAGTTTATCTGTCGAAGCTTCTACACTCCGCAAAAACTCTCCAATGTCTGAAACTACAAAAGGCATTCCCGGATTACCCGACTTGACTCATCCAGATGAGCTAATTCAATTTGGAAGTCAGATATTAAAAGCTTCAGTATTATTATTCTTACTAATTGTAGCTTTAGGAATTGCAATAGCTCTTCTTAGTTTTGCACTCCGTCGCAACCAGTTAGAACAAGAAATTTTCATTGGTCAATGGTCAATTCGTTACTCCCAACTATTGCGAGGAATGCAACATTTAACACTAGTGTTAATTTTGCTAGTAGTTGGATTTTTTCTGTCTTCAACATTAAGCAATCGCTATCACCACTGGGAACAAGCAAGAGTCGCAAAAGTAGTAGAAACTGTAACCGGAGATAGACTAGAACAAATTCCACCTCAAATTCGCTACGTTATTCAAGAAGCATACAGTTACACAAACCAAATTAATGGTAAAACAGTCAAAGTAAATGATAAACGAGAAGTCAATCGTTTCCTGACCCTAGCTGGTTCACAAATTCAAGTAACCATCGACCAAAACTCAGATGTACAAAATCATCGTGCAGTATATCACGTAAACTATAGTGCTGATTATAAAGTTATCAACTCACTTACAGATATCAACAATTTTTTCTTTGAAGCACCACCACCGAACAGTTACTCTCTGCTTTCCAGCTACAAAGTAGAGCGTAACGGAACTACATTGCAACAAATTAATCCAGGTGACTACGGCTTTCCCTTCCGCTTGCAACCGGGAGAAGAAACTAACTTTCGAGTCACATATAAAGCCCAAGGAAGTCCACGTTGGGTTTATAATGCTGAGGGACAATTGTTAAAAAAATTCCGCTTGGTCGCAACAGCAAACTTTCCTGGGGCTGATTTTGCTAGCGGTATTGTACCCAACGAAATAGCAGGTATTGGAAAAAGTACGCGATTCACTTGGAAATTTGAAGATAATGTTTCCGTAAAAAATCCTTTTGGAGTATTTACCAACACAAACCCTATTCGTAACACAGGTGTTCTTCCCCGTCTTTTATTATTAGCACCAGCCTTATTTTTGTGGTGGATATTATTGTTATATTTATCCCTACCAGTGAGCTTAAAAAATATCGTAATCGCTGGTGGTATATTCTTTGCTTGTTTATTAAGTTTGACCTATCTTAGCCGTGTCATTAATCCCCAATCAGCTTGGACTTTAATTTCCTTCGTTTTGTTAATATTAGTATGGGGATTAGGTTCAAACAAAAGAGCTTGTCTTGCTGCTGTAATTTGTACCATAGCTGGTGCAGTCTTACCCGTATTTGCTTTATTAGTACCATTTACCGGACTTACCTTCAGCATCGCAGCTTTGCTCTCAGTTAGCTGGCTAGCAATTATTAATTGGTACGGATTATATAGCGTGCGACCTTAAATTAGCTATTTTTCATCTTCAACGTACATGCAAGCATCTTGCTTGCTACCCTAGCATAAAAAAATACAAAACTCTTGTGGGGTGGGCATCCCTGCCCGCCCTCTAATCTTTAACCAAAACAGGAATCTTAATATCAACAAACTAAGTCTTTTGGTTATCCGATTTAAACCGACCCTCAAAGAAATCTCTCTTCTTCAGATGCTTAGTATTCCGTCCAGTAACACGCTCTCTCCACATACGAAAACTAGAAGGCTGCATTTCTCGACGCATCAAAGCAATAACCTCTTTTTCTTTTAGTCCGAACTGTAATTCAATCGCATCAAACGTCGTTCGGTCTTCCCAAGCCATCTCCACAATACGGTCAATAGCTTGTGTACTTAGTTCTGGTAATTTCATATTTTGGTAAAAAATTAAATATAACTTAATATTAATTATATCTAATCAATCTTGCCAAAATACACATTTCCTCTGACGCTCAGGCAAATTCTTCGCTAGGGTGAGCAAATTTTCTTTAGGCAGACATGATTGACAGTAAAAAGGAAGCTTTGGCTGTCTAGAAGTATAGTCAAAAAAGATTGTGTATCTATCCGAAGTTGTAGGTATTTTCCCTCGATGCAAGATATCACCAGTATTAGCAATAATTACCGTACCCGCAGAACCAGTACATGTTTTCCATATTGATGAATCGGCAGCGTTATGCATTACATTGTCTGAAATGTGGCCATACTTGTATTTCAGAGTTCTACAAGCATCTACACTCAACTCTCTTGGTATATATTGGAACGCTCCACCATTCTCATCAACATCATGCAAATAAATAATTATTTTCAGAAAATTAGGGTCTTCAACATCTTTATGCCATAACCTTGTTTTTCGCTGAACCTGATTAGCTATATCTCGACGAAAATATGAACCGTGATAAGCAACAGGTAAACCCAGATAATTTTCTACTATATTTAGCAATCGTTCCTGTAAACCCCAAAAAAAAATTGCAGAATGCTTCATAAGTTGCTGAGGACTAGCATGAACAACATACTCATTCTTTTTTTTTGTATCAAGCTTGGGAATTTTGGGAATTAGATACCTTGCAGTTCTAAGCATTTCCTGAGTAGAAGGGATGGAAAGTGCTTCTAATGTGGTTACTACAACTCCTTCATTTTTGATTTTTTCAATCAAATTTAGTTCACTTTTTGAAACAGCAGGTAGATGGTACTTATGTTTGTCTAGTGCTGTTTGATAACCAAGCTGGGATGTGTTATAAATGTAGGGCATATCAGATACACTTCGTAGAACCCTGTTAATAACTTTTCTAGGTAACGTGTTCATGAAACCAGCTTTTTCTATAACTAAATAAAACTTTTATTTCAATCTAATATTTTTTAGGAGCAAAATCTATTAAAAATTTATAAAAATTAATATTTAGTAAAATTTTATATCTCGTACACATCTTTCAGAAAGGGTTTTGAGCATAATTAATCAGATAAAATCTCATATATCAATCAAGTATAATTAGTAAAAACAGGGTCAACACTCAGCATCAAAAGCTGCATTTATATGATTTTGGAAGCGGTAATGCTTTATATCAAACCAGGTTTAGAGTGCGAATTTGAATCCAGTTTCAAAAAAGCCTCTAAAATTATTTCCTCAATGGATGGATATTTATCTCACGAACTGAACCGATGCTTAGAAATCAAAAGCAAATACTTGTTACTGGTTAGATGGAAAAATTTGGAGTCCCATACCGTAGGGTTTCGCAATTCCCCTGAGTATCAACAATGGAAAGCTCTACTTCACCATTTCTATGAACCATTCCCAACTGTGGAACATTTTGAAAATATACAAATCTAACTTTACTTCTCTTTAAATACACCCCAACCAACATTCGTACGATTGGGTATTAATCAGCTACGCTTCTAATATACTTAGTCCTCTTTAGAGGACTTTAGCTTTAAGACAGAGAATTTATTCTCTGGCTGTTGACACAGGAGGAGATTTATATACTCTAATTAATTTTCCTACTAATGTTTCTACAGAAAAAATAGCCTCATCAATTCGTGTTGCTAACATCGCAAAGTCTGAATTTTCCGTACAAACAATAATACCTGCATGGGTTGGTTGCTGAGAATGTAGCCGAATAAAATCATATCGATTAAGTGTCACAACTGCACTTTGCTCACTCGTCGCAAAGGCAAGAACTTCATCATCAGGAAGGAATTTTTTGGTTAGCCTTTCCAGCTTCCTGAACCGTTAAAACATCGTGACCTAAATTTCTTAAAGCTAGAACAGCTTCTCTTGGAAACTGTTCATCAGCATATAAACGTGCCATTTACGCTTCTTGATGTTTCTGAATAGCTGCCTCAATTTCATTGCTATAAACTTCTTCATAAGACCAGGCGTTTGTCAAGTCAGATGCTGATATACTCGGATAAGTTAGTAAGCTGGTGATTACCTGTATAAACACCTGATGCAATTTCATATAATTTCATAAAAACAGTATTTTAATAAAAAAAATTAATCATCTTTAGTAAATAAATAAACATTATCTCTTTGATATTTTACTTTAAAAGACTTATTGTTTTTTGCCTGATTAACAAGTTTCATTGCAAATTCCTGATTACTTGCTATACCAGGATGTCTAGTGTTCAGTAATATATAATCAAACTTATCTAAATTACCTTGGTTCTCGCTAGCATTAGTATATTCAATTATTTTCCTATGAGTTAAATGCGAAGAAATTTCAGAAGTAGTATAAACACTTCCAGATGTTTGAACTAACTTAACAGCCTCGTTCATAGCCTGCCAAGTATCAATAGATTTGAGATACAATGAACCAAAATAACCATATTTAGCTAATATCAAAAAGCCCAAACAAGACCATAAAACTATATACAAATTTTTCCTTAATAAAACCTTACCTGCAGCCAAATTATCAATCACAGCTTGCATCATAAAAGGTATTATAGGCAAAGAATATTGATGCATTAAATCACGTTGAAAATGAACTTCCGAAAGAATATTCAACATCAAAATTGGAACCCCACCTATTAGCGGCATTAAATTATGTGGTGAAAGTCCCCAAATAACAGGCGACAATAATAGAATTAAATATTCTAGAGTATAAAACGAAAAAACTTTTCCTAAAACTAAACCTGGCTTTAAAAAGAAATTTACCATAATTTCCGGAACAGAATCACCAAGATAGCGAAAAAGTGAAACCCCAGCAGGTTCTCCACCACTAAAAACTGGAATAATAATTCGAGAAGCAATCACAAACCAGATAATTCCAGCAATAATAGCAAAAATACCGTAAGAACGCTTTTTCTCAAATATCAATAACCAGATACCCATCGCAATTACATTCAGTGACAGTACTGCTTTACATCCTAAAACCAAGATAATATTGAATACAAACCATCCAAATTTACCCCTCTTTGCACACCATATCCCAGCAAATAAAGCAGGTACAGCCATAACTTCGGGATGAAAGTCAAACAAATTCACATTAAATATCAACGGATAAAGCAAATATACCAACGACATAGTAACTGCTTGACTTGCTGACAAACCAGCTATCACAGTTAAATTCCAAACAGGTAAAGCAGCGATAGATAAGGAAATTGCTTGTACAGCAAACAGCCAATAAACGGTAGGGTATATTTTGTACAATAAACCTAGCGGGTAAAAAATCCAAGCAGCATGGTCACCCAAAATATGAAGGTCTCGAATAGTAGAAAAAGGTGTTTCACCCTGGCTAATTAAATAAACAGCTTGGTCAAAAATCCCTAGGTCATAAGCATAAGATTGGAATAGTAGGTGTCGCAAACTACTACATATAAATAAAATAAAAGTACTAAATCCAATCATCCACACTAAAGGATTTTGATTTATTTTGTTGAGCATAATCGTGTAGCTTGAAATTCTGAGATACTAATAAATTTACCTTGAGTTTTTAACCACAGCAAATAATGTTCTAGTTTTTCCAGCATTACTTGACCCGAAATATTTTTAATATAACTAGGCAAAGAATAATTTTTTATATCAGCAAATTCCCAGGGGTGAAAATATATATTCAAATATTTATCGTGATTAACTGTGATTTGAGTAGTATATTTAGTAAACCATAGCGGAAAGTTTTTGAAACTCAGCCAAAATAGAGGAAATCTAATCAGAGGAGTTACAGAAATTGGTACATTTAGCAAATTATTTTCATAATAAGCTGTTCGAGGCTGCAATAAATTATTATATCTCCCTGGTATATATGTAGGATTCATCGAAGAATTATACTCATATCCAGCATTTAGTATTTCCGAACAATCAATATTTTCTAATCTTGGCATTCTGAAACCTTTTACTTGTTGACCAATTAGTTTTTCTAAAAATAGTCGAGATTTTTTTAAATCTTCTATATTAAAACTAGAGTGATAGTAACCGTGTGAAGCGATTTCATGATATTGAGAAATTTTTAATATAATATCTGGATGAGATTCCGAAAAATTTGCAGTTACAAAAAAAGTCGCTCGGATACTTAGCTTATTTAGTAATAGGACTACTTTGTTTAAACCATCCAAACTTACCTTAAACATCTCATAATCAGGTATATTTTGACCATATTCTTTAGGAATATCAAACTCTTCAACATCAAAGCTTAGTAGAATATTTTTATTCATATTTGCCAATAGTATCATAAACCTTGATTTGCAAAAGTTGAAATAGCATCAAAAAAGAATCGTTTAAAATATTTACTTGAGATTTTTTCTGTAAATGATGACTAGAAATTACAGCAGGGATTTCTCCTATCGTATATTTTTTATAACGCGCAATATATAATAACTCTACATCAAAAGCAAAACCAAAAATTTGTTGATGCTGAAATAAGTCTTTTGCGACATGCTGTTTAAAACCTTTCATTCCAGCTTGCATGTCTCTATAATGTAGTTGAAGTACTTTTCGAGAAAGTAAATTAAAAATAAAGCCTGCTATTTTTCTAAATTTATTTAAGCAACTTTTATTATTTGCAAGACTTCGGCAACCAATAACAATATCGTAGAGTTCTAATTTTTCTAAAACGATATAAAGATGCTCAAGGGAATAAGCTAAATCACTGTCGATATAACATATATACTCACCCAATGCATATTTTACTCCTGTATTGACTGCAAAACCTTTACCTCTATTCATTTCATAAGAAATAAGTCTGAGATTATCTATATTATGACCTTTCGCTATTTTTAATTGCTTCTCAATAATCTTCTTAACTGCATCTGTTGAACCATCATTAACAAAAATAAATTCATAATCAGTGTGAGATTTCGCAAAATATAAAACTGTTTTTAAGGTTTTCTCAATACATTTTTCTTCGTTATAGACAGGCAAAATAACTGAGCATTTTATCATAATTTGTTGGGTATCTAAGTTATTAGCGGGTTATTTTTCTGATTTTTAAAATAACCCCTGTCAGCAAGCTAAATTAAACACAAAGACACACCTAAGTTACGTAATGAGCCTGGTTATTGCCAACAACAAACTCATCCTTAGCTTAAAAAGATATCATATATTATGACCAAAGAATTTAAAATCAGGAAATAGCTCTTCAGAGGTCATTTATAAAGTAAAAGTTAAATTCACGTAGGATGGGTTAGGCGCGTTTGTAGTATCTAGTTGGAAGCTCTTTAAGTTATATGAAGCACCATAACCCATCAATTCTTTGGACTTAATGTGTACTTTATAAATTACCTCTCAGCAAGCACAGGTATCAAAATTATTAGCTCACGCATAAGCCGGAGCTTTTTCCGCAGAGTAGACCAAGGAAGAAATAATTCCAATACAAACGTATTTGGTATGAAAGGTAATTTATAAAGTGGAAGATTAAGTCGAAAAAAGTGATGGGTTACGGCGCTTCATAAAATTTAAAGAATCTCCACCAAAGTGCTACGAATGCGCCTAACCCATCCTACCGAGTAGAGGTTTTTATTATGTTTTATGTAGTTGTGCTATGCGGGGGTCAATAATTTTCTGTCCTAGACTAGAAAATTTAATAGCTAAAGAAATTTTATTCCCCTCACCAAAAATGTGAGTGATTTCCCCAGCACCAAAAGAGCCATGAACAACTCTATCTCCCACTTGCCAATTTTGTTCTTTATTATTATGAGTACGACTACTAGCACGAGCAGCAGCAGCACGAGTCCCTCGTTGTGGAACGCTACCATTCGCTGCTCGGCTAAAACCGTGATTATTGGTATGAAAACCAACTACTAGCTCTTCTGGTAGCTCCTCCAAAAATTGCGATCGCAAAGCTGGTTCGCGGCTACCGTAAAGACGACGTTCCCGTGCATGGCTTAAAAACAGGCGTTCTTGAGCGCGAGTAATCCCCACATAACACAAGCGTCTTTCTTCTTCCAGAGAAGCAGGGTCTTGCATAGAACGGTAATTAGGAAATAATCCCTGCTCTAACCCAACCAGAAATACAACCGGAAATTCCAAACCTTTGGAAGAGTGTAACGTCATCAAGGAAACCGCCTTTTGTCCTTCTTTAAGCTTATCTAAATCGGAATTAAGAGCAGAACTTTGCAGGTAATCTTGTAAGGAAGCACTATCACTTTCTTCTTCAAACTGTTGTACCGCATTAAATAATTCCTGAACGTTTTGGATTCTGTCCTCAGCTTCATCATTCGACTGCATTTGTAGGTCTTGAATATAACCAGAATCTTCCACTATCCCTTTTAAAACTTCAGATGCAGGAGTATCGGACAAGGCATTTTGCCACTTACTAATTATCTTGGCAAAATTATTTATTGATTTTGAAGCTCTACCCGCTAATGTATTCACAGATGTCTCATCACTCAATATTTCCCAAAGAGGAGTACCTAATTCCCCAGCAGCCTTAACTAAAGTATCTACAGTTGCTTTACCAATACCGCGTCGGGGTGTATTAATTACCCGCAGTAAACTAACAGTATCAGAAGGATTAGCAATAGCCCGTAAATAAGCTAAAATATCCTTAATTTCTTTACGGTCATAAAACTTCAACCCCCCAACAACAGTATAGGGAATACTCAACCTAACTAAAATATCTTCAAAAGGACGAGACTGAGCATTAGTACGATAAAGAATCGCGAAACTTCCCCAATCGATATCAGGATTTTCGTCTTCTAAAGTTCTAATTTGATTAACAACAAACTCAGCTTCAGCAACTTCATCATCAGCCTTAAAAAGATAAATTTGCTCACCACTACTGCGAGTTGGCTTCAAAATTTTATCAATACGCTGAGTATTATTTTCAATTAACTGATTCGCAACTTCCAAAATATTTTCGCACGAGCGATAATTTTCTTCTAGCTTAACCATCGTGCGGGTAGCATCATCAGGCAAATCATCACCAAAATCTTGCTGAAATTCTAGTAAAATTGTGAAATCAGCCATCCTAAACGAATAAATAGACTGGTCAGCATCACCCACAACCAGAACAGAGCGGTCATCCCAATTCCACTCATTTTTCTTCGTTTTGCCATTTGTAGCTAACAAACGAATTAACTCATATTGTGTGCGATTCGTATCTTGATATTCGTCTACTAAAATATGTTTAAACTTTCTATGCCAATAATCTAAAACCTGTTGATTTTGCTGAAAAAGTTTAACAGGAATCAAAATTAAATCATCAAAATCAAGCGCATTATTTTCTGCTAATCTATCTTGATAAGCACTATAAACCTCCGAAATTACTCTACCGCGATAATTTGGCTGTTCCCGCTCAAACTCTTTAGGAGAAAGTCCTTGATTCTTTGCATTGCTGATAGCATAACGAATAGAACGCGGCTCAAATTTCTTATCATCTAAATTTAACTGCTTAGTGACAATCTCTTTAACTAAACCTTGCGAGTCAGAGTCATCAAAAATCGAAAAATTCTTACCCCAACGTCGTCCTTTTTCATCCTCATATTTGTCAATATCAAACCTAAGAATACGGGAAAGTAAACTATGAAAAGTCCCAACCCACATTTCTTTAATATAACTACGCCAAACTTTTGACTTTATTCGAGTTTGGTCGCGTTCCGGCAATAAATCAAATCGTTGACCGAACTCGCTCATAGCCGCTTGCTCGGAAAACAATTTCTGAATCCGTTCTTTCATTTCCTTTGCGGCTTTATTGGTGAAGGTAACCGCTAGGATATTTTCTGGGTCAACACCGTGTTGCAAAATCAAATTAGCAATACGAAACGTTAATGCGCGTGTTTTACCAGAACCCGCACCCGCAACAACGAGTAAAGGACCGCAATAGTGTTCGACTGCACGGCGTTGACTGGGGTTGAGGTGACTGAGAAAATCAATAGTAGTTGTCATGGTGTGGGGTGTCGTAACGCTAAGCCACATCAATAAAAATGTAACTATACTGGTAGGCTACTATATTAAAGGATTTCCAACAAATAAATCATTCCATCAATCTAAGAGGGTGTTTATAAATAAAACATTAAGCCAGCCAGCCAGTGACTAAAGTCACTGTCTAAAAGCTAAAGTCCTCTAAAGAGGACTAGTAAAAAATAAGATTTCTGGGAGTATTTTAAATTTTGTAACATATTTGTTTTTGATGTACTACCCAGTCCTCTTTTAGAGGACTTCAGCTTTTAGACAGTGACTTTAGTCACTGGCTGGCTCTGGCTGGCTCTGGCTGGCTCTGGCTGGCTCTGGCTGGCTTTGGCTGGCTTTGGCTGGCTCTGGCTGGCTCTGGCTGGCTCTGGCTGGCTCTGGCTGGCTCTGGCTGGCTCTGGCTGGCTCTGGCTGGCTCTGGCTGGCTCTGGCTGGCTGCCTTGTGGTATAAAATATACCTAATTTTATCTTTACAAACACCTCTTGCTTCATTCTTTAACAATCAAAGGCAACCTTACAGTAAAAGTAGACCCCACACCCTGCTCGCTTTTAAGGGAAACATCACCGCCCATCATATCGCAAATGCGCTTGCAAATCGCCAGACCCAACCCTGTACCCCCATATTTTTTAGTCGTCGAAGCATCTCCCTGAGTAAACGGTTGAAATAACTGCTCCTGCTGAGTAACAGACATACCAATACCCGTGTCGCTAACCGTAAAAACAATAATATCGCCTTCTTTTTCTTTTAAAACAGCCTTTTCCTGATGAACCGTCAGCTTTACCTTGCCATTACTGGTAAACTTCGCAGCATTACTAAGTAAATTAAAGAGTACTTGCCTTAACCTAGTCTCATCTGCATACATCGTACTCAATTGCCCATCACAGTTTACTTCCAGCAGGTTACCATTTTTTTCCATCGCCAACTTAACTGTGAGAACAACATTACTTATCAACCGAGTAACCTCAAAACTTTCTGGGTACAAGGTCATTTTATCGACTTCAACTTTTGTCAAATCAAGAATGTCGTTTATGACTTGAAATAAATGTCTCGCTGCACTATTAATCGTTTCCAGTTCCGTAATAAAATCTTCAGACAACCCCAAATCGTTCGCATCATCTTGCAACAGTTGACTTAAACCAATAACCGCATTTAAAGGTGTACGTAACTCGTGGCTAACATTTGCCAGAAATAAACTTTTTGCTTTATTCGCTGCTTCCGCTTGTTCTTTCGCCGATTGCAATTCCTTAGTGTAAACAGAGACTCTTTCAATTAGTAAATTCAATGATTTTGCTAAAGAACCAATTTCATCTGAAGTGATTATAGGTGCTCGTAAATCGAAGTTAGATTTGCGTGCCACCTGTTCCGCTACCTGAGTAACAGTAATTACAGGCTCCGCAATTGCTCGTGAAGTTCGCCAAGCTACAAAAGCAGCTATAGCCACAGAAACGAGCATACTAACCATGATAATTAATCGCTCAGTATTTTTAGCTGCCTCCAAAACTTGTTCTCGTTCCTGTTGTTGTTCTGTAGCGATTTGCAAAATATTACTCAATCTTTGAGAAAGTTCCTCAAGCTGCATAGCTTTTTCGCCACGCTGAGCTAAAAGTAACTGATTTTGAACCTTAGAGATGATTTGCGGTGAAGTGGGAGAATTACGCAGTTGCTCTAAAATAGACTCAATTTCTAGAACATAAGAACTTAAATAAATAGCGTAGTTTTGTAATAAATTTTCAAACGTAGGACGACTAGCAGCTAACACCGTCGGGCTGTTTTTCACAAAAGCAGCAATATTCTGTTCCAAACTCTTTGTCGCATCAACATTTTTCAAAAAGATAGCTTTCTTTGCAGCAAGTTGTTCCGAATCAGGGACAACAGCAGCAAAATTAGAACTATACAATTGCGCTTCAAAAACAGCATCTTTATAGCTAGTCAGTAGCCTCACTTGTTCACGAGCGCTGCTTAATTGCCTGATTCGGTGTCCTCGGTAGTAATTAGCAGAAACTAAACCAGTAATCGAGCCAAAAAAACCAATCCCAATAGCTAAAAAATAACCATAGCCAATTTTTTGATGAATCCGCCATGAACTAGCCTTAAGCTTCCCACGTTCCGGAAACTCAATAGTCGGAAGTTCATCAGTAGAAGGCTCTTCACTTTTTTCCACGAGCTTGTCTTTGAATTGGGGAGTGGGGAGTGGGGAGTGGGGAGTGGGGGAATCAGAGAGTGAGGAGTGGGGGGAATCAGAGAGTGGGAGATGAGTCCGGTTCTGGGGAAGTAAGGGGGATAAGGAGAAATTGCTACTCCCCATTCCCTATTCCCCATTCCCTATTCCCCATTCCCTATTCCCCATTCCCTATTCCCCATTCCCCACTCCCCATTCCCAACTCCCCACTCCCTACTTCTTAAGCTAGCGCGGCCGAGCGGTCAGTCGCGGCTTGTTTCAAGAACTCAGCCTTATCGGTGCGTTCCCAAGGTAAATCTAAATCGTCGCGTCCAAAGTGACCGTAAGCCGCGACGTCCTGATAGAAACGTCCGCCTCTTTCACTTGGCAATTTACGTAAGCCGAAAGCGTGAATAATACCCGCTGGTCGTAGTTCAAAATTTTCTTTGATTAATTCTAGTAAAATGTCGTCATCGACTTTACCAGTACCAAAGGTATCAACGAAAATGCTTACAGGTCTTGCTACACCTATTGCATAGCTAAGCTGAACTTCACATTTTTCTGCCAAACCCGCAGCAACAATATTTTTCGCCGCGTAACGACAAGCATAAGCTGCAGAGCGGTCTACCTTTGTGGGGTCTTTACCGGAAAATGCACCGCCACCGTGACGGGAATAACCGCCATAAGTGTCAACGATAATTTTACGTCCGGTTAAACCTGAGTCACCTTGAGGACCACCAACAACAAACTTACCTGTTGGGTTGACTAAAAAGCGTGTTGCGGAGTCTGGCTTAATTTTCACGTCTCCAAATACAGGCTCGACAACCGCAGTCCACAAATCTTCCTTAATCTTGGCCAGTATCGCTGCATCATCAGTAATATCGCCGATGCTTGCTGCGTGTTGAGTAGAAATAAGGATGGTGTCAATACCTACAGGACGGCCATCTTCGTAGGCAACAGTCACTTGGGTTTTACCATCGGGACGTAAGTAGGGCAATTGTCCTTTTTGACGAACCGCAGCCAAACGTCGAGCAATTCGGTGAGAAAGGCTTATAGGCAAAGGCATCAATTCCGGAGTTTCGTTGCAAGCAAAACCGAACATAATACCTTGGTCGCCTGCACCGATTTTATCGAATTGTTCTTCGCTATCGGTACGAGCTTCGTGAGCTGTGTTTACACCTTGAGCAATATCGGGTGATTGCTCGTCTAAAGCGATTATTACCGAACAACTGTTGGCTGAGAAACCATTCACAGCATCGGTGTAGCCAATTTCCGTTATTTTCTTGCGAACAAGATTAACGTAATTTACATTCGCTTTGGAGGTGATTTCACCAGTAACTAGCACCAAACCAGTGTTCACAACCACTTCCGCTGCAACACGGCTGCTAGGGTCGCTAGTTAGCAGAGCATCCAAAATAGTATCAGAAATCTGGTCGCAGATTTTGTCTGGATGTCCTTCGGTCACAGACTCGGAGGTAAATAGGTAACGACGTGTCAAATCATTTTCCTCTTAATATTTAACTTGTTCAGTAAGCTTGCTGGGATTCCAGTTCAATTACTGATTTCTGAAATCATAACAATAATTTTATATTGCGTAATTATTCTTTGGTTGTCTTCATGAAAATCACGTACTTTGTTCAAATATTTTTTAAAATAAAATTTAATATAATTTTTATTTTAAGTGTCCTACTACGTAAAAACCCCATTACGTAGAGAGTCTATTAGGTAAAAATACTATCACCTCAAAAAACTATTAGGTAAAAACACTATTACATAGCAACTTTATTAATCTAATCTTCACAACCAATGCCAATATTTTCTGAGAGAAAAAAAGGACACTTTTAGGTGTCCTTTTATATTTTCTAAATAGACTATTTGACCCCTAAACTTTAACTGCTACCTGTGCTTTAGTAGCTGTTAAAATTTCATAAGCTTCACGCATTTTCAAGCCTGTCAATACTTGGAACAATCCAGTTCCGTTGTTGGAACCAGGATACTCGCGGTGTTGAAGCAATAAATGAGTCATTTCACCTTGGTACTTGGTGGATGTTTTGCTCAGATGAGTTTCTACGTAAATAACTTCTTCTAAGTTATCAAATTGACCATCAACTTCCAGCACGGAGACATAACGACCGTAGTATACGTCCGAACCGTAGTACAACTGCATACCTGGGTACGAGCAAGTGAGCTTACGTCCACATGGAGTCCAGTTAATAGTCGAACCTTCATCAAACAGATAAGCTGGGGTAAAGCCTTCCTTACCTTCTCTCTGTAGCATCCGTACTCTAAGAACCTTACGGTCTTTATCATCTTTTATTAAATTAGTCGGCAACACCTGGAGAACTATGTCAGCAAATTCTCTTTGGGGTTGAATGTAATTTTCAAAATCGGGTTTACGAGAATTAATGGCTGCAAGCACGTCTTCATAACGATGACCGCGTTCTGCCATATCACGCTGAATTTTCCAAGCTATTTTAACTTCATCACTGATGTCAAAATAAACGCTAAAATCAATCAGCGCACGCACTCGCTCATCATATAATGGATGTAAACCTTCTATAACCACAATATGATTTGGCTCAACCAGTTCCGGTGGGTCAATAGCGCCGGTTTCGTGGTTATAAATCGGCTTCATAATCGATTGACCATCTTTGAGAGCTTTAATTTGCTCATACATCAGGTCAAAATTATTTGCCCTTGGGTCTAGCGCTGTAATACCTGTTTCTTTACGTTGTTTACGGTCTAAGCAATGATAGTCATCTAAACATATGACTGTCATAAACTCTTCACCGAACAAATCCATCAAGCGACGCAAAAAGGTTGATTTACCGCAACCTGAGTCTCCAGCGACACCAATTAGTACCACGCGATCCGGCTTACTTGTCATAGATACCCTCTATACTACGAAGATGAGTCAAATCAATAATTTTTTACACTTTTCACACAAGTATCTTCCCAGCTAAAAGTTCACTATGATGGTTTATCCTGCGTTTAGGCTACCCTCAGAATGCCATATGCACTTGCAACGGGTATGATACAAAGCAAATGCTGTAATCATTACCCGCCGTCCGCGTGTGATTTCTTGCTGGTAAGTATTTAATCCTAGTGATATTTTCGATTCTAACAGAAGGGGGTATTCTATACAAGGCGTACTGTCAAGATGTTTTTAGTTAATTAAAATTTCATTGCTAATGGAATATACCCCAGAATGCAATTATTGATAACTAGCCAAAAGTTACAGATTTACCTCATCAGAACCCACTTAATACTTGGCAACACACTTGGTCACAAGGATTAGAGCCGCACAACTCTAACTTCAATTTTTATGCACCAGAGACAATTAACTGTTTGATTGTAAAATCATTATTTGTACCTAGTATACTTTACTTAAGTTATTTCGTACACAATTTAGAGAATCAATTCGCAATGAATTGGGAGTGGGGAGTGGGGAGTGGGCAATTGCGAATCGTTTCCCCCCGCTCCCCAATTCTCCAGATAACGGTTGACAGATTTTGCACATCAAGTGAAACTTAATATTAAAGTTAAGAAAATCTAAAGCTTTCCTCTCAAGCGGGAGGTACGCTCATGCGGACTATTAACGTTACGTATTTGTGGCGATTAGATAAACCAAAAGATACAAGCTATTTGTAGTCTTTACTTATCCAATGATGAGCTTTAATGCTTTGCTGTTTTTAAGCCGTCTTCAGGTTTTTAAAGGTGAAGTTAGGTTATACAAGTCTCGAAAGGATGCGCTCTTTGAGAAAGATTTATATACCTTATAGAAGTGGTCACAAACTAAAAAAACATTAAATTGACTCATTATTAACATTCTCCAGAAGACTGATCCTTTACCTTAGTAGGTGAACGGGTGTGACTTTTACCATACCTGTATGTCTTTGGTGAATGTACGCTGCTTTGGCACTGATTAAAGTTAATGCTTCTACTGGCTCTCAAGTTAAGGTCTCCGAAAATTCGGTAAACTATAGCTTGCGTAAGCTGGAAGAGGTTATTTTTCCAAAAAGGTTAAGTCAATATCGGAGTGGTAGAACGAATGTACAATCAAGGTGCCGTTGAGGGTACTACTGGTGCTGGTGCTGGTAGTCGTGTTTTCCTCTACGAAGTATTGGGTCTGCGTCAAAGTGAAGAAACGGAAAATAACAGTTACCCAATTCGTAAAAGTGGCAGCGTATTCATCAGAGTGCCTTACAATCGCATGAACCAAGAAATGCGACGAATCACTCGTTTAGGCGGGAAAATTCTTAACATTTTGCCTTATAGCGGAGTGATGCCAACAAACGGCAGCGTCGCAGAAACAAATGGCAGCGCTTTTGCAGCAAGCGTCACAGAAGGAAATGGTAAAGCCACACCCACAACCCAAAAGAGTGAGGACTCCAAAGGCAAGACCATGACTCAAGCGAAAGCCAAACACGCTGATGTTCCTGTAAATACTTACCGTCCCAACGCCCCATTTATTGGTAAAGTAATTTCCAATGATGCCCTAGTTGGTGATGGTGGGATTGGTATTGTTCAACACATCAAGTTCGACCTTACTGGTGGCAACCTGCGTTACATCGAAGGTCAAAGTATTGGTATTATTCCCCCTGGAGTAGATAAAAACGGTAAGCCCGAAAAACTCAGACTGTATTCTATTGCTTCTACTCGCCACGGTGATGATGTGAATGATACATCAGTATCGTTGTGTGTTCGTCGTTTGGAGTACCAACACCCACAAACAAATGAAACCGTTTTTGGTGTTTGTTCTACTTACTTGACCGCTCTCAAACCTGGTGATGAAGTTAAAATCACTGGTCCAGTAGGTAAGGAAATGCTCCTACCTGACTACGAAGATGCTAATGTCATCATGATGGGTACTGGTACTGGTATTGCGCCTATGCGTGCTTACTTGTGGCGTATGTTTAAGGATAACGAACGGGCAGTTAATCCAGAGTATCAGTTTAAAGGTATGGCTTGGCTGATATTTGGTATCCCCACCAGCCCAAATATCCTTTATAAAGAAGAATTGGAAGAACTACAGGCGAAATATCCTGATAATTTCCGCCTCACTTACGCTATCAGCCGCGAACAGAAAAACGCTCAGGGTGGCAGAATGTACATCCAAGACCGCGTTGCCGAACATGCTGATGAGTTATGGAGCTTGATTAAAAACGAAAAAACTCATACCTACATTTGCGGTTTGCGCGGTATGGAAGACGGTATCGATGCTGCTTTAACTGCTGCGGCTGCTAAAGAAGGAGTCGTCTGGAGTGCCTACCAAAAAGACCTTAAGAAAGCTGGTCGTTGGCACGTTGAAACATATTAATTTGGTCATTGGTCACTGGTCAATTGGTCATTTAATTAACTTCTGACAACCCATTTAATAAACCCCACCCCCAACCCCCTCCCCGTAAACGGGGAGGGGGCTACTATTTATGAGAAGTATTTCATAAATACAAAATCGACATTACTCTGCCTATTTTTCGTAGTCCCTCCCCCCCAGGGGGGAGGGGGTTGGGGGTGGGGTTTCTTGTGTTGGGGTTAGGGGTTAGGTCTCTTTTTTGTGCTTTAATGACCTAAAAATACTATGAAAAAATCCTCGTCAAAAATATAGATTTACTATGGGTGTAAAAATTGGAATTTTAGGATTAGGTACAGTTGGCACTGGTACAGTTCAGTTATTACTTAGTAGCGCTGGTCGTCACCCAATGCTCAAAGAAATCGAAATCCTCAAAGTCGGAGTGCGATCGCCAGAAAAATCTCGTGAGGTTGAGTTACCATTTGGAATAGTAACATCAGATATAGAAAGTATTGTCACCCATCCAGAGATAGATATTATAGTAGAAGTAATGGGGGGTATAGAACCAGCACGGGAGTTAATATTAAAAGCGATAGAAAACGGTAAACATATAGTCACAGCGAACAAAGCCTTAATATCCCGCTACGGAGATGAGATTTTCAGTGCAGCCAACAAAGCTGGTGTGTACGTAATGTTAGAAGCTGCGGTAGGGGGGGGTATTCCCGTCGTTCAACCTTTAAAGCAGTCATTAAGCGTTAACCGTATCAACACCATAACAGGAATAGTCAATGGCACAACAAACTATATCCTGACACGTATGCAAACCGAGGGTAGCAGTTTTGAGGATGTTTTAGCAGACGCTCAACAATTGGGTTATGCAGAAGCCGACCCAACAGCAGATGTAGAAGGTTTAGACGCAGCCGATAAAATATCGATATTAGCCTCCATCAGCTTTGGTGGAAGAATAAATCTTAAAGAAGTATACTGCGAAGGTATTCGCCAAGTCAGTCAAACAGATATTGCATATGCCGAAAAATTAGGCTTCGTCATTAAATTACTAGCAATAGCCAAAAGAAATACCCCCTCATCTTCCCCTCTTTCCCACTCTCCACTCCCCACTCCCTACTCCCCTTCTCTATCAGTCAGAGTCCATCCAACTTTAGTCCCGGTAAATCATCCCTTAGCAAGCATAAACGGTGTTTTCAATGCAATTCTTGTAGAAGGAGAGCCTTTAGGACAGGTAATGTTTTTCGGGCCAGGAGCGGGAGCAGGTGCCACAGCTAGTGCTGTATCATCGGATATTTTAAATTTAGTTGCCCTATTAAAGGCATCTACCACTTCTCTAAATCCCCTATTGACATGCGCTCATCAAGATTACTGCCAAATATCCCCAATAGAAGAACAAATAACCCGATTTTATGCACGTTTTCTTACCAAAGACCAACCAGGGGTAATAGGTAAATTGGGGACTTGCTTTGGTAAATACGGCGTTAGTTTAGAGTCAATAGTACAAAAAGGTTTCCAAGGAGAACTTGCGGAAATAGTCGTAGTCACCCACGATGTTACAGAAGGTAACGTTAGAAAAGCTTTAGCCGAAATTCGTACATTCGATGCAATTGACAGCATTCCTAGCTTGTTGCGAGTTTTGTAATTTCATCAATTCGTGAGTAACAAATGATAAATAACTGCAAATTTGTGGCTTAATTTGGATAAGACACAAATTTTACTGCTTGCAAGGTAACTAAGATGACAAATAGACCTCCTTTTGACTCCCAGTCATCTCGCGGCAAACCTCTAGATTTTGATGATTATATTGGGATTTTTGTTGCCTTTACTACAATCGGGGCGATTCTGTTTTGGTCATTCTCGCGTCGGGAATCGGGATTTAATTTTACTGGCTTGACGCCTGTTGCACCAACTATATCTACTACTCCGGGAGTTTCTGTTAGCCCAAATCCAATATCAATTTCTCCAGTTGTACCAGTAACCCCGGATACAAAGGTTCAAACTTCCCCGGCTCCGTCAGTTGAACAAATTCCCGCTCCACCAGCTATTGGTGGTAATGTAGTTCCGGATTTAGATTTGTCACAATTTGTTGGCTTAACACCCCAGCAACCAGTAGTAGTACCTCCAAAAATTAGCACAAATCCTGTTAAAGAAGAATTTCCTGTTGTGCAACCAGCAGAGAAGTTACCAACAATACCCCCACCAATAGCTTTTAGGGATGTACGGGATGATTTTTGGGGTCGTAGTTTTATAAATGTTCTTTCTTCCCGTAATATTATCAAAGGCTTTGAGGATTATACTTACCGACCAAACGAGCCTGTAACAAGAGCGCAATTTGCAGCTATATTGCAATCAGCTTTTGACAAACAAATTCGTCAAAACAAATTCGCATTTACTGATATACCAGCCAATTTTTGGGCAAATGCAGCAATTAACAAATCTATCAGTAGCGGATTTTTGAAGGGTTATCCAGATAAAACCTTTCAACCAGACCAAAAAATTCCTCGCGTACAAGTTTTAGTCTCGCTCATAAGTGGATTGAACTTGAAACCACCCGCGAACGTGGATAAAGTTCTCAGTGTCTATAAAGACGCCCAAGATATTCCTAATTATGCCAAAGAAAAAGTCGCTACCGCCACCGTTAATGGAATGGTAGTTAATTATCCAGATGTCAAAACTTTTGAACCTAACAAAGAAGCCACTCGTGCTGAAGTCGCAGCAATGATTCACCAAAGTATGGTACGTCTAGGAAGATTAAAGCCAGTTAAATCTGAAAATATTGTGCGCTGGCAAAACACTCCGACTCCCAAAAAAACTAATTAATACTTTATTAAACCCACTTACGCTTTATAGGCACGCTATGCGAACGTGGGTTTAATATTGACAACTGATAAATTATTGGTAACAAATGACACGATTACAAGAAAGGGGACATCTTTTGACCGAGCAGGTCAACCCTAATAGTCTTAATTTAGACCAACTAAATTCTTTGGAATTAGTCGAGTTATTTAATGCAGAAGACCAAAAAGCTGTTGCCGCAGTGGCTGGAGCTAAGCATAAACTAGCAGAAGCAATTGAGCGTACTAGTAAGTCTTTACGCCAAGGTGGACGGCTATTTTACGTAGGAGCCGGGACTTCTGGTAGGTTAGGTGTATTAGACGCAGCGGAATGTCCACCGACTTTTTGTACCCCACCAGAAATGGTACAGGGGATTATTGCTGGTGGTGCGAGCGCTTTGTTACGAAGTTCCGAAGACAAAGAAGACCGCAGGGAGGATGGTGTAGAGGAAATACATCAACGCGAAATAACAGCATTAGATGTGGTAGTTGGTATTACCGCAGGTGGAACAACTCCTTATGTTCACGGAGCCTTAGAAGCTGCTAACTCACGAGGAGCAACCACTATTTTTATTGCTTGTGTACCAGCAGAACAAGTAAGCGCTGAGGTTGATGTTGATATCCGCTTGTTAACCGGGCCAGAAATATTAGCAGGTTCAACTCGTCTTAAAGCAGGTACTGTAACAAAATTAGCCTTAAATATTTTATCTACTGGCGTTATGGTTCGTTTAGGCAAAGTTTACGGCAACCGAATGGTAGATGTAGCAGTAACCAATAGTAAATTACTAGACCGTGCTTTGCGAATTTTACAAGACCTTACTGGTTTAAGTCGTGACGCTGCTAGCACTTTGCTAGAAAAAAGCGGTAAGTGGGTAAAATTAGCCATATTGATGCACCTGACTGGTGTTGAAAAAGAGCAAGGGGAACAACTACTGTTGCAACACCAAAGTCAACTTAGAGAAGCAATCGAAGCCGCAAATAAAAGTTAACAACCCCTTCTCCTTAAGCATTAAATAAATAAACATACATTGTGGTGCGGGCATCTTGCCCGCCCCTTGCGCCCCTTGCATAAAATCTTGCCCGCCTCCTGCATAAAATCTTGCCCCCTTACCAATGTATACAAAAATAACCAACAGATTCTTTATATAATATTTGTATAAACATCAATTAATAGGGTGACAAAAAAATATTCTACAATTAAAATATATTAATTGCTAAAATTATTACTTTATGCATAGTTTACTTAATGAGGAGCTAAAACTTCACGCTCTGTGAGTGCGAATGTATAAAATTATTTAAAGCAATTTACAAAAAGTAACGAAAAATCAGGGAATCACAAATCCACGACGGAAGGAAAATCAGAATTTACACGGATTTGATTTCCCAAACCTGGTGTCTAACATTGTATGTGAATAGGGGGTGCGTTAAAATTTTTGTCATCTTGTAGGAGGTTTAGATAAAAGAATATACAAATTGAATGACATTTATCCGGATTAAAATAAAAAACTTTTGACTTGGGATTTCATATAAATCCTTAAATTGAAGGAGTTAAAATTTACCAAATCAAGGTGTACTCTAAATAGCTATCTAATTAGTTTGGCGTGCGTAAAGAGCGATATTTGATGGAAGGAACCGACAATGATCCATCCCGAATTGATGGTGTCTAACCAACTACTAGAGGAGTTTCAAGCTTGTATAAAACTCCAGTACAGTGGAAAGTTAGATGTCAAAACTTTGAAAGGAAATAAATGGAGTTTTTACTACCGACTAGGAAGAATTGTTTGGGCAACTGGTGGGAACCATCCATTCCGCCGTTGGCGCAGACTGATGGCTCTTCATTGTCCAGAAATAGAGGTTGATAGAATTCAGCTGCGTCATCAAGACATAAAAATAGATTATTGGGATTATCGACTGCTAGAAATTTTACATGAAAGGCAGAAAATTAAACGCGAACAAGTACATACTATTGTGGAGAACACAATAGCGGAGTTGTTGTTTGATTTAGCTCAGCACATAAGTGTAAATTCTGTTACGTTTGAACGCATTCAAGATAATGCTTTAGATGCACCAATGAGCTTCACCAGGGCTGACATTTCTTTAAAGCTAATGCAAGAAGGTTGGAAAAATTGGGTAAGTACGGGTCTAACTAATTATTCTCCTGATTTTGCACCTGTTTTGAGAAAGCCTGAGCAACTTCAACAAATGGTAAGCCCTGCTGTTTACAAAAATTTTGTAACTTTAATCAACGGCAAATACACGCTTAGAGATTTAGCCGTCAAAATGAAACAGAATGTACTACCAGTGGCTCGCTCATTGCTTCCTTATATTCTTAAAGGCATTATCGAATTGGTAGAAGTACCAGACTTACCTTTAAGAATTATTGACATTCAAAAGAAACAAAATCCACCAGAAGCGAAAGGGTCAAACAGTCCCCTAATAGCTTGTGTGGATGATAGCCCTCAGGTTGGCCAGATGCTGGAGCAAATTTTTGCTGCTCATGGCATTAGATTTATCAAAATCCAAGATGCTGTCCAAGCTTTACCAGTTCTTTTAGAGCATAAACCAGACCTCATTTTCTTAGATTTAGTAATGCCTGTTGCTAGTGGTTATGAAATCTGTGCCCAACTACGAAGAATTTCGGTATTTGCTAATACCCCAGTGATTATCCTAACTGGTAGCGATGGTCTTTTTGATAGAGTTCGGGCAAAAGTCGTAGGTTCTAACGATTATGTAACCAAACCTGTAACAGCTGAAAAGGTGATGATGGTAGTACGTAAGTATTTACAAGCTTCTCCCCCTAACAAGGCTGCTTCAAATTTACAAGCTTGTAATGAATCTTCATAAATTCAGTACATTCATCAATTAAATAACCATAATCTAAGCAATCACAAAATTTTCTTAATGCATAGAAATTGGTGCGACCAGTTTTGTTGATAAAATTTGGGACACATCATTTTACACTCAGTATTTGACACTCAGTATTTTTGACTAACCGCTTGAAAGTATGAGTAGTTTTACTGAACCGATTCTATAGATAATGCATAAAAATTAGAGCAGGGCAAAAGCTTTCTTCGGCTGCGATATTGCTCGGTTAAGTATATTTGTATCCTTTACTTTTTAGGCTTAACCGAAATGTATCGCCTTTGGTCTAATTAATGAACATTCAATGAAGATAAACTTTTTGAATCAATTAAATTTAAAAGGTAATTGCCATGAATATTGTTTTGGTTGTGGAAGATGGCACAACAGATAGGGAAATTATTAGCCGTTATTTACAACAAGCTGGATATTCTGTAATTAGTGCCGAAAGTTGTAAAGAAGCGCAAGAAAAAATTAGCAAAAGTAAACCAGATGTAATATTTTTGGATGTCATTTTGCCAGACAAAAGTGGTTTTGAAATGTGTCGTGAATTGAAAGAAAACCCGATTACTAGTGCAATACCCGTAGTGTTTTGTTCTACAAAAGATACTGATGTAGATAAAATGTGGGGTGCGATGCTGGGTGCAGATGCTTATATTTCTAAGCCTGTAGACGAAAAAAAACTAAAAACAGCATTAAAGCAAATAATTAAGTAATTAAATAGTTACTAATAATAAAGGGTAATTTACTTTGGAGCGGGAGCAAAAATTTTTAAGTTTTAATTTAGGAGCAAATGATAAAGCTGTAATTGAATTACAGCAAGTTGCAGAAGTTCTACATATATCATTAGCAGAAATATGCAGTGTTCCTCAAATGCCCAGTAGTGCTTTAGGTATTTATAATTGGCGTGGTGAAATGCTATGGCTAGTTGATTTAGAAGAAATGTTAGGTTATGCACCACTGTCGCAAGCAAGTAATTTAAGCCCTAAAATGATGGCTGTTGTAGTGCAAAGTGAAGGTAAATATTTAGGGCTATTAGTCAGGCAACTTATGGATATTGAATGGTTGAATTATCAGCAGTTAAAAACGCCAGAAAGTCAACTATTTTCTTCAGAAGTTTTACCTTTTATCAAAGGGTACTTTATTGACGATTTTGAACAAATGATTATAGGCTTAGATGCTACAGCAATTGTTCATGCTCCTATGTGGGGAATTCATAATTAAAATTTCTTACATCTTTCCTATTTCATTTTTAATCTTCTAGCAAAAAAAGGATTTAAAGCCCATTACAAAATGTAATTAATAATTGCGAATTGCGAATTGCGTTCGCGCAGCGTGCCGCTTCGGCATATTGCGAATTGTTTAACTATCTTCCTTAATTAACAATGATTTGGAGTCAAGACTTCCCAGAGGTGCGTTTTATGAGTGGTTTATACCAAGAGAATAAAGAGAATGGCATTCATATTTCAGAAACTGCAAAGACTGAAATTAAACAACCTGACAATAGTAATAGTAGTTCATCAGTGAGTTCATATAGCCCTGTTAATATACCTATTGACACTAGCGATAATATTCCCGATTTAAATATTATTGAAAAACAATTCAAGGCTTGGCGAGAAACTTTTCAGGATATCGCAGGTCAAATGCGTCAAACCGTTGATTTTGATACTTTATTGCAAGTAACAACTAGGAAAATTAGAGAGAAAATTAATTGTGACCGAGTTTTAATTTATAGATTTAATTCTCCTGATTATGGTGTTGTTATCGCGGAATCTAGAACGCCAGATTGGACTCCTGCCCTAGGTGAAAACTTACCTGCAATTTTGTATGGTCAGCCCATTAACAAATATTATTCCGAACCTGTCTCTTTTCATGACATCAATAAAGCAGAAATAACTCCTTATCAACGGCAATTACTAGAAAAATTTCAAATCAAAGCTAGTTTAACTATACCAATTTTATTGGGTGATGAAGTTTGGGGATTATTAGTAGCTCATAATTGTTATCACACTCGTCAATGGCAAGAAATAGAAATTAACTTGCTTTCTCAAATTACTTGTGAAATTGCTCATAAGCTACAAGCTTTTGAATTTGAAGTAAAACTTAAAAAACAAACGCAAGAGTATCAATCGGTAACTAAAGTTATCGACAAAATTCAACGAGCATCAAGCCTAGATAAAATTTTCCAAACGACTACCCAAGAGGTAAGACAGTTAATTCAATGTGACCGAATTGCTGTTTATCGCTTTAACTCCGATTGGAGCGGTGAGTTTGTTGCAGAATCAGTAAGTAACGAATGGACAAAACTTGTTGGACAAGGGATTCAAACCGTTTGGGAAGATACTCACCTACAAGAAACTCAAGGAGGACGTTATCGTTATAATGAAACCTCTGTAGTTCGTGACATTTACGAGATGAATTATTCTCCTTGTCACATTGAAATTTTAGAACAATTCCAAGTTAAGGCTTATGTAGTTATCCCTGTATATGCGAATCAAAAATTATGGGGATTACTTGCAGCTTATCAAAATTCAGCGACTCGCAATTGGCAAGAATGGGAAGTTAAGTTATTAAAGCAATTTGCGACTAGTTTTGGTGTTGCAGTGGCTCAAGTAGAATCAATACAACAAAGCGAACAACAATCCCAAAAACTTGCTCGTACAGCAGAGCGTCAGCAAAACTTAATTGCACTTACTCGTAAAATTGGTGAAGCATTAATAGATAAAGCTCCAGATTCTTCTCAATTTGAAATAATTCTACAAACCACAGTCGCAGAAGTTAGACGATTATTGCAAGCAGACCGTACGGTTGTTTATCGTTTTAATCCCGATTGGAGTGGTGATTTTATCGCTGAATCGATGGCTAAAGGTTGTATTCCTTTTAAAGAGAAACAAATTGACCAGGAATTATTAAAAGAAAATGGTCATTGCGATAACATTCGTAGCCTTACATCAATTTACAAAGAAAAAGATAGTTACCTACAAGATTCTAAGGGTGGTCGCTATCAAAACAAAAGTGCTTTTGTGGTTAATGATGTCGAAAAAGCTGGATTTCCTCCTTGTTATACTGAGCTTTTAGAACAGTTTGAAGCAAAAGCTTATTTAACAGTCCCCATTTATAAAGAAAACCAACTTTGGGGATTACTTGCTAGCTACCAACATTCAGGCACAAGACAGTGGGAAGAGGTAGAAATTAGCGCTATGATTCAAATTGCTGTGTTGTTAGGTGTTGCAATACAACAAACTGATTCATTAGAAAAATTACAGCAGCAATCGCAACAAGTCGCAAAATCAGCAGAACGCGACCGTGCGCTTGCTAAAGTAATTGAAAAAATTAGACAATCCTTAGATATTGACAATATCTTCAACACCACTACAAGAGAAGTACGTTCTTTGTTAGTCGCTGACCGTGTTGCTGTATATCGTTTTAATCAAGATTGGGGTGGTGCTTTTGTTTCCGAATCTGTAGCACCTGGTTGGTTGACTTTAATCGATAGACAATATCAAGTTCCCCGCTTGCAAGAAAGTGTTAGCGTTTGCTACTCAATGCGAAACTTGATTCAGAGTAGTCAAGTAACACAAGGAAAAACGGAAATTATAGATACTTACCTACAAAGTACATTAGGTGGAGAGCTTAGAAATAAAAAAACTTATGTCAGAAATGACATTTACAAAGCAGAATTTAGCGATTGCTATATTGAAGTATTAGAGCAATACCAATGTAAAGCTTATGCAATTGTCCCAATTTTTCAAGGACAAAAGCTCTGGGGAATGTTAGCAGCTTATCAAAATTCTTCTTCTCGTGAATGGGAAGAAGCTGAAGTAAATCTGTTAGCAAAAATTGGTGACCAATTAGGAGTTGCACTACAGCAAGCTGAGTATTTACAGCAGTTACAAGCAAAATCACAACAATTACAACAAGCCGCACAACAAAAACAATTAGTAAGTAAAATTGTTGAGCGTATACGAGAATCGACTGATTTAGAAACAGTATTTAACTCAACAGCAAGAGAAGTACGTCGTGCCTTGAATACAGACCGTGTAGGAGTTTACCGTTTTTGTGCTGAAACAGGAAACTTTGAAGAAGGAGAATTTGTTGCGGAAGATGTGTTACCAGGATTTATTTCTGTTGCTAAAGGTAAAATCAAAGAATTTTATTTCAATAATCAACAAGTTTCCGACTATCGAGAAGGTAAGGTTCATGCTATTACTGACATTTATAGTGCAGGTTTAAGCGAGGCTTATATTGAGATTTTAGCTAAATTACAAATTCGGGCTAACTTAATTGTACCTTTGATTAAAGGTAGCGATTTATGGGGTTTATTATGTATTCACCAATGTAATGCACCTCGCGAATGGCAAGAACAAGAAATTAGCTTGGTGAATCAAATCTCAGACCAATTTGGTGTTGCATTACAGCAAGCAGAGTATTTACAAAAACTCCAAGAGCAATCTACACAAGTAGCAGAAGCTGCTTCACGAGAAAAAGCCGCAAAAGAGTATTTACAAAAAGCCGCAATACAACTTTTAGCCGCAGTAAGACCCGCACTCAACGGTGATTTAACAGTACGTGCCCCAATTACCGAAGATGAATTAGGTACAATTGCCGATGCTTATAATAATACCCTTCAAGCATTGCGACAAATTGTTATTCAAGTCCAACAAGCTGCACAACAAGTAGCACAAACTTCCGCAAATAGCGAAGTTGGACTATCTGGACTAACTAACTTAGCTCAACAACAATCAGAAGAAATTAATGAAGCTTTAGGGGAAATTCAACAGGTTGTAGATTCTACCCAAGCTGTAGTTGCAAATACTGAGATGGTACAAAAGGCAGTCGAACAAGCGAATGAAACAGTCGAATTCGGTGATATCGCAATGAACCGTACCGTAGAAGCAATTCAAGCAATTCGCGAAACAGTAGCCCAAACAGGGAAAAAGATTAAACGCCTTAGTGAATCCTCGCAAAAAATCTCCAAGGTTGTAAATTTGATAAGCAACTTTGCTACTCAAACAAACGTATTAGCACTTAACGCTGCGATTGAAGCTACTCGTGCAGGTGAATATGGTAAAGGTTTTGCCGTAGTCGCAGATGAAGTACGTTCTTTATCCCGTCAATCAGCTGCAGCAACAATAGAAATCGAAAAACTAGTTCAAGAAATTCAAGAAGAAACAGGAGATGTTGCAGTCGCAATGGAAACGGGTATTCAACAGGTAATAGAAGGTACAAACCTAGTGAATGAAACCCGTCAAAACTTGAATGCTATAGTCGCAGCAACAGCAGAAATTAGTAAGTTATTGCAGCAAATTACAGAAGCCAACCAAGCACAAATGCTGCAATCAATTTCTGTGACAGCTTCCATGAAAGATGTCGCAAGTTTAGCATCAAATACCTCATCAGAAGCCAAAAATATTGCAATAGTGTTCCAACAATTATCCGGAATGGCACAGGAACTTTTAGCTAGTGCGAGCAAATTTAAAGTGAATTAGGGGGAGTGGGGAGTGGGGAGTGAGGAGTGGGGAATGGGGAGTGGGGAGTTGGGAGTTGGGAGTTGGGAGTTAGGAGTTGTGAGTTAGAAAATTGTATGTTAGAAAATTGTGAGTTAGGAAATGAAAAGTTGTGAAATTCGCTCATACCAAGATTTAACTGTTTGGCAAGAAGGAATGAATTTAGCTGAAGTTTGTTATCACCTTACTAATACATTTCCCAAACACGAATTGTATGGGATGAGTTCACAAATTCGTAGAGCCGCAACATCAATACCAGCGAATATAGCGGAAGGCTATGGACGAGAGTATCGTGCAGAATACATACACTTTTTAAGGATTGCACAAGGTTCTCTAAAAGAACTAGAAACTCATTTACAGCTTTCTGCTAGAACTAAAGTTGGATTAACAACAAATCAATCAGTAGAGCCTGTTTTAAAGCAATGCGAATCTGTAGGAAAATCGCTTCGCGCACTAATTCGTTCTTTACAAAAAAAAGACAATAACACAAATCACAACGAATAAAATCCAATATTCCCCATTACCCACTCCCCACTCCCCACTCCCCACTCCCCACTCCCCACTCCCCACTCACCACTCCCCACTCCCCACTATGCTTACAGATTCTTCTATTCGCGAACAGGGTTATATCTATTTCCTTTCAGAAGCTCCGGAATTATTACATACAATTGAACGAGAACTGTTTAATTTGTCAGAAAATCGTAGCATTGCTACTGTACATAATTTGATGCGAGCCACTCATACTATTAAAGGTGGAGCTGCTAATGTTGGGCTAGAGACAATTAATAAAGTAGCTCACTCTCTGGAAGATATTTTTAAAGCTTTTTACAATCCCGATGTCACTATTAATTCGGAAATTTTAGCTCTTCTTTTTCAAGCGTATGAGTGTCTCCAATTACCTCTAACCGCTGAGTTGAATGGTGCTCCTATCAATACAGAAGAAATTCTTCAAAGAGCAACTTTTGTTTTTGCTCAGCTGCAAGAAAAACTTGGTGATGCTTTTGATACTGAGACACATATTCCTACTTCAGAAGAGTTGGGATTTGATATTGTTAAATCAATTTTTGAATCTGGTGTTAGTCAACGTATTCAAAGTGTTACAGAAGCTCTTGAAAACATTCAAGATGATACAGAATTAGTTGAGTTTTTACGTTCACAAGCTGAAGTTTTTGTTGGTTTAGCTGAATCTCTAAATTTACCCGGTTTTGGACGAATTGCTCAAACTACTCTTGTTGCTTTAGGTATTAACCCTGGTAAAGTTAGAAATATTGGTGAATGTTTTTTAGTTGATTTACAACAAGCACGAGAAGCTGTTTTAATTGGTGACCGTACTAAAGGTGGAGAGGTTTCTATTACTTTACAAAAATTCGCTCTGTCAACGGATTTGGCAACGGATTTGGCAACGGATGATGTAACGGATGTAACGGATGTAACGGATGTTTTGTCTGTGGGATTTAAAGATGTGTCATCTGTCTCATCTGCTAATAAATTTGTTGCTCAACCAAGTATTGATAAGTTTTTGAGAAAAGAGATTGAGGAGTTTTATAAATTTTTAATTACGAAAGGAAAAAGTAATGCTCAACCATTAAAACCAGTGGTTGCTAAGTTTTATTTAAAAGTTATCCGCTATATATTTGGATGGTTTAATCATTATAATAATATTTCTGATAAAGAGTTTTCTTTATATTTATTAATGCCAGATTATGAACTAGATAAGTTAAATCAATATGTTCAAAGTTGGCTCAATAGCTTTTTGGAATTTTCTCGGGATAAAAATGATAGTCCTAGTCTTTCTATTTATCGACGCGGAGTAGTATTGAATATTCTGATATCTGTAGCCAAGTTTCAATCACTTCCAAATAATTATACTCATCAAAGGGATGGTATTGTTTCAATAATTTTAATACTAGAAAAACAAATTATTCAATTAGGTAAGGAATATAAAAATTATAATCCTGTTACATTAACTGAAAAAAATTGGATTGATAGACCTAAATTTAAAGAATTACTTATTACTAAAGAAATCACCCATTATATACCTCCTTTGGTGGAAGATGATAATAACTTGGTTGAAACTATTTGGGGAGAATCAAGTTCTCAAAATTTTAGTAGTCAAGAAAATAGTCAAGAAAATAGGCAAGAATATTTAAATAATCAACAACAATCTGAAAATATTAATAAAAATCCTAATGAAATTACTAATTTAGATAATGATGCGGAGAATTTAGAATTATATACTTTTATTCAGAAAGATATTCAAAATTATAATGCAATCAATATTCCGTTGACTAATGAGAATTTACAAGACAATAATAAGCAACTCAAAGTTAAAGATGATAAGCCTGAAACTTCTCCAACTCAAAACTCCCGACAACGTTCATTTGTGAGAGTAGATGTCGATGGATTACAACGTCTCAACTATATAGCCGGAGAATTATTAATTTATCAAAAAAGATGTTTTTTATATGATGAACAAATCCAAGAATTAACTGAACGCTTGTCTCAGCAACTAGTACGACATCAAACAACTTTAAATAAGCTGGGTGAATTACCGCGATTAACGCAAAATCTTACATCACAAAATAGGTTAAATTTTGCTGCTGTCGATTTTGATTCCTTAGAGATGGACGAATATACGGAATTTTATTTGCAGCTACACGAAGCTACTGAAGAAACTTTACAGTTACAGGAAACAACAGAATCATTAGATTTAATTATTCGGCAATCTATTCAAATAGCTGATAAAAAACAGCACATAATACTAAATATCATTGATAACTTAGTAGAAGCGAGAATGTTACCCTTAGGTGAAATTTTAAATCGTTTCCCTCACATGATAAAAAATTTAGGAAATGTTTATTCTAAAAATGTTGAGATGAAACTTTATGGTACTGAAGTCCTGATAGACAAAGCTATTGCAGAAAAACTCTATGACCCCTTATTGCATCTAGTACGTAATGCTTTTGACCACGGAATCGAAATTCCAGAAATTCGTAATCACCGTAATAAACCAGAGAAAGGTTTAATAGAAATTCATGCTTATCATCAAGGTAGTCAAACTATTATCGAAGTCAGGGACGATGGTCAAGGGTTAAATTTTGAAAATATCCGTAAAAAAGCAAATGAGCTAGGTCTCATACCTCCACTTGATACAGATAATACCTATTACTCTAATCCAAGCGAAGAAGAACTACTAGAAATATTATTTTCACCCGGATTTACAACTGCAGGAAAAGTAAGTGAAATTTCTGGACGTGGTATTGGTCTAGATATTGTTCGTTCCCAATTAGAATCATTAGATGGTTCAATAGCTGTTAAATCAATATCAGGTAAAGGAACTGTATTCATACTTAAAATACCTTTTTCTATGACAACCGACAAATTAATGTTAGTGCAAACAGGAGGTATTACTTATGCCTTGCTGTTAGGCTGTATTGAAAAAATATTAATCCCTACAAGTGAGCAAATTAAAGAATTTGAAGGGAAGAAAGTTTTACACTGGAGTTCCGGTAAAGATGAAAGAATGGTAAGTATTAGAAAGCTCTCGGATTTGATAGCATATAATTGTTCTTTTATTCCTAGTGTATTGGGTAATCAATTCACAAATAATGAGAATTTCACTATTAATAAAGTCAATCCTATATTATTATTACGCCATAATCAAGAAATTTTTGCTTTAGAAGTTGAACAAATTTTTGGCGAACAAGAGTTAGTAATTAGACCTTTAAGTAATACTATTCCACCACCAAGATATATATATGGTTGTAGTAGCTTACCAAATGGTAACCTTATCCTAGTAATTGATGGGACAGTATTATTAGGGTCATATGAAATGCAAGCCAAGCTGGATATTATTACACTTCCTACACATGCTCATCCAAAAAAAGCTTTACCTCCCTCTCCTATAAATAATCAATCTACACCTTTGCTGACAGCTTCAACAAACAAAAATTCGATAATTAAAACTCAAAAATTATCAAAGGTCGTTTTAGTAGTAGATGATGCTATTAGTCTGCGTCAAACTCTTTCTCTGACTCTACAAAAATATGGATATCAAGTATTACAAGCTCAAAACGGTGTAGAAGCTTTGGAGCAATTAGAACTTCATCCAGAAATATGTCTTGTTGTTTCCGATTTAGAAATGCCACGCATGAATGGTTTTGAGCTTTTAAGTAATATCCGAGAAAATCAGAAATTAGCGAAAAAACCCGTGATAGTTCTAACTTCTCGTAGTGCAGAAAAACATCGTCAACTAGCTGAAGCTTTGGGTGCTTTGGCTTATATGACTAAGCCTTATTTAGAGAATGAATTAATTGCTAATGTAGAATCCTTAGTAGCCACCAATTTGCAATTTTGAATTTTGAATTTTGAATTTTGAATTGTTGACTCCCTACCTTCTTGGAGTTGCTTCACCAAATTTAATCAATAGAGCAATTGCAACACTAACAAGCAAAATTATTGTTGTACTTAAAGCTGAACCAAATCCCCAGTTTTGAGTTGCTCCCAGGAATTGGTTATAAATTAACCGAGCTACTGTCATGCTGGAAGCACCTCCAAGTAGTTCGGGATTGATAAAATCGCCTAACGCGGTAATAAATACCAAAAAAGAACTAGCAGCGATACCTGTTAAAGCTTGGGGAACGGTTACTTTCCAAAAAGCTGATATGGGATTCGCTCCTAAATCAGCTGCTGCTTCTAATAGTCGTTTATCTAGTTTTTCAAAAGAAGCATACAAAATTAACACTGTATAGGGCAAAAAATTGTACCCCATACCAATTAATACTCCCCAAGTGTTGTTGAGTAAATCCAGGGTAGGTAGTCCAAAGTTAGTTAGCAGGGTATTTAATAATCCAGTTGGACGAAGAATAGTAATCCAAGCGTAAGAACGTAATAACGAAGAAGTCCAAAAAGGCAAAACAAAGCTTAATAACACCAAAGTTCTGGCTTTCGGTGGTACTTTTTGGGCAATCCAATAAGCAATAGGTAAACCTAAAATTAAACAAATAATCGTAGTTCCCACAGCAAAAAATAGCGAACGGGCAATTACTTGTAAGTAAAGGGGGTCAATTATACGAAGATAATTTTTAAAACCGCTAGGATTAACTAAGTCTCCTGGTCGGATATCTGGTACTAAGCTTAACTGAATAATTATTAGTGTTGGTAGCACTAATAATAATAACAACCAAATACCAGCCGGAGCTAATAATACCAGTGGTTGTAAAAAGTTAAACTGTGGACGACGCACGGAAGATACATCGCTAAGGGATTTAGATGAATTGATTTCGGGGAAAGAATTGTGAGTAGACACGGGTTTCTAATTAAATATTAATTATTTAAATACTAGTTAATTGCGTCCAATAACGTTCATAAACTTCTTCAAAGCCAGACAAAGGAGCAATGCGTTCACACTTTTCTAAAACAGACTCTGGGGGATACAAGTTAGTATTATTTTGAAATTTCTTGGGTAATAATTCAAAACCAGGACGATTGGGAGTAGCAATTACAAGACGTTGGCTGATTTCCGCAGCAACTTCTGGTTGTAGTAAATAATTAATCCAGGCATAAGCACCATTAGGATTAGGGGCTGTTTTCGGAATCACAATAGTGTCTGTCCATAGTGATGAACCGCTACTAGGAACAATATACTTTAGTTTTGGGTTTTCTTTAGCAATTTTTACTGCATCTGATGAGTAACACATTGCCACTAATAAATCACCCGCTAAAATTTTATTTCTCCAAGCATCAGTATCAAAAGCTGTGAGATACGGCTGAATTTCTTTCAATTTTTCGTAGGCTTGTTTAACCTCATCTTCATTTTTAGAATTGTAAGAATAACCCAACATTCGCAAAGTCCCACCCATAACTTCCCGAACATCGTTGAGCAACGTCATTTTTTTCTTTAATTGTTCTTTATTTTTCCAAATATAATCCCAATTATCAGGGGGGGTTGGTAATTTTTCTGAATTATATAGAAAACCTGTTGTACCCCAACTATAGGGAATACTATAACGGTTATTAGAGTCATATGTAGGATTTTGAAAGCGTGGAAATAAATTTTCCAAGCCCACTAGACTTTCTTTTTTAATTTCTGTTAATAAATCTAATTTTACCATTTTCTGAACCATATAGTCAGATGGGTAAATTACACTATAAGCAGCACCTCCACCAGCTTGCATTTTTGCAAGCATTACATCATTAGAATCATAAACATCTGCCAGCACTTTGAGACCACTTTGGGCATTAAAAGTTTTTAGCAATTGTTGGTCAGTATATTGAGTCCAAGTATAAATAAAAAGTTGGTCACTCACTCCTTTTACTATTGAGTTTGCCCTAACATTTCCTAGCCTCCAACCACACCCACTCAAAGACAGGCTCGATAGCGCTAAAATCCCTGTTAAAAATTTTCTTCTTTTGGTCATTGGTAATTGCTCACTGTTGACTGTTGACTGTTGACTGTTGACTGTTGACTGCTTATCGGTCATCGGTCATAGGCATCGGTCATCAGTTGTCGGTTATTATTGCTAAACAGTCTTTTTCTGTCCACCACGCATAAATTTGTGTATCTGGGTCTGGCAAGATTCCCATAGTATTTGGTTGTAAAACATTAATGCGTTCTCTATTTTTTAATTCCACAACGTAATTTACGTGGGTTCCAAAATACATGACGTTAACTAACCATCCCTCAAAACAGTTAGTTTGTACGCTAGGTTTATAAAGCGATAGTTGAACTTTTTCTGGACGTACACTCACGTTTACAGATGTTCCATTTACTGTTGGTGTTTCTTCTTGTCGGTTAACAACAATTGCAAGCCCACTTTTTGTCATAACTTTGACATTTTTCCCATCTACTCCTGCGATTTCACCTGCAAAGAAATTCGTATCACCAATAAAATCGGCAACAAAAGCAGTACGAGGTTTTTCGTAAATTTGACTGGGAGTACCAATTTGCTCAATTCTTCCTTTATTCATTACTGCTATACGGTCCGATAACGAAAGCGCTTCTTCTTGGTCGTGAGTCACCATAATAAAGGTCATTCCCAACTCCCGATGTAAATTCGACAGTTCAAACTGCATCTCTTTTCGCAGTTTTAAGTCTAAGGCGCCTAACGGTTCATCTAGTAGTACTACAGCAGGATGATTAACTAATGCCCTTGCTAATGCTACACGTTGCTGTTGACCACCAGACATTTGATAGGGAAAGCGCTTTTGGAAGCCTTCCATCCTCACGAGCTTTAATGCTTCTTCGACTCTGCTGTTAATTTCTTTACGATGTACTTTTTTTAGCTTAAGTCCAAAAGCGATGTTATCCCATACATTTAGATGGTTAAACAGAGCGTAACTTTGAAACACCGTATTTACGGGTCGGCGATAAGCTGGTACGTTATTCATCGGCTGACCCTGGATTAATATTTTACCTGCGTCCGCCATTTCAAACCCAGCGATTAAACGTAGCGTAGTTGTCTTGCCACAGCCAGAAGGCCCGAGGATACTAAAGAATTCACCTTGTTTTACTTCCAGGTCGATTCCATGTACTGCTGGCTCTTGGTTAAAAAACTTGAACACTTGTCTCAGTTCCACATCCAGCGATTCGTATCCTGCCATTCCTCCCTGATTCTGGCTCGCAGTTTGAGTCATAATTCTTCAGTTAAGTTGAGTTAAGTACGGTAATTTTTAAAGGTGTTTTAAGCTTAAATGTATACCTTGAGGTTAAACTGTCTCAGGAATATGACGTATTCTATCCGCAAGAAATTAAAAACCAGCAAGTACGCTGCCCTAACTATCTATAAATGCAGCCCGGATAAAAGCTAACGTCATTGCATACAGATAATACTAACTCCGATATTTTTCTTTTGTCTCGTTTTATGAGTATATCTAAACCCTCTCCCGTAGTTACTAAAAATGACGGTCGTACGGTCGGTCAAGGCTTTAAGTCCGTATTTTTTGTCTTGTTCACTCTGGTTACAGTTGGCTCTATCGAAGCTCGTTTAGCCTATTTACAGGTTATCGAAGGGTCACACCTACATGCAAAAGCTGAATCTAACCGCATTCGTATGCTTCCCAAACAGCCAGAGCGAGGTAATATTTTTGACCGTAATGGCAAAGTGTTAGCTAGCACAAAGTATCCTCGTTCAGTATATTTGTGGCCAATGGCTCACAAGCATCAAGATACTTGGAATATCGTGGCTCCTCGGTTGTCGCAAATTTTGGGTGTGCCATCAGAAGAAATGGAAAAGAAGTTGCAAGAAGCTGGCCCTAATTCTTCTTCTTTGGTACGAGTTGCTCGCGACCTTAGCGAAGCGCAAATTACAGCTTTAAAAGAATACGAAAGTGAACTTCCCGGAGTGGAAATTCATACGGAAGCAGTTCGTTATTACCCTTATGGTCCCGAATTGGCGCATGTATTAGGTTATACTCGTGAACTTACAGCCGAACAATTAAAAGTCAGGAAAAAAGACGGTTATCGTCTGGGTGATGTAATTGGTCAGCTAGGGGTAGAAAAGGCTTACGAAAAATTATTACGGGGAGAATGGGGTGGGGAGCAAGTAGAAGTTGATGCTAAAGGTCGTCCGCAAAAGATTTTAGGTGAAAAGCAAGCAAAAGCTGGTACTGATATTCACTTAACAATAGATTTGGATTTGCAAATAGCTGCTCACAAAGCTTTAAAAGGTCATAAAGGTGCAGTTGTCGTTCTCGACCCAAATAATGGTGCGGTTTTAGCAATGGCTTCTAACCCCTCCTTCGACCCCAATATTTTCTCTAAGCAAAAATTAAGTAAAAAAGAGGTAGAAGAGGTTTTATTAAATAAAGAGCATCCAATGGTTAATCGTGCTCTTAGTGCTTTCCCACCTGCGAGTACTTTTAAAATTATTACTACCACCGCTGGGTTAGAATCTGGCAAATTTGCACCAGATAGTATTTTGCAGACCTTTGGCTCTTTAACTGTCGGTGGAGTAACCTTCGGTGAGTGGAACCATGCTGGCTTTGGCCCTTTAGGATTTCCTAAAGCGATCGCAATGAGTAGTGACACATTTTTCTACCAAGTTGGTAAACGAGTGGGGGGTCCAACTTTGATTTCCTGGACTCAAAAATATGGATTTGGTAAAAGAACTGGGTTTGAGTTTACAGATGAAGAATCAAGAGGTTTAGTACCAGACGAAAAATGGAAACAAAAAGCCTGGAAAATGCCTTGGACTGTAGGCGACACTATTAATATGTCAATTGGCCAAGGTGCTCTACAGGTGACACCATTACAATCAGCAATTATGTTCTCAGTCCCAGCGAATGGTGGATACCGAGTTAAACCCCATTTGCTTAAAGATAACGAACAAGCAAAAAACTGGCGAGAATCTTTAGGTCTGAAACCATCGACAGTAAAAGTACTTCGTGATGGACTACGGATGGTAATTACCGATGGTACAGGGAAGAGCTTAAACGTACCTTCCATCGCTCCAGCATCAGGGAAAAGTGGTACAGCAGAAGCAGGTGTCGGTCGTCCAAATCACACTTGGTTCGGTGCTTACGCTCCCAGTAATAAACCAGAAATTACAGTTGTAGCATTTGGAGAAAATACAGGAGAACACGGTGGTACACTTTGTGGCCCAATGGTTTTACAAGTTCTTGAAGAGTACTTCAGCAAAAAGTATCCAGGTAAATACGTAAAAGCAGCATCAGAAGAATCAAAAGATTCTAAATCATCAGGACACTCCGGAGCTAGAACAGGGGATTAGCGAGTATTTATGGATACCCCACAAATGTAGAGACGTGAAATTTCACGTCTCCATTTCACGTCTCCATTTCACGCCTCTATTTCACGTCTCCATTTCACGCCTCTAACAATATTGATATTTGTCAATGGTTCTCATTCCCTTGACAGTAACTAAATTTGACGTTAGAAATATCAGCAATAAGCTGTTACAAAAGTTAATTTTTTCCTGAATGTAGTCTATTAACCATGTTAAATATTAAACTTGGATTTAAGATAGCAGAAAAATAAATAAATAATTAAGTGTAGATACCGGGTGATAACTACATTTAATTGTATAGAGAAATACTATTTTCAATCGTATCTTTAGATTTATTGATTTTAAATTATGAGCTTAATGGAACCGTCTCAACTTGGTCAAAAAAAAGAAACACGTACCGTCGGACAAGGTTGGAAAGGCATATTTTTAATTGTATTAACGCTGTTAATGACGGCTGGTATTGGTAGCCGCCTAATATATTTACAATTTATCAAAGGTCCAGACTTACTAAAAAGAGCGGAATCAAACCGAATTAGGCTAATTCCTAAGTTGCCAGAAAGAGGGAACATTTTTGACAGAAATGGCAAAATTTTAGCCACAACTCGTTACCCGCATTCCGTATATTTGTGGCCGATGGCTCATAAAAAAGAAGGTGCGTGGAATAAAGTGGCTCCACGTCTATCGCAAATTCTTGGCACCGGAGAGCAAGAACTAATTGACAAATTAGAAGAAGCTGGTCCTAACGCTTCTGGACTAGTACGAATTTCTCGCGACATAAATTTAGAACAAATCACAGCTCTTAAAGAGTACGAAAATGACCTTCCAGGAGTGGAAGTTCATACAGAAGCAGTTCGTCAGTACCCCAAAGGTCAAGAACTAGCACACGTACTTGGATATACCCGCGAACTTACTGGGGAACAATTAAAAAAAAGACGTGACCAAGGCTACCGTCTAGGAGATGTAATTGGTCAAATGGGAGCCGAAAAAGCATTTGAAGAGGTATTACGCGGTGAATGGGGTGGTCAACAAGTAGAAGTAGATGGTCGCGGTCGTCCAATAAGGGTCTTAGGCGAAAAACAGGCTAAACCAGGTAAAGATATCCGCTTAACCATTGATTTAGACCTGCAATTAGTAGCCCATAAAGCATTACAAGGACAAAACGGTACCATAATTGTTATGGACCCCAAGAACGGTGGCATTTTAGCAATGGCTTCTAATCCCACCTTTGACATCAACGTTTTTTCTAAGCATAAACCGAAACCAAAAGAGCTAGAATCGATACTTTTAAACCCAGAACATCCTCTACTTAATCGGGCACTGAGAGCTTACCCTCCTGCGAGTACCTTTAAAATTGTGACCACAGCAGCAGGGATGGAGTCAGGTTTATTTTCTCCCAAACTAATTCTTCCAACCTTTGCCTCCTTAACCTTTGGTGGTACAACCTTTGGGGAGCATAACAAAGCAGGTTTTGGACCATTAGGTTGGACAGGAGCAATGGCAAAAAGTAGCGATACATTCTTCTATCAAATAGCCGCAAGAATGTTTAAACGTGACAAAAACGGTGATACCTTAATTAATTGGACTCGCAAGTTTGGTTTTGGCGCGAGAACAGGCTTTGAATTTATTAGTGAAGAATCAAGAGGCTTGGTTCCAGATAACGACTATAAGCTAAAAACAATGAAGCGTAACTGGTCAATTGGTGACTCAGTTAACATGTCTATCGGTCAAGGTGCGCTGTTAGCCACTCCATTACAAGCAGCTGTCATGTTTGGCGTTCCCGCAAGTGGAGGATATCGACTCAAACCTCACTTGCTAAAAGATAACGAAGAAGCGAAAAACTGGCGAGAATCAGTGAACATGAGTCCAACAACCTTAAAAATCATTAAGGATGGCTTACGCGAAACAGTTACCAAAGGTACAGCAAAAAAAGTGGATATACCTACCCTTCCTCCAGTATCTGCGAAAACAGGAACTGCGGAGGCTTGGAAACGTAGCGGAGTCAAAGCCAATCACGCTTGGTTTGGTGCTTATGCTCCCACAGACAAACCAGAAATAGTCATATTAGCATTTGCCGAACACTCTGGTGGTGGTGGTAGCGCAGTCGCAGCTCCAATGGCATTAAAAGTAATGGAAGACTATTTTCAACGGAAATATCCTGGCAAATACCAAAAACCCCAAGAAGAAAAAGTAGAGCAGAAAACTTCTAGGTAGGGTAATGGGTAATGGGTAATGGGTAATGGGTAATGGGTAATGGGTAATGGGTAATGGGTAATGGGTAATGGGTAATAGAAGAAAGCAATTCCCAATTACCAATTCCCAATTACCAATTCCCAATTCCCAATTCCCAATTACCAATTCCCAATTCCCAATTCCTTAATTCCCCTTCACCGGCTTAACATTTTTCGCTCTGTAAAAGGTTTCTAAACTATCTGTATCACCAACAAATCGCCAGTGCCAAGGTTCGTAACTCACACCTTGGGGGTTGTTTTTGGGGAAAGACAGCTCAAAGCTAAATCTTGCGGCATTTGCTTCAAGCCACTGATAAGCTTTGGTCTTTTCAAACATTTCGCTTAAATTTGCTGCTGGGACTGCTGCATCCCCGATGTCTACTGCGTAACCTGTGTGATGTTCGCTGTAACCTGGGGGAGCGCTAAGTGCTGCTCGTTCTGCTGGAGTTTGATTGCGTTGAGCACTAACACCAAAAAATAATTGATTTTGGTCTTTCACCGAACGAAAGGCTGATATTGCTACCAAATTTACACCCGCTTTTCGTGCTTCTGTTACCATCGCTTCATATTTTGCGGCTGCAGCTTTTCGCATTTGTATGCGTCCATCGGAAAATATTGCTACTAGTTCTGAATCTGGTGCTTCTTTGTAAGAAATGTGCCCCAAGACTGTATCTTTAGCAGCTTGATTAGCTTCAGTATTTACGGAATTACCCGGTTGCGAAATCGCTGTATTTGGAGAATTAGCTGGAGAAGACTTAGAGTCTGCAGTTTTCCTCAAAGAAATTACATAGAATAAATAACCGCTAAGCACTGCCATTAATACAAAACCCAATATACCGCCAATTGTAAAAATTAAACGACGGTTAGTTTTAGGCGCTACATCAGGAGTATCGCGTAAAGCCGCAGGAATATCTTCACTGTTAGCGGATGAGGATGATGAATTTTGCGGCTTTCCGGAGAATTCAGGGTTATTCAACGCTCCACTCCTGCTTTATTGGGCTATCCATGCTGATTCTAGACAATAAAAATATAAAGGCAATAAAAGGCAATAGCTAATATTTTATCCCGGCTTCGATTGCAAAATTTGCTACAAAATTTATAGGAAAAGTAATACAGTATCAAGTATAAATGTATAAAACAAAACTTTTATCATTCTAAACTTTATCTTAGAGATTATCTTAAACCTTTAGGTATTTTTGCCTCCTACCTTAAAATGACTAACCTCATAGAACTATATGTGAAGCTGGTGGGATTAGCCTTATTTGGATTCATTCTGGGACGCAAACTACCTGCGACAGTTCCCACCCGTGTAGGTCAATTTCTCTTTTGGGTGGGTGTCCCAATAAGTATTGTTGCTTTTTTACGCAAAGCCGATTTATCTGGACAAATTTGGATAGCCCCAGTATTTGCGTACTTAGCGATTTTTCTGGGAGCGTTCCTAGCTTGGTTAGGAATCAAAGGACAAGTGTTTTGGACAAAGAATTCTATAGAGCAGCAAACACAAGGCAGTTTTATCTTAGCAGCGATGGTTGGGAACACAGGTTATCTTGGCTATCCAATCGTATTAGCAATGGTAGGAAAAGAATACTTTGCTTGGGCATTATTTTATGACTTATTGGGAACCGTATTTGGTGCTTACGGTTTAGGGGTTGTCCTAGCAGCGCGTTTCAACGGTGGAATAGGAAACTATCAAACGGTGTTTAAAGCATTATGCATCAATCCAGCTTTATGGAGTTTTGCTTTCGGCTTGTTATTTAGACAGCAATCAATTCCCAACTTATTAGAATCTTGTTTGGAAGTATTTGCTTGGACAGCAGTTGCTTTATCTTTAATGTTAATTGGAATGAGATTAAGCAAGCTGAACTCATGGGGAAGTGTACCACAAGCAACTGCGAGCTTAGGAATCAAAATGCTTATAGTCCCTTTGATTTTGGGTAGCACATTACCAATTTTTGGTTTAACAGGAGAAGTCGCTCAAGTAATAGTTTTGCAAATGGCAATGCCACCAGCCTTTGCCACACTTGTAATAGCGGAAACTTACGGTCTCGACCGAGAATTAGCAGTGACAGCTTTAGCTAGTGGTTCAATAGTATTACTAGCAACACTTCCCATTTGGTTGTGGTTGTTTTGATAAGCGAATTGTGAATTGGTAATTGGTAATTGGTAATTGGTAATTGGTAATTGGTAATCTTCCCACTCCCCACTCCCTATTCCCTACTCCCTATTCCCCACTCCCTATTCCCTACTCCCTATTCCCCACTCCCTATTCCCTATTCCCCACTCCCTATTCCCCACTCCCCACTCCCCCATAATTTCAAAAAGCTGCTACAATGAAATCTTTGTGAATAAAATTAACGTCAAAACTATAGTGAAAACTATAGACAAAACCTTGGCGTTAATTTATGCTGAAACAGCGATTCAATCTCGTAATTCTTGTATGTTTATCGTAGGAATGTTGAAATGGAAAATTTGCGTTATGAAATGGGCGGCAGTTCCGTGAGTGAAGGAAACGCTGCTATTACTGATGCTGAATTTTTGGAAAAGTTGGTTGAACTAGAATCAATTACAACAGAAACAGAAATAAAGACTGAAATCAAGACCACAGAGACTAAGGGAAAAGACGAAGCGAAGACAACGCACTTAAGTCTCTCAACAGAAAGTCCTTCAGAAAATTTAGATATTCCTGTTGGCGCTCACTGCATTTTGGAACTGTATAATTGTCCAACAGAACTTCTGAACGATATCAATTTTATTAAAGAAGCTCTACAAGAGGCAGCTAAGACTGCACAATCGACATTACTTGACCAGATTGCATATCAGTTTAGTCCGTACGGTGTTACTGCTTTAGCACTGTTAGCGGAATCTCATATTTCCATTCATACTTGGCCTGAGCATGGTTTTCTTGCTGCAGATGTATTTACCTGTGGTGAACACGCTAAGCCTGTAGATGCTTGTGAGTTTCTTGCACGAATTTTTCAAGCTGGTAATCACGTTTTGATGAAGCTACCACGAGGTGGTCAGTTTTCACCAAACTTACAACCCAAAGTTGAAATTCTTTCTTAGCTGAATATGCTTTCATTCCCCCCTTCCCTTGCAGGGAAGGGGGTAGGGGGGTTAGGTCTCCGTCTAACTACCATTACCAATTTTCACTACTAAATCTTCTGGATTCATCTTTTCATAATGCTCAAAAGGCTGATGAATCCAAGGATTCTCTGCGAGGTAATCTACATAGTAGTCTGGTTTAATTACTGAACAAGCTTTGTACCAAATTACAGCTGTGCGAATTTCCTCAATTTCTGAATTGCTATTTTTTCTTAACCAAGGAATTGTTTCCTGCAGTGTTACCCCAGAGTCTACTAAGTCATCTACTAACAAAATTCGAGAACCTAATTTGTCGCTTGTCATTGTTATATGCTGAGAAACTGTTAAAGACCCTCTTTCTTGCTTCCCGGAACCACCTCTATAAGACGATGTTGCTAATATTGCTAATGGCTGGTCATATATACGAGAAAGAATATCTCCTACTCGCAGACCCCCTCTGGCTAAGCAGAGAATCTGGTTAAAATCCCATCCAGATTGATAAATCTGAGCTGCTAATTGTTCAATTTTTTGGTGGTATTCTGACCAAGAAACGTAAAGGTCTGGCATAAGTTTAAGAAAAAAACAGCTAATAGTTCCACCAAGTCTCAATAGTGATAAACACCGCTTCGACTCAATGTTTGTACGCTTTTACCCGCACTGGATGAACTACAACATCCTCTACCGGATGAGAGATAAACTCATTTCCGACTACTTTTCTTCCAATATTCAAAGAGCCATTAATATCCGCATTAATGCATTTTCCGCTTTTTGTCCTAAACAGTCCTCGCTTCACACGATTACCTTGATAGGAAGAATGCTTTTCAATTGGCTCTAAATCAAGAGATGAACATTTAGAAGTATAACTCTCTTCTGTGACAACAACTTGAATGCCAGCAAGTTGTGCTTTATACTGCAATTGCGTGATTAAACACTTGTGGGGAATACTAATGAATTTTGCATTAATTACTGGACTATTAGCTAGGCTATTAGCTGGACTATTAGCTAATGAACTACTACTTTTTCCCGCATTAATTTCATCATTGAAATCTTTATTCCAACCGATAATAAGCAATCCAATTTGGTGATGAACAAGTTCTTTGATTATCGCACAACTTGTTTTGTGGAGGTAATAATCCACTTTACAATTACGTTTATGCCACAACTTATTTAACCGCTGACTTGATATGGTATTTTTCGGTAGTAGCTGACGTAATATAGCATTTTGCTCATTACTGTATTGATTACATGATTTCAATGCACGACCGTCATATATTTTCGGCGTAATTTTTGGTACATTAAATGTCAATGTCGCAAGATTATTTAAGCCTATATCGATAGCCGCAATTCTTTTCGCATCTTGAGGCTTTTCTTCTGTTTTACTATAAACTACCTCTACGAGATAACAACCTTTTCTTGGTACAATTCTAATTTCATCAATCGCAGTAGCTTTAGTTTTTAGTTGAATCGAGGTTCCACTAGGATTTGCGTAGCCTTTTTTTAAAGCTTTTTTACTCACTGCTTGGTAGTTATAAACAACTACATAACGACCATCTGCTCTTTGTTGAGAAACACTGCCTTTAAAATTAGGTATTTGTGGTGCTGCTTTAAAAGAACTTGGGTCTTCTGTATATTTTCTCAGTGCTTTATAATAACTAGTCCAAGATAAAAGTAATCTTCCTAAAGTATTTTGAGCAACCTTAGCTGGTAATGCTTTGTAATCTATACCTGATTTTAGGCTGTGGTAAACTGCTAATGCGTTTGTTTGCTGTCCCGCAAAAAAGTTTTGACGGTACATATAATTGCCACAGTTATAAAGATTCTTAGACAGAAAGCATAATTTATCTGCTTCTGCATAGAACTTGTGATTTGGTTTGAGAATATGCCTCTCAATTAACTGCATAATGCTGTATATATACCTTCCAATAGAAATTACCGAAAAATGTTAGTTTTGTCAATAGACACTCTGAAGAAAATACTGCTTGTCAAGAGATATACTTAGGTGCGTGGTATTAATGCTTAATTGGTAATTGGTAATTGGTAATTGGTAATTGGTAATAAATACTTGGGCGACAAAGGTAATTATGAATGATTATGAAAATCAGAAGCTAAACCTGAAAACGAAATTGGCTTACGGTGCAGGAGATTTGGGACCTGCAATCACTGCCAACATTGCCATATTTTATATGATGGTTTTTTTTACTAATGTTGCGGGTATCCCTGCAGGATTAGCTGGGAGCATTTTAATGGTTGGCAAGATTTGGGATGCAGTCAATGACCCGGTTGTGGGTGTATTGACAGATAAAACAAAATCTCGTTGGGGACGAAGACTCCCTTGGTTATTTTACGGAGCTATCCCATTTGGAATCTTTTTCTTTCTACAATGGATTATACCGCGTTTTAGTGATAACCAAACAACCCAAGTATGGAGTTTGTTTTGGTACTACGTTGGTATAGGAGTACTGTCCCAGGTATTTTACACTGTTGTGAATTTACCATATACGGCAATGACCCCCGAACTCACCCAAGATTATGACGAACGTACTCAGCTAAATAGTTTTCGTTTTGCTTTTTCTATTGGTGGGAGTATTTTCTCCCTAATTTTGGCATTAATAATTTTTCAGGTAGTTAGCGGTTCTGAGCAAAGATATTTAGTTTTAGCAGGAGTTTGTACAGTAATTTCCGTGCTTTCTTTATACTGGTGCGTTTGGGGAACACGCGAACGTATTATGGTTTTTGAAGCTAGACGCACCACTAACGAAGAAGTAGAGGAATCCATACCAATTGTTGCTCAATTAAAAATTGTTTTTGCTAATCGACCTTTTTTATATGTAATTGGTATATATCTTTGTTCCTGGTTAGCTGTGCAGGTGACTGCTAGTATGATTCCCTACTTTGTTGTCAATTGCATGAAATTTAAAGAATCAGATGTACCTATCATACTTATTGCTGTACAGGGAACTGCTTTAGTAACACTTTTTCTTTGGAGCAAGCTGAGTGAGCGAGTAGGCAAAAAAGCTGTCTATTTTATGGGTATGAGCTTATGGATAATTGCTCAGGCTGGATTATTTTTTCTCCAACCAGGTCAAAATATTTTAATGTACGTAATGGCGATAATGGCTGGTTTTGGAGTTTCTACTGCTTATCTTGTTCCTTGGTCAATGATACCGGACGTGATTGAACTGGATGAACTGCAAACTGGCCAACGAAGGGAAGGAATTTTTTATGCTTTTATGGTGCAGTTACAAAAACTAGGCTTAGCATTAGGACTTTTTTTAGTGGGTATTGCTCTAGAATCGTCCGGTTTTAAAGAAACTCTTGCAGGACAACCACAACCGATACAACCAGAGTTAGCACTTCAAGCAATTAGAATTTCCGTTGGACCTCTGCCGACAATTTGTTTAATTCTGGGTCTAGTTTTAACCTACTTCTACCCAATTACCCGTGAGATGCACGCGGAAATTATGCTTAAGCTAAAGGAACGTAGGGAAAAATGATGGTTGACTGATGACTGTTGACGGTTGACTGATGACGGTTGATGGTTGCCGGAAATATTAAAGTCTTTTGGAACATTCTCCACCAAAACGTTACGGGAAGAACATTTCAGGTGATTTGGTCTCATAAATCACCTATAATAACAAAAGAAAAATTAGAAATTGCAACAATACTTAATTAAACTAAGAGTAATGATTAAGTAAATTAAGTGCTGTAAACTAAATGGCAGAACAAAGCTTAGAAGAACTCTCTGCTCAGTTAGAAAGCCCTAACCTACGCGACCGTATGGTAGCTCTTGCTTCTTTGAGGAATGTTCCGGCAGAGGATGCTTTACCTTTAATAAAAAAGGTGTTGTACGATGACTCTCTCCAAGTTCGGGCAATGGCGGTGTTTGCTTTAGGTATCAAACAAACCGAAGAATCCTACCCGATTTTGGTCAAAGTCCTGGAAACTGACCCGGATTACAGTATTCGTGCTGATGCAGCTGGTGCATTAGGTTATTTAGAAGACCCTAGGGCATTTGAAATACTGGTGCGCTCTTTTTATGAAGATACAAGCTGGCTAGTACGTTTTAGCGCAGCAGTTGCGCTTGGCAATATTAAAGACCCACGTGCTCGTGATGTCTTAATTGAAGCATTAGACAGCAAAGAAGTAGTTCTGCAACAAGCGGCTATTGCAGCTCTGGGAGAAATAAAAGAAATTAGTGCTGTAGACCATATTTTGCGCTTTGCTCAATCGGAGGATTGGTTAGTAAGGCAACGTTTAGCAGAAGCTTTAGGTAATCTTCCCACACCAAAAAGTGTTTCGGCTTTGAAATATTTAGAAAAAGATGCTCATCCCCACGTTGCTGAGTCAGCGATTATTTCCCTGAAAAAACTTTCGGAAGATGGGGTTGGGTAATCTCTAATAGAAGACTGGCTAATGGGTGATAGTTAATTGCCTGATAGACTGCTACTTTTAAATTAGTGGCATTTTGCAGAATTTTGATGCGGGTTAATAGATTGATGGATATTAAAGAATTTTTTCACTTAAGTGCTGGTAAATGGTTTGCTCATCGTACCATTCATGATTTGACAAGCAAAAAACCAACTGAAGCAAAGTCAGAAATCGTCATTGAAGAACTGACAACAAATGCAACGGAAGTTATTCAACTGTGTGAACTATACCAAATTCAGCCAAATCAGGCTTCTTGTGGTATTAAAGCCACTTGGAATGATACAACAAAATTGAATCAAAAAAATACTGGTTCTGTTGTATTAGTACTAGTCCCCAATTCAGACAACCAGGAAGAAGGTAAGTTTTTGCGTTCTATTGCTAACGGAGAAAAACCAGTTGCTGGAAACTATAAATTAGGCACTGATGAGTCATTAACCCTAATTACTAAATCTGAAACTGTTGACTCTGAGGAGCGTATGTGGTTTGCTAGTCCCAACCTACGGATGCGTGTGAGTATTATCAAGCAATCAGATAGCTGTAGTATGACTTCCTTTACGTCAGAAATTCGTATGGGTGTAACAACTCCAGCAAAAGAGACCTCAACAGCAAACTCCGCATCTAATTAATTTTTTGGGGGATGGAAATCCCTGTAGAGACGTTACATGTAACGTCTCTACGTCCTCATCAACTAGGCTTTTTTCCGTTTTGCTTTTTTCCCTACTTGTGCTTTTGTAGAAGAAGTTTGATTTTTAGCTACAGCTTTTTCTTCGGTAAGGCTTTCCGTTTCAACGTCTTCTTCTAAAGGTGTTTCTTCATTCACCATAACTTCATTTTGACTTTCTGTGTCAGTTATATTTTGCATGAATGATGAAACTGCTATAACTTCATGTTGACTTTCTGTATCAGGTGTACTTTGCGTGGATGGTAAAGCTTCTAATTTTGTTTCTAGTTTTTCCACCAATGTTTGTAAATGCTCTAACTGATTACTGTTATTATCCTGTAACAAACTAGCCATGTCTTGTTGAGAAATCTGGTTAGCTTCTTGCAATTTATTGAAGCTAGTTTCCAAATTAGAAATACCTTCTACTAAACTTGTAACTTTAGTTTGTACTGGTGATAAAATTTCTAATGTTGCTTCTAACTTTTCTGCTACTGCTTCTAGTTTTTCTATTTGATTACTGTTATTTGTCTGTAGCAAATTAGTAATACTGTCTTGGGAGTTCTGATTAAATTCTTGCAATTTTGCAAAGCTACTCTCTAAATTAGAAACACCTTGTGCTAAAGTTACTACTTGATTTGGCATTGGTAGTAGACTTTCTAATTTTTCTACCACTGATTGTAACTTAGTTAGTTGACTACTACTATTATCTTGTAGCGAATCGTTGAGGTTTTTCTGAAAGTTTTTATTAGTCTCTTGGAACTTATTCAACAAATTTTCAAAGTTACCATTACTATATGTTAAATTGATAACTTGATTCTTTAAAACATTTAATACTTCTACCTGTTTCACAATCTCTTCAGCAGTTATTTGGGCTTGTTGCTGATTCTGCTGATGTAAATTATTCGCAGCTTCTAAAGAATTAAGTAATGCTTCCTGCTGAATCTTGTTTTCTCGCAGAATATTAAGAATATAAACAACCAATACCGCAACTATTGCAATCGCAATTGATGATACAGAAGATAAAATTAGTAGAGCCATCTCTCTTTATGTCCTAGTAACTATACTGCATAATTCACCTCAAATAGTAGACTCTCTACTAAATTGGCAAATATAATCATATCTTATTCAAATTAATCGTTTTAGCAAAAACATCACTATTTGATAAAAAAAATACTGTCAATTTTATCTAATTAATTTAACAATTAATCAAAATATAAAAATTCAATATTTATATGTTGTATACAACACATATTAGGCATATCCGGAAAAGAATTATAAAAGAGCTTCTCGATTGTAAAAATATCTTTTTTTGTATATAAATACCCCTGAACGGTTACTTTCAGGGGTTTATTCAAATTGTATATACACGATAGCTATTAAAACTAAATTTGTAGCCAAACTTGTGCAAATTGCGGTAACGGTAGCACAATTACAATTAGCAATGCCATTGTGAGTATACCTAAAATATCCCGTCCGTTATCTAATTCAGTCACATCATTCAAGGCAGGTTCATCAATTAGTGGTAGGAATAATAAAATAATTGCCCATAACAAAAATTCTGACTGCACAAGGGAAAGTAGTAACAAACACAACCGCGCTATCTGACCAATTACAATCGCTGTTTTCTGACCCAACATTGAATGTATTATATGACCCCCATCCAGTTGTCCAACGGGCATTAAATTTAAGCCTGTGACAATAACTCCTAAAAAACCTGCGACCGCTAAAGGATGCAAATCAATTGCTTTTCCTGCTACAAATTGACTTCCTAAAGCTAATTTCGATACTATCGACAGTAAAATCGAATATCTGGGATTCAAAGCATTATGGTTAAAAATCCCTGTTTTATCATCCAATGACACAACTTCAGATTGAGTTAGACCCCATATTAGCAAGGGTAAGGTAACTATAAAACCAGCAAGAGGCCCTGCAATACTGACATCAAATAAAGCTTTGCGGTTAGGTACGGGGCTACGCATCTGAATAAATGCGCCAAAAGTGCCTAAAAATAAAGGCATTGGGATAAAGTAAGGTAGAGTTGCACGAATTTTGTAATACCTGGCTGTCAGATAGTGACCCATTTCGTGGAAACCTAAGACAGTCAGCAAGCCTAAGGAATAAGGTAATCCCCTTAGCAGTAAATTTGGGCTGGAGATAATTTCTCTGGGAGCAACACCAACAATTTGTGTTCCTACCCAAGTGGTAGTAATCAAAGTAATGAACAACATTAACAGTGCTAAAACAGGACGTGTTAATTTTTCTTCCTGTCGTCCATCTCTAACCGTCTGTGTGTTTGGTACTAGAACAAAAAACGGCTTCCCATTTAGCCCTTCTTGAAAGATTACCAAAAAGCGATCGCCGAATTCAGCTTCGATATTTGCCTTGATACGGTGGTAAGCATCGTTAGCTTTAGTTCTTAGTTGCCCACGACAAATAATAGCCTGGGGACGGTACTCAATATTTTGGATGTAATATACTGACCAAGGAAAACAACTTCTTAACTGAGTCTCTTCTGTTGGTTCAATCGGACGGACTGGTGCTGGTTCTGAAATAGGATGAATAGCCAATGGTGGATTTTGTTGAACAGAAACTTCGCTCGGTGTTTCTTTAGGTGAACGACGACCCCACTGAAATAGCACCCAGTATAACAGAGGGCAAAGAATTAAAGACCAAATCATTAACGAACGTGGTGGAGGCTGTTTTGTCCCATTCACCATCATCCATCCAGACAATATAATGGTTGGAGCCATTAAGACTAGCCACAAAAGCCACACAGGTGTCCGTGTAATACGGGCAACACTGCGCTGTACCATTACATAAGTAATTATTCCTAAAATTAGCAGAAACCAGAATGAAAGTGTCATATGATTTTCAATATTTTATCTTTATTAAAAAGCCGTCTTGTTCACAGCTGTGACTCACCACCCTTACTACAAACTAGACTTTAATTTTAAATAAAAAACAGCGAACAGTGCTGATAAACTTTTAACTGTTAATTGTAAAAAATTCCACACTCAATCTAAATTATTTGCAACTCCTTAATACATACAGGGTATTTACTTATGTGCCCCAGCGCGAACGAATCTACTTATACAGCTAAACCCCCACGGACGGTATTAGATAAAATTTTTGCATTTCCTCCAAATCGGGACACTTTAGGAGGAACATCTTACTTTATTGTAGGAAACGAAGGCAATATTCTGATAGATTGCCCAGCAACAGACGAGGCAAATCTGGATTTTTTGCGCTCTCTCAATGGAGTGCGTTGGTTATTTATTACTCATCGTGGAGCGATAGGTAAAACCGAAATCATCCAAAAAGCTTTCGGGTGTGAGGTTTTAATTCAAGAACAGGAAGCCTATCTCTTACCTGAATTAACTGTAACAAGCTTTGAGGAAGAATTTTCACTTAATAGTTTGGCAAAAGTTATTTGGACACCAGGTCATTCTCCGGGTTCCTCTTGTCTCTACTATAGCGATTGCTCCGGGGTACTGTTTACCGGAAGGCATATAGTCCCTAACGGCAACGGAGAGCCAGTTTTATTACGCACCTCTAAAACTTTTCATTGGAAGCGGCAAATAAAAAGCCTTAATTCATTGTTAGAAAAATTTACACCCCAAACAATGAAATACATTTGTCCTGGAGCCAACACAGGTTTTTTGCGAGGAAAACACGTAATAGATAACGCCTATGAGCGACTGCGAGTAGAGAATTTCATTGCGTAGAGACGCGATTAATCGCGTCTCTACATTGCGAATCGCGTCTCTACATTGCGAATTACGAATCGCGAATTACGAATAGCGAATTGCGAATTGCGAATTGCGAATTGCGAATCGCAAATTGCGAATTACGAATCGCAAATTGTTTCCCCTAAGCCGCTCCCGCAACTAAAGATTTTTTGGTTAGCGTTTCCACCGCTGCCTGATATTGTAGGTCAGCATTTGTACCTACTTGGTCGCGATTAATTGATTCTTGATGCACTTCCTGGTCAGGTTTTATACCTAATTTATGAATATCGTGATGCATAGGGGTTTCGTATTTGGCAATGGTCACAGCTAAACCAGAACCATCGGATAATTCAAATAAGGATTGAATTAAGCCTTTACCAAAGGTTGTTTCTCCGACCAAGGTGGCACGACGATTATCTTGCAATGCACCAGCAAGAATTTCGCTAGCGCTGGCTGTACCCTGATTAACTAAAATTACCAAAGGGTCATCAGTAAGTGCGGGACCAAATGATTCAAAATCGCCTTGAAGACCCTGACGATTAACGGTGTAAACTATAGTACCTTTGTCTAACCACATACGGGCGATTTCAATGCCTGCTTGTAAAAGTCCACCTGGATTGTTTCTTAAATCCAAAATGTAAGCATTAGCACCTTTTTTCTCTAAACTGGAAATCGCTTGTGATAGCTCAGCAGGAGCATTAGCATTAAATTGTGTTAGGCGAATGTAGCCGATAGATTTTCCCTTATCAATTGGACGTAATTCAGCTACTACCGGATTTAGCTCGATGCGGTCGCGTACTAGTTGAACTTCTTTTTGTTCTTCTCCGTCGCGTTCTATAAGCAAAGTCACGAAACTACCAATCGGTCCACGCATCTTGGCTGCAGCCTCATCTAGAGTCAGTTTATCGGTAGTTATTCCTTCTATCTTGATGATACGGTCACGAGGCTTAATACCAGCTTTGTCGGCAGGAGAACCATCGATAGGAGCCACCACCTCTAACCTTCCTGTATCAGGATTCTGAGCGATTTGTAAACCGACCCCAGTCAGTTCACCGGAAGTGGTTACTTGTAAGCTACGATACTGTTCTGGGTCTAAAAATCTAGTAAAAGGGTCGCCTAAACTTTTAATCATTCCATTAATTGCCGTATAGGCTGCTTTGTCGTTACTGATGGGCTTTTCTAAGGTTTTTTGCCGCACCATTGCCCAGTTTTGATGATTAAACGTATCGTCAAGATAAGTGCGATTAACAATTCGCCAAGCTTCGGATACGAGTTTTTGCTCGTGAGTTAATGCTGACGCAGGTTGGATAAAAATACCCAAAGTCAAGCACAGCAATAAAAATAATGACAATCCGACCTGAAAAAACCGTTTGTTTTGCATGAACCCCATTTTCAATAGCTGCCTTTACCCAATTTGCTATTTGTCACCTGACTTGCCTTACCAAAGATGAAATCTTTCTCAGGACTATGTTACTTTTTTTATAGAAGTGGTGCATTTTTTAATCAAATTGCTTAAGCAAATGATTAAGATGCATACGACTCCAGAAACGCTATGATCTACTTTGTGTCCATCTTCCTCTAAGTTTGGGTGCGAAGAGAACGCAATACATAACATCTTTACAGAGTGTTAAGGTTTTTAAAGTTCTTCTCACTCTCGCTGCTCGACTTGTTGCTAAATAACAAACGAGCGGAAAACTAACAAGGTCAACATCCCAAAATTTTTATTGGGAGAATTAACAACCGCAACCGATTTTTTTTAGGAACTTGAGATTGTATGGCGAACGTTTACGACTGGTTCGAGGAGCGCTTGGAAATTCAAGCCCTTGCTGACGACGTTACCAGCAAGTACGTCCCACCCCATGTAAATATCTTCTATTGCTTGGGTGGAATCACTTTGACGTGCTTCTTAATCCAGTTTGCCACTGGATTTGCGATGACCTTCTACTACAAACCAACTGTTGCTGAAGCATTCTCTTCCGTTCAATACATCATGAACGAAGTAAACTTTGGTTGGTTGATTCGCTCCATCCACCGTTGGTCTGCCAGCATGATGGTGTTGATGATGATTTTGCACGTTTTCCGTGTATACCTCACTGGCGGTTTCAAAAAGCCCCGTGAACTTACCTGGGTTAGTGGTGTAATCCTAGCTGTAATAACTGTTTCTTTTGGTGTAACTGGCTACTCTCTACCTTGGGACCAAATCGGTTACTGGGCTGTGAAAATTGTTAGCGGTGTACCAGAAGCGATTCCTGTTGTAGGCGTTTTGATTTCTGACTTGTTACGTGGTGGTTCTAGTGTTGGACAAGCCACCTTAACTCGCTACTACAGCGCTCACACCTTTGTACTACCCTGGTTGATTGCGGTCTTCATGCTACTGCACTTCCTAATGATTCGTAAGCAAGGGATTTCTGGTCCGTTGTAATCAAAGCTAGTTGTTAGCGGCAAGCTGTGAAGTTAAAGCAAAATATAAGCAGATTGTTTCGTAGTTTGTTTTGTAGTTTGTTTTGTAGTTTGTTTTAATTTAATATGGTGTAAAAGTAACATTACTTGGACTCATATTTGAAAGACAAGCGTTTATTGAAGGCTGTATCAACTTGTCGCTAACAACGAAGAGTGTGTTAGCTCCTAGCAGCTAAAACAAAACAGTAAATCTTTAAACTCAACTTCAGTAGGAGAGAATATTTAAGATGGGAACACTTAAAAAGCCCGACCTAAGCGACCCTAGTTTAAGAGCCAAACTAGCTAAAGGTATGGGGCATAACTACTACGGTGAACCAGCTTGGCCAAATGACCTGCTGTACATTTTCCCAGTAGTAATCATGGGAAGTTTCGCTTGTGTGGTAGCGTTAGCTGTACTTGACCCAGCAGTAATTGGTGAACCTGCTAACCCATTCGCAACACCTTTGGAAATTCTTCCTGAGTGGTACTTGTACCCTGTATTCCAAATCTTGCGCTCATTGCCCAACAAATTGTTAGGCGTTTTAGCAATGGCTGCTGTCCCAGCTGGATTAATTCTTGTTCCCTTCATTGAAAACGTGAACAAGTTCCAAAACCCTTTCCGTCGTCCAGTAGCAACCGTTGTGTTTCTATTTGGTACATTGGTAACAATTTGGTTAGGTATTGGTGCGACTTTACCATTAGACAAATCTTTAACCTTGGGATTGTTCTAAATATAGTCTTCCCTAGATAGTTTGACGCCTGTAGGTTTCTCACAAAAGTGCTAATGTACTTGAAAGAGGAATTAACAGGCGTCAATTTTACAGAAATGTCCTTCGTTAACCAAACAGGTTGCATCTGGAAATTTTGTATTTTGAATCTAAATCTCTTCCAAAAACAAGAGTCTTTAAAGTACAAAAGATATATAAATATTACATCCACTTATAGTCATGTCACGGTCAATGCTTAGCATCTTGCAGCAAGACCATCTGACGGTGAAGAGCGAACTCAGGCTGCTAAACCAGGTGCAACAATGGTTTGAGGATTTTTGTCTAAAATATTTATCCCAACTTGGTTGGACAGAAACCCAACTTTATCGCCTCAACTTAGCATTAGCAGAAGGCTTTACTAACGCAGTACGCCACGCTCATCATGCTTTACCGCCAGAAACCACCATCGAGGTTGAGGTTTGTTTGTGGGTTGACCGATTAGAAATTAGAATCTGGGACTACGGACAACCTTTTAATCCAGATGCAGTTAGAGAACCAGAACCTGGTACTTTACAGGTTGGTGGATACGGTTGGTTTCTCCTGAGACGGCTAGCAGACCATGTAGCCTACGAACGTGGTTCTGATGGTCGTAATTGCTTAGTCATCGTCAAATATGGTCATAAATGAGGGAGCGGGGAATCGGGAATTAGGAATTGGGAGTGGGGAATGGAGAAGATAAAATGAGTTGAATATTTTTATACTATAAAAAAATATACAGTTTGCCTAATCATACGCACACTGTGACTAAGTGTGATTAAGAATACAGAATAACGGTATAAAAAAAAATCAATAATCCCGTAAAGACAGCATACGAGTTACATTTACTCCTTTGTTAGGATTTGGCAACAAGTCACTTCCTTAATAATGGAAAAGATACAAGGGGTTTAGGAGTAACGTATGGCTAAAACAGCGCTAATTACAGGGATTACAGGTCAAGATGGCTACTATCTCAGCCATTTTCTCCTAGAACGTGGTTACCGAGTAGTTGGGCTAGTTTCGCCACAACGACAACCAAATTTGGCAAAATTAGGTTCTTTGGCAAATTTAGTAGAAATTTACACTGTTGATTTGAGAGACCCTCAAGCTTTGTTAACAGCAGTAGAACAGCTACTTCCTCAAGAAATTTACAATTTAGCAGCTCCTAGTTTTGTCCCAGATTCTTGGAAAGACCCCCTAGGAACTTTGGACTTAATTACTGGAACAGCGACTAGACTTTTAGATGCGGTGCGACAAGTTGGTTTATCTACCAGATTTTATCAAGCCAGCAGTTCGGAAATGTTTGGGGATGTTGACTGTTCTCCCCAAGATGAGGAAACGCCTTTTCGTCCCAAAAATCCCTATGCTGCTGCAAAAATGCACGCTCATTGGACAATGGTGCATCACCGACAGCGTTATGGTTTATTTGCTTGTAGTGGAATTTTATATAACCACGAGTCTCCATTGCGAGCACCCCAATTTGTGACACGCAAAATCTCTTTAGCTGCGGCATCAATTAAACTTGGCTTAGCAAAAACCTTGGAAATGGGTAATTTAGATGCAAAAAGAGACTGGGGCTTTGCGGGTGACTATGTTGAAGCCATGTGGCGAATGTTACAAGTAGATGAACCAGAAGAATATGTAATTGGTACAGGCTATTTACATAGTGTAAGAGAGTTAGTCGCGACCGCATTTGAGTGTGCGGGATTGGAATGGACAAAATATGTAGTTATAAACACTGAATTACTGCGTGCAGACGAACACTTTCAACTAGTAGCTAACCCCACAAAAGCCAAAACCAAACTCGGTTGGCAACCTCAAGTTAGTTTTAAGCAACTAATAGAGAAAATGGTACAAACCGACTTAGAACTCTTACAAAATGGAAAAATTGCACCCGTAGCCTCCTTAATTAACCATTCGTAGGCTGGCTCTTTCCATGACACCAAGTAAGGATGAAGAATTATTAATAATTATTATAAATAAGACTAAAGCTTATAATTGACAAATGACAACAGGCAAAATAAATCACCTTTTCCTTTTCTTAGAAATTTTCGAGCGTGAAGGTGGAATACAATCTTACGTGAAAGATATTTTCCGAGCGTATTTGGAATTGAATGCGCCAGTAAAAGCGGAAGTATTTTTATTGAGGGACAGTTCTCAATGTTCAAACCCTTTTGAGTCAGAGCGCTTAAAATTTCATTATTTCAAAAACCCATCCCCACAAAAGGGTAGGTTGAAAATGGCTTTAGCATTGCTCAAATTTCTCTTGCAGCATCGTCCTGAGCATGTTTATTGTGGTCATATTAACCTTGCGCCATTAGTACAAAGTTTTTGCCGACCTTTAGGTATTCCCTATACCGTGCTAACTTACGGAAAAGAAGTTTGGGATGGGCTTGAACCTTCATATCGTAAAGCTCTAGCATCTTCAAATCGTATTTGGACAATTAGCCGTTACAGTCGGGATTGTACTTGTAAAGCTAATGGTATCGACCCAGCAAAAGTACAAATGCTACCCTGCTCAATTGATGGTAGTAAATTTACGCCAGGTGAAGTAAAACCTGAATTAGTTAGTAAATATAGCTTAGCAAGCAATAAAGTTTTAATGACCGTAGCGCGTTTGTGGTCTGGGGATATTTACAAAGGTGTAGATGTGACAATTCGCGCTCTACCGCAAATTAAAAAAGTCTTTCCAGAAGTAAAATATTTAGTTATTGGTCGCGGTGATGACCAACCACGATTAGCTCAACTAGCTATTGATTTAAACGTTGCTGACAGTGTTGTTTTTGCTGGTTTTGTCGCAACAGAAGATTTAGTAGAGCATTACCGTCTTGCGGATGCCTATATTATGCCTTCCCAAGAAGGTTTTGGTATTGTTTACCTAGAAGCAATGGCTTGTGGTAAACCGGTATTATCAGGAGACGCCGACGGCTCCGCAGACCCCGTACAAGATGGTAGAGTAGGATGGAGAATACCACATAGAGATTCGGACGCCGTTGCAGCAGCTTGTATAGAAATTCTTCAAGGTAACGACCCACGTTGTAACGGAGAGTGGTTAAGAGAAGAAGCCATAGCTAATTTTGGTTGGGATGCTTTTGTAAAAAAATTGCAAGAAAGTTTAGGTATCAACTCCTCACTCCCCACTCCCCACTCCCAACTCCCCACTCCCCACTCCCCACTCCCCACCCCCAACTCCCCACCCCCAACTCCCAAACATTACAACATTTAACGGCAATTTCGCTACAAGTTAACGCCATGCAGTAAAATCGCTATCCTAAAGGGAGACGAGGGAGAAATTTTTAAAATGAGCCTTAAATCTTTTCAGTTGAATTTGTCTAATATCCGCCCTTGGCTGTTTACTTTAGGACTTTTTTGGTTGCTGGGGTCGGTAGGTTTAGGATGGTTAGTCAACTCTTTCCTAATCTTGTTTACCATATTGTCCTTAGCACCAGTAGTCGCTTTTTTTGGTTTTCGCTGGTGGCTTTCGCGCAACTTGGTTACAGATAACTGTCCGGTCTGTGGATACCAATCTTCGGGTTTAAATAATAGCCAGTTGCAATGTCCCAACTGTGGTGAACAACTGATGGTACAAAGTGGGCATTTTCAACGCTTCACACCAGAAGGAACTATTGACGTAAAAGCAGTAGAAGTTTCAGCCAGAGCCATAGAAGAATAAATAACAGTCAACAGTCAACAGTCAACAGTCAACAGTCATCCTCCCCTACTTTTTTTGTTGCGAAATCGACAAGGTGTAGTTAAACTGTTTTTGGGATAAGTCGCCTACGTACAGGGAGTATTTCCCTTCCTGCCAGTAACCAGAAATTTCTGGCTTACTTCCAGAATTATCCGTCAAAACGCAAAAGCGCCCCCCAGGTCCATCTATCAACAAGGTTGGCTGTCCTTGTCCTTCTACCGTTAATCGTAAGTAGGGGAGTGATTTTTTAACTTCCAAAACATGATTGGGCGTAGCAGCCACATTACCGCAATTACCTTTGTTTGCGCCCCCAGAAGTCCCATTTAAAACTAATGGGTCTGGCTGGAAGTTAGCGTTGATGGGAACGGGTTGTGCATCCGCTAACTTAGTATGGCTAAGAATTAAGCCCATAGCTAAGACTGCGGGAACAACTGAAAGTATCCTAAGTTTATTCATATATTTAGTGCTCCCGACTGTTTTAAATGCGATATTTATACACATAGCCTGGGTATTTAAGACTAAATTCTCTCCCCGTTTGTTCCTCCCGGATATTAATTAAGTCCATCCATCACGTGTGTAGTATTTTTTACCCGTATCTATTGGTATATAGAAGTCTTGATTTTCTTTGATAAAAAATGTTATTTGTCGCAAAATCGGCGGAGGCAGTTATATTTACTTTGGCAATATTATCTGGCGATATTAAAAGCCGCCATTAAACTGGTAGCTTATGTAATTACCGTTACACTATTGTCGATTTTAGTGTATATACTATACAAATTTGTTGCCTATAGTAGCTATCTAGAACAACAATAGTATGTTTTAAGCACGCCTATTGACGGCGTAAAAATAAGATTAAAGGAATCACCATGACGACCCCAACTGTGAGGAGAAATAACAATCAACCCAGTAGCTCTAAAAACTCCGGAAAGCCTGCTTCGCTACCCCTATCCACTCGACGCTTTTTTGCTTGGGTTACGGAAATCTCCCTGGTGGTCGTCAGTGGCTTAGTTCCTTTCGGTGTTGGAACGTTTATAAATCAGAAAAGTGATTTAAGTCGAGTTCCTCTCAACCCTGTATTGGGAGCTACTGAGAGATTAGTCACTCGTCCCTTGGCTTTACCTGTGAGCTACGATACCCGTAATGTATCCTGGCCGACTAATTTTCTTTGGACTTTAGGATTATTAGCACCAATAACGTTAACCGCTTGGCAATGGTTTTTATTGGGAAAAACAGGCAGTACAATTCCCAAACGTTGGTTTGGTGTGCGAGTCGTAACAGAAAATGCTACTCCTCCAGGTGTATTAGCCGTGATAGTACGCGAGGGTGTTGGTAGAACAGCGATACCGATTACCGTAGCTTATTATTTGTGGCGCTTTAGTCCATTTTTCCCCCAATTAGCTTTATTTGTTTTTGTTGCGGTCTCCATGTTAATAGCCGAAGGGATGAGCTTCCCCTCCAAGTTGGGTCGTCGTGGACTTCATAACAAACTAATAGGTGCTTACACTGTCGATGCCACCAAACCTATGCCACCCGCTTTGTTATCTGGAAAAATGCGTGGTCAGACCACAAGAGGCAACAGCGAACAGTGGGCAAACCAAGACGAAGAAGCGGCAATCGCCTCTATAGTGATTTCTCCAGAGTCTGGACGAGAAATCAGCTTGTGGCGTCGGATGCGTCGTAATCCTAGTCTGACGATGGGAGCGGCGGCTGCGTTAAGTATTGTTGCCGTCCTAAGTACTTTAATTGCTGCCCAGGTATATATTCAGACTCAGCAGAATCAGCGAGCTAGGGAAGAACGTAACGGTAAGCAGTTTGAAGAATTGGAAAAACGCTTAAAATCTAACTCTAATATTTCTCTAGAAGAACGTCGCAGCGCTATTTTGGCTTTAGGGACTCTTAAAGATGACCAAGCGACAAAATTCTTGGTAAATCTTTTGGCTGGAGAAAATAATCCTGTACTATTAGATTCCATTCAGCAAAGTTTAGTAACTGTTGGTTTAGAAGCGATTCCCAACTTACGGAGCATGAATCAGTTTCTTACAAGTGAGTTAGAGGCTGCAGGAAATAATCCTACCGAGCAAGATTTGCGGCAAAGAAGGTTACATGCTAACCAACGGGCAATTAACAAAATTTTAGCTGTTTACACTGGTAAAGTTAACGATTTAGACCTTAGCCGCATTCAGTTAGGACAAAGTGGCTCCCCAAGCACATCATTTTTTGGTTTAGTACTAGATAAAGCTGACTTGTGGGGGGCTAATTTTAGAAACGCCAACCTCAGTCAAGCTAGTTTCAAGAGTAGTCGTTTCCGAGGTTTAGGGGAAGACGGACGTATAGATACTTACGACGATTGGATTGCGGATTTTACTAACGCACGTCTTACAGGTGCAAATTTTAGTGATGCAAATCTTAGTCGTGTATTAATGAACCGTGCTGATTTAAGTCGAGCTAATCTCAACAAAGCGAATTTATCTGGTACAAGATTACTGGCAGCAAATCTTAGCAGCGCTCAACTAATGGGAGCTGACTTACGGGGTGCAATATTAGAAAACGCCAGTCTCACAGGGGCTGATTTAGGTGCAGCCAAATTAAACGAAACTGATTTATTTGGTGCGCGTCTCGGTCGAGCCATAGCTGTTGGGACTCAATTATCTTACGCTAATTTGACCAAAACTCATTGGCAAGAAGCCGACTTATCGGACGCTGACTTAGACCACGCAAATCTTAATGAGGCTAATTTTGGTGCTGCTCGTTTAGTGAACGCAAATTTACGCTCCGCTAATTTACAAGACGCCAATTTAAGAAATGCTGATTTAAGCGTAGCTGACTTGAGGGGTGCAAACTTAGCAGGGGCTGATTTTCAAGGAACTATTTTAGCTCCGGGAAGGCAAGACCCATCAGACCAATTTGTGCAAACTCCATCAGCAGGGTCAAAATCAGCTTTAGTAAAAGGTGTAGATTTTACGCAAGTAAAGAATTTAGACCCTAAGCAAATAGCTTACATTTGTACTCAGGGGGGTATTCATCCTCGTTGTCCTTAATGTTAATGGTTGACTGTTGATTGTTGGCTGTTGACTATTGGCTGTTGACCGTTGACTGTTGACTGTTGATTGTTGGCTGTTGACTGTTGGCTGTTGACCGTTGACTGTTAAATACTTATTTAAAGTGAGGAGTCGGGATTTTATGAAGCGTCTGAAAAATTTCCAGTGTTTACTGTCTGTTGTTTTAACTACTTCTGTTTTGAGTGCTACTCAATTTTCCCAAAAAGCACAAGCTCAAGTGGCATACGGTAGTTATATCGGTATTGGACCTGCTATTGGTCTTTCTGAGGGTGGTCAAATTGGTGGGGTTATTAGCGGCCGTTACAAACTTTTGGAAGCTCCCATTTCTTTTCGTGCTCAAGCGTTTATCGGCCAGAATACTGCAGTAGTACCTACAGTTTCTTATGATATTCCTCTTAATTGGCAAACTGATGCCTATTTGGGTGCTGGTTTAGTTTTGGCTGGTGGTGATACTCCTTCACCTGTGGGTAATAAAATTGCTTTTGCTTTGCAACCTGGTGTTGACTATGTTATTCCCAATAGCAATACTGTAATTTTTGGCAATGCGATTATCGCTTTTGATGCTTACCGTAATGGAGGTGGTACAGCCCTTTCTTTACAGGGTGGGGTTGGTTTGAGATTTTAACCAAGGAAGAAGGAAGAAGGAAGAAACAACGTTAATACCTTTTTGGACGTTCGGTTTAGGGAGACGTTCGGTTTAGGGAGACGTTCGGTTTAGGGAGACGTTCGGTTTAGGGAGACGTTCGGTTTAGGGAGACGTTACATGTAACGTCTCTACATTTTGTGTGTCGAAAAAATATGCTAGAGAATGAGCTTTCATCTTTAAAAGTTGGTGATACTGCGGTTATTGTGTCTCTTTCGGCTGAAACATCTTTGGAACAACGTCTATCGGCATTAGGCTTTCGTGTGGGAAAGGAAGTGCAAATTATTCGCAAAGCATGGCTTAATGGCCCTTTACATGTGCGCTTAGGGACAACAGAAGTTATGGTGCGTCTTCGGGATGCGAAGCTGATTAAAGTAACAAATTGTAAACATTATTAAATAAATAAAACATTGCTATTCTCTCTTTTTTAAAAGCATTAAATAGGCAAAAAAAATATATTTGATACAAAAATTAATAGTTTGTGAAATAAATTGTGAGATAAACATTGTTGATGAAAAAATACTGATTGTCGTAGAGAAAATTTAATTTGTTAGTTAATCAATTCCTCATTAAAAATCCTATAATCTATTGGTAATCGAGTCTTTTTTGGAAATAAGACTCGTTTTCATGTAATCATAATTCATGTTGATAGTAACCAGCCTTTGAATATGACTTCAATAATAAATCCCGGCGTTTCCTCCTCAAAAAATTACACAGTTTCTGTATCTTCTGGTAGCAAACAGGATTTAATAATTCGTCCTCGTCGCTTGCGTCGTTCTGCGACAATTCGGCGGATGGTGGGAGAAACTAATCTCACTGTCAATGATATGATTTATCCGATGTTTGTCACCGAAGGCGAAGGACAGAAAATCGAAATTTCCTCTATGCCCGGTTGCTATCGCTTCTCTTTGGATTTATTGCTCAAAGAAGTTAAGCAATGTTACGACTTAGGGATAAATGCAATTGCCTTATTCCCTGTTGTTAATGATGGGAAAAAGGATGAAACCGGTACCGAAAGTTACAATCCGGATGGGCTGGTTCAGCAAACAGTGAAAGCAATTAAAGATGCTGTCCCAGAAATGATTTTGATGACCGATGTAGCTCTTGACCCATTCACAAGCCACGGGCACGATGGTATTGTCGATGAGCAAGGCAGAATTCTCAATGACCCAACAGTGGAAGTTTTGGTAAAAATGTCTTTGGCACAAGCAGCAGCCGGAGCAGATTTTGTCTCACCTTCCGATATGATGGATGGTAGAATTGGGGCTATTCGTAAAGCTTTGGACTCAGAAGGTTATACAGACGTAGGTATTTTAGCTTATTCAGCTAAATACGCTTCAGCTTATTACGGTCCATTCCGGGATGCATTGGATTCAGCGCCTAAATTTGGTGATAAAAAGACCTATCAGATGGACCCAGCGAATGCCAGAGAAGCCATCAAAGAAGTAGAACTAGATATTTTGGAAGGTGCGGATATCGTAATGGTTAAACCAGCTTTAGCCTACATGGATATTATCTACCAAGTTAAACAAGCGACTAATCTTCCGGTAGCTGCGTACAACGTTAGTGGTGAGTATGCCATGATTAAAGCTGCTGCACAAAATGGTTGGATTGATGAGAAAAGAATTGTATTAGAAACCCTCACCGGTTTAAAACGTGCAGGAGCGGATTTAATTTTGACTTATTTTGCCAAAGATGTGGCTTTAATGCTGAATCATTAGTTGACGGTTGACGGTTGACGGTTGACGGTTGACATTATCACAATTAAACACCAAATGTAGAGACGTTACATGTAACGTCTCCACAGGGTCACCGGTCAACAGTCAACAGTCACCAGTCACCTATTTAATTTGACAACTACCAGCCCAAGTTACCCATTTATGGGACAATCCTGTGCGGGTTAATTCCCCATAAATCTCTTCTTCTGTAAGAATAGCTTCCGCTAAATTAGCTCCACGTGTTTCTGCCTGATTGATGTTTGAGCCTATAAAGTTAGTGTGATTGAGATTAGCTCCGCTGAAATCTGTACCACTGAGTTCTGTGTCAGTTAGGTTTGCTCCAAGCAAGTTTGCCACGACTAAGTTAGCACTACGCAAATCAGCTTGATGAAGATTAGCTTCTTCTAAATTTGCTCGGATTAAATCTGCACCAATTAGATTTACGTCTGTTAAATCAGCACCCTGGAGATTGCTTCCTGTTAAATCTGCATTTGTCAAATTAGCATGACTAAAATTGCAGTTACTCAAGTTCGCTCTGCTCAAGTCAGCTCCGCTCAGGTCTGCTCCGGAAAAATCTGTACCGCTCAAATCCACATCACATAGGTCAGCTTGATGTAGATTTACTCCACGGAAATCACGCTCACCTTGTTCGTATCTGCTGAGAAGAATATTATAGTCCATTTTCCCGACCTCTTAATATTTACTATTTGGTGTACGTAATTCGCTCCTCAAACCACACTTTCTATCGTCTGTCTCAGTTGTTGGACAACTGGAAACTTAATTCAAACTTGTATTCCTATTCTGCTTAACTTTTTGACTTTCTGAGAACTTCTTAATGGAAATATACTTGAACTAGGTTATCTTCAATGTTACTTACTTATACTCAAAAGCTTTTACTGATAAGTAATCTAGAAATTTGTGTTCAAATTCTTATCAGAGTATTTGTAATATTTCTTAGTATCTAATCAACATTTAGGCATGGTATAGCTTGTAGGCTATTAAGTTGCGAAAACTTATTGTAAAAGTTAAAAGATGATTAGATAAAGCTATGATATTCAGCACTTTAAAATTTTACAGTTACGAGAGCTTATGCACCGAATAACGACCCTTATTTTTCTATCTGTAAGTTGTATTTCTACAAACATCATCCTTGGGGCTGATTTTTGCTTAACTTAATTAAGAAAAAAGAATTATTTTCAGTATTTTGCAATGATAAGTATAAAATATTTCTGTTTCCAAGTAGGTTAAATTAATACGTAAAATTAGTATGAGTGTTGTTGCAGCGAAGAAGTACCCAGATAAATTAGTATTTGCAGCCGATAGTATCCGTGTTAGTGGTTATCTAACGGAAACATCTCGTGTTATTGGTAAGGAGCAGGGAAAGCTGTTTGAGGTCAATGATATGATTATCGGCAGTGTGGGCTATGTGATGGAATTAAGTTTCATGCAACTCTTTGCTCGAAATCACAAACCTGCTGCTGCGACAGTGGAAAGTGTTTTAGATTTTATTGTGGAGTTTTACGGCTGGGCAAAGAAAAAGGATGATTCTTTTTGTAGAAGGAATAGTTATTTGATTGGTATCGATGAGCAAATATTTCGGGTTTGTGACAGTTATTTGGTGGAACAATTAATGAGTTTAGTGCCATTGGTGCTGGGGAACATTTTGCTTTAACTGCGATGTATTTGGAAAAAAGTCCTCAGGAAGCTGTAGAAATTGCTAATGAATTGTGTGTGTATTGTTCTGCTCCAGTGAATACTGTTGTCAAAAATTTTAAAGTCAAAGCGTAAATGTCCGCAGAAATAAATTTCTTGCTAAAAGCTTAAACCCGTTAAAAACGGGTTATCAGGAGTTCAAAGCAGATTGTACTAATCAAAGTAATGGTCTTCAGGAACGGTATTTTCAAACCAGGAAAAATCATCTGGGGGAGAATCTTCAAAAACTGCTCCTCGTTTGACTAAATCCTTTTTCATCGATTCTGGAATTCCCAGGTTTGCTCCAAAACGAGCTTTTTGTACATTAGCACCCTTTAAGTTGGCTCCTGTGAAGTCAGTTCTCCACAAAATAGCTCCTTGAAGGTTAGTATTTTTGAGATTTGCTCCTATAAGTTGTGCGTCTCTTAAGTCCACTGCTTCCAGGTTTGCTTTTACTAGTGAAGCATTATTAAGGTCAGCACGTTGTAAACGCGCACCACTCAGGTTCGCTTGATTTAATTGAGCACCATGTAAAAAAGCATCTTGAAAATCGCCACAACTCAAGTCTGAATGGTTGAGGGAAGCGTTTCTAAGGTAAGCGCGATTTAGATTTGCTCCGTTGAAATTTACTTTCGTTAGTTGAGCATGACCAAGGTGAGCATTACGAAGGTTGGCTTTGCTTAGATTTGCACCTCGTAAGTTGGCTTCTGTCAAAAAAGCTCCTATTAAATTAGCTTGATGTAGGTCGGAACCCACAAGTTCTGCTCGACTTAAGTCAGCACGATTTAATGAAGCTTTCCTTAAGTTTGCTCCATTAAGGCTATGTCCCCTGAAATTGGCAGCGGTTAAATTAGTAGCAACAGAATTTTCAGTCTTCTCTGGGGCTGTATCTTTTTTGTCATCAACTAAAAATGCCTCATCTTGACTCTCTAATGACATTTTTTTGTTATCTTTAAGCTCTTGCAGAGATTTATTTTGAACCATCATGCAACCTGCCGTAATATTATGTTGAACAACTACTTAGGTATTTAAATCACTATAATGTATTACTTTTGCCTAAGTAAATACCACTAATAATTGCTTTTGTCATTGTGGTAGTGATTTCATCATTATCTTACAATTGTAACGCACTCAGGCATATCTAATTGTCTATTTTATACAGCCGCTAATCAATGCAAACGATAAATAATACTGATTATTTATCAGCCAATATCTAAATATTTCCCCTATTTTCAGCCACATCTTGTGGGGTGGGCATCCTTGCCCGCCCTATATATGTATGTATATATATATATTTAGTCACGAGGTTTATATTTAGTCACGAGGTTTATATTTAGTCACGAGGTTTGCGTGATGAATTTTGCAGGTGTTTTTGCCCCAAAAGTTCCAACACTGATTTTTCGATTGTCTGACTTAAGATTTTATTTCCTTGCAAATTGAAATGAATGTGGTCTTGGTAAAATCTCTTAATGTCCTGTTCAGAGTTAAATATTGGTAGGAAATCTATATAGGTAATTTGTTCCGCTTCCGTAAATTTCAAAAGACGTTGACGTGCTTTAATTTCATAGTCTCGTGGTTTGTTAGGACTAGTTTCCCGTAAAAGTGGTGTCATAGCTAACAAAAATTTGCTTCCATGAGTATTAGTCAAAGCTTTAATTTTTCCTATTGCTTCTAAGTTTATACCAACGCGGTCGCCAGGTTCTTGTTGTAGAGCTTGTAATTGGGGGATAGGTTTTTGTTTAGAAACATAGCGTTGCCAAACTTCTACCAAAGCTAAGGGAGGTTTTCTCGCAGGATAATTACGGTCGCGTCCAACGGGTAAAGCGGTAGGAGCGGTGGCAAATAAATCGTCTGTATTAATTAATAAGACTACTACTTCGGCATCAAAACTACTAAATCTTTTTAAGTAAGCTAATTCATTTCTTGGACCCCAAGAATTTGCGGATGCATTTAAAACTTCAATTCTCGTGAAATTACTCATTTCAATTGCAGTTAGTGAGCGCATCATTAAATTAGAAATTGTATTTTCTTGGTCAGTCCACCAACCACCATTAGCGATAGAGTCTCCTACAAGTAGCACTCTAAGTGTCTCTGGTGCAGGCGTTTTCGCTATAGCAGCACCACGCATGGAAAACTGATTTATTTCAATACGATTACCAAAGCGACGAGTTCGTTGATTTGGGGCTAATATATAACCAATTTCTTCGTCCCCAATATATATTAGGGGGTTACCAAAACCGAAAAATACCCGCAATCCCACCTCGATTATAACCACTAACCCCAGTATGATTGCTACAATTATTACCAATCCACTTTTCACTGAAAAATCCTCCAAGTAAATTATTACAGAAAAATAAAAATTCTCTAGAGTTCTAAGTTATACTATTTTTCGTAAAATGACTCCCAGTGTAAACATCATTATCTTTGTCCGCAAAAGATTATAGAAAAATTACATATGTATCAAAGCATAAGTATTTTTTTTAACATTAAGTAAATTCTATGAGATACCCTTAGCAAAACTTAACCAAAATATATTGTGAGGTTATCACCCTAAGCGAATAGAAAGACTACAATCTAAACGGACTTTCTTGGCACTGTAAAAACAGGAGAATTACAAAGCTATGTCCGATTTAAACAGAGGAATAATGAAATTCGATGGTGCTGATTCCCCAAAGGTAGTCACTATCTCCACCGTTTTAGTTTTAGGCTCGATAGCAGCTCTTATCATCTGGGCACTTTCTTCCGCTTATGCAGTTGGTTAGCTAGTAAAATTCGTCAGAAGTACGGAGGCAGAGAGCAAAAGACGCAAAAGCTTATAATAAAAATTTTTCGTCTATTGCTAATGGTTACCTTATTTCCGCCGATGTGTACTAGTACTATGACTATGCAATTTACTGTCTAGTTATTTCTGCCAATTTTCACCCTTATATTTTTTAACTGCATTTGAGCACTACTCATTGCCGCAATTCAAAAAGCCCTGACATTATCAAGAAAATTTCAAATTTGAGATTTTAGATTTTTAGATGGGTATGTAGTCCAAAATCTAAAGTCCAAAATCCAAACAAAAATGTTTCAACTGTGGGGAGCCTTAACTATTTTTATTCTCTGCCCCCTAATGGGTGCGCTACCTTTGATTGGCTGGATTACTAAAGCTTTTGGGGGGCGACATTTGGCGGGAATGAACGCTGGTAATATCAGTGTCGCAACTGCTTTTTATAAAGGCGGTACACTGGCAGGAATTCTGGCTATTTTGTCAGAAGCTTTGAAGGGTATCGCCGTTATTTTACTTATACGCGCTTTCTTTGGAACTGGTAGTGCTCCCTTGGAGCTATTTGGACTAATGGCTTTGGTGATTGGTCGTTATTTCCAAGGTCGGAAAGCTGCTACAGCAAATGTTGCTTGGGGATTTTCTTTGCATGACCCCCTAGCATCAACATTTGGGTTACTTTTGGTGACTATAAGTTTTACTTTTCTTAAAGACAGACAATTAGCAAAATTCGGGGTTTTAGTTATAGTTCCTCTGATTGTGGCGATTTTACACTTTGAGGATTTCCCTAGGATTGTTGCTACAGCTTGTTTAGGAGGATTGCTCGCTTTTATTTATACCAGAGTGCCCGATGATTTTGACTTTGAGATATCACAAACGCAAACCAACTCCAAAGCTCCCTATCAATACGTCCGCAAGGAGCAAACAATTCTTTCTTTAGGCGAAGAGTTGGATATAGCATTGGTAGGAAACAAAGCCGCTAATTTATCAGAAATTTTAAGTTGGGGTTATCCTGTACCTAAGGGATGGGTACTTACTCCCTTGGAAGACTCACAACGTTTAATAGATTATTTACAGCCATCAGAGTTATCGCCATTAGTGGTACGCTCTTCTGCTATCGAGGAAGACTCGGAAAAAGCTTCTGCTCCTGGACAGTATTTAACAGTTTTAAATGTAACTACTAAAGAAGGGCTAATAACTGCCATCGCTCGCGTTCAAGCATCTTACGACCATCCCACAAGCGTGCAATATCGACGCGACATGAAACTAAAAGATACAGCGATGGCGGTACTGATTCAACAGCAAGTAAAAAGCGTCTTTTCTGGTGTGGCCTTCAGTCGCGACCCGATGAGTCAAGAAGATGATGCTGTATTAATTGAGGTTAGCAATTTTAGTGGTAGTGATTTAGTATCTAGAGGAATACAAGGACAATATCGTGCCTTTGTAGTCGATACGGAAAATTATGCGTTAATACAATTAGAAGGGTCGGGAAATGTACCGTCCGGTATTATTAAACAAATAGCTATTTTAGTCAGACGTTTAGAAGAGCGATACCAAGGTGTACCATTGGACGTTGAATGGTGTTACGACGGTCGAACACTATGGGTCTTACAAGCGCGACCGATTAGTACACTGATGCCTGTTTGGACAAGGCGTTTAGTTACAGAGTTTATACCTGGAACTCTTCATCCATTAAGTTGGTCGATAAATCGTCCCCTCATGTCCAGTGTCTGTGGTGGTCTTTTGGCTTTAGTTCTCGGAGCACGCGCTGTAGGCTTAGATTTTAATGAATCTTTTGAGTTACGCTATTCCCGTGCTTATTTTAATGCTTCACTTTTAGGAAAAATTTTGCGTGCTTTCGGTTTACCTCCCGAAAGTTTAGAATATTTTACCCAGCAAGCAAAACTAGATAAACCCACTGTTGATACGATTGTACAGAATTTACCTGGGTTGGTAAGATTACTCCTCAGAGAATTTACTTTAGAAAAAGATTTTCAACGAGATTATAAAAGACGCTTTTCCCCTGCACTGTCACAGTTAAAGCAAGAGTTAGTTGAGGATTTATCTACACAGAGACTCATGTCGAGGATTGAGTTTCTTTTAGAATTACTACGTGTCGCTACTTACTATAATGTTTTTGTTCCTCTCAGCGTATCTACCCGCAAAAGATTTTTTAAAGTTAAGGACTCCGAAATCGACAATAGCCAATCCCCTGATTTAGCCAGTACGCAAAAATTTACCGAATTAGCCGTTGCCTGCAAAGAGATTTTAACTGAGTTCGACCCAGAAAACGTTTTCGATGATTTAGCTGTTTCCGCAAAAGGGCAGGAAATGCTCGCTGAGTTTAACAAGTTATTACGACGTTATGGTTATCTGAGCGAGGATGGGAGAGATATTGCAATCCCCACTTGGAGAGAGGAACCTCAAAAGGTTAAACAGTTTTTTGTGCAGTTGATGCAGGAAAATGCATTCCCCGCTACAAATAAAGGTAAACGCAAGAAAACTAAAAAATCCGTACAAAGTCGTGTAGATTTAGCCGCAAGAGTTAACGAGGTCTATTTACGCCTTTTAGCTAATTTACGCTGGTCTTTTGTCGCTTTAGAGCAAATTTTGATGAATTCTAGCGCTCTTGATGAACCTGGTGACATCTTTTTTCTTGAACTTGATGAAATTCGACGTCTGGTTGGAAGCTTTGATTCTGACTTAATTACTCAGGTACCTGACCTCGTGCAAACGAGGCGATCGCAATTTCTCAAAAACAGCCGACTCAACGTTGTGCCGCTTTTGGTTTACGGTAATACTCCCAAACAGAGCGAAAGAGATTCATTAGCCCCCTTTGATTCCTACCAGATATTACAAGGTGTTCCGACAAGTAACGGTATAACCGAAGGTCGGATAAAACTATTGCGAGATTTACAAGCGCTGCCGAAAGTTAATAAAGAAACTATTTTAGTATTGCCTTATGCAGACTCTGGTTGGGCACCTTTAGTGATGAATGCTGGGGGTTTGATTATTCAATCTGGGGGAAGGCTTTCTCATATTGCAATATTGGCTCGTGAGTATGGGATTCCTACAGTAAGCGATGTGCAAAGTGCTACTTGGCTTTTGCAAGATAACCAGTGGGTGCGTATTGATGGGACCAGGGGAATTGTAGAAATATCTAATAATTTGCGACCAGAGTGAATGGGGGTTGGGGTTTGCTATGTGGAGAGGTGTATTTGCTATAACTTGCCTCACTATTTCCCGATAGCCTGCATCATATGTTGAATAAATAATTTTAAGTGTCTGACCTTTGAAAATAAACACTTGCAACTTTTTGCTTAAAATCGCACAGTTGATTTTAATCCTTACTAAAGATACATGACAAGGTTTACTTAAACCCCTCCCATATCAGTTGTTTTGACATATCCTGGTGGAAGTGGCATATCAGTGATGTGCCAGTTTGTTTCCGAAGCGTTCGCAGCAGCAAAGCCATTAATTTTTTAGAGAGTCACAATGAGTCACTCACCTGATGCAGAAAATATTATAAAATCTCAACCCAGCAAACGTTTTTGGTTGATAGTATTGCGTCGCTTTGGAATTGTTAGCGGTGGAGCTTTGCTGCTACTTATTGGTGGTGGTGCTTGGTGGGTATGGAATTTTATCCAAAAAGAATTAGCCCCACTCGCACAACAAAATTTGACAACGACACTTAAACGTCCCGTCAACTTAGGAAAAATAGAAGAAATATCTTTAACAGGGGTGAGATTTGGAGCATCAGCAATACCCGCAACAGCAAACGACCCAGATAGAGTCACAATAGATGCCATCGAAGTAGGACTTGACCCAATACAATTACTATTAACCCGTACCCTTAAACTAGATGTTACCTTAATTAACCCAAATCTTTATATAGAACAAGACAAAGAAAAACGTTGGGTAACAACAAGCTTACCGCAACCAGGACCACCAGGAGCAATTAAAACTGAATTAGCAAAACTACATCTACGTAACGCCACACTATTATTAATCCCAGACTCTACCAAAGAAATACCCAGCAATCTCCAAACATTTTCTCCACTTTCCAAAGACAAAGATAAAGACAAAGACAGAGACAGAGACGCGATAAATCGCGTTTCTACTAACTCCCCGCTCTCCAAAGACGCGATAAATCGCGTCTCTACTAACTCTCTCCGCTACACCGAACTTAACGGTACAGTTGATTTTCTTGAACAGAATCAGCTAATTAAATTTGATGTAGCGGGAATACCAGGTAGTGGTGGAAATGTCTCAATCGAAGGAGAAACACGTCCAAAAAAACAAGAAACAAAATTAAGAGTAAAACCTGAAGAATTACTTGCTTCTGATATTACTCCTATCGTAAATTTACCTGTTGAACTGCAAGCAGGTAGAGTTAGTGGTGATATAGAAGTACAAATCCAGCAACAACAGCCAGCACTATTATTCGGTCGTGCAACAGCACAAGCAGTAAAACTTAGAGTCCCCGGAGTACCCCAACCTTTTAGTAATTCCGAAGGAAATCTCAGCTTTCAAGGTTTAGCAATTAATCTAGAAAATCTGAAGACTAATTATGGCAAAATACCTTTGATAGCCAACGGTACTCTTGACCGAAAAAAAGGCTTTAAGTTAGGAGCAAAAATAAATGCCGTAAGTGCAGCCAATGCATTACAAACTCTCAAAATAAAATTTCCTTTACCTACCACAGGAGAATTTAAAGCTGACCTACAATTAACAGGATTAATCTCTAAACCCGTTCTTTCTGGTACAGTCGCCAACATTAAGCCAGCACAAATTGATAAAGTTGATATAGAAAACGTCAGTACAAACTTTATTTTTACACCTAGTGCTTCAGTAATTAAACTTAAAGATATACAAGCCAAACCACAATTAGGGGGCGACATTAAAGGTGATGGTACTATCCGTATTGGTAGAAACGCGGGTATTGATGTAAATTTAACAGCCAAGAACCTTCCAGGAGAGGCTTACGCTGCACTATATGAAATAAATCCTGGTGTAACTATTGGTACTGTAAATGCTACCACTCGCTTAGTTGGCGCACCCAATAGTGTCCAAACATTAGTAAAATTCCAAGCACCCCAAGCTACATATCCAGCAACAGGAGAGCTAACAGTTTCCCCACAACGTAAAGTCACTTTCCGTAATGTAGTACTCAGCGTTGCAGAAGGAAAAGTTTTTGCCTCCGGTAACTGGGTAAACCAACGTTGGCAAACAGTAGCACAACTCCAAGACGTACAACTAGAACCCTTCATTAGCAATTCGCAATTACCCTCATCCTCCCCAATCGGTAGAGACGCGATTAATCGCGTCTCTACAGGCGGTTCAGCATCCCCTTTTAACCTCAAAGGAGTAAGTCTAAAAGGTCGCGTTTTTATTTCTGGGACTACAGCACCATTTAAAGTAGCGAGTATTCGTCCCCAAGGGATGCAAGTTGCAATTGGGGGGGGGACTGTTGCTGTTTCTAATGTAGAAATTGGTGAGCAAAACTTTTCTGCCCAATTAGCAGCAAGTGGAGTACGTCTTGGTCGGGTATTAACGACAAAATTACCCCCAGTCTTACAAAATCCTTTAGCAGGCAATTTTCAAATTTCTGGCAGTCGAGAAAATTTTGACCTAAAAACTTTGACAGGTACAGGAGAAGCGCGTCTTGCTGCTGCTGGTGGTACTATTACAGCAAAAAATATTCAATTAGCAAATGGTGTATACCAAACACAACTGCTAGCAAATGCTGTGAGAGTGCAAGAATTAGCACAAGTACCAACCCAATTACAAGGTGCTTTCACGGGTCTATTTAACGTTGCTGGGTCAGTTGATTCCTTTAGTCTGCAAAATATTCAAGCCGAAGGTCAAGGACAATTAAATGTTGCCGCAGGAAGAATTAATCTTTCTAATGTTAACTTAGCCAGTGGTCGTTATAAAGCAAAAGTTCAAGCAGCTAATGTACCCCTACAAGGACTGGTAAAAGTTCCTCCTCTATTTCGGGGGAATTTAACAGGTAATTTAGATATAGCCGGGTCAATTGACTCTTTTAAACTGGAAACAATTATTGCAAAAGGTCAAGGAAGCCTTAATGCTATTGGTGGTATTATTACAGCTAATAATATTCAAGTTGCTAATGGTCGTTACCAAGCGTTGGTAGATGCTGCTGGTGTAGATTTAAATCGCTTTAATCAACAACTTAGGGGGGAACTAGCCGCTCGTCAATTACGAGTAGCTGGTGATTTGAAAAATATTAGTATTGCTAATGTGACCGCAGCAGGTCAAGTACAACTTTCTCAAGGAATTTCTCTACTTAAACAGCCCCTGACTGCATTAGTTGATTGGAATGGGCAACAATTAAATATTCAGCAAGCAACATCGCGTGATGCAAGCGCAAATGGTGTAATTACAGCAATAACTAATCGGCTTGGTGTACCGGAAATTACGGATATAAATCTTAATGTCCAAGCAAATAATTTGGACTTAAAAGAATTACCATTCAAATTTCCCCAAATGGTAGCAGTAAATGGAATAGCCGATTATGCTGGACAAATTACGGGTAAATTACCGACACCTAATTTACTCGGAGAATTAAGATTACGTGATTTACAGGTAAATAAATATGTGTTTGAGCCTGTATTGACTGGTAATATCCAATCAGTAACTGGACAAGGTTTAAATTTAGATGTAAAGGGAGAAAATGACCGAGTTGCTGTAAATTTAGACGCTAGAAATCGTCCCAATTCCTTCGCTTTGCAATGGGGACAGGTGTCAGCAACAGGAGAAAAACAGGGAGAAAATTTGCTAGCGTCTGTAAGAAATCTTCCCTTAAAGGAGTTTAATTTCAATTTACCTCCTAGTGCTTTACTGGGAAATGGTGTCCTAGGTGGGGTGTTAGCAGGAAATTTCTTAGTTAACCCTGATACCTTGACGACAAAAGGAAATTTAGCAATAACTAAACCAGAAATTGGAAGAATAAAAGGTGATAGTTTAGCTGCTTCTTTCGACTATGACAATGGTAAATTAAGTTTAACAAGTAGTGAATTTGTTAAAGGGAGCAGCAGTTACGGTTTTGCAGGAGATATTGCACAAAGTCCCAAGGGACCACAAATTATTGGTGACCTCAGCATCAAGCAAGGACAAATCCAAGATGTTTTAACAACACTGCAAATATTTGAAGTTAGAGACCTAGGACGTGGTGTTGTAGCACCAAACTACGGTGGGGAAGCTGATTTGCAAACAAAACCCCAAGGTTTGCCAGCCAACGCTGATGTATTTAGTCAAATTCTACGGTTTACGGAAATTAAAAATAAGCTAGCAATACAAGAACAAGAAAGGCTTAATAGTTCACCAATACCAGAATTAGCTGACTTAAAAGGTATTTTCAACGGTAATATAAAAGTAAATACATCTGATGGAACCGTAGCAGATTTTGACTTAAATGGTCAAAACTTTGAATGGGGTAGAAAAGAAGAACCCGTTCGTTATTTTAATGCCCAAAAAATAATAGCTAAAGGTCGTTTTGAAAATGGGATATTAAGATTACAGCCTTTTAGTATTGAGTCAAACCAACAACAAATTGCTTTTGTTGGTAGCCTGGGAGGGGATGAACAATCTGGACAATTGAGGGTAGTAAATTTTCCGATAGCTTTACTGAATAATTTTATTAATTTACCACGTCCGTTAACAGGTAACCTTAGTGCTACTGCTGCAATCGCTGGTAGTATAAAAAATCCTCAAGCAAGAGGAGAATTACAACTTACAGATTTAAATCAACCAGAAATACAATCAGCAAACGGAAGTTTCAGCTATGCAGATGGACGTTTAAATTTTGGTAGTAATGTCGCAGTTACTGGACCAGAACCTGTAGTAGTTACTGGTAGTATTCCTGTGGGTTTAGGTGATTTTCAAGCTAATAATGATAAATTAAGTCTTGATGTAAAAGTAAAAAATCAAGGATTAGCAGTTATCAACTTGTTAACCAACCAAGTACAATTTGAAAAGGGTGAAGGGGAAATAGACTTAACAGTACGTGGCACAATAGATAAGCCAGAAGTAAAAGGAAATGTTATTGTTAAAGATGCCATATTCTCTGCCCAAGCTTTACCAGAAAAACTCACTAATGTTAATGGTCAAATAGAATTTGATAGAAATATAGCTGTAATTAAAGAAACTATTAGAGGTCGATTTAGCAAAGGACAGGTACTAGCTTATGGACAAATTCCTTTAGCCGATTCACCAAGTTCCACTATCGAAAATCCTTTGACTTTACAACTAGAAAATTTAGCATTAAACCTAAGAGGACTTTACCAAGGAGGTGCGAGTGGCACATTACAAATTTTAGGTAGTGCCAAAGTTCCAGTAATTGGGGGTAAAGTAGAATTAGCAAACGGTAAAGTATTATTAGCGGATACTGCTGGAGCCGCAAGCTCTGGTCGAGGTGATGGAATAGGAGTTAAATCACCCTCGCAACCTCAAGTAAAACAGAATAAATTAATAGCGCAAAACGAAAGCTCAGTCACCCAGTTGAATGATTTGGAAATTGTATTAGGTAAAAACGTATTTATTAGTCGTCCACCTATTCTCAATTTCCGTGCTGAAGGTGCTCTTAAAGTCAACGGTAGTTTAACTGACCCAATACCCGAAGGAATTATCAGTTTAAAAGAAGGAGGTGTGAATTTATTTACTACACAATTTAACTTAGTGCGGGGATATAAAAACGAAGCGGAATTTAGACCTAGTGAACCACGCAACCCAATTTTAGATGTGCGTCTATCAGCAAAAGTGCTGGACGTAATCCAAAGTATGGATATTAATAGACAGGGAGCTACGGGTCTAGCAGCATTAGAAACGGTGCGTGTCGAAGCTACCGTTCAAGGACTTGCCAGTGAAATAAACGACGAAGGTTTAGAACTAAAAAGTACTCCTGCACGAAGTCAAACAGAACTTATAGCTCTATTGGGAGGTGGTTCCGTTGATACACAAGGACGAGGTGACAGTACTTTAGGCTTAATAAATATAGCAGGTTCAGCAGTATTAGGTAATTTTCAAAGCACATTAAATCAAATAGGTACAGCTTTTGGTCTAAGCGAACTGCGAGTATTCCCCACCGTACTCTCACAAAATCCTGAAGCTGGGAGGAGTAGTTCTAGTTTAGAATTAGCTGCAGAAGCTGGAATTGATATTTCTCCTAAGGTATCCTTATCAATTCTTTCAATTTTTACAGCAAGTGACCCAGTACAATTTGGTATCAATTACCGTATAAACGATGATTTTCGTTTACGTAGTTCTACCAATTTAACAAATGACAATCGCGCTGTAGTTGAATTTGAAAGAAGGTTTTAGGTTGACTGTTGACGGTTGACTGTTGACTGTTGACGGTTGACGGGGTTCATGAATTTTAGGTAAAACTCAACCAACTAAATACATCAGCGACAGTTAATTTCCAGTTACTTAAAACATCTAAAGCAGGTAAAATATCTTGTTTGTCTTTTACTTCCGGTAATTGATTGGGTTGAAAAACAGTGATTGATTCATCATCGGGGTCAATAAAATAACCTAATTTTGTACCGTTTTTGATACAAAAAGTAATTTTACGAATCACTTTGCTAGCAGATTGTTCTGGTGAGAGAATTTCGATTGTCCAATCTGGAGCTATTTCAAATTTATTTGCAATTTGACCATTTGCATCCAGAGGGATTCTTTGCCATTCAAACACAGCAATATCCGGTATAATTGATTGACCCGCAAAAGTACAACGTAATTCTGTCAACGCTAATGCTAGCTTTTGAGGTTCACCTGCTTGATTGATAGACGTAGATAAACGAGTTTGTAATCGACTATGTTTTCCCTGTGGCATAGGTTTTTGGTAGATTTGCCCATCAATATATTCACTTGCTGGTTTGGTCTCTGGCAGTTTTAGAAACTCTTCTATACTCAGAACAGTGCTTTGTGGAATAGATAGTGTCATAGAGTATAACAACTTATCAAAATCTTATTATCTCACGACTCATCGCAAAAGTTCCAACTTCCATATTAACCAAGTTCACTATTACCATTAAGCGCAAGTCGGATAACTGATAATGTTACAATTATCAAGAATAGTACCAAACCTATCGTACAAGCATAACTAAACTCTGAATATTTAAATGCTTGCTCATACAAATAATAAACTATCGTTTTTGAACTATTAATTGGTCCCCCCTGAGTCATAATATAAACTTCTTCAAAAACTTTAGTAGAAGAAATTGCGGAAATTACTGACACTAATGCGATATAAGGTTTCATTAAAGGGACGGTAATATCCCAATGCTTTAAAAAACCGTCTGAGCCATCAATTGATGCGGCTTCGTAAACATCATCAGAAATAGATTGTAAACCCGCTAAATAAATTACCATATAGTAGCCAAGTCCTTTCCAGATGGTAACTACCATTACACTAAAAAGTGCAAAATCGGGACTAGTCAACCATTGAATTCCTTCAGGGAAAATACCTAATACTTTCAATAACTGGTTGAGTAAGCCTCTTTCTTCGTACAGCCAATTAAAAGCAATACCAGCAACAACCATTGAAATTACTACAGGTGTGTAGTAAGCAGCCCTAAACCAGTTAATAAAGGGTATTTTGCGATTAACCAAAATTGCCAGACCCAACGGAACTATTGCTAAAATTGGAACTACACACACTAAATAAATAAAGGTATTTCCTAATGTTTTCCAGAATACGGCGTCTTGCCAAAGACGTTGCAAATTTTCTAAGCCAACCCATTGGGGTGCTTCGCTAAAGGTAATATCGTTGATACGGGTGAAACTCAGGTAAAAAGCTTGTAGCGCTGGCCAAAAGACCGTTAATGTTAATAAAATTAAGGCGGGCAGCAAAAATAAATAAGGAGTTAATCGTTGTCCTAATGCAATTTTTTGTTTGGGTGTCAAATTAATCATAGTAGGTGGTGTATCAACGTGGTGCATCAACGTAGAGAGGTTATATGTTTGGCCTCTACAAGGTTTTCGCAAATAGTCGTAGCTTACTACAAGTTGATAAAGAAAAAAAGTCAAAAATACTTAGCAATCACCTCATAATAATTTCAATACGATTTACGAAATATAACTGTTATGGGGTGTATATAAAGAATACTCCCTTACGCATTCATAGTAAAATTACGCAGGTGAAAGGTAAATTTCGATGTAGTCAAGAGGTCATAATAACTAAAATGAACATCCATCCACAGCAAACCAAACAAGGCAACATATTAATTGTTGATGATTCCCTAGAAGAAGCTCAAGTTTTATGTGGAATTTTAGGGAAGCACGGTTATACTGTCAGAGGTATCATCTCTGGTTTGCAGGTTTTGGCTGTAGCTCAGTTTGCTCCACCGGATTTAATTTTGCTGGACGTTAAGATGCTGAGTATTCATGGTTATGATGTTTGCCAGCAATTGAAAGCCAATGAAGTTACTCACCATATCCCAATTATTATTTTAGGCTGTATTCACGATGTTTTGGGAAGCCTAACAAACTTGGAAGCTGTTTGTGTAGACCTGATTTTAAAGCCATTTAAAGTTGAAGATGTTTTAGCAAAAGTAGAAAATCAGTTGGCAACTCAAGAAAATTTACGTCAAAAGGCATAGATATATAAAAAATTTCTGATTTTTCTAACCTATTTAAGCAACCTCTGCAATAATTATGTTTACATACTGTAAGTATAAGCAGTAATATTGAATAAGTAATAACTAGATATGTAAACTTATGTGATGTTTATAATTTAATACCAAAGCTCAGTCTACCTAAATCTTTAGTCTGTTCTCACATACTGGATTACTAGCAATACTGCTCGGTTAAGCTTAAAAAATGAGATAATACGTAGGTTGGGTAGCTCCACTCAACCCAACATTTTCGGTAGTTTGTTGGGTTTCCCAAAGCCATGCCTTTATGGGCACGCTGCGCGAACACCTAGCGTCCGCTTCGGATAATTCAACGCTTACAAGACTTTGTTGGGTTAAGCGCTCCGCTCTACCTTCGGTGAACGTGCCTCAACCCAACCTACAAATTCTTTTAACCGAGCAGTATTGCGACTAGGATAGTTTTTAATTTGATAAGAAAAAAACTTTCTATTTGAAGTAATTAGTTCATCATATCTTTAAAATGTTTTTTTCAAGGACTAAGTGTAGCAGTTAGTAGTCAAATCAGGTAAACAATAAAATAATTTTGTATCTATTTTAACTATATACGAAAGTAATTTTGTGATTTTTGGAGATTCTATGGCAATAACTATTTGTATTACATAAGATAATATATTTAATAGATAATAAATCTCAAAAATCATAAATTTAAAAATCATGATAAATAACCAAGATATAACAATTTTACTGGTTGATGATAGACCCGATAATATATCACTGTTATTTGATATATTACAACAACAAGGTTATCAAGTACAATTGGCTTTTTCTGGTAAACAGGCAATAGATAGAACTGTTCAATTACTTCCTGATTTGATTTTACTTGATATTGTTATGCCAGACATTGACGGTTATGAAGTCTGTCGGCAACTAAAAGAAAACCCTGTTACTCAAGATATTCCGATAATTTTTTTAAGCCTATTAAATGATGTTTTTGAAAAAATTAAAGCATTTCAAATTGGTGCTACTGATTATATCACAAAACCATTACAGTTGGAAGAATTATTAGCACGTGTAGATAATCATCTTAAAACTAAAAAATTAGAGAAGCAATTAAAAGAAAGAAATATTCAACTACAAAATGAAGTCGAAGCTCGTAAGTTACGCGAGCGTTATATGGTTGCTCTTGTAGATGTAAAAAGAACTTTACTAACTTTTGATGGAGATTATAAATGTTATACAGATATTTTACAAATTTTAGGAAATGTAACTCAAGCTAGTCGCACTTATATATTTGAGAATCACTATGATTTTGACGAAAATTTTTTAATGAGCCAACGTGCAGAGTGGTGTAAGGAAGGTATTTTATCACAGATTAATAACCCTACCTTGCAAAATTTATCTTATCAAGATTATTTTCCTCGTTGGGCTGATGTTTTATCAAAACGTGAAGTTATTTCTGGTGTTGTTGCACAATTTCCTGTAACAGAGCGTGAAATATTGGAACCGCAAGATATTATTTCAATTTTAATTTTACCGATTTTTGTTAAAAGTGAATTTTTTGGCTTTATTGGGTTTGATAATTGTGCAGAAATAAAAGATTGGGATGAATCAGAATTAGCTCTTTTACAAGCTGCTGCTGGAGCTATATCTCTTGCAAATGAACGTCTACAAGCAGAAAATAAATTACAGCAGCAGCTTAATTGGAGCCATTTTTTAAGAGATATAACAACTAAAATTCGTGCCCAATTAAATACAGAAAATATTCTCAAAACATCTGCCATTCAGATTGGTGAAGCTTTTGCTGTTAGTCGTGCAGTAATTCACAAATATATTTATTCTACTTCTGAAATATCAACTTGCCAAATACCTATCATCGGAGAATATTTAATTTCTGGGTATCGCTCAATGATAAATTATGAAATACCTATCGTAGGTAATTCTCATGCCCAACAATTATTATCTTATGACAAAGCAATCGCTTCAAATAATGTATCTACTGAACCTTTGTTACAGGATTTCTTAGAACTTTGTGGAGAGTTAGAAATTAAATCAATGTTAGCTGTACGCACCTCTTATAAAGGTGAAGCAAATGGTTTAATTTGTCTACAGCAATGTGATAAATTACGTCGTTGGACAGATGAAGAGATTGAAATATTAGAATCAATTGCACAACAGATAGGTATTGCTCTTTCTCAAGCTCAAATTTTAGAAAAAGAACAGCAAGCACGTTTAGAGCTTGACCAGCAGAATCTTCTGCTCCAAGCTGAAATTCACGAACGCATCACAGTTGAAACTGCATTACAAGCAAGTGAAACAAAATATCGTTATTTAGTCGAAACCTCTAAAGATATTATTTGGAAAACGGATATATTTGGACGAGTAACTTTTGTTAATTATGCTGTCACAACCCATTTAGGTTATCAAATGGATGAAGTGCTAGGACGTTGTTTTACAGATTTTGTGCATCCAGATAATTTAGTGCAAGATTGGAATTTGTATGAGCGTATTCTAGCTGGTGAACCCATATTTGAAACTGAATCAGTTTATTTAGCGAAAGACGGTAGTTTAGTTTATTTATTATTTAATTTTGTACCCCTAGAGGACGATGAGGGTAATATTGTTGGTGTTACAGGCACAAGCCATAATATAACAGCACGAAAACTCGCAGAAGCTGCACTACGGAGCTCGGAACAGAAATTAGCTGCTGCTTTTAGATTATCCCCTGACCCTATTTCTATAACTAATAGACAGGGATATTACGTTGAAATTAGTGATAGCTTTTGTAGTTTTTATGGCTTTCACCCAACTCAAGCTATAGGTCGAACTGCTATTGAGCTTGGTATTTTAACTGAACAAGAAGCTTTGTATATTTTTAGTATTTTGCAAGAGCGAGGAAGAGTTGACAACTATGAATTAGAAGTTTGTGCTGCTAATGCTAAAAAGAAAACAGTGCTGTTATCAGCAGAATGTACAGAAATAGATGATATTTATTACATACTTTCAACCACTCGTGATATTAGTGAACGAAAGCAAGCAGAAATAGTTAGCAATCTTTTACTTTCAACTACACAAGCTATTAGCCGTGCTGTAGATGTTGATACTGCTTTTTCTGTGATTTTACGTTTAATTTGTACTAACATTGCTTGGGACTTTGCAGAAGCTTGGTTGCCGAATCAAGATGGTAATTTTTTAGAGAATAGTTTTACTTGGTGTGAACCGCAAAGTAATTTAGAAGAGTTTCACCTTTATAGTACACATTTGATTTTTAATAAAGGTGAGGGAATACCTGGTCGGGTTTGGGATTCGATGCAACCGGAATGGATAGAAGATGTTTCCGTAGTTTCGCAACCAACTTTTTTGAGGTCGGAAATTGCAAAGCAAGTGGGATTAAAAGCTTGTTTTGCTGTACCAATATTAGCTGGGGATAAAGTACTAGCAGTTTTAGTATTTTTAAAACGTTATTCTATTCCCATAGAACAAGGGTTATTAGATTTAGTTAGTGCAGTTGCAGTCCAGTTAGGTGCATTAATTCAAAGAAAACAGGCAGAAGCTGCTCTCCAACAAAGTGAGGAACGTTTACAGTTAGCTTTAGAAGCAAGTAACTTAGGATTATGGGATTGGAATATCTCTAATCGTAAAATTTACCGTGATGTTCGTTGGAAGGAAATGTTGGGTTATGAAGAACAAGATGTTCCGGAAGATGATTCAAATTTTAAACAATTGGTTCACCCAGATGACTGGAGAAATGTCAAACAAGCGTTAAATTCTTATTTTGAAAATCAAACTCCGGTTTTTGAAGTAGAGTTTCGTTTACGAAGCAAGCTGGGTGAGTGGAAATGGGTACAAACTCACGGTAAAGTTTTTGAACGCGATGCTTCTGGTGCCCCAATTAGAATGACGGGAACTCAGAAAGATATTACAGAGCGTAAAGATTTAGAACGGCAATTAATGGTTAAAGAAGCTCGTCTGAATGCCTTTTTTAACTCCGCTCCTGTAGGGTTAACTATATTAGACAAGCAATTTAAATTTGTGCAAATTAATGGATTATTAGCAGAAATTAATGGTTCTAGCGAAGAAGAGCATATTGGTAAAAGTGTGGAAGAAGTTTTACCTCAAGTTTCACATTTGGTAGCACCTCTTTATCAGCATGTTTTTTCCACAGGTGAACCACTTCTTAATCAAGAAATAAGTGGTTATTCTCTTAAAAACCCAAATATAATACGCTATTTTCTCACTTCTTATTTTCCCATATCAGAGGAAAATGGTATTATTAGTAGTGTCGGAGCAGTTGTGGTAGAAATAACCGAACTCAAACGCACTGAATTTGCTTTACAAGAGCGTGAAGAAGAATTTCGTGCCATCTTTGAAAATGCCGCAGTCGGTATTGCAAAAGTGCAACCAGATGGTAAATTTATTAAAGTTAACCCAGGGCTATGTAAGCTTTTAAGTTATTCAGAAGCAGAACTATTAACGCAAGATTTTCAGGAAATTACTTATCCTGAAGATTTGAGAAGAGAATTAGTGTGCGAAGTTCAACCAGCAACCAGTGAAATTGAAAGTTATTCCGTAGAAAAACGTTTTATTCGGAAAGATGGTGAGCTTGTTTGGGTGAATGCGACTATTTCTTTGGTCAGCGATAATAAAGGTGAAAATAAATATGCTATTGGCGTTATTGGTGATATTACTGCTCGCAAACAAGCAGAGGAAGCTTTACAACAAAGTAGACAACGTTATCAACTTTTAGCAGAAGCTGCACCTGTTTGTATTTTTCACTGTGATGCAGATGGTAATTGTTTTTATATTAACCAGCGTTGGACAGAAATTACTGGCATGTCTCAAGATAATGCTACTGGAAAAGGTTGGATACAAGTTTTACATCCAGATGACCGCGAACGAGTTTATACTGATTTAATTCAAGCAATTAATGGTAAATATTTATATAAGTCTGAAAGTAGATTTTTGCGTTCTGATGGAACAAGTATTTGGGTCATTTGTCAAGCATTACCAGAGCTTGGAGAAGATGGCGAAATTAAAGGTTGTATTGGTACAGTAACAGATATTACCGAAGTTAAAGAAGCAGAGGTAGCTTTATTAGAAAGTGCAGACAGAGAACGTGCAATTGCCCAAGTAATTCAAAGGATGCGTCAAACCCTTGATTTAGAAACAATTTTTGAGACAACAACGCAACAATTACAAAAAGTTCTCGGTTGTGACAGAGTCGTTGTTTATCGTTTTAATCCTGACTGGAGTGGCGATTTTGTTGCCGAAACAGTAGGAGATAATTGGATTTCGTTAATAGAAGAACACAAACAAGACCCAAACTTTACCAATGATGCTCTTGAGGGTGAGGGTTGTGTTGTCAAATCAATGAATAGTTGTGTGAGTGGGGTAGTAGATACATATCTTCAAGAAACAGAGGGTGGAGTATATCGTCGAGGGGTTAGCTTTTTGTGTGTACCAGATATTTATAAGGCTGGATTTCCAAGTTGTTATATTGAGTTATTAGAAAAGTTCCAAGCTAAAGCTTATATAACAGTGCCTATTTTCTGTGGAGATAAACTTTGGGGATTATTAGGGAGTTATCAAAATTCAGGTACTCGACAATGGAGAAAGGAAGAAATTAATATTATAGTCCAAATTGGTAACCAGTTGGGAGTCGCTTTACAGCAAGCAGAGTTATTAACACAAACTCAAAGACAATCACAAGCATTACAACAAGCCGTAATTGCCGCAGATGCAGCAAACCGTGCTAAAAGCGAATTTTTAGCTAATATGAGTCATGAGTTGCGTACACCTTTAAATGCGATTCTTGGCTTTACGCAAGTGATGAACCGTGATAGTAGTTTGTCAGAAGAACATCAAGATAATTTATCAATTATTAACCGTGCAGGAGAACATTTACTTAACTTAATTAATGATATTTTAGAAATGTCGAAAATTGAAGCAGGAAGAACAACATTAAATCTATCTAGCTTTGATTTAATTCATTTATTAGAAAGTCTACAAGAAATGTTACAGTTTCGCGCTGTTTCTAAAGGACTGCAACTAGTATTTGAGTATAGTGATAATATTCCCCAGTACATTCAAGCCGACGAAAATAAACTGCGTCAAGTCTTACTTAACCTTTTAGGTAATGCTATTAAGTTTACACAATCCGGAAGTATAATACTCCAAGTTTCTATAGAAAGCCCTCCTCGTCTCCTCTTCTCCGTAACAGATACAGGATGTGGTATTGCACCACAAGAAATTAATTTTTTGTTTGAAGCATTCGGACAAACTGAAGCCGGTAGAAAGTCTCAGCAGGGAACTGGACTTGGTTTAGCTATTAGCCGTAAATATGTCCAATTAATGGGAGGAGATATTACTCTTAACTCTACCTTGGGTGTTGGTAGTAGCTTCACTTTTGATATCCAAATTAATCTTGTTTCCAAAGCAGAAATTCAAAATGCTCCTATTCAAAGTCAAATAATTGGTTTAGCTACGTCACAACTGGAACATCGCATTTTAGTTGTGGATGATGCTATAGATAGTCGTCTCTTACTAGTTAAAATTCTTTCCTCTATTGGTTTTTATACTAGGGAAGCCGCAAACGGAATCGAAGCAATTGCAATTTGGAATGAATGGCGTCCAAGTTTAATTTTAATGGATATGCGAATGCCCGTAATGGACGGATATGAAGCCACTAGAGAAATTAAATCCAGAGAAATGGCAAATCCATCAATAACTAATTCTCGTACTATTATTATAGCCCTCACTGCTAATGCTTTTGAAGAACAGCGCGAAGAAATGATGGATGCTGGTTGTGATGATTTAATTAATAAGCCTTTCCGAGAGGAATTACTCCTAGAAAAGCTCAGTTATCATTTGGGAGTGGAATATATTTATCAACAGGAAAATAATTTAACCACACAACAAAAAAACACAGATATAACTCCTGCTCAATTACAAAATTCGTTATCACAAATGTCACCTGAATGGAAACAACGAGTTTACCATGCAGCAGCAGCAGGGAGTGATGACCTAATTTTACAATTAGTTGAGCAAATACCAGATAACAATATAATTTTTGCTTATTATTTAAGCGACTTAGCGAATAATTTTCAGTTTGAAAAAATTATGGAATTTATGAATTAAAAGTTATTGATTAAACTTAGCTGGTTCTAATACACCATAAAAAACTATTAATCCAGTTACACTAATAAATAATGCAGACAAAAAAGCATTACCAAAGTACCCAAACTCAGCATAAGCAACCCCAGCAGCTACACCACCAAGTCCCCCACCAAGTTGTCCAACTGCCACAACCAAGCTCATGAGAGAACCGCGTTGATGGTCGGGAACCAAAGTTGTAAGTAGCGCTTGTAGGGGACTTAAGCGTAATGCTAGTAGCATCATGACACAGAAAAAAACAACGTAAGCTGATAATGTACCTGAAACAATAAAAGGTGTGGCTGTAAATACGGTCGCAGAAATAAAACAAGAACCAACAATCATTGGTTTACGACCTATTTTGTCAGACAAACGACCAGCTTGAGGCCCAGTTAAAATATTGGCTAATCCTCCCACCATAAATAAGGTGGCTGTTGCTGATGGGGACATACCTAATTTTTGTTCCAACCAGGTAGGGAAAAACACTGTAAAAGTCGAGACAGCAAACAACATTGTTGCGTAAGCGACAGCAGCGTTACGAACAGTAGGTTTTTGTAATAGTTTCCAATAGCTTTTTAGAGCCGTTTTCACTGATAGCTTTTCCCCTTCCCGTTTGACCAGGGGTTGGGGTAAGACGGCTAAAATTAGCAAAAAGGAAATCATTGCCACAATTGCGAATAAATAAAATGGCGAACGGAATCCGTATAATTCTGCTAATATTGTTCCAATTGGTACAGCTACAACCTGACCAAATGCAAAGCCACTCATTACCCATCCACTAGCCCATCCGCGTCGTTCATAAGGGAAGTAATCTCCTACGTAAGCGACTGCGACACCTGTTAAAATTCCCCCAGATACACCAGCCCCAATACGTACACTTAGTAAGGAAATAAAATCATTAGCTAGCCCATGTAAAGCCAGCATAACTGCCATTAAACTTGTTCCTGCTAAAAGTATCGGTCTTCTACCAAAGCGGTCGGATATAGGACCAATGATAATAGCAAAAGTACTTAGGGCTATTGCATATCCAGTAACTAAAGTTCCTTGTAAAGTTTGGGGAATCCCCAAGGCTTCACCTATACGGGGAAGAATGGGAGCGATAATTGTTGCTTGGCTACTTGAGGCTAGTACCATCAGCCACAATGCGAAAATAACTAATATTGCAGGAGGTTGGCGTTTAGCTAGTTTCATTGGCTTACCTCTGATTGCAATGTGCTGAATAATTTAGCGTATGCTTCTAATTGTTTAGAGTGCGAGAAACTCTGTTTAATTTTCTTTCGCAGAGAATCACGAATTTGTTGGTAGGTCGAAGGTGAATTAAACAACTGCACAATTTTTGTTGCCATTGTGGTTGTGTCCCCAGGTGCAGATAATAATTTATTGGGCATATCTGCATCTAGCACCCCCATAACTTCTTCTAAGCCACCACAAAATGTACCAACAACGGGAACCTCACAAGCCATTGATTCCAATGCTGCTAAACAAAACGATTCTGATTCGCTGGTAACTAGTTGCAGGTCGCTGACAGCTAACCAACGGACTACTTCATTGGGGGAAGACGCACCCAGAAACATTACTTCGTTGGCTAATCCTAATTCTCGTGCGTGCTTACGTGCTTTCTCAAGATTTGGACCATCACCAATCATTAGTAATCTTGCTGGTACACCTGCACCTATTACACGAGCTAAAACTGTTATCGCATCTAGAGGACGTTTGACATCTCGTAGGTTAGAGATATGGCACAAATTTAAAGTTTTGGAAGGAGCTGCTATCCATCTACGAAATGGGTGAAAAAATTCTAGGTCAATAGCGTTGTGAATTACTCTGGGACGTTTTTCTAAATCAAAAACTTTTACCGCTTTATCGGCTAACCAATTAGAAACTGCGGTAACCTCGTCACAGGAAATAATCGCATTTCGTAATTGAGGAGCATAATCAGGGTCGTAGCCAAATTTTGTCACATCGCTACCATGCAGGGTTAGACAGACAGACAAATTGCGATCGCCTTTGGTGCAAGCGAAGCTATCGCCTTTTGCTAATTCTTGTCGAGCGAGTAATGCGGCTTCCACTAGTCCAACAGCATAATGAACGTTTAAGACAGCAATATCATGGGTTTTAACATGCTGGATAATTTCTTGTGCTAGTGGTTTAACCCAGTTAGGGTCTGCGGTTGTAGGGCTTTTTGGTGCATTTACTGGCAAGTAAGAAAATGATGATTCTTCATTTTTACATACCCATTCAGCTTGCGGACTGGTCAGTAATAATACTTTTGTATCTAAATTCGCTAGTCCTCTTGCCAATTCAGTTGCAACTTTTCCACTACCTCCCAACCCTCCGAGACAGAGAATTGCCGTTCGTAGTTGTGGGGAGTAGGGAGTGGGGAGTGGGGAATTGGGAATCGGGGAATTGGTAGAGACACGATTTATCGTGTCTCCGGGAAAATTGGGAGTAGTGAGAGGAGAAAGCATAATAAATTGACGAGTGAAGATTAGTGATTAGTTATTAGTTATCCCCCCTTCCCTATAGGGAAGGGGGGTAGGGGGGTTAGGTCAGAGGTTGGTACGTTGTAACTAATTTCGTATAACCAACATCGCACCCAGAGATGGATAATAACTGAGAAATAATCTCTTTCCCTTGTGTAGCAAGAAGTTCAGCAACACTGAGACTGCGTTCTTGGGGGGTATTGTTTGGACTAATGAAAGTAAAAGCTGTGACGGTATTTTTATTTTGTTTCCGTCCTTCTCGAATTATGGTGTCTTCTAACCTAATTAATTGCTGAGCTAATTTGGATATATTGCGGGTAGGGGGTGGATTTCCTGGACTTCCAGAACGTTGTAAATCCAAAAATGCTGTTTTGGCTAGTATTGGTAATTCTGTTGTCGAGCGAGAAAATGCTTTTAAAGCACGATTTGCACCCCAAGATTCTATGATTGATGCAGTTGTGGCTAGCCATTCTTCTATATTTTGTTGCAGAGTATTTGCTTTTTCCCCCAAGGGTTGATTTGCTTTCGCAAGTTCTAACAACATAAAACAGGTTCTTTGTAGTGCTTTCAAACCGTCGCAAACTTGACGAACTTCTAAGGATAAACCCGCATACCCAATTTGAAAATTAGCATTATCACTTGTCAGTAAATTTACGACCCCACCTAATTCATTTAATTGATTAGCAGTACTACTATCTATCACTGTAAACGAAGGTCGAGCAACAATTTCAGGCATAGTAATTTCTGCCCAGGTATAAACTTCGGGTAGCTGAGTGAAATACTGCTTTTCTGTCGGTCCCGCAATATAAGCAATGGTGGGTAAAACAGCATCCTGACAAATAGGACGTAACAGAGCGCTGGGTGTAAATCTTTCTGGGTGCTGCTGTAGAATATCTTGAAGGGTGTTGTTAGTTAAGTACTTGTTTGGGGAACCATTAGTTTGATGTACAGCAAACCCACCTTCAACCCGACTCAATCTCCTTCTAATACCACTGTCATCTACATAAAACATTTGCAGAACATCACGACCAGTGGGAATAATTTCGGAACGTCCTTCTGATGCTAATCTTTGTTGAGCTTCCTTGAGAGCAGTCTGGGAATTTTTTGTATCAAAGAGTTCCTTGAAAACAATATTACTATAAAGAGAAGCAAAGTCACGGGTTGCAGGGTCAAGTATAATTAACCCCTGCTGTTTTGTTAAAGTATTTAACCAACGAGCAAAAGCTTCTGCAAAAGTAGCATCTGGATGATAAGCAGTTCTTAGCGCTGCAATAATTTCTTGACTGTGAGGAAGATTTTTGAAAGAACGTTCTACTTCATCTAATAAAGAATGAACCCCTAATCCTAACTTTGTCGAACCAACTGGATGATGAGTTATTGGTAAACCAAGGCTGATAATTTCCGGTTCCGAACGCTGAGAAAATATTTTTACATTTTGTACTTCTGCTAAATCGTGGTCGTTGCTAGCCATCCAAAAAATAGGAACAGCTGGTATCCCTTTGGCTTCTAATTGTCTCGCTAACTTAATCGCACCTAAGGCTTTGTAAAGAGTATAAGCTGGCCCACCTAAAAGACCTACTTGCTGTCCAGTAACAACTGCAACTGTTTTGCTGTCGCGTAGCTTTTCAATGTTAGTTAATACCTCTGGAGAAATCCCCCAACTTTCTGCTTGTTGTTTTAATAAATTAGCTAATGCTTGACGTGGATAACATCGTTCAGAGATATAGTCATAAGTAGAAAGCCAATCGCGCTGAAATGTTGATATCTCTATAGTTTGTGGTGATTTCAAGGGAATTGCTGTCAAAAAATTATTACAACATCGCGCTTGTAATAATTGAATTGTTTCAAAATTGGCTTCGGATTTATTTGACTTCAGAAATTCAATTAATTTTTGTGTCGAATACTGCTGCGTTTGATGTGCTTGAATAGCTCGAAGTTTTTGTTCCTTATTAATTTCTATCCGCATTATTTCGCTAGCACTTTGATAAAAAGGAATAGGACTATAATGTTCTTCCACAGTCCAAGCTTCTAAATTAGGAGCATCTGCCAAAATAAATTCTGGGTCTGCTGCTAAATGAAATGCCACTAAAGCTGCGACCCCCAATCCAAGATGATGTCCGTGTAACGAATAATTGGGGTCAACTTCTGGATGTAGTGTTAATATTACCCGTGGACGATGTTGGCGAATTTTCGCGACAATTAACGCTAGGGTTTTATGTAATCCCCAGGTTCTTAGGGTCTCAGCAGCAGTTATTGGCTGACTACGGACAGGATTGCGATATTTTCCAAAATCAGCTAAGCCTAAACTTTCAATCTTTTTAATACCTAAAATTTCACCTGCACGACTTAATTCATTATCTCGTTGCTTTACAAGTTGGTCTGATTTTCCACCTCTACCAGCACCACCATCAGTTGCGACTACTAAATGAACACTTTGTCCAGCTTCTGTTAATGCTGCAATTGTTCCACCGACATAAATTGACTCATCATCCGGATGTGGCATTAATGCTAAAACATCACAAATACACTTGTTTTTATGTGTCGATTCAACTGATATTTTAGGTAGTGGTAAATATCTTGGCTCAATTTCACCTGCATCTATTTGCATTTGTAAAGCATCAACTAAAGACTGATTTTCTGTACGAATTTCAGCTAAATTATTAGTCCACTGTGTTGTTTTGCTTCCACTCATTAAAGGTCTGCTTGCAATAGTAATTAATCGAGAACGGTCAATACAAGCAGTGCGGTCAATTTCTTGTAATATTGCTGGTAGTGATATAGCTGTTTGTGTGCAGCGTGCAATTATTTTTTGGTAAAATACCGGGTCATTTAAATCACCATTATCGTAATAAGCAATAAATGATTGATGTTCAAGAATATTAAATCCAAGTTTGATTAATGCTTCTTCAACATCATCGGGTGTGTAAGGTTTTGTAGCACTACTAAAATTTCTTTGTTGAAAAGGAATATAAGTAAATCCAATTAGTCCACCTGGAGTAAGAACCGATTTTAAATTTGACAGACTTTGTATTAAATCGTTTGCGAAGTGAAGCGCACCACAACTGAGAATAATATCAAAACTTTGAGCTAATAAGCCACACTCAGTAAGAGAACGATTAAAATCCCATTCAATTAGTGCATGAAACTGTGGGTGTTTAGTTTTAGCTTGATGAAGCATCGAGGGGGATATATCAATTCCTGTAACACATGCTCCTGCTTCAAGATAAGGAACGCTAGCTTGTCCAGTACCGACCCCAATATCAAGTACTCGTAAAAACCCTTTGGGTGAAGCATAGTGTACAACTGATTCCAATAGATACTCCGGTGCTGACCAATTAAAGCTATTAGTACGTTCGTCATAGGATTCAGCCCAAGCTTCATAGCGATTGCGGGGAGTATCTGTAATATTCGGTAAGATGCTGCTAGTCATGGTAGATAGTAGAGATTCTTGCGCTTAAATATCGAAATATTGCTTTGAAAAATAATATCTTTACTTACCAATTAAGTATGAATAACGAAAATGACATGAAAATGACAAGTGATATCAAATCCGTTCGTATTAGAATTATTTTATTTAGAATATATGTACTGGTAAAAAGATACGGGAAGGTTTATTTCCACCATTATTTACCGTTAAGGTTGTAATTTGAGCGTCTATCCATTTCCCTTGACCTGAAGGTAATTTTGTACCAGTATTCATCGCATAAGCAGGGAAACAAGCAGCGCTAATACTTAAGCGTAAAGAATGACCTTTGATAATTTTCGCACAGGTAAATTGTAATTTTATTTTTATTAGAACATCTGCTTTTGTGCTTGAGCAATGTATATAACCTTGAGTTAAATTGTAAATTCTTCCATCAAGATAAACCTCTGAAAGTACCGTACATAAATCGAAACTGGGTTTATCGGCTATACAGTTAATTTCGACTTCTACATTACCCAACAAATGTATATCCGACTCTAAAGGGTCACTTGTGTAAGTCAAAACATCCGAACGACAATCAATATGTGAGCGTTCAAATACTCCTGCGGGAATTCCTGCATGACCACCTAAAGATGGTACTGGTCTCCAAGGGTCATGCACTAATATATCAGTACTTGACTGTGAGTTTTCAGTTTTGAGTTTACCGTCATTTTCTTGGATACTACTGAGTCCGGTACTTGATAAATAGAGACATTGATAATTTTTTTCAGGTATATTTGAGAGGGTTTGCCAAATATTAACTCCCATTTCAAATAAGGATATTGAAGGTTGATTAAGTAATCCAGTGTCAATATTCTTTAGAAAATGGTCAAACCAATGAATTTGCATTTTATCAACGGGACTAATAGCTTCTTGACCAAAATCAATATCACCAACCTTACGACCCCAAGGAATATGTGCCCAAGGTCCAACTAGTAATTGTTGACGATATTGACTGCGAGCAGCTATATTTTTATATAATTTCAGAGTGCCGCGTAAATATGTATCAAACCACCCACCAATATGGAATATTGGTAAATCTATATTTTGAAAATTTGTTTTGGATGAATTGAATAACAAATTTTGCCAATATTCATCATTAGATTGAGAATTAGAGAGCCACTGGTGATAAAAAGAATCAGGAGCAAGATTTTTGAGGATTTCGGGATTATGAATTTCTGAATTACATATAGGTAAGTTGCGAGAAGCTGCGAATAATGCTTGATATACTTTTTCATCTCCACGCAAACGGGCTGTTTCTGTAGCGAGTTGAATAGCCCAAGCGAGGTTAGTTTGAAAGCAAAAAGCTCCACCTTCGTAAGCCCAGTCTTCATATAAATCATAGCCTATCATCGCTGGACAAATAGTTTTCAAGGCTGGGGGTTTGCTGAGTGCGGCATAAATTTGTGTCATCCCTTGGTAAGAAAAACCATACATCCCCACATTTCCACTACTTCCAGGAAGATTTACAGCCCAATTTACTGTATCTTCTCCATCTTCAATTTCATGGGCAAAAAGTTTAAATTCTCCTTGTGATGTTCCTCGTCCACGTACATCTTGAATTGCAACAATATAACCTTGTGATGCGTACCAAATAGGATGAGCGTAAACAATAGTAGAAGCAATTTCTCGTCCATAGGGTTGACGCATTAATAAAATGGGGAAATTGCTAGAACTATCGGGACGATAAATATCTGCATCCAAACGTATACCGTCACGGGTATACATCGATGTGGTTTCTTTAGGTTTTACTTTTAACATCAAGATGCTCGCATTATATATTATTTTATAAGCGATATTATTTTATTAGCGAAAGCGAGCAAGATGCAAGCCGAAGCGGCACGCTGCGCGAACGCACTACTGTCTTTTATTTCCCCCTTCCCTTGCAGGGAAGGGGGGTAGGGGGGTTAGGTCGGAGTGGTCAAGGAGCTAATCTACCAAGAACAGCCATATCTTCCTCATCTAACTCCACCGGAACACCGCTACGAATTAACTCGGCAAAATCTTCATTGGGAACCATAATAGTTAGGGTATATAAACGAGATAAACCTGTATTTTTAATTAAATGAATACCCGTAGGAGGGACTAATAAACTATCCCCTGTTTTTATCTTAATTTTTTTACCATCACAAATTGCCACACCTTCTCCTTTAAGAATAAAAAACATTTCTACAGCAAAAGAATGACGATTTGGGGGTGTTTGTCCACCAACATCAAAAATTTCTACACAACAAGTCAAAGAAGTATTTGCTGTTGCTGAGTCAAAAACAATAGCCAAGCGATTTGTATCGTTAGGACTAATGCGATATGCTTGATAATCTTGAGGAGATTTAATAACAGGGATTACGCAAGAAGATTTATTCATTTTATTTATCTATCCCACTAAAAATTGCTTGTGAATCTGTCACGAAACCAAAACATTGTTTGACGTTATAAAGTGTTGCTAACCAACAATATTCTGGAGAAGTTGTAGCAGTACAGTCTTTAATTAAAATGCAGTCGTATCCTAAAAAATTTGCATCTTGTAATGTTGTCATAACACATTGGTCTGCATTAACACCAGCAAAAAATATTGTTGTTTTGCCGAGGTTTTTTAAAATACTATCTAGTGGTGTATCCCAAAAACCACTCATACGGTACTTATCTATACAAATATCTTCTGGCTGTTGATGGAGTTCGTCCACTACAGCAGCTGCCCAACTACCTTTAATTAATACCTTAGCACCATTTTTCGGTAGTGGGTCGCCTAAACCAATCCCAATCCCAGTAGGGTTGTAAACGTGACGAGAAGCAGCACTAATATTCAGTAAATCTGGGCGATTTCCCCAGTTAACCCAAATTACGGGGACATTTTGATTGCGGAGTGCGGGAAGCAATTTTTGTAACGGTTCAATTGGCTGACGTGCGGGGCTAATATCAACGCCTATATGCGCTAACCAACCGTCTTGATGGCAAAAGTCATTTTGCATATCTATAACAAGAATGGCTGCTTTCGCTAAGTCGATTTTTAAAGTTTTGGTCTCTGTTGTTAAAATAACTGGCTTTTGGTCTAGAGGAGGACGTGTAATATCTGCAACTTCATGATTTACTCCCCAGGCGTTTGGCGCAATTCCTAGTTGATGAACAGGTAGATTCATAAATCAACAAAAATGTTAAATTGCTACTAGCTATTTTGTAGCTTACAACCCTCTTTGGTCACAATCTTTAAATTAAATTAAGGTTAAAAACGTGGACTTTACCATTAAGAATGCTTTAATCGCTACAAAAGATGAATACAGCACTACTGACGTACATCTGGTCAATGAAAATATTGCGGCAATTTCCCCACAGCTAGAGGTTGTTGGAACGGTAATAAATGGAGAAAATAAATTATTATTGCCCGGTTTCGTTAATGCTCACACCCACTCTTCGGAAATGTGGCAACGAGGAATTACTTCTATGTATCCTCTGGAATTATGGTTAACAGAACTGTACGATTTTACACCTCTTGATTGCGAAAAAGTTTACTTAAGTGCTTTAGGTACAGCTGTAGAAACTTTACTTTCTGGTGGGACTAGTGTAGTTGACCATTTAGTTTTAATACCAGGTCAAGAGTTAGAAACTATTAGCTCAGCAGTTCGTGCTTACAAAGAAGTTGGCATTCGTGCTTTTGTTGCTCCTTTGATTCAAGATGTATCGCTCAGCGCTGGGATACCATCTGGGGATAAGCAGCAAACTCATGAGCCTTATTTTCGCTCAACCGAAGCGACTTTGGAATTAATTGAAGAAGCTGTTAGGCTATTTCACAAACCAGAAGAAGGTATAAGTATTTTAGTTGCTCCTACTGGAATGCAATTGTGTAGTGATGCATTATTTAAAGGCTGTATAGAATTAAGCGAAAAGTATAATCTTTGTCGTCATTCCCATTTATTGGAAACTAGGGCACAAGAAAAATTATCGCAAGAGCAATATGGTTGTACCGCTGTTGAACATCTTAAACATATTGGTTATTTAGATTATCGAACTTCTTTAGCTCATTGTGTTCACTTAACAGATTCAGATATTGCTATTTTGGCGGAAACTAAATCTACTGTTGTTCATAATCCGCTAAGTAATTTACGTTTAGGTAGTGGGATTGCGCCAATTTTAAAATATCGTCAAGCTGGGGTAAATGTTACTTTTGGTTGCGATGGCTCTTCGAGTAACGACTCTCAAGATTTATTAGAAGCTATCAAAATAGGGTCGATTTTACATAATGTGACTGATGTTGATTATCGACATTGGATTACACCAAGAGAATCTGTAACAATGGCATCATTGGGTGGTGCTAGGGGATTGAATATGGCGGATAAATTAGGTTCTTTAGATGTGGGTAAAAAAGCTGATTTGGTACTTTATGACCTGAAAAATTTATCGTTGTTACCTCGTACCGACCCGATTGGTTTATTGGTACTTGGTCGTCCAATAAATGTGGTTGATAGTGTTTGGGTTAATGGTAAGCAAATTGTGGCTGATGGAAAAGTTACTACGATTGACGTTGATAAGTTACGAGAGGAGTTATTTAACCAAAGTCAATGGTATACAAAACGCCAATCCGAAAGTGTTAAAGCTGTTGAGACGCATTATCGGTATGTAATGGGCATTTAGTTTTTTTAATACGAACCGCCAAGAAGCCAAGTTAGCCAAGAGAAGAAGAGTTAGAGGATTTCTTATTATTGGTTTTCTTGGCTTCTTGGCTCCTTGGCGGTTCGTTAATTTCTTAAATGTAACCTGTGATACAAATATTATAAATGTTCTCATATATACTTTATCCCTCAATATTTGAGCGGTGCTTCATGGAACATGCAATTTCCTTCTTAGGTATATTAGTTTTTATTGGCTTATCCTATGCTTTATCGGTAAACCGTGCTGCTATAAAATGGCGGACAATCGCTTGGGGAATGGGTTTGGAGTTTGTTTTTGCCCTGTTGATTCTGAAAACTCCTTGGGGATTAACTGTATTTAAAGCTCTCGGTGATATTGTCACTAATTTTCTCGCATTTTCCGACGAAGGAGCCAAATTTGTTTTCGGTAAAAACTACACCGACCACTTTATTGCTTTTAAAGTACTGCCGACGATTATTTTCTTTTCATCCTTTATTAGCGTGCTGTACTACTACGGCATTTTGCAGCGAGTCGTAAGCGGACTAGCTTGGGTGATGATGAAAACAATGAAAACCTCTGGTTCGGAGTCGTTATCTTGTGCTGGTAATATTTTTCTGGGTCCAACTGAGTCTCCACTATTAGTTAAACCTTATGTGGAACGAATGACGAAATCTGAACTTTTTGCGGTGATGACCGGGGGGTTTGCTACTGTTGCAGGTGGTGTTGTGGGAGCTTATTTAGACTTTGGAGCACCCCCAGCACATCTAATTGCAGCTTTTTTTATGACTGCTCCTACATCGTTGGTGGTGTCAAAATTGCTTTACCCCGAGACTGAAGTCTCGGATACTGCGGGTAAGGCGAATATGGATGTAGAAAATACTTACGTTAATGTGATTGATGCTGCAACTACTGGAGCGTTGGATGGAACAAAACTAGCGGTAAATGTAGGGGTGATGCTTATTGCTTTTTTGGGGTTATTGGCTGCTTTTAATGCTTTACTAAAATGGTTGGGTACGCTTGTCGGTTTACCTGGAGTTTCTTTGGAATTGATTTGTGGTCTTCTCATGGCTCCTGTTGCGTGGTTATTAGGTGTACCTTGGGATGATTGTCTCCAAGTTGGTGCTTTATTAGGGAAAAAGACTATTTTAAATGAATTTTTGGCTTATATGGATTTAAAAGAACTGATTGATAAGCAAAAGATTTCCCAACGCGCAGTTATTATTGCAACTTATGCTTTATGTAATTTTGCTAATATTGGGTCTATTGGAATTACTATTGGTGGAATTGCGGGTATGGCTCCTAACCGTCAACATGATTTAGCTCGGATGGGGTTTTTGTCTATGATTGGTGGCTTACTTGCTGGCTTTATCACCGCTTGCATCGCTGGAATGTTGATTTAACCTTGAAGAATAAACACGTTTAGTTTCTGTATTTTAAATAATCTACATTAAATATTTTTCAATCCGCAAGGTCGTCCTAAGGACTTACAACCCAACCTACAAAAATCCTTAACCGAGTAGTATTGCAATGCCAGGGACTTGCAATCAACTTCGCAATTTGCTAAAATAGTGTTTAGTAATATAAACGTCCTTTAATTCGCAATCACAACAGTTTAGGAGAAAGCTTTTGAACTCAAGTTAATTGCCTTAGCTCCAAAATAAAGCAGAACATCGAAAGGAGATATCTAAGATTTATGCGTCAATTATTTTATTTCAAAGATAAAGGAAAACCCTTCCTATGCGTATCATTACCAAAAAAAGACTCAAAGAAGCTTGGCAAAAGTACCCTGATGCCGAGTCTTTCCTACAAGCTTGGGCAAAGCTTGTCGAAGCGCAAGGCTGGAATAGTTTTAATGAGCTAAAAAATACTTCTATTTTTGCACCTGACCAAGTTAAAAACTTTGTTTTGTTTGATATTGGTGGAAATAAATATAGATTAATCACTGATATTGATTATGAAGATAAAATAATATTTATACGCGATTTTCTTACTCATATAGAATACGATAAAGGAAAATGGAAAAATGATGATTAGCTTGAAAGTTAAGATTAAGTGAAAGTTTGAATCACTACGAGTAATTAGGATTGATATATTTAGCAATCTTAGTTACAAAAAGTAAACAAGTAATATTTTAATGGTGAAATGCTATATAATAATACAATTACTTACAAGGAGTTACTTAACTCTTTTCCCCCACGCCCCATAAAATCTGAGGAAGACCTAGAAAAGACTCAAGCAGTAGTTGATGCTCTAATTGGTAAAGAACAGTTAACTGATGACGAAAGAGATTATTTAAAATTACTAGGCACACTAATTCACGAATACGAAGAAAAGCAAGACATTGTACCAGATATTTTTGGAGTAGAGCTTCTCAAAGTTTTAATGGCAGAAAAAAATCTAAAACAAAAAGATTTAGCTTTTATTTTTAAAACTGAATCAATTGTTTCTGATGTACTGAGATATAAGCGAAAACTAAAGGTTGAACATATTCAAAAATTAGCAGTTTTCTTTAATGTTTCTCCTGCTGTATTCTTCCCTGTTAATTTATCAGCCAGCCAATCAGCCAGTCAGCAAGACAGTCAGCAAGACAGTCAGCCAGTCAGCCAGCAAGCCAGTCAACCAGCAGTCAATCAGCAGTCAACCAGCAGTCAATCAGCAGTCAATCAGCAGTCAACCAGCAGTCAACCAGCAGTCAACCAGCAGTCAACCAGCAGTCAACCAGCCAGTGACTAAAGTCACTGTCTAAAAGCTGAAGTCCTCTAAAAGAGGACTGAATAATACATCAAAAATAAATGCTTTACAACATCTAAAATATTCGCGAAAATTTTATTTCTCATTAGTCCTCTTTAGAGGACTTTAGCTTTTAGACAGTGACTTTAGTCACTGGCTGACTGGCTGACTGGCTTGCTGACTGACTGGCTTAATTGTAAAATATCTTGCCAAAATTTCCATAGCATCTCTTATGACCTAATTTTGAATTTTGAATTTTGAATTTTGAATTGATGTGACTGTTTAGCTTTAGAGTAACCCACTCTCCAATTATCTAGCTGATTTAAACTATCTCCATGTCCTTGTAAAATTAATGAAAGCCCGGTTCTTGTATTTAACATTCCCTTCATTACATAATATCCAGGCTTAGCGTAAACATTTTCAATATTTGTAGAATCACCTGACACAAATATTCCACAATGAACTTCTGCATTATTAGCAGTTACTACAAACATTCTGTCATTTAAATAGCCATCAGGAATCATAAAAATACCGTACACATGGTGTCTTCCTTTCCAAGGTTCAACAACAACTTTTGCGGCATTAATATAAACTTTTTCAGTTGAATCACTAAATCCTGACCATTCACAATTAGTGATAGGCTTTTTTTCTGATAAATAAGAATAAGCATAAAAACTAACAATAGTTAGCAAAAATAATACAATGTAAATTATTTTACGTTTCAACACATCTTCTTCCTAAAAACCAACAATATTTTACTAGATGCAGATTAATTTTTAATTGACACATAGCATTATTTTATGTTCCCAACGAAAGAAGATTTTACTGTTAATCTTTATATTTTTCTCATTTTTATCAAGAACATTAATTAGCTTTATCAAATCTCTATAATTAAATTATTGCCGTTGAATAAATAATAGTAGTATTAATCGTAACTATTACATAATCTTTCCATAATCATCTTCTTTAATCAATCTTTACAATTCTAGTTAACATACCAAGCACATTAGGTTGGGTTTTCCAAAACCTTAACCCAAGAGTGACAATACGTAGAACTACTATTGTAACATGTATTACTTGCACGTTTCATGAGATTCGAGTATAAAAGACATATTTTACTTATTCAGTCCGGAATTGCCTGTTGATGAGACATAAAGCATGAATTTAGTAATAATTGTGGCTCAAAATAGCAAACACCATACCCGATAGTATGAAAAAAATAAAGTACTTTTTTCTACCCATTGTTTTAACGCTAGCCGCTTGTGGTGGTGAGATAAAGCAATCGCAAGACTGTATTGACAATGCTCAAGTTCCACAAGTAGTTCAAAACGCATTTAGCAGTAAATTTGCGGGGATAAAAGCCTGTTGGCAATCAAAACCCTACGGATTTGAAAGCATTTTTACGGACAAGGGTATTGAGTACGAAGCAGAATTTTCTAGCAGTGGTCAATGGTTAGAAACGGAGTATGAAGTCGGGGAAGGTCAATTTCCTGCGACTGTACCACAAAAAGTCAAGCAAGAACATCCAGGCTTTGAAATCACTAAACGTGAGATTGAAATTACACCCGAAGGTACGTTTTACGAAGTGGAAATCGAAGGTAATGGTACTGAAGCGGAATTATACTTCGATGACCAAGGTAATACATCGCTAAATACTAATGAAGACTCTTAACAGGTACTAAAATTAACAAATAATATTAAAATCAATCTCAAGCTATTAGGGGATTGATAATGGTATCTAATACTACTTCGTTTTCTGATATACAAAATCATTGGTCGCGTGCATTTATTACAGCCTTAACCGGAATCGGTGTTATCAGTGGTTCTCCCGGTGGTACATTCCGTCCCGACAACTCCATCACCCGTGCTGAGTTTGCCGTAATTCTCGCTAAGGCATTTCCCAATGCAACTAAAAAAAGGCAATATATTCCGTTTGTGGATGTTCCAAGCAATTTTTGGGCGGATAAAGCAATACAATTTGCTATTGAAACAGGTTTTCTTAACGCCTCTGTCGGTTCTACTGATAATCGCTTCCGTCCTGATAATAGAGTTTCTCGAATAGAGCTTATAGTTTCTCTGGTCACAGGTTTAGAAATCGCTTCTAAAATAAAGCCAGATTTACTAACTGCTTTACCACAAATTTATCAAGACTCTGTACAAATTCCTGGTTTTGCACGAAATCAGGTAGCTGTGGCAACTAGCGCTGGTTTGGTGAGTAGTTTCCCCAATGTAAAATTACTCAATCCTAATTTAGCGGCAACTCGTGCGGACGCAGCAGTATTTGTTTACCAAGCTCTGGTTTATCTTAAACAAGCACAAAGAATTTCTTCGCAATACCTTGTCACACCCACACCCACACCCACACCCACACCCACACCAACCCCAACCCCAACTCCAGTACGACCCACACCAACACCAGCACCACCAGGTACTGTTAGAGTAAATCATCGACGCGAATTTCGTGGAATTTGGATAACCACGGTGTGGAATAATGACTGGCCTTCAAAGCCGGGAATTCCCGCTTCGGAGCAAAAAGCGGAATTAATTGAAATACTTAACCGCTTGCAATCTTTGAATTTTAATGCTGTTATCTTGCAAGTGCGACCGGAAGGAGATACTTTCTACACCTCGTTGTTGGAACCTTGGAGTACTTGGCTAACGGGAACTCAAGGTAAGGCTCCAGAGCCATTTTACGACCCGTTAGAATTTGCTATTGCTGAATGTCGCAAGCGTAATTTAGAATTGCACGCTTGGTTTAACCCTTATCGTGCTAGAACTACAACTCGTCAAGGCTCTCCAAATGTTCGTCCACATATTGCAGTGACTAACCCAGAAGTTGTTTACCCTTGGGGGAATCAACTATGGATGGACCCAGGAGCAAAAATTGTTCAGGATAGAGCATATAACGTCATTATTGATGTGGTGCGACGTTACGATATAGACGGTATTCATCTCGATGATTATTTTTATCCCTATCCCAGGGATGGAGAATCATTTCCTGACGATAAAACATACGGTGCATATCGTCAAGCGGGTGGTAACTTGAGTTTAGGAGACTGGCGACGCGATAATGTAAATCAAATGGTGCAGCGCCTTTCTAAAGCAATTAAAACAACCAAACCTCATGTTAAATTTGGTATTAGTCCTTTCGGAATTTACCGACCCGGACAACCCCAAGGCATTACTGGTCTAGACGCTTACGAAAAGTTGTATGCTGACTCTAAGAAATGGTTAGAGCAAGGGTGGATTGATTATATAGCACCCCAACTTTATTGGCGAACTGACCAAACACAACAAAGTTACCCTGCATTATTAAAATGGTGGACGGAAATTAACACCAAGAAACGACATGTTTATGCAGGAAATAATTTAGAAGAACCTGGGGGGAAAAGTCGCGAAAGTGACGAAATTGAGAAGCAGATAAAGATAAGCCGCAACCAAGCAGGAAATTTATCTTTAGGAAATATTCTCTTTAACCTTGGTGTTTTAATGGAAAATCGCCAAGGTATCACCGACAGCTTCAAAAACTCGATTTATAGTAGACCAGCACTAGTACCAACGACATCTTGGCAAAATAATCCACCACTACCAGCCGCACCCAAAGAACTACAAGTTTCTAACCGTAGGCTTTCTTGGCAACCTGGAGATGAACGCACAGTCCGCTCTTGGACGCTTTATCGGCAAACAGGTGACACTTGGACAATGGTAAGAGTTTTATCGCGAGGAACTACTTTTGCTACCGTGGAGCCTGGAAGATATGCTGTTTGTGCTGTTGATAGATTTGCGAACGAAAGTGCTGGGGTAGTTATTTCTGTGAGTTAGGAATCCCACGGAACCCCACCCCCAACCCCCTCCCCGCGTGCGGGGAGGGGGCTACGAAAAAAGGCAAAAAATAAATTTTATTTTTGATTTTTGAGAAAATACATCATGAGTCGTAGCCCCCTCCCCGTAAACGGGGAGGGGGTTGGGGGTGGGGTTCTTTGGGGGTTGGGGGTGAAGTCAATTATTTTTTGCAAGCTTTTCTACCTGCTCAGCCAAATTGCGTTCACCTTCCAGAAGTAAGCAGTCACCTGGCTCTAATTTCATATCACCACGAACCTGATAATCTAACTTGCCATGTCTTCGCACTGCTAAAACTTTGACTTCATATTTATCGTGTAAATCTAATAACTTGATACCAACCAAACTAGAATCATCAGCCACACTCACCCAATGATGATAACCTTCTCCAATACCCCCTCGTCCCAAAACTAAAGCTCGAAACGCTGATATTTCTTCCGGTTCCCCTACAGCCAATAATCTATCATTAGTACTTAATACTGTATCCGCTTGAGGATAGTACTGCTTCTGACTACCTTTACCAATAGCCATAATAGTTACACCAGTGTATTTACGGATATCCGCTGATTTTAAAGTTAACCCAATTAAAGGAGAATTACTCTCCAAAACAACCCACTCTTTATTCAACTCCGGAGCTACATCACCTAAATCGACACCCGGTTTACGAGAAAAACCTTCCTCACGAATACCTTGATAGCGGTCAGTCCGCATATTATCAACCACTGAGTGAATTGTAGATGTCGATTCTCCTAAGGTTGCTAAAACGTGCGCTCCGATTTCCAAAGCAGCTTCAAACTCTGGTTGTACAACTTCTTTAGCACCCAATTGGGTTAATAAATCAATTTCGTCATTTTTATGGGCACGAATCACCACATCTAACTCTGGTACAAAATCGAGAGCGTGCTTCAATAAAATTCTACTACTTGCGGGGTCTGGTAAAGTAATTGCTAAAGCCTTAGCTCTATCCAAATGAGCTTTTTCTAATACCAATTCCGAATCCCCATCACCAAAAATATAAGGAATATTTTGTGTCCTTAAACGTTTGACTGCTGCTTCACTATTTTCAATGACTAAAATTTTGTACCCTTGCTGCTGCAAAATATTAACCACTGTTTGTCCAACTCGTCCATAGCCAGCAACAACTACATAATCGCGAAAACCTTCTGGTATTGACAAGTCTTTAGTATCCCGAAACTGCCGCAAATAATTTGCTAAGGGAGGCATATCCATTAACTTATCAGCAATTACCGGAGCGAATCGCATCCACAAAGGAGTCAACAACAAAGTTATAGCGGTAGTTCCCACCAAAAGTAAATACCTGTCCTGGCTAATAAATCCTTGTTTGACACCCACCAAAGCTAAAACAAAAGAAAATTCCCCAATTTGGTTTAATCCCAAACTAGCAATTATCCCTGTTTTAAACGAATAGCCAAACCTAACCACAATTGGCAAAATAATTAATGCTTTTCCCAACATTACCATTCCCACAAAACCCAAAATTATGCCAAAATTTTGAATAAGAATATTTGGCTCAATCAACATCCCAATCGAGGCAAAAAACATACTCGCAAAAGTATCTCGTAGGGGTAAAACTTTAGCTAAAGCTTGGTCTGCATAGTCAATTTCCGAAATCATTAACCCCGCAACAAATGCCCCCATTTCAATCGAAAGTCCCAACTTAGCAGTTAATATAGCTACACCTAAACACAGCGAAATCACAGAAACTAAAAATAGCTCGCTACTTTCTGTCTCCGCTATTTTTTTCATCACTTCGGGAACCAACCAACGTCCCGCAGCTAAAGCAGCAGCCACAAATATCAATAGTTTTAATAAAGCAGCCCCCAAAGCTGGTAGCAAATTAGAAGGGTCTTTCAAAGCAGGTAAAATAGCCAACATTAAACCTAAAGCCAAGTCCTGAGCAATCAAAATCGCCAACATAACTTGACCATGTGTAGTATTAGTTTCACCACGTTCTGTAAGGGTTTTTAGAACAACAGCCGTGGAAGAAAGCGAAAGAACCGCACCCAAAAATATACCCTGAGTCGGTGATTCCACCCAACCAAACAGCATCACTAATAATCCAACAGAAGCAATAGTTAAACTAATTTGTAACAAACTGCCGAACACAGCAATTTCTTTTACCCGCTTCAGTTCCGCTAAAGAAAACTCCACACCCAAAGCGAACAATAGTAATGCGACCCCTATCTCCGCAAATGGTTTAATTTGGTCTGGTTCACTTAAAAATCTCAGTCCAAAAGGCCCAACTATAAGTCCACTGGCTAAATAACCTAACAGAACTGGTTGCTTGAGCTTATTAGCTACGAAACCTCCCACCGAGGAAGCACCCAGGACTGTTGTTAGCCCTAACACAAAATTTGACGTAGCTCCCGCCATATTATTTATTATGCCTAGTTCAACAACTGCAATATTATTTGATTTACTTATCTGTATAAGCGGACTTACCAACAATTGTAAAGCTTAAATCATCAATCATTAAAATTACTAAAATGTAGAGACGTTACATGTAACGTCTCTTACCAACAATTATAAAGTTACTAAAATGTAGAGACGTTACATGTAACGTCTCTACATTATTTATTATCTACTAATTACCAATTTTCAATTTCCATTCCCATTCATCTCCACATTCCTAAACAAACTATCCAAAAAGTGTGAACTCTTCGACGAACATTCAAACTGGTGCAAACCCAAATGCTGAGAAAGCTCTTCGCAAACTTTTACCCCACGCACACTATTTCCTCGTGAGTCTAAAGGAGGCGAAAAAACAGCTATTCCCATTACATTTGGAACTACAGCAATTATCCCTCCGCTAACACCGCTTTTTGCCGGAATACCTACTTTATAAGCCCATTCTCCTGCAAAATTATACATTCCACAGGTATACATTACGCTCAAAATATCTTTTATACAGCTACTATCTATAGCCTGTTCTTTGGTCACCGGATTTACACCTTTATTAGCTAAAGTTGCTGCCATCACAGCTAAATCCTTACAACTTACCATTACCGCACATTGCTGAAAATATAAATCTAAAGCCTCTTCAATTGGCTCCTCAATCATTCCAAAATTCAGCATTAAATGTCCCATTGCTCGGTTGCGGTGACCTGTACTACGTTCGGAAGTAAACACGGAAATATCAACAAATACATCACTTCCTATATATCGTTGATACATAGCTAACAAGCGATTAAGACGTTCTGTAGCTCCCCTACCTTTAATTAAGCTTGTAGTTGCAATCGCACCAGCATTAACCATTGGATTATAAGGACGTTTTGATTGCTCGTCCAAAATAATCGAGTTGAAAGCATCCCCAGTTGGTTCTACACCCACCCTTGTCAATATATAATCCCGACCGTGGTCTTCCAGTGCTAGTCCGTAAACAAACACTTTAGAAATTGATTGAATCGTAAATAACTGATTGTAATTGCCAACAGGGTAAATATCTCCGTTAACGGTAACTATACAAATGCTGAATAAATTAGGATTTACTTTTGCTAATTCTGGAATGTAGTTTGCAACTACTCCTTCTGTAATGGATTTGTATTTGGAATGCAAATCATCAAGAAAAGCTTGAAACGGTGATGGGGCTATTTTTATATCTTCTTGGTTGACCATTGGGTAGTAGCTTTATAAAAAAATAATCATTTGTTTTGCCAATTTACATAATTTCTTTATTGTAATTTATGGGTGTTCACAAAATCTTTTATTTTAATAAGCTAAACACACACAATTTAACTATTGTCAATTTAACTTTCAATGTAAAAAAAATCAATATTCTCTTTTTCTCTTTAGTTCACTAGAACAAAAGTTTCAATGCTAGTCTCCTAAGTATAGACCTACCGTAAATTCAATCTAGCTAGATATTATAATCTCTTATCATTCAATTTTAATGTAATAAATTACACTGCTACTAGGCGTTCACTTAAATAAATAGCGCAAATTAGATAAAATTGGTAACAACATCTAAATGAGCTATATTTGCGTATTATCACTTAGGTAATTTATCTTAAGTAATTTTTTAATAAAAAGCTGAATCTATTGATAAAAGCAGTTTTTTACCACTATCTTTGGTGTCAGCAGACTTGCCAAGAATCACCATGTCTGGTACAAGAAATTTATTACAAACTAATGTGAAGATTTAATAATGAAAAATATTTTTTTTCACAACTAGTTACATTACTAAAAGCGGCACACGATAAAGCTTTGATTGACAAAAAAGAGATTCAAATTACCTTTGGGAGCCTATATTTACGCTAAAACCCTGATCCCCAGCTGTCCAGGTTCATGTTAGTCTGTTGCAGTTACATGGGATAAAGTGAAAACGAAACGAGTTTGTATATTCGTAAAAGTTCACAAAAATTTGTCAATGGTAATTTATGACTTCTTGTAAGTCGATTCCTGACAAATTTGTTTCCATGATGTCGCTTTGAAAATCGGAAGCATGAATCAAAGACATTTTCTTACAGTTGCAGCTTTGCTCACATCTATTGTTGCCTTACCATCAGTTGGTAATGCACAAACAACGCAAGGTGAAATTCTACCTCTACCTAATGGTAGTTCTTCAGGAAATCCTGGTGATGCAGTCAAGGTCGGAGAGTATCAAACCGCAGTCGGGAAAAGAACTCCTAACGGTGCGATGACTGAAATTCATACCCATACTGTCGGTGGAAAGCAAGCCGCAACTTTGTATGTCCGTAAAATTCCAGTTCTGACTTTCGTGGGTTCCTCAAAGGTTAGTAGTCAAGATACTAAGTTGGGAACTGTTGGGAATGATTCTTTTAGGCAATCTAGAACAGAGCGCGAAAGTAATTCAGCCCAAGTCGCAACAGTTGGAACCACAGACTTAAACAATCAGACAAAAGCTGTTAGTGACGACCCAGTTCAACGAGCATCCTTAGTCTCAGCCAGAATAAATCAATTGATTCGCGACGGTATAGACGCAAGTCAAATTACGGTTAGTTGGAAAGCCGCAGATTCCGATAAAACCACCAATCAAAACCAAGCTAAAAGCGTCTCAGAGAACCAATCCCAAACTGGAAAATACGTCATCAAGGTTAATGACGCAGAATTAGTTGAAATCAATGAAGAGACTCAGCTGGCAAATTCAACCAACAACCCAGCACAAGACGCCTTACAAGCAACAAATCGCTTGCGAAGACTAATTGGTAATGCTCAACCCATCAGCCAAATTGCGAACTTACCATTCCCCGCATCTAGTCCATTAGGAATCGGATTACCACAGTTACCAAAGGTTAATTTTCAACCAGTATTAGCTTCTTTCCGAGGTATTGCCTCATTTTACGGAGACGGTTTTGACGGTAACCGAACTGCTAGCGGTCAAAGATATAATCGCTACGGAATGACTGCAGCGCATCGCAGTTTACCATTCGGTACGAGAGTAAGAGTGACTAACATGCGTAATGGTCGTTCAGTCATAGTGAGAATCAACGACCGGGGACCATTCATTCGTGGTCGCGTCATAGACCTTTCCGTTGGTGCAGCCAGAGTTATCGGAATGATTGGTCGCGGTATTGCCCCAGTCAAAGTTGAAGTCATTGGGAGATAGGGACAATTCGCAATATGCCGAGACGGCACGCTGCGCGAACGCAATTCGCAATTCGCAATACCCTACGGGAAGACCAGAGGTCTACGCAATTCGCAATTTCCTTGGCTAATTGGGGAGCGGGGAATGAAAAATAATTTTATTGTTTATAAATTTTTAAACCCGCTAAAGCAGGTTTAATATTTTAGCCCTCACTGAGCGTGAAGGGCTTTTTTAATACTACTCCTCACCCCCTACTCCCCACTCCCTACTCCCAATTGTCCAAGGAAATTGCGAATTGCGTAGACCTCTGGTCTTCCCGTAGGGTATTGCGAATTGCGAATTGCGTTCGCGCAGCGTGCCGCTTCGGCATATTGCGAATTGTTTTCCCCCAATTCGGATATAGACTAACGGGGGTAAAGATAAGTAAATAAGAGGCTTTTTTGTGCGTCTGTTTAACACAGCCGCAGCTTTACGCTGCTATTTAACCAAATGTCGTTCTGAAAACAACTTTTTACCCAAAGAAGAACCGTTACTATATGAAGTAAGTAGTTGGTCATCACAATCCATAGGTCTGGTGCCAACTATGGGAGCTTTGCATGAAGGACATTTAAGCTTGATTAGGCGAGCGCGGCACGAAAATGGAACGGTGATTGTCAGCATTTTTGTCAATCCCCTACAATTTGGTCCAAACGAAGATTTTGACCTCTATCCGCGCCAAATGGAACACGATAGGCAACTTTGTGAACAAGCTGGAGTCGATGCTGTTTTTGCTCCCACTCCGGAAGAAATGGGTGTAGCTACGAAAAATATACAAGAATCAAAAGTTACACAAGTTGTCCCTCCATCTGCTATGATATCAGGCTTATGTGGTCGTTCTCGCCTAGGTCACTTTCAGGGTGTGGCTACAATTGTGACCAAGCTTTTAAACTTGGTACAACCTGATCGGGCTTACTTTGGACAAAAAGATGGTCAGCAATTGGCGATTATTAAACGCCTAGTAGCCGACCTTAATTTGCCTGTAGAGATTATTGCTTGTCCTACTTTGCGAGAAGCATCCGGACTCGCTATGAGTTCCCGGAATCAATATTTGACTGCTACCGAAAAACAGCAGGCGGTGGTAATTTACCGCGCCCTTCAAAAAGCTAAAAATGCGTTTCTTGGCGGAGAACGTAAAAGCAGCAATTTGATAGCCTTGGTGCAGCATGAACTCGCAATGGCCAACTCTGTCTCGGTTGAATATATTGAATTGGTTGAACCGACTACTTTAATGCAGTTAGACACTATTCAGGAGGAAGCAATGCTCGCGGTCGCCACTCGTATTGGTTCTACAACAACACGACTTATCGACAACATTATCCTGCGCGATCGCCAACCCATCATTGCTATTGACGGGCCTGCCGGAGCCGGGAAATCTACCGTAGCACGCCAAGTGGCAGCTAGGCTAGGGTTAGTATACTTAGATACGGGAGCCATGTATCGTGCTGTGACTTGGCTAGTACAGCAACAGGGAGTTTCTCTGGAAGATGAATGCGCTATAGCGGAATTAGCTAGCCGATCTGAGATTAAACTAACTCCTGGCGAGGATTTACAATCTCCGGTGCGGGTATGGATTAACGGTGAAGATGTTACCCAGGTAATTCGCACCCCAGGAGTAACATCAAAAGTCTCAGTAGTTGCCGCACAACAATCAGTACGTCTAGCACTGGTGAAGCAGCAGCAAAACTGGGGACAGCAAGGCGGTTTAGTCGCAGAGGGGAGAGACATCGGTACTCATGTATTCCCAGATGCGGAAATAAAAATATTTTTAACCGCCTCAGTAGAAGAAAGGGCACGTCGTCGCCAACAAGATTTTCAGAAACAAGGCCAAGCCGCAGTTTCTTTAGAGCAGTTGGAAAAAGACATTGCCAAACGCGACTTTTTGGACAGTACCCGTAAAATTTCTCCCTTAAAGAAAGCTGCGGACGCTATTGAAATTCAAACCGATGGTCTTTCTATTCCAGAAGTCACAGACAAAATTATTAATTGTTATGAACAACGTTTATCATCGCTTTAATTGGGGCACTATTGTTTTAGCTTTTACATAAATATGGTGGTGAGTGAGCAATTACTCACCACTATATTTCTTTGCCTAAATTTTGAGAAATCTTGATTTTAATCTAGTAATAAATACCTATTTAACATAGCTTTACCAAAGGAATTTGCCACTTATTTTCGGTTTGATAGTAGAATTACGGTGTTAAGTTTTATGTCAAAAGTCTTGGAAGCCTTTAGGCATAGACCAAAAGAGAGAAAGAGAGGATTAGACAAATGGCATTTACACAAAAACCCCTGCCCTTCGCAATGGATGCTCTAGAGCCGTATGGAATGAAAGCGGAAACTTTTGAGTATCATTATGGCAAGCATCACAAAGCTTATGTAGATAATTTAAACAAACTTGTTGAAGGAACAGAGCTGGCAAATAAACCTTTGGAGGAGGTAATCACCACTTCTTTTAAAGACTCTTCCAAAGCGGGAATTTTTAACAATGCGGCTCAAGTTTGGAATCACTCTTTCTTCTGGGAATCCTTAAAACCCAATGGTGGTGGCTCTCCCACAGGTGATTTAGCAACCAAAATTGATTCAACTTTTGGTAGCTTTGACGCATTTAAAGAACAATTTTCCAATGCTGCTGCGACACAATTTGGTAGCGGTTGGGCTTGGTTAGTCGATGATGGTGGTACTTTGAAAATCACCAAGACTCCCAACGCTGAAAATCCTCTGGTTCATGGACAAAAACCCTTGTTAACCTTAGACGTTTGGGAACACGCATACTACATCGACTTCAGAAACGCCCGTCCAGCATTTATCAAAAACTTCCTTGACAAATTGGTCAACTGGGACTTTGTTGCTCAGAATTTGGGCTAAAGATTAGTACAGTTAACCCCACCCCCAACCCCCTCCCCGTAAACGGGGAGGGGGCTACGATTTTTTTACTATTTCATTAAGTCTTAATACAAAAATTCTACAAAACTTCTTTTTCTATATAAATGTATTTTTTCATGAATAAATGTAAAATATAGAGTATGGACAGTAAAAACTTAGCAAAATACATCGAGAACACCGAAGGTATATCTAAGCCTTGGTTACTAGTACAGTTACGGCTAAAAAAACTAGAAGAACGTCGTCCCACTATGGAACGAGATGAATATATGAAAGAATTAGAAGACATTCACCAAGACTTAATGAAACTAGGCGAATGGTGGCGTGGTATGGAAAATGAAGTGTTTTAGAGCAGTTTGCAGTTTAAGTAGGATGCTTTGAAGAATGGATTATCGGGATGCAGGCGTAGATGTTGAGGCTGGTAGAGAGTTTGTAAATCAAATTCGTAACTTAGTTCATAGTACATTTAGACCAGAAGTGATTGGTGGTTTAGGGGGATTTGGTGGTTGTTTTCAACTTCCAAGTGGTTATCATGAACCTGTGCTAGTTTCTGGTACTGATGGTGTCGGGACTAAGCTAAAAATTGCTCATACTCTCAATCGTCATGACTCCGTCGGTATTGATTTAGTGGCGATGTGCGTTAATGATGTGTTGACATCTGGTGCAGAACCGTTGTTTTTTTTAGATTATGTGGCAACGGGTAAGCTAGACAAACAACAATTAACTGATGTGGTTGCTGGAATTGCTTCTGGTTGTAAATTAGCAGGATGTGCCTTATTAGGGGGAGAAACAGCAGAAATGCCAGGTTTCTACCAAACGGGTGAATATGACTTAGCTGGCTTTTGTGTGGGAATCGTAGAAAAAAGCCAAATGCTCGACACCTCTCAAGTACAAGTCGGAGACATAGCAATTGCACTCGCTTCGGATGGTATTCATAGTAACGGCTATAGCTTAGTAAGAAAAATTATCAGCGAAAAAGGGTATTCCTGGGATTATCGTCCTGAAAGTTTTGACGGGCAAACATTAGGAGAAGTATTCCTGACACCGACGCGCATTTATGTCAAACCTGTATTAGCAGCCCGTAAGTCAGGGTTAGACATTCACGGGATGGCGCATATTACAGGTGGAGGTTTGCCAGAAAATTTACCGAGATGTTTAGGTAAAAATCAAGCAATTAAAATCGACCCTAATAGTTGGTCTCTCCCTTCTGTTTTTCAATGGTTAGCGGAGAATGGTTCAGTGAGCCTCGAAGGAATGTATAACACTTTTAATATGGGTATTGGATTTGTATTGTTGATACCGCAAAAGCAAGCAGAGCAAACTATCAGCTTTTTTCAATCGCAAAACATTTCCGCTTTTACTATTGGTGAAGTAATTACTGGTTCTGGTGAGTTAGTAGGATTACCTGCTTAGGGATAAATCTAATACAAAGTATTTACGTTTTTACCTTTACTTTATATTAAAAGTAAAGCTTAAATCTTCTCAAAGTCTTTACAGATATAAGTTTCATAGGTAATGAAATCAGCCATAGCCGAATTCTTCCGTTTATATAGAGATATTTCTATAACTTCAAGTAATAATACTTACTAATATTTGCTATCAGTAAAGGCTGACAATGTGACTAAAAACATTGAATTATTACTTATTTTTATTCATACTACCAATACAAAATACTCATGACCATAAACGTTTAAATTTGCTAACGTAGTCTTAATATATTGCAAAAAATTGCTAACGATGTCTAATGCAAGCTGCTGACACCGATAATCTGTGTTGGTAGTTAATTGGTAGTCGCTATATATAGAGTCTAGAGAAAAACATATATTTTTTAGAGGAGCTATGGTATTAAATTTTGCTCGAACTATGACTTCTAGGGAACTTTTACAAAAAGTTTTTGAGAAGATTGATGCACAAAGTTGCCCAACAAATTATAACTTTCACATGCATACCGTCTTTTCAGATGGTAGGTTACAGCCTTCTGACTTAATGGAGCAGGCAATAAATATTGGTTTAAAAGGATTTGCCATTACTGACCACCACACGATTGGTGGTTATCAAGCGGCAAAAGCTTGGTTAGAAGACTGGAAATGGAATAACCCAGGTGAAATGACGCCTTCTTTATGGAGTGGAGTGGAAATTAACGCTAATTTGTTGGATGTAGAAGTTCACATTTTGGCTTACGCTTTTGATATTGAACACCCTAGCATGAAGCCTTACCTGCTTCGTAAAGTTACTACAGGTGCAGAATATCAAGCACTTAACGTAATTAATGCGATTCACCAAGCTGGTGGAATAGCTGTACTTGCTCACCCAGCACGTTATAGAAAAACCCTTTTTGATTTAATTCCAGCAGCAGCGGAATTGGGTATTGATGGGGTTGAAGCATTTTACGCTTACAACAATCCTAACCCTTGGAAACCTAGTGTCCGAGAAACGGAGCAAGCACAAAAATTAGCTCAAGAATTTAGCGTTTATACTACCTGCGGTACAGATACCCACGGTTTAAGCCTGCTTCAAAGGTTATAACCTTTATGAGGTTTAGATGATAACTCCTGGTTCCCGTAACCAAGGAGTTTAATAACGGAAAATTGTAAATAGAATTTTTTTATTCAAATCTTGTTCAAAAATTTTTAAATATAAAAATTAGATAATTTTTTCTCAGCTATCTATAAAAAATAATACGTATTAATACTAATATAATTAATTTATGTCAATTTTGTTACTACCTTTAAAATAAGAAAATTCGTAGGTTGGGTTGAGGAACGTATGCCGAAGCGGCACGCTTCGGATAACCCAACAATCAACCAAAAAGCCAAAAAGTTGGGTTTCCCAAAGCCATGACGAAGCGTCACGCTACGCGAACAACCCAACCTACGTAGTTTTTTTTAGTATTTAAGTTAACTGTATAAGCTTGGTATCTCGGTCAGGTATGTTTTTATTAAAATCTGCTTACAAAAGCTGCGAATTTGCCGAAGTAATGATAAAAGTGTATTACCTTTAATTTTTTCTATAACAGTAAATTTGCTGAATGAGCCTTCTGGTAAAATTGATTAGGGTGAATTATGAAAATTCTGTGTAAACCTCTGCAACGAACACAAAACAGCATCAACGTTCTGATAATTCACCACAGTTGATAAATCCGTACTTTACAAAATACTTGAGCATCTAGCAAAAAGATGAAAACATCTGCAAAATTCGACTTTGAAGACGAAAGATTTAACGCCGGACCATCTATTGTCATTCCCTGGTGTCAAATGATTAATCCTAGGTTTGGTAGTGATGGCATTCAGTCCTTTGGCTTAGCTGTTAAATTAGATAATGCCCATGCTGTTAATTTTACACCTAATGAATCATGGGAAAAGGTTGAACACGAATTTAGTTCTGGCACAGAGACCGTATACATAAGTACAGCTCCTAGGTTAGTGGTTGTACGTCGTGGACCATTATCTGTTAAAGACCGGGAAACAGGAGCAAAATTAGGCACTTTAAGAGAAAATTATGATGCTTTTTTGGCAGATAAACTTAAATTTAAGACCTTTACTCGTTATTTAATTTTTTTAGTTGGGGAAGATAAAAAATTTTTACACCAGTCTCCGCTGCAATTGACTTTAAATGGTGCAGCAGGAGCAAGTTTTAGTAAAAGTTATTGTGATTACCAGCAAGGAAGAATAACTGGTGGGTTTGTTTATGAGCTTGAAAAGGCTTATGCTACTTATCGCAAACAACCTTTAACACCAAAAGGAGCACTTTTTCATGCTCATGGTATTTTTTCCCCTATGCTCGATTCCGAAGAAAGAGGTATTGAACCTAATACTGTTTTAGTGACTTCAACTGTTGACTATCGTAAACCCACTGCGAACAGCTTAACAGAGTATATGATTGCTTCAGATGCGCCCGAGTCTGCTGTAATCTGTAGATTTTTTGAAGAATATAAAGAATTTGGCAAAGAAGCTCCTAAACCTGAAGCACCTAAAATGGCTATGGCTGGAGTTTCTAGCTCATATGTTTATCCCGATGAAGACGAGTACGGTTACCCTCCTTACTAAAAATGTAGAGACGTTACATGTAACGTCTCTACAAATTTGATTCCCCTATCGCGCTACCAGCCAAATAAGCTGTTGTCCAAGCGCTTTGGAAGTTAAACCCACCAGTAACGCCATCAATATCTAAAATTTCTCCAGCAAAGTAAAGTCCTGGTACTAATCTACTCTCCATTGTTTTAAAATTTACTTCTTTGAGATTAATACCACCGCAAGTAACGAACTCTTCTTTAAATACTCCTTTGCCTGATATTAAGTATTTACCTTGGGTTAGTTCTTGCACTAGTTGGTTGAGTGCTTTGTTGGATAGTCCCGACCACCTATCTTCAGTAGTAATGCCTATACGCATTAGTAAATATTGCCAGAGTCGGTGAGGAAGGTCTGCACCACGATGTAATAGCATGGGTTTAAATGCCCATTCTGCTTTGACTTTCAGTAATTCTTCTCGAACTTCTTCTTGATTTAAATCGGGTAACCAATTAATCAATAGCGTAGCTTGGTAGTGCGTTTCATTTAAAATTCTTGCACCCCAAGCGGAGAGTTTTAGTACCGCAGGACCACTTAGACCCCAATGGGTAATGAGTAATGGTCCAGTTTGCTCCAGTGTGGATTTTCCCTGTAAAGATAACCGCAAACGGGCTGATTTGACGCTAACACCAGCTAATTGCCGTAGGTGTTCATCTTTGATGTTAAAGGTAAATAACGAAGGAACAGGGGATTCCACCTGATGACCTAACTCTTGGGAAATTTTATAGCCTATTGGGTTACTTCCGGTCGCTAATAAACATACATCGCACTTTAATGTTTCTCCAGACTTCAAGGAAATTTCAAAATAAGCGGCACGTTCTTGTTCTAAAATTCTTTTTACCGCAACAACAGGTGCTCGACTATGAAGTTCAACCCCCAAGGAAGAAGCCGTCGTCATTAAACAGTTGACTATGGTTTCTGAATTATCTGTAACAGGAAACATTCGTCCATCGGCTTCGGTTTTTAGTTTAACCCCGCGATTTGCAAACCAAGCTATAGTATCTGTCGCTTGGAAACGGCTAAAAGCACCTAGTAAAGCTTTCGACCCTCTAGGATAGTTTTGTACTAATCTTTTAGGGTCAAAACAAGCGTGGGTAACGTTACAACGTCCCCCACCAGAAATACGAACTTTTGAGAGCGGTTGCTGACTGGCTTCAAGTAAAGTAACTTGAACATCAGGATTAGCTTTTGCGGCTGCTATTGCTGCAAAAAAACCAGCCGCTCCCCCTCCAATGACTACAACACGCATCGGTAGCAATTTTCAAATTTTCTCTATACAAACCCATTCACTAGAGTAGCGCGTATAGCTCACGATTCGACAACTTCAAATTGGTCTTTTGTCGCACCACAAACAGGACAAACCCAATCGGAAGGTATTTCTTCAAAGGGAGTACCAGGTTCGATTCCACTGTCTGGGTCGCCAACTTCTGGGTCGTACTCGTAACCACAAACCGAACATATATACTTTTTCATGCTTCCCACCCTGGCAATTTCTCTGTTATGCTTTAATCTTAAAATTCTCTGGCTACTAATTTATATAGCTAGGAGAAATTCTATATCAGGAGGAATTCAAAAGCGCCACCAAGTCCGCTGAACATAACTAAGTACACCTAAGATAATGGCTCCTAAGAATAATACTAGAATCAGTCCACCAGGAATCAGAGTCAGAGGTGCAAGCCCAAAGCCTCTCAGTACCCATACTGCTATGGCAAGACCCAGAACAGTACCAAAAGCTTGGGTAAGTGTACGATTGATTTTTGAGGATTGACTCATTATGTAGACCTCTAAGCCGAATAATTATATCTAGTGTTTGTGCCATTGTAACTACAAATGTGAAATTTTTTCATAACTGATAGTACGGATTATGAAGTAATGAAGTAGTTTTTATAAGGAAATAGTTTAGTAGCAATAAAGACTAAATTCCGGCAAATATTTCGGGAATAATAGTCAACAGAAGACAGTTTCCGGAAAAGTTCTATCTGAAAGTGGAACTAAAATCAGGGGCATCAACATCAATATGATTTGATGGGCATAAATTTAAACCCCATGATATGAATTAAGTGAGGAGTAACTGGCAGCAATATGTCTATATCTTTTATCTCGAACTCGTTCTTAAAAAATTCCAATATCGTTTGGAGTCAGGATAAGCAAACTCAATTAATCCAAGGTGAAATTTTACTTGAAACAAGACCCCACACAGCTTGGGGTGGTGCTGTGACAGCTTGGATGTATGTGCCTTTGAAGCGTTCTCAAGTATGGCAGCAGCTAACTGATTATCCTCGCTGGGTACAGTATTTCCCTGACGTGACTAAAAGCGAATTAGTGGGACGTGGTGAGGCAAAAAGGCTGTATCAAGCAGCACAAAAAGCTTTTCTATTCCTGACAGCACAAGTAGAAATTTACCTGAACGTAGCGGAAGAACTTGGTCAAAAAATTCAATTCCGTATGGAGAAAGGGACTTTTAATGATTTTACTGCCGACTTAGAGCTACAAGATTGCGGCAATGGAACTTTACTTACTTATACCGTACAAGCCACCCCAAATATCCCCATACCTTCTGTGTTTATTCAACAGGCAATGAACTTTGAATTGCCTGCAAATATGCGTAAAATGCGACAAGTATTATGTAAGGGACGCTAATAGAATAACCGAACCACCAAGAAGCCAAGTAAGCTAAGTAAAATTTAACTCTTCTTGACTTTCTTGGATTCTTGACTTTCTTGGCGGTTTGTTACTAAGTTAATGAGCCAACAATTGCAAAATATTTTTTACCTTTTTACGTTTAGAATTCTTGGACGGTAAAATAGCATGTTTGGGTGTATAAACAGCTTCTTTAGCAACACTGTCATCACCTTCAAACCAAACTTGTTCTAATTCTGCTTCTGTAAATTCATAGCCAAAAGATGCTGCAAAATCAACAATTTTGGTTTTATTCCAATCCCAAATACCAAACATACCACGACTGCTACATTTAGCGTGGTACTGCTCATAAAGGGCTTGATTTGCAGTTAAAATTTCATAAAAATTATTTACTTGTTCTAAAGACATAAAGTCATCTCTCCTAAGTTAGATTTTTGTTTTTTTGGTTTTCTTATAAGGAACACTACAAGAGAATAATATATAATTTCGGGGCAGTTTTATTTAAAGATTCAACCTAATAGACCTGCCCCACAGATAAAGTTTAATAATAGAAATTAATTAAACTAGAAATTTTTCATTTACTACCCGCCATTTTTTAAATATAGGCTTGGATGTAAACTCAATGTTGGTCAGCTTGATTTGGTTGTTTGCTGGATTGAGATGTTTCGGAGCTTTGACAATTAGAGGCATTAGCACCATCCTGACACTTAGGTTTTACATCTTCTTGCTTTTTATTTTGTTTTCCTTCTTGTGTGGTTGCTTTGGGAGCAGTTTTTTGTTTGTTTGAGTCTATAAGGCTATGAAAGGCTTTCTTGTAAGCTAGCTCACAGCCCTGTTTAAAGCCTCGGTCGTAATCTGGTTTACGTGGCTTTTCTGGTGAGCAAATTTCACTACTAATAGCTTCCTTAGCATCCTTAACCTTCCCATCAGCTTTACCCAGTTGCTGACCACGAATTGCTCCTTGTTTAAACCCCTCCTGATATTCTTTATTAATCTTGACTTTACGTGATGAAGCAGGATTTTTACTGACAGTAGAATTTACAGTACTAGACGTAGAAGTTACGGAAGAAGTTTCGGGTGATACAGGACGAGTTGCTGGAAGGTTTGATACCGTAGGGGCTTTAGGTACTACAGGTATAGCCTGCTCACAACGTTGAATCTGGTCACCAAAAAGCCAGCCTTTTGTACCGGAGCTATCTTGGATTTGTACAAATTCACCTTTTACTTTCAGGAATAAGACTCTTTCCCCTCCTAAAATTTGTTTCATTGTGCCAACTTCCGTTTGAGGCTCCGGACGCAATTTGGCAAAATGGTTTCCACCAGTGGGAGTGATAATCCGACATTTTTCTGGTTGTTGAGACAAAAGGTTTTGTTCTACAGCTGCTTTGGAGCCAAATTTACCACCTTCAAACAAAGTAAAACCCGCAATCGCAGTCACCAAAACAGCCATTCCCGCTCCAGTTGCAAGTAACAAAGGAATTTTGACTGGACTCGGCCAAAGTCCCGACATTCTCAGGGGGGAAACTGATGTTGGCATAGGGTCGGGTGGTTTTATTGGTGGTTTTTCGGTTTTGGCTATGGGTTGTTGTGCTATTGTTTCTGATTGGGGTAAGTAATCTACTAAGTTGTAACCGTTTGGGTATTCTTCGATGGTGATGGAATTAACTCGTAAACTTTGCTGTCCTAGTCTTATACAGCTACCGACCGAAAGCGCCATTTCTCCAGCCAAAAGTAATTGTCCATCAACAACGGGTGGGTTACGCTGACGAAGATTTCTTAAATAAAATCTTTCTCGGTCACGGTTAAAGAAAATTTCGACATGTAATGCCGATACGGTCACATCATCTAAGACGATATCGCAAGCTACTGTGTCGCGACCAATACGAATTTTCCCTGGGTTTTTACTTGCTTGATTTTCGACTATTGTTTGAGTTTTTATCTCTCCTGCTTCTGTCCACTGTAAGGTCAGTTCGTGAACGTTAATTGTGGAACCGTTTGATTTATTCGCTGAGGCTTCAGCTACGCTTGTCAGTTCTAAAAGTGCTTCTAAAACATCTGCTACTGTTTGATAGCGGTCTTTGAAATGGTAATGTGTCATTTTTGTTAAAATGGCCGCCAAATCAGAAGTAACAGAAGTTAAATGTTGCCACTGTATTTCCCCTGTGTTGGGGTCATCTTGAAGTTCTTGCGGGGACACTCCAGTTAATGCTTGAATACCCATTATCCCTAAAGCAAAAATATCACTATTGGGACGGGGCATACCTCTGTTTTGTTCAGAGGGCATATAGCCAGGAGTGCCGATGGCTATAGTGCGATTTTTCTGTCCTGCTGCTAGAACTGTTTGGTTACGTACTTGTTTAATTGACCCAAAATCAATTAGGACTAATTTATTATCAGAAGCACGTCTGATAATATTATCTGGTTTAACATCACGGTGAATTACTCCATGACTATGAACAAATTCTAAAATCTTTAAAATTTCCAGGAGCATTTTTATCACCTGGTTTTCATTCCACTTTTGTCCTTGAATAAATTCGCGACTCAGTAAATGTCCGCTGATAAATTCTTGTACTAAATAGAACTCTTGTTTTTCTTCAAAATACGCTAATAATCTGGGTATCTGCTCATGATTTCCTAAGTGTTGTAGAGTCTCTGCTTCCTTTTGAAAAAGCCTTCCTGCTGTTGCTAAAACTTCAGGGTCTCCAGTTGTTGGTTTTAAATGTTTGAGAACGCATTTTGGATGACCAGGAAGATGCATATCCTCAACAATATAGGTTTGCCCAAAGCCCCCCGCACCCAACACTTGAAGGACTTGATAATGTCCTGCTAGTAACTGACCGAGCATGATTTGCTTTTTATAATTAGATAATTACTGCAATGCTTATCTACTTCTCTATCTAAAATCTTTAGTTCTTGAAGAACTTGCTTAAAATTTTCTTAAGAATTTTTGGTTGAGCATATCTTTGCCCCCTAGGGTTTATTTTGTCTTCCTATGAAGCATCCCTGAATTATGCGCTCTGTAGCGTTATTTGGATAGACAGCTTTTTAAATAACCCCGGTATATAAATCAAAACAAATTCTCAGGAATTGTGTTGCCAATTTGGCAGAATTTTATGAAGTTAGGGGAAACAAGGTAGATGTAAGGTATGTTTATACTGCTGCTTAAAGCTTTGATGGTAATGAGTTTTGGTCATTAAATGCTAACAATTGACTAATTTTTATTTGTTGTGTTTTTGTATGCGTTAATACAAAAAATTTTCTTTATTTTTAATAGTGATTTTATCAATGCTTTGTATACTGATATGGAATGGTAGTTTCTGTTTTTAAGTGTAAAAAATATGATAGTTATTAGTTTATTGATTTTTCGGAAAAAATAAATATAATTACATGTCAATACTGGAAATTTACTTAATTTAGTGATGATTTTTTTCAAAAATACTTGTTGTTGATTACTGTCGAATCAAAAAATATTGACGCGAAAATTACAGCGTCAGTATTGTCAATTTGCTAGCCACCACAAAATTTTTCCAGTAGTCGCGGGAATAAATTAATGCTTTGATTTTCGGTTTCAATATGAAAATACTTATTTTTATTGACTTTTGTTTATCGCTTGATGTCAAAAATGATTCAATACATATATAACCGGAGAAAAACCATGTTTTGTAATAAAACTTAATATTTATTCTTATTGCTACGATGGTAAGATAATTTTTATGGCAAGCAAAAACGCACCCAAACTTTGGTAGGCGCGGGTACGTTTTCAATATCAAATACTGGAGGTATCATAGCATGGAAGCCTTGCTCTCAGCTCATTTTGGCGAAAAAAGTTTTAACGATGATTTAGAAGCTTCTGTAGAAGAAATTAAAGAAGAGTTTAAGAAAGCTTGTGTGGCTTTTATAGCTGTGGGTAAGGGACTCACGCAGCTAAAAGACGATTTTGGTAAACAGTTTTATGAATTAATTGATGAAATTGGTTTTGCTCGTTCTGATACGAACAAGTTTATTAAGCTGTTTGAATATTTTGGCGATACAAATCCAAAGGTGTTGGAAGTTGGCCCATTGCCTTTGTTGCGGTTGTGTGTTTCTAACTATGGAGATGCACGCCAAAAATTGCATGAACGTCTGAAAGAGGATGAGAAACCAATAACCCAGCAAGAAGTTGACGCAATCAGACTAGCCAACAAGCCTGCTGTTGTACCTCGTCGGTTATCCAAAAATATTGCATCAATGGTGGGAAATCAACCTGGTGGTACAGCAATATTCCGGATGGAAGTCAAAGATGGTGTGCTAGCTTCTGAATGTCAGGATTCTTTCCAGCAATCGGGTGGTACTTTTGATTCTTGGATGCGACAGTTGCTTTCTTCTTTTGGGTTGGTAGGTGAATTAGCAAATGCTGTTCTGGGTAAAGGTATTTCTCATGTTTCTGATATTGAACTCTTGAAAAGTACTCTGGAAGATAAAAATTTATTCGCAGTTTCTACTGAAAATAAATCGACCTCACCATCAAGTCAGGAACAGCAGGTTACAAATATTTCTAATATTGACTACTCAAAATTACCTTTTTTGGTGCAGGAATGCGTTGATAGTTTATTGCATTTGGATAAACAGGTGGCTCGCTACACTGGCAGTACAAAACCAAGTTTTGTCAGGATGCTTAAATATTGCCTTGATGACCAACGCATTACTGAGGAACACTTACGATTGCTGTGCGAAGAGTTTCATTTGGATTATGAAACTTTGATTATGGTTAAAAGGGGAGAATCGCAATTTTGCGCGGATACTTTAGTTCAGGGGGTTTTCTTGAGTGGGAAATGATTTTTATTTCTGCTTACGCAATAACCAAGCTAATACCCATCCGGAAATAATACCGCAGTCAATCCAACCACCCAAGGCGTTTACTAATACCCACCAACCAGCGCGTTTTACTTCTGTTCGCAGTATTAGCCATTGAATAACGCCAATTGCAGGCCCAATTAAGAAGATAGAACGAGACAGTGGGTAATGTACCCCTAAAACAAAGGCTGTACAAAAGCTTACGACTGTCCCAAACCACCAAAATGGTAATTTTACTTGTGGTTGTAGGACTGAATTTTGCGCTCTTCCGACCACTAGACCGGCTGCTGCACAACTAGCTAAGCCGCTAATCATAAAGCTGTAGCCATGAAGGAGAAAATAAATTATTCCTGCCAAAATACCAGCCCGAATTAAACCCCAAATATTTGCCCATACCCATTTACACCAAAAGCCCATTCCAATTTTCACGATTTTAGTAGGTGAAACTGTAGCGGGTGCAATTACCCCTGGTTTTGGGGGATTTTCGGGTAATTGGACAATTTGCTGTCGATGTTGGTTTAAAACTGGGGGTGGAAAATTGCTTGGGGGTGGTGTAATTGGGGGTTGAGTTGCTGCGTTCAGGTTACTCAATTGTTGCAGAGCGACTAAAGCATCGGTTGCAGAGCGATATCTCTGACGAAAATCGTAGCGTACCATTCTATCTAATACGCTTGCTAATGCAGGGCTAACCTGTGCTAAATGATGCCAAGAAATTTCTGCTGTATTTGCATCTTGTGGTAGCTGAGTTGGTGATAAGCCTGTTAATGCTTGAATTCCAATCATCCCCACAGCATAAATGTCGCTGCTAAATCTGGGGTTACCACTGGCTTGCTCTGTGGGCATGTAACCAGGAGTACCTATCGCTACTGTGCATTTTGTTTCTCCTTGGGAATTAATTAACTGGGAGCTAACTTGTTTTACTGCCCCAAAATCAATTAAAACGATTTTGCCATCGCTTTGACGACGAATTAAATTTTCTGGTTTTATATCTCGGTGAACGACGTTATTTTGATGAACGAAATTTAGAGGTTGCAGAATATTTTGTAACAGAGCAATTGTGTAAGCTTCACTTAGCTGCTTTCCCTGAATCAGTTCGTCGGCTAAAGTATGACCTGGAATCAACTGCTGAACGAGGATAAATTCTTGATTTTCTTCAAAATGCGCTAAAAGTTGGGGTATCTGGTCGTGACTTCCCAACAGATGTAACAATTTTGCTTCTGATTCAAAAAGCCTTCGGGCAATTTGCAAATTTTTGGGGTCAGTTATCAAAGGTTTTAACTGTTTGACAACACAGCGAGAGTTGTAAAGCTTGGTATCTTCGGCAATATAAGTATGTCCGAAGCTACCAGCCCCTAAAGCTTGTATGATTTTGTAACGTCCGTCGAGTAACTGACCTTGCATATAGGCGAACGCTCGCTGATTTTACACAAAATAATATCCTTATCTTAGTATTCACAGCCATAGACACCAAATTTGGATAATTCTCACGCAAAGCCGCAAAGACGCAAAGACTAGATATGATATCTAAAAGTGATATCATATATAAAAGTGAATAACCCACCGTAAAGAGCGGGGCAAACTGCTGATGCCGCAGCCACCGGGGAAGATCCCGATGCCACCCAAGGCTAAAAATTGGGGTTAGCCACTTCTTTTCATTGTCAATTCTTTTTATCAATAGGAGGGAGTTTTGAGCCAAGAGGAACTGATAGAGCTTTTACAGTCGCTAAATAACAAGCATCGAAAAACCTTAACTGATATTTTTACAGAGCCAGCCCGCTCGGATATTAGGTGGGACGATGTGGAAAGCCTATGGCGAGCATTGGGGGCTGACGTAACTCAGGGTAGAGGTTCAAGAGTGAGGGTTGCTTTCAACGATGAGAAAGCTACATTCCATGAGCCTCATCCGGAACCAGAGTTAAAAAAGTACTTAGTTAAGAAGATAAAGCAGTTCTTTGAAAATAGTGGAATAGACCAAGATTTATTAGATTTAATCTATTAGATTCATTTTTATTTTAGATAACTAACTATATAAAGCAACATTTCATTTTTATAAAAATCACAAAAGCAACTTATTTAATCCACATGAAATTTATGTTTTATGCACGATTTTACTTTCACAGAAATTTAGATAAAATCCCGATTATTGATACTTATTCTCTTTTTTGAAAAAATGGATATTCTTATAAATGGGTAATTAAAAGCACAATAAATAATAAAAATATTATTTTAAAGTCTCTCTCTGAGTTGGAGAGAGACTGTAGGAGGTCTTAAGTCCATTCAAACTCAAATCATTTTACTTAATAGGAGGCGAGATAAAGCTAATATGTTTACCTACAAAGGTTATACAGGATTTATTGAAGAAATTGATGTTGAAAGTGGAATGCTCTGCGGCTCTCTATTGGGCATCAAGGATGTGATAACCTTCCAGGGGAAAACAGTCGAGGAAGCGCGTAAAGAGTTTGAAGCTTCTGTGGATGATTATTTAGATTGGTGTAAAGAATTAGGACAGGAGCCTGATAAACCTTTTTCTGGCAAACTTCCCTTTCGCACTACTCCTGAAAGACATCGACAGATTTTTCTAGCGGCGAAAAAAGAAGGTAAAAGTATTAATGCGTGGATGGATGAGGTTTTGGCTAAAACAGCAGAGTCAGTCAATGCTAGTTAGATTCCTAATTAAGATACAGCACTTTGCAGGTAAATGAGGTACACCTAAAATATCAAACCTCTTGTGGGGTGGGCATCCTTGCCCGCCCACCTGTATTCTGGTCACTAAAAATCTGCTGCAATTCTCACGCAAAGTCGCAAAGACGCAAAGAAATAAACAAATCCTCTGCGGCTCTGCGTGAGGCTATTAATATAAAACTAGGTAGTCAACAACTCCGAAGGCAAGCGCTTAAATGACAACCGTTCGTTCTCGATATCCACAAATATGGTATCCCCGTCATTAAATTCACCCCGTAGTATTGACTTAGCAATTTGCGTTTCCACTTCTCGTTGAATTGCTCTCTTTAACGGACGCGCACCAAATACAGGGTCATAACCGACTTCTGCCAAAAAGTCAAGGGCTACATCGGAGATTTTTAAAGAAATCTTGCGGTCTGCTAATCTTTGTCGCAGTCTGTTTAATTGCAACTGGACAATTTCGCGTAATTCCGATTTTTGTAATGGGTGGAAGATAATACTTTCGTCAACCCGGTTGAGGAACTCTGGACGGAAAGAATTTCGCATCGCTTCCATTACTCGGTGACGCATTTCGTCATAGCGGGAGTCATCACCTGCAATATCTAGGATGTAATTGGAACCAATATTACTGGTCATGATGATAATACTGTTTTTGAAGTCCACCGTATGACCTTGGGAGTCAGTAACGCGACCGTCATCAAGAATTTGCAAGAAGATGTTAAATACATCTGGGTGCGCTTTTTCTATTTCGTCAAAAAGAATTACAGAGTAAGGACGACGGCGAATAGCTTCGGTGAGTTGTCCTCCTTCTTCATAACCAACATACCCTGGAGGAGCGCCAATTAATCGGGAAACGGCGTGTTTCTCCATGTATTCTGACATATCAATTCGCACCATTGCTTCTTCTGTGTCGAATAGATATGCTGCCAATGCTTTTGCTAGTTCGGTTTTACCAACACCTGTGGGACCAAGGAAAATAAAGCTAGCAATTGGACGGTTAGGGTCTGCTAAACCTGCACGGGAACGTTGGATTGCGTCTGCAACAGCTGTTACTGCTTCGTTTTGTCCAACGACACGCTGATGTAGTTCGTTTTCTAAGTTCAGCAGTTTTTCTTTTTCAGATTCGACTAGTTTGCTAACTGGGATACCCGTCCATTTGGAAATAACTTCTGCTATATCGGCTTCTGTTACTTCTTCTCGCAAAAGTGATTTACCGCTTCGTTGGGTTTGTTTAAGTTCTTCTTCTGCGTTTTCCAGTTGACGGTGTAGGCTGGTTAATTTACCATACTTCAACTCAGCAGCACGGTTCAGGTCGTAGTCGCGCTCTGCTTGTTGAATTTCTAGGTTAACCCGCTCGATTTCTTTTTTTACTGCCTGGATTTTATCAATAATATCTTTTTCCGATTGCCATTGAGCACTTAAAGCTCGCTGTTCTTCCTTGAGGTCGGCAATTTCTTTCTCTAATCTTTGCAAACGTTCACGGGAAGCTGCATCGGTTTCTTTTTGCAGTGACAATTTCTCCATTTCTAACTGGAGAATTTTACGGTCAATTTCGTCCAGTTCTTCTGGTTTGGAGGTTATCTCCATTTTTAAACGTGCTGCTGCTTCGTCTACCAAGTCGATGGCTTTATCTGGGAGGAAGCGGTCAGGAATATAGCGATTAGATAGAGTTGCTGCTGCGACTAAAGCGTTATCGGAAATTCTTACCCCGTGGTGGTTTTCATAACGTTCCCGTAAACCACGCAAAATAGATATAGTATCTTCTACAACGGGTTGGTCTACGTAAACTTGTTGGAAACGCCGTTCAAGAGCGGCATCTTTTTCTATATATTTACGGTACTCGTCCAGGGTTGTTGCGCCAATACAACGCAGTTCGCCCCGCGCTAACATGGGTTTAAGTAGATTACCCGCGTCCATTGCACCTTGGCTTGCACCCGCACCGACGACGGTATGGATTTCATCAATAAATAAGACTATATTACCGCCAGATTCTGTTACTTCTTTTAGGACTGCTTTCAGGCGTTCTTCAAATTCTCCCCGGAATTTAGCACCTGCAATTAGCGCACCCATATCTAAGGCTATCAGCTTGCGGTCTTTTAGAGATTGGGGTACGTCACCAGCCACTATTCTTTGGGCTAATCCTTCGGCGATCGCAGTTTTACCAACACCAGGTTCACCAATCAGGACGGGATTATTTTTGGTACGACGTGAGAGAATTTGTACAGTGCGGCGAATTTCGTCATCGCGACCAATCACTGGGTCAAGTTTGCCTTCACGAGCGGCTTCGGTAAGGTCACGTCCGTACTTTTCCAGTGCTTGATATTTGCCTTCTGGATTTTGGTCGGTCACTTTCTGGCTCCCCCGAACTTGTTTAATAATATCTTTTAATTTACGTTCATCTAACTTGAACTCTTGAAATAATCCCTTACCAAAGCGGTCATCTTTAGCATAAGCGAGTAAGAGATGTTCGATAGAAATATATTCATCACCAAACTCTTTGCGGTAATTTTCGGCACGGTCTAATAAAGAATCAAGACTGCGACCCAAATAGACAGAGCTTACACTACCAGAGACTTTTGGCTGACGTTGGATAAATTGTTCAGTTTTGTCACGCAATCCTTGAACGTTAACGCCTGCTTTGGTAAATATAGCGCTAGCTAGCCCATCTTGTTCAAGAAGCGCTTTCAACAGGTGTTCGCTTTCAATTTGCTGATGTTGATTTTGTTTAGCGATATCTGGGGTATTAGCGACGGCTTCCCAGGCTTTGTCGGTAAATTGGTTTGGATTAGTTGGTTGCATAAGCGTTTATCACCAGAGACGCAGACGGAGCGATAAATAGGAATAAGTTTATTCTTAATATGGTTATTGTAAAAAGAGGGGTGATATTTGCTGGTTCGGTCTACACGTCTTTTGGGGTAGTATTACCACGGGAGTTTGGTTATTCGCCTCAGTAGTAGCTATTTAAGGTATGCTTTGATACTAACAATTAAGCATCATACATATCACAAGCTAGCCAGTGACTAAAGTCACTGTCTAAAAGCTGAAGTCCTCTGAAAGAGGACTGAATAATACATCAAAAACAAATATTTTCACAAATTTAAGATATTCTAAAAAATCTTATTTCTTATTAGTCCTCTTTAGAGGACTTTAGCTTTTAGACAGGGAATTTATTCCCTGGCTTATGGTATACATGATGTCTTAATATTTTATTTATAAATATCCTTTTATAAGTAAAAACATATTATTTTTTAGTCATCCCAAAGAATCCATAAGTATTATTACTTAGTAACTATGCCTAAAAAACAAAAATTTCCATACTTACTCGGTTCCAAGTGGACATCGACAAAAAAAGTTGATGGTTGGAGACATTTTCAAGTCGTCAACCGTAAAAATCAGGGAAAGTGGGTATATGCCGAAATGGTTTCATCTTGTGACCCAAATGTTAAATTCTGGCTAAACGCGAAATCTTTACAAGACCGAGATATGTGGCAACCAGGATGGCAAACTCTAATTGAGATGGAGCAAACCAAAATTGACCAAGAAGCGATGATAATTTAACTAAAATTAACTAAATAGGGAAAATGTATTAATTGTTTACATATCGACCGACTCTAGTTAAAAAACAATCTTTCTTAACCTAAATTTTGTAGAGGCTAAAGTTAATGCGGTCTCTACAATGTTTTACCTACATAAACAAATATTCCCAAAAATATAGTCGTCCCCGCAAAAGAAACCCCACCCCCAACCCCCTCCCCGCACGCGGGGAGGGGGCTACGAAAAAAGAACGTAAAAATAGTTATTTTTTTATTTTTGAATTTCGACAGGCATGACATGTCATAAATCGTAGTCCCCTCACGAAGAGCGGGGAGGGGTTCCGCGTGAGGGGGTTATTCTATATATTTGTATTTTGTCACTAATTTTATAAAATAAGTAAATAAAAATTGCGATTATATATTTAAAAAGGCAAAAAACAATTTTTTAAGGTAATTAAATCGGACTAGAATTAAAAAAATATTAAAATCACCAAATATCATTAAATTTCATTTAGATAGCCCCTTTATTTTCCGTAGAAGTTGCACAATAATGACATTCAAAGAGCTGACTCGCCCCATCACAGCTTTGGTGAAGGTAAGTGTTTGAGCCAAAAGTTTTATAAACGAGAGAGGCAGACAACAGTGAGACTTGCAGTTTACGGAAAAGGCGGAATCGGTAAATCCACAACTAGCTGTAATATTTCCGCAGCTTTGGCAAAACGCGGTAAAAAAGTTCTGCAAATAGGTTGCGACCCCAAACATGACAGCACCTTCACTCTAACGGGGTTCCTAATTCCAACAATTATTGATACTCTCCAGGAAAAAGACTACCACTACGAAGACGTATGGCCTGAAGATGTTATCTACAAAGGCTATGGTGGAGTCGATTGCGTTGAAGCGGGTGGTCCACCTGCTGGTGCGGGTTGCGGAGGTTACGTAGTTGGCGAAACCGTAAAACTTCTGAAGGAACTCAATGCCTTTGATGAGTATGATGTAATTCTGTTTGACGTACTTGGTGACGTTGTATGCGGTGGTTTTGCAGCTCCTTTGAATTATGCTGACTACTGCATTATTGTTACTGACAACGGCTTTGATGCTTTATTTGCAGCAAATCGTATTGCCGCATCAGTACGCGAGAAAGCACGTACGCACCCACTACGTTTGGCTGGTCTAATTGGTAACCGTACTTCCAAACGGGATTTGATGGATAAGTACGTAGAACACGTACCTATGCCAGTTCTGGAAGTCCTGCCATTAATCGAAGATATCCGTGTTTCCCGCGTTAAAGGTAAAACTCTGTTTGAAATGGCGGAACATGACCCATCGTTAAATTACGTATGTGACTATTACCTAAATATCGCTGACCAATTACTGGCTTTACCAGAAGGGGTAGTCCCTAACGAGGCTCAAGACCGTGAATTATTCGGTTTGTTATCAGATTTTTACTTAAATCCGGGTAAACCACAGGTTACTAATCCGGAAGAGGAATTAGACTTGATGATTGTATAAATCATTAAAGTTACTCAGGATGAGGTTTTAGATTATGGCCTTCTTTTTAAGTTTTACAGAGTCCCTAAAACAAAAATGGTTGCAATTTTTCCAGACTAACCGCGACTGGATTGTGATGCACATGGAGGTTGAGTCCGTTTATACACCCGATGGTGGTAAGCGACCCCCTTCTTACCTCATCCTAGGTGTAGCAAACGCCCTAGAGCCAAAATTAGCGCAGTTAATGCTACCCTTTTCCAAATTGAACCCAGACGCTGATACCTTGATTGAGGTATTAGATTTACACTTCGACCCAGATATCGCACTCGGTAACCGTAGCGCTATGCCTAGAGCCGAAGGTACAGATGTGGATGATTTTATTACCGCATCTAGTACAAATGGTCACAGCAATGGGACAGTTCACCAAGAAATACTGTTGGACTCCGATGAAGAAACAATGATGGTAACGCGGTTGACTCAAGACAGTTTGGATGTTAAATCCGACTCTGAAGTTGCACCATCAATGTTGCAGGATACTCACAGAGCTGGTGGTGATTCTCCATCTCCAGAATTTTCCTCTGGTAATGAATTTCATGGTTATTCCCAAGAGTCTGCAGCGGATGAATTTGGCGATATTTCCTTCGATGATATCAAGTTGGAAGATAGCGCTAGTGACACAATGACTCAAGCAAACTTGGGACTAGATGGCCTGGATGACATAAATGGAGAAAAAGACGCTTTCAGCGATGTGTTAATGGACGTTTGGTCAGAAGAAAAAGACAAAACTTCTGGGGAAGAACTGCAAAAAAACCCGTTTGATGATTCAGACATTGCTAGCCTCTTCCCCAGTGCTTAGATAAGCGTGTCATTACTGAAATTTCTAGTTGAATAATGCTGTTAACGGTTAACTGTTGTCGGTTGACTGTTGACGGGTGATTGGGATTTTTTTATTTGTAAGGGTTTCTTTCGCTTACGTATTTGGTTTAACTAGAAATCTTCAGTTGGCGCAATTTTCATAGCCAAAGATAATAATCAAGGGGAGAAAATAATATGACCGTAGCTGAGCCACAAGCTTTAACTTTTGAGTGTGAAACAGGTAACTACCACACTTTTTGTCCGATTAGCTGCGTCGCGTGGCTGTACCAAAAAATTGAAGATAGCTTCTTCTTGGTAATTGGTACAAAGACTTGTGGTTACTTCCTGCAAAATGCTATGGGGGTAATGATTTTTGCTGAACCTCGCTACGCAATGGCGGAGTTAGAAGAGGGTGATATTTCCGCGAAACTTAGTGATTATGAAGAGTTAAAGCGGTTGTGTTCGCAAATTAAACGTGACCGTAACCCTAGTGTTATTGTCTGGATTGGTACTTGCACCACCGAAATCATTAAGATGGATTTGGAAGGTTTAGCACCTAAATTGGAAAGCGAACTTGGTATCCCTATCGTGGTTGCTCGTGCTAATGGTTTAGATTACGCTTTTACCCAAGGGGAAGACACTGTTTTGGCTGCTATGGCTGCGCGTTGTCCTAGTAAGCCTGCTGTGACAGAAACTGATAAGGATGAGCGTAATGCGATTAAGAAATTGCTCAACTTTGGTAAGAAAAAGGAAGATGTTGCTCAGGAAGAGTCTGAGTATGTAGAACACACTCCATTAGTCTTGTTTGGTTCGCTTCCCGACCCTGTTGTCACCCAGTTAACGCTGGAACTGAAAAAACACGGTGTAAAAGTTTCTGGTTGGTTGCCTGCAAAACGCTTCACTGAACTACCAACATTGGAAGAAGGTTACTACGTATGTGGTGTTAATCCTTTCCTTAGCCGTACTGCTACCACTTTAATGCGTCGTCGTAAATGTAAACTGATTGGCGCTCCGTTCCCCATTGGTCCCGATGGAACAAGGGCTTGGATTGAAAAGATTTGCTCGGTGTTAGGTGTTACACCCAAAGGTTTGGATGAACGGGAAGCTCAGATTTGGGCTGGTATAGAAGACTACGTGAAGTTGATTCGCGGAAAGTCTGTGTTTTTTATGGGTGATAATTTGCTGGAGATTTCTTTAGCGCGATTTTTGGTGCGTTGCGGAATGAGTGTTCCAGAAATTGGTATTCCTTACATGGATAAGCGTTATCAGGCTGCTGAGTTGGAAATGCTGGCTAATACTTGTAGGGATATGGGTGTACCTATGCCTAGAATCGTGGAGAAGCCAGATAACTATAACCAAATTCAACGGATTAATGAGTTAAAGCCTGATTTGGTGATTACTGGTATGGCTCATGCTAATCCTTTGGAAGCACGAGGTATTAATACCAAGTGGTCTGTTGAGTTTACTTTTGCTCAGATTCACGGTTTTAGTAATGCTCGTGATGTTTTGGAGTTGGTTACTCGTCCTTTGCGTCGCAATAATAGTTTGAAAGATTTGGGTTGGGATAAATTGGTAAGGGATGATGTGGCGAAAGTCTAACCACTAAGGGACGAAGCGCACGAAGATGTAGAGGCTAGACATGTTTAGTCTCTACCAGTTTTGCGCTTTAATTAAGTTATAGGGTTTACTAAGTTTCAAGCTCAGTAGTAAATTCAAAAGCTTATAGGTTATTGGTTATGAGTACGACACCCTCTGAAAATGAAAATCGTGAAATGGACCAATGGCTGAAGCGCAACCGCCAAATGTTATTGGATTTATATCGCAATCAATATGTTGCTTATAATGCTAGTGGAATAATTGCTCATAGCGAAAATTTACGGGAAGTTTTGACATTAGCTAAAGCTTCAGGGCAAAAATTTGTAATTTACTTAGTTCCTTGGCGTACTTCTTCTGTACAGATTTTGCCAATTCGCTTTAGAACGGTTAGACGTCAGGAATGGCAACCAGATTATAATGTCAAACTTAAGTATAGGGATTTAGAAATTGATGCAAAAATGCTAGTTGACTCTGGTGCAGAACTTAGCTTAGTTTCATTCAAAGTTGGGCAAGATTTAGGTTATGCTTTAGCTGATGCTGAGTCACCTTTTTTTGCGGAAACTATTGGTGGTAGAGTCGAATATGTTTTACGGAATGTGGAAATGACTATTGATGGATATAGTTTTATTGCTCCTGTTGCTTGGTTACAAACCCAAACAGGAGGAGAGCAATTATTACTAGGACGAGAAGTTGTATTTGATAAATTTAATATTGAGTTTAGACAAGCAGAGGAAAGAATTATTTTTACGTATCGTGAAGATATTGTTCCTGAAAGTTAACCTAGAGGATTTGCGATAAAAATTTGCGAGTCCGTTCTTCCTTTGGGTCATTGAAAAAAGCCTCAGGTGTCCCAGCTTCTACAAGGTTACCGCTATCCATTAGAACTACTCGGTCTGCGACTTCACGAGCAAAACCGACTTCATGGGTAACAACTACCATCGTCATACCATCCCGTGCAAGATTTCGCATAACATCCAAAACTTCTCTCACCATTTCTGGGTCTAAAGCTGAGGTGGGTTCATCAAATAACATAATTTTCGGTTGCATCGCTAAAGCACGAGCAATTGCGACTCGCTGTTGTTGTCCTCCAGAGAGTTGACCGGGATATTTTTGTGCTTGCTCTAAAATCCCCACTCTTTCTAATAAATGCATTGCTTGTTCTTCTGCTTGTATCTTTCGCGCTTTTCTGACCCAAATTGGTGCTAAGGTTACGTTTTCTAAGACCGACAGATGGGGAAATAAATTAAACTGCTGAAAAACCATTCCTACTTCTCGTCGAATTGTGTCAATATTTTTTAAATCGTTACTTAAAGTAATTCCATCAATTTCTATTTTGCCTTGTTGATATTCTTCTAAAGCGTTAAAAGTTCTAATAAATGTAGATTTACCTGAACCTGATGGACCCATTAAAACTACTACTTCTCCACGATTTACTGTTAAACTTACACCTTTGAGGACATGAAATTTTCCATACCATTTATGGACATCTTCAGCGATAATAATTTCTTTTTTGTCTAGCATAATATTTGACATAATAACTGAACCTTTATAATAATATTTATTAGGAAAAATCACTAGGAAATCAAAATTGTTTTTCTAATTTTTTGGATGCTAGCGACATAGAATAGCAAAATACCCAATAAATTAGTCCGATAAATAAATATACTTCTGCATAACGACCTAAAAATTGTGGTTGTGCGACGATAGAACGGGCTATTCCTGTTAATTCTACTAATCCAACTAAAGATAATAAAGATGTGTCTTTAAATAAACCAATAAATTGACCAACTATAGCAGGAATTACCGCACGTAAAGCTTGGGGTAAAATTATTAATAAAACAACTAAATAACTTTTTAAACCTAATGCTTTTGCAGCTTCAATTTGTCCTCGTGGTATTGCTTGTAGCCCACCGCGCACATTTTCTGCCATATAAGCAGCACTAAATATTACTAATCCTGCTATAGCCCGTAAGACCCTATCTAAACGTAAATCTGTTGGTAGAAATAACGGGAGCATAACTTGCGCTAGGAATAAAATTCCAATTAATGGTAATCCTCTGATAATTTCAATATACAAAATACAAAACCAGCGTACGACGGGTAAATTACTAGTCCGTCCTAATGCTAGTAAAATACCTATTGGAAAAGAAAGTACAATACTTACAAAAGCCATCAGTAGCGTCAGTAACAAACCATTCCACAAATTAGTCGGAACAGCCGTAAACCCAATCCGCAAACGAGCAACAACAAGCCAAAAATTAACAAATCCGCCATTAATTAACCATAAAGAAACCAAAAAAGATAATAACCATGCAATAGAAATCCAAGGGATAATAAATTTAGATAATTTTCCTCCAATCCACGAACTCGCAAAAGCTAAACCCGCAATGATTAATAAGCATAAACGTGAATTTGTGTCTAGTGGTGCAATTGTTAAGAACAGACCTAATATAAAAGCACAAATTCCTAAATAAACTCTTTTAAAACTACTTGTTTGAGAAAACACCCCAAAAGTCAAGCCACCCAATACAGATGTAACAGCCAACGCTATCCAAACTCGCCAATATAAACTTTGGGGATATCTTCCTACAAAAAATAATCGCCAATTGACCTTAATAACTGCCCATTGCGCTTGATTAATTACCCAATTACCAACACCCCAAGTAACCCAAAGCAGAAAAATTAAACAGATGACAGTTAATATGCTATTGAACCAACTGTTAAATAAGTTTTTACGTAACCAAAATAATTTATGATTTGGGATTCTAGATTCTGGATTGCTTATCATTAGTTCTACTCTTTCCACCTTACTTAGGAGTTATCTTTCCCTGTAGTTATCTTTCTTTTATCTGAAAAGTTTTATTCAAAAAATTCATTGCCAAAGAAATAGTTAAGCTTAGGGTTAGATACGTAAGCATTATTAATATCATAACCTCTACAGCGCGACCCGTTTGATTAAAAGTAGTTGAGGCAACAAAATAAATATCGGGGTATCCAACAGCAATTGCTAAACTAGAATTTTTACTCAAGTTTAAATACTGACTTGTTAACGGTGGAATTATAACTCGTAAAGCTTGAGGAAAAATCACTAATCGCATGACCAAAGAAGGTTCCAACCCCAAAGAGCGAGCAGCTTCCCATTGTCCCTTTGATACAGATGTAATCCCACCCCTAACAATTTCGGCAATAAAAGCACCTGTATAAAAAGTTAAACCCATCAGCAAGGTAGACAATTCAGGGGAAAATATTAATCCTAAAAAAGCAATACCATTTTGACTAAGTGAAATTAATCCTCCCAGAGATATTTGATTTTCTACTTTAGGGAAACTTAAGAAAACAGCAAAATACCAAAATAGTAATTGTAAAAGTAGAGGAGTATTTCTAAAGACTTCTACATAAACCATAGAAATATTCCGCACTAACCAATTATCAGATAAGCGAGCTATACCTGCTGTAATCCCTAAAATAGTCGTCAAGATAATTCCTACAACAGCAACCCGTAAGCTATTAATTAACCCGACCCATAAAGCCTGAATATAGGAGTCGGATGCTTTATAAGGAATAAGAGTTTCGCCAATATCAAAAGAAGCTTGCTGTCTAAGAAAATCAAAACCGAACTGAATACCTAACTGTCGTAAATTACGGTTAAGATTCGTCCACAAAATCATCACCACAACAACAGCTATAATTACCGCAATAACTTGAGAAGCAATATCCCAAAAACGTTTATCTCGCCATAAAGGTGGTTTGTTCATTTTTTTGTTGACGGTTGACTGGCAATTTTTTGAAATTAGTGGGCAAGATGCTCATTTTTTGAAATTAGCGAGCAAGATGCTCATTTTTTGAAATTAGCGAGCAAGATGCTCATTTTTTGAAATTAGCGAGCAAGATGCTCGCACTACTGGAAATTGAAATTAGCGAGCAAGATGCTCATTTTTTGAAATTAGCGAGCAAGATGCTCATTTTTTGAAATTAGCGAGCAAGATGCTCATTTTTTGAAATTAGCGAGCAAGATGCTCGGACTACCCCACTCCCCACTCCCTACCTAAAAGGTGGAGAATACATTAATCCTCCTTTCGTTGAAAGTTGATTTATGCCACGAGGAATATTTAATTTTGTTTTTGCTCCTAAATTACGGTCGTAAATTTCCCCGTAGTTTCCCACATGCTTAATAATTTTTGCTGCAAAATCTTTTGGTAATCCCATTCCTTCACCTAGGTTTCCTTCTGTTCCCAAAAAACGTTTTATATCTGGGTCATTTGTATTAGCAAATTGTCCTAAATTTTGAGAGTTAATTCCTAGCTCTTCGGCTTTAATTAAGGCATAAACTATCCATTTAACTGTATCAGCCCATTTTGAATCTCCGTCTGCAACTGCTGGTGCTAAAGGTTCTCTTGATAAAAGTTCTTTGAGGATTACGTGTTCGTCAGGTTTTGGTAAAGTTGTACGTCGAGATACTAATTGGGAATTGTCTGAGGTCACTGCGTCGCAACGTCCTTGTGTGTAAGTGGCGTAAGCTGTATTAATATCTTCAAATACAACGGATTTATATGTAATACCCCTCGAACGCATTTGGTCTGCTAAGTTTTGTTCATTAGTGGTTCCCGTTTGGGTACAAACTGCTTTGTTTTGTAAGTCTTTTAACGTTTTGATGTTACTACTTTTACGCACCATAATTCCTTGCCCGTCGTAAAAAACTACTGGTGCAAATGCTAATCCTACGGATGTATCACGACTAATTGTCCAAGTGGTGTTACGACTAAGAATGTCTACTTCCCCCGTTTGTACCGCTGTAAATCTTTCTTTGGCATTAAGATTTCGGTATTCTACTGCGTCAGGGTTGTCAAATAAAGCTGATGCGATAGCGCGACACACATCCACATCTAAACCGCTGTATTTTCCATCACTACCAACAAAACTAAAGCCTGGTAATTCTCCACTAACACCACAAATTATCTGACCACGACTTTTTATTGTGTTTAATCGACTACTAGTAGCTTGTCCAGTTGGGCTATTGTTACTTTGAGGCTTGTTACCTTGATTGGTATTACCTTGAGGGTTAGTTGTATTTGTTTCCCCTGAGTCCACACTACAGCCACCAAGGGTAAAAATTAATGGTAATAAGGCTAAAATTAAAGTTGATTTACGCATAATCGTCACTAATACTGAAACTAAGGTAAAGGTAAAGGATTTATGGCAGCTACTGTACAACAAATTGCCAAGTATCTCGATAGCCTTGGTTGGGATTACAGTGTTGATGATGAAGAAAACCGGATTATTACTGGTGTTGAAGCTCAAAACATCGATGATTTTTTAATCGTTGTTCAATTGGATGAAGACGGACGTTTTTTTCGGCTGTTTGCACCACAAGTTATAACGGGTATTCAAAAACACCGTCACAAAACTGCTATCCTTCAAACAATGCTAGCGATTTCCTGGGAAACTAAAATGCTGCAGTGGGAATATGACCCATCTGACGGCGAAATTCGAGCGATAATAGAATTCCCCCTAGAAGACTCAAATCTTACGGAAAAACAATTCGTTCGTTGTTTAAGCGGTTTAATTGAGCTTGTGGATAATGTCGCTTTACCTCGTCTTCAAGCGGTAATGAAAACCGGTAGAGACCCAGGTAATTTAGAATTAGGGGAGAGATTATTACTTAGTATCCAGGAACAAGCACCCGGATTACTGGATGTTTTGGAAAAAGCTATGGAAGCGCGAAAAAGGCGCGGAAGATTTCCCACCGGATGAAGCCGAGCAACCACGGAAATAGCTATACTCCGAAGTGATACCCTCACTATATACTGAATTTTTCTAGGGCTGGATTTTTATGACTTCTTATGCTACTTCCTCTGCCAAAGCGGAAATGAGCGAACTGAGACGGTTAAAAGGCTTACTACCGCCAGAATTACAAAGTTGGGTTACTGTTGAAGGTTCAACAGAAGTGAACCCACCCATTATTCGCTCTGAAGAAATCGGTAAAGACCAAGTTGAAATTCAAATTGACTTGGTTAAATGGGATAACCTTGCTATGGACCAGCGTAATTTGCTGTTTTGGCATGAAGTTGCCCGTATTCAAAATGACACAATACCTAAAGACGGTTGGGAAATGGCAGCCCTAGCAATTGGTTTAGGTGGTGCTGTGGGTGAACTGTGGGTACAGGACGGATTACTTTTAATTTTAGCGATGGCCTTATGTGGCGTTTCTGGCTGGCGTCTTTATCAAAAAAATAATGGACAAAAGCAAGTAATTGAATTAGTCGAAGCCGACGAAAAAGCAATTGCCTTAGCACAGCGTTTTGGTTACACTCTCCCCAATGCTTATAAGAGTTTGGGTAGTGCTTTAAAAACCTTAATTGAATTGTCTCCTAATAAACGTCAACGTTCCAAGTACGAAGCGCGGTTATCGGCACTCAAAAAGAGCGCTAATAAAGCCAGAGCTAAGTCAAAAGGCAACGAAGACTACGACGAATAGATGGGAATTGGGAATTGGGAATTGGGAATTGGTAATTGGTAATTGGGAATTGGGAATTGGGAATTGGTAATTGGTAATTGGTAATTGGTAATTGGTAATTGGTAATTGGTAATTGCTCCCTCATTCCCCCATCCCAAAACTCCCCACTCCTCACTCCCCACTCCTCACTCCCCCCTTAAAGCTGATTCAACATCTTGTGGGTCTGTGGTATGACGCGAACGTCTTTGATAGTTCGTTTCATTAGTTCTTGCCAACTTAAAACTTGCTCTGGAGAAGGAGCAACAATAATTTCTTGGGTGGGATTTTCAGTAGACTCTAGAGGGGTTACGGGTTGTAAAAATACTTTAATTGATGGATTTATTTCCGCAATAACGTTAGCTGAGCGCTCCAAATCAGCTAAATCTGTCTTATTTGAAACAATTATTTTGACAAATATTTCTATTTGTGAGTCGTAGCAAAGTTGAAGAAATTTTGTATGTTCTTGCCAACGACTTTCGCCACTAACGCTAGGTAGTTTAAAATCCATACCTACAGAGTTGAGATGGGGTAAAATCATCGCTAATTCTTCTGGACGATGTCCACCAGTTTCTAGATAGACAGGAAGTCCGGTTACTGAGCGTAATTGGGGTAAAAATTCTACTAGGAAAGCGGCATGTAGCAGCGGCTCGCCACCAGTTATACTTATGCTATCGTGGAGAGCAGGTAAATTTTGCTGCTTTATAGATTCGAGTAATATAGGTAGAGGGACAGGATTAGAGTAAATTTCAAAATCGCGTAAACCAGGTGTTTGCTCTATTCTACAAGTTTTGGGTACGTGCCAAGTATGAGCGCTATCGCAAAAGTGGCAACGTAAATCGCAAAGCGCAAAACGAATAAAAATCTGACGTGTCCCAACATTGTGCCCCTCTCCTTGGATAGCAGAAAAGACTTCAATCAGGCGTGCAGATGGTATTACGGGGGTTTTAGCAGTCATTTAATGTGCGAGCAACGCTTACGTGCAACGTAGAACAATAAAAAGCTATTAGGCTTCTTGTTCTATTGTGAACTGTAGTTTTGCCAACTTAGTTTCACATTTTAAACAACTTGCTACAAGTCGTTATTGCTACAGAAATGACATTACGTTAAGTTATTCGCTAGGGAACAATAATGTTTAGTAGATTACAAAATCAAGGGCAAATGGTGCAAGGTTTAATGAGTACTCAACCACAAGAGGATAATTTTTTAGTCACATTCCTGAACGACACCGCTGTAGTACAGGTTCCCACGAGGTTGAGCGTGCTTGAAGCTGTCGCGTTTAAGCAAACCTGTCAAGAGTTAACTTTAAAAAGTGAAACATTAAAGCAAATTATTATTGACTTTAAGGAAACCACTTTTATGGATAGCAGCGGTTTAGGTGCTTTAGTCAGTAATTTCAAAATAGCTCAGGAAAAGGGGATTGAATTTATACTACAAAATGTTACACCTAAAGTAATGGCAGTATTAAATCTGACTGGGTTGGATAAGGTTTTTTCCATTGATTCCCATGAGGATACGTCGTTACTGCCAAATCAAAAACTGGATGAAGAATTACCAGCCACTCACCCATCTGTACGTTCTTGGATGAAACGCTTGATAGATATTGTGGGGGCTATTGTAGGCTTAGTAATTACAGGATTTTTATCAGTTCCTATCGTCATTGCCATTACAATCAACGACCCAGGACCGATTTTATTTAACCAAACGAGGTGTGGTTGGATGGGAAGACCCTTTAAAATTTGGAAATTCCGCTCGATGTGTGTGGATGCTGAATCCAAGAAAGCTCTGGTGGTAAACCAAGTGCAGGGAGCTTTTTTTAAGAATGACAATGACCCTAGAATTACCAGAGTTGGACGTTTCTTACGTCGTACTAGTCTAGATGAACTACCTCAGTTTTGGAATGTTCTTAAAGGAGAAATGAGTTTGGTTGGTACTAGACCACCCACACCTGATGAGGTAGCAAGCTACGAAGTCCCAGAATGGCAACGTTTAGACGTTAAACCTGGTATGACAGGAGAATGGCAAGTCAATGGACGCTCTACGGTACGTAGTTTTGAGGATGTGATTCGTTTGGATTTACAGTATCAGCAGAATTGGAGTTTATTGTATGATTTACAATTAATTGTCAAAACAGTTCTTGTTTTGTTTAACAAAAATAGTGGTGCTGTCTAGGTTTTGGCTTTATTCAATATATCTGTACCACAAAAATATTTCTACTTTGAGCTTGTAAATTAAAAATGTTTCAGCTTATTATCCTTTTCACTCCCTTATGGGGAGCTTTTTTTTGCCAAATGAAACGTAGAGACCCAATCAATTCGGCTTCTCCAGTGGAAAACCCCAATGAGTCTACGTAAGTTACTTTTTAATTTTTAATTTCTAAGTCATTGATAAAATCAGACTTACGTCTGTACAGTTGCATAATACACAATTACATACGGTCGAAAGTTTTTATGAGCTTAGCTAGGTTGTGGTGTAAATTAAAATAATAATAATAAGTGAATTCACTTAACTTTAATAATTGCTATTACCATATTTGAGCATCTTTTTATTTTTGACTTTTTTATTTAGTGTTTTTACGTAAATTAGTTTGTTGAAGTAAAATTTCAATGATTAGTCCAAGAGTAAAAAAAAATGCATTCCAAGAAATAGCACGCAAAGTCAAAATTTACTCAATCTTCAACCAAAATAACTGACATAAACGACGCTTAAAGAGACAATTAGAATACAGACACACTGAGTGTTAAACCCAATTGAATACCAAAGCTAGTGTTTTAAGAAAAACCAAGTACTTACTGACTAATCTGTTATGCGAATTTTAATTTATTCTTACAACTATCACCCCGAACCCATCGGTATTGCTCCTTTGATGACCGAACTAGCGGAGGGACTTGTAAAAAGAGGGCATCAAGTGCGCGTCGTAACCGCTATGCCTAATTACCCAGAGCGTCAAATTTACGAAGCATACCGTGGTAAGTTTTATGTCACTGAGTACAAGAATGGGGTAGAAATTCAACGGAGCTATGTTTGGATTCGTCCTCAACCTAATCTGCTGGATAGAATCATGCTAGATGCTAGCTTTGTTTTTACCAGTTTCTTGCCAGCATTGAAAGGTTGGCGTCCTGATGTCATTTTGTCTACATCTCCTTCTTTACCTGTTTGTTTACCAACAACTCTTTTAGGATGGCTGCATGGCTGTCCAGTAGTTTTGAATCTACAAGATATTTTGCCAGATGCTGCTATTCACGTTGGACTACTTAAGAACAAATTACTCATTAAAGTTTTTCAAACTTTGGAGAAAGTTGCCTATGGGACAGCCACAAAAATTAGCGTTATTGCTGATGGGTTCGTAGACAATTTAAAGTCTAAAGGCGTTGCTGCTAATAAAATTGTACAAATTCCTAACTGGGTTGATGTCAATTTTATTCGCCCGTTATCTAAAGAAAATAATGCTTTTCGCATCGCACATAATTTACAAGGAAAATTTGTAGTTTCCTATTCGGGTAATATTGCTTTAACTCAAGGATTAGAGACTGTTGTTAAGGCTGCTGCAAAGTTAAGACACGTGAAAGATATTGTTTTTGTCATTGTCGGTGAAGCAAAAGGTTTGCAACGTTTACAAGAAGAATGTCACAAATATGGTGCGGATAATGTTTTGTTGTTGCCTTTCCAGCCACGTGAAAAATTACCAGAAATGTTAGCAGCTTCTGATGTAGGGTTGGTAGTACAAAAGAAAAATGTCATTTCTTTTAATATGCCCTCAAAAATTCAAGTCTTACTTGCTAGTGGTCGGGCAATTATTGCATCTGTTCCAAATAATGGCACAGCAGCCAGAGCTATCACGCAAAGTGGTGGTGGGTTAATAGTTCCTCCTGAAGAACCAGAAGCTTTAGCATCAGCAATTTTAGATTTGTATCAGCAGCCAGAAAAAGTAACTCTTTTAGGCGAAAAAAGCCGTAAATTCGCGATGGAACAGTATGCTTTTGACCAAGCGCTGAAAAATTATGAATCTCTTTTCTATTCGGTCACAGACACCTGTTACGAGATTGAACCAACATTAGTGGCAAATCAAGAAGAAGTTGTTGTACAAGGTTAAAAGACAGCTATATCTTCTGTGGAGCGACAAATCATTGGTAAAAATATTAGAAGGCGAAGCTGTTAAGTGGCTCGCAGATATTTACTCTACCCTCCCCTCAAAAATTCGCATCTACCGAAACAAACTGGTCTTTACGCGATTTGATATTTTGGATTTCAAGTTCTCAAGGCTCCTTGCGAGCGGGTGCTTTTTACTCGAATCCCATACCTCCCTCATTTCTTGAAATCGTTTTTTTAGTTGGCGTTGAAAGTGTAAGACGAAAAAATTTCCATATAAATTCCATCTAGCAATCGACCCGTTGCGCGATACTTCATGCTTTTTGTTAAAATTAGTAATAAAGTTTTATTTTTTTATCCAGAGTTCATTTGTGAGTCGTAGCCCCGTAAACGGAGACCGGTTAGGGTGGGGTTTCATGTGAAGGCACGACTATAATCTTGGCGTCCAAACACCATAGGCGTCGATTTTTTTGTTAATATTCAAACAAACCCCATTCAAAACCCTACTCGCGTTCATGTAAGTCTAATCAGATTTTCATTGTCAATAATTGCAAAAAATTGTTAAAAAAAAGAAAGAAATAATAATAACTGAGGTTTAATGTCAGATTATTTCAACCTAAATTCACGAATCCAATTACCATCTGTGGCACAAAGCTTGGCTAATGACAGCTTGTTCGATACCAACGAAGAAAGTAAAAAACTGGCTTTGACCATTGCCGAAGCCGCATCCGACCGCAAAGCTGGTGATATAGTTTTGCTTCATGTGGCTGATGTATCTTACCTCGCAGACTATTTTGTACTCATGACGGGTTTTTCTCGCGTACAGGTAAGGGCTATCGCTGACGCCATAGAGTATCAAGTCGAAACAGAATTGCATCGTCGTCCTTTAAGGGTAGAAGGAAAAAGTGAAGCCACTTGGGTTTTGGAAGACTACGGGGATGTAATAGTTCATGTCATGCTGCCTCCTGAGAGAGAATTCTATAATTTAGAAGCTTTTTGGGGTCATGCAGAACGTTTAGATATAACAACACTTCAGTTGGGTGGGGGAAAACCAACATGATTAGGTCTTCGGTTACGAACTGCCCTGTTCCTACCGAGCAGCAACCAGTAAACGAGTACGAAGAATTAAAAACATCCTGGCTATTTCGTGATTGCACCTTGACATGGCGTCAATACCTCACGAAAATTAGCTGGTTTGCTGGCATATCATGGCTGATTGCTCTTCCTGTAGCATCATCCAGCTTCCCCCCACACAAGTATTTGGCACAATTTATCCTCTCAAGTGCCGCAGGTGCTAGTGTGGGAGCTATATTATTATTAGTCCGTTTGTACTTAGGTTGGACTTACATTAGTGGCAGGCTAAGCAGTCCCGTTATTTTCTACGAAGAATCGGGATGGTACGACGGCCAAACTTGGACTAAGCCTGATGATGTTTTAACCCGAGATAGGTTAATTGTTTCTTATGAAATTAAGCCTATTTTTTCGCGGTTACAAATTTCTTTTTGTGTCTTGGCTTTGTTGTATGCTATTGGTACGTTAACTTGGAATTTATTGCCATAAAGTCAATGGATTCGTAATGAGAAATAATTAGTTACAAGGTGATAATTTGAACCCATGACAATGGGAAAACGAACTCAAGCCCCACCGTTAGAGGTTAGGCTTCTACGGGAAGGTATCATTGAATCTAGGCATACAGTTCAAGCAGTTGTATGCGATGACCGAGGAAGGGTGCTATCTGTTGCAGGAAATGCTGAAACTGCCACCTTTGTCCGCTCAGCATTAAAGCCTTTTCAGGCTTTAGCTACTACCACTACAGGTACTTTAGAACGCTACGAACTTAGCGATAGAGATTTGGCGATTATCTGTAGTTCTCACAAAGGGACATTAAAACAGGTACGGCAGGTATTTAATATTTTATGGCGAGCTGATGTTGACCCTTCTGCTTTACAATGTCCGGTTCCAGAAGGTAAACGCAGTCGTTTGGAATATAACTGCTCTGGTAAACATGCGGGTATGCTCGCAGTTTGTCAGCAGCGTAATTGGTCTTTACATGATTATCTTGAGCGGAAACATCCAGTGCAGCAGCTAATTATAAATAAAATCGCAGAATTGTTAAAAATGCCTGCTGCTGAATTTATTAGTGCTCATGATGATTGTGGTGCTCCTACCTACTTGATGCAACTCAGTCAGATGGGGTGGTTGTATTCTCAGTTAGCATCCGGTAGCAACTGGGATATGGAACGCATTGTCCGAGCAATGACTCACCATCCAACTATGATATCCGCTGAAGGACAGTTTGACACCGATTTGATGCGTTTAGCTTCTGGAGATGTGGTATGTAAGTCCGGAGCAGAAGGAATTATTTGTGTGGGTCGGTTGGGTGAAGGCATGGGTTTGGCTATTAAAGTTATGGACGGGGCAACACGAGCTAAGTATGCTGCTGCTATTCACATACTTCAGCAATTGGGTTGGATTAATCCTAGTGTTGCCGAAGCCTTATCTGAAAGGTTTATGAACCCACGAAAATACACTCGTTTAGAGGTTGTTGGAGAATTATCTATTTTGTAGTTGTAAATTAGTTGCCAAACTTGGGAAGTTGGGTTATAGTTATGAAAGAAAGAGCGACGCGGGATAGAGCAGCCTGGTAGCTCGTCGGGCTCATAACCCGAAGGTCAGTGGTTCAAATCCACTTCCCGCCACCAAATAAATATAATAAATCCCCGTAATTTTGTAACGAGATTGCGGGGATTTGTTTTGGAAGAGCAAATCGAAAAAGCTAAGATAATTCCTGCGAACACATAATCAATTATGAAGATTTAATATAATTGGAAATAATTCAGACAAGTGGGTGTGTCCAAGAAGAATATTTAATATTGCTTAGCTCACTCGCTTATTTACAAGAGTGGCAGAGCTAGGATTTAGTTTATTCTGGAATAAAAATCACCCAAGCGGAACGGAGAATCATGGCAATCAAGTTGCAGCGACCGGTATTAATTGGGGGATTAGGGCTTTCCTTTTCCCTATGGTTGTTAGATAGTTGGCAAGATACCATTGCTCAGCTAGGAGAATATAGCTTATTTAGTTTGTTGGCTGTTGGTGGTGGTCTATGGCTTTTAAAACAAAATCACCCCAAAAACTCTAACCCAACTCTTGCGGTTATGCCCCAAGATAGGGAAACTGTATCCAAGGCGATCGCAAAAGCCGAAGCAGTGATTACGCAGTTTTCCGACGAAGCAGAAAAATATAATTGTGTGAATGCAGTACATCAGGTTCCCACACTGCGAGAAAAAGCTGCTCGGTTATATGTGGAGTTAGATAGACAAGAAATTAAGTTAGCTGTCACAGGTGGAAAATCGGTAGGTAAAACCACCTTGGTTGAAGTCCTAAAGTCTAACTGGAATAAACAAGCTATATCTAAAACGGTTAGTATTTTAGAAACTCCAGCATTGTTTACAGGAATTGGTTCTGATGAAGTTAGTTTGACACAGGCTGCTGCTTGTGATTTAGTTCTGTTCTTAACAAATGGGGATTTGACAGATACAGAATTCAAAACTGTACAGCAATTACAAGCAGCCAATCAAAGAGTTATGCTGGTTTTCAATAAACAAGACCAGTATTTACCAGATGAGCGTGCTAGTATCCTGCTGTCTTTGAAACAGCGGATGCAAAATAATGTTGTTGCAACAGCAGTTTCTCCTCTAGCAATTAAAGTTAGAAAACACAGCGAAGATGGTTCCTTTGAAGAGTGGATGGAACAACCAGAAGCTGATATCAAGCAGTTGACACCACTTTTGAGTGAAGTTTTAGCTAATCAAGGATTTGAGTTAGTTTGGGCTACTACAATGCGGAAAGCATCCGTATTACAAGTCGAAGCCAAAGATTTATTGAACAGTATTAGAAAAGAACGCGCTCTACCAGTAATTGAGCAATACCAGTGGATTGCTGCTGCTGCTGCGTTTGCTAACCCGGTTCCTGCGTTAGATATTTTGGGAACCGCTGCGATTAATGCTCAAATGGTAATAGATTTGGGCAATATTTATCAGCAAAAGTTTTCTCTGGAACAGGCAAAAACTGTTGCTGGAGAAATGGGTGGCTTGATGCTTAAACTGGGGTTAGTAGAAATTTCCTCGAAAGCAATAGGTACTGTTCTCAAAAGTCATGCTGTTACATTTGTTGCAGGTGGATTAGTACAGGGTGTAAGCGCTGCATATCTCACACGCTTAGCCGCTTTGAGCTTGGTTGAATATCTCCAGCAACAAGAAATATCAGTTAATTCTGGTAATAAATTGAACCTAGAAAGATTGGGACAAGTTCTGCAAAATGTATTCACTCAAAATCAGCAAATGGCTGTTTTACAAGGATTTGCTAAGCAAGGTGTAAAACGGTTATTACCTGAAGCTGAGGTTGCAGCTTAGGAATAGAGTGGGGAGTGGGGAGAAAACGCAAGAGCCAGGGAATAAATTCCCTGTCTCAAAGCTTAAGTCCTCTGAAGAGGACTAATAAGAATAAATAAAATTTTTGGAGCATTTTTTGATATGCTAACTAGTCCTCTTTTAGAGGACTTCAGCTTTTAGACAGGGAATTTATTCCCTGGATTTCGGAATGAATGATGCTTAGGTTTCGGAATGAATGATGCTTGGGTTTCGGAATGAATGATGCTTAGGTTTCGGAATGAATGATGCTTAAATTTCGGAATGAATGATGCTTAAATTTCGGAATGAATGATGCTTAAATTTCGGAATGAATGATGCTTAAATTTCGGAATGAATGATGCTTAAATTTCGGAATGAATGATGCTTAGATTTCGGAATGAATGATGCTTAGATTTCGGAATGAATGATGCTTAGATTTCGGAATGAATGATGCTTAGATTTCGGAATGAATGATGCTTAAATTTCGGAATGAATGATGCTTAAATTTCGGAATGAATGATGCTTAAATTTCGGAATGAATGATGCTTAAATTTCGGAATGAATGATGCTTAGATTTCGGAATGAATGATGCTTAGATTTCGGAATGAATGATGCTTAAATTTCGGGATGAATGATGCTTAAATTTCGGAATGAATGATGCTTAAATTTCGGAATGAATGATGCTTAGATTTCGGAATGAATGATGCTTAGATTTCGGAATGAATGATGCTTAGATTTCGGAATGAATGATGCTTAAATTTCGGGATGAATGATGCTTAAATTTCGGGATGAATGATGCTTAGTATTCTCCTTATAAAAACCCTCTTACTGGGCTGTAATCTCAAGCTAAATTTATCTAATTTCTTCATATTCTTAAATAAAAGGAAATTCACTTTTAATATCCCACTTCGTCCCATCATGCTGCAAAAGCGTTAAATTTTCCGCTGTAAACTCAAAATGTATTTCCCGTTTTTCAAACTCCGACCATGCAGCTTTAAAATTTTGTTTAGTTAAATCTTTAAAAGCGACCGTCATATGGGGAGCAAACTCACGAGACTTACCAGCTTTGTCTATAATTCCCAAATTGCTTTCTACATAAACCATTAATTCCGCTTGCAAAGTCATTAGCTGGGGAAATTTCACCACATCTATATAAATAACGTGAGGAGAAAATGCAGCAAAATTAAGCAGCGTAATTGGTATTGCTTCTCGAACACTAGCAAATTCCCTTAATTTACTTTCCAAAATTAATTCGTCTGCATTAGACCATTGAAACGGTGGTTGGAGAGTAATATGTGGTGGGGATTTTTGTGCATGACGGCTATTGTACTTGTCCGCAAAGTATTGCTTCACCTCATTTGCGTAGTTTTGGATATCCTTAGGTGGTAGCAAAGCTATAAAATAGTAACTTTTTGATTTATCCATGAGCTTGAGATGAGTAAAATATTTCTTGTGTAATAAGCAAAAATAAACTTTTTCAGAGAAAAACAAATGCCGACTTTTGTAAAGATTGAAGAAGGCAAGGTTGACAAACCCACCTTTGACCAGTATGTACCAGCCCATAAAGCCTATGTTCAGGAACTAATCGCCAAAGGGCATAAAGCAAGAACTGGTTACTGGGCAGTTCGGGGGGGAGGGATGATGATATTTGAGGCAGCATCAATGAAAGAAGCTGAAGCAATAGTAGCCGCAGACCCTTTAATTATGAACGGTTGTGTAAATTACCAACTTTATGAATGGCGAATTATTTTGGAATAACACACACAATTACCAATTAGGTGTTACTATATAGATGACTCGGATCTATGCGACTGCAACGCCCAAATCTTGTCAGGACCGGAAGGTAGCAGCAACACGGGATGCTTACAGTAGGCGTGGTCTCCGGGTCGCCTTATTTTTAGAAATAATAATCTACAAATGCCTGGTTTTGGAGATATTGTTAAAAAAGCTTTTTACCTTGGTGTTGGGTTGGCTTCTTATGCTGGCGAAAAAGCAGGAGACAAAATAACTGACCTACGTTCGCAAGTCCAAAAATTGGCAGACGAAATGGTTGCTAAAGGCGAAATGACAACCGAAGAAGGTCGTCGCTTTGTTGAAGATATGATGAAGCAAGCTCAAAATCAACCAGAATCTAGTGCTACTGATAATACTGATAAAGCGTCTGCTTCTGAACCTCGACGCATAGAAATTTTAGAAGAAGACGAACAGCCGACTCAAAAAGAGTCTCAGGGTGAGGATGTAGACAAACTACGCGACCAAGTTTTAGAACTGCAAGAAGAACTGAAAAAGTTACAGATTGACCAATAGCTAAAGTCTGTAATTTAAATTAAGATTCGCTTTAGTAACAAATCGCTACTACCAATTTAAATTTATTGTCGTAATATTATTTAATGTATTTTCAAGGTTTGTAACGTTTGAAAGTACTGTTTTAAGCTTCATATTACTTAACGTTCAAGGAAATTTACAGCTAAGACTAAGGGTATACTTAACTACCAAGCGGTAAGCTATCCTAAGAGAGTATAATCGGGCAATTCAGGCAAAGTCGTTTACGGGCTTCTCCGCTTAGTTATTTTTCCTGTGTCCTATAGTTGATAGCAAAAAGGACGTTAAATGTATGGATAGTTGGCAAAAAGATTTATTGGATATTGTAGAAACAGTCGCCGGTGAAGTAGACCGTTTTTTTCTTGGTATGAGTGAAATGATAGACACTTTTGTGGAATTCACCGAAGAAATTGGCGAGCAAATGCAAAATTCCATAGCCACAGATTTGGAAATGTATTTGCAAGAGTTAATTGACCCAATTCCAGAGCGATATTGGGAACTGGAAGACTCTATGCTAGATATAGACCCGGCATTTCCTTATTATTTGGAAGCCACAAGCGAAAAAAATCCTGCTTGTATGGGTTGTCAGCATTACCACGGTCATGTTTATGGTGGTAATTTGCTTGTTTGTGGAATGCATCCAAGTGGTTATGAGGGAGATAGCTGTCCTGACTGGCAAGCAGGGAGTTTTGAGTGTTGAGTTTTAAATTTTCAATTTTGAATTAAGAATTATTAAGGTATGACTTAAGATACTATTGTGGTCTTAAGCCAAATTTTTTGTTTTATGAGTCACTCTTCACCTGAAATTGCATCTAACCAGCCTACTCAAGAAATGAAGTATGGCGAGCGCGAAATTGTGGAAGGTAACTTAATTACATTTCCTAATCCGCGTGTGGGACGACGTTATAATATTGACATTACGTTGCCAGAATTTACCTGTAAATGTCCGTTTTCTGGCTATCCCGATTTTGCGACCATTTACGTTAGTTATATTCCAGACGAAAAAGTGGTGGAATTAAAGGCAATAAAGCTTTATATAAATAGCTACCGAGAGCGTTACATTTCTCACGAAGAGTCAGCTAATCAAATTCTGGATGACTTTGTTGCTGCATGTGACCCATTGTTCGTAAAAGTGAAAGCGGATTTTACACCGCGTGGAAATGTACACACGGTGGTTGAAGTGACTCACGAGAAAAAAGTTTAGACAGCAACAGGTTCTTCTTTATCCTTTTGCTGCAAACTCAATTTATCCAAAATTTCTAAAACTTCGCGTTCAAAAGCTACTTGAGCGCGATTAGTTTTTGCTCCTATATACAAACAACCGTCTTTCTGTAGTGCCCAGACTTGTGAATGAGAAAAATAACTCATCACCACTCCTGCCATTAATAAAGCAAATCCGGTGTAAACAATTGGTATACCTGGGTCAGCTTTAATTTGCAATCCAGTGCTACCAATTACATCCAAAATTTTCAATGTGACTCCGTTTACTTCGGTAGACATCCCAGTTCTCACGGTATCTACCAATTTTCCAGCAGAGTCATAAATTAATACTGTACCTTGTAAATCTTTTGCTAACAGAGACACACCAGCACTCAAATCTGGTTTCGTGGGAATCCAAGTACCCCAAAGCCTTCCATTACCATTCGTATTTAATGATGCCATTGGTAGTTGGAAAATAGGGCTTTTGTTAATCCTCACACGTACTGCGGAAATACCCCAATCTGTTTGGTAAAAAGTTACACCTTTATGGCGTAGAGGCTCATTTACATAAATTTTCTTGTGGTCAACTTCTTTACCTTGGCTATCTAAAACTGACATATCAGAATAAAACTGGTCAATACCACCACTTGGGGTGTAGTCAATCCAAAAGCGATTTACGCGCACTGACCAATCTTTGGGTACTTGTCCTTGTGCCAAAGGACCAGCTTCAATAATATTATTTACTTTAAACGTAGAACCACTAGGTATCATTTCTTGAGCCAGAAAACCAGTCATAGCTCCCCAAATTCCACCAAGTAAAATAACTACGATACCTATATGTACAACAATCGGTCCGATGCGTCCGACAATACCTTTACGTGCATATAGAAGATTATTTTTTTCTGTGTCTTGAAAAATTTTATATCGACGTTGTTGTAAAAGTTGGCTTAAATTGGGTAAAGAAGCAAGATTTCTTGTTTCTAAATCTAGTTCTGCGCTTAAAGCTAATTTTTGATATTGACGGGGTTGGTCATAAAATTTCCAACGACGTGCTGCTTTTAAAGCTGGCAACTGACGGGTAAAACTACAAGCAGTTATGCTTGTACCAAATAAAATTAGTAACGCTAAAAACCACCAAGTACGGTAAACATCATTTAAACCCAACATTAAAAGAACTTTCCAACTCAGAAAACCAAATAATGCTGGATGTTCTGGGTAATTAGCTTGATAAAATGCCAAAGTTTGACCCTGCTCAATTACTGTTCCTGTGATGCTGAAAGCCGCAATAACTAACAAAAGAATTATCGCTAATCTTAAATCGGTTATAAGGGGTAGGAGTTCTCGTCTGAGAATCCGTACAGGTGCTGACCAAAAACTATTTTTTTGAGGAGTTGGATTATCTAAAGTCATTTTTTAGTTGATTTTTTAGTTGATAGTTGACGGTTATTACAAATTTAAAGGAATGCGGGAAAGGAGTGAAAATACGCCGAAGGCAACTAAAAGTGTTCCACTCACTGGATTAATCCAACCAGAAAAGCGTCGCAATTCTAATATTTTTTTTATAGAAGCAGTAAATGTACCTGCCAAAATTAATGGTGCTACATAGCCAGCTGTGTAAGAAATTAATAAAACAGCACCTAAAATCAAATCTTGTGTATTGGCAACCCAACCAAGTAAGCTTGCTAAAACTGGAGTACTGCAAGGTGACGCGACTAAGCCAAAACTAAGACCAATTGCATAAGCGCGTATACCTGATGGTAAATCTTCGGAAATCCATTTCGTGTCATTAAAAGAAGGAAATTGTAGGGGTAGTGCTTCTAATAAATTCAACCCCATCAGAATTGCCAAAATACTAATAATAATTGGTAAACCAATTCCAATTTGTCCATAGACTTTACCTACGGTTGCTGCTATAATTCCTAGTCCTGCGAGAGTGGTTGCTAGTCCTAGTGCAAACCAGGTAGACTGTGCAGCAGCTTGCAAACGGCTTTTTGCTTCATAACCCCCAATATAACCAATGGTGATTGGTAACATGGAAAGCATACAAGGTGTAAGACTAGTAAGCAATCCTGCGATAAAAATTACACCGATACTAACAAGACTCAGGTGGGTCAGTTGATTAGAGACAAGGGTGTTGGCAAATTGTTCTAGTTCAAAAATTCGGGTTTGTAGGGTTTCAAGCATGGGTAAAATATCGCTAGGAATGCTTACGCTGCTTGAATTTTAGCTTAATTTAGGCTTTTGGGTGAGGAGTCGCCTAGTTTGATATAAGTCTAGGGTAAATGAGTCTAGGGTAAATGAGTCTAGAGTAAATGAGTCTAGGGTAAATGAGTCTAGGGCAAATGAGTCTAGGGCGGGCAAGGATGCCCACCCCACAAGATGGGGATTAAGATTTTTGAGAATCTTTTTTAATTTCGTCTTCTATTTGTGTATGCTTCTCTTCTCAAGGGAACTACATCTGCTTCGCTACTTTCTCTTGCTACTCTAATAAGTAAACTTGATAACACTAAGCTACTAATCATTGAGTTACCCCCATAACTAAACATTGGTAAAGGTAAACCTGTGGTTGGTAAGGCCCCAGTCGTTACACCTATATGTAGAAATGATTGTCCCACCATAAAAATTGTGACGCCAATGGCTATTATTTTATGTATGGGATTAGTAGCTTTTATTGCCACAGTTAATCCTAGAGTGGCATATGAAAGTAGCATTATTAACAGGATACTACAGCCAACAAAACCAAATTCCTCTGCTAGTACAGCAAAAATAAAGTCTGTATCCTGGAATGGTAACCAAGATAATTTTTGTTGGGAAAGTCCAAAACCTGTGCCGAATTGACCACCGGAACCGACTGCTAGTAAACTTTGAACTAACTGATAGCCTGTATCTCTCATATCAGCCCAAGGATTTAAAAAAGACATAATCCGTTTACGCTGATATTCGCGAAAGCTAATACTGAGTGTTGCTAATAGCAATCCACCTACTGCTGTACTCCCAAGGTATTTGTAAGGTAGTCCAGCAGAGAGTGCCATTAACCAGATACTCATACCACACAGCGCTGAGGTACTCAAATTAGGCTGTCCTAGGATACCTACGATAATTAAACCAAATACACCCAACCAAGCTAAGCGTACTCCCCAACTAAGTCTGTCCCAGCTACCAAATAAGCGAGCACTTTGCAACACTAAAAATGGTTTCATTAATTCTGAGGGCTGTAATGGTATTGGACCTAACGGTATCCAACGCGCTGCACCTAGAGTTCTTTTACCTAAACCTGGAATTAAGGTAAGGATAATTAGAAATAATAGGAACAGCACGACCCAATGGGATATACCAGCAACTTTACGGATAGGTAGGTTAACAATAATATTAAATGTTAGTAAACCTAAAACTACCCAAATAAATTGCCGCTTAATGTAATACAACCCGTCATTATAGTTGGAGTCAGCAGCAGGATAGGATGCAGAAAATAGCATCACCAATCCGAAAAACAACCAAATTAATGTTAACCAACGTAACATTCGCGCTTCAAATCCCCAGCGCTCGACAGAATCATCAAAAATTGGAATTAAGCTGCGTATATTCACGACTAGCTAATTGCAGGAAGGTCTCTGGGTAGTATAACTGATTGATGATGAAATGGTTGATGAGCAACACGCTGCTATTTTTTGAGATAAATTTCGCTCTCTTTGGGTAGGCGATGACACCAATGCTGAAGAAAATTCAGAAAAATATTAAATAAAATAGTAGCCCCCTCCCCGCAAGCGGGGAGGGGGTTGGGGGTGGGGTTCTTTTTGTAAGCTTATAACTTACAGTAATCCAGTATTTGAACCTTGCTTACCAGTAGCAAGTTCAACCTTAACAATTTTACCGCCCATTTTCTGAATCCGTTGTTGTTCGCGGAACCAGTTATCATAAGGTACTAATTTAGTAAAGAAAGTATTTTGTAGTTCCCGCTGTGTACGAATGCGGCTTTGACTGGGAACACAAGCAGTAATTTTAAACATTCTCATGACAGATAATCTCCTGTAGCTGAAGTGAAAACTTTTTTATTTCAATCAAATTTTTGAGTTCAAATTTTCATAAAGTGGAAAAAATTAAATGTAGAAGTCAACCAAAAAGCCTAAATTCTTCTCAATGAACGACTTTTCACTTTTACCTTTTAATTCCCTCTCACTCAAAGTCTGGAAATCATTCGTCAATACCAGCTCATACTCCACTCATTATCGGTGACAGTCACAAAACCGTGAAACTCACTCTATACTAAGCGACAGTTCGTTCTAGCACTCACGATTGATTTCCAGACCTGAATAAACCGCACTTAAATTATTAAGCGCTTCTCAACTCTTAGCTTAAGCCAGAGCTAATGTAGTCGAAGTAAACACCCATTTCTTTACCAGCATCTGGACCAACCAAGCTAGCAGTTACTTCTTTCATTGATTGGATTGCTTGAACGGTAGCTCCAACGGGTACACCCAAGGAATTGTAGGTTTCTTTCAAACCATTCAATACGCGCTCATCCAAAATGGAAGGGTCGCCAGCTAACATAGCGTAGGTCGAGTAACGCAGGTAGTAATCCAAGTCACGGATACAAGCTGCATAACGACGGGTGGTGTACATGTTACCACCAGGACGGGTAATGTCGGAGTATAGCAGGGACTTAGCAACTGCTTCTTTAACGATAGCTGCAGCATTAGCACTGATGGTTGTAGCTGCACGAACGCGCAGTTCACCAGTTGCGAAATAGCCTTTCAGCTTCTCCATCGCGGAGGTGTCGAGGTACTTCCCTTGAACGTCGGAAGAGTTAATTACAGCGGTAATCGCGTCTTGCATGTTGTTATTTCCTTATTTCCAACCGTATTGCAATTGTTCTATCTTTACTTAGGAAAAGCCTTGGTAAAAGCTTCAAACTACGACATAGCACCAATTAGGTAGTCGAAGTAAGAACCAGCTTCTCCTGAATCTTCGGGAGACATCATACCAGTTGCAATGCCCTTCATAGCACTTACACCAGCAGCAACTGCGTCAATGGGAGTACCCAAGGACTTATACATTTCACGCACACCAACGATTCCAATTTCTTCGATGGGGGTGATGTCACCAGCTACGATTCCGTAAGTGATTAGGCGTAGGTAGTAGTCCATATCGCGCAAACAGGTTGCGGTCATTTCTGTACCATAAGCGTTACCGCCAGGAGATACAACATCAGGACGTTTTTGGAACAATTGGTCACCAGCTTGCTTAACGATGCGCTCGCGGTTATCGGTCAACGCTTGAGCAATCCGTAGGCGACGTTCGCCACTGGTCACAAAGCTCTTAATTCTATCTAATTCACCAGGGCTGAGATAACGAGCCTCTGCGTCTGCATTCACGATGGACTTCGTGACGATACTCATTAACGGGTTCCTCCAATACGAATCAAATCAGACTGTAATTAAACTGGTGCGATTTTAGGATAGCTACCTGAGTTTTAACTCCCACTCTTTTACAAGTGACTGGAGTCTCTAAAACTCAATTACCTCCCGCAAATATTTTCGGTCATTCTGGGGATTTAATATTACTGGTCTTAACACTTTGTAATATTATTTTTCATTTTCACTATCTTGATTGACTGTTGACTGTTGACTGATGGCTGTTGACTGATGGCTGATGGCTGATGTGTATTGCCAAGCTTTTACGCCACTTGTATTTACCCTGAAGCAGGTTAGGGTAAACAAAACAAACCGTCAACCGTCAACCGTCAACCGTCAACAGTCAACCGTCAACCGTTCACTCTCCCAAGGTATTTGCCTTCAGCAAGGGACGGAATACGTTTGTAGGGTACTACGTCAGTACCGAAGAACTGAGCGTACTCTTGGCTGTTTACTAAAGTGTTAACAGTGGCTTCCAATCCTTCTTCAACTAGCTTTTGGCTGCACTCCTTAATTTCCGCTTGGGTGGCTGGTGCGCGTCCCAATAAATGACGGAATAGGAATTCAACTACTTTGTTGTTGGGATAGGGTGTTAAGAACCTGTCGCTATAGTTCACACTTGTGGCTATTAACCGTACAAATTCCTGGACGTTTATTTCGCCATTGCTCAATTTTGCTTCTAAGTCTGGACGACGGAAATAAAGAGGAATTTCACCAGTAATATCCAGCACTTGGGTGTAAATCGCGTTGACAGCAGCTTTTAGTTCTGCTGAATCACTGTTGGGAGTGACTCGATAAATACGGATATTTTGGGTCTTGCTAGCAGGAGCTGATACTGTATCAGGTCTGCTTGTAGAACGAGCTAAACTCATGTAAGCTGGCTCGCTGCTTCCGTTTGGTGATGCCGCCATATCTGCGATTGCTTTACCAGTTAATGGCATTTGAGCTATATCCATTGTTGAGTTCACAGGGTCAAAACTGGGAACTACAACGTCGCTGTTTTGCTTGGTTAGCTGGTTGTACAATCTTTCCGTATTCGGGAAGTTAGCCGCAGGTAGTGTTGGGAAGCGACGGTAAGGAATTGTGTCTTCTCCAAATACGTCGTTATATTCTACGCTGCTCAGCATTGCGTTAATAAAAGCTTTGATGCCCTGCGTTGCAAGAATTTGGTTATACTTACGGATTTCCGCTTGGTTTTGTGGAGCGCGTCCCAAAAAGTGTTTGGTTCCCAACTCAATTACTTTAGTATTGGGATATGGTGTATAGAACTCTTTTAAGTAAAGGCTAGAACAACCAATACCTTCAATAAATTCTTTTACCGTAATTTCTCCATTACCTAAACGACTTTCCAGTACTTTGAATTCTCTGGAGGAAGCTACGTATGGAGCAATATCACGCTCGAAAATTTGACGGTAAGCAGCGCTAATTGCAGTATTAACTGCTACTTTATCACTCAGCCCCGCAACCAATTTGAATACTTTGGTTTGCTCACGCTGCTTAGAAACCCCTTGTTTGACGCGGAATTGAACATCGGGTAATGCCCGCTCTTCTGTAACCGCACCCATTTTCACAAACATGGGGACTTCTTCTTTGGGTATCGAAGCCGCAATATCCTCACGGATACTACCAACACGTAGTTTTCTTTGTGATACACCACCAGGTGTTAAATAGCGCTCGTAAGGAACGGTATCTTCATTAAAAGACTCTTCGTACTCTTTGCTGTCGATAATAGAATCAACAAGTGCGTAAAATCCTTTTTTGGCACAAATGTCAAAATACTTGTTGGTTTCCTGACGTCCATAGGTGGGACGACCTAACAAGCGACGGTGGATGTACTCTACCGATTTCATGATGTATAGGTTTGTCCAGTACATCTTGCGGAAAACATCAGACTTCGCCAAAGCGCGAATAAATTCGCGGATACTAATGTCACCGTTTTCTAGCTTGATTTCTGCTACTTTTTGACGTTGACCTTCGTAAACTTCGCGACCAAATACTTGTAAGTACGCAGCTTTTATTACGGCTTGGGTCGAGCTTTCCGAGAATTTTATGTTAGTTCCCGCAGTCGATTTTTTGCCTCTTGTGCCGGGGAGTTGGTCTAATTTGAAAACTTTTGGACCGAGAGTTCCTGGAGCTACACCACGAGCACTGGGGTTACTAACTTGATTGTTAATACCAGGCCCTTGGGTAATCAACAAACGACGGGTATCTTTACCAAAGAAGGCTGGACGAGCACTGGGGTTACGGGTTTCTTTCGGGAAAATTGCCCCGAATTGAATTTCCAGTGGGTCGTTACCAGAACCATAAACGTGTTGGTCTGGTAATGGTTGGTTATATGCCGCAAATGTTGTGATGAACTGTGGAACTTTACGGAAAGGAGCACTGTAATTAAACAAGTCCAGTTGAGGTCCCCAGTTGCGACACTCTTGTGCTTCTTGACCAAAACCGCGTAAGTAAGGAACGGTTTCTTCACCAAAATAGTCAGAATATTCATCTGAGTCTACTAAGGCGTCAATTAAAGCTGGTAAACCACCATTAGAAACAATGGAGAAGTATTTTTGTACTTCTTCTCGTGAACTTGGCCCTCTTCCTAAGAAGTGACGGAAAGCAAGTTCAAGAGCGCGGCTATTGATAAATGGTTCAAAAAATAGTTTGCGATAAAGTGGGGATTTTCCAAGACGACGGACGAATCCTTTCATCGAGATGTCGCCATTCTTCACTTGCGACTCTAGATATGATAGGGACAATCCGTAAGCCCGTGTAATATCCCGCTCAAAAAGTTGTCGATATGCTGCTTTGATAACGTCGTTTTTCTCAGAAGCTGACAAACCTGTCTTCATGACAAACTTAGGACGTCGCTCTGCCGAATTAAAGTAAATTTGGGGCAGTTGTAGACCTTGTTGGTCAACTGTTGGACGTTGACGTAGTTTGTTAGAAGGTGTGGCTGCTTTGAATTCGTTAATCAAAATGTCCATATATTGGGAAACAATATTCCCAGCTTCGACATCTTGACGGAAAAATGATAGAGAAGCTGCCTTAATTTCTTGTAAAGCAACTAGTGTTGCATCAGTCGAACAGGCGTTTTCAATAATTTCCCGCAAACCACGAACGTTCACCACCAATATATTGGGGTCTCCAGCAACAATCGCGTATGTGGCGTAACGTAAGAACCAGGACAAATCCCGCAAGCTCTTAGCCATATTGCTTGGACCATACCGTGCAATATTTATTGGCCGAAAACCTGCAGGTGCTGGGCCACTAGAAGAGGAATTAAAAATGGAGCGTAAATTTTCAAAGAACCCACCACGGCTTTCAACGTAGGTTACGGTTCCTAACTCCATTCCTTTTCTTACGTCAGTTCCAGAACCAATAGCAGCTGGTGCTGCCATCGCCATGGATGGTTCCGGAGCCTGAGGTTTTTCTAAAAATGCCATTGGCGAACCACCGACAAAAATCCGGTTGGCAGCTCGCGAGACAATAATTTCAGAGTTATCAGTGAGAAGTTTGGCAATTTCTAAACGCCTAGCGCCAGATTTAAAATAACTTGCCAATTCACTCAGTTCACCTTGTCCTAAATAGCGGTCTTGTTGTTCCGCTTGATTAATTGTCGCCACAGCTACGGTTTGATATAGTTGCGGACGCACAAGTGAGCTTCCACCACTCGCCTTCAGAGTCATTGGATTTGTAAAACTCCCTTCATATGCGTTTATGTGTTAAGTCTGGGGGGAGTTTGAGACTTGACACATCGGTTTGACCGTGCCATACCAGTGTCGCCTGCAAAACTGCCAAAATTTAACCCCGTCAGCTTTCTAGATTAGAACGTTTTGAGTTTTCTCTGGGGATTTGTTAAGAAGTGTGTCCGAGATGTAGCCAAAATGTATGTTTCTATAAAGAGGATACACCGAACTAACCTGAGAAAATGGCAAAGTTTTGTAAACTAAAGTGTCATTTCCGACTCAGCCATTCTTAACAAGGAAGCTATCTGTAAGCAGTAGTTCCTATTTACATTGTCTGTTAATACGGGCGAATATTTTTTTAAGTTAATGAGAATTTCGACATAACTTTAGTTTAGCCTGTAGGGTTGGTTCGTTCCACGGGAACCAACAATCATCACGCTTCAGGCTAGTAGATTGTACGCAGTTGATTAAATTTAAGCGGATTCAAGCGTTTTCGACTCCCTAACTCCCTACTTGGGGATGGTTCAACATGAGCCACTCACTACAATAGGGGATGCTAATCTCGCTTTCTGTTCACAGAGAGCAAAATTTTTTGCAGTCTGTATGTTTCTAGCAAAATGTTCCCACTAAGTAGTAGGTTAAAATTAATACATAATTATTTTCGATTAGGGTGGAGTTGTTTAACCTATTGGGTCTACACTTTCTTATGACTTTTCCTTCTGGTAAAAACTTATTTATTATTTTGTTATTTGTTGGAAGTATTATTGTAATTATTTCGCTCGCTGCATTTCAAAATGTTGATGTAAAACTTGCTGGATTCGTTGCTCAAATAGAGGTTCTTTACCAAGAATGGTTAGAAAATCAAAACAAAAGTAATCCATTTATTTTAATTATTTTTGCATTTTTTGGCGGTCTGATTGCTAGTATTTCTCCCTGCGTTTTATCAATGCTACCAGTTAACCTGAGCTATATTGGGACTTTAAAAATCACTTCTCGTCGAGATGCTTTTTTTAAAGCGAGCTTTTTCTCTTTAGGTGCAGTTACTCTATTTAGTTTAATTGGTTTATTCGCATCTTTTACATCGGTAATTTTTATCGAGTTTCGTGGGTATATTAATATTTTTGTCGGTGTAATTATTTTACTAATGGGGCTGAGTTTTGCCGGACTCATCCATTTACCATTGCCGCAAACTCATGTTTCTTTTCCTATTGCTGGTTCTTATGGAGTTGGTTTGACTTTTGCTTTGGTTAGTTCTCCTTGTTCTAGTCCGGTACTCTTTGCCGTTTTAGCTGCTGCTGCGGCAACTGGCTCTCAGCTTTACAGTACTATAACGATGGTTAGTTATGCTTTGGGTTATACTGCGGTCATTTTTTTAGCCAGTTTGTTTACAGGATTAGTCAAACAAAGTCGAGTTTTATTAAGTAAATCTGATTGGATTATACGATTAGGCTCTTTCTCACTTATATTAGCTGGAGGTTATTACCTCTTTATGGGTGTTACTTGGTTTTTGTGATACAGCAACTTATCCGCAAACGTTTTTTATCTCACGCATAAACCGGAGGTTTTCCCGCAGGGTAGCCGCAAAGCCGCAAAGGATGAAACCCAGAAAACAAAGGATGAAATCCAGAAAACTGCTGTAACTTTATAAATTAACTGGTGTCCTATTTACTATAAACTCGATAATGGTGATTGCTCCAAGTTTGGTTGATTATGTCTGACCCTCAAGTAAGCTCTGCTGTTGAATCGCTTTACGATACTTATCCTTTTCCCCCTGAACCTTTGTTAGATGAACCACCTCCAGGGTACAACTGGCGTTGGAATTGGGTTAGCGCTTATAATTTTTGTGCTGCTCAGAAACCTCAACGGCAAGATGTTCGTATTTTAGATGCTGGTTGTGGTACTGGTGTGGGAACTGAGTATTTAGTTCATTTGAACCCTAAAGCACAAGTTGTGGCGATGGATTTAAGTTCTGGTGCTTTAGATGTTGCTTCTGAGCGTTGTCAACGTTCTGGTGCTAATCGTGTGGAGTTTTATCACAAGAGCTTATTTGATGTCGAGCAGTTACCTGGTGAATTTGATTTAATTAATTGTGTTGGAGTTTTACATCATACCTCTGACCCGATTCGTGGTATCAAAGCTTTGGCTAACAAGTTAGCCCCTGGAGGAATTTTCCATATATTCGTTTATGGTGAGTTGGGACGTTGGGAAATTCAACTTATGCAAAAGGCGATCGCACTTCTCCAAGGTGAGAAAAAAGGGGATTATCGGGATGGTGTCGCGTTAGGTAGGCAAATATTCGCGTCCTTACCAGAATATAACCGTATTGTAAAGCGGGAAAAAGAGCGATGGGCTTTGGAAAATCAGCGAGATGAGAATTTTGCTGATATGTATGTTCACCCCCAAGAGATTGATTACAATATTAAAACGCTATTTGAGTTAATTGATGCTTCTGGATTGGACTTTGTTGGTTTTTCTAATCCTGATTTTTGGCAGTTGGAAAGACTACTTAGTAAGGCTCCTGAGTTAATTGCAAGAGCACAGAATTTAAGCGAACGCGAGCAATATCGTTTGATAGAATTACTTGACCCAGAAGTATCCCACTATGAATTTTTCTTGAGTCGTCCTCCTTTAGCTAAGTTTGACTGGTCAAATGATGATGCTTTGTTAGCCTCAGTTGGAGAACTCAACCCTAGTATGAATGGCTTCCCTAGTAAGAGTGTATTCAATCATGATTATCAAATAGTTAATTTGTCGGATGCTGAATTCAATTTTATGCAAGAGTGTGATGGACAAAAAACAGTCAGAGATATTTTGACTAATGTTGATTTAAGTTTGGATGAGATACGTAGTTTACAAAAAAGACAGTTGGTAATGTTATCTCCTAGCTAAATACATAGCGATTATCAGTTGCATGTAATTAACTAGCACAACATTATAATAAATTATTGATGCAATCTTTGTGACAATTAGTAATTATTAATTAGCAACGGCTAAAACTTTTTGGATATATGATTCAAAATGGGTTAACTCTTATCAAGTAAATCCGTTGAATTCTTGTTTTCCTCAAATTTACTAAACTGAAACTACGTATGCTTGTGGCATAACGATTCAGTATTATTTCGGCAATTATCATGTTCAATTTTAGTCTAATATGTTCCTTAAGAAATTGAGATGGATTTAGTGATAAAGATGGTTTGGTATTTTTTATCACTGGAATAGATGATTTTTATAGAAGCTAATCATCTTAAAATTTGCTTATGCTAATGATAAGAATCTGGTCTAATTCGAGAGTAAAGGCTAGAATGTATAGGTAAAAAGAAGTAAAGCTGGTTTTTACGGCTTTGACTTCTAGCTATGCTCAAGAAGAACGGTAATCCTTTGTGTTAAAGGGTTTGTCATTGTTCTTAACTTGAACATCAGTACATCCGTGTGACAATTTTGTATTATCTCTCTGCGAGCTATTTTTGCTCAATCCACTACGACGTTTTAATTTTTTTGGTTCTGTTCACGTGAAGGAAATGGTTTTTTTCTAAAGTATTGTTACTAAAACGTGATATCATTCATCTGGCTCACTAATGCAGCCAACGTAATTAACTCTACTGGTTTCAAGTCCCGTGAGCTTGTCAGAAGAACCAACTAATCCCAATCCAACAACAGGACAAGACTCGATAGCTGTTTCTGACAACACAGAATCAGCTAGCTCCATGCAAGATTTCTATCAACTCTATCAAGAGATGTTGATGATAACTCTTGCTTTAATGGGGATTATATTCATTTCTGTATGGATATTTTATTCCCTAAATATTGCCCTCAACTATTTACTTGGGGCTTGTGGGGGAATAGTTTACTTGAGAATGTTGGCGAAAGATGTTGAGCGTTTGGGTAGAGAGAGACAGAAACTGAGCAAAACTCGGTTAGCATTATTAGTAGGCTTAATTCTACTGGCATCGCGGTGGAATCAACTGCAAGTAATGCCAGTATTTTTGGGATTTCTCACCTATAAAGCCACGCTTCTCATCTACGTAATTCGGGTGGCATTTGTCTCTGACTCGTCTAGATAGGGGCAGCCTTAGATAAGGTTACTCTTCTCCAAACTTATATATGGGAGAAACCATTGGTATAGCAAGAAAATGCTGAATTTTCTGAACATCTTCCATTCAAATCCTCTTGCCGAATTAGAAGTAGGTCAACATTTCTACTGGCAGTTAGGCAACCTGAAAGTACATGGGCAAGTTTTTTTGACCTCATGGTTCGTAATCAGTCTTCTCGTAATAGCTTCGTTAGCTGCGACGAGAAACATCCAAAGAATTCCTAGCGGCATCCAAAATTTAATGGAATATGCTCTAGAATTTATTCGGGATCTGACCAAAAACCAGATTGGCGAAAAAGAGTATCGTCCCTGGGTGCCCTTCATCGGCACTTTGTTTCTATTTATTTTTGTCTCGAACTGGTCAGGTGCTTTAATTCCCTGGAGATTGCTAAAACTCCCATCTGGTGAATTAGCTGCTCCGACTAATGACATCAATACGACTGTGGCACTGGCATTACTAACTTCTCTGGCGTATTTTTACGCGGGTTTTAGTAAGAAGGGTTTAGGGTACTTTAGAAAGTATATCGAACCAACGCCGATTTTATTGCCAATTGCGATTCTAGAAGATTTTACGAAGCCTCTCTCTCTAAGCTTCCGTCTATTTGGTAACATTCTAGCGGATGAACTAGTGGTAGGAGTACTAGTCTTGCTAGTACCTTTGTTCGTGCCTTTGCCTGTAATGGCTTTAGGTTTGTTTACCAGTGCCATTCAAGCGTTAGTATTCGCCACCTTAGCTGCTGCATATATTCATGAAGCGCTCGAAGGACATGGTGAAGAACATGAGGAGCACTAATACAATTCGCAGTTCGCAGTTTGCAATTCGCAGTTTATTCAGCAATTTATAAATTAGCGAGTTAAGAATTAGTGATTGAGAATTAGGTAAGAGCTACTCATTATAATGTAAAATCCCAAAAAGTTCATTTGTAGTCAAAAGAAGGAAAATCAAGATGGACCCTTTAGTTTCTGCCGCTTCAGTTTTAGCTGCTGCTCTCGCAATTGGTTTGGCTGCAATTGGACCTGGTATTGGTCAAGGTAATGCTGCTGGTCAAGCAGTAGAAGGTATTGCTCGTCAGCCAGAAGCAGAAGGAAAAATTCGCGGTACATTGCTGTTAACCTTAGCGTTCATGGAATCCCTGACCATTTATGGTCTGGTTATTGCTCTGGTGTTACTGTTTGCTAACCCATTTGCATAAAATAACTGGTTGACTTGGAGACGCAACGTCTAGCTGTACGGCTAGACCTATCAGCGTCTCTACTGTCGAATAAAGCCCAGGAATAAAACCCAGAATATCTTGGCAACTCTTTTCATATGCCAAAATATGAATAGTATTGCCTCCTCTAAATAACTGTTGTGCGAGCCAAAAGAGGGAAAAATGTTTGATTTTGATGCTACTTTGCCTTTTATGGCATTGCAGTTCCTTTTATTGGCTGCTCTGTTGAATGCCATTTTCTATAAGCCGATTACGAAAGTGCTAGATGAGCGAGATAATTACATCAGAACCAATAGGGTTGATGCTCGCGAACGTAAAGCATTGGCTGAACGTTTAATTAAGGAATATGAGCAGAGGATTGCAGACGCTCGTAGAGAGTCGCAAGCTGTAATTGCAAAAGCTGAAGCGGAAGCTCAGGCTGTTTATGCAGAGCAAATTGCTGAAGCTCAAAAAGAAGGACAGAAATTACGAGAACAAACCTCTCGTGAAATCGAACAACAAAAGCAGGAAGCTTTGCGTTCTTTACAGACCAAAGTGGAATCCCTCAGTCAGCAAATTCTTGGAAAACTATTGGGACCCAATCTTGCTAGGTAGAACTATAAAGAATTTTGGATTTTCAATTTTGGGTTTTGGGTTAAATCTAAAATCTGAAATCTAAAGTCTAAAATTGTTAGGTCAGTCCCAAAAGTCTACACGCAGGGGGGAGTGTCAATTCACTGCCCTTAATCAAGTGTGATAAAAAGCACTTGAAATCCATCAGTAAAAACTGAAATTATTAGCAGTCAAGTAGCGCAGTTGTAGATTGATATAATGGGCACTTTGATATTATTGGCGGCAGAGGCAAGCGCTATTCATGCCGAAGAAGGTGGTTTCGGTCTAAACCTAGACATCCTAGAAACCAACGTAATTAACCTGGCAATTTTGGTTGGAGTGCTGGTTGTTTTTGGGCGTAAAGCTCTGACTAACATCTTGAGCGAACGACGTTTAAAAATTGAAACAGAGATTAGCGAAGTTGAGCAGCGGGTAAAGGAAGCTGCTGCTGCTCTCTCTGAATCTCAGCAAAATGTAGCTAAAGCTCAAGCAGAAGCAGAACAAATCCTCCAAACTGCACAAGAAAATGCTAAAGTCGCGAGAAATGCTATTTTAGCAAAAGCAACAGCGGATGTAGAACGCTTGAAAGCGGCAACTGTTGCTGATTTAGGTGCAGAGCAAGACAGAGCGATTGCTCAATTGCGGCAGCAAGTAGTGGCAATGGCATTAGAAAAAGCTGAGTCGGAACTGCGGACAGGCATTGCCGATGATGCTCAACAACAACTTATTGACCGTAGTATTGCGTTACTGGGAGTCTAACTATGAAAGGTGGTAACGTAGCTAGTGCGGAAATTGCCCAGCCTTACGCAGCAGCACTCATGTCTTTAGCTAAGTCAAATAATATGGCTGAGCCACTTGGTGATGACGTGCGTGCAATTTTGAATTTGTTAAAAGAATCATCAGAGTTACGGGTTTTTTTTGGTAATCCCTTTGTTGAAGATAACAGCAAAAAGGATGTAATTAACCGCATACTAGGCGATGGTGTTAATAATTACCTTCGTAATTTTTTGATGCTGTTAGTAGATAGAAAGCGAATTGTTGTTTTGGAAGAAGTTTGCCAGCAATATTTAGCGCAATTACGACAGTTAAATCAAACTGAATTAGCGGAAGTAACATCAGCTGTTCCTTTGACAGGGGAGCAACAGGAAGCGGTAACACGAAAAGTCATCGAACTGACTGGTGCTACTAGAGTAGAACTGGAAACAAAGATTGACCCCGAATTAATTGGTGGTGTAGTCATTAAAGTCGGTTCTCAAGTAGTTGACGCAAGCTTAAAAGGTCAACTGCGTCGTCTTGCGTTGCGCTTAAGTGGTGCGTAGTTTTATAGGGAATTAAGGAGTAGGGAGTCGTGAGTCGTCGGGTATTAACGCAGCTCTCCATTCCCAACTCCCTACTTCCCCCATCTAAAAAACCATCTAGAAAAACAACAAGTATATAGACACATGGCTATTAGCATTAGACCAGACGAAATTAGCAGCATTATTCAGCAGCAAATCGAGCAGTACGACCAAGGAGTAAAAGTCGCTAACGTCGGTACTGTACTACAAGTAGGTGACGGTATTGCTCGTGTTTATGGCTTGGATAAAGCGATGGCGGGCGAATTGTTAGAATTTGTAGACGGCACAGTTGGCTTGGCGTTTAACCTAGAAGAAGATAACGTCGGTGTCGTACTATTAGGTGACGGTCGTCAAATTCAGGAAGGTAGCACAGTTACAGCAACTGGAAGAATTGCTCAAATTCCTGTAGGTGAAGCACTAATTGGTCGTGTAGTTGACGCTTTGGGTCGTCCCATTGATGGTAAGGGAGACCTGAAAACAACAGAAACCCGCTTACTTGAATCCCCAGCACCCGGTATTATTGCTCGTAAATCGGTTTGCGAACCAATGGCAACTGGTATTACCGCTATTGACGCGATGATTCCTATTGGTCGAGGTCAGCGTGAGTTAATTATCGGTGACCGTCAAACTGGTAAAACCGCAGTTGCGATTGACACCATTATTAACCAAAAATCAGAAGATGTAGTTTGCGTCTACGTTGCCATTGGACAAAAAGCTTCTACTGTGGCTAACGTTGTGCAGACATTGCAAGAAAAAGGCGCGATGGATTACACCGTCGTCGTTGCTGCTAACGCTTCTGACCCTGCTACCACACAATACTTTGCTCCATACACTGGTGCAACAATTGCTGAGTACTTTATGTACAAAGGCAAAGCAACTCTCGTAATTTACGATGACCTTTCTAAGCAAGCTGCAGCATACCGTCAAATGTCTCTCTTGCTGCGTCGTCCACCCGGTCGTGAAGCATATCCTGGTGACGTATTTTACATTCACTCCCGTTTGTTGGAACGTGCAGCTAAACTGAGTGATGAACTCGGTGGTGGTAGTATGACAGCACTACCAATCATTGAAACCCAAGCGGGTGACGTATCTGCATATATTCCGACCAATGTAATTTCCATTACTGATGGTCAGATTTTCTTGTCTACTGACTTGTTTAACTCTGGTGTTCGTCCCGCTGTAAACCCTGGTATCTCAGTATCCCGTGTGGGTTCTGCGGCTCAAACAAAAGCCATGAAGAAAGTGGCAGGTAAAATTAAGTTGGAACTAGCGCAGTTTGACGACTTACAAGCATTTGCTCAGTTCGCTTCTGACTTAGATAAAGCTACCCAAGACCAACTTGCACGCGGTCAACGCCTGCGGGAAATTCTCAAGCAATCACAAAATTCGCCATTGTCTCTGAATGAACAAGTTGCGATTTTATATGCTGGTATTAATGGGTACTTGGATGATATTCCTCTTAACAAAGTCCTAGACTTTACCAAAGGTTTGCGGGAGTACTTGAAAAACAGCAAACCAGCCTATAGCCAAGAAGTACAAACCAAAAAAGTCATGGGCGACGGTGAAGAAGGCGCACTGAAAGAAGGTATAACCGAATACAAGAAAACCTTCTTGGCTTAAATGTAATTTTGGTAATGGGTAATGGGTAATTGGTAATGGGTAATGGGTAATGGGTAATTGGTAATGGGTAATGGGTGATGGGTAAAATTTCCAATTACCAATTCCCAATAGCCAATTCCCAATTACCAATTCCCAATTACCAATTCCCAATTCCTAATTACCAATTCCCAATTCCCCAAGACTAAGAATATGGCAAATTTAAAATTAATACGCGACCGGATTCAGTCGGTAAAAAATACCAAGAAAATTACGGAAGCCATGCGATTGGTGGCTGCAGCACGTGTAAGACGTGCTCAAGAACAAGTACTCTCAACTCGTCCTTTTGCTGACCGCTTGGCACAAGTGCTATATGGCTTGCAAACCCGTCTGCGGTTTGAAGATGCTGACCTGCCTTTGCTGAAAAAACGGCAAGTGAAGTCAGTTGGTTTGCTAGTAATTTCTGGTGACCGTGGATTGTGCGGTGGCTATAACGCTAACGTTATCAAGCGGGCAGAAAACCGTGCAAAGGAACTGCAAAAAGAAGGTGTAGATTATAAATTTGTTATTGTTGGACGGAAAGCGGAACAATATTTCCGACGTCGTGAACAACCAATTGACAAATCTTACACAGGATTAGAGCAAATTCCTAATTCAGCAGAAGCAACACAAATTGCTGATGAACTGCTTTCTTTATTCTTGTCGGAATCGGTAGACAGAATTGAGTTGATTTATACTCGTTTCGTATCTTTGGTTAGTTCTCGTCCAGTAGTACAAACTCTTCTTCCTCTTGACCCCCAAGGTTTGGAATCTCCGGATGATGAAATCTTCCGTTTGACAACCCGTGGTGGTGATTTTGCTGTGGAACGGGAAAAGGTTGCTGCTGCTGAGGCACGCCAATTTCCCAGCGATATGATTTTTGAGCAAGACCCAGTACAAATATTGGATTCTTTGCTACCTTTGTACTTAAGTAATCAGTTGTTGCGAGCTTTGCAAGAATCTGCTGCGAGCGAGTTGGCTGCGCGGATGACAGCGATGAGTAATGCTAGTGATAACGCTGCTTCGCTGATTAAGTCTTTGACTATTGGTTACAACAAAGCCCGACAAGCTGCGATTACTCAAGAACTACTTGAGGTTGTTGGTGGTGCGGAAGCGTTGAATTAGGGAATTGATAATGGGTAATGGGTAATGGGTAATTGGTAATGGGTAATTGGTAATTGCTTTTTTCTATATACTAATTACCAATTCCCACTCCCTACTCCCCATTCCCCACTCCCCACTCCCCACTTCCCACTCCCAAATTTGAGTGGCGCATTTTGAAATTCCATACTACAATGATATGTAGATAGAAAAAGTCTCATGGGTCCGTACTGGTTTTGACAGGGTGGCGAAAGCTCATCGTTGATGCAAGTCGAGAGGGAGTCATCTCTCGTAAATAAAGGCTCGAAAAAAAAGTAAATGCGAACAACATCGTTCCTTTCGCTCGTAAGCAAGCACTAGTTGCTGCCTAAACACCTCTTATAGGTTCGAGCGTCTATAGTTTGACTCCGTTAAGGACTATAGACCAACCCCCAACGGATGCTCTAGCAATGTTTCTTTGGTTAATTGCTAGCTAAGACTTAACCAAAGTATCCTACCGTTCGGGATAATGAACGTTCCCCGCCTTGAGGGTCAGAAAGGATAAGCTTGTGAATGATGCGGTAGTCAATACCCATTTTGGACAGCAGTTCGATTCTGCTCGGATCCACTCTAATAATTTCTGAGTCCATTGTAGAATTTATTCTATTATGGACTTTGTTTTTTTCGATGAACTAATTGTGGTAATCCTTGTTTGTCAAAATCCTGCTTGCGGTAAGGAATTTAGCAAGTTTTTAGCAGAATTTAAGCGAAGTGAAAAATTAGGTAGACTTCATTTTTGTTCTTTGAGTTGTCATGCAAAGTTTAGAGGTCTAGGAACCTCTAAAATTCCGGCAAATCGAACAACATCTCATTTAAAAGAAATTATTAGAAGGGATGATTTTTCCCCTTTTAGAAATCATTTGAAGGTAATGAAAAAATCTGCAAAACGCCGAGGTCACGAATGTAGCGTAACTCTGGCAGATTTAAAAAACTTATGGGAAAAACAAAATGGAATTTGTCCTTACACTGGATGGGATTTAATTTTATTACTTTGTACTACTGATTATGAAAATACTGCTTTTAATATAAAGAGAGCAAGTGTAGATAGAAAAGATTGTTCTATTAGTTACATTCCAAGTAATATACAATTTGTTGCTGCAATTGCGAATTTCGCAAAAAATGTTTTTACTGACGACGATTTAATCTCTTTTTGTGAGGCTGTTTATACATACAAAATCATTGGTAAAAAATATTTTTCAGATACTATCTACTCTAGCGACGAAGTGCATAAGAAGTTTATAACAGGAGTCAGTAGAGATAAATATTCACCTTTTCGTCGGCATCATAGATTAGCTATACATAGAACTAAAACTAATGGAAAGCAATGTACAGTTACCTTAGAATACCTTAAGGAGATTTGGGATAACCAGTGTGGACGTTGTGTTTATACTGGCTGGAAATTGGATAATCCAGAAACCACTAATGCTTGGAGTAATCACAAATTACATCCGAAAACAGCGAGTTTAGATAGGATTGATTCTTCCCTAGGTTACGTTTTTGGGAATGTGCAGTTTGTGAGTGTAATCGCAAACTATGCGAAGCGAGATTTCCAAGAAGAAGAGCTTTTAGAATTTTGTGAAGCGGTTTATAAATATCGGTGTGGTTCTATCTCATCTACGCTTCAACCAAGCGAAAATATCATCGACACAGAGAGTTAAGCTTATATCCTGTAGTACAGGTAAAATATCTGTACCAGATAATAAATCGGGTAAAGTATTGGGTTGGTAAAATAATATTGAGCGCTCGCTGGGGTCAATTAACCAACCTAATTTAGTTCCGTTTTTTATGCAGTGTAGTATATTACCTGTTACTTTAGTTTGGCTTTGGTCTGGAGAGAGAATTTCAATTACCCAAGGTGGAGCAAATTCAATTCCTGTGCTACTGATATCACCATTTTCATCGACAGGTAATTGATTGCTAGCTAGTACAACTACATCTTGAACAACAGAACGAAGTCCAAAGCTACAGCGTAATTCTGGAAATGCTTCGTAGTTACTATTGTTTGCGTCAATTACAGAAACTAGACGCTTTTGCAAAAGGCTATGTTTCCCACCACCCATTGGTTTTTGTAATGTTTCTCCGTTTATGTATTCCCAAGCTGGTGATTCATTAATATATGGAAGTTTTAGAAATTTTTCCAGCGAAGTTACTTGTGGAAGTGCGGTAGTCATCAATAACCTCCGGGAGCTTGGAGACTTTACATATCTTACTTTATATTTTGTATGAGTGTTACAAAAGGTTATTCAGTATATCCACCTCACAATTTGTAACAATTCATTGGAAATTTATAAAAATCAAGTAGTGAAAGAAGCAAAGCCTCTCCCAAACATAATATCCATTATATTAATTTAACATCCGTTGCCAGAGATTTCTCCCTTTGCATAATTGACTCGCCTGAAACGTAGTAGTTATTACATATGAATTTAATACTTAGTTTTTCAGGGATATACTTATGGCAAATCTACTTAAACTCAAGTTAGCTTTATCGCAATCACAAAAACTAACAGCCAAGATTGTAATAGCTTTGTTCTGTGTATCATCACCTTTACTTGTAACCAATAGCTCTTTAGCCCAAAATACGAGACGAGTAAACAATGAAACTAAGGTTATATCCCAAAATCAAAAGGCTTCCAATCTAAACGATTTCAAGAATATTAATGACGTTTTAAGGAAATATAGCGCTAAAAATACTAGTAATTACGAGAAAAGTCAGGCAATTAATACTCTACAGGATTACTTAAAAAAACCAGATAAACAACTGCAAATTGCTGCTGTGAAAGCTTTAGATGCAATTGGTACAGGTGCAGATGCTGCTTTGCCTGATTTGAAAAACTTATTGAAAAAAGAGCAAGATAAAGGCTTATTAAGCAGTGTGATTAACGCAATTAACTCTATTGATGCAAAACCTGCAATAAAAGAATTAATTGACATATTCCAAGACCAAAAGCAAGATTTGGAGGTACGTTCACTAGCAGCTCGTGCGTTGGGAAGTGTTGGAAACGAAAAAGAAGTTAAGCCTGTTATACCTTACCTACTTTATTCATTGGAAAAAGACCAAGGTTTAAACAAAATCAACTTACGTATTAACGTAGCTGAGGCTTTGTCAAAGATGTATAGTCATTTGCTTGAAGATTCTCAGGCTGTACCAGTGTTAACAAAGGCGCTTCAAGACCCTTCTTGGCGAGTACGTAGGTTTGTTTTTAGCACTTTACGACCGATGGGTAGTTACTCAAAAGATGCCGTTCCTCAAATTATTAAAGCATACCGTAAAGAGGATAATCTTGATGGACGTGAAAGAGCTGTTTATGCTTTAGGTGAAATTGGAAAAAGCCTGAATACAGAATCTCTCAAAAAAGAAGAGATTTTACCATTATTGGTAGAAATATTAAAAGACAAAGATAAACAAAATAGCCAAGTACGTGATTATGCTGCTCAGGGTATTAACAATATTGCAGGCAGTTTTTTAGAAGAAATAGCAAAAAGTAATAAACTACAAAACCAAGATGCTAATTATTTTATCAAACATTTGGATGAGGCTTTGCTAAATCTAAATAGCTTGGAAGCATTAGAAAAAAGAAATTTAAGGACGACGATACAAAATATCAACTACCGTGTGAAAGAATTACAGCAGCGTCAACTTGTGAATCAGATTTTCAAAAATCCATATTTTTGGTTAATTACAACTTATTTAATTGCATTAAGTGCGATTTTTACACTACGTCCTGTATTGTTGCTCAAATTTGATAAAGCATTAAAATCGGTTGGTAGCTTTAAATTACCTGTAGTTGATAAAGAGATATCTCTTAGCTGGTTGTTGTTGATGTTGAAATATCATCCCAGGGTATTAGACGCTTGGGTACAAGAGTACATAAAACCTGTTGAAGAAGCATTTCAACAAAAAGATACTGTAAAGGATAGAGGTGTTTATATTCCGATTCCAGTTATCCAAAATGGTAAAAATATTGCCCAATTAACTAACAAAGAGCTAAGTTCGACTTTTAATAAAAAACAAGCTCGTCTTTTAATTCAAGGTGAGGGGGGAGTTGGTAAAACAAGTCTAGCTTGTCAAATTGCTAAATGGGGAATGTCTGAAGATAAAAACGAACGGCTTTGTAAACACAGAATGTTACCGGTGTTGATAGAAGATGAACTGGTAATAGAAGAAGAAGTAGAGTTTAAAGATGGGGTTGCAACTAAAAAGTCTCCTTATATCCCAGCATTAATAAAAGCTATCCGAGGACAATTACAATACTTGACAGATGAAACGGAATTAATTTCGGAAGAATTGTTAGAACATTTATTGAGAGAGCGTCGGATTTTGGTAATTGTAGACCATCTTTCTGAGATGAACGAAGAGACTCGTAAAGCAATACGTCCAGATTCTACAGATTTTGCTGTTAATGCTTTAATTGTAACTTCTCGCTCTGATGAAAAATTAGGTGGTGTTAATAAAACTATTATTAACCCTATGCGAATTCAGGGTAACCGACTTTCTTCGTTTATGGAAGCTTATTTAACTCAGGCTAATAAACGCGATTTGTTTACTGACCCAGAGTTTTTCCAAGCTTGTAGTCGTTTATCACAAATGGTTGGGGAGCGTAATGTTACTGCGTTACTAGCGAAGCTCTACGCTGACCAATTAATTTCTGCTAAGCTTGAAGAAGTACAACAATTAACCTTAACGACTCCTGATAATATACCTGACTTAATGCTGTGGTATTTGAACTTAGTTAACCGGAGCATTAATGAAGATAAAAAATTAAGTGATCGCACTGTACATCAGGATGCCAAAACTATTGCTTGGGAGTGTCTGAAAGAGAATCTGAAACCAACATACGCAAAAAGAAATGTTGCTTTATTGGCTTTAGGTGGAGATGATGCGGAAAGTCGTCTAAACTACTTAGAAAAAAATCTTAATCTCATCCAAACTTCTGGTGCTGAACAAAATAAAATTCGCTTTGCTCTAGACCCATTGGCTGAATATCTAGCAGCAATTTATTTATTGGAACTTTGCCAAAAAAATCAGTATTTATGGAAAGAGTTTTGGCATCAACAAAAAGCGGTACAAGATACTAGCGAATCAATGACTGGTTTTTTACTAGCATTGCAAGATTGCTACCAAGCTTTAAGTAAAGAAGCAAATATACCCCAGTATATAAGTGAGGAATTGAGCCAATTGTTGGATAACTTATCAACAAATACAAAGACTGTTTCGCAAATGACTTTAATTCAGAATAGCACAGTAATTCAACACATGGGGTGAAACTTGAGATGCTTCTGTTTTAGAATATGTTTGCAAATAAAATATTAAGACCATCATTTATATGACAAGGTAGACAAGCCAGACAAGCCAGACAAGCCAGACAAGCCAGACAAGACAAGCCAGACAAGACAAGCCAGACAAGACAAGCCAGGGAATAAATTCCCTGTCTAAAAGCTAAAGTTCTCTAAAGAGAACTAATAATGATTGATATTTTTGCAAATTTAAAATATTTGCAAAAATATTTATTTGTAATGTATTATTTAATCCTCTTTTAGAGGATTTTAGCTTTTAGACGGGGAATTTATTCCCTGGCTTGTGGTATAAATAATGTTTAGTTTTTTATTTATAAATACCCTTTTAAAGAAGTGTCGTAAAAGTCCAAAACTTACAGAAAGTTTCTATTAAAGTGTCACAAAATCATATTTGGTTGGAGAAATGAGTATCAACCGACCAAGAATATCTAGCAGTTAACTAGTATAAATAATATAAAAAGCTGTAAATTTCACTACACTTATTTTTTTACTAAAACTGCCTAAAGCTACAACATTAATAAAACTTTATAGGCAGAATCAAGAGGGAAACTACTAGTTGAGTTCAAAAGAATAAAATATGGTAGCGCTCACAGAGAACGCGCAGAAACGTCTAACGATTCAGACCGTCGAAATTGCTCCGGAAACGACAGCAATTCGTTCTCTGGATTGGGACAGAGACCGCTTCGATATTGAATTCGGATTGCAAAATGGGACTACTTACAATTCCTATTTAATTCAAGCTGACAAAATTGCCTTGGTGGATACATCTCATGTCAAGTTTCGTCAGTTGTATTTAGACACACTTAAGGGGTTAGTAGACCCAAAGAAAATCGACTACATTATTGTGAGCCACACTGAACCAGACCATAGTGGTTTAGTAGGTGAGGTATTAAAATTAGCACCGCAAGCTACTGTTTTAGCGTCTAAAGTTGCACTGCAGTTTCTCGAAAACATGGTTCACCAGCCCTTTTCAAAGCGGGTAGTTAAAAGTGGTGACCGTGTAGATTTAGGTCAAGGACACGACATAGAATTCATCAGCGCTCCGAATTTACACTGGCCCGATACTATTTTTAGCTATGACCATCAAACCCAAGTAGTATTCACTTGTGATGCTTTTGGGATGCACTATTGCAGCGATAGTACTTTTGATGAAAACTTGGAAGCAATAGAACCGGATTTCAGGTTTTATTATGATTGTTTGATGGGTCCCAACTCTCGCTCCTTGCTAAATGCAATGAACAAGATGGGTGACGTTGGTAAAGTTCGCATCATTGCCAACGGGCATGGTCCTTTACTATATCATCATCTGGATGTTCTTACCGAATGCTACCGTGCTTGGAGTAACAAACAAGTTAAAGCAGAAACTACTGTTGCCTTATTCTATTTCTCTGGTTACGGAAATAGCGACCGTTTAGCATTATCGCTTTCTCACGGTCTGCAAAAAACTGGACTAGGGGTAGAAATGGTGGACATGAAGTCCGTAGAGAATACTGAAATCCAGGAATTGCTAGGTAGAGCAGCAGGTATTATTATCGGGATGCCACCGAGTAAAGATAAAGCTGGTCAAAACTCTATTAGTACCATTCTTGCTGTTGCTCAAGACAAGCAAGTAATAGGATTTTATGAATCTTACGGTGATGATGACGAGCCTATAGACAGTGTACGTCAGAAATTTATGGCATTGGGATTGAAAGAAGCCTTCCCAACTATAAAAATAAAGGCAACCCCAAGTGCAGCTACATACGAACAGTGTGAAGAAGCTGGCACAAATATGGGAGAACAGCTCAGTCAGGAACGTAATACAAAATTGCGTAAGTCGAATGACGCAAACCTAGATAAAGCCTTAGGTCGTCTGAGTAGTGGACTCTACATTATCACCTGTAAAAAAGGTGAAAACAGAAGTGCAATGCTCGCTTCTTGGGTAATACAAGCAAGTATTCAACCCTTAGGACTGACTGTTGCTGTTGCAAAAGACCGTGCTGTTGAACCTTTTATGCAAGTTGGTGATACATTTGTTTTAAATGTATTAGAAGAAGGCAATTACAAAGAACTGAAAAAACAATTCCTCAAACGTTTATTACCAGGAACAGACAGATTTGCAGGAGTAAAAATTAAACCAGCAGAGAATGGTTCTCCCATTTTATTGGATGCTTTAGCATACCTAGAATGCGAAATTCTCAACGTTATGGAATGTAGCGACCACTTCATTTTATATTGTGGAGTTTCAGAAGGTCGTGTTTCCAAAATTGATGGTTTAACTGCTGTTCGTCATCGCAAACTTGGTAATTATTATTAATCTGTTGAATGTTGACTGTTGACTGCTGACTGTTGACTGTTGATTGTTGACTGCTGACTGTTTGTTATAGAGTCTTAAATGTTGTCATTGGAACAATAATAAACAGCAACTAAGCACTAACAACAGTTATTCAGTCAACAGTTATTCAGTCAACAGTCAACAGTTATTCAGTCAACAGTCATCAGTCATCAGTTAACAATCAACAATTATCAAATCTATGCTTACACCTGCTCCAACACCTATGACAGAAACTCAACCTCGTGATGTTCAAGTTATATCATTTGCAACCAACACTAGGGCATTAAGAGCGCGTAGTTGGACTCGTCTGCGGTTTGAAATTGAATATGCGTTATCCAAAGGAACTACTTCTAATTCCTATCTAATTCAATCTGATAAAAGTGCAATTACTGACCCACCTCCAGAAACTTTTACGGAAATTTATTTAAGAGCATTACGACAATGTATTGATTTCGGCAAATTAGATTATGTAATTATTCAACACTTTAACCCTAACCGATTAACTACTTTAAAATCTCTTTTAGAACTTGCACCTCAAGTAACTTTTGTATGTACTTCTTCTACAGAAGCTAATTTACGTCTGGCATTTTCTGATACAGATTTAAAAGTACTTGTTGTCGAGGGAGGAGAAACCTTAGATTTAGGTCAGGGTCATGTTTTACAATTTATCACCACTCCCACTGCACGCTGGCCAGAAGCTTTGTGTACTTACGACCGACAAACACAAATTCTTTACACTGATAAGCTTTTTGCTTCTCATGTTTGTGGGGATGAATTTTTTGATGAAGATTGGACTAAGTTAAAAGAAGACCAACGTTATTACTATGATTGTCTTTTGGCTCCTGATGCTCCACAAGTACAGGTAGCTCTAAATAAACTTTCTTCATATCAAGTAAGAATGTATGGTGTTGGTCACGGGCCATTAATTCGTTATGGCTTGACGGAATTGACCAATTCTTATGAACAATGGAGCCGAACTCAAGCTTGTCGAGAAGTTAGTGTTGCTTTACTTTACGCTTCTGCTTATGGCAATACTGCTACCTTAGCTCATGCTATTGCTCTTGGTTTAACTAAAGGTGGAGTTGCTGTTGAATCCATTAACTGTGAATCTGTACAACCAGAGCAAATACGTGCCGCTTTAGAAAAGGCAGATGGTTTTATTATTGGTTCTCCAACTATTGGAGGTCATGCTCCTACACCAATCCACACAGCATTGGGTATAGTATTATCCCTGAGTGACAATACAAAACTCGCGGGTGTGTTTGGTTCATATGGCTGGAGTGGTGAAGCCTTTGATTTAATCGAAGGTAAGCTTAGAGACGCAGGACACCGTATGGGTTTCGATACTTTAAAGGTAAAATTTAAACCCACAGATAGCGATTTAAAACTTTGTGAAGAAATTGGTACTGACTTTGCTCAATTATTAAGAAAAGCCAGAACTCAACGTTTACCCCAACAACCTGCAACTCTTGTAGAACAAGCAATGGGTCGAGTAGTCGGTTCACTATGTGTCCTCACCGCTAAACAGGGTGATATTTCTACTGGGATGATGGCTTCTTGGGTCTCTCAAGCAACTTTTAGCCCACCTGGTCTGACAGTTGCTGTTGCAAAGGAGAGAGCTATAGAATCTCTAATGCATTCTGGTGGTAAATTTGTTTTAAATATTTTGGGTGAAGATAATTATCAAGATTACATGCGGCATTTCCGTAAAAACTTTGCCCCTGGGGAAGACAGATTTAAAAATTTCTCCACAGAAACTGCCGATAATGGCTGTATTGTTATCAATGACGCTTTAGCATATTTGGAATGTTCCGTGAATCAACGTATGGAGTGTGGTGACCACTGGTTGATTTATGCCACTGTTGATAACGGTAAATTAATGAAACCGAATGCGATGACTGCTGTTCATCATCGTAAATCTGGCACTGGTTATTAGCCATAACAAATGATGTAGAGACGCGATTTATCGCGTCTAATATATCGCGTCTAATACAGCTAATTTCTAATTATTGAAGTACAATCGGGCGGGCAAGGATGCCCACCCCACAAGAGTTTGACATTAAACCTATGTACCTCATTTACCTGTAAACTGCTGTATATCGCGTCTAATATATCGCGTCTGGTATATCGCGTCTAATATATCGCGTCTGGTATTAACAACGTAGAAACGGAATATATCGCGTCTCTACATTATTAAATGTGCATATATTATTATTTTATTGTTTGTCCGCTATTTATACTATTATGTTAACACTTTTATAGCACTAATTTATGATTCATCTTGTGTAACACGTATTACACGTGTTGCGTTGAAACATGTGCAAAAATGAATTTTTCGGCAATAATTATATTTATTTTATAAAGAGGCTAGTCAAGTAATATAAGATACATACAGATAAAAAGCGTATAATTTAAAATCGAAAATCAATAATTTAACTTTTCCTTAATTGGGAACAATTACTAGGATAAGGTGTCTGCAAATGTGGCGTAAATTTTTTGAAAAGTTTCCGCAATTCTGACAAGGACAATTGAATATAGATTGTGTAAGGTTTAACTATGAATTCAGTAGTTCCATAACGTTTGTATTGTATTTTGCACCTCCTATGACTCTAGAACAGACTCCTGATAAGACAAAAATTAAGTTCCCTTTTTGGCAGTATCTTAATCAGCCGCTATTTGGTCGTGAGACAAGACTAATATTGAATCCCCGTCGCTTTGCTTATATGTATCGGATAGGACTTCTAGAGCGGTGCCTTACGAGACAATACGACGCAAAAGGGCCTTACCATAGTTGAACAATATTATTGGCATAAAGAATGGCTAATAGTAAATACCAATTAGCAATTAGCCATCAGCCATTTACTATTGGGGTTTTTTACCATCCAACAAAGTACTTACGGTCATATCCCCCATAACGTTAATTGCGGTACGACAACGGTCTAAAAACCAGTCTACAGTAACTAATACCGCTATATATTGTGTAGGTAAGCCTACGGAAGTAAACACTAATGTCATGGTTACGAGTCCCGCATTGGGAATGTTTGCTGCACCCACAGAGGCAAAAATTGATGTCAAAACTACTATAAATTGCTGACCTAAATTCAAATGCAGTCCTAGAACTTGAGAGATAAATAGCGCAGACATTGCTTCATAAAGAGCTGTACCATCGTTATTAAAATTAGCCCCCACTAATGCTCCTAAAGCCGCTGATGATTCTCGTAAACCGATTTTTTGTTGCAAAACCTCGAAAGTAACTGGCATTGTTGCACCGGAAGAAGAAGTGGAAAATGCAGTTAAAAATGCATCTGTACCACCTTTTAAAAAATCTATGGGTTTTACCCAAGATTGAAGTTTTACTCGTGTTAGGTAGTAGCAGGCTTGTAAGAAAAGTGCTAATAATACCGCTAAAATAAAGGCAAATAATGATTGAAATGGCGCAAAGCCTTCTTTGGCAATTGTTTTTGCGACTATACCAAATACTGCTAAAGGGACTAAGCAAATTACCCAGTTTAAAACGCGGATAACGCACTCAAATAAGATTCCAATTATTTGTTCTATTGGTTTATAGTCCGTTTTGTCTTGGGCAATCATTTCTGATTTAATGGCACGTAGGACAATTCCTAAGCTGAGAGCAATCACAATTAGTTGGATAACGTTATTATCCACCAACGGTTTTAAAATAGATTCGGGTACAGCATCTTTAACTAGCCCCCAGGGGTCAAGGTTTGCTTGAGTTACTGCTTGAGCTCCTTCTGGTGCTATTAAACGTCCCCAAGTACCTGGACGTACAATATTGGCAACTAAAAGTCCTATCAAAATTGCTACGGTTGTATTCGTAAGAAGCAATGCTGCTAATTTTCGTCCTGCTGTACCGGGAATATTCGTAGTCAAAAAAGTGTGCAGTACAGCAACTAAGATTAATGGTGTAGCTAAAGCTTTCAACGCTCTAAGTATTAACTCTGAAGGTACTGCGAGATTATTTATCAAAGCTGCATTTGTGGGACTTGGATTTCCTGCGCCAAGTGCAATGCCTACAATAATGGCAAAAATCAGGGCAATCAGTATTTGTCCAGTTAAAGGTATTTTTTGCCACCAAAGACCCTGTTTATCTTCTGGCTGTTTTTCTGGCGAATTTATACTTTCTGCTTGCTTCATTACTAAATCCAATTGTGGCAATGTGATTATTTAATCATCAACTTGGGGACTTTTAATTCCGGATTCTGCAACGGATTATGAACGGATGTAACGGATGGGTTATCGGTTGGTTGGGTTAGAATACCATTACATTTTCAGCGGTCATCTTTTTTAGGATGTCTCTGATGTGTTGTTTGTTCGTTTTAGCTAAATATTATGCCTTTTGTTCACTTGCACATTCATAGCGACTATAGTCTCCTCGATGGTGCTAGTCAATTACCTGATTTAATTGACCGTGCTCAACATTTGGGTATGGAGGCAATTGCTCTGACTGACCACGGTGTGATGTATGGTGCTGTGGAGTTGCTAAAAACCTGTCGTGGTAAGAATATTAAGCCAATTATTGGGAATGAAATGTATGTTATTAACGGTGATGTGACGAAACAAGAGCGTCGTCCTAAATATCATCAGATTGTTTTAGCAAAAAATACGAAAGGTTACAAAAATTTAGTTAAGTTAACTTCTGTATCACATCTTAAAGGTGTACAAGGTAAAGGAATTTTTTCGCGTCCTTGTATCAATAAAGATTTATTAAAACAGTATCGTGAAGGTTTAATTGTTACTAGTGCTTGTTTAGGTGGGGAAGTACCGCAAGCAATTATGAGTGGAAAGCTAGAAGCTGCAAGAAGAGTTGCTAGTTGGTATAAAGAAGTATTTGGTGAGGATTATTATTTAGAAATTCAAGACCACGGTTTTCCACAAGACCGAATTGTAAATGTGGAAATAGTTAGAATTGCACAGGAGTTGGGAATAAAAATTATCGCAACTAATGATTCCCATTACACTTCTTGTTTCGATGTTGAATCCCATGATGCACTATTATGCATTCAGACAAATAAAAAAGTTTTTGAAGATGACCGGATGCGCTATACCGGGACAGAATATCTAAAATCTGCTGATGAAATGCGTTTATTATTTCGCGACCATTTACCAGAAGATGTAATAGAAGAAGCAATAGAAAATACCTCAGAAGTTGCTGATAAAGTTGAACCATATAGTGTTTTAGGTGATGCCAAAATACCTAGTTATCCAATTCCAGCAGGTCATACACCAGATACTTATGTGGAAGAACTTGCTTGGCAAGGACTATTAGAAAAATTAAATCGTAAAAATCGGAATGAAATTGAACAAGTTTACAAGGAAAGATTAGAGTATGAATTAAAAATGCTTCAACAGATGGGGTTCTCCACCTACTTTTTAATTGTGTGGGACTACATCAATTTTGCACGAAAAAATGATATACCTGTTGGTCCAGGTCGTGGTTCGGCTGCGGGTTCTTTAGTTGCATATTGTATGGGAATCACAAACATTGACCCTGTACATCATGGATTATTATTTGAAAGATTTTTGAATCCAGAGCGGAAATCTATGCCTGATATTGATACAGATTTCTGTATAGAACAACGCGATAAAGTTATTGATTATGTTACTGATAAATATGGTGAAGATAGAGTAGCTCAAATTATTACTTTTAACCGCATGACTTCCAAAGCGGTATTGAAAGATGTTGCCAGAGTGTTAGGTGTTCCTTACAGTGATGCTGACAAAATGGCAAAATTAATTCCTGTTTCGCGGGGTAAACCAACTAAGTTAGATGTGATGGTTTCTGAAAAAACTCCAGCACCGGAGTTTAAAGAAAAATATGACAATGACCCCGCAGTCCGTCACTGGATAGATATGGCAATACGTATTGAAGGAACAAACAAAACTTTTGGAGTTCATGCTGCAGGTGTGGTGATTTCCGCTGAACCCATTGATGAAATAGTTCCTTTGCAAAAAAATAACGACGGTTCGGTGATTACTCAATATTACATGGAAGATTTAGACTCCGTGGGTTTATTAAAAATGGACTTTCTGGGGCTAAAAAACTTGACCATGATTCAAAAGGCTATTGATTTAGTCGAGAAAAAAGAAGGAGTTAAAATCGACCCATATCAACTAACTACAGATGAAAGAAAAGCACAAAAAATATTAGCAAAAGGTGGAGAAAATATAAAACTTCCAGAAGATGTCAGAAAAACTTATGCTCTTTTGGAAGCAGGTAATTTAGAAGGTGTATTTCAGTTAGAATCATCGGGGATGAAACAAATTGTACGCGATTTGAAGCCTTCTAATATCGAAGATATTTCTTCTATTTTAGCGCTTTACCGTCCAGGTCCTTTGGATGCTGGATTAATTCCCAAATTTATTAACCGTAAACATGGACGAGAACAAATAGATTATGAAGACAAAGTTTTAGAGCCAATTTTAGACGAAACATACGGAATTATGGTGTATCAAGAGCAAATCATGAAAATTGCTCAAGATATGGCTGGGTATACCCTTGCACAAGCCGATTTACTTAGACGTGCAATGGGTAAAAAGAAAGTTGATGAAATGAAAAAGCAGCGAGAAAAATTTGTTGATGGTTCTGCTAAAAATGGGGTACAAAGAAAGGTTGCAGATGATTTATTTGAGCAAATGTTAAAATTCGCCGAATACTGCTTGAGTTATGATACAGATATTCTGACACTCGAATATGGTTTTTTACCTATCGGTGAAATTGTTGAGAAACAAATTGAGTGTACAGTATTTTCTGTTGATAGCAATGGCAATCTCTACAGTCAACCTATAGCTCAATGGCATAATCGTGGTCAACAAGAGGTATTTGAATATATATTAGAAGATGGTTCAATAATTAAGGCAACAAAAGACCATAAGTTTATGACTGAAGATGGTCGTATGTTACCTATCAATGAAATTTTTGAACAAGGATTAGACTTACTACAAATTAAGGCACTACCACAATAATCATGCGTAAGTTTTTCTCATCTATATTTTGCTTAATACTATGCTTGTTTTGTATTTTCATAAGTAATACAAATACAGCACTAGCCGTTAGTAAAATTGACTCTAAATTAGAAGAACAAGTACTACAAATTCTGCGAGAACATCCAGAGGTAATAATTGATTCTGTTCAAATATACCAACAAAAGCAGCAACAAAAAGCAGATAAAGTGCGTCAAGCATTTTTACAGGATTTAAATACTAATCCTCAAATTATAATTGGAAATTCTCCTACGACTGGAACAACGGAATCAAAAACTGTTTTACTGGAATTTTCTGATTTTCAATGTCCCTATTGTGCCCAAGCTCATAAAACCTTGAAGAAATTTATCGCAAAACACAAAAACGAAGTTGTATTAGTTTACAAACATTTTCCTTTAAGCGAAATTCATTCCCAAGCGATACCAGCAGCTACAGCAGCTTGGTCTGCACAGCAACAAGGTAAATTTTGGGAATACCAAGATGCACTATTTGATAATCAGAAAAAGCTTGGTGAAGATTTATATTTAGATGTCGCTAAAAAGCTTAACTTAGATTTAGACAAGTTTGCAAATGACAGAGCCATTGCTTACCCAGAAGTTCAGAAAGATAGGCAATTAGCCGAAAATTTAGGGTTAACTGGGACACCGTTTTTTATTTTCAACGGAAAAACCTTATCGGGTGCAGTCAAAATATCAGATTTTGAAAACCTTCTAGCACAAAATTCGTAGGTTGGGTTGAGGAACGAAACCCAACAAGTTATCCAAAAAGGTATCGAGAATATTGGGTTTCCCAAAACCTCAACCCAACCTACGAAATAAAATTTATGGAAAATTTTGGGTTTCCCAAAGCCTCAACCCAACCTACGAAATAAAATTTATGGAAAATTTTGGGTTTCCCAAAGCCTCAACTCAACCTACGAAATAAAATTTATGGAAAATGTTGGGTTTCCCAAAGCCTCAACCCAACCTACGAAATAAAATTTATGGAAAATTTCTATTCCCCACTCCTCTCCCTCTCCCCATTAGAAAAGCAGGTAGTTGTAGAAATGAATAAGGTGAGAGTAAATCCTCTTGCTTATATTCCTGTACTGGAAAACTACCGTCAAAGTTTTCAAGGTAAGCGTGTTAAAATCTCCGATTCTATATATTTACAAACCCAAGAAGGAGCTAAAGCTGTCGATGAAGCAATTCGCTATTTACAATCAATCTCTTCTGTTTGCGCTTTAACTCCTTCTAGAGGAATGTCGTTAGCTGCAAAAGACCATGTTAAAGACCAAGGAGAAAAAGGTATACTTGGTCACTATGGTAGCGACAACAGCGACCCTTTCATCCGTCTTAATCGCTATGGGACTTGGCAATTTACGGCAGGAGAAAATATTAGCTATGGTTCCTATACACCACAAGATATCATTATGCAATTAATTGTTGATGATGGGATACCTGACAGAGGGCATAGAAAAAACATATTTAATCCTGCTTTTAAAATGACAGGAGTAGGCTTTGGTATTCATAATACCTATAGACAAATATGTGTAATCACTTATGCAGGAGGGTATAAAGAATTATGAATTATCAAGGATAAATTAAAAACTCAAAACTGAAACTAAAAAATATTAAAAATGTCTTATTCTTATAGCGAAATTGTAAATCTAAACACAGAAATTAAAGGTCAAGGGTATCCTATTCTCTGCTTACATGGTCATCCTGGTTCTGGTTCAAGTCTCTCGGTTTTCACTAATCAACTTTCGACACGTTTCCAAACTATTGCTCCAGACTTGCGAGGATACGGGAAAAGTAAATTTAAAGATAATTTTCTGATGACTGACCACTTAGGCGATTTAGAAGCACTTTTAGACAAATTAAAAGTTGAAAAATGCTTAGTACTCGGATGGTCGTTAGGTGGTATTTTGGCAATGGAGTTGGCACTCAAATTGCCTCAGAGGGTTAGCGGGTTAATTTTAATAGCAACCGCAGCAAAACCTCGTGGAAGTCACCCCCCTATTAGTTGGCAGGATAATCTTTTCACAGGTATCGCAGGATTAATTGCATGTATCAATTCAAACTGGCGATGGAATATTGAAATATTTGGTAAGCGTTCCTTATTTCGTTATCTTATCCAGCAACATACAACCACTGCTTACCATTACATCGCTTCATCTGCAGTATCAGCTTATTTACAAACCTCTCCCGCAGCAACTCGTGCTTTGATGACAGCGATTAAATCAGGTTACAATCGAGTTCCTGACTTAGAGCTAATTACTTGTCCAAGTTTAATACTTGCTGGAGAGCAAGACCGTCATATTACATCCGCTTCTAGCTTAGAAACTGCACAGCATTTAAACAATTCTCAATGGCTGTGTTATCCAAATACCGCTCACCTTTTCCCTTGGGAAATACCTCATCAGGTTATGAGCGATATTGAAGATTGGTTGGGTGGGGAGTGGGGAGTAGGGAATAGGGAGTGGGGAATAGGGAGTGGGGAATAGGGAGTAGACGAAAAAAATTAAATCTCATTCAACTCATTTTCTTATATCTTCTAAACCTTTGTTACTTCTTCCCCCACTCCCACTCCATTACCTAGTTACATTTGTCCACTCAAAACAGGACGCACTTTAGCGTCAATCCGCTCTGCTTGGTCGTCTGAAATTGTTAATGATTTTGGTTTGCATCGCTTGATGTCAATTGCTATTCCTTGCGCTCCTTCCATCTCCAAATCTTCTACATATCCTTGAATTGCTGCTTTTGCATCAGCAGAATTCATAAAAGGCCCAAAATAGTAGGTGCAGCGGGGATTTTGTGTTATTATTTCCACCCACCATGCTAAGCCAAGGTTATCAAACACGTTAATTGAAACTTCTTTAAAGTAATGCAAAATACTTTTCATGGTTTTTCCCATTTATTAAAGTGGTACAGGGGTTTAAAAGATTTGTCGCCAATTTTTTGCTTTACATTTCTTTATACTCTGTTACCCTCGATTTTTCAAAGCATTTCTTTGTCAAATTGTCTTTTTGGACATAGAAGGGACTAAGGAAGGAAGACCATTTGGCTTAAAGGTCTAGATATTTATAACTAAAAGCCTTGAAGTTTTCAAGTGTTTAGGAGTACATATACCAGGTGATGATATGACTCCCTAGCGTGCTATGAACGACTTTGCCTAATTACCGAGAGGAAATATAAGCAAGGTTACGAAAATCTCCTGCCTATTGCCTGCCGAGCAACTTCTATTTTTTGGTCTTCTACCTTTTTCCCTTCATCTAGGTGTAGCATGTTTGTCCAACGTTGCCTAAAGATTTCGTAAAGTGCCATAGCTGTCGCAACAGAGGCATTGAGGCTTGGAGTTTTGCCGTGGAGCGGAATAGACACTAAATAATCGCACGAGCGTTGTGTCAACAAACTTAAACCTTCACCTTCAGAACCAACTACTAAAACAATAGGAATTTGTTTTTTACCTTCTTCCTTACTGTTGGCTTTGCTATGGGTAAATTCAACGGTATGCAAAGGAATGCTTGCTTCCGAAGCTGTTCCATAAATCCAAAAGCCTGCTTGTTTTAGCTCTTCTAATGAGCGACCAAGGTTGATGACTCTTGCAACGCTTAAGTTTTCTAAGGCGCCTGCAGAGACTTTCATTACTGTGGAAGTAATGCCAGTTGCACGACGTTGAGGAATTACTAACCCATGTGCTCCTAGAGCTTCTGCTGTTCTAATAATTGCTCCCAAGTTATGGGGATCAGTAATTCCGTCAGCAGCAACAATTACTGGTGCGTCGCTAGCTGAAAACGCTTCTTTGATTAAATCGTGCAAGTCCTTGTAACCATAGGCTGCAACTTGTGCTGCTATACCTTGGTGGTTTGCGTTACCTGTAATTTGGTCTAAGCGTTTAGGCTCTACTTCGTCTATCACTGTGCCATTTTCTCTAGCTTGTTGTACTAGGACGTGAAAACGAGAGTCGTAGCGCAGTTTTGTGGTAATCCAGATACGATTCAAATTTCGTTGATTTTCCAAAGCACTTTGAACTGGATGACGACCATAAATTAAATCGCTATCTTCATTGCTCTGGTTTAGGCTATTGTTCGGATTATTGTTCGGACTAATATTGGGATTGCTGTTTGAGCTATTTTTGGGACTGTTTTTCAGATTCGGAACCGACACTGTTGGTTGTGAGATATGCCGCTTTTTGGGATATCTAGTATTTTCCGCAGCGCTTCCTTCTGGTTTTGACTGACGAGTGGGATGAGCAATAATACGTTTGCCCTTAATTTTTAAGGATTGCCCACGATTATTTTCGCCAGAACTATTAATTTTTCTTGCTTTGTTAGTCATATTTAGAAGTTAGTTGAGCATAAAAGTGGGCATTCCACCCATTGAACAAACAAATTTACCGAAAGGACTCTATCGAGGCTGCTGTATCTGATTGATTTTTGACTATCTCTCTAGAGGGATTTTTTGCAGCAATTCGGTTAAGCGTGCTTGGTCTGTGAGGAACAGGTAGCCGATTAAAGTTTCCAGGCTTGTTGCCTGTTGATAAATTTGGAGAGTAAGACGCTTCGGACGTCCCGAAGCAGCGTTACGACCCCTACGGACAATTTCTAACTCAGAACTCAATAAATGGGGAATGAGTAATTGTAAATGTAGCGCTTGTGTCTCTGCCCTTACCTGTGATACTACCATACGATGGTAGGTTTCCGGTCGCTGTGGTGGCAGTAAATAAAACATCCTCATATGCAGTTCATAAACCGCATCACCTAAATAAGCTAGCGCTGTTGGAGAAATTTCTTGCAGCTGTGCTTGAGAAATCGGTACTTTTAGTTGCTGTAGGTATGCCAAGATTTCTTGACAACACTGTGATGAACTGTCTTTAAAAGCTTCATCAATCGTATATAATGGTTCTCCCTCAGTTGAACTCACAACTTAACCATTCCTTAATCAACCCACATCACTCGTGATTTTCCTTAAATTATTTCTCATCTTTTATTCAGACAATTCATCAACCGCTACAGCCCTCGCAGAAACCATCAACATAGTAATATCGCAATCATTACTTTCTCATGACTGTGTACTTTAAAATTATTCAGGATATGGCAGATTAACAACTATAATAGTGATATGTCAAGCATAAAACTGACAAACATAATAAATCTTAATACTTACATCATACACTTTATCAAACCTCATGGGAGTCTGGCAGTCAATACATTAATTCAAAATTAAGAATTAAGCTATCCGGATTTACATATCGGATAGCTATAGAAATATGTCGGTCAAGCAGTCGCGGCTATTTTATATTTCCCACTGCCTCATCAACAGATGATTGCAGCATCAGAAACTTATCTAAGCGAACCAGCTTGACCGTTTGGGTTACACGAGCATTGGTAACAATTTGGAAGATGGCTTTGTTGTTTTGAACTTCCTTAGCTAATCTCACAAGCGCACCCAAACCTGAACTATCAACAAAATCAATTTGTGATAGGTCTAAAATTATGTTTTTAGGGTCTTCGGTAACCTTGCTACCAAGCACTCTAGTAAATGTTGGTTCGGAAAAAGCATCTAATAAGCCTGTGAGGCGGAATAGCTGATAGTTATCCCGCACTTCGCGAGTGCCCCGCAGGCTAACGGTTAGGTTCAATGGCTCAGCAATAATTCCCTCCTCATGGGTAAAAGTAAACGTTCAAGTATAAACCGTTTTGGGGTTAATTGTCCACATAAGTAATTCGCTATTTGGAATTGCGAATTGCGAATTGCGAATTGCGAATTGCAATGCTTCATTTTACCCCTTTCCATTTTTAACCCATAACAACTTTAGCTGCCTGTCGTGCTGCTTGCATTGCTTTGACAAATTCCTCAAAAAGATAGTCCGCATCATGAGGTCCTGGAGATGCTTCTGGATGATATTGGACTGAAAACACTGGTAATGACTTATGGCGTAACCCCGCTACAGTCTGGTCGTTGAGGTTTAAATGGCTAATTTCTACAAATTTTTCGGGTAAACTTTCTGGGTCAATCGCAAAGCCGTGATTTTGACTAGTTATTTCTACTCGCTGAGATAATCCTGCTGGTTGGTTTAAGCCACGATGACCAAATTTCAGTTTAAAGGTTTCTGCTCCCAATGCGCGTCCCAAAATTTGGTGTCCCATACAAATACCAAAAATGGGCTTTTCTGTTTTAAGTAATGCTTTAGTGGTCTCAAATCCTTCGGTGACTGCTGCTGGGTCTCCAGGTCCGTTTGAAAGAAAAATTCCGTCGGGATTGTACTGTAAAATTTCCTGTGCTGGAGTATTCGCCGGAACAACTATTACTCGACAACCGTAACTCGCTAGACGACGTAGTATGTTACGTTTTATGCCGAAATCAATTGCGACAACTGTAAAGGTTTCGCTGATGTTCGCTGTTCCTTGTGAATTAAATTCCCAAGCTGAGCCTGTCGGTTCTAACCACTCGTATGTATCAGAAGTTGTTACTCCCGTAACTAGATTGAGTCCGCTCATATCAGGAGCTTGTTGTACCTTTTGCAATAATTCTGCTTCATCCAGTAATTCAGTAGAAATACCGCCGTTCATTGCACCAGAGTCACGAATTCTACGAGTTATTGCGCGGGTGTCAACGCCATAAATTCCTGGTATATGATGTTGCTTTAAATAATCTGGCAAGGATTGTGTCGAACGCCAATTACTCGGTTTAGTACAAATATTTCGAGCAATACAAGCACGGATTTGAGGACGCTCGGACTCTTCATCTTCTGGATTTACTCCTGTGTTTCCCAACTCGGGATAAGTAAACACCACAATTTGACCAAGATAACTTGGGTCTGTCATGACTTCTTGATATCCAGTCATGCCTGTGTTAAATACCACCTCTCCTATGGCTGTACCCGTTGCACCGAACGACCAACCACGGTAACTACTTCCATCTGCTAAAACAAGCAAAGCAGGTATTGCTTCAGACAACGGCATAAGCGATTGATTGTAATAAGACCACTTGGAATATTAATCATCTTACCGTTAACTATTTACTTGGGTACTTTTACCCAAATTAATAAAATAAATTAAGCCAAAAGTTATGAAATCTTTAGAGAAAAATCATTTGTGATTGTAGATTTATCCACACCTACACCGATAAAATAAGAAGTTATTATGCTTCTTCATCCTACGTTCTCCCGTGCATCACTAATCTTTCTGGCAACCACCCTCGCGGTTGCTGGTGCTGGCTGTAGACAAGATGATAAATCTACGGCTGTTGTAAACTCTAGCCCCGACTCTAGCCCTATAAAAGCTAATGTCACACCTGGAAAAACTACTTTGACTGTTCCACCAGCAGTTAAACAATTTACTCCCAAGTCCGAAAATTCTATTGAACGTTCTATCGAATTAGGTCTAGACAAAGCTAATGGCGCTTTTAGTATAAGTCAATCCGCGCTTTCTACCGAAGATTGGCAATTGGTAGCCATGATGTATCAGGAAGCTACAGTTTTGATGAAACAAGTACCAAACACGAGTCCTTACTTTGCGATCGCCCAAACAAAAATACAAGATTACCAACGGCAAATTAAGTATGCCGAAAGAAAAGCCTCCCTACCATCGAGCGTTCAGTCACCACCTGAATTACAGGCAAAACGCCAAGTCGAATCACGATTAAAGCTACAACTACAGCCACAGCTAGAACAACAGCCACAAAAGGTAGTGATTGGGGTTCAGAAGGCTAAGTTGAAACAAATTGACCCGAAAATAGTTCCCCCACATCCACCAATAATACAAGCCAAACTTCCAGCAAAACGAAATGCTTCTAGATTTGATGTTTCAGTTTCCCAGGATGACTCACAACCAGAATTACCCAAGGCAAAAGCAGAAGTAGTATTTACAGCCAACATAAAAAGACGTGTAGGTGGTACTCCTGTTATCGAAGTCACTTTTAATGGAAATCAAACGTTCGACATGATAGTCGATACAGGAGCGAGCGGTACGGTAATTACTCAAAAAATGGCACAAGCAATGGGGGTAGTCACAGTTGGGAAAGCAAAAGCAAACACTGCTAGCGCTAAATCAGTAGAATTTCCCATTGGTTATGTTGAGTCTATGGAGATTGATGGAGCCAAAGTCAACCGAGTCCCAGTAGCAATAGCAGGATTAGAGCTAGAAACAGGACTCCTAGGACATGACTTTTTTGGTAACTACGACGTCACTATCAAGCGTGATGTCGTGGAATTTCGTCCCCACTCGGACGCTTGAAATTTATAGGTTTTGTGTAGAGACTAAACATGTTTAGTCTCTACATTTTTGTGTGTAATTTAAATTACGGACTTCAGAAATCTACTGGACTCAGTTACTTAGTGATTTCACTCTTGCCATCTGCTGTCTACTCACTTATCAATATGTAAAGGGGTAAGCAGCATGAAAATCAATATTTATTTTTCTTGGTACAGAGTATTTTCACTTATTAATTATCTGTAAATTTCGGTAGGTAAAAGTGGTCACAAACAATCAGCAAAAGACAATTATCAAAGAATACACAGTACCCGAAGGACAAAGTGATTTCCGGGTAATGCTGGATACTGCTCCTGTGATGATTTGGATGGCTTGCAGTGACTCAGTTTGTAATTACTTTAACTCTACTTGGCTAAAATTTATCGGTAAGGAAGCTGTAGAAGAAATTGCTGATAATTGGTTAGAAAAAGTACATCCAGAAGATAGAAAATTATGTCAAGATGCTTATTCACAAGCATTCGCTGCACGCACTCAATTTAAAAGAGAGTATCGTCTGCAACGTGAGGATGGTGAATACCGCTGGATGTTAGATTCTGCTGCACCCTCATTTCATCAAGACGGTAGTTTTTCAGGATACGTTGGCTATGCTGTGGATATAACTGAAAGTAAACGTGCTGAGCAATCGTTACAACGAAGTTATAGCCTTTTGTATTCGATTATTGATAGTATTCCCGATTTTATTTTTGCTAAAGATAAGGAAGGAAAATATGTACTGGTAAACTCCAGCTTGTCTAACTTTATCGGTAAACCTATAGGAGAAATTATTGGTAAGCAAGACAGCGACTTTTTTGCGGCAGAGAATGCCCAAGAATACCATAACTTAGACCAAAAAATCATTGAAACAGGTATTGCTGAGACTGTTGAAGAATTATTAACTTTGGATAAAGCCAAGCGAGCTTCTCTCACCACAAAAAGCCCTTGGCGTGACCGCGAAGGTAAAATTAGAGGTGTTATTGGTATTTCGCGTGATATCACAGAGGGTAAACGGGCAGAAATAGCCCTAAAAAAAAGCGAAGCCAGAAATCGCGCAATGCTAAACGCGATTCCAGATTTGATATTTCGAGTTAGTAAAGATGGTACTTACTTAGATTTCAGAGCATCAAAAGAAAGCCAATTAATGATTACTCCCAGTCAAATAATTGGTAAATCGGCTTGGGATATTTTGCCTAAAGAAGTAGCAGATAAAAGTAACTACTATACAAATCAAGCCTTAAATAGCAACAATATTCAAATTTTTGAGTATCAGCTTCCAATAAATGGCAAATTGCATGATTACGAAGCCAGATTGGTACCCAGTGGTGAAGATGAAGTATTTGCAATTCTTCGTGATATCACTGAACGTAAAAGCTCAGAGGCTACATTAGCAGAAAATGCAGCTAAGTTTCGTAGCATTGTTGAAAACGCTAATGATATTATTTTTTCACTTACTTTAAAGGGTTTATTCTCTTACGTTTCACCAAATTTAGTTAATTTTACAGGTTACGAAGTTCCGGAATGGCAAGGAAAATCCTTTAGAGATTTCGTACATCCAGATGACATAAACTTATGTTTAGATTTATTATCAAAAATGTTGATAACTGGTGATAGACAAAGCTCACCACCATATAGACTAAAACATAAAGATGGTGGCTGGCGTTGGCATACCAGTAATATTTCAATTGTCAAGGATGCTAGTGGTAAATTTTTGTATTTTGTTGGTATTGCTCGTGATATAACAGAATCGAAACAATCTCAACAAGCCCTAAAAAAATCAGAAAGACAATATAAAGAACTTGCCGCAAAGGAAAAATTACTCAACCGTATTGCAAGTCAAATTCGTGCTTCCTTAGATATAAATACTATTTTAGAAACTACAGTAGTCGAAATCTATAAACTATTACAAATTGACCGTTGTAATTTTATTTGGTATCGTCAAAGTCCTTATCTAAGCTATTGGGAAGTAGTGCAAGAGGCAAAAAGTCCAGAAATATCCAATCATGTGGGATTACAAATAAGCACTACACAAATTGGGTTTATTTCTGAAAAGGCTTTAAATAAAGAAATCGTTCGCATTGACGATGTTGAAAAAATGCCAGATTCACCAGAGCGCTCAATCTTACTTTCCTTTGACACGAGAGCGATAATGACATTACCAATCCATACCCAAGGTGGTGAAATTGGTGGGATAAATTGTAGTCATTATGGTGAAGCTAGACCTTGGAATGATAGTGAAGTTGAATTACTTCAGGCAGTAGCAGACCAAATTGCAATTGCGATTTACCAAGCAGAACTTTATGAGAAAAGTCGTATTGCTGCAAAAACATCCGAAGAAAAAGCACAGCAGTTAGAAAATACTTTAAATGAACTACAACAAACTCAATCGCAACTAATTCAAGCAGAAAAAATGTCTAGCTTAGGACAATTAGTTGCAGGTATTGCTCACGAAATTAATAATCCAGTTAACTTTATTCATGGGAATGTAAACCACGCAAATAATTACGCTAATGATTTACTCGGTATAGTCGAACTTTATAAAAAACATTATCCTCAACCTGTAGAGAAAATCCAAGAAGAAATCGAAGCAGTTGACTTTGATTTTCTTAAAATAGATTTACCTAAATTATTAGCCTCAATGAAAATGGGGACTGAACGCATCCGTGGAATAGTCTTAAGTTTACGTAATTTCTCACGTCTTGATGAAGCGGAGATGAAAAAAGTTGATATTCACGAAGGGATTGACAGTACTTTATTGTTATTACAAAGCCGTCTAAAGTTTAAAACTGGATATCCCCAAATCGAAGTAATTAAAGAATATGGTAATGTTCCATTAGTTGAATGTTATCCAGGACAGCTAAATCAAGTATTTATGAATCTTTTAGCTAATGCAATTGATGCTTTGGAGGAGCCATTTGAAAATAATTCAATACTTACAGAAGAGCAAATAAATAGTAGCTCTCAAATAAAACCTCAAATTAAAATTAGTACACAAACTCAAGATGAACAAGTTCTCATTCGTATTGCTGATAATGGTCTTGGGATGACGGAAGAAGTATCTAAACGTTTATTTGACCCCTTCTTTACTACTAAGCCAGTAGGTAAAGGTACGGGTATGGGTTTATCGATTAGCTACCAAATTATTGTAGAAAAACACTACGGAAAATTAGAGTGTGTTTCAGCACCTGGACAAGGAGCCGAGTTTTTATTATTTATTCCTCTACATCAGAAGAAAGAAGGTTGATTTTATCCCACTCCCCATTTCCCAGTTTTATAACTTATGTAAAAATGTATAGTTAATAACAAAATAAGTAAATTAAATTACTTAAACTGAACAAAAATTAAATTATCAGTATATTTTTACATAAGCTTAACCACAGCTTATCTATGTCTTAACTCTGAGGCTGTTAACTAATAACTAATTCACTTTTTGCTGCAACATTTGAACCCCTCAACAACCTGTAATTTACAGACTTGAGGGGATTATCTATTCTAAAGGAAGCAAGGTTCACAAGTTGAACGAAATTAGTAGCTGCTTCCAAATGATGAATTTTTTTTACCACAATTTGCCACAATCCGCAACCTCACTTATAGCTACAGCTAAATTTTATTTACAAACAGAGGTTGCTACAAAAGCGGACGAAATTGATACCCATTCACAATCTTTGTCTCATGCGCTACAAGGACTTGGAAAATTAGGTTTGCTAGCACTGCGTCTTCCAAGTCGATGGGGGGGGAAGGAAGTTAACGAGAAAACATTTGCTTCTTTTCAAGAATTGGTTGCGAGATATTCTGGTGCTTTAGCTTTTTTGCAAACTCAACACCAAAGTGCAGCTGGGATGTTATTCGCTAGTCACAATATTTCTTTACAAGAAAAATATCTTCCCCGTATGAGTAGTGGTGAGATATTGCTCGGAGTCGGTTTTTCCCAATTGCGACGAGAAGGAAAACCCTTAACTATTGCTATACCAGTAGAAGGAGGATATCAAATTAATGGGTTTGTCCCTTGGGTAACGGGATGGGGTATTTTTTCAAAATTTATTGTTGCTGCTACTCTCTCGGATGGTAGCGCTGTTTTTGGAATTGTGCCTTTTTGTGACACATCTCAAGATTTAAAGGGTCAAGATTTAAGAGGAAATATTGCTTTTGGCCCTACTTCTGATTTGGTAGCGATGACATCTACGAACACAGTTAGTGCAACTTTAACGAATTGGTTTTTAGCCAACGAGGATGTGGTTTTTATTAAAGCACCTGGTTGGATTCACGAAAATGATAAAAATAATGTATTAAAAGCAAGTTTTTTAGCTACTGGATGCGCTCTTGCTGGTTTAGATATTTTGGAAACTATATCTAAGAAAAAATCTTTACCTTTTATTAACAGAGCTTTTGAGTCTTTGCAGCAGGAACTTAACGCTTGTCGTGGTGCTATTTGGGAAATGCAACAGCATCCTGGTCGGGAAATGAAGGAAAAATTACGACTGCGAAGTTGGGCTATTGATTTGGTTACTCGTATAGCTCATGCTGCGGTTACTGTTTCCAGTGGTGCTGCTATTTATAGTCATCATGCTGCACAACGTGTTTATAGGGAGGCATTAGTATTTACTGTTACAGGTCAAACTACAGCGGTAATGGAGTCTACATTAGAAAGGTTGGTGCGTCCGCAGTCAGAAGAAACAGCAAATTTATCATATATAGAAAATAATTATCGCGTTGTTGATTTAAGTCATGTAATTGATACAGATATTCCCCGTTGGTCTGGTGACCCGGTTGTGGAATTTGAAACGGTGGCTGAACTTACTAAAGATGGTTATTATTTAAGACGTTTTTCTATGGGAGAACATAGCGCTACTCATATTAATGCACCGAAAACTTTTGATAAAAATGGCGTGGAAATCGATAAATATTTTGCTGATTCTTTGGTTGTTAATGCGGTAGTAATTGATATTAGTCAACAAGCTGCTATTAATCCTGATTACGTTTTGAGTGTTGCTGATGTTCTTGTTTGGGAAAAAGAATATGGGCAAATTCCTGCGGGATGTGTGGTTATTTTAAATACGGGTTGGTATAAGAAATGGTCGGATAAAGAAGCGTTTATGAATGAGGATGTTGACGGGGGTATGCATTTTCCTGGATTTGGTAGAGAAGTTACCCAGTTTCTTTTACAAGAACGTCAAATAGCTGGTGTTGGAATTGATACTCATGGGGTGGATTCGGGACAAGATATGACTTTTTCTACTAATTGTTTAGTTCTAGAGAAGCAGGGTATTGTGTTGGAAAATTTGACTAATTTGGAGGAATTACCTGCGACTGGGACGACTTTAGTTATTGGAATTTTGAAGTTAAAGGGTGGTTCTGGTTCACCTGTGGCTGTTTTCGGGTTTACTAAATTTTGAGCAAGATATAAAATAGCCAAAATAACCAAGCCAAAATAGCCAGAATATCCAGAATATCCAGAATATCCAGAATATCCAGAATATCCAGAATATCCAGAATATCCAGAATATCCAGAATATCCAGGGAATAAATTCCCTGTCTGAAAGCTGAAGTCCTCTGAAGAGGACTGAATAATACATCAAAAAAAATATATATTTGATGATATTGAGACACTCCCAAAATATTCTTCCTTGTTAGTCCTCTTTTAGAGGACTTTAGCTTTTAGACAGGGAATTTATTCCCTGGCTTTGTGGCTTTGTGGCTTCTTGCCTTCCTGCCTTACTATTTTCAAAGCCCTTTATCTTCTGTTAAGTCTAACTGATAATTTAAATTACTTGTATAAGTAATTAAATCATCGAAAAATTCAAAGAAATGCAACTCTAATAGTTCATAGTTGGATAATAAATCTTCTATTCCATATTTTATATCATTTTCTCTTTTAAGCCTAGCTGATATTCTCTTAAGAGCATGTGCAATTCCTTCAACTTCTTTATAAGATGTAAGCAAATCGTGAGCAATCATATTGGGAAGGATAATTTTTAACGATTCCGGTAATAAATGTTGATGATTCTGTAATATGTTATAAACATTCTGTGAAAAATTAACAAGTTGAGCATCTGAATATTTAGACCAGTTTTTAGCTAGGAAATGGTCATAAAACATATCAATCATCACTCCAGCAAACCTACGTCTTTTTGGATTTATAACACTTTTACTTAAACGAAATATTTGGTGATTATCTGTGTATACGTCTATCTTAAAGTGCAAATCAATACCTTTTTTAATGTCACCTATATACGTATCTTTTATACCTCCTTTTACAAAATCTCCTAAAAGACCTCCGATTAAAAATCCAGGTGTGTATTGAGAAAGAAATAAATGTGCTAAATAATTCATATGCATAAATCCCATGAATATAAATGCTGCTCTATAAACCCCATGAATATAAATGTTGGTCTACTTTGACTGAAGACGGGCTAGAAGCCCATCCCACAAGATTGAAAGTAGTTAAATGTGAAATTGGTTACCACATACCACGTTCGTTTTCCAAATCTTGTATTACTTTTTCTAAATACCATTCCTCAGGCATACCAGGATAATAATCCTTCGCTTGAAAAATAAGTCTGTCGGCTATTTCTTGGTATCCTCCAACCAGTCGCAACAAGCGCTGACGTAACATACCAGACTTATTTAAATTTGCCTCCGGTGTGCGAGTAGTAATTTTTTTCAGACGATTTAATACTGTGTGAAAATTGCTCCAATCTTCTTTATCGCAAAAAATACTTACTGCTCTTTGAAAATCATTAAGAGCATGTTGCATTTCTTCTATATGAGTATAAGCAATACCGCGATTGTGTAGAGCATGAGCATCATTAGGATTGATTTCTAAAGCTTTGGTGTAATCTTCTATTGCACAGAAATAACTACCTATTTCTCGATAAGCATTTCCCCTAGCAATATAGAGTAAAGCATCTTGGGGTTGTATTTGTAGCGCTTGGTTAAAGTCAGCTATTGCTCCCTGACCATCTCCAATTTGCAAGCGTGCTTTACCTCGGTTACGATAAACAATAGGGTTTTGAAAATTCAATCGTAGCGCTTGATTAAAATCAGAAATAGCATCCTTGTAATTTCCTTGCTTGCTGCGTACAACTCCACGACAGCAGTATGCAACACCATCTTGAGGGTCTACTTGCAACACCCAGTTTAAACTTTCAATTGCCTCACGAGTATTTCCGTTTTCGGCTTGTTCTAATAATTGAATAAAATAATCTTGTTCTGATTTAATGTTTGAACCTGTGGGAATAGCTGGTTTACTGGGCACTGGTAGTGGTTTTGGTTGTAGCTTTTGAATTTCTTCCAAACAAAGCTGACAATTTTCTTTGTCCTTGTTTTCTAGATATAATTCTGCTGCTTTTTTAAAATTTGCAATTGCCTGATGAATATTTGCTTGTTTGCGCTGTATGGTTCCCCGTAAATTATAACCAGCAGCAGATTTAGGTTGAAATAAAATAACTTTATCTACATCTGCTAGCGCTCCGGGGTAATTTTTTAATGTTAATCGCGCAAATGCTCGACTATAATATGCTTTCACATTTTGAGAATCTAACTTTAAGGCTTCAGTGTAGTCAGAAACTGCCTTTAAAGTCGCTCCCGATTCAAAGTATGTTAAACCACGTTGCAAATAAGCTTCTGCAAAATAAGGATTTATCTCTATTTCTCGGCTAAATTCCTCAATTGCTCCCGCATAATCCTTTTGCTTTAATTTCTCTAATCCTAGGTTGTAAGATTCCTGGTTCATAGCTAAATATTGGGCGATTCCCTGGGGAATTACAGCTTGATTTTGACTTATTTTACTTGAGATAACAAGCAAAACTAATAGTATCTACATCTGTTATGCTTCATTTTCCGAATTTAATCTACCCAAAAAACCTTTCATTATATAAATACATTCCCACTATGTAGAGACGCGATTTATCGCGTCTTTACCCAATTAGGAATTAACAGACGCGATAAATCGCGTCTCTACACAATTGCGAATTAACAGACGCGATTTATCGCGTCTTTACCCAATTAGGAATTAACAGACGCGATAAATCGCGTCTCTACACAATTGCGAATTAACAGAGGCGATAAATCGCGTCTCTACCCAATTAGGAATTAACAGACGCGATAAATCGCGTCTCTACACAATTGCGAATTCACATTCATAGACGCGATAAATCGCGTCTCTACCTTAGAAAAGCATCATATGTTACAGCAGCTTCTAATTGTATAGGTTAAACCTAAACTTAATAATCTAAGTAGGTGGGCGGGAAAATTTATAACTATGTAACGAAAAGTTAACCTGAACGGTTAGAGTCAAATTTGACACGTTGCGTACTGTAGTTAGCTTTTTCTCCTCTAGCTTTAACGCCGTCAATC